>BNJT01000377.1_pt1:0-540000 | contig 951776 bp, 1188 predicted proteins | sample 8540491 | NCBI WGS metagenome assembly BNJT01 (sample SAMD00202455, study PRJDB9452) | human saliva metagenome | host: Homo sapiens | reverse complement strand
TGTCTTTTTTTGGTTGTATGGCTTCCTATCCTCCCAGGGTACCTGGTGAGCAGGGCAGTAGAAGATGGAGAAGCGAAGCGACGACAGATTCACTGCATCGCTTAGTTCGGAGCGTAAGATGGACATGTAGCGAAGCTACATAAGGCCATCCACAGCGACGAACAACTAGTATCCTGGAGAGAAGAACCGTACATGAGAACTCGCTGATTGACGAAATAGAGGGTCAACCCTAAAGGGTTGGCCCTCTATTTTTGTGCTCTAACGAGCACAGCTTTCATACCTACTAGAGCCGTCTCCAGCCAAGGTTCTACAAGTATTATCTATGGATAGTAATCTATAGGACGGCGTGGGAAACCTAGGGCAATAGGGCGTAAAGGAGCGCAGCGACGCGTACGTCCATTGCATCAGGTTCGACGAAGCCCTATAGTTTAGTCTGTACATTGGCATAATGTATTATATGTTGCCATGGGCGAGTGTGATAGGAAGCCGCGGCTAGTGGTAGGAGGCAAATTAAATCTACACGGTAACGCGGCACAACGTGCCAATGTTACCGAACCGTAAAGCAGTTGAGTAAGTCTAAAATTATGTAAATTCGCTTTATATACCTGATAGCGCGGTGCGTAAGCACCAATGGCATCGTATATAAAAAGAAATTTAGTAAGATCATAGACCGATAAATATATCTTCTATTGTAGTATCTATATAAAAATGAGCCCTATAAGCTACTTTAAAACAGCTTACAGGGCTCATTTATATTCATATCAATTTATTACAAAATTAATTTATATACAAAAAAGAGCCGCCGAAGCGACTCTAGTTATATTATTCTACACCAACCATTACGCTAGTGGATTTGATAACAGCTACAACTTCTTTGCCAACTGCTAAGCCTAATTCTTTAACGGATTGAACTGTAATATCAGCTGTAAGAATGTTATCGTTACCTACATTGATTTTTACAATTGCGTTTACAGCACCTTCTTGAACTTCAACGATTGTACCTTTTAATTGATTTCTTGCACTTAATTTCATATGTGTCCTCCAGAATAATAAATAGGATTATTTGATAAATATTATATATGAATTAAGAAAAATAGCCGTGATGTACATCACATCATGGCTATTTAAGGTGGAGCGGGCGAAGGGAATCGAACCCTCCTCTCAAGCTTGGGAAGCTCGCATTCTACCGATGAACTACGCCCGCATGATGTACATATTGTATCATACTATAATATATACATTCAAGTGGAGCTTGTTTAGATACTCTATACCCATAGTGGTTTCTGTATTGTATTGATATCAAAATAGATGTATAAAATAATGAGGAAGGAGGCATATGTATGTCAAAAATTTATAAAATTCATAAATGGTTATCTATAGTTTCTGTGCTATTTTTCTTAATGTTTTGTATTACAGGACTTATTCTCATGTTCCGAACTGAATTAAATGCATGGGCTCAAGGAGGGTCACATCATTCCTCGTCATCAATGGCGATGAGCCAACATGAAATGTCAATTTTTAATTATGCTGATGAAGGTGCCCTATTAGTGAAAGAAAAATATCCGTCTAAGGATATTTTAAATATTTCTCCAGCTATGGGGGCTGCACATATTTTACGGTATCGTATTATTGATTCTTCCGCAACTGTAGCACCTCCAGCGCGTATGGGGATGGGAGGGGATTATGCATTATATAATCCTGAAACAAAGGGGCTTATTACTACGCATCATGAAACGCCTGCACATCCTTGGGTTCGAAGTGTGTTACATACGCTTCACCAATTACATACTCGATTAGATCTTGGCAAAACAGGAATTTATATTGTAACGATTTTATCTTTTATATGTAGTTTATCTATTATTTCTGGTATTTTTTTATATGGTCCATTTCGTAAAAGCTTTGCAAAATCTACTGTATTGTCTAACTATATGAAATTAAGTACATTACACCGAGAATTTACTATGGTTGCTACTGTATGGGGATTTATCTTATGTATTACAGGTGTATGGATAGGTGGATTTTTTATTGCTAATAACAGCTATAATGCAGATGTACTACACACTGCAAAGCAAGAACTTTCAGTTGGTCAATCTGACATTTTACAACCATCTGAAGCTATCTCTCGAATTATGAAAGCATACCCAGATCGTCAGCTTATATCTATAGATTATCCATCTAAATTTAATAATCATCATTATGCATTTTATTTAGGTGCTGAAAATGATGATGATCCAGCTATGTTCTTGGGCCAACCAGTCTATGCTAATTTATATACTGATTCTACTAAGGATATGTATTCTACAAAAAATATCCCCTGGTATTTTACGGGCATGACTACAATGATTAATCTCCATATTCATAATCATAATACGATGGCTCTTAAAATATTATGGGCCATCTGGGATATTGTTCTTATTGTAGGCATTGTAACTGGTATTATTATGGCTATTAAAAAGAAATTTGGCAGAGCTAGTGCTACAGAATCTAAAGTATCGGCTGAGATAAAACATGTTTGGCGTACACCAATCTGTTGTAGTACCTTAGTATTACTTGGATTTATTATGCCACTTTGGTCCAATCCAGTTGCAAATACTATAGCAGGTATTTGTTTAACTATTCCTCTAGTTGTATTTTTTATTTCTTTAATTAGAGGATTTAATCATTAAGTTATTATATTCTTCATGTATCTAATCAGCGTGCTTCATTATTAGTTTATTGATTAATTTCGAACTAAAATGATATAATAAATATATATCAACTAGGTTTTTTTATGTGTTAAAACCTGTATTTATATTATGATTCAGAAAGTGGTAGTTACTATGAAATATATTAAAGCATTTATTCAGTCTGAATCATCTGGCGGTATTATGCTATTACTTGCTGCGATTCTTGGTGTTATAACTGCAAACTCGCCAATAGCTGAACAGTATTTTTCTCTCATGCATATTTATTTAGGTCCAATGGATATATTGGAATGGGTAAATGATGGCTTGATGGCCTTATTCTTCCTTTATGTGGGGATTGAAATTAAGACTGAAATGATTTCTGGTGAGTTAAATACTAACTCAAAACGGTTATTACCTGTACTGGCTGCATTTGCAGGGGTTGTAACGCCTGCTCTGGTATATTTTTAATCGCTGGCTCTGTTCCTGAATATACTCATGGATGGGGGATTCCAACCGCTACAGATATCGCCTTTGCTATAGGTGTTATTATGATGCTTGGAAAGCGTGTATCACAGGCGATGAAAGCCTTTCTTTCAGCATTAGCCGTTATTGATGATTTAATTGCTATCGTTGTTATTGCCATATTTTATGGAGCTGGTGTGGATTTTCCGCATTTAATGGCAGCAGCTGTTGTAACTGGTGCTCTTTGGTACACAAATAAACAAGGATATGTACGCCCTGTGCTATATGGTGTATTGGGCTCTGTTCTTTGGTATTTTGTATTAAAGTCGGGGGTTCATGCCACAATTGCTGGTGTTGTTCTAGCAATGACTATACCCTATTCAGGAACACTTGATGGTGAAAAAGTGTATCCTATGCATGCATGGGCAGATAAGCTAAAAAATTGGGTTAATTTTTTAATTATTCCTATATTTAGCTTTTTAAATGCCGGTGTATCATTTTATGATGTTTCTGTAGCTCATCTTTTCCATCCTGTGGTTTTAGGTGTTTCATTAGGACTTATTCTTGGTAAACAGTTTGGTATTTTTTCTGCTGTTTATGTATTGGTGCAATCTAAGATTATCAAGATGCCTACCAATACAACTTGGCCAGAAATTTATGGTACAGCCATCGTTTGTGGTATCGGTTTTACTATGAGTTTATTTGTTGCGACACTGGCATTTCCGCCAGGTGTGACGCAAGAAATGTCTAAAATTGGTATTTTTATAGGATCTATTATATCTGGTTTGTTAGGGGCTACTGTTTTGGCAGTTGCTTATAAAATTAGAACAGCTAGAAATAAATAGTAAGTGAAGTATATTAGGAAGGAATCATATGGAACGAATATTTGTATTTTTACGTTCTCCTGGTGCAGCTACTACTGTTTTACTAGGGGCTACACTTATTGCCTTAATTGTTGCTAATTCTCCAATGGCGACACAATATATATCACTAGTTAATCTACAATTGGGGCCATTAACCGCTATGGAGTGGGTCAATGACGCATTAATGGCAATATTCTTTCTCTTTGTAGGATTAGAAGTAAAACGTGAATTAGTAAGTGGTGAACTTAATACCAATGCTAAACGTATTATGCCTGGTGTGGCAGCTTTATTTGGTGTACTTATACCAGCTTTTATTTATTATTTAATTGCTGGTTTTGATCCTGAATATATTCATGGATGGGCTATTCCAACAGCCACGGATATTGCTTTTGCAATTGGTGTTATCACTGCATTAGGATCACGAGTTCCAAATTCTATGAAGGTTTTCTTAACCGCTTTGGCAGTTATTGATGACTTAATTGCGATTATTGTTATTGCAATTTTCTATGCCGCACATCTTAATGTTTTCTATTTAATGGCTGCGATTATCGTAACAGGTCTTTTGATTTATTGTAATCGAACTGGTTATGTTCGTTCTTTGTCGTATATTATTCTTGGTATTATTTTATGGTATTGTATTCTTCGCTCTGGTTTACATGCTACCATGGCGGGTGTAATTTTAGCTATGACAATTCCAGATCGAGGTAAGATTGGTCGTAAATATGTTAGACCAATGCGTCATTGGGAACATTTCTTATCTAATTGGGTAAGTTTCGTCATAGTTCCAATCTTTGCATTCTTTAATGCTGGTGTTCACCTTGGTGGATTTAGCGTGGCTGATTTGACACATCCCGTAGTACTTGGTGTTACTCTTGGTCTTATTTTAGGTAAACAAATCGGTATTTTTGGTGCCATGTTTGGTATGATTAAATTAGGTCTTGTGCCTATGCCTGCAGAAGCAAACTGGAAATTTATATATGGCACATCTATTGTTTGTGGCATTGGTTTTACAATGAGTATCTTTGTTTCTATTCTAGCCTTTGATCCAGGTCATGCACAAGAAATGGCTAAGGGTGGCGTATTGATTGGTTCAATTATTTCCGCTATTGTTGGTTATATATTCTTGCGTATAGTTGGAGCAAAACGTAAAGAATGCCATATCGGGGTATATCATAATTGCTAATGAAAGCAATGAAGGGGAATGTACATGATAAGAAAAGCAGTAATAATATGTACTGTGTTGTGTATGACTAATATGATGGCTTTCACGCAAGCAAAAACAATTGATAAGGGACAGCGTGGTCATCATGTGCAAAAAGTTCAGACTATGTTAGTGCAACAAGGCTATCTTAAGGATTCAGCGGATGGTATTTTTGGACGTAATACTGAGTTGGCAGTACGAAAATTCCAAAAATCAAAAGGTTTGGCTGTGGATGGGCGAGTAGGACCTGCTACAATGAGCGCTTTAGAAAAAGGCTCAAAAGGGTCTAGCTATTCCCAATATACAAAGGGTGCGCCTAGTAAATATACGAGAGCTATAACAATGCATGCTACGGCGTATAGCTCACAGGATCCTGGTAATGGTAATTATACGGCTACAGGTAGTCGTTTAAAAAAAGGTATCGTCTCTGTTGATCCTAAAATTATACCTTTAGGTACAAAAATGTATGTTGAAGGTTATGGCTATGCCATCGCTGATGATGTAGGTGGAGCTATTAAAGGTCATCGTATCGATTTAGCTTTTGACTCTAGATATGATGCACTACAGTTTGGTCGACAAAACGTGACAGTATATATTTTGTAAATTCTATACTCTCAAATTGAAAAACTCTAGTCATTAGGCTAGAGTTTTTTGATTGCAATAGCTATATTTATCTCCGAATTATTTATCTTGATAAAATACGAATATTCGGAGATTCATGGTATAATAAAAGTATCAATATAAATCGAGTATTCAGCAAAGGAAGGCTTATGAATAAAGTTCGACGTGTTGAAAGAATGGTGGCAATGACTAAATTATTAGTCGATTCTCCACAAAAACTTATATCTCTTAATTATTTTTGTGATTTTTCGGAATGGCGAAATCTACAGTAAGTGAAGATTTAACCTGTGTCCGTCAATCGATGGAACATTTTCAGTTGGGTACTCTAGAAACGGTAGCGGGGGTAGCTGGCGGTGTTCGATTCATACCTCATCGAAAAGGCGAGCAGGCCAATGAAATCCTACGCGATGTGCAGCAACGTTTGCGTGAACCAGATCGTATTATTCCCGGTGGATTTATTTATATGTCGGATATTTTGTATGATTGGCATGTGATGACTCGGTTAGGCGAAATTATTATGACTCGCTTTGTAGATCGCAATCCTGATTATATTTTGACGGTAGAAACAAAAGGGATTCCTTTGGCGGTTATGGTAGCTAGGGCTTTCAACAAGCCACTTGTCATCGCGCGTCGTGATAGTAAGGTTACAGAAGGATCTGCCATTAGTATTAACTATGTAACGGGTTCATCTGGTCGAATTCAAACGATGACATTAACTAAACGCGCTATTCCACAAAATGCGAAGGTGCTAATTATTGATGATTTCATGAAGGCTGGCGGCACTGCAAAAGGGCTTACAGAACTTGTTCATGAAATGAATGGTAAGGTTGTGGGAACTGGCGTTCTTGTTGCTACTGCAGAACCTAGTCCTAAGTTAATCAATGATTATGAATCACTATTTACGTTCCATGGCATTGATGAAAGTACAAATGAAATTCACATTGAACCTGTATTTGATACGATTGATAGATAGGAGTTTACTATGAATATTGCAAGTCTTATTTTAGCAGCTGGTAAGGGGACACGGATGAAGTCCAAATTGCCAAAGGTACTTCATAAAGTTGGCGGTAAAGCTATGGTTGAACGCGTTCTAGAAACTGTTCAATCTCTTGGGACCGATAAGGATGTTGTTATCGTTGGCTTTGGTGGTAATGCAGTACAAGACTATCTAGAAGGTCGTGCTGAATTTGTACGTCAAGAAGAGCAAAATGGTACTGGTCATGCAGTAAAAATGGCAGAACCTGTATTAGGATCTTTTGATGGCACTATTTTATTGTTGTGTGGGGATACGCCACTCGTAACTAAGGAAAGTTTAGAAGCTCTTTTAAAAGAGCATACTGCATCTGGAGCAGCGGCTACAATTTTAACGGCCCATATGCCAGATCCAACAGGTTATGGTCGTATCATTCGTAATGAAGCGGGTTCTGTTGTACGAATTGTGGAACAAAAGGATGGCAAACCAGAAGAATTAGCTGTACAAGAAGTTAATACTGGTATGTATGCTTTTGATAGTAAAAAACTATGGCCTTGTCTTAGCCTATTATCCGACGATAATGCACAAGGTGAACTGTATATTACAGATGTGGTTGGTATTCTCGTAAATGGCGGCGATAAAGTAAGCGCTTATATGACTGAAAATTTTGAAGAATCGTTAGGGGTAAACTCTCGTTTGCAATTGGCTGAAGCAGAATCTATTTTAAAACATCGTAAAAATGTAGAATTAATGACCGCTGGTGTAACGATTATTGATCCTGACAATACCTATGTAGCACCAGAGGTTACTGTGGGGGCTGATACAATTCTACATCCTGGTACCGTTTTAGAAGGCAATACGGTTATTGGTGAAAATTGTGAAATTGGACCTCATACACGCTTGACGAATGTAACTGTTGGCAATAATACAGTAATTCATTTTACTTATGGTCATGACTGCGAAGTGAAAGATGGCGTAGATATTGGTCCATATGTTCATTTGCGTCCTAATACGGTTATTGGCAACAAGGTTCATATTGGCAATTTCGTTGAGGTTAAATTCCAATGTTGGGGAAGGCACCAAATTCCCTCATCTATCCTATATTGGCGATAGCGATGTAGGTTCTAGTGTCAATATCGGTTGCGGTACAATTACGGTAAATTATGACGGAAAAATCAAGCATCGTACAACTATCGGCGATGGTGCATTTGTAGGCTGTAACAGCAATTTGGTAGCACCTGTTACAATTGGTAATTATAGTTATGTAGGTGCAGGTTCTACGATTACTAAAAATGTTCCAGATAAGGCATTAGCAGTAGGTCGTAGCAAGCAAATTGTGAAAGAAAATTGGGTTACAGACGATACTTTCAAAAAGAAATAGGAATTTATTAAAAATTTTTCACACAAGATAGGAAAAATAGTATACAATAATAAGGCAATAAGGTTGTATATCTGTAATATTTCGTTACATATACATTGAGTAACTAACTAAGATTACGGAGAAATGAAAGGGTATCAAAATGGCATTTGAAGACGGCAAAAAACTTAAGATTTTCACAGGTAACGCAAATCCAGAGTTGGCAAAGGAAATTTGTGATTATTTAGGTTTGCCTTTAGGTGAAGCGTTTGTAGGTCGCTTTAATAATGGCGAAGTACAAATTATGATTGATGAAAGCGTACGTGGCAAAGATGTATTTATCATTCAACCAACTAGCTATCCTGTAAACGATAATTTAATGGAATTAATGGTTATGGCTGATGCGTTAAAACGTGCTTCTGCTCGTCATATTACAGCTGTAGTTCCTTACTACGGTTATGCTCGCCAAGACCGCAAAACTCGTGGTCGTGAACCAATTACTGCAAAATTAGTAGCAAACTTGATGCAAACTTCTGGTATTACACGTCTTGTAACAATTGACTTGCATGCAGGTCAAATTCAAGGCTTCTTCGATGTGCCAGTAGATCATTTATATGGTGCATCCATTTTAGCTAAATACATTAATGAAAAAAATCTTGAAGATGTTATTGTAGTATCACCAGATCTTGGCGGTGTTACAAGAGCTCGTGATTTGGCTGACCGCATTGGTGCGCCAATTGCAATCATCGAGAAAAAACGCCCTGAACCAGGCGTAGCTAAAGTTATGAACCTCATTGGTGATGTAAAAGACAAAAACTGTATCATCGTTGATGATATTGTAGATACAGCAGGTTCTCTTGTAGAAGGTGCTAAAGCATTAAAAGAATTTGGTGCTAAATCTGTTATGGCTGCTGTTACCCATGCTGTATTAACAGATCCAGCAAGTGAACGCATTGCAAACTCCAACATTAAAGAGCTTATCGTAACAAACACAATGCCATTACCAGAAACTGCAAATTAGACAATGTAACGCAACTATCTGTAGCGCCATTATTGGGCGAAGCAATTATGCGTATCTTTCATGAAGTTTCAGTAAGTAATTTATTTGATAAATAATAGGTGATTCTTGAAGTTAGTAGTAGGCCTTGGTAACCCAGGCAAGCAATATGAAGCGACAAAACATAATATTGGATTTATGGTCATCGATGCTATTGCGGATAGCGTATCCCACACTCCTTGGAGAGAGGAACAAAAGGCAGAGGTGTGCAGTATTAATGTAGCTGGTGAAAAGGTATTGCTTGTAAAGCCTCAAACATTTATGAATGCAAGTGGCGAATCTGTAGGTCCACTAATGCGATACTACAAGATCAATCCATCTGATGTGTATTGTATTTATGATGATATGGATTTACCTGTAGGCAAATTACGTATTCGACCAAATGGTAGTTCTGGTGGGCATAATGGGATTAAATCTTTAATCTCCCATATAGGAACAGAAAATTTTCCGCGTTTTCGCGTAGGTATTGGTCGTCCATTACCACAATGGACTGTCATTGACCACGTGTTAGCACCATTTAGTGAAGAAAATCAAGAGAAAGTACAAAAAGGTATCAAAGACACAGTAAAAGCTGTATTAGGCACCTTAGAGGTGGGCATAGACAAAGGGATGAATCAGTTTAATCCTAAGCGTCGTCCACAGCGATAAATAACATGCATAAGGGCATGAGTCTCATTGAGATTCATGCCCTTTTTACGAGGTATATATGAGCAATCAAGAGAAAATGCCTTTTGTAGAGGCTTTAGAATCATATAAGGAACAACATTTTGTGCCTTTTCATACACCTGGTCATAAGATTGGTGTTGAAGCGCCTCAGTTACTAAAAGACTGGATGGGAGCAGCACTGCCATATGATTTAGGGGTTATGTATGCTCTAGATGATCTACATGAACCTGAAAGAGAGTTAAAAGAGGCGCAAGACTTAACTGCTGAACTATATGGAGCTGATGATTGCTGGTTCTCTATTAATGGCACAACCGCTTTAATTGAAGCGATGATTATGGGGACAGTAGGTCCTGATGAAACGATTATCATTCCTCGAGAAGCACATCGTTCCGTTATTAGTGGATTAGTGTTATCTGGTACAAATCCTGTTTATATGGATTGCCAATTTGATGATCGGTGGGGTATCCCTTTAGGTGTATCAGTGGAAGATGCTATTAAAACCATGGAAGCTCATCCAGAGGCTAAGGCGATTCTCTTAGTGTATCCAAACTATTATGGTGTAGGTGTAGATATTGTAAATATCGTACAAGAAGCTCACAAACGGGGATTAATAGTCCTTGTTGATGAAGCGCACGGACCTCATTTACCTTTTGCTGAAGCATTACCTATTGGTGCTATCGAGGCTGGCGCTGATTTAGTGGCACAAAGTACGCATAAATCGGTAGGTTCTTTGACGCAAACCTCTTGGCTATTAGGGCAAGGCGATTTAATTAATAAACGCCGCATTACACAAATGCATCAGATATTACAGAGTACGAGCCCTAACTATATTTTTCTTGCATCCTTAGATATGGCACGCCATCAATTAGCTATGGCAGGTAAGGAGCTAGTAAGTCGTACTGTAGAATTGAGCCTATATTTAAGAAATGAGCTACATAAGATCCCTGGTATTACAACTATGGAATACTCGGATATTCAAAATCAAGTTGTAAATTATGACTGTACCAAGGTAGTAATCGATGCTAAAGAATTAGGTCTTACTGGTGTTGTTTTTGAACGAATGTTGCGAGAGAATCACATTGAGGTGGAGTTAGTGCAAGCTAATCATGTACTAGTACTTATCACCATTGGTGACACTAAAGATTCCGTAGATGCTCTTATCAAGGCCGTTCGATCTGTAAGTGATGAAGTATTAAATGGTTTATATACAACTGACTATAGCTTAGAGGGTAATTTTGATGTGCTTAGTAAAGATTCAGCTCTATTACCTGAGCCAGTCGTTCGTGTAACACCTCGCAATGCTATGTATGCTCATCGTGAGCAGGTTCCGTTAAGTGAAGCATTACATCGTATTGTTGGGGAGACTATAGCTTATTATCCTCCAGGGATTCCTTGTGTAGCCGTAGGTGAAGTGATTAGTGAGTCTGTGTTACAATATATAGAGAATAGAAAGGCTTTAGGTTATGTACCGAATGGAGCCGATGATATGACATTGGAAACAATCTGGGTGTTACAGGAGTAATTATGGGGACTTTAATCATATTAGAAGGCGGAGATGGTAGTGGCAAAGCTACGCAAACAAAGCGTTTAGTAGAACGATTACAGGAGGAAGGCCATCGCGTGTGTAGTGTTAGCTTTCCGAATTATGAGAGTGATGCATCTATGCCTATTAAAATGTACTTATCTGGGCAATTTGGTACAGAGGTGGATGCAGTAAACCCTTATGTGGCAAGTACCATGTATGCCATAGATCGTTTTGCTTCTTTTAGAATGGACTGGGAATCATTTTATAATGATGGTGGTATTATTATTGCAGATCGTTATACGACATCAAATATGGTTCATCAAATGGTGAAATACACTGATACTGATGCACGAATTCAATTTTTAGAATGGCTTGAAGATTTTGAATTTGTTAAGTTCGGACTACCACGTCCAGATGTGGTTTGTTTGCTAGATGTGCCTTTAGAGGTAACAGAAGCATTGATGTCCGAGCGAACTGGTAAAACTGGTGGTGAGACAGGGGACATACACGAGGGTAATCGCACGTATTTACAATCGGTTCATGATGCGTATGATGAATTGGTAAATCGCTATCAATGGCATCGGATTTCATGCACTCAAAAAGGTGATAGTGAGAATTTTGCTATGCGTAGTATAGAATCAATTCATAATGATATATATGATGTGGTAAAAGGTCTATTGAAATAGGCGAAACTACTAGTCTTTGAAAATGGCGGCTCTTTAAAAAGTCGCCATTTTCCTATATAATAGTAATATTGGACAGGATAGGAGGAATTATGACATATTTTGATAATGTAATCGGTCAAGATACGATTAAAAACCACCTAACTGAATTGGTAAAACGGCAAACATTACCGCATAGCTTGTTGTTTTATGGAGAGTCTGGACTTGGTAAGCTCGATATGGCAATAGGTCTAGCATCACTTATTTTGGGACGACAAGTTTTTTCAGGTCATAATGGCACTGAATATTTAGAGGCAGTAAAATCCGCACGTATTGCTAATGGTGAAAGTGAAAAGAAAATAGAGGCCGAAGGCTTACCAATTTATATGGATAAGGGGGATGCATTTTGGATTCGGCCCATGAAATCAACCTTAAAGGTAGAGCAATGGTATAGCCTGTTACAAGACCATCTATCCGTAGCTGGATTAGGTAACCGCGTCGTTATTATTGAAGACTTTCATGCAGCCAATGCTATCATGGCTAATGCCATGTTAAAAACGATTGAAGAACCACCTGCACAGGTGTACTTCATTATTATTACGAATAAGATTAACCTTGTACTACCAACGATTATTTCACGCTGTATGGGTGTTGGATTTCAACCTGTATCGGATGAAAGCATACGCCTTGCATTAGAAAAACGTGGTGTTACAGGAAATATAGATGAAGCTATTTTCATGGGGCATGGTAATCCTGCTGTTGTAGAATCTCTATTGCAACAGGGAACAATTACTATGCTAGAGTTAGCTGTTAAATGGATGCGTACTTTGGGCACTGATGCACGATGGTTCTCCAAAATTGCAGTTTGGTGTGAGTCTTTGACTCGTGAGGATGCATTAGAATTAATGCATTGGTTACGATTAATAAGTCGCGACATGATGGCCTTAAAGTGTGGAGCTACTATTGAGCAACTTCAAGTTCCTATGCATAAGCAACATTATTAGAATTATTACCGCAGTGGACAATGACCGCTTTAGCAACTGTATCACATGAAACATTGCGAGCGGAACAGGCCTTGCGGTTACACATAAAAATTGCTCTCGTGGTGGACGGTCTTAGCATCGCCCTTCACAATGCTCGTGAGGAGGTTTAAATGGTAACCATCGTTGGTGTACGATTTAAAAAGGCCGGTAAAATTTATTATTTTTTACCAGGTGATGAAGCTTTAACGATTGATGACGGTGTCATTGTAGAAACAGCGCGTGGCGTTGAATATGGTATGGTTGTAATCGGACCAAAAGAGGTTTCAAAAGATAATTTGGTGATGCCTGTTAAGCAAGTAATGCGTAAAGCAACACTAAAGGATTTGCAACAATTAGAGAAAAATGAAGAGCGGGAAGAAAAGGCCTATGCAATTTGCTTAGAAAAAATAGCTAAACGTAGACTGCCTATGAAATTAATCAATGTAGAGTATACATTTGATATGAATAAAATTGTATTCTTCTTTACTGCAGATGGTCGTATTGATTTCCGTGAACTCGTAAAGGATTTGGCTACAGTATTTAGAACGCGTATTGAATTGAGACAAGTAGGCGTTCGCGATGAGGCGAAGGTATTAAATGGTATTGGCGCCTGTGGCAGACCTTTATGTTGTTCTAATTTTCTAGGTGATTTTTCTCCTGTATCTATTCGTATGGCTAAGGATCAGAATTTAAGTTTGAACCCTACAAATTTCTGGCGTATGTGGTCGCCTGATGTGCTGCTTGAATTATGAAGACGATTTATATAAAAAAGGTGGCGACTTGTATGTAAAGAAAGATCGCAATCTTTCAGCTCAAGATGTAGAACCGCCAGGCATTGGAAAAGAAGTGGTTACTGATGAAGGCATTGGCAAGGTTCTAAAGGTAAATCACCACAAACATACTGTTAAGGTCCAATTAGAGGCCGGTAGAACTATTGATTTAAAATGGTCGGATGTGGCATTACCAGATGAATAATCAAGAACAACTTGATGATTTGATTATCGATAATTTAAAGATATATCAGCGGCAAGACCAATTTCGCTTTTCCTTTGACGCCATTGCACTCGTACATTTTTGTCGATTTAATCATCGGCATCGTTATATAGACTTAGGCACGGGCACAGGTGTACTTCCTTTAATCGGTACATCCTTAGGTGCTGGGCATATAACAGGCGTTGAAATTAATGATGTAGTGGCTCAGATGGCTGAACGCAGTGTTACCTACAATCATAAATCTGATGTAGTATCGATTATACATGGTGACTATCGCACAATGAATTATCATCAGTTTGGATCTAAACCATTTGATGGTGTATTGGTCAATCCACCTTATTTTGACCATCGAAAAGGTGAGATGCCCGATGATATTAATTTGTGTTTAGCCTTGCATGATAGGTGTACGACTATTGAGGATGTTTGTAATAGTGCATCGAGATTAATCAAAAATAAGGGGCATTTATGGATGGTATATAGCGCTCCTCGTCTATTAGAGCTTGTGAACGCATTAACAGTTACCGGATTTGCAGTAAAACGGTTGCGTATGGTTCACGGCATGCTTTATAAGCCTGCTAAAATTGTTTTGCTTGAAGCCATAAAAGGTGGAGCTCAAGGTTTAACTGTTGAGCCTCCACTTATCGTATATAGCCAACCTAATGTGTACACGGAGGAGGTGTCTCGTTGGTATGAACGAAAATAACAAGGGCACCTTGTATTTAGTACCTACGCCCATTGGCAATCTAGAGGATATGACGTATCGCGCTGTACGCATACTGGGTGAAGTTGATGCTGTTGCTGCGGAGGATACGCGTCATACGGGTATATTATTAAAACATTTTGACATTAGCAAGCCTTTGATTTCTTATCATGAACATAATAAAGAAGAAAAGGGAAATGCCATTATTGACATGCTGTTAGACGGTAAGAATATTGCTTGTGTCAGTGATGCGGGCATGCCTGCTATATCTGATCCCGGTGCTGACCTAGCGTCAAAGGCCATTGCACATCATATATCTGTTGTGCCTTTACCAGGGGCTAATGCAGCCTTAACAGCACTGATTGCATCTGATTTAGACACTAAGCAATTTACATTCTTTGGATTTTTACCAAAACGTGGTAAACATCGAAATGATGCTCTTCAGCTTATGGCAAAACAAAGGGGAACGCTTATATTTTATGAAGCCCCTCATCGTTTACAGGAGGTGCTCCAGGATATGTACGACGCCTTTGGTAATCGACCGATTACGATTGCTAGGGAGCTTACTAAGAAGTTTGAAACCTTTTTGCGTAGTGATTTATCTTCTATTTGCAATGATTTAGAGAAATTACGTATAAAGGAGAATTCGTTCTTGTCATAGGTGGTAGTGAAACTGGTGAGGCTATTGATGAAGTTCCGCAGCAATCTATGTCTTACGAAGAGGCGGTAGCTGAGTTGGTGGATTTAGGATTGCCAAAGAAGGAAGCTATTCGCGAGGTGGCAAAACGTTTTGGTGTTTCACGCCGTGAGGTTTATAATATTGTAGAACGATAACACTTTCACAAGTGCTGAATAGAAGGAGATTATGATGGGCGATACAAAAAAGACATATTATATTACAACTCCAATTTATTATCCTAGTGCTAAACTGCATATTGGTCATACATACTGTACATCTGTTGCCGATACAATTGCACGTTTCAAACGTTTAGCTGGTTATGATGTACGTTTCTTGACTGGTTCTGACGAACATGGTCAGAAAATCCAACGCGCTGCCGAGGCACAAGGTATTACACCTTTAGAATATACGACTAATATCGTAAATGGTTTTAAAGCATTATGGGAAAAAATGCATATTTCCAATGATGATTTTATTCGTACCACTGATGAACGACATGAAAAGGTAGTACAAGAACTATTTACAAAGGCCTATGAAAAAGGTGATATTTACAAGGCTGAATACGAAGGTTGGTACTGTACACCTTGCGAATCCTTCTGGACTGAACAAAAGCTTGGTGAAAATCATACTTGCCCAGATTGTGGACGCCCTGTAGAGCGTGTTAAAGAGGAAAGTTATTTCTTTAAACTTGGTAAATATACTGAGCAATGGCTCAAGTTCATTGAAGAGAACCCTGATTTTATTCAACCTGAATCTCGCCGTAATGAAATGATTCAATTCGTAAAACAAGGTCTTGAGGACTTAGCCGTATCTCGTACATCATTTGACTGGGGTATCAAATTACCATTTGACCCTAAGCATGTTGTATATGTTTGGTTTGATGCATTAGTAAACTATATTAGTGCCTTACATCCATTTGATGGAGATGGAGAATTGTATAAAAAATTCTGGCCTGCTGATCTTCATCTAGTTGGTAAGGAAATTGTACGTTTTCATACTATCATTTGGCCGATGATGCTCATGAGCCTTGAGTTGCCATTGCCTAAAAAGGTATTTGGTCATGGCTGGATGATTGTAGATGGTACTAAGATGAGTAAATCTCTTGGTAATGTTATTGATCCAATTCCATTGATTGAGACCTATGGTGCAGACTCTTTGCGTTATTACTTGTTGAGTGAAATTACACTTGGCAATGATGGCAATTTCACATTACCTAATTTTGTTACAAAAATTAATGCAGATTTGTCTAATGACTTGGGGAACCTTTTGAATCGTACCATTGCGATGATTGAAAAATATCACGATGGTGTTATTACAAAAACTGATGATATAGACGCGTTAGATAAAGAAATTTCTTCCTTAGCAGAACAAACTGTAGCTGATTTTGAAGCGCAAATGGAGGCTATGGAGTTAAATAAGGCTCTTAAAACAGTTTGGGCTTTCATCGGTCGTATGAATAAATACATCGATGAAACGATGCCGTGGGTATTAGCTAAGAGTTCTGAAGATGTAGATGTTCTACGTTTGCAATCTGTTATGTATCATCTTGCTGAAAGCTTACGTATCATTGCAGTTCTCGTAAGTCCAGTTATTCCAGTAGGGGCACCAAAAATTTGGGAACAATTAGGATTGTCTGGCTTTGAACAAGTACAGTTAGATGATGTTCGCAGTTGGGGCGCTATTAATACGGGTACTAAGGTAGTAAAAGGTGAACCAATTTATCCTCGCTTTGAAATTCCAGAAATGGTAGAAACCGTTACTGTAACAGAAGAAGTAGAAGAAACTATTGATACATCTAATGTTCCACCATTAAAAAGAAAATATCACTTATGATGATTTTGGAAAAAAATTAGATCTTCGAGTAGCTAAGGTTGTTAGCTGTGAAAAAAAGTACCTAAATCTAAAAAAATTATTGAAATTTGTATTGGATATTGGTCTCGAAGAACGTACCGTACTCAGTGGCATATCTCAATATTATGAACCAGAAACAATGGTTGGTAAAAAAAGTGATATACTTAGCGAACTTAGCACCTAAAAAAATGATGGGCATTGAGTCTTATGGTATGATTTTATCTGCTTCCGATTGGGAAGAACATTTAGAAGTTACTAATATCGAATCATTACCAGCAGGGAGTATTGTAAAATAATGAAACTCTTTGATACACATGCACATATTAACGATAATCGTTTTGATAACGATAGAGCTGAGATGTTACAAGCTTGTTTCGATGCAGGCATTGAATACATTATGATTCCTGGTGTAGATAGACAAACTGTTGAATCAGGTATTGCATTGGCTGAAACTGATGACCGTTTATATGCTGCAGTAGGGACACATCCTCACGAAGCAAAAGATTTCACTGATGATGACTACGAATATTTTAAAGAGTTAGCTGTGCACAATGATAAGGTGCGTGCTATCGGTGAAATCGGCCTTGATTATTACTATGATTTCTCTGATAGACCAACGCAAAAGAAGGTCTTTATACGTCAGCTTGAGTTAGCTCGAGAGGTAGATTTACCTATTATTATCCATGATCGCGATGCTCATGGAGATATTATGGATATTTTACGCAACGAAGGAAAGGATAATTGGGGAATTTTCCATTGTTATTCAGGTAGTTGGGAAATGGCTAAAGAGGCTATTAAAATGGGGTTTTATATCTCCTTTGCAGGCCCGGTGGTATTCCCAAAATCTACTAACCTAAAAGAAGTTGCTAAACAAGTACCATTGGATCGAATCCTTATAGAAACAGATTCTCCTTATTTGACGCCACCTCCGTATAGAGGTCGACGCAATGACCCTAGTAAGACTCAATTTGTAGCAGAAGAAATTGCTGCTTTAAAAGGTATGGATGCAGATGAGTTTGCCGCAATCGCTTATGAAAATGGTAAGCGCGTATTTGGTATTAAATAAAATAGAATAGCTATATTTGTAAATACTATCAAATTAAAGTTATTTAATATATAGTTACATAGTGAACGCGATTCTTTCATTGAAGGAATCGCGTTTTTCTATGGTATACTAACAATATATAGTCTATATATGTTTGGACTTGAAAAAGGATGATAAGATGGAACGCATAGCATTTATTGACTTAGGATCGAACTCAGTTCGATTCATTATTTATGAAATATCAGATACGGGTAGTTATCGTTTACTCTATCAAGAAAAAGACTCAATTCGGTTGAGTGAAAATATGTGGGGTGATCATAAGCTAACACAAGAAGCTATGAATCGTGCATTAGTATCATTACAATCGTATGTTCATATGGCCAAAGCTTTGAGGTCGATACGATTAAGGCTGTTGCTACCGCTGCAGTCCGTTTAGCAAATAATGGTGATGAATTTATCAATCTTGTAAAACAAGATACAGGTCTTGAATTAGAATGTATTTCCGGTGTTGAAGAGGCTCGCTTAGGTTTCCTTGGTGTTATTAATACAATTGGCCTTAAGGATTTTGTTATCTTTGATTTAGGCGGCGCTAGTACAGAGGTGACTTTGGTAAGAAATAGACAAATTGAGAAATCTGTTAGCTTGCCAATAGGTGCTTTGACTTTAACAGGAACCTATCAGAAAGGCGAAGAATTTACAGACAAAGAATACAATAAAATGGTGAAGGCTATTAAGCAAGCCATAGAGGAACATCCATGGCTTAAAAATGTTAAAAAGCCTCTATTAGGTATTGGTGGTACAGCTCGTAATATTGCAAAAATGGATCAACGAAAATTATCATATCCTATTACTAAATTGCACAATTATGAAATACCCTATCACCGTTTTACAGAATTGTTAGATGAGGTTAAATCCAAATCATTAGCACAACGTAAAAAAATCAATGGCCTTTCATCAGAACGGGCGGATATTATTATTGCCGGTATGACAATTGTATATGAGTTGTTCAATTATATAAATTGCAAAACTCTTGTTGTAGGTGGCTCAGGTCTTCGTGAAGGGTTGTTTTACGACTATTATGGGCAAGCCTATTTAGGCGGAAATCCAATCATTCCAGATATCCTTATCCATTCTGCAGAAAATGTGCTACTAGGAATGACTCGATACGAATTAATTCATGCTAAACATGTCGGCAAATTAGCTGATATCTTATATGACCAATGGAAACCATTACACAAAGGTGATACTGCATTGCACCGTTGTTTACAAGTTTCTTCTTTGTTACATGATATCGGAAAACGGGTGAACTATTATAGCCATGCTCGTCATGGGTGTTATATGTTAGTTAATAGTAATTTATACGGAATTACTCATATTGAACAGGCTTTTAGTGCTTTTCTTGTGATGAACTCTCATGGTTTAAGACCAAAAGAGTATAAAAACTTTTTGTATGGGCAATTGTTGGATGATGAGCAGAAAGCGATAGGGAAGAAATTATCTATAATTCTTGCTATTGCTGAGGCTCTTGATGAAAGTCATGAGCAGTTAATTACACATCTTGAAAGTCGCATTAGTCCTGAAGAGGTTCAGTTGATAGTGCACTATCCAGCTAGCCGTGATATTTCCATAATAAAAGGTTCTGTTGAACGATTGGCAAAAGCCTTTAAAAAGGAATATAAGCGTCAGTTACAAATTGAGTGGTCCCCTCAGTAGGAGGTAGTTATGACATTGGCTAAAGTGCTTCGATATGCGATTTTGCATGTTGGCTCTAGTAGCATGAGTATTACCATATTAGAATATAAAAGTATTGATGAAGTGCGTGTTATCGATTATGCTGCACGGGAAGTAACCTTTGGGGAGGAGTTATTTCAAACATCTCGCCTTAGTTTTAAAACAATTGAAGAAATCTGTGATATTTTAAAAGGCTATAAACAATTAATGGCAGATTATAATGTATCTAGATATCGTTTGTATGGTACAACTGTTATCCGTGAAGCCACTAATCGAAGGGCTATTTTAGATCAGATTTTTATTCAAACAGGTATGCGTGTAGAAGTTATAGACATGCCTAAAGAAGTTTATTTTAAATATGCCTTGTTATATTATGAAATGATGTATCATCATAAGGCTACGGATGACAGTACGGCTTGTCTATTTGCAGATATCACGTCCGGTGGGGTCGGTTTAACTGCTTGGAAAGGCAGATCACTATTGTTCCAACAAAATATGCATAGTGGTTCACTACGTGTTATGGAGTCTTTTAACCGTAACCAACGTGCTTCTATATCCTTTAGTACAGCCATTACTGAATACTTACATCGCATGATTAGTCCGTTACGAGAAGAATTGCAGAGGTTTAATATTAAAAATATTATTTTCTCTGGTGATGAGGCTCGCTTAGTGTTGCAGTTGATGGGATATAGTAATAGTGAGCAAATCATTTCTATTGATCCTCAACAGTTTAATGATCTTATGAATTCCTTTGATGGTATTACGGCTACAAAACTAGTCAATCGCTATAAGATTCCAGAGTTTAAGGCTAATATTTTAATGCCTACTATGATTTTTTTCTCTGAAATTATTAGTGCTATTAATCCTGAAGCCTTAATTTTTAGTAGTTATTCATTCTCTCAAGGTATTAGTTGGTTTTATGGTGTAGAATCGCAAAACCATCCTTATATGTATCAATTGCGTGAGCAAAATGCAGATTTGGCTCGTGCTATAGCGGCTCGTTATCATACGGATGCCGTACATGATAGAGAGGTTGAACGTTTTAGTTTGGAGTTCTGTAATGCACTCCATCATAAAGGTTTACCAGAACGATGGGGGTATTTGTGCCGTATAGCAGCGATTTTATGTTCTGTCGGTAAATTTATAAGCCTTAGAAATCATGGAGAGCATGCGTATCATATTGTAATGGGAACCGATATATTTGGTCTTTCAGAAGAAGAAAAACAAGTTGTAGCGAATGTAGTGTATTACCATTACAAGGGTACACCTTCAGATGATGATGAATATTTTAAAGTTCTTACAGAATTACAAAAAATACAGGTCACAAAGCTAGTAGCCATCGTACGCGTAGCTTGTGCATTAGATGCAGGAAGCAATCAAAAAATAGAAGCTATACGTATTGAGGAAAAAGATAAAGAGTTGGTTGTTCATGTTAGAACCAAGGAAAATATCTCTCTTGAATGGTGGACTTTTAATCGTGACTCCATCTATTTTAGTGAAATATTTGGTATGGAAATTTCCTTGACTATAGGGGGGATATAAGTTGTTTACGAGTCCAAAGTATTATTTTAACCGTGAATTATCTTGGTTGAAATTTAATCAACGCGTCGTATTAGAAGCTATGGATACGAGTAACCCCTTGATGGAGCGTCTTCGTTTTATCTCCATTGCCAGTTCAAATCTAGACGAGTTTTTCATGATTCGTGTTGCTGGTTTACGGCATCAAGCTATGAATGGAATTGTAAAATATGATGCGGCGCATATGGATGCTAAGGCGCAGTTGAAAGCAATTGATGAATCAGTACAGCGCGTAGTTTCTTTACAATATACATATTTACACCGCGTGTTAGATTCATTAGAAGAGGAAGGCTTGTATTTCTTGCATCCTGAAGAATTAGATGTAAAGACAAAAACCTGGCTTAGACATTATTTTGAAGAGCAAATTTATCCGGTGGTTACACCACTAGCAGTTGATTCAGGGCATCCATTCCCATTTTTTGCAAATCATACGATTAATACCATTGTTCGTATATTTCAAGTTCAATCTGATGGTACAAAGGATTATAAAATTGCTATTTTGCCAATTCCATCTGTATTGGATCGAATTATTGAAGTGCCTACACCGTCTAATAAGACGCATCATTTTGTGTATTTAGAAGATGTTATTAATTTCTATGCTATACAGTTTTTTTCAAGGCTATGGTATAGAAGAGTCTATGACGTTCCGATTAACTCGCGATGCGGATTTAGAAATAGCGGAAGAGGATACAAAGGATTTACTTACAGAAGTTGAAGCCTCTTTACGACGTCGGCGCCGTGGTGATGCGGTTCGTTTAGAAGTAGTCGGTGAAGGTTCTCCGGAATTGTTATCTACCGTATTGAAAAGTGTAGAATTGGAGAAAAAAAGGATGTATATCATATAGATGGTCATTTAGATTGTCGTATGTATTTTTGATTTCTCTAATTATCCAGGTTACGATTATTTGCGTTATAAACCGTTTGAGTCCAAAACACCAAGTGACTTGATTGGTTGTGAAGGTGAAAACTTACTCGATGTGATTCGAGAGCGCGATATATTTGTTCATCATCCTTTTGAATCCTTTAGTGTAGTTGAACAGTTTGTGGCACAAGCGGCTGTAGATCCCAATGTATTAGCCATCAAACAAACCTTATATCGCGTTAGTGGTGAATCACCTATTATTGCATCTCTCATAAAGGCTGCAGATAATGGTAAGCAGGTTACAGTATTAATGGAAGTAAAAGCTCGTTTTGATGAAGAGCATAATATCATTATGGCACGTCGATTAGAAAAAGCCGGATGTCATGTAATTTATGGTTTAAAAGGCTTAAAAACTCACTCCAAGATTACTATGGTTGTACGTCGTGAAGAAGATGGTATACGCCGCTATGTACATTTAGCAACAGGTAACTACAATGGCAAAACTGCACGTATATATACGGACTGTGGCATATTTACTTGTAATGATGAATATGGTGATGATGCATCACGTTTCTTTAATTTGATTTCTGGATATTCGGATCCCCCAATTTGGAATAAGTTTATCGTAGCACCACTTAATTTACGTGAGAAAATCATGGAGCTCATCGATGAGGAAATAGATTGTGCAAAACGTGGTGAGGATGCATATATTATTGCTAAAATGAATTCACTACTGGATAAACGTGTCATTGCTAAATTGTATGAGGCATCTGCAAATGGTGTGAAGATAGATCTCATCGTACGTGGTATTTGTACACTTCGTCCTGGTATTGCTGGTGTGAGTGACCATATTACTGTACGTTCTATAGTAGGACGTTTTTTAGAACATCACCGATTATTCTATTTCCGTAATGGTGGTAATGAAAAGCTCTTTCTTTCCAGTGCAGATTGGATGCCACGTAATTTAAATGAACGTGTTGAATTGATGATTCCTATTGAAGATAAACGTCATAAGTCACGCATTAAGGGGATACTAGATTTATATTTAGTGGATACATTAAAGACACATATAATGAGGGCTGATGGGTCTTATTATAAGGCTTCAAACGTAGAAGGTCCGCTATCGGCTCAAGAAGAGTTAATGGAGGCTGCTAATACACAAGATAATAAGGAGCAAATGACTGTTATTGAACGTTTTAAACCGATGTTTAAAATGAAAGAATAGTGAAGACCTGGGTTATGAACACTGTATAAATATAGAGTGATATATAATACTTTTATGAAGTCGAATATATCCCTATATATAGCATTATGAATAAGAAATAAATTTTAGAAAAATTTATATTTTAGGCGATAACAATAGCAAAAACATATAAAAATCCAAAGTGATGATTAATAATACATGGCATACAATATATTGTATTATTATCTTGTATACACCTACAATTTTGCTTATTTAGTATGTTATCGAAAAACATAGATATGTATTTGTACAGTGGACATTGATTAAAAATATCATATTAAATAAATTTAAAAATACATATACAATCTATGTTTATTTGCTATTGTCAACCTTGTGCGTTTGACAGGTTATATCTAACTGTAGTAGAATATCATTGTTACAGGAGGTATTTCGTTATGAGAATTCAAAAAACGCACAAGCGATATGTATCGTCTGTGGTTGCTGGATTGATGGTAACTGCAATAACCTTGACTGGTTTTTCTTACAACGATAAAACTGTTACAGTCATGGCTGATGGTGCAGCCCATACTGTTAAAACACATTTAAATTCTAATGAAGGTATCGTGCGTAACGCAGGTATTAAATTAAATCCAAAAGATAAAGTGATTAGTGATTCTAATTCTGTACAAGAAGGTACGACGCTTACGGTCGTAAGAGCATTCCCTGTTTCTGTTACAGTAAATGGAAAAACTAGAACTGTTTATACAACACAAACAACAGCAGAAGAGTTAGCTAATGAATTAGGTTTTAAAGCTCCCAATTATACAACTGCAGCCAATGGTGCGATCCAATCTGGTAGCACCGTAAATATTGTACGTGTTACTAGCCGTGCAGTGAATACTGTAGATCAAGAGATTCCAGTTCAAGTTATCCGTGAAAAGGATGACACTATGGCTATCGGTGAAGAAGAGGTCGTTCAAGTCGGTCAACCTGGCACAGAACGTGTTCAAGTTGAAACTTTATATAATAATGGTAATGTAATTAAAACAAATGAATTATCTAAATCCGTAATGACAAATATGGTGCCTACAATTATTAAAGAAGGCACTCGTGAAGTAACGACATCTCGTAATGTGGCTGGTCGAGCATCGCGCTCTATCGTTATGGAAGCATCTGCTTACTTAGCAGGTGATGGTGATGGATTAGGTATTACTGCTACAGGTGTTCCTGCAGTACGTGGTATTGTTGCCGTTGACCCTGATGTTATTCCGTTAGGCACACGTCTATTCATTCCTGGCTATGGTGAAGCTGTGGCTGCTGATACAGGTGGTGCTATTATTGGTAATCGTATTGACCTTGTTATGGACTCTTATGGAGAGGCTATGGATTTTGGTCGACGCGACGTAACTGTATATGTACTAGATTAATCTATACAATAAAAGGAGATATCCAATGTGATATCTCCTTTTAGTATGCGGATTTTATTATAAAATGACGACCGCCTTCGTGTGGAGGCTGTCGTCATTTATTCTTGAATGTTCTATTCTATATAAGGAATTAAGTATTCGTAATTAGAACCGACTAATTGATCTTTTGGAATAAATCGAAGAGCAGAACCATTGATACAATATCTTAAAGAACCATTAGGACCATCTTCGAATACATGTCCTAAATGAGCATTACCAATACGGCTTCGAACTTCTATGCGTTGCATACCGTGAGAATTATCCTGGTAATACCGAATCACATCCTTTGCTATTGGTTTTGTAAAACTAGGCCAACCACAATGCGATTCAAACTTGCGAGATGAAGCAAATAGAGGTTCGCCCGTAGTGATATCAACATATAGTCCTGATTTGAATTCATCGGTCAATTCATGACTGAATGGTGCATCGGTAGCTGCATTTTGAGTTACCTCATATTCTTGTGTAGAAAGAGTTTTTAGCGTTTGTTCTGTCGGTTTGTTGTATAAACTGTCATCGATTAGAGGTTCTTGGGATAAACCTAGTGGAATATGACAATAACCAGTAGGATTTTTATCTAAGTAATCTTGATGGTATTCTTCAGCAGTATAGTAATTATCGAGCGGTAATACTTCAATAGCAAAAGGTTTGCTTTCAAAGGACTGGGCACGAGCTAGCGTAGCTTCAATAATAGATTTATCTACGCTATCGATATAATAAATACCGGTGCGATATTGAATACCTTCGTCACCGCCTTGTTTGTTGATACTGAAAGGATCAATAGCGCGAAGGAAATATTGAATCAAGTGGTCTAGAGACAGCGTATCCGCATCGTATGTAACCTTAAGTGCCTCTACATGACCGCTATCATGGCATACCTCTTCGTAGCTAGGATTTGAACTTGGACCATTAGCGTAGCCTACTTCAGTAGAGAGTACCCCAGAAATTTGTCTAATATAACCTTGAAGACCCCAAAAGCAACCTCCACCTAAATATATAGTGTGCTCTGTCATTTAATCACCCCATACTTCATGAGCAATTTCTTTAACTAATGCTAGTTTAGCCCATTGATCTTCTTCGGTCAATTGATTACCAATTTCACAAGAAGCAAAACCGCATTGTGGAGACAAGCATAGTCTTTCAAGAGGGATATATTTAGTCGCTTCTTTGATGCGTTCTTTAATAACTTCTTTATCTTCTAATTCAGGTCGTTTTGATGTAATAAGACCTAATACAACCTTTTTATTAGGAGAGACTTCACGTAATGGTTCAAAACCGCCGGAACGATCATCATCGAATTCTAAATAATAGGCATCTACATTTTCTTTGGCGAAGAGAATAGGTGCTACTGGTTCGTAACCACCACTAGCGGCCCATGTAGAGTTGTAATTACCTCGGCATACGTGGGTAGTAAATGCTAAGTCATGAGGACGACCTTCAAGGGCTAGATTGTTTAAGCGCAAGTATTTTGCTGTTTCACCTTCAATGGTAACGCTTTTATCCTTTTGACGCCCTGTCCAGTAAGCATGGTTACAGCACATACCCCAAGTACAATCGTCAAATTGGATATTTCGGCAACCTGCATCATATAAATCTTTAATAACTTGTCGATATGCAACGGCAATATCTTGGATTAACTCTTCTAAATCGGGATAGAAGGAGCGTGTTGTAATGCCGTTATCTTCACGAAATAATTCTGCTAGGAATTGAGAAGGAGCAGGAATGGTTTGACGGGCCGTAGTATTTTCATCTTCAAATTGTTTTACAAATTTGAAATGTTCTACAAATGGATGATTAGTACCTGTAATTTTACCAGTAAGAGCAAGGGAACCAGGCGCAGTTTCTTGGCCGTGGAATTTATAGCCATGTTCAAGTTCGATTTCTTTAACGCCGTTAAAGCCCCACATAAAAATCAAGATGCCAATAGGCACGACGGAATTCTCCATCTGTAATAACTGGTAGGCCAGCAGCTTTTTTTGTTTTTGAATCAATTCTGTAATGAGGCGATCTTCAACTGCTGTTAATTCATCTCTTGTAATAGTTCCTTTTTGTAAAAGCTTCGCGAGCCTCTTTTTAATTCTGCAGGACGTAGGAAAGAACCTACAATATCAAAATGAAATGGTGCTAAATATTTAGACATAATAATAATCCTCCTATAGTAAACGGCAGAGCCGATAATTTCGATAGGCTTATTATAACGAAGTATGATTATATATAAAAATATCTATATATTAGCGTTGTATATAGCTTTAAGTTATGTTGCAGCAAGAGTTTGATTGATTTGGTTATATCTGAAGCAAGTATATAAATTAAGGAGGCATTCTCTTAACAGAGCTTGCCTCCTTAGTTTATGAATTGATATACTTATAGAATATTTCTAGCTAGCTATATAACTGACATAATTATTGTATTTATTTTTTATCTTCAGGTAATTGTATATGTCTACCATAGTTGCCAACGTATTGTTCTAAGGCTTGAATATATACTTGACCTAAACGGCTACGCTGCATTTTGTTGTTTGTAATATAGCCGATATGCATCAAGCCCTCTTCGGCAAGAGGTACAGAAATGATGTTTTCACCATTCACCTCTTTATCAATTACACCACTAGATACAGTATATCCGTTGAGACCGAGCAATAAACTAAAGAGGGAGGCTCTGTCACGTACACGGATATGTTTTGGACGTACTACAGTACTGAAAATTTCCTCAGAGAAATAGAAGGAATTGTGGTCCCCCTGTTCGAAGGAGATATATGGATACTCTTCTAATTCATCCATTGATACCACATCCTTATTTGCTAATGGATGGGTTTTACCAATAAAGATATGTGGATGTGCTGTAAATAATTCTGTAAAGGTTAATTCGTTAGTATGAATTAGCTTTTCTAGTACGGGGCGGTTGAAATCATTGTAATATAATAAGCCAATTTCACTTTTCATATGCGCTACATCATCGATGATTTCATAGGTCTGTGTTTCTCGTAATGAAAAATCATAGGAATCCACATCGCTTTGGTTGATAAGATCAATAAAAGCACTAACCGCAAAGGAATAATGCTGTGTGGAAACAGAAAATTGCTTTTTGCCACCCTTATTAGATTTATATTGTTCTTCTAATAAGGTTGCTTGCTCTAATACTTGGCGCGCGTAACCTAAAAAGCGTTCTCCGTCCTTAGATACGGTTATCCCTTTGTTAGTTCGATCAAAAATGGTAATACCCATTTCTTTTTCTAGCTCTTTAATGGCCTTTGTTAAGCTTGGTTGAGATACGAATAAACGTTTAGCAGCCTCACTAATGCTGCCAATATTTGCAATTGTTGTTACATATCGTAATTGTTGTAATGTCACAATAATCTCCTTATTATATAGATTTATATATTTCTATACTAAACTATTCAATCTATTTAAGCAATGATATATATGTTACAATAATAAAATAGATAAAAGGAGGTCCTATGTTAAAAGAGGTCATCGTAGTAGAAGGAAAGTCTGATATACAGCGTATACATCAAGCTATAGAAGCTGATTGCATTGCTACAGAAGGTTTTACCTTGCGTAAAGGCGTAATCGATCAGATTCGCGTAGCCTATGAAAAACGAGGTATTATAATCCCTAACGGATCCAGATACGGCTGGTGAGCGCATACGTCGTGTGCTGACCAAAAAAAGTTTCCCAATGCACAACATGCTTTTTGTCCCTCGTGATGAGGCTTATGCTAATGATGACATTGGGATAGAACAAGCTTCACCTAAATCTATTCTAAAAAGCTTTATCCGTACTTCATACTGAATCACTCGTATCCAGTGATGAATTTACGATGGAGGACCTTATAAAACATGGCCTTTCTGGATTTCCTAATAGTGCCGATAAAAAGGGCAGCTGTTGGTGCCATACTAGGTATAGGTTATGGTAATGGTAAACAGTTCTTATATCGATTGAACCATTATGGTATTAGTCGTGATGAATTTGAACAGGCTATCTCTATGCTTTTAATATGCTTTTAATATGCTTTAATATGCTTTTTAAGAGGTATATTATTATAGTAATAATGGAATAAATAATAAGTTATAAAATAGGAGCATTCATGATTGAATCTATCATTGCAAGCCCGGAAGTAGTTCATTATATATGTAAGCGGTTTGATATTAAGATGAGCAAAAAGCTAGGGCAAAATTTTTTAATTAAACGTGGCATCGTTGATGAAATTGTTAAGGCCGCTGATTTACGTGATGGTGAACCAGTATTAGAGATTGGCCCTGGTATCGGCACCTTAACGCAAGGTTTAGCACAAAGTGGTGCGAATGTAACAGCTATTGAATTAGATACACGCTTATTAGTGGTATTGGATACAACATTAGCTCAATATGATAATGTAAAGATTGTGCATGGGGATGTACTTAAATTAGATGTACCATCTATCATGAATCATGAGCCATTTAAGGTGGTGGCTAATTTACCGTATTATATTACAACACCTATTATTATGTCCTTGTTGGAAAGTCGATTACCTATTGAACGACTTGTTGTAATGGTGCAAAAGGAAGTAGCCTTACGTATGGTGGCAAAACCTGGTACAAAGGACTATGGTGCTTTATCGGTAGCGGTTCAATATTATACTAAGCCAGATATCGTGCTTGATGTACCGCCTAAATCATTTTTGCCAGCGCCAGCGGTAACAAGTTCTGTCATTCGCTGTGTATTGCGCGATAAACCACCTGTGGATGTAATCGATGAAAGATTATTCTTCCGCGTTGTGAAGGCTGGTTTTGCACAACGTCGTAAAACATTTGCTAATACGATGAAGACCACAGGCTTATCGAAGGATAGAATTGAAGAACTATTAGCAAAAGCTAATATCGATGGTCAACGAAGAGGGGAGACATTTACCCTTCAAGAATTTGCCGATGTAGCCAATGCGTGGGCTGCATTAATTAAATAATATAACAGAAAGGTCCTAAGGAAATCCTTAGGACCTTTTGGTATAAGAAAAGGACCCGAATGGGCTTATAGGACAAAAAATGTGTGTGAAAACCCTTATAACACTAGTAAATATCTAGTGTTATAAGGGTTTAATCTTTTTCTGAAGAAGTTTGAGGGTGGACAAAAAGTGTGGGTAAAAACATCAATTAACCCTTGTAATTACTGACTAAAATGAGGTTATATCTTCCTATATATAAACAAATATGGAGGAAGAGTTTATGCGACAAATAAAATGTCCTGATTGTAATGAAACATGTATTAAACATGGTGTTTTAAAAATCTGGTTCTCAGCGTTGGTTTTGCAAACATTGTAAGGTGGCATTTACCGTTAAAAATTAATAAATTAAGTAAAGAGTTAAACCTATTCTTGAATTGGTTATTCAGCACCGATATTCAAGCTGATATGCCTGGTAAAGGTCGTACATTCAGGCGTAAAACCGCTAAATTTTGGTCCATATGGCCATTGCCACCAAAAGTGGAAGAAGTACATGATGTGGTATATCTTGATGGAATTTACTTAGCTAGAAATTTATGTGTTTTGATTTGTTGCAATGATACTCATGTTCTAGGATGGTATGTCTGTCGTTATGAGCATGCTAGAGCTTGGCAGTGTTTAATGGAACGGATTGCCGAACCTAAAGTCGTTGTGTCTGATGGTGCTAATGGTTTGCCTAAAGCATTACGTAAAGTTTGGCCTCATAGCAGTCACCAAAGATGCCTGTTTCACATTTTTTGTCAGGTTAGACGATATACGACAAGTAGACCTAAAACGTTAGCTGGGAAAGACCTTTATAGTCTTGCCAAAGCTTTATTTAATGTGAAAACAATGGATCAAGCCTTTATATGGATTAATGAGCTTTCAGCGTGGCGAATGACATATTCTGATTTTTTACGAGAAATGACGATTGATGAATTCGGAAATAAACGCTCTACACATGAGCGTTTGCTTAAAGCTGAATCATCATTATGGCGCCTGATTAGGCAACAAACTTTATTTACATTTTTGGAATGCATTGATATTAAAGTACCTACAACAAATAATCGTATTGAAGGTGGAGTAAATGCTCAACTAAGAAGTATGTTACGGGCTCATAGGGGCCTTTCACTTGAAAGAAGACTAAAAGCGGTCTATTGGTGGTGCTATATGCACTCACCAAGACCGCTTTCTATTTCAGATATATTAAATTGTATGCCTACAGATGAATCGATTGCTGCTATCTACAAACGGTTATCTAGTTATTGCCAAATAGATCGTTCAATCCCTCAATGGGGTGATGCTCCTGTTTGGAATGAGCTACATATGTCTACAGATTTTCCAACTTATTGGGATTAGTCACACACACTTTTTGTCCTATAACCCCCCGAATGGGTCCTTTCGTTTTAGTGTATTAACTTTGCCATTGTTGTAATAAGGAAGGCATTAGCAAAGTCGATTAAGAATGCACCTACCAAAGAAACTACGAGCCATGCACGAGGGGATGGACCGTGTTTACTTGCTAAGGATAACATGTTAACCAATGCATTTGGCGTAGCACCTAAGCCGAAGCCGATGGCGCCAGCACCGAGCATAACAGAATCGTAGTTGCGTCCAAATAGGAGATAAATGAGGTATGCAAACACACAGATAAGCGCCATTTGAGCAACTAAGATTGTAATAAGAGGTAATGCAAGATTGATTAATTGAACAAGTTTCAAGCTATTGATTGCCATTGTAACGAATAAAGATAATGCTACATTAGATACTGCGTCAAGAGCTGCATCGTTAATTTTGTAGGATTTTGTAAATCGCCTACGTTACGAATTACTGCTGCACAAATCATAGCACCAATATATGCAGGTAATGGTGTAAGAACAGATAAACCAGCACTTACGATAGTACCAATACCCAATGCCAGGCCAATCCACATACAAATCGTTAACAAATCTTGTGAGTTGAATTGCTTTCCGCCGCCTTCAACGTGATCTTCGATATAATCGATGTTGTCATCATCCATAGTTTCAGGGTTGTCATAAGGTGTTTTTACCTTGTGCATCTTGATGATGCGTTCACCTACTGGAGCACCTAAGATTGTACCAGCTACCATACCGAATGTGGCAGCTGCTACGGCTGCGGATGCTGTTCCTGCGACACCATATAGTTCTTCATAGTATGGACCGAAGGCACCTGCCGTACCGAGACCGCCAATCATGGATACGGAACCGGCCATGATACCGATGATTGGGTCAATGCCTAATGCTTTGGCAATGGCGATACCTGCAGTATTTTGAACTACAATCCACACGGCGCAAGCAAGGAAGAAGAAAACAATGAAAATGCCGCCCTTTTTTAATACTTTTAAGGAAGCCATCAAACCGATGGTAGTAAAGAAGGCAAGCATTAAGAAGGTTTGTAATGAACCTTCAAATTTAATATCCAAAATATGATAATAAGAAAGAATGGCGGTTAAAAATGCAAATGGTAAAGCCCCTACAGCAGGTGCAGGCATACACATGCGTTGTAAAAACTTGGAATGTTTATTAATCCAAGTACCTATGAATAAGGTAATTACAGCGAGGCCCACAGTTTGAATCATGGACAAGTTTAGAGTCCATACATCGTTGACTAACTTTAGGTCAATCAGTGGCATAAAATCACTCCTTTAAACAAATAAAAAATAATTTATTACATTGTATCATGAACAACCAATCAAATACTATAGAATTTATCATGTATACAAAATATGTATACATTATATATTCTGCATCATTATTAAAAATTCCTCTAAGTTATGAAAAATTTTTTATATCCATGTAAATCGAAAAAGAAAATGGCGAAGATTCACTGAAATAGAGAATCTTCGCCAGTATATATCTTAGCTTTATAGTTTTAACTAGATTTCATTATGTAGTTTTGGGGTATGCAAGAATGTAATATCAGGATTTCGTTCTATTACCCAGCCCATTTGCCATTCGTTTGAGATAAGGACTACTGTACGATTGCGATTATCCTTAACAATCATTGCATTATCTAAGCCTTTGAGTGTAGATGTATCTACGTCACCATCAATCCAACGTGCCACGCTATATGGTAATGTATGATTTAATAGGTCGACACCATATTCATTTTTAAGGCGATATTCTAGAACTTCAAATTGAAGCATGCCAACTGCACCAACTACGAAGGAGTCGAGGGCACCTGGTTGTTCAAAGATTTGGACCGCACCTTCTTGAGCAAGCTGAGTCATACCTTTTTGGAACTGTTTACGCTTCATTGTATCTTTTGGGGATACGCGAGCAAAGAATTCCGGTGGGAATACTGGGAAGTCACCGAATGTTACTTTGTGCTTTTGAGCACACAGTGTATCGCCTACACCCATTGTACCGGCATCGAAGACACCGATAATATCGCCAGGGTATGCATCTTCAACGATAGTACGTTCTGTAGCTAAGAATTGTTGCGGTTGAGATAGACGAATCGCTTTATTAGATTGACGATGTAATACGGACATACCTTTTTCGAATTTACCAGAGCAGATACGCATAAATACGATGCGGTCGTGATGATTAGGGTCCATATTTGCTTGAATCTTAAATACTAAAGCGGAGAAATCTTCGCTAGTAGGCTGTACAATTTCTTCTACTGCTTGACGTGGCGCAGGGGATGGTGCTAGTTCTAAGAATTTTTCTAAGAATGGTTTTACCCCAAAGTTAGTCATAGCAGAACCAAAGAACATTGGCGTTAAATCACCAGCACGAACCTTGTCAAAATCGAATGGATCGCCTGCAACATCTAGCAATTCAATATCGTCAAGTAATGCTTGATATACATCGTCGCCTAATAATTCTTTCATGCGAGGGTCTGTTAAAGCACCTTTTTCGGAGGCTAACTTTTCTTGACCATGTGTTTCGTCTTTGGCAAAGAGTTCGATGGTTTCGTGTTCTCTATCATAAACACCTTTGTATTCGCCATTAATACCGATAGGCCAGTTCATAGGCATGTACGAATACCGAGAACATTTTCAATTTCCTCCATCAAGTCAAATGGGCTGCGACCGAAATGGTCGATTTTGTTTACGAACGTAAAGATAGGAATCCCGCGCTCTTTAGATACGGCGAATAATTTCTTTGTCTGTGCTTCCACGCCTTTGGCTACGTCGATCAACATAACAGCACTATCAGCAGCCATCAATGTACGGTACGTATCTTCGGAGAAGTCCTGGTGACCAGGCGTATCAAGGATGTTTACTCGACATCCATCGTAGTCGAATTGCAAGACTGAACTCGTTACGGAGATACCACGTTGTTTTTCGATTTCCATCCAGTCAGAAACGGCGTGTTTTGCGGTTTTACGAGATTTAACGGAACCAGCCAAGTGGATGGCACCACCGTATAATAGTAATTTTTCTGTTAATGTAGTTTTACCCGCATCCGGGTGAGATATGATAGCAAACGTACGACGACGTTGTACTTCTTCTAAAAATGTCATGGTTCACCTCTGTTATTTCGTTTGTGAAAGTTTTATTTCAATGTGTTACTTTCACATCATTCATATCTTTAAAATTATACATGATTTTAAAGATTTAATCAATTATTTAGATAACACCTAGCTTTGTAGATATAGTTACTGCAATTATACTGCATTAGAAACGTAAATGTTTTATACTTTCTCGTATATCGTTTTTCAGCTCGTGTAGATATTTATTTGTTGTATCTATATTCTGATGTCTTAATTGGCTTTGTATCGTTTTTAAATCTATATTATTATTCAACAAGATACTAGCATGTAAGTGGCGTAACATATGCAGTCCACCTTTATAGCCGTATTTAGCTAACTTGTTTAAATGATTGTCTTATATTGTCGAGTGTATATCTTGTTGTAGTGTATGGGAATATACTACCATTACCAGGTTGGTATTGTTGGAATATATCATATAGTGTTTGTGAAAATTGTACAAACTCTCCAATACGATTTGATTTAGGAGAAGATACAATATATTCACCATTGACTTTAGCGTACCCTCTATTGACATATATTTTATAACTATTAAAATCTATATCTTCCCAATTTAGCACAATAGCTTCATTTCCACGTAAACCTGTGTATAAAAGTATATACAAAAATAATCTTCTTTTATCTTTGTATGTTTCAATAATATCCTTCACATCATTAATATCTGGCAGTTCTCTCTGCCTACGCTGTTGAGGGCCTTTGTTGATTAGAGATGTATGTATAGGAAATTGTATCAATTCGTTTTGGTATGCAACGTTAATAATTGATAATATACCTCCGACACATGTATTAATTGTATTACGAGTACAACCTTTACCAATAAGACGAGCAGTAAATGTATTAATTATATCTTTATTAATATCATTTAATGGCATATCACCAACTGCTTCTATAAATCGACGAACAACACTTTTCTTTACATTGGCAGTAGAGGCCTTAATTAGTTGCTTCGATAATTGGTCTTGTATTACGTGGTTTGCGTATTTGGAAAACAAGATAGATGATGACTTAAATTCTTCTAATGTATTAATTTTGTCTCTAAGTTTACGTCTACATTCTTGTATGCCCTTTGCGTACACTGTATAACGTTTATTATCAATCATTATTTGTCCGCACCAAGTCCCATTGGAACGTTGGTAAAATGTGCCGTCTTGATTACCTCTACGCTTTGCCATATTATCACCTCATATATAGTATATCAAAATTTGTCAAAATTTTTTCAACACAATGCTTGACATATAAGTAATGTTAGGTGTATAGTAAGTGTAGAAACAACAAGGGGGTTAGTAAAATGGAATTGATAAAAACAAAAGATATAGCAAAATTATTATCAGTATCAGAAGAACAAGTCAGACGATTTGTTTATCGTCATGGTTTACCCTGTTATCATTTAAGCCCTCGTATTATGAGGTTTAAAGAAGATGAGGTGATACAATGGGCGAGAGCAACAAAACGTTCTTTCTATTAAGAATGGAAAATCATTTTGACACATCTATTGATACACTCGAAGAAGCTGTTGAAATACTCCACAGCGGGGTAGATTCGGGTATTTCCAAAGGTGGTATTATATATGAGGTAACTCATCCTTTAGTAACGTATGGTAATGTAGCTGACATTTAGTCGGCTATTTTATTATAGACAACTTCACTTATAAGTGTTTTTTAGACAAGGAGAATGACATGGATTCAATTTATGTACAACAAGTATTCGACATTTTAGCAAAGCCTTTTCACCCAGATGATGTTGAGTGGCGTCCGCAAAAATTTGTGAAAAATGGTTCTTGCCAAGTGTTAGCTTATATCACTGCTCGTGGTGTAATGAACAGATTAGATGAAGCCGTAGGTCCAGCAAACTGGGACATGCATTTGCAACCTATTGATATGGGTGTGTCTGCTAAGTTAGATAAACAAGGGAATCACACTGATTACAAAGGTTTTGTATGTACTCTAACTCTTCGAATTGAAGACGAAGAAGGTAATGTAAAAGTAGTTACTCGTCAAGACGTAGCAAACTTAACAGACTTCGAAGCTATTAAAGGTGGTGCTTCTGGTGCCATTAAACGTGCGGCTGTCCAATTTGGTATTGGTAGATACCTATATGGCTTAGGTCAAACTTGGGTGCAAACTGATGATAAAGGTAAATTTAAACACCTAAATTACCAGTATGGGCATTGCCAGATGGTTATGAATATCCAGAAACGTTTGCTAAAACAGAAAACACTATGGAGCCAACTGCATCAGATTGGGACGACGTACCTGTATATACAGAACCAACACAGGCTTCCAATCTAGGAGAAGACCCTGTGGTGACATTTGGTAAACATAACGGCAAACATTTCTCTGAAATTCCAATCGATTATATCGAATGGTTAGCTAAAAACGCTCAAAAACCAGACATGAAAGAAGCGGCTAATAAATGGGTTGCTACCCATGGAGCTGGTCCAGAAAACGCACCATGGTAATTCAAGTCAATCCAGCTATTTTAAGTCAGTATGGACCTACGACAGCTGTCTTGCATGGCTATGTAAAGCTAAAACAGCTAACGGTGTATTAATTGGGGGAGTTAAATGCTCCCCTATTAATATCGATACAATGGGTAAAGATATGGGTGGTCTGGCCCGTAATACTATCTATACTCATTTAGACATACTGAGTAAAGATGGATATATTGTATCGTCTAGTAAACGATTACATAATCCAATTCAATGCGAACCAGGTGTTAAATTACAAACTGCGACTTTGTACGTGTATTTTGGTGTAGTGAAGGGGTAACAACAATGACTGTAAGAGAATTAATTAATAACTTAGTAAGAAATACAAACGATTTAGACAGTGAAGTAAATGTTATTTGTTCAAGTTTTTCTGCTGTGCAAACTATCGATGACATCGATATAAAGAAGCATGGCCAGAATGAGGTAACATATATTATCGCAAAATGAGGTGGTATATATGACATACGCTAAAAAATTACAACAAACAACATTGTTGTATATTAAGAAATGTACACACGAGCAAGCTTTCCAAGGTGGTAAACCTAGTAGACAATTTTGGTTAACACGAGGGTTCTTCTACAAACAAGACCCAGATATTGTTAACATCGTATTTGACTACTTGGAATCAAAAGATGGTCACCAAGAAATGACATTATATGATGTTGTTAAATCAGCTAAGGCTCGTCAAACAGAGTTACGTTGGCAAGAAGCAAAACAACAAACTCCTAAGCAAACGCAACATAGCGACGCATTTTCTTTTGACATGTTAATGAATATGTGAGGTATATATGAGTGTAGAGAACCTACTAAAAACAAAAATAGACATAGTAGAATACATAGGCAGATTCACAGAATTAAGACCAAAAGGTTCTTTGTACGAAGGCAGATGTCCTATTCATGGAAGTGATGAGGGAACACCTTTAGTTATCTATCCTCAAACAAACAGCTATTATTGTTTCGCTTGCGAAAGTGGTGGAGATATAATTCAATTTGTAAGTGATTACGATGATATATCTCGTACTATGGCGATTAAAAATTAGCACACGAGGCTAATATCAATATTGACGCTGATGAAGATTGGCGTAAGGCTGTTAAAGTGGAAGATACGCACAGGGCTATTATTGACAAAGCAAAAGGACAACTTGATAAAGTCATTAATTATTTACATAAACGTGGCTTTACTGATGAAACTATTGCTTCATTTGAACTTGGCTTTGATAATGATACATTGGTAATCCCTATCCGTAATGAATATGGTCAACCTGTTGCTATCGCTCGTAGACAGTTTGATCAAAGTCCTAAATACATCAATAGTAGAAATAATATCATGTATGATAAATCTGCATTATTGTATAACCTAGACCAAGCTATCAAAATTAAAAATAAAGATGAGCTTTATATGGTTGAAGGTTATATGGACGCAATCAGCGGCCACCAAATGGGATTAGCTACAGTAGCTTATTGTGGTAATGAAGTTCATAAAGACCAGTTAAGAACGTTAACACGAGCATTGAGAAAAATACCTACAATTATTTATTGTCCAGATAATGATGCAGAAGGTATTAAACGTGTTCCACGTGTTAGAGATTATTTCCGTGAAATCTTACCTCGTATAGCAGTTAGGGTTTTGCAATTACCAGAAGGCATTAAAGACTTTAATGATGCTTTAAAAGCTGGTATTGATGTAAGTGCATTACCAAAAATACATATCGATAAGTATGTATTATGGCTTATGCTAGATAATTGTAAATCAGAAGAGGACGAATATGACGTAGCTCATGATTTCTTAAAAACAGTTTCAAATCCTTTGTTTAAGGCTGATATTATTAAGAAATTATGTGAACGTTGGAATCGTGAATTTGCGGAATTAAAAGACTTTTTTGATAGCTATCAAGAAGATACCGACGAATTAGTCAAAGAGGCTTCTACGACTACTGAAGCTATCTCTGATTTAAAAAACCTGTATATGCGTGGTGAATACAAAACTCATTTCCAAAACTTGGATAAATGCATAGGTGGCATGGTTAAAAGTCAAGTAATGATAGTTGGTGCGTATTCGAGCGGAGGTAAGGCACTGACATTAGACACCGACATTATCACTCCTAATGGCAAAGTAAAAATGGGTGATATTAAAGTTGGAGATACAGTAATTGGAGAGGACGGATTACCGACTAAGGTTGTAGATGTATTCCCTCAAGGAGAGAAAGATGTATATCGTGTGACGTTCAAGGACAACACTTATGTAGATTGTTGTGAAGACCATTTATGGAAGTTTAAAAACTATAGATGACTTGCACCGTGGGTATGATTGGAAAGTTAAGTCATTAAAAAGAAATTATGGCTAATTACAAGATTAGAAAAGGTTCTACTAATGAACAAGGGTATAATCTATACATTCCAGTTGCCAAACCCACCCAATACAAAGGGAAAGAGCATGTTATCACACCTTATGTAATGGGGTTATTACTGGGTGATGGTGGTTTTAGTTCTAAACAAATAAGCTTCACAAATACCGAGCAAGATATTGTAGATAAGCTTATAGAACAGACAAATGGTATTGGAGAATGGAAGCGGAATGGAATACAGTACCGCTTTAATAAAGGTAGAGGTTACAATGCTTTTACAGAGTATATATATGATACTTTTGGGAAAGTTACTGGAGACTGTAAATTTATCCCTGTTGATTATATGATAGACAGCGAAGAAAACAGATTAGAGTTGATTAGAGGTCTTGTTGATACAGACGGGTCAATAGATAAGTCTGGGTTCGTTAGTTTTACTTCTTGCAACAAGCAATTGGCATTAGATTTTGCTGATGTTGTTCGTTCATTAGGGGCTAGATGTACGTTCGCTGTCAACCGCCGCAACGGCAAAAGCGACGAGTACACAGTCCGTATATTAGAGCGTTCCACCAAATGGTTTAGTAGCAAAAAGCATAAAGAAAAATACAATAATAGACGGAGTTTAACACGAAAATCTAACAGAAAAGATGAGCTAGCTATTATTTCGATAGAAAAATTGGGTTATAAAAAAGAAATGCAGTGCATTACAGTTGACAACAACGACCATATGTATTTGTGTGGTGATTATATCCCAACCCATAACACCGATTGGTTAATTGAGTATCTATTACGTCAAGTAATTAAGAATAAAGCACGAACTGTATTCTTTTCTTTGGAAATGTCTAAAGGAAAGGTTATGGAACGTATTATAGCTAAGATATTGCGAATCCGTCTGGCAGATGTACGAGAACTTGTGATGAATGGTGATGAACGCATTGCACAAGTAGAAGCTAAATTATCAGAACGTCTTGTAATATATGACAATAACAACCTTAATATCGATGAGATTGAACATCGTATTGTTGCTCTTAATAGAAAAAACACATTAGGTGGTCCAGTCGATATAGTGGCTGTTGATTACTTTACGTATCTCAAGGGTGCTAGTACGTACGAAGGAGCTTCTGAACAGGCTTTAAAAATGAAGGGGTTGGCGAAAAAATACAATGTTATCCTCGTCATGTTGAGCCAATTAAACCGTGGTGCCAATACGTACAATGAGCCAACCATGGATTTATTGCGTATGACTGGCGACATTGAAGCTAGTGGTGACGTCATTATTATGTTGTGGCGTCCAGAAAAAGAGCCAGGGCTTTCTTTACAGAAACAAGAAGAGTTGAAAAATATCACTCGTATGAAAGTCGAAAAAGCTCGTGATGGTATCTATGGTCCGATACGTATGGAACTTAAATACAATAACAGTACATCTTTGCTAGAAGAACAATTTGATTAAAACTTCACTTATAAGTGTTGACAAGTCAAATGATAAGATGTATAATGTTATTAGAAAATAGATTTAAAAACGTATATAACTTCACTTATAAGTAAAAGGAGAAAAAAATGACAGTAGGGCAATTAATAAAAAGACTAGAAACATTACCAAAAACACAGTAGTTCAAGTAGGTGCAACTAGAGGATGGGAATACTGTCAAGGTGGAATAACAGATATTAAAGTTGACGTTAGTAGAATTGATAAACCCGATAAAAAATGCGTTTTGTTATTGGGAGATAGAAATAAGGAGCTAGGTTGGTAATGAAAGTAAAAGAACGTCAAGAAAAACCAAATAAAGAAAAACAAACCAAACCTACAAATGGAATGGAGCTGTTTCAGGACAAAAATGGCAATTATATTACAAGAGACAGTTTTTGGACAGTAGGTCCACGTGATTTTGAATATTAATAGAGCTTAGACAGGAGAAAACAATGCCATATACGAAGTATATTTGTCCAGACGGTCACGAAGTTGACATAGACGAATGTCTAACTGCTTGCAGATTAGAAGGGCAAGTTAATCCAAGTACTGGTGAGTTATATTGCCCAGCTGGTAGGTGTCTATCTAAACGTACGTTAATTGCTCTTGCTGACCAACGTGAATGGACTGGAACACCTAGCACAACACAATTGCTTGCTGGAACACGAGAGAATTATCTCAAAATTACAAAAGAATATGCTATTGACCCTAAGTCGTCTCTTTTTATGTTACATGGTACAAAAGTACATGATTACTTAGAAAAGTACACAGATGATGAAGGTATATCAGAAGTTCGCCTTGATGACGGTACTTCTACTGGTGCATTTGACTACTATTCAGCCGAAAATGGTGGAACGCTATATGATAATAAAACCTATGGAAGTTGGAAAGTATCTAAAATACTTGGATTATATACAAAGCGTGTACCAACTGGCGAAGTATATAAGACAGGTGCTAAGAAAGGTCAGCCTAAATTCCGTAATGAAATACGAAGTGGTGGGCCAAGACATCGCCTTGATTTAGCAATCCAATTAAATGATTATCGTATGAAGATAGAAAAGGAATTACAAAAGCCTGTAGCTAATCTAGTATGCGAGGTAATTGTACGTGATGGAAATACGTATATTGCTAGCCAACGTGGTATTACTAGCCCTGGTTATTTAGTACCAATTAATAAGATTAGTGATATATGGGTTGAAAGATATATGAAGAAAAAGGCTGGTGATTTAGTTAAAGCTTTAGAAACTAATACTATGCCACCACCTTGTAGGTATTCAGAAACATGGGGAGGAACTAAGTGTGAGCGATATTGCAACGTTGCACAGTTTTGCGAGAAAGGAAAGAAACATGAAAACGATTAATATCGATGTATTCGATAGCTTGTGTTCAAATCATTTATGCAAAATAGCACAATTGTTTTTGATGAAAAATAAACAGTATGCCAACCAAGATGATGTCTTAACCGCTTTTAAAGAAAGTGCGGAACGTCAATTTGGAGAAGTATCTAAAGAAGGTGCTTTTAAAACATGTATGCAGTTTAAAGATAAGCATGACTTAGCATTATTACAACATGGTATCACACTACCAGACGCTAAAGAGCGTTTATACGATGTAATTGTATACTGTTTACTTGGTTTAGCGGTTTTAAGTGACAAAGATGAAGAATTGCAAAGTCATTAAAAATTGCCGAACATTTAAAGACCAGTGTTGGATGTGTGATAATTACGGTTTGTATTTGCCTAAAGATAAGTCAATTTTGTCTCCTCGCCAAGAGGAGAATAGACTTAAAAGAAAACTAGAACACAAAGGTAAAAAAATAACTTCTGCTAGCAAACGAGGTAAAAGCAATCGTCGCAATGGTCGAAATGCTGAACGTGAGTTAGTCGCATGGTTAGAAAAGATTGGTATTGAAGCTAATCTTGTACCTATGTCTGGGGCGTTAAAATCGGCTAATATAATCAAAGCATTAGCTAACGATGAAATGGTAGAAAAAATGCGTGGCGATATTAAAGCTACGATTGGTGATAACGTCTATACCATTGAATCGAAACGTAATGTCAACTCTGATACATGGTATAAAAAAGCAGAATCTGGTGTAATACACATCAAAGGTTTTGCATACCTTCTTCGGCAAGATTTATTTCATGCACTAATCAATGGTGTTGATATAGGTGTCGCAGAAGAGGTAGAAGATAAAGGCTTTAAGATTGTTCATAAGTATTTTGAACAAGATGATAGCGATATAGTGGTTATTTCAAGACCATATTGTGACAGACTGTTTTTTATTAAGGAGAAGAATTATGGCACAATCAGCAGAACGTCTAAATGAAAAAGAAAATGGTTTATCTGTAAGTTTCAAAGCAGTTATCAACGAAGAACGCACAGGGTTTGCGACATCTTCATCTGTCGAAATTAAAGATATTACTGGTAGGGAATTGGTTATGGGGTGCTGTGCATTAATCGAATCCATTATCAAAGGGGCTGGCGAAGACAGTAAAGATGTGTTACTTCTAGCTATAGCTAAAGGTTTAACAGTTCTTGCTGTGGACCCAGAAATGGTGCATGGAAAAGAATAAGGTTATTTTGCATCAGCCATCAACTACGATGTGGTTGGTATCAAGTTATGATGAGCATGATAGCGATATTGTGTTTATCACAGAATTAAGAGATGTAACCGATGGAGGTCTGTGCCTGGAGGATTTAGCTTCTTGCACAGACAATCCTATTGACACTGTTGACTTAGCGTTAACATTAGGAGTTGCATCTAAAGATGAATGTTGTATCTATCTTCGCATGTGGACCAATATGGTTGAACGTAAGATAGAAAAGATTATGTATGAGGAAGAGGTAGAATCGAATGATTATCTTAACTGAAGATGGTAAAAAACTTGTAGATGTGGTGTCTGTATATGTAGCAAACATTCCAGACAAAGAAGACCGCAATAAAGTATTCGAATATAAAGTAAAAGGCATGTTGCCTAATGGTTTCCAAGTACCTATTAAAACTTGTGCTACAGAAGCTGACGCAATTGAATTTATTGAGCGTCTTCGTATGGACTTCCAAGGTAACACAAGAGCGAAGGAGTAATCTATGATTCATCACCTTACAGAATTAAACAAACTTTACGAGGAAGTTCACGAGGCATTTAACGCATTAGATGAAACAGACGCTAGTATGGCGTTTGCAATCCTTAAAAATGCGTCTGCTTTGCAAACTAGCTTCGAAAAAGTATCAGCTGATTTAGGTAAGGAATTAATGGATTGTGAACGACAAGCAAAAGCTATACAAGCTAAAATTAGCAGAGAATCATCTACTAAGGTAAACGAAGGCGACAGGATATCAACACAACACCCAGATGTATTGAGTGCATGGGAAAGGGTATCAGATATACAAAAGTCTCAACGATACGTTGATGCTACAGCAAAGTATTTATCACGTATGTATTTTGATTCAAAGTTGATATTTGAAAATGTATGCCGTGCTACTCGTCAGCCAGTAGGAGAGGATAAACTTGTCGGACGTATTTAATCAATTACAAGCTTTGGCTTATAGGACAGGATATGAGTTGTCTCATACGTATGGGACAAACCTGTTCGTTGCTGTTTCAGAACAGTATATGGCGTTTATTGTAATCTATGATAATGCTGTTATTTTTTCGTATCAGATAGGAGATAGAGTATGAAAGATTTATTGTATTGGATATATGATAATCTAGTTCCTCCTCTCATTCGAGCATGCGTGATAGCCTGTTTACTAGCGTGGATATCTTTCGTTCCTTACTTTTTTATGAAGGAACATAGCTTGATTACATGGCTGGTACCTACTGTATGGGGTGTATCATTCGGTGCTGTCTTGCGTACGCTAGTTAAATTATTGGAGGATTTGTATGGGCGTCCAAAAATTTAATATGTATGACAAAGTGAAAACACCAAAGGGTGTTATTACAATACAATCAATCCAGTATGACCCAAAGACAGACGAGTTTTCTTACTCGATTTTAGGTCCTAAAAGTCATTTTTGGAGACAAAAAGAGTGTGAGTTAGTGGAGAGGTATCACAAAGAATGAGCTTATTGAGAGAAGAATTCCTTAAAAGCTACCCAGATTTTCCTCCGCATATGGAAAATCTAGCGAAGCTTGTATATTATCGAACATATTCTCGCTGGTTACCAGAGGAAGGTAGACGTGAGACTTGGAAAGAAACATGTGCTAGAGCTGTTGAATACAACTGTTCCTTGGCACCAACTTCTGCTTATGAAGCACAACGTTTGTTTGATAATATGTTTAATTTAAAACAATTCATTAGTGGTCGTTCATTATGGATTGGTGGTAGTGAAGCCAGCAAAAAAACTAAACTCGCTAATTTCAACTGTTCGTTCGTGGTAATCGATAGTATTAAATCATTGTGTGATTTATTCTATCTGTTAATGGTTGGCACGGGTGTTGGTATACGTATTCTGCCTAGCGACGTAAATGAGTTACCACGCTTTAGACAGAATGTTATTTTACATCACCAATACAACAAACATTCTACTAAACAAAAAGGTAGAGAAAATACTTATGTAGAAACCGATGGAGATATGTGTATTATTCACATTGGTGACAGTAAAGAAGGCTGGGTTGACGCTTTAAAAGCATATCTATTGTGCTTAGTAAACCATGACGCTCCGTGTCATATCATGTTGGATTACACAGAAATCCGTGTAAAAGGTGCTACGCTTTCTAAGTTTGGTGGTACAGCCAGTGGGTATGAATCAATCATGGATATGTTCACAAATTCATGAAGTTATCCAACACGGTAAATATTCTTCATTACCTGTACATGGTAAATTACGTCCTATACATTGCTTAGATATATGCAATTTAATTGGACAAAATGTAGTTGTTGGGGGCGTGCGAAGAACGGCGGAAATTGCCATTATTGACCCACATGATGAAGAATGTGTACATGCTAAGGATAATATTCAACCTGGTATGGAACATAGATATATGAGTAACAATAGTATTTTCCAAGAAGAAAAACCAAGTCGTGAAAAAATACATGAGTTGTTTAACTCTATTCGAACATCTGGCGAACCTGGCATTATCAACGTAGCAGAAGCAAAACGTAGACGTGCTGATTTTGCTGGTTTAAATCCCTGTGCGGAAATTATATTGCCACCTAACGCTGTTTGTAATTTAACAACAGTTAATATGGTAGCGTTCGTAGATGAGCAAGGTAATGTTGACTGGGACGGCCTTGCACAAGCATTTGTCCTATCAGCTCGTGCTGGTTATCGCATGACATGTGTAGATTTGGAACTTGAAGGTTGGAACGTAGCACACCATCGTGACCGCTTAACTGGCTGTTCAATGACAGGTTGGCAAGATTTTATTGCTAAGATGTCTAATAACACATTTGTTAGAGCTGGTGGTAAAGCTGGTATTTTAAAATGGTTACGTAATGTAATCCATGAAGCTGGCGAAGATATCGCTAGTGAACTAAAAACACCTGTTCCATTACTTATGACTGCATTGAAACCAGAGGGTTCATTAAGTCTGGTAGCGAATGGTGTATCGCCAGGGGTACATTGGCAACATTCACCATACTTCATTAGACGTATTCGTGTTAATGCACATGACCCATTAGCGTTAACAGCTAAGGAATTAGGTTGGCAAATACACCCAGAAGTAGGGCAAGACATAGAAACAGCTACCACATTGGTAATTGATTTTCCTGTACATAGTCCATCTGAAGTGACCAAAGCTGATATTCCAGCGGTGGAACAGCTTAAAGAATATATCTTATTCCAGAAATTCTATACAGATATGAATACTTCTAACACCATTACTGTTAAACCAGATGAGTGGGAAGAAGTAGAAGACTTTGTATATAACCATTGGGACGATATGTTAGGTGTTACATTCTTAGAATTAAACTCTACGTATTACCCTTTAATGCCTTATGAAGAATGTACAAAGGAAGAATACGAAGAACTAAAATCTAAGATGAAACCGTTTGACCCAGATTTACTCAACGCTATGGAGTTAAGTACACGAAACATGGGTAAAGAATTTGAAATTTTAGACGATAGAGCAGAGTGTTCACAAGGCGTTTGCCCTATTCGTTAACAAATTTTCAAAAACTTCACATTTAAGTGTTGACATAGTGAAGTTGTGATGGTATAATGAATACAGAAGTTGAGAAACAATGGAGTCCACGCCAATACAACTTCACTTATACGTTAATCTTTAGTGAATAAGGAGATACAGAATGGTAAAAGAAACAATGACAATTAGAAAAGCATTGACACAAAAGAAAGTGTTAGATAATCAAATTGCCGAATTATCTTCTACTAAGTTTGTAGCAGTAGCTACATCTAATAGAACAGTAATCGACGGTTTAAAACAAAAAGACTGGGTTTCCGATGCAAAGGCACGTTTTCAATCTTTAAATGATAAGTTAAAACGTCGTGAAGCGTTAGCAAATGCTATCATGCAAGCCAATGCTACTAACACAGTATCGGTCAAGAAATTTATTGGTGTTGATAAACAATCTGACGAAGTAGAAAACATTTCTTTCGCTTCAGCGATTGCTCGCAAGAAGTACTTAAATGACTTACTTCAAACAGTAGTTTTAGATATGCAACGAGCAGTATTGCAAACTCTAAAGAATATCAATTAGCAGAACGTCATGCTGATGATAAAGTTACAGAACGTTTATACCAAGAGTTTTCTGCTGTAACGCAAGCGTCTGGTAAAGTTCGTCAAGAACGTGAAAAAGAATTACGAGACCAATATGCGGTTGAATTATTAGACCCTAATAAATTAGCTGAAAACTTGATGTCATTCAAAGAATACATCGAAAACTATTTAGCTGAAATTGATTCTATCTTAGGTCATGCGACTGAAGTAACAGAAATCACAGTTGAATACTAATTAGACTTTTATTGTTGTATTGTCGGTCAACATTGAATATGGCCCAGGTGTCTTTGTTCGCAGTGAGTTGTTTCTGCACCTACCTTTACTAGAAAACAGCTAACTACCCTTTCTGATAAAAAGGATACCAGAAAATTTGTTAGAACGACATGTTCTAAACGCTTTGTAAGTAGATGAGTATACAAGCGTGGGTGGTAATCTATAATCTTTAAGCCTTAATTATAAGCCCTTAATCATTAAACTAGATTAATCATTCGTATTAAGCTTTCAATCATCAATCTTCAATCGCTTATCAAATCCACGGATTTCCTGTTTTGCCAGGGTCTGGCTAGATGTTGTCAGCGTGGCAGACATTACAACAATACTTTTATATTACTGCATAATATATGCAGTCACTCCAAACTTATCATTCATGATGTACAGCCCTTTATTGGGCTGTTACATGGAGAGTTGGCAGAGCCTGGATTAATGCAACAGTCTTGAAAACTGTCGAACAGAAATGTTCCGTGGGTTCGAATCCCACACTCTCCTCCATATGGAGAATTAGCTTAAAGGTAAAGCACTATAAGGTTGAACATACTGGTTCGACTCCAGAAATTTGACGGTCAGAGTCTACTGCATAGAAGACGTTGGTTCGACCCCAACATTCTCCACCATATATGGAAGGTTGGCAGAGTCAGGTTTATTGCACCTCTTTGCTAAAGAGGTATTGCCTACTGGGTTACTCAAGGGTTTCCCAGTTAGGACAGGCATTTATACATGGCCCGTTAGTCAAGTGGTTAAGACATCGCTCTTTCACAGCGAGAACGGTGGGTTCAATTCCCCCCACGGGTCACCATTCGGCACTTATATACTGTCGTTAAGGACTGAACGCACCATGGGTGTTTGGTTGTATATACCACACAACAGCTACGTATTAGTTTACAGGTAAAACAACGTCCAGAAAGGGCGTAGACGGTGGGTTCGATACCGACCATATGTAGTGGTGTTGTATTCCTGGGTAGTTCAATGGTAGAGCGTCTGGCTGTTAACCAGAATGTTAGGGGTTCGAGTCCCTTCCCAGGAGCCACGCCGTTGTAGTCAAGATGGATAAAGACAACAGACTGTAAATCTGTCGCTTAGGACATAGCTTCGGAGGTTCGAATCCTTCCAACGGCACCACACCCCTATGATGAAACTGGCAAACATACTGGACTTAAAATCCAGGTTCTGTAGGTTCGAGTCCTACTAGGGGTACCAACATTGCGGAGTAGTCCAATGGCAGAGACACGAGTCTCATAAGCTCGTATAGTGTGGGTTCAAGTCCCATCTCCGCTTCCACATGGTCTCATGGAGTAAGGGTTATCTCGTCACCCTGTCAAGGTGAAGATTACGGGTTCAAATCCCGTTGAGACCGCCAGACCGTTTGGGGATAGTAATACTGTGGTTCTTAACTCCTTTCAGCCATAAGTTGCTTTCCCCCTGTATACGGTTATATTCGTTAAAGGAGGAAATATGAAAAGATTATTACTCGTATTAGCAATTAGTATATTAGCTTTACTAGGTAGTGTAGCACATGCACAGGTAATGGAAGTAAGTGCTTATACACATACTGGTGGAGTGATGGCCAATGGAGAATATCCATATGTCGGAGCTGTAGCAAGCGACGATTTGCCTTTAGGCACACATGTTCTTATCAATGGACGAGAATATGTAGTGGCCGATAGATTTGGTGGCGGTTACTCTGGTGCTATAGATATTTTTGTTGATACGTATGAAGAAGCAATTGAATTTGGAAGGCAATACATTGATGTAGTTATCTTATAGGAGCGGATATGAAAGTTTTAGTTGTTTGGCGAGACTGCTTAAAACATAAGCGTAGTTTTATTGCTAGTTTTGAAAATAAAGAATACGCCTATGCAAGTATTTGGGCTTGGTGGAGTAAACACAATTACAAACCAGCTCATACACGATTATTTGGTAATAAAGTATGGGTTAATGGTCAAGAATATGAAAGAGTGGTTATTGATTATGGACCTCATCATATGTTTTACGAACTTTGGTTCGTACCAGATGATTTTAAACCATCTTATGTAGAACTGAATGTTGAAACTCGTAAGTGGAATGGGAAAATGCAATACCGCTTTGTTGGGTTTGTATCTGATGAGTTGGTTCCATATTGTTCTCACGACAACGGCGTTTTAACTATTTGTGGAATACAATGCAATAATAAACGCTGGTATTCAGAAGAACACTTTAAACATGTTCAAAAAGCAATTAAAGTGCCATCGATAAGGCAGAATTTGCCATTAAAGTACGTCAAGAGGTGTCTCGTGATTTGCTTATGCATAATGACCCAACGCCAGTACATCAACAAATGCATTTCGGGATTGGTGGTGAGTTGATTGGATAAACTCATACGTGTTACACTAGGTTTATTAGTAGCCGCAATTGGTTTAGAACTTATTATGACGATTATATATATCATTACGATAATTAATCGTATGCACTAAAGGAGGATATACTATGAAAAAGTTAGTAATTAGTAAACAAATGCAAGACATTATGTCGGCAGTATCTGTCTATGATTCTTATTCCCAATTACAAGTATTGGTTCAAGAAGTGATTGGCGAATGTCAAGATGAACAGCTAGGATATTTATTAGAAGATTTTGCTAATGATATCCAAGTAGCTCGTATTAAACTTGAAAAATACGTTGAAGATAAAGCTCAATTTGAAGCATGATGAATAATGTAGAATTACAACACTATACAGAGCCAGATGTTGCCATTAATGCAATGAGTAAGTGTTATGGCAAGAAATGCACGCTAGATTCTTTAATCAAAGCGTGCAAATCTGGTCACTGGTCGTTACTAGAACACATTATGGTATCCGTTGACATCATATGCAGTCAAAAAGTGTTAGCACAGCTAAGTCGTCATCGACATTTTAGTCCTACAGTACAATCAACTCGTGGCATGGATATTACTGTCAACGGGTTTTTTACGGACTTTACTTCACTAACAAGTAAACAAAAATCACTATTAAGTACTGCATATGAGACGTCAGTTACCATGTTTAATAACTTGCGTAATGCTGGTTTGAGTGTTGAGCAAGCTTCCTATGTATTACCATTAGGAACTAACGTTAAATTATCCTTGACTGGTAATTTAAGATGTTGGCTTGAATATCTGAAACAACGATTATGCAAACGAGCTAGTGACGAACACAGACAATTAGCACGTGCCATTTATGAGCGTTTAAATTATGTATACCCTAGTTTATGTAATTTAGAGATGCTTGGCATGTGTGAGAATTGCAAAGAATTATCATGTGACTTTACATCACACAAAAAGAAACCAAAAGAACCAGTACGAGGTGAATTACATGGATAAAATGGATTTGGCAATAGCATTTCAGAACCTTAACGATAGAATGGATTGCTACGTAGACAAATATAGGCGATTGGAAATGTCTAGTTATGATTACTACAAAACATGGTGGTTAGAATTAGACAGTCTTGTCCGAGAATATCTCAAAGAGAGACCAAGCACAATCGAATCGTACATTGAAGGAATATCACATATACGTGATATATGTAGAACTATGTCTGAAAATTCGAAAGATAAGTCAACAGGGCTTTATCAAGGGAATGGGTTATTATGGCATAAGGTATATTTTCATTTGTCACGGGCTCTTATGAATTTGGAAAGAATAAGAGAACACACCATGGAGGTGCAACATGGAACCAATCATTAGCCCATGGCTGATATACCTAGCAGGTATTGTGAACCCCCTCAAGTTCTCATTAGGTTTGATAGCTTTTCTTGGGTTTATTACCTCTTTCATTATTGGTGGGTTCTATTATATAGAGTCCCCTTGTGAAAGTTGCAGTGGCGTATATAACCAAAAAGCAGAAGCAAAACAAAAAGGTGCTTTGAAATTACTAAAAATTGTTGGAATCATGACGATTGTATCATTCGTGTTACAAGCCTTTATTCCAGATAAAGATACGCTGATAGCTATAGCAATTGCCAATATTGTTACTGTTGACAATATTCAAGGTGCGAATGAGTTCGTTAAGACAAATGTCCAAGATTATATCAACATGCTAACAGACGCAATCAACAAAGTTAAGTAGGTGATAAGATGCTATGGACAATCTTCATCTTATTTATAATTTGGTTGGTGCTAGTGTCGGTTTATCAAGAAGAATTATTTGATGCGTTCGAATATGTTCTTAGAAGAATCAAAGGAGAAAAATGATATGGGAAATTTAGGAGCTAAATTAGTTGGTATCGGCGTTCTAGTACTAACTGGTTTCGGATTAATCTACAACACAACATATATGATTTCAGCTGGTCACGCTGGTGTTGTGTTTAACAAAATGGATGGTGGTATTCAACAGGAGACACTCGACCAAGGTTGGCATGTAGTTGCTCCATGGAAACGTGTCACAGAATACCCTGTAAGCACAGAGTTAGCTTATTACATCGATGGGACACATGAAGACCGTAAAGACGTAGACGATAGCATTGTAATTGGCACTAAGGACGGCAAAACTATCAAGGTAGACGCACAGGTTACATACCATATGAACCAAGACTCTCTGCCACACATTTACAATAAATTTAAAGGTCAAGACGATAGTATCATTGAATATGGGTATATGAAGCAAAACTTCCAACGTATCGCTAATGACATTTCTTCTCACTACTCTATGATGGATATTGTAGGCGAGAAAAAAGAAGCTTTTAACCAAGAGTTACTTAAAGAAGTGTCCAAATTCTTCGACCAAGATGGCATTATCATTGAACAAGCTTCTCTTGGTAAAGTAGAGCCAGATAGTGCTACTAAGGAAGCAATTCAAGCAGTAGCTAATGCACAATACAAACAACGTCAAGCAGAATACGAAAAATTGCGGCTGAAGCAGAAGCTAAGAAGAAAGTAGCAGTCGCTGAAGGTGATGCACAAGCTAAACGTATCCAAGCTGACGCTGAAGCTTATTACAATGCACAAGTGGCTTCTAGCTTAACTCCAGAAATGGTACAACTTAAACAAGTTGAAAAATGGGACGGCAAACTTCCTACATATTCTGGTATTACGAATGGTATGTTTAGCTTTAAATAAGGAGATACGATATGAAAACTCCAAATAGTTATATGAAAATTCCAAACGATTGTAGACCTAATAGAGAATTTAAAGTTATATCCCTATACGAAGGCACTGATATTGAACTGCCTAAGCGTGAAACTTATTTTAGTGCTGGCTATGATTTAAGGTCAGCAGAAACAGTGGTAGTTGGGGCTGGTGAAACAGTCCTTATACCAACTGGTTTAAAAGTTTTACTCCCAGACGATGAATTTTTAGCTATTTATCCTCGTTCCTCTTTGGCTGGTAAGTATGGTATTACGCTTGCTAATTGTGTTGGTGTTGTGGATAGCGATTATTACAACAATGAGGATAACGAAGGACATATTCAAGTATTGCTTAAAAATACCACTACTACAGATTATGTAGTTAAAAAGGGCGATAAGATTGCACAAGGTATTTTCCAAGAATACAAAAGAGTAGCAAATGATTGGCCTCGTGGTCCTCGTAAAGGTGGATTTGGAAGTACAGGTAAATAATTATGGTAGAACGTGACGAGTATGCAGAATTCCTACAGTCTCAAATCTTGGAGCTACAAGAAAGACTTGCACATCACGAGCATAATAAATGCAGTAATCGTGCTAGACTAGCAAAACTACGTGGTGTTAAGTTTGCAAATCCAAATGAAGAAATCCAGTCACTTAAAGACCGTGTTGAAACTTACTTCATATAATGGGAAACTGGTTGAATTAATTGAACAAGCAAATTCTCAGATGAATATGAATACGGTTAAAAATATAGTAGAAATGCATAAATTAAGGAGAAAATTGTTATGACAACAAAACAATTTATTTACGTATTAGGCGGTTTGTTACAATTAGGCTACACAGAAATGCGTAAACTAGATAATAGCATAGTAGTGAGTGGTGTTGATGTTCCTACTCGTGAGTTTATGGTGTCTGATGATATTTTAGAGTTTGTACCAGAACACGGCAGTATTGCTCGTGCGTTGTCTCAAGATTACGCCCTTGAAACTGTTAAGTTGGGGTTAGAGTTAATTCAGAACTTTCCAGAATACAAGAAAATTGTTCACAAGCCTAATAAATTAGTAGCTTATGAAACGAAGGAAGAACAGTACCTAGTTACATTAAATGGTATTGTAAAAACAAATCCAGGAGATTGGATTATCACTGGTGTCAATGGCGAGCAATATCCTTGCGACCCAGAGATTTTTAAACAACTGTATGACATTGTAGAATAGTATATTACGATATACTAAATGGGGGTTACATGGTTCATTATTTCGTAGTTGACTACGGAAATACTGGTGACTTCTATAATGTTGGTGTATTAGGAGAGAATAAAGACCTCATAGAGGAATATTTGAAAACACAATCAAGAAATGTACGATACTTAAAATCATGTGAGAGAAAAAAGAAAACAGGTAAGGACATAGGGGTAGGTATTATCGTAAGTTGTAGATACCTATCTCGTTGCCCTAAAGGTCTCACACCAGATAGTAGAGGTACAGTAATATGAAAGAGTCAATGATACAAGAGGCATTGGCTCTTTTTGAACAGCGTGGCGATAGTGCTGTCGAAGAAATCAATGCTATTATGAGGAATTGGGAATTTACTAATTCAGTAGCAGAATATCGCAAAGTTGATAAACTTTCTGCCATGGTGGAGAGGTATGGCGATTCGCCAGAAAAAATCATCATACGCAAAGAAGAACGCATGATGTTACTTCACTTCGTATGTTGGTTAAAAATATATTTAAAACAGGTGCGACCATTGATGTGGTATGTATGGAGAGATACCGTTATCTATGGTATGAGTATCAAGCAGTGTGCAAAGAAATATAAAATTACAGAATCATCAGCTAAAAATTGTAAATCAGCTTGTAAACAAATATTAAAAGGGCATTGCCATTGTATTACGCACAGTTTGGTAATTTAGAAGAATATCTAAAAAACTAGGAGCGTGCATGACTACAAAAGCATTAGCGGAGACATTTCTACCGCATATTATGAAGTGTAGATTAGATAGTGAATATGGCCAGCTGGCTGTATTATCTGATGTACATGAAGGTTTAAACAACCGCAAGTATTTACAACAAACAGTAAAAAACTTGTTAGAATTAGGTGAGAATTGCAAAGTTATTCTTGGCGGTGATAGCACTAATACCACAACAAAATACTCAAAGGGTAGCGTATTAGAAGAGACATTAGTCGGCGATGAACAGGTATACGCATTGGTTGAAGATATTCGTCCTTTATATGAGAGTGGGCAATTACTAGGTGTAATTGGCGGTAATCATGGTGCTAGAGCCTATAATGACGCTTATATTAGCGTTGAACAAATGATTTGTGCATTACTTGGTAATCGCAGTTTATACAAAGGTGAGTTTGGCTTATTATACTTTAACGTAAATAAAAATTGTTACGTTCATCATATTTTACACAAAAATCGCAAAACTAAAAACTACTATGATTACTTTAATGCAGATGTGACATGGTTTGAACACTTTCATGAACCTAGTGCAGTGCCTAAAGTGGCTATAGAACATAACAAGTATACGAAGAAACCTATTGTTAAAGAGGTATGGGAATTACGGCAATCATCTTTTCAAACTTTCCCGAATTACCTTAAAGCTAGTGGTATCCGCCCTAGTTTAAGTGGTTTCTGGATTGCAGAAATGAGCGGTGATGAACATAATAAAAAGGTCACTCCTTTTATGGGCGATACCTATTTTGATTTGAGAAAGAGGGGATTATATGTCAATTAATGATATGTATCTTGACTTAGGGTATGGATTTAAAGTAGCCATGAGAGAAGTATACGCTATCATGCCTATGAACGTATCAACCTCAAAAGAACTGTTTAGAAAGTATTTTCGTAATGATAAAGTATTACGTGCTACTAAGGGCAGACAAGCTAATTCATTTTTGTTACTGAATAATGGATACGTGTTCACATCAACGCATACAACCGATGAGTTAGTAGAGCGTATATGGGAACTTAAACGCATAGAAAAGGCGGTTACATATGAGAAAGCCTAAGCCAGGAAGAAAAAAGGTAAAGGGCTTAACGCATAAACAAAGGGTTTATGTACAAACAAAGATTTTGACTGGCAGTAAATCAGAAGCCCTAAAGGCGGCTGGATATAGACCAAAGGGGAATACCGTGGAAGAAAGCGTAGTAGTACAGCAAGCACTGGCGGAATACAAACAACGTATGGATAAGAAATTTATGGATAAAGCAGATGAGGTAGCGAATATGCTCCTTGAAGTAATTTACAATCCAGATACTCCAGCTAGTGCAAAAGTAACAGCTATTAAAGATTGGCTCGATAGAGCTGGTTTAAAACCTGTAGATAAACAGGAAGTAGATGATAAGCGTGTAATCGATACAAGCAGTCGATTAAGTCGTGAACTCATCGATAAACTCAATACATTACCTAAAGAAAAAGGCGAGGAGTAATATCCTCGCCACTTTTTTATTTTTTCGCCTTTTTTATAGCGTCATCTATAAAATCAGTTAGTGCTTCAAAGCCAGTGTCATACGCTTCACAATCGGCAGAAAGAGTAAACCCTAGGTTATCATAGGTATTTTGGATTATTTGTTTGTATTTTTTCTCGTCAATTTGGATTGTAACCATAATACTTTCACCCCTTTTTAATTATACGTTTCTATAACTTTGTAAAAATCAGACAGATTAGAATATATAGTGCCACGCAATCCTAATAATTCATTGTTCCGCCAGCTTGTAGCCGAACTGAATTGAGACTTGTACAGATTATTAAGCCATTTTGTTACTGCAAGGCAATCTTTACAATATACCCAATCAATGCCTGTTTCTAGGTAATCACAATCTCTAACAATCATATCCATAAGTAAGTCTCCTTAATCTTCATTTAATTTTACATTTTTAACAGGAACAGGTTCCTGAGTGGCAGACCACGAAGTGGTTCCATCTGGAAACACATAAACCTGGCCATCAACATAGTCAGCAAAATGGCTACGATATGCAAAGTCACCATTATCATAAAAGACTTTAACTGGCGTATCCACTTTAACAGTGGACCAATCAACTATGTCAATATGGTCTGCTATTGTAATATAGTTATATCCTTTCATTGCATCTGCTATAAGCATGCTTGATGTATCGCTCAACAGAGCCTGATGTTGAGGATGGAAAGTAATCCTACCATATTCAGAGTAACCTGGTTTTTCTTTTGATATACAAAATTCATCGCAATGTTCTTTCCTAAAGATGTATCTCCACCCATTTATATATAGAGTTTTTAACATAATTTCCATGCCTTCTTGTGTTAAATATTTGCTGTGTAACATAATAAATCCTCCTGTTTATACTGCTAAAAGTCTAGTATCTTGTGTTAAATCTGGAAGTGAACGATACCGCTCTATGATTTTGTATACCCTCTTTGGGTGGAATGTTAGAGATTCATTCAATCCAAGGGTACTAAAATTTCTAAAAGATGCAATATTACTATTATCACAATGGATGATACTGTCTTGTGGGGTATAGCTATCACACTCTACTAACCAATATGAGAAATGTAATCCATCTTGAAATATAAAACGTACCATTATATCACCTCATCTTTCAAAAACTCTAAAAATCCACCATAAATATCTTTAATAATATATAGGCCATCGTATGTCCATTTGCAACCTTGCTTAAAATTTCGTTTATTTTGAGTATTTAAGTTATGGACTAAATACTCTCCAATTAATCCGTCATTGATTTCAGTTGTTTTATTTAAGTCAATATCTTCCCAAACATTGTAATTATATTCATCCCAGCATTGTTGAACTACATTAACCATATTAATAAGCTCCTTTCTGTATGCTTTCTACAAAACCACCATACACTTCTTTTACTAGATATAAATCTTTGTAACTCTAGTTACAGAGACTTAATTCTTTCTTATATATTTCATTATGATATGTATGTACTCTATACAGACCGTTGAGTCCACTTAAAACATCTGATTTACTGTTAAGACAGACATCTTCCCACACGTTATAGTAACTACTGCTATACTGTTGCAATACAATATTCATATTAATGACCTCCTTTCTCAAATAGTTCGTGTAAAATTTTAGGTTCGTATGTACGCCCTTCCTTAATCATTCCGTCATACTTTCTCATATTCCAGATAGCGGAAGATAGGGTAGGGTGACTTTTATATGCGTTGTACACTGGCAAGAATAATTCTTGCATATCTTTGTATTTACGGCGTTCTTTTGTTACTTCATACATAAGTTTTGTGTATGTTTGACTATCCTTTTTGTTATAATCGTTTTCAATAGCGTGATAAATATCGGATAATGCTTTGTCCATATTGCCACGTTGCTCATACCAGTACATTCTTTCGTTATAAATGTATTCCATCAAATCAGCGAAATCAGTAATAATTTTTAACATTTGTTCTTTCGTCATTTTCTTTTCCATAAGTATTTCTCCTTATCTATACATTTCAATTACTTTATAAATTCCACTCCAATCACTGGTTCCCATTGGTTCTTTACATACAAAATCGTATGGGCTTTCTTGCAACTTATCTAGTCTAGGTGTCCAGGCGTTTACATATGTACAACCATGTGGCCACAATTGTTCAATTTCACGGTCACATTTAAAAGGAAACCATGTTCCGTATGATTTTGTTATATAAATTCCATCAAACATTATATTGAACCTCCATCTACTACATAATCAATCACTGCTTTTTTAAAACTGTTTGTATTCAATCTGTACTCATCAATACTACCTTTGCCATATAGGTAGTAGATAAACACATCTTTGTTTTGACCTAACCGATGTACTCTATCTTGTGCTTGTGCTAATAGAGCGGGAGACCAAGGATATTCTATAAATACTGCACATCTACTTGATGTGAGCGTTAAACCTACTGCACTCGCTTGCAAGCTACATATAATTACTTGTGTATCACCTAGTTGAAAGTTATCTATGTTTACTTGTCTAATACTAGATGATTGACCACCTACAATAACACTTGCTTCTGGGAACGCTAGGTTTAATGCTTTGCCAATATCCTTATGATGTACGAATACGACTACTTTTTCATCACGTTCTACCAACTGATTTATGAAATCTATCGAGTGTGGAAGTTTAGACCGTAATACCGCTTTGTCATATCTTTCAATTTCACTGAAAGAATGGGGAGCTGGTTGTTCCATTTCTATAATTGGTATAGGGACGATTGTTTTACATGGCAACTGATTAGCCAGGTCTTTTTTTGTACGCCTTAACCAAACCTTGTTCATAACATTGTGTAATCGTTTAAGATTACTAGCTCCGCTATAATCAATTCCGTATTGACTATTACGAGGATTACAGTATGTATTAAGAAAATAGTCTACACCACCTACCTTGTGAATATTATTTAAAATCTGCATCTGAGTAACTAATTCGTTTGGTCTATTAAGCATTGGCGTACCAGTGATTAGTATTTTGTATGGTATCCGTTTAGACCATTCAAGTGCTAGTTTTGTACGTTGGCTACTAGCATTTTTAAAAGAATGGCTTTCATCTAATACCAACTGTTTAACTGGTATGTCTTTAACATCGAACTTGTATTTTTTCATACGTTCGTAGTTAGTAATAATCACGTTTTGTGATAAATCATCAATTGGAGTAGTCAAGCCTATCCAGCGTTCAATTTCATTTTTCCAGTTGATTTTTAAACTAGCTGGACAGATTACCAAGATAGGGAATTGACCCCTTTTAAACATGGCCTCAATGACTGTTCTAGTTTTACCCATGCCCATGTCATCACACACAAAGGCGGAACTATTATTTAATATATATTTCACGCCTTGTGCTTGATGAGGGAGTAGGGGAAGTCTATTTTCCATAATTATTACCTCATTTTATTGGTATATTTCGATAACTTTAAATCTTGCAAACTCTAATTGCTTCATTTTAGAGAGATAATAGTCCTCATTTTTGTTTTCTTGCAACACGACTTTAAATGCTGGTAAACCTGGTTTCATATCCACGATTCTGACCAGGTAATAGTCTCTATGCACCATTTCCCACACAAGATAATCATCGTTTTGAAAGTATTGGTCGTATCTTTCAATGTCTGTTTTTCTAACATGTCCATTCATGTATCTCCCTTCCAGTAAAATTTTCAATAACCTTGAATACATACGGAGTATTTTCTTCCACTTTTGTTAGTGTACACGCCGATTTGAAATAAAACGGTACACCGTCTACTGTACGGATTTTTTGGGTAAAAACATCACAATGGAGATGATATGCCCCTATATCGATATGTTTCACTACGCAATACGCAACCCTACCAACGTGAGATTTATTCCATACAAACATATCACCGTCTTTTAAATATTGTTCAAATATATCTATACCGCACATTTCATCACCTCATTTAAAAGAGGAGGAAAGTTATAACTTCCCATCCTTACCATATTGGAAATCGCCCAACATAATATGTTTACCAAAAATTGTCTCACCGTCCATAATAGTGGGGTCATCCACATAGAATACGATACTATACTCTTTAATTTTGTAGTCATATACACCACAACCTAATGCATCAGCTGCATCATAAAATTCATCAATGTAGTCGTCGATTTTGCTATTATCTACTTTGCCTGTAAACAGCTCTACAGGATATACTTCATAACTTTCATAGCCATCATCAATAACATAACTGTCAGCACCAAAATCATCATACGATGTCTGTTTAACTGGTTTAGAGAAATAGTAGTTTTGCCACGTGTTGTTTGTGAATACATAGGGCTTGTAGCTACTATTACTGTATAAAGCGTGGCTTTCTTTTGATTGTTCAAAGTCGCCTAATATTACCAGCTGGTCTTTTGCGATAATTACAAATTTATTACCTACAACGTGGTCTTCTAACAATTCTTGTACTTGTGGCAACCATAGAGACTCACCTAATGGGTACACCATTGTTTTAATGAATTGCATAGTATCGGAATATTTTGATTTCATTCCTTTTGTTGATGTGTACTGATGCATTACACCATTATGGGCAAGCCCAATGTTAGCATATACATCACCGAATCCCATCTTCTTATAGTCGTCGCATACAGGGAATGGGTGACAGGTGCTAGTACCAATAGCACCAGATGTAGCAATACGGAAGTGAATTACTCTGTCAATATTTGTAGGGAGTTTTTCTAACTTTTCCCACAACTCGTCAAATGTGAAGTATCCTTTTGAGATATGCACTTTTTGTGCTTTCTCGTCAAAGTACATGAAACCCGCACCGTCTGGATTGCGACGGAAGCACTCTGCCAACTCTTTTTCATTCAATTCTAAATCTTTGTGATATACAGCAATTACACACATTCTTTATTCCTCCTATATTAAGCCAAGTTTAATTCTTCCATGTAATTTTGAAGCTCGTTATATTCACGTTTTTGAGCTTCTTCGTAGACATTTAAATGTCATGTCGTTGTAGAATCCGTTTGCTAGGTCAGTGATAATATCAACGAACTGGATATAAGACCGAATAACTTCTGGTCGATACGTTGTATTGAACAAACGAATTTCGACTGTGGCACTTGGCTGCACATTTACAGCGTGGTATCTATTTTCACAGGTTGTGTTGTAGATACTGATGAATTTGTCATCGTCATCAAATTCTGTTGGTTTGGCGTAATCATTAGCGTTATCCCAATCACGATTACCAAATTCCATCATTGTTTGGTAATTTTCACTAAAGAATTTGATAAGTTTACCGATATGAGATTGGGACTTAAAGTGTTCACGAGAAATGTGGATATGGAACCCAGCACCTTCCTCGTTATCATAGTCATTGCGACCTAGACGCCTAGTAATTTCTTCCCAGTCAATATTACTAAGCAAGTAATCTGGGGAACATGGGTGAGTGATGGCTTCGAAGCCTTCATCTAAAGAGCTGTCAGTAGAGCAGTAGAACTCTGCGTAGCCACCAAATATGCTTTCAGCAATACGAGAGTGGCATCCGCCACCTTGAACCTCGTATTCGCAGCCTAAGAATTTAGGTCCATTTCCATAGAAGTGAAGGTCAATATCTGGGTGATAGCACTGGATATAATCACTATCTTTATAGTAGACGTCACCGTTTTCACATGTGTAGTCGTCCATACAACCGTCACATAAGTAGTAGCCGTCATCGGATTCGCACCCATTACAATCTAAGTCAAACCACTCACCACATGCTTCACAACAATAATAATGACTGTCACGATATTCATCTGTCATTGGCTCGTCGCCTACCCAAACGACGTCGTTGTTGTGAATATATTCTTCCATTACTTCAGACCATACGTAGTAGTTATCAAGACAATACTCACATATTCTACCGTCACGAGTATCTGTCATGTCGTCGGCGTAATAAATGTCGCCACAATCATCACAAATTTGGTATTCATCGGTCAGCCCTTTTAAAATATCGTTACGTGTAATGATTTCATCATCGTCTTCGATGTAACTATTTTCCCAAGCTTTTGGAGTGTACTCACCAGATAGCGTACTTTGCACACATTCTGATGTATCAACCCAAATTTCCATGTTTCTGTATTCAAAACGGATTGGATTTTCCATCGTCTTGCCACTAATAAAGCTAACGGAACCAGGGGTAATCAGCGTTGCACCGTCAAGAATGTCTGGGTTACGGTTGTTTTGCCATAACAAGTCGTATTTACCGACCTTAACGAATACGCCGTTAATACTAACGTACTCATTGCCAGCTTTAATTTTATTTCCATCGGCATCGAAAATATGCTCAGTAAGCTTTAGATTTACATCGATTTCCATATCTTCTTGGATATGGTCAATGTAATAGCCATTTACACGAACAATGTCGCCAACTTCAAACTTCACCATTTTTGGTGAGTACTCTTCTGGCATTTCGTCCTTTGCGACTTTAATAACATCGCTAGGATTTTCCACGGAACGCAAGAAATAAAAGAGTTTCTTGGTTTCCATATTTTCTGTAAGCAACTCACAGTTATAGATATTTCCGTTAAATACATATTGTTTCATTTTAAATACCTCACTTTTTTAATAAAAAATAGAAAAACATTGCCATAACTACATAGCCAACTAGCACTGTTGACCATGCGAGTACTTGTCCAATCGCTTGGACTGTTTGAATATCCATAGGGTAATTCCTCCTTTCATAAAACATGGATATTTACACTACACACATAAGTGTGTGTATGTGTAGTCTTTGGGTTGTCGAACTCATCGACTGCACCCACTGTAGCACATGAATTTCAAAATGCCAGAATCGTGATGTTTGCTGAGTTCTTGGCTTGTCGACATCTCAGGCACCTTGACGGTTTCGCAATGATAATAAACTAGCAAGATAAATATTAGTGGTGAAAAAGTGAAATGAGATAAACATGAAAACAGAATATATATAAAACTAAAAACAGGGAATAAGAAAAATAAATTCTGTATCATGTATCTATATATAGATATGTATCAATACAGGTAATAAAAAAAGATACATACAAACGTATGTACCTATAAATAAAATTCGTTTATTTGTTCTGTATGGTGTTTTAAATGATTTGATAGGGTGATTATACCTAAAGAGATATAAAAAGGGCTTAGAGGGCTATATAATCAATTCTAGGGCTATTCTTAAAAATATAGTAACACGTATAAGAGTTATAATTCACCTATAAGCCAATGTATAACACGTTGCCTATACAGGCAATGCAAAGGCAAAGGCAAAAACGGGGAAAAGAAAAAATAAATTCCCTATCACTAATCATATATAACAGAATAACCCTATATAGAAATAAGACTGTATCACCTGTATTCATAAACTCATAACCCTATACAATTTAATATATTGTATACAATAATTTAAGTTATTAATTATTATTTATAAATAGAATATATGTTCGGTATTATAACGCAAAAAAAGGCTAGTCCGTAAACTAGCCAATTTTCTTATAATTGAGTGCAATATACTCCATTTTGTACGTTACGTCGTGCGTACTGCTTTTTAAGGTATGCAAGTTTTCTATACTTTTTAGCGTATTCGTACGCCAATAGTAAAACTCTTTCATTTGTAGGAATAGCGTTATCCTCTACAAATTGCTCCCATTCGTCGCAAAGGTATTCTTTTTCAAATAACCAGTATTTAAAGCCATCTGGTAACCATTTTCTATGGAATACTCCATACTCATCAATGCAATCGTATTTTAGTACTTGTAAAGCTACTCTTTCAAATTTAGTAGTAGGAACACCTACAGCACTGTAAAATGCATTGCCTTCGAATTGTACGATTTTTCTGAACATAGTTTTTCACCTCATCGAAAAAAATACTTTTCTTCACGATGCTATAACATATGTATACCGTAGTCTCAAAAAACACGGGGTTTTAAGAGAAAAACTATCACATATGTATAACATCGTGATTTTAGGCGAGTAACTCTATAGGATACCCGTTAAGGCTGTTATAGTTATGCTAATTTTGAAAGGATAGCCATAAGGGCATCTTTTTCATCATTATTAAGCACATCTAATTTTTTTGTATCGATAGCAATTGGCTTCTCTGTTTTAACCTTGCTTTCATACTCAAACCCAGTTTTAAATAGGGTTAATGTATTGCCCGCTTTATCAGTGAAAACAGCTTTTTTGTATCCTTTAGGGTCGGTAATTAAATCATTGATTTTAAGACCTGTTTGAGTTTTGTTAAACTCAACAGGCATTTTCAATGTCAAAACACCGTCTTTCAAATTGAAAGTATTGCCAGTTGCCTTTACTGTAGTAGTCGCTTTTTTAGTAGTTGTATTGATAGATTTTTTAATAGTCATGATGTATACCTCTTTCGTTAAGTGTTTTAATATATTAGGTTAAGATATTAAGACCTTAACAGGTAACCTATACAGCTACTCGCCTGTATGTAGTTGTCTAAGAGCTATCTACTCGCTCCGTTTGTGTTCGTTGCTTTCGATGGTTACACTAAACCACATGAGCTATAAATCCTAGAAATCGTTGTATTTACTGGCTTTATAGCCTTTTTACTTCTCTTTATTGGTAATTGCCTACTTTTTGTCCTGTATTTGAGATTGAGAATCATCTAGCCAAGGGGGTGGGGCTTCGCATTACACGCCCCCCATGTCACCCCCGCCAGTTTAGAGACCCTTTTCCCAGAAATATAAGCTTGTTTCCTAGATATATGACCCTTTCCCCAGATTTATAAGAGGGTGGGGCTTCCCAAAAGGGTACCCCTATATAGACAGACCGTTACCAGTAAAATTAATTTTTGAATTATATTTACACTTATATATAAATACCTCCAGAGATAATGAGCTTTATTAACTATAGGAGGTGGTTTTATATCTACTGCACAAGATAAGATAGCGGAAGCATTTAGGAGAGGGAAAGAAATTTAGTTACATTCCACCGATTGTTTCTGCCTATCGAAGAAGAGGTAGAGCCAGCTTGGTTCCACTATAAGTGGAGTGACATTTTGTTACATGAGAAAAAGCATTTTGCCATTGAGGGGTTCCGTGAATCAGCGAAGTCGAGTTTCGTGCTAAGGGCGTTCCCTTTGTATCGTTTAACATACCCTTCCAAGAAAGCCAATTATATTGTGTTTATTATGGCTAACCAAACGAAGGCTAGTAAGCAATTAAAGGAAATTGCTGAAACATACGTTTCCAATGAGTTTTTAAGTTTAAACCTGGTAAAGGTTAAGCAACAATCAGAGAAAGCGTTCGAATGTGTGGTAACCGACGAGAAGGGTGAAGAAATATGTGTCCGTATGGAAGCATATGGTAAAGGTTCTTCTATCCGTGGTTTATTATGGGGTGATAAGCGACCAGATATTATCGTAATCGACGACCCTCAAGACGTTGAAGATTCCATGTCAGATACTGTACAAAGCAATGACTACGATTGGTTTTTATCAGACGCTTATTTCCTTGGTAAGAGAACCCGTATCTTTATGATTGGTAATAACCTTGGCGAGAAATGTTTGATTGAACAGGTTATCGAGAATAAAGACTTACTTAAATTTAATGCGTTACGTATTCCAGTTATGGACGACGGAGGAGCTTCCAATTGGCCAGAACGTTTCCCAGTAGAGGAAATTCTCGAAGAGAAAGAAGCGTGGAGAGCGTTAGGTAAGCTAGACATTTGGGAAAGAGAAAAGATGTGTATTGCTATTTCTCCAGAACGTCAAATGTTTAAGAAAGAATACTTTATGTATTACGCTCCTAACGAGTTAAAGTTAGAAGATTGTTCTATTTATACTACAGTGGATTTGGCTATTTCCGAGAAAGAAAGTGCCGATTATACAGTAGTTTGCACGGTGGCAGTAAACCCAGATAACAAATGGTTTATCTTGGACGTTGATTATGACAGGTATGACCCTTCACAAACCATTGACGCTATATTTAGAGCGGTACAAAAGTATAGACCTATCTATGTAGGTGTAGAAAAAGTAGCATACCAGGCTTCTGTTAAACATTACCTAGAGAAAGAAATGCCTAAACGTAATATTTGGTTTACAGTTAAGGACTTAGAAGCGTCTAGTCGTAAGGAATTACGTATTGCTACTCTTCAACCACGGTTTAAACTGGTAGTGTGTGGTTCCCTATGGGAGCCAAGTTCCTCACAGAACTCGAAAGTGAACTACAAAGTTTCCCTAAAGGGTTACACGACGACTTGATTGACGCTTTAGCTTATATTAGTCAGATTGCTGTTCCACCTGTTAGTAACTTTAGTAATGTAAGTACAAGTGATATTCCATTAGGAGGTGCGATGTAATGAAAGTATTACACGATAACGTATTGGTGATTCCAGAAGTGAAGGAAGAAACTACCGAAAGTGGTATTATTCTTGGTGCCACACCAAAAGCACAAACATTGGTACGGTGTTTGCTAGTGGCGAGGGTAAATTCGACCATGGTAAATGGGTACATAACGAAGTTCAAGAAGGTGACGTGGTTCAATTTGGGCCATATACACAAGAGATTACAATTGAAGGTTCTAAATATCTGTTAATGGCTCATTCTAATATTATTTGTATTCTTGATTAAGGAGGTTAAATGGATAGTGAATCCGTATTACAGGACTTAAATAAGACAGTAGTCCGATACGTGCAGAACGATATTCAACGTGCCGAAGCATATCAAGCTTCCATTGTCGAACCAGCAGTTCGAGAACGTTATGACATCTATTATGCCGATAAAGATTACTACCGTCAGAAGTTCCCTATTCTTTCTAAGACCTCTGACCTTGTATCTACAGACGTAGCCGACACAATTGAATGGGCTTTACCATCTTTGATGAAGGTATTTACTGGCTCTGATGAAGTAATTACCATTGCTGGTGTTACAGAAGAAGATGATACGAAAGCAGAAACCATGCAAGAGCTGTTGGTGTATCAACTACAACGACAAAATAACTTTTTTACAGTTTTGTATAACTGGATGAAGGATTCTTTGATTGTTGGTATGGGTATTATCAAATGTTATTGGGAGCGTACAGAGGGGTACACAACAGAAACAGCTGTACTTAACAATGAAGCACTACAGGCTCTTACGCAAACTGGTGTAACTATCGAAGATATTCAAGGTCCAGACCAATTCGGTGACTTCTCTGTTGCATACCAATTGCCGTATTATCGAAAAAACGCACCTAAATTAGAAAATATTCTAGTAAGTGAGTTTTTATATTCCCCAGACGCTAAATCTTTAGAAGAAGCTAACTTCGTAGCTCATAAACGTAAAGTAACGATGTCTTATTTGCGTGAGCGAGAAGCACAAGGAGTATACGCTAATATCGATGATATCCGTGTTAACGGCAATTATAATGGTATGAACGTAGACCAAGTAGAACAGGTTATTGGCGATAACTATGTAGACATAAATAAAGACGAGCAAACTGCTCGTCAAGAAGTGGTTATCTATGAATGTTATACAAATCGACATTAATAATGATGGTATCTTGGAAGATATGATTATCACCATTTGTGGTGATACGATTATCCGTATGGAACAAAATTACATGGGCAGACACCCATTCTTTGCTATTTCTCCTACAAAAGACCCTCATCGCATTTGGGTTAAGCGTTCATATGCTGAATTAATTGGCGAATTACAAGACCTTAAAGTTGCGTTAACACGTCAAATCATGCAAAATGTTGCGTTAACTAACGACCCTAAGATGTTGTTAGACGAATCTGCTATCAATATTGATGACTTTGTGCAAGGACGTAAGGTTATCCGTATGAAAGCTGGTCATTCAATGAATGAAGTGGCTATGCCAATGAATATTACTCCATTAGCACCACAAACATTCCAATTCTTAGAGTGGATTGAAGGACAAAAAGAAAACCGTACTGGTATTACTCGTTATAACCAAGGTTTAGACGCTAACAGCCTAAATAAAACAGCTACTGGTATTAGTGCTATCTTAGGTCAATCAGCACAACGTCTTGAATTAGTAGCACGTATGTTCGCTGAAACAGGTTTATCTGAACTATTCCGTTTTATGGTGTCTTTGAATCAAAGTTTATCGACCAACAAACAGTAATTCGTTTAACTAATAAAGAATTGAAGATAAGTCCAGAAGATTTGGACGGTAGTTTTGACTTAATTGTTAATGCTGGTATCAGTATTGCTACCAAAGAATCTACTATCATGGCTACGCAAACGCTTTTGACAGCGTTAATGCAAGCAAATGCTGGCGGATACATGGTTTCTACACCAGAAAATATCTACAATCTATTTAAAAAGTGGATTGAAAGTATCGGTTTTAAAAACTATGGCGATTATATTACTGACCCTAACGTTACACAGCAACGTATGGTTATGGAAATGCAGTTAAAACAACAGGTATTGAGTCAATTACCACCAGACGCATTGCAATATTATGCTCAGTTTGGTATTTTGCCACCACAATATCTATTACAATTGCCACCAGAATTACAAGTATTATTCGGAGGAGCTGGAAATGGACCAAACGGAAATCAACAATTTAATGCTACAAGCGAATTTGGGGGCGGAGGCTTCGGCGGCACTAACCTTTCTGGAGGATTGGCTACAGGCGTATCAAGAGTGGATAATCAGCAACCTCAAAACGTGCCAAGAGGACCGTCTAGTGGAGTACAGGAACCTCCTTCTGGCATCGGAGGGTTTTAAATCTTTCCTAGCATCTACAATTGCTAGTGGACAGATTGCCAATAAAGAGCTTGCTGACTTTAAACAGCAAGAAGAGTATTTACAACGGACTGGATATTTTCCAGGCGTCTAAGGAGGAATGACATGGGAATTCAATTTGCAGACTGGAGAGGTGGTGCTAGCCCTTCTCCAATTGCTATGGCATTAGCAGAAAAAGCTGGTGTTCAACAAGAACCACAAACGCTACAGGATTACAGGGCTCAACAAGAGCCAAGTAATGTGGCACAAGCTCGTATGGATGCTAATACTCCATATGTAGCACCAGAAAAAAAGGTAAATTCACACCAAACACAGATTATACGTCTGTAAGTATGGCTCCACGTTTTTGAAACAAAAGCACAAGCACAAGCTCGTGCCGATGAAGCCGATACACGTGCCTATCAACAATCACACCCTGGTTTAAGTCCAGAATTCTCTGCTAAAATCGCAGAAATCTTACGACAAGGCAAACAAGCAGAACAACGTTATCATGACAGTGCTGAAGGTACATTGCCAGCTAAAACAATGGGCGAAATTGCCCAAGAACGTATGTCTCTTATCCCTAAAGACCAAGCTTGGCGTCGCCAAAACCCATTTGCTGAAGGTATGGGTTATCAATGGGCAGATGATAAAAACATTACAAGGATTAGGTTGGAAAGATGATGATATTAGTTCTATGAAAGCACGTACAGAGTTTGACCCACAGGAAATTCAAAATTTGTACAGCGTTGGAGCATTAAAGGCACCTTATGCAGAGTATTTGAAAAAACAAGAAGCCTTGCGTAGACAAGCTGAAGAAGAAGCCGCTAGAGCTTACACCGAACAAGCTTCATATGATTATAGCGAGCCTAGCTATTATGAAGCACCTACACAAACACATTCTGGCGGATACCAAAACGTACCAGATGAAGTGTCTCCAAGTTCAGTGACTAACTCCTCATCTTCTTCAGTACCAGCACAACACCAATCTATTTGGGACGGCTCCGCTATTGGTCGTGCCTTTAATAGATTAGGTAGTGGTTCTGGAGCAGATAATGTACGAGACTACTACGCTACGTCTGGCGGGCTAATTTAATTTTAATTTTCACCAACCCAATATGGGAGTGAAGGAGGTAACATGGAAGATTTAAAATTTAAGTTTGACTTGCAAACTTTCGCCGATGGCGAAGGTGAAGCAGAAGTTGATTTGGAGCAACCCGAAGTGGACTCCAATACAGAAGATGTGCCAGATTTTGGTATTGACGAAGATGGCAATCCTGTATTTTTCAACAATGGTCGATTCGGTGATGGCGAAGAAGAAGGCGAACAGGACCCTGAAGGTGAATCAGCTGAACCAGAAGGACAACCAGCAGAACCAGAAACTTATGTTGTCAAAGTGAACGGCCAAGAACAAGAAGTAACCCTTGACGAGTTATTACATGGATACATGAGAAATCAAGATTATACTCGTAAAACGCAAGCTCTTGCAGAAGAACGACGCCACTTGCAGTATAACCAAGCTCCTCAAGTACAACCAAATGTTAATGCTCAACAAGCTCAACCTCAAGTTCAACAAACAGTACCGCAACAACCGCAAATTACGCAACGTGATTATTACACTCAACTTGATGCATACGCTCGTAAGGAAGTGCAATCGGCATTAGGTGAGGAATTCGATGAATATAATCCGTTACATCAAGCGGCTTACGCTGATAGTATTGCTAACGTTAAAGCTGAAATCTATGCAGCTCGTCAACAAGAAGCAGACCGTCAACGTGTGGTAGACAATTTTAATCATACAATGGGTAAATATTTCCAAGACCCTAACTTCCAAGCTATTAATCAATTGGCGTTGGAAAAACTAAATAACTTACCTTATGCACAAGCTGTTCAGATTAAACAGGCGATGGATAACTATGATTCGCAAACAATTGACGCATACATGTCAGCTGTGCGTAATGAGTATTATGGTGCTAACCAAGTACCAACAATTCAACGAAAACAACCAGTACCACAGGCAAAACCATCTATGAAACCGCCATTTGTAGAGGGTGCTGGTGCCGCTACTGTTCCACCAGGTAGTCCGTCAACAGAAATTGATTATTCTAAACTACGTGGATTATCTGTGGACCAACAAGCCGATATTATTTCTAAACTAGGATATTTTTCTAAATAAGGAGGTACTTAATTGTCCCAACAAACGGCTGTTAAGTCTTACAACGTGGTTGGTAAGGTTGAAGACATGAATAAATGAAATTGTTCATATAAAATCTAGCCATATGCTGGAAACCCCTAAAGCTCTTTTTACCCAAGTGTGAAAATAAAGGAGATGTTCATATGATAAATGGGCAATCAGCAGAGAAGAATTATGCATATCTGCTTGGCCTCTATTTTGGAGATGGCCATATAGAAAAAAGAAGTGACAATAATTACATATTCACTTTACAGGCAATTGATAAGGATTTTGTAGATTACACGGCAAGTATTCTATCAATTGAGACTGGACGTAATGTAAAAGTGAAAGAAGCAAAGAGGAGAACTTCCTCTGACAATCTCGTATATACTTGCTCCGTCGGTAATATATATTTTAAAAAAATATACGAAGACACCCACAGAAAACAACTTGTTCCAGAATATGTGTTTTCCTGGGACCGAGATAAGCAACTTGCATTTTTAGAAGGCATTATGGATAGCGATGGATATATGAGTGCAAGAACAAACGGAAGCAACTGGAACTTTGAATGTGGTTACAGAACAACATTCATGTGGGCTTTAGCTATTAAAAAAATCTTTACTTTAGTAGGAATAGAAACGAAAAAGCTCATAGAAATTCCGCAAAAAGCACCTAAAAAAGACATTTACGGATTTAGAGTGAACTTAAAGTCACTAGCAAAATCTGATTTTGTATTCCATTTAATGAGAAAGCAAAATCGTTTTAATCACTTCAAACAATTGAGATTGCATGATAACTCCCAACGACTATACGCTAGAACCGCATAAGGATAATATAGTCTGGACTTATGTGAAAGCATAAGATTAACATATCTGGATTTCATTACGAATATCGACCCTGACCAAACACTTTTAACTTCCCGATTCGGGAAACTTTCTGTACACAATACAGAACATAGTTGGTTGTGTGATTCTTTACGTCCAGCAATGGATAACGCTACTCTTGAAGTACATGATTTCAGTACTCGTCAAGCTACTCCACGTAGACGTGAATCTAACTTCACACAACAATTCGAACATGGCTACACTGTATCTGATATCACTCAAGCTATCAAGAAATACGGTGTACGTGATGAAAAAGCATATCAAATGTTGAAGGCTTCTAAAGAAATTGGTCGTGACCTTGAATATGCTATTGTATCTAACAAAGTGAAAGCACCATTCGATGAAACTACTGCTGGTCGTTTCGGTGGTATCCCTTACTTCTTGGACAATTTCGCTGAAGTAACTGTAGACGCTCAAGGTGTAGTAACCTTGGCTAACCATCGCTTCGTAACTGGTGATAAAGTTATCGTACGTGGTAAAGGTTCAGCTACTTTGGATGCTAAATACAAAGCTAATACACAATATTTCGTGAAACCTATCGATAAAGATACTTTCACATTACATGCCACAGCAGAAGATTCTGCCGCTACTCCTGGCACTCCAATTAAACCATCTGCCGCTGTTACAGCTGGTAAAATGGAATTGACTTACTGTAATGCTATCGACGCTAAAGCGTTGAGTCCAGCTGGCGAATTTACAATGGAATCATTGAATGACGCTATGCAAGCAGTATGGGGCCGTGGTGGTGACGTAGATATCGCTGTTATGTCTGGTAAAAACAAACGTAAAGCGTCTACATTCACAGCTAACTCTCAACGTAATGTTGCGATGGAAGCTAAAAATTAACTCAAGTTATCGATGTTCTTGAAACAGACTTCGGTGTAATTGAGTTGGTTGCTCACCGTCTATATGCAGATGACGTTGTAGACTTGCTTGAATTGCAATACTGGAAGCTTGGTTACCTTATCCCATTCCATAACGAAGATTTGGAACGTAAAGGTACATACAAAGAATCCGTAATTACAGGTACAGCTACTCTCGAATGTACTGCACCAATTGCAAATGCTCGCTTGTACGGCATTTCCAAATAATCCTTGGGGGTAGTTAATTCTACCCCCTTATTTTTTTTTGATTAAAAGGTGATATATGAGAATAGACACAAAGGTTACAGTCGAGAAAGACACCTGGAGTATTCAACATACCTTTGACGAATCTGATGTTTTACAACAAGTAAAAGAGGAACGTGATAGTGGTCTTGAAGGCAACTTGAACGGTCAAGCTAAAGTAATTGCTCGTATTCCTCGCCATCGTTTTATGAGTGACTTTGAACTTATTATGGCACAAGAGTGCCAAGGTAAGGATAAAAAAGAATACGAAATGTGGATTCGTAAATGGATTATGAAAAATCCAGAATTTAGGACTACGACTGGTAATATCAAGAGGTACTTATGATTGAAGTACGTGATGTGGTTACTTCTGTTTTATATGGGTTAGGAGAAAATGCTAATCGTAAACATAGTGACCCAGAAATTATAGATGCTCTAAATATCGTATTGCGATATGTAAACCTAGCTCTTATCAATGCTAAATCATTTTGGATTACTAAAGAAGTTAAACTAAAACCACGTAATGGTAAGGCTAATTTACCAAATGACTTTGGCGGATTCAAATCGTTTGAAGACGACTTTGATGGTAAATACAAATTTGTTGGTAATACTATCAAAATTGATAAAGAAGCTACAATGGCATATACCTATATCTTAGACCCTATTGAGAATATCGACGATGAAATCGATTTACCTTATGTTTTATTCGACATGTTCTCACGTTATAGTCTAGGATTACTTAATGGTAATTTTGGAGCTGATACTGTAGCTGGTTTAATATCAGCGGAAATTCAAAAAATGGTAGCTGGCGAATCAAGTGGTCCTATTGAGCGACCAATGCCATTCTTTGTATAGGAGGTACAATGACAACAAATGACTTGTTGATTTTGGTTCGTCAACGACTAGGTGATATGCAAAAACTTAGTTTATCAGACGAAGAACTAATAATGAGTTTAAACGTGGCCATTGATAGACTTAGTGAAGAATTAGCTCAAGATGGTAACCCAGAGTTAGTAAAAGAGGTAACTCTTAATGGTACATCTAAAGAACTTCGTCCAGATGATTTTATTTCCTTATGTGGTCAATTCCCTGTTATCTTTATTCAAGATACAGATGGTGTGAAAATTCAACACATGGACCCAAATTATACTGGTACGATGATTGTTCGATACTTTGCTAGTCGCAAACACGTTCACAACTTAACAGATGAAATTCCATTTGATAAAATTCTCCAGCAACGACAACTTGTTACCTATACAGTATATGATATTAAATCTATTACAGGTGAGGTGAAAGAAGATGACGGTAAGAGAACTAATGGATAAGGCGGCTCTTCGAGACCGTTTAAGTGATAACCTTCAAAGTGGTTACGAAGATAAAGAATTAATTGCTTATATTAATGACGCTATTAACTTTATATGGCACGTATTAATTGACCACGGATATTATGAGGTAATTGGAGATGTTACATTCACGCAAACTAATGATACTGCTCCAGCTGACTGGTACAGGGTTACTAACCAAGCTCCGCTCATTGTCAGAGATAATTCCGTGGAAGTCTATGGTAAAGTCCCTCTTAAAGTCCGTTACTACAAAAAACCAAAATTTGTAAAAGCTGACACCGACAATATTCCATTCGAGAATGAAGCGTTTGGAAACATCATTGCACAATTAGTAGTGATTTTAGCAATGTCGAACCACGGTTTCAACATGGATGTTGAACAAGATATGGTAGAAGCTATCGTGGGCTTACTATAAGGAGGTGAATATGTCTGATAATGGCATCAATCAACTACCTCCTTCTATACAAGGCGACGGTAGGAAGTTTATTTCGCTTTTAAAAAGCTATTTAAAAAATATTGCTGGTGAGTTAGACGACCAAATTAAAAAAGTAGAAAGCTACTTTAATGTTATCGCTGATAATCCAGATACTTTTGATGAACAGATTTTTAATGTCACAGTCGAAGAAAAGGCTGTTAATGGGGCCGTATCCCTCTTAATTAAATGGGACTCTTCTCAAATTAAACAATATGCTGGCGTAAGTATCGATGTAAAAGTTGGTGACTTTCATGATACGTTAGAAATGTTCGATGAAAAAGATACTATACGTCATTATGACACCACTCGCACTAACCAGTTTACGTTAGATAATGTAGATATTAGCAAAAAATATTGGATTCGTATCAGAGGTAGAGATGTTAGAAATGCATTATCAATTAGTGGTAAGGCCCCAATCGCCTTACACTACATTGCTGAAAATAAATATGTTCCTAAATCACCATACGAAGCTACAGTTGTATTTGACAAAAGAGGAGCGTATTGGTCTTGGAAGCAATATCCACAAAATGATTACGAATGGACAGAGTTACGATTAGACCAAAATCCTGGAGCAATATACAACCGTTTAGATTTAACAACATCTTGGAGTTCTACGGCCATGCCGTATGCACGTCAGGGCACAGCTTACTTGTACAACAAGGGTGTAGGTAATGCATATTCCGCTCCTAGCACAATAGCATATTCTAAACCAATTCCTCATGCCCCAACTACAATTCAGATTGTTCCTGTGTTCGAAGGACTATATGTAGAATTTGATGTTATCCCAGAAGATTGCTATGGAGCGAATGTGTATATCAATAATGAAAAGCATTTCGTTCAAGATAACAAATTTAGCTTTAACTGCTCTACAGGAGACTATCAAGTCAAAGTATGTTTTATAGACGTGTTTGGCGAAGGCGAAATGTCTAGGACAGTACAAAAATCTACAATTGAAGAAATCCCGCCAGAAGCTGTCCATATTACCGAAAAAACAGTATTTGATAACGGTGTAATCGTCTCTAAATATATTGGTGACAAGGCAGTTGTAGGGACAAAGATTGCGGACGGTTCTATTACGACGGATAAATTAGTTGCCAATGCTATCACTGGTGATAAAATCGCCGCTAACGCTATTACTTCAGATAAAATTAAAACTGGTGAAATTACAGCAGATAAAATAGCTGCTAATACTATTACTGGCGACAAGCTGAAAGCAGACACAATTACAGGCGATAAGATTGTTACTGGTAGTATTTCTGGCGATAAAATATCTGCTAATAGTATTGCTGGGGATAGAATTAAAGCTGGTAGTATTGCTACAGAGCAAATACAATCACACGCTATCACTGGCGATAAATTACAAGTAGAAAGTTTATCCACTATCACAGCACGTATTGGTGAGTTAAAAACAGCAGATACTGGTGCTAGAACTGTTATTCAAGACAACTTAATTGAAGTTTATGATGAAAATAATCAATTGAGAGTGAGGGTAGGTGTATGGGAAGATTGATGGAATGGTTTAAAAAAGTTTGGCGTAAAATATTTAAAGGGGTGAAGATATGCCAGCTGGATTACAAACATTTGACAAGAATGGTAATGTTATGATTGATATTACTGACAGATTAACTAAGGTAGTCGGTATTAAGAGATTTGATGTTATAGAGCCGAGTGGCAGTGTTACAATTCCAACCACAAATAACGGATATATATGGTATTTCCTTAATAGTTATGCTCAAGGCGAACCAAGACCTCAATCTGGTTTCTCAAGTGCATACGATTTACAATTATCGGGTAATGTTCTGTCCTGGACATTAAAGTCAGATAAGGCGATTGGAAAAAGATGTCAAGTTGCCGTAATATATGGGGTGATGTAATGCAACATTTTAAGGCGGTTAATAAACAAGATGTAACGGTTATCAACGATACTGACTGTTGTTTATATTTAAAATACAAAGTACCATTGAAAACATTTCCAGTACAACAAGGTACTTCTGGGTTAATAACAGGTAGACACTTAGACGCCATATTTGCTTATCAAAAAGTAGGTGTCATAGATAACCCACAAAAATTAGAATATGTATGCTATTTCTATCTGCCTGTTAAAAATAGAGATATTGATGAAGTTTACGCTTATGCATTAGAATCTAATGCGACAATGCGTAACGTACAGATTGTAGAAACACGTCATAATGACTCACAAGGTCAAATAACAAGCTACATGCACCTCATGTTTCGCACAGATAATATAGAAGAAATTAAAGCGGTAGCTAATCAATCAACGCTTTATGTATATTCTAATAAAATACCAACCGACTCTAATTATGGCATGGAAATATATAATGGTAATGGCGAACGTATTTTTAATAGCAACAAATCAATCATGCGTGTAAAGCAAATCTTTAACAAACATTATGAGAGCGAGACATTATTACCGAAACAGGCATATGAAGTTGGTGACGTGCCAACCCCACACATCCAAAAGCTTGGCGTTTCATTTACGAACCCACAGATGGTTTTAATGGCTGACCGAAGTCGAGTACATCATGAAATAAATATAATAAAAGGCGTGTTAAATATTTCTGTATACTATAGCGGTCAACTTGGTGTAAAAATTAGCGGGTCTCATACAACACGTATTATACTATGTGAATTGGCTGGAACAGAAGACTTTCCTGTATTAGAACGTACAAGTATTTAATATTTGACATATTTTACTATTTCATAGTATCTTCATATTAACAAGAGGTGATATTATGAACAAAATTATCGGTATGATACCAGCTACAGCATTTTTACTATATACGTTGTATGACCCTTTCCAAGACCTACTTCGTGGGGATATTGGTCGATTCTTATTAGGTCTATGCACAAGTGGTTTAGTAGGAGCTATTGCTTGGTTTATTTCTTATCGTTTTCTCTGTACTGACATGAAATAGGAGGTTTATGGCAAAACGAAAATTATCACCGCCTACGCACGAATTGGTTGTTAACCAAGGTGACGATTTTTCTTTCCAACTTGTAATTAAAGACGCACAAAAAGAGCCAGTAGATATTACTGGCTTTTCGTATGTCTGCAAGGTGCGTGAAACGCAGAAAGTGAAACCGTCTTAGCAGAAGCGGAATGTATAACACCAGAACCAGAACATGGTCTGGTAGAAGTGTCTTTTTCACACGAAGTCACTTCTCAAATTGATACAGATGGGTCCTATTATGGAGAATTAGCTTCCTATTACTATGACGTTGTACAAATCAACGCTAGTGGTAAGCATGAGCGTATTCTTCAAGGACCTTTTTTAGTTAGTCCAGGTATTTCATACCATTAAGGAGGTTATGTGAAGGAATGGATTAAACAACGTTTTCCTCCTCCGTATATGTTTCTTACTGGCATATTTATCGTAATACTGGCTGACATTTTTGACGTATATGAACGATTGGTTGAACAAATGTATCGATTATTAAATTTTTGGGAGATTAAAGTTATGGCTGGAACAGCATTATCTCTAATATTATCTTTTCACCAATCTGACTACGCATACGTCGCCCAGGGTATTTTCTGGTTATTAGTCTTGGATATTATCACTAAATGGTTTGCAATCAGTAACCAATACTTAATAGAACAAGGTCTCCCACCAGAAGATATTACAACAATCGATAAATTTAGAGGGTGGATACCAGCATTTAGGGCTGGCAAAATTACAACAGCTCACTTAGGCACTGGATTTCTTTCTAAGATGATACAGTACGCATTGTTATTATCGGCAGCGGTCATGATTGACCATGCATTTGGTAATAGTGGTATTGTACTTGGTATGAAAGCGGTAACCTTTACTATCGGTTACACGTGCTATAGTGAGTTTTTATCTATTGTAGAAAACATGAGAGACAGTGGAGTTTCTCATATGGATAAACTTATGGACTTATTAAGTAGCAATATACTTAATAAACTTAAACGTTAAGGAGGTAATATATGGACAATGTAGAAGTTGTTGAACGTGGCAATATTGTTGTCAATATCTACGAAGGACAAAAAGGAGCAACTGGGGAAGCTGGTAAATCATTACGATTTGAAGATTTGACTCCAGAACAAAAAGCAGAACTCAAAGGAGAAAAGGGGGATAAAGGAGATAATGCTAATGTTGAGCCTGTGTACCACTTGCTTGTAAACCGTGGATACTTACCAGCAAGCAACAGCTTAACAGATGTATTAACTTATATTGTTGACCACGCAGATAATTTTAGAGACAAACTAGAAGGTTTGGAGCTTATTGTACGACAAACACCAAATATGGCGATACTGTATTAATGGTAGGCGGTGTAGGCGTTGAAGGCATGGTCCTTAAAGAACGAGGTTCTGACAAAACGTACATAGTACGCAACGAAACGAACTGGGAATACCCAATTGAATTATCTCATCCGATGGATGAACGGGAAGTGATTATAGATGCCATTTGGCAAGGAGAAGTTAAATCAACACTTGTTGTAGAAGGGGTTTCTATTAATAATATTCCGCAATTGACTAATGGTATTACACTTGCAACTGGTTTGTTTCAAGAATACAAAACTGCATTGGCAGATGGTAATAAAACATTGTATTTTGAAACATCACAAACACAAGGGAATATGACTCCTATCGTGGACTTATTAAAAAAAGCATACAACAATGATGATATTCCTAACAGCATCGAAACTCTTGTTTTACATATTGGGCGACCAATGAATTTGGATAATGAACACCAATATCATGTCACTACTTTACATAAATATTTTAAGGCTAAGAACCACGTTGATTCACCTTATATCGAAATACCTCCAGATTCTTTTATAATTGATTTAACAAGCCTTAATGTTCCTTGTAAACGTAGTAATTGTATCGTTAGGTATGGTACAAACACCATCAGGTATAGCATCATCTATTTATGTTGTTTCTGACAAACAACAAACAATTACAACTGCGAGGAGACTTAATACTGATTATACCGATGTTAACACAGTCGACGTGGAAAACGTATCTGTGACACAAATTGATGACACTCAAATTCATACTCTAGTAACCGATGCTACTGTATATGATACCTAATTAGGTGACAAATGGCCAAAAAAGTTGGTAAATCCCAACGCATACAAACTGTTACTTTAGTTGATTTAACAGGTGGTATGAACGTCGCAAAATCACCAGAATTCCTTAAACAAAATGAATGTGTAAACTTAGAGAATTTTGAATTTGATATTGAGGGCGACAAATTACGTACACGGAGGGGGCTTGGTTCCCCTCTGCATACGTTCGACTCTCCAATTACTTATATCTATAACGACTATGAGATGAACGATTTCTTTATTTTCTTAGAGAATAAAAAGATTTATAGATATGAGTTTAGCAAAACACCTCAATTTATCGGTACTCTCAACGGCGATGCAAAGCGTCCAACATGCACTAAATTTGGTGGCAATCTTTTAATGGCAAGTGGTGGTAAATTACAAAAATACAACTACCAAACTGTATCTGAAATTGCAGAATCACCAAATGCAGACATTGTATTTACACGTTCTGGCCGAGTAGTAGTATCTAAATCTGGACAAGATTTACTAATCTATTCGGCTATTGGCAACGAGGAAGACTGGCACGAAAATTCCAACGATGATTCCGCACGAAAAGACGTGAACGTAGGGTATAAAGACGGTGGGGACATTGTTGGTGTAGCTGAACTAGCTACCGATTTATTAGTATTTAAAAATAACGGATTGATTTACACAGTACAAAACGAGCCTAGTGATTGGAATATCATGCAACTGGGAAGTAAGAGTGATTTTATATCACGACATGCTTGTACTAATTTAGGTAAAGACGTAGTGTTCATGTCTACAACTGGGCTTAAATCATATGCTACATCTCTTACATACTCCAACTTCGAACCTAAAGACATTGGTGAAAAGTGCAATCCTCTTATTAAACGAAGAGTAGATAATCCGTTTATTTTTGACTTGCGTAGAACCAAACAATTGGTGATAAGCGGAGATAGTGGAAATACAGTATATGTATATCATTACGGGCTTAAAGCTTTTAGTAAATGGGTATTTCCTCATAAGATTACATCAATATGTGAAAATCGTTATCACGTTTTAGTATCTATGAACGAGAATGATACAAGTGGGTCATTGTATGAATTACGGTGGGACAACCACGATGACAATAAGACAACCATTCACCAAGAAATTAAAAGCGGTGAAATTCGTGATACACACCAAATGAACGTATACAGAACATATATTGACGTAATGTCAGATACCGCTGGTAGCGGTGATATTTCTATTAATGAAACTGTAATTCATCATTCATGGACTACCGAAGAGCAACAAAAAGAATTTAAGAGTCAAATACGTTCGTCAAAACTACAGTTTAAATTTAAAACGGACAGCAATATTGTTTTTAAATTCGTATCATTTGACATTGTGAAAGAAAACGAGGCTTTAGTAAGTCAAGGTTCTTCTGGTGGTGGACGACGCAACTCTGGTTTCGGAGCTAAAAAACGAAGTAGTAAACATGATGATTTCTTAAAAGGCACAGGGTCATCAAATAGAAACCCATATGGATAATATAACGGCACTCTGAAAAGGGTGCCACTTTTTTTATATGGAGATGTCACATGGCTAAAGATGAAGACATTGTGAAATGGATTAAAAAATACAATAAGAAAATGGGTAATTTCTGGGACGATTGGGACCTAGAATGGTATCCATTTATTCACATTTTCGAGGACGGTTCTTTCTTTACATATGGCGTATGTGGAGAATATTTAGAATGTGGTCCCGTTAGTATAGATTTTAAAAAAGCATTTCCTACTATGGAAGCTTATGCAAAACGCTTAGGGTTAAAGGGAGTATCAACAATTACTCCTCATAATCCTAAAGCATATGCACGATTAACTAAGTCTACCTTAAAAGAGAAAAAATTCTTAGGTGGACAATGGCAATATTACTTCGTAAGGGAGGTCAATTAATGGGTAAAAAAGGTGGTTCTTCATATCATGAACGCCCTCTATCCGAGGAAGAAACAACTATTACGCCAACAACAAGCGTATTTAGCTTCAATTCAACCGAGTATAGACCAGCTTGTATCTCGTGGTACCTCATTGCTAAACGATGTGGTTAACCCTAACTGGTCATCTATTTATAGTCAAACTGTAAATGATGTAGACAACCTACGTAAAGAACAAGCTGAATTAGCAACTGGTAAATTACCAGATGTATATGCTAACTCAAAAACAAATTACTTTAATCGTATCTACGAAAATACGATGGGCCAGCAATTATCAGCGATGGCTAGAAAAGGTATTGTGGATAGTTCTCGACTAAACTCAGCAACAAACGATATGCAAAAAAATATCGCTGCACAAATGTCGAAGGATTACAGCGAAGACCTCAACACGCAAAAAGGGTTGTTGGACCAAAAATATCAATTCGCACTCAATCCTTTGGAATTGGCTCACAAGGCAAATATGTACTCATTTGCAAATCCTCAACAATATTTACAATTAGCTCAAGGTCAAAACAAATCAAACACAGACGCATTACAAGCTACCAGTCAAATGAATAATGGACGTGGTTATGTAACACAAAATGGCTCTGGCTTCTTCGGAGGCCTAATGCAAGGCGTTGGTGCTTATCTAGCTTGTTTCCCAGCTGAAGTTGAAATTGAAACAGATTATGGCTATATCCCTATTAACGAAATTAATGAGGGAGATATTGTTGTGGCTAAAGATGGTATTGAGAAAGTGCTTAAAGTAGTTGAATGTGGAGAACGAGAAACTATGCACTTGATTACAGACAACCATTCATTAGAAACAACTCACACACAAACAGTATGGACACGAGATGGTCTTAAAGCTATTGATGAACTTGAAGAAGGCATGGAAGTCCTTACTAATAGTGGCTTTGAACATATCATTGACTTTAAAGCTGGTCGTATCGTGCCAGTATATGAATTAGTTTGCACGGGTTCTAATATGTTCTATGCAAACGGCATTGTTGTAGAAGGTTTTACCGAGGAGGAACTTAATGCTATACATTCCGTATGACCCAAAATCAGACCCATGGTACCAATTTGGTAATGCAGTAGCTGGTGGGTTAGGCTTACTAGCAGATAACCGTATGGCACGTGGAGAAGCTAAAAATCAAGATAAGGAATTCGCCAATGATGAAGCAAATAAATATAACGGTTTTTTAGACCAAACAAAAGCAATGATGGGGCTTGATAAAGGTGATAGTACTGGCTGGGCTAGTGGTAACGCTAAGTTATCGGCAATGGGTTATAATGGCCCAGCTTTAACTCCCAACAAATGCAGAAGGCATTAACGCTGGTCTATTAAAACAACAAGATTACTGGAATCAATATAAGGATATCAACGCTGGCAAACGCTTACATGATAACGATTACTTGACATACAATCAATACAAAGCAAATATGCCAGGTTTACTTGGATAAGGAGGGTTTATGGATTTTTTTCTCAATACGGGAACGTGCCTAGCAATATCCAAGACGCTATTATTCAAGCGTCCAATAGTACTGGTGTAGACCTAGACCTTCTTGCTCGTGTAGCTAGGCAAGAGAGCGGTTTTGACCCAACTGCCGTAAGCTCAGCTGGTGCTACAGGCTTATTCCAAACAATGCCAGATACAGCACGAGATTTAGGCATTGAAGACATGACAAATCCATACCAAAGTGCAATGGGCGGTGCTAAATACATCGCCCAAAATTTGCAAAAGTATGGTGGAGACATTACTAAAGCCTTAGCGGCGTATAACGCTGGTCCTGGTAATGTTGATAGCTGGATTAGTAATGGCTGGGACGGTTCACCAGATACAATTCCAATTGAAGAAACTCGTAATTATGTTAAATCAATCGGTGGCGGTGGACGTTCTAATATCCCTGTTAACTACACTCAACAAGGTAAATCGCCTATTAATTTAGCGGCTCAATTCCAATTAGATGACCCAAAAGAGCAAATTGACTTTGGCAAAGTTATGGGTATTCTTAATGCACCAAAACAAAATGTATCAGCCGCTGGTGATGATGCATTACGTAGTGCATTATCAACACAAGCACATCACTTAGCACGTGGTAGACTAGCGTCTCCTTTCTACGCTCAAAGCGATAAACAACTTATGCAATCAGCGATTGCCAAGGCACAGGAAGAAGCCAAACTAAATAACCAATCAACTCAATTAACTGGTGCTGGTCAATTAGCACAGATGATTGCTAATAGTAAGAATAGTTCTAATGCAGAAATGCTTGCAAGTTTAGGCCAAGCTCTTGGTGTTCGTTTAAGCCCTATGGCACGTCGTTATATGTCACAAAATGACATGGCTAAAATGGGACTACAATTTGCACGGCAAGACCAATTACTTGCTGATGAACGTGCATTTAAGGCCGCTGAAGCAGAAAAACAACGTCAATTACAACGTGACTTGACAGCAGTTAGAGCCGCCGCTACAGCTTCTCGTGGCAGTGGTCGCTCTGGTGGCGGTAGTAGTTCTAGCCTTATCAGTAGCGATAAATACGTCGATAAACAGCTAAGCGGATTTGGCGAATACTTATCTGAGAACGCCGATAAAGAACAATTCTCTCAAAATGATGTCAATGAATTAAATCGTCGATATGGTGACTTAATTCTACAACTAGGTTCAGCTGAAGCAACTCCATATTCAATGGAAATGTTACGACGAGCTGGGAATGATTATACATACCAAATTAATCATATGCAAAAATTCAAGTAGTGGTAATAAATTGGATTACAGTACTAGCCAAGACATTATTGATAAACTTAACAAAAAAGAATAGATTATTTATACAGGAGGGGTGATTAAATGCCTACTTTAGGACAGTTGCTAGGCGATAACCTATATAACGTTGCATATGGTCCTCAATACAATGCCATGAAGCGTAAACAAGCCCTCGATGATTCTGGCTATATTCCAAGCGAGAACGATGGTTTAATTGACAGCTTTCAATCTGGTCTAGCTGGTTCTATGGGCGGACTATTTGGTGAGTTGTCTGGTTGGGCTAAAAACAATGGTCATGACTGGTTGGCTAATGAAGCCATGTATGGTGCTAATCAAATGGGCGATATAGCCGCTCGTAATGCTTATACAGGTAACGCAGATACCGATGGATATTTATGGTATGGCTCAAACCAAGCCGCTCAAGCTTTAGGTTCATCTGTTCCTAGTTTGGCTACTGATGTCGCTACATCAGCCGCCGCTGACGCCGCTATTGGTTCTGTCATACCTGGTGTTGGTACTACTGCTGGTGGTGTTGTAGGTGCATTAACAGGTGTTGGTAAGTTTGCACTTAGAGCATACGAGGGTTCTAAGGCAATTCGTTATGGTGTTAAAGCCGCTAAAACAGCTGGTAGTATTGCAGTCGGTGGTCTAGTTGAAAATGCTAGTAACGCTGGCGATACATATATGACTGGTTTAAGTCGTGGCATGGACCATACAGAAGCATGGGACGCTAGTAACCAAGCCTTTGACGATGGCTGGGCCCCAGCTGTATTAAACTATGCTTCAGATAAAATCTCACTAGGTATGCCAATGAAAGGTATCTCGGCCGCTATGGCTGTTGGTACTGGTGGCAAAGTACTAGCTAAAACAGCTGGTGCTTGGGCTGGTAATGCTATGATTGGTGCCACTGGCGAAGGTTTAACTGAAGCATGGCAACAAGAAATTCAAGAACAAGCATTAGGTAACCAAGACTACGCAAACGTACATATTTATGACCCACGTACATGGACTGATGAAATGATGAGCCAAGGAAAAGACGCATTTGCTGGTTCATTAATGTTAGGCGGTATTGGTGGTGCCGTAAATACTGGTCGTGGCTGGGCTTCATCTCGCTCTAATCCTTCTGTCTCTATAGAAGACAGTATAGACAGTAGCCCACAAGAAACCAATCTGAACAATGCTACAAGTATTAACGACGTTAATATTGACGCAGAAGATGATGTATACGGAAACGTAGAGGCACCAGTATCTGCTGTTCGTAGTATGGAAGATAATACTGATGTTGACGGTATTACAGACTTGTCAGAAATGGTACCAGACCAATTAGCACCACAGGAGCGTGGTGATTACGATGACGTGCTAGCCACTATGACAGCACGTTTTCAAAAGAACAAATATTCTGACGCTGATATTGCAAATAAACAACAAGCTGTTAGTAATACAGTAAATCGTATCGTAGATTTATGGGATAATTCTACAGACGAAACAGGACCTAAAAAGCTTACCAATAATATGTATATGGACGACTTCATGAACGCTGGTCTTACAAAGAAAGAAGCACATGAAGCCTCGTCTACTTTAGTATCTACTCTACGTAAGAAAAATGACGTAGATAACTACAACCCTATGGACGGGAAAAATATCGTTGAACGTGCAGATAAAGTAGGATATAAACTATCAGACGCACAGCGTAAGGACTTATTGTCTGATAATCCTATTCGTCAAAACGTTAACGATACAAATCTTGCCGTTGAGAAAGCGGAAGCTGACGCACGTAGACGTCAACAAGCAAAACAAGCACAACAACGAGAAAAAGAAAATAGACAAGCATATTCTTCTCGTTATAAAGATTCTGTGAACAAACCTTTCCTAGACCCTCTATATGGTGATAGAGCAGAAGAAACTGGTTATCGCATTAGCAAAGCTATCGCAGAACGTGAAGCTGATAAAAAATACGGACGTAAAGTCCGCAAAGATTATGAATACCTTCGTAAGAATGGCATTAATACACAAAACTATTCTGAGCAAGAGATGAAGGACATTCAAAATCATGTTCGCTCAATTGAAGAAGGCAAGAAAAACAATGATAAAACAGGCTTATTAAAACGTAGTGCTGATAATGCTAACGTGATTAAAGCTAACCAAGCATACGCAGAAGCCTTTAAAAACTTAGATGAAAACGACCCACGTGATAAAGCAAAGATTCAACAAGCACGAGAAGTCATTGCTAATCAATTAGTTGAACTTGGCAAAATGGGCAAGCCAATTCATCGTTATGAAATTCTTAAAGACCTTAAAAAGAATAGCAAACCTATATAACAAGGTAATGAACAAAGTATATGGTGAACAAATCGCAGAGGCTAAGAAACAAGTTAAGGTAGAAAAACCTAAAATTCAAGCTAACACTAAGGTAAAACCTTCATTTAAAAAGGGTTCTATCTCAGCTAAAGTAGCTGAAAATCCAGAGCTTAAACCTCTTATTACGGCACAATCTATTGACGTAGAAAAAGCTAAAAAAGTACAACCGAAAGAAGTTATTAAAAAGGAAGCAAAACAAGAAGTTGCTCCAGTTAAAGAAACTAAAAAACGTGGTCCATACAAAAATGATAAAACTGAAGGTGAACGTGCATTAGCTGGTTTAAGAGAAAAGAAAATTACACCACAGGAAGCAATTAAGTATTTATCTCATTTAGAGAAAAATGCTAATAACAAATATAAACCAGAGTTGCGTAAAATGATTGAAATGGTTCGCTATAATATCAATAAAGATGGCGAACTTAAAAATCATGACCGCTCACCAGAAGGTAAAGAAAAAGAAGCTCAAATTATCCGTGACCGTATTGCTAAATTCCAAAAATAAATTAGACACAGAAAAAGTCACTAACCAAGGGTATCAAAACGAATCACAACAAATTCAAAAGCAAATTGATAAATTTAACTTCAATCACTTAGGTGATACAAAAGAATATAATTTTGAAATCCCTCAACATAAAAATGATACGTCTGCCAACATGGTAGAAGCACATGTAAATGGTGAAATTAAACACCCAGCATATGTTAGAGACGCTATTTTTAAAACTCCTTCAGCTATTGATAAGAGCATATTCAAGTGGTTAAGCAAAGAACTTGGTCAACCAGTTACATCATTTAGAGATGGTGAGCGTAATAAGATTATCAAAACAATCTTAACTAAGGAATATGAAAACCTTATTGAAGGTGCTGGTGGTCCAATCCAAGCCTTTAAATCCAATCCATCTAAAGTTAAACAGCTAGTATATGCAATCGCTGGTTCTTTCCCTAAACAATCGTTTGGTTTGGAAGGTAATCGTATTAGAGATGACCGTAATAAGAAGATGTATGATGGTAAAGATGGTTTAACTAAAACGCCATTTGATGAAAAAGATAAATTAATTGCATTTGCTAAACAATACTTTAAAACAGGATTTGAAAAGAAAGATGAAGTCGTAGAACAACCGAAAGTTATTAAGGAAGATAAACGTAAGGAAAATCGTATCAACAAACAATCTCCTATTACGCTTAGTAAAGTGACTCCTACAGATGACATAGAAGTATTCCATTTTGAACTGAACGTTAAACCAAATACTGATATTACAGCTACACTCGAAAATATAGGCGTTGATACAGATAGTATAACGAATAAGACTGAGAAGGACGGCAAAGTGTCATTCGACGCAGAATTAATGCTTAGTTCTACTCCATTTGACGGTAAAAGTGCTTCCAACCTAAAAGACTACGCTACAAAATCAGCTGTGCAAGAGGCACGAGAACAGATTTTAAAAGCTGCTATATCTAACTCAGATACAGGTTCCTTATTATTCTACACAGATTCTACAGCTGGTTTACAAAAAACACTTGACAAATTGTACGGAAAAGGTGAATATGTAATTGATGAACTTGACGGACAAGTGTTATTGCGACCTAAAAATATTTCAGTAGACAAAGCATTAGAAGACACTTTATCCTACCAATTCGGTATTGACAAAAGCGGAGATACAACCTTACGGAAGAATAGAACGAATGATTTAGAGTTAGATTTAATGAATAAGCTTATTAGCAATAAGGCAAATAGCTTTAGAAATATACAGATTAAAACGTTAATTAACAGCCTAAAAAATACGTCAAAATCCTTTGGTAAAACATTTGATTTTTTACATAAAATATCTAACGTACTCGATATTAAAAAGAGTAAAAGTAATTCATTTAATGGTATTACTGACTTTAATACTGGTTCTATCTTTTTAACTGATAACGCTTTAAAACCATACTCTTCTACACTAACGCATGAGATTACACACTATGCGGTCAATGTGCTTGGCGATGAAGGCACAATGGCTCATGGTGGACATACAACATGGAAGGTGCTAGATAATACACTTAAAGACTGGAGGAAACACAATGAAAGACTTAGAAGAGAATCTAAACTTTCTGTACAAACTAATCAACGAGGAAGTTTATTGGCTGGACGCAGACAAGATAACTCCACAAATGATAGAGGAGTTCAAGCCACACTTGAAGGAAGTGATGGAAGTGCAATGCAAGGACCACACTCTCTTGGAACTAGCGGAAGAGGAACCTTACTTCGCAAAAGTGAAAATGGCAGAAATAGTGACAACAGCACGAGAAAAAATGTCAGCGGAGAAAGCGGGATACAAACTACCACATCTCAATCGTTATCAGAATTGGGGGACCATTCCAGTTGGGGGATTGAGCTTGGAATTAACTCCATACACGAAGCCGATGTCCAAGATGAGTTTAAGAATCTTAAAAGCGACACCTATCAACTCTTAAACAAAAAAATTGACAATGAAGAATACTTAGAAGGTATAAAAAGGGTTTTTTCTGTAATTGAATCCAATCCAAATATGTACATGTCAGATAAAGCAAATGCTTTAATGTCTATTATTGACGAAGTCGCACATGTGGACATTGCATTAGGACTTAAAGGCAAAGATAGATTGTTATATCAATTATTGACAACTGATAATAGGAAGAAAAGACTCGTTGGTAATGTAACGCCTAGCCATGAGTATCAAGAAGCTATCGCTTATGCTTCTCATACATTTATGAGTGAAGAGACATATGAACATCTTATAGATAAAGCGATACAATCATTCAACGAAGCCAAAAGAAAGATAGCTAAAGACCACAACTCTAACCAACATGTAATCGCTGGTTCCTTTAACGCAAAACGATTAGAGGATTTATTATTTGGCGATGGGGTTGCAAAGAAAAGCTTGGCGGTTGTACCAGTAAGTTCTAATGAAAATTCTGTTGGTATCAACGAATTACGAAAATACAAGAAAAATATTGGTCTATTTAAAGCGACCATGCTTGATGGTAAAGAGTACTATATGTATGATTCTGACATTCTTTCTATTACCGATAGAGTGGCTGGGATTAAACAAAAGGGAACTGGTTTATCTAAAGAAGACCTCATTAGAATTAATAACGCAAGATTAGGAATAAACCCCAAAAAAAATGGTTCAGCTCTAGCTTTTACCGCACTTATGGTTAATCGAACTTATTCACCAGAAGAAGCAAAAGAAAGAAATATTATCAATCGTAACTTACCAGATACATCACAAGCTATCGTTAACGAATTTATTTCATTGGCCGAAAAGTTTGCACACAAAAAAACTAGAACTGCATTAGCTAAACTAGATAACGTAAAAGATAAAGAAAATTACTTGTTAAATTATATTACAGCAGATAAAAAAGAAAAGACAGTTAGAATAAGCGTCCTCAAACGAAATGATTTCGTTGGGGGCGTTTTTAACGCTGTAGATTACTTGAGTAAACATAAAAACGGTATTCAAGGTGCCATGAGAGTGTTTAAGCAACACTCTGGCATCCAACCAAATAAAGAGTTAGCTAATGGTATTGAACATATTGCATATTTAGCACAAAATAACTACAGAGCAATGAATGAAATTAAAATGGTTGACAAAATTAGTCCAGAACATATCGCTTCTATTATCTTAGACCCAAAAGATTTAGGCAAAAACTTAGAACGATATAAAAACCGTGCCGAAGAGCTTGGGATTAAAGTGCAAGTTTTACACAATAGTATGAATACCGAAACCGCTTCTTCTAAAGCGTTAAATCATAGAGCAACAAGCGAGCAAGTATTGTTTCAACGTGGTAAAGAAGAAAGCCCACTCCGTAAAGCTATGTCTACATTTGAAGAAGCGTCAGCAAAACTACTCAAAAAAGAAAATGACAATATCACATTTGAAACACGTGACGCAAAACAAGGTAATATCTCTGGCTATACATTTAAAAAGTGGTTGCGTTCTCCAATCAAAATGATTGAAAAATATATTCCACAAATGAAGCCAATTATCCACTGGGCAACGGAAGCCGAAGTAAAAGCAGATAAATTACAACGAGTATATCTTAAAGCATTGGATAAAATTAAAACCAACCTCGGAGAAGACAACATTGAGTCGTTCAATAAATTGGCTAAACAGGTTACTGACCTTGGACGTGAATTTGTACAACCAGTTGGCGTAATGGTCCGTGATAAAGAAGTGTATATCAATCTTGATATGAACGACACATTTAGAGAATTTAAAGACGAAGTAGACGCAAAAAATCTCTACAACGAACTTAAAAATCAAGGTAAACATGCTTTCATGGATTACAAAGATGGTAATTTCCGTGTATTCGCTAGTGACAAAGCTATGAAACCATTTGCTACATGGGAACAAGCTCATAAAGCTTCTATTCCTTTGCGTGATAAAGCTATTCGTGAGCAAGGCTATAATGATAAAGTATTGCAAGCTTACAATGCTTGGCGTAACTTAGACGACAGAGTATTTAACGATTCTGTTAAAGCTTGGCAAGCAAGCGGTGCTGACCCAGAACATAAGCCACGCAAATTATGGGGTCACGTACCTATGTTACACAGTCGATACGGCGTGTACTTAGCCAGAGAAGTCACAGACGATAAAGGTGACGTATACGAAAAACGTGAAAAGATTGCTTCGTTCCATACATATCGTGACGCAGAACACTACGTAAAAGATAAAAAACTTAATAAAGATTTACGTATTATTATTACAGAACGTAATCCTCGATACGATGAGAATGTAAGTTCTGACATTTATGAAGGTTCAAACGAATCTGCATATGATGATATCGTATACGAAGGTGAAAGTAGGGAACAACAAGAAAAACGTTTTGCACGTATCTCTCATTCTTACCCAGCCTTAAATAAAATCATCGATGAATTCGTAAATAAAAAAGATGGCGTAACTCGTGAAAAATTAATGGACCTAATTCAAGATAAAGAAACAAAAAGATTTGGGTATTGATAGTAAACAGTTAAACCAAGAGTTACAATATGCTAACTTAGACGAATTGTTTAGACGCCGTGACGTGATTACACGACAAGATTTAATTGGCCATCTATTACTTGGTTATGGTAATTTACGTAAAGATAAATACAACAATGTTCGTACTAATGCTAAAGGTGCTAACCCAGATGTATTTGGTAACATTGAAAACTATCTACGATATAAAGCTCATTTCATTCCAACGAATGAGTTCTACCATAAATCTACATCATTATATCGTGATGTAATTGGCACAGATTACGCTTCTCAATTCGGTCGTAATGGCGAAGGTGCTAGACGTGACGTAGAAGATGTATTACACAACTTCATTTCCTCTGTAATTGGCGTTCCTAATAATGCAGATAAAACAATCAACAGAACAGTAAATGAACTCATCGGCGACGGCTGGATTAAGCAACATTACGGTGAAACATTCGCTACTGATTTAATGAATCGTAGCATGGAAGCTGTTACAGTCGCTAAACTTGGCTTGTTTAGACCAACAGCGGCACTTGCTCAACTTGGTGCATTGATGAACATTGTGACTAAAACAGGTTACACTAAAGACTTTGCACAAGCTGTACGTGATGCTACAATGTTTGGACCTAATACAAAGAACATTACAATGGCTGAACGTAGAATGTTTAATAACATTGGTTTAAATTTACAAGATACAGCCATGGAAACTCAATCACTAAAAAATAGAAAAAGTATTTACAATATGAAAGTTGGTAAAGTTAAATTAGGTAAATTATTCGAAAAATCAATGGATATGTTTAACAGAATGGACAAATATACAAGACGTGTAGCCGCACTACACGCATTTAGAAAAGCTATTGCAGAAGGTAAATCACAAACCGAAGCAGAACATATTGCTTCTGATTTTGTACGAGAAACAAACTTTGACTATTCAGATAAAGACGCTTCTCAATTATTTACCAAATACGGGACATTAGGTAAACTCATTCTACAATTCAAGAAATACTCAATAAAAGAATTAGAATTTATGTATGACATTATGAAGAGCGGTAACAAAAAAGAAATGGCTCGTTTTCTAGGTTCTTATATGACAATGGCTGGTCTAATGGGTATCCCTGGTATTTCATTAGCTGACCCATTCGCTGAATGGATTAACAATAAAAAAGCTACAGATAGTATCAAAGAAACAATTATGGAATGGGCTGGCAATGATAAGACTAAGAAACAACTAGCATTACTCGCTATGTACGGCTTACCAGCTCCTACTATTGGTGCAGACTTTAGCCGTAACATTGGTATTGGTGACTTAGTACCTACAGATAATTTCTTCGGTCCTACATTCGGTACATTAGGTAATATGATGGAATCGTTCAAAAATCATAATGCTAATAATGTGCTTCTTGGTATGGCCCATGATTTATCACCAGCGTTCGCTAATTACTACCAAGGTGTCACTGGTAAAAAACATGACTGGGCTAAAGGTGTTGATACTCGTGATTACAGTGATAAGGAACGAGTACTTAAAATGTTAGGTTTTAGACCAATCTTAGACTCAGTTAATAGCGATATGAGTTCTATAAATTATGCTAACTCACAAAATGAAAAATCATCAAAGAAACAATTAATTTACCAATACATTAACGACCCAAAATCTGTTAGCGTAGAAGAGCTTAAAGCTATGAATATTACAAAGAAAAATATATCTGATGCTAAAAAGGCATTAGATATGTCTGCTTCAGACAAATTGAAACATTACGGCACAAAAGCAAGCAAAGCAAAAAATAAAGAAAAAGCAGATAAATTTGCTGGTTTTGAAGAGGAACTCGATTAGGGTTCCTCTCTTTTTATTGGAGGTTATATGGAATATACATTAAACGATATTGAATACATGGCTAGTGTATGCCATGCAGACAAAATCACTCTGCATTGGGGAGCAAATCACTATGAAGACACTTCTGACCACTATCATATTAACATTCTTGGCGATGGTACAATCTATTCTGATTACGATAATCTTGATGTGTATTGCGAGCATACTTGGCATAGGAACACTAATAATATTGGTATTTCATTGTCTTGTTGCTTTGATGCTGGCGTTTGGGCGGACGGTACAGTTAAGTTTGGTACGGAGCCACCAACTGATGAACAAGTGGATACGATGGCTAAAATCGTATATAAGATATGTAAAGCTAAGGGTTGGGACATCGTATACGATAGAGTAAAAACGCATGCTGAATGGGCTGATATTGATGGATATGGTATTCATGATAGTGACCCAGATATGCGTTGGGACTTATTAAAACTTCCACAGGAGGACGGAGAAGGTGGTGACATTATTCGTGGTAAAGCAATTTATTTCCAATATCACCCAGAACTATGTGAAGCCTAATTGTAGGTTAATAGTTTTTATAATTGCGATTCTAGGGGTCTGTGTAGCTCTGTATGGTGGGTATAGAATGTTCCATAGGGAAACTATCATGGACCAACCTAAAACGCCCGTACAAACGAAAATAACGAATGTAAAAAGCACACAACAAACAAAAACTACATTTGCATACGTTCCAAAGGAAAAAGAACTGGTGTATAAAAACAATATACCAACGTACGTTACCGAGGATACAGATGTTGAAGCTAATATCGAACAACCTCACGTAACAGTAAAAGTAAATGGTAAAAAACAACAATTTAGCTTACAACAAAACGAAACACAAAAATTCGAAGATGGTAAAGTAGTCATGAATCAAACATCGGAAGTAACATTTGATGTAAAAGTACCAGATAGACATGAACTTGATGTTTATGCACAAGAAAACTTCCGTGCTGGTAAATTCCATCACGAAGTAGGTGTAGAAAAACGTAATGGCAAATTTGTGTATGGTGCTAAATATGATATTACTGACAAGGACCCAACGTACTATGCACGTTATAACCTAGTCAAAATGTATACAAACTAATGGGGGCAAAACGCCCCCTCTTTTTTTATGCCTAAAATCAAAAATTGCACTTGACTTATGAGTGAAGTTACGGTATAATAAGGGTGTAGATGAAGAAGTAAAATTTCTTCATTAAACTTTCATCATTAATTTCACTTTTAAGTGTTGACAGCGACTCTTGCGAGTGATATAATGACATTAAACAAGTTGATGTGACCGTAGAGCATATGTCGAAGACTTGTTTTATAATTAAATATAACTTCACTTATAAGAGCGAAAATGTGAAAAGAAAGAAAAACTATTATGGGAAAAAGATTTAAAGGAACACAAGGAGTTTCTATGTGTGGAACGATAGAGTACATACATAGAAAAAAGAAAAAAGAATACTGTAAAGGCTGTAAATTTTGTTCTTATTCAAAACATGGTACGCAAATGTTTTGCAGTAAGCATAAAAAATTTTCGGACGTATTGAAAACAAAACGTAGAAAATGTTATACAGCATAATTACAACTCAATACAATCGTGGCTAGCATACGTATTGCACGAAGGAAGACCAGTCTTGAAAACTCAGGTTGCCCTATGTATGTCGAATGTATTGGATATATATTTTGCTAGGCAAAATACAACTACATATTGAATCTGTTGAGGCGAACACCAACTAAAAACAACGGAACCGAATTTGCGACTCGGTAATCTGGCCGTTAGAGGGGGGCTATTCGTCGTGCAATTTTCCCAGATTTTGTCCCGTCGTAGAAGGCTGTCGAAACAAACTCATCTGAGTGGTAGGTAAAGCTACACCTGGGCTACCTTAATAGATTTATTATGAAGTTTCGATTACGTACCAAAGGTACTAGCTCCCATATAATGGGGGCTGTACCTTCTCCTATAATGTATTTCAGTTTACTTAGTTAATATAAAAAAATGTATTTACGAAGTAAATATCATGAACGAAGTGAATGAAATATAAGATACTCACCAAACAAGTTTGGTTCGTATTCTCACTCAACCTAAAGGTTGGTTCGAAGTATTTGTTAATACTACTAAATAATATAATCAACATTAGTTATGAAGTAGTGAAGCGAATACGTCAATAAGTATTCACTGAACGAATGAATAGCAAAAACATAGAGTTTTGCCCGTAATCGTTTATTAAATTAGATAATGTTAGATTATCTAATTATATATAAAAGTATAAAAGAAAAAAATATGTAATTACGAAGACTTTAGTCGAAGTAATTATACGAACAAAGTGAGTAGAAAGAAGGAATAAAATGAAAGATAAAAATGAAATAAAGAAGAAAATTAAATTAGTAAAATCTAAAATCAAAGATAATGAAGAAATGATATATCTTTTAAGGAAAGAAAAATTCTTCATTATTTAGTGAATTTTTAAAATTAAGCAGTAAATTACAGAAACTAGAGGAGGAACGAGCATGATACGTAGATGGGATATAGTCATTGATGTTGGAGAATTGTTATTAGAAGCTGGTGTTGTAGAAATTAAAGTATTGTCGGATAGGTATGTGCTATATGGTCATAATCAAACAATACTTGATGTTATCGTTGATGGTGCATACAAGGTTATTAAAGCCTTTTTAAAAGGTCAAAAAGTGACTTATAATGGAGAGACTTTTAGTGTTACTTCTATTATGGCAGACGCTCTAAAAGAAAGAAGAAAAGAAGTTGATTTAACATTATCAATGATTAAATCATCTGTAATCGAATATATACCAGAAGAAAAGAAAGAAAAGGTTTCACGTATACTAGATAAAGAACTACTAGCTAGGTTGTAAAGGAGTTGAAGTATTATGAGTTTCTGTGATTTGCACAGCCATAGCGATTTTTCAATATTTGATGGATTTGCTACTATAGATGATAAAATCAAAAGGGCTAAAGAGCTTGGTTATACCGCCTTAGCCATGACAGAGCATGGTACTACTACTGGTCTTATGGAATTTTATCTAAAGTGTAAGAAAGAAGGATTAAAACCAATCTTAGGCTATGAAGGATATTTTGCCATCGAACCAGAAGTCAAAGGCGGTCAAACTTATCATATTCTGTTATTATGTAAAAATCTTACTGGGTATCGTAATCTTATGAAGATTGCTACATATGGTACAGAACATTTTTATCGAAAACCTAGAATTGGTTTTGAGATATTAGCTGAATGTCATGAAGGACTTATTTGTAGTACTGCATGTATCGCTGGTGTGTTAAGTCATGAAAATCCAGATAACATGATTCACGACTTGCATAAAATCTTTGGTGATGATTTTTACTTGGAAATACAGCCACATGATTTTCCAGAACAATATGAATACAACAAGAAGGTCCGTGAGCTAGGTAATAAATATAACATTCCTATTATCGTTACTGGTGATAGCCATTATGTATTACCATCTGATACCGATACTCATCGTGCATGGCTTGGTTTAGGTGAAGATAGTGAATATTACGCTTCTGGTGATTATCATATGATGAGCCAGGAAGAAATGGCTCAATTCTTTGATTACAATACGTCACAATACTTCAAGAACGTATCTAATATTATAGACCAATGCGATGTTGAAATCCCTATGGGAGAAGAAAACTTCCCTGTATTTGATTGTAAGGACCCATTACGTTATCTAAAGATAGGTGTAACGAAGGGTGGAAGCGATTAGGTATTGCTAAGAAAGATAATAGCCAGCAGTATAAAGAACAAGCAATACATGAATTTGATGTATTAGAACAATGCCATTACACAAATTATATGTGTATCATTCATGATATGTTAGAATTCTGTAAACGTAAACATATACCAATTGGGCCAGGACGTGGTTCTGTTGGGGGTAGTTTAGTTGCGTATTTAGCTGGTATTACACAAGTAGACCCTATACGATTTAATCTAGTATTTGAACGGTTTGCTAATCCAGAGCGTGTAACAAGCCCAGATATTGACGTTGATGTCTCTTCTGAAAGACGTGAAGAAGTTATTGATTATATCCGTGAAAAGTATGGTTTAGTATATCAGATTAGAACAATTAGTTATATACAACCTAAATCAGCGTTGCAACGTGCTGGTCAAGCATTAGGCTATGCTCCAGCAGATATAGACGCTATATCAAGTAAAATTGATGATTTAGCCGATGTAAAAGATGATATGCTTCGTGACTTAGCTGAAAAGTTTTTAGGGCACATAGAAAAGTATAGTACGCATGCGTCAGCTGTTGTAGTATTCCCTAAAGATGTAAGTAATTGGTGTGCAGTAGAAAAGAATAAAGATATTCTGGTAGCGGCACAAGATTTCCATTTGCTTGAAAAACAGGGAATTATGAAACTTGATATTCTCGGTCTTAAAACGTTAGATGTACTAGATGGTGCATTAGAGCGTATTGGTAGACCAGATGAATTATTAATCAATAACATCCCTTTGCAAGATGATTATACAGCTCGTATGCTTAGAGCAGGGATTTACACAAGGTTGTTTCCAAATTGAATCTGGTGGCATGACAGATATAGTCAAAGCCATTAATACTCAGCGAGTAGAAGATTTAATTGATACTGTAGCATTGTTTAGACCAGGGCCATTAGATTCTGGTATGGTTCGAGTATTTGAACGTCGTAGACAAGGGGAAGAATCAGTTACATATCTTCACCCTAAATTAGAGCCTATCTTAAATGATACAGAAGGTGTAATTTTATACCAAGAACAAATCATGAAGATTGCTCGTGAATTATGTGGTTATACCTATGGTGAAGCAGATAACTTACGTCGTATTATTGGTCGCAAGATTACAGAAGAAATGCAACCAGTCATTGACGATATGTTAGAAAGAGGATTAAAGAATGGGATTCCTAAAGACATTATGCAAGAGATATGCGATGAGATTATCACTTTTGCTAACTATGGATTTAACAAGGGCCATTCTGCGGCGTATGGGCTTTTAGCTTGGTACACAGCTTACATTAAGGCACATTATACAGCAGAGTATATGGCCTCATTAATTGATATTGTAGGTCAAGATACAAGCGGTCGTGATAAATTATCTCCACTAATAGAGCATTGCAAAAAGATTAACATCAAGGTGTTACCACCAGATATTGGTGTCAGTCAAATGAAATGTGTCAGTAAAAATCGTACAGTTACATTAGGGTTTAATTTGATTGCTGGTGTAGGCAATTCGATTGTACCAAATGGGAATAATGCGGAACAGTTTTTAGTAGATAATGTAAATTTGAATAAGACTGTTCTCAAAAATATTGTTCGTTCTGGTGCGTGTGATAATTACACTAGTAAAACAAGATGGGAATTATTGGAATATATCGACTGGCTTAAAGATAAACGCAAGTCTAAAGGCGAGTTTGTGTATTCTGGCGAACAAGAAGAAAGCTACGGTCAAATGGAGTTTGCTACATTGCGATATACGTTTACTGATATGTTTGCTGACTACAACAGCAGTATTGTAGATGGCAATACAAACATTCTCGCACTAATCACTAAAATTAAGAATACGAGAACAAAGAAGGGTAAACCTATGGTTTTTGTCGAAACATTGTCTAAAGACAAAGCTAGAAAGTTGGCTTATTTGGCGATAAATTAGAAGAATTAAAAAAAGGTCATATGTATATTATGCAACTTGATGGAACAGCTATACGTGACTTTATTACAGCAAAAAAGAGGGCTTAATCGCCCTCCTTTTTCTTTTTGTAATTTTCTTTTAATTCTTTGAGAATTTGTTCTTTGACAAATATATCAATTAACTCAACATTCTTTGGATTCATAATAAACCGATACACTTCTTCCGTGTATAGATTATTAATGTTTTCTCCGTACATAATGTACTCTGGTGTTACGTTGAATATTTCTGCTAATTTTTGTGCCATAGGCATACGCATTTCCTTTGTAACTCCATTTTCGATACGTGAAAGTGTTGTGGTGCTATTTGCTCCCATTAGGGATGTTAGTTGTGCTTGTGTCCATCCTCGTTTTTCTCTTAGTCTTTTAACTCTTTCTCCTATAGTTTCCACATAGTTCACCTCCTATTAGTTATATTATAATACGTTTTGTGTTCAAAATCCACATAAAAGTAAAATAATTTACTGTAATTATTACTGCAATATAAACAATTTTAAAGTGGTTTTGTCTATTTTATGTGGTTTATTTGGCGTATTACAAATGCAGAGACTATAAGAAAAGCAGTATTTATGCGTATTTTTATCATTAGCGAACCGAATTATACATGATTTTGGTAGTTATGACCACTAAATTGTAGTATAATGAAATTTCAAAGGGCAGCTTGGGGAATAGCTGCCATATGTACGTTAAGGAGGAGACCATGCGGTTATTTATTGCAGAAAAGCCATCGATGGCTCGAGAAATCAGTAAATGTTTGCCGGAAAATAAAAATATACAAAAACGCAATGGTTATTTTATCCAAGGCGATGATGTTGTTACATGGGTTGTGGGGCATGTATTACATCAAGCTGAACCAGGTGATTATGATGATAAATATATCCGTTGGCGCCCTCAAGATTTGCCAATCGTGCCATCGGAGTGGAAACTACTAGTTACGGATAGTAGTCGACAACAATTTGAGGTCGTTAAAGATTTGATAGGTAAAGCCGATATAATCGTTAACGCAGGTGACCCTGATAGAGAGGGGCAACTATTAGTTGATGAAGTTCTTTACTTTGTGGGAAACACAAAACCTGTGCAACGTATTTTGTTAAATGCATTGGATGAAAAATCTATAAGATCAGCATTAGGTGATTTACGAGATAACAAGGACTTTCATAATTTATATCAATCTGCACTGGCTAGAGCGCGTGCTGATTGGCTAATTGGTATGAATTTATCGCGAGCCTATACATTATCCGAACGTTATAAAGGACATAAGGTAACATTGCCGATTGGCCGTGTGAAAACACCGACGTTGGCACTTGTAGTACGACGTGAACGTGAATTAGCAGATTTTAAACCAGTTGATTATTTTACTGTTAAAATTTTATATGCTCATGTGAATGGTACATTTTGGGCAACTTGGCAGCCAAAGGATGAGCAAAAGGGATTAGACCCAGATGGGCGCCTTATCAATAAGAAATCGCTGAAGAATTAGTTAAAAGATTAGAGGCTAGTCCTAGTGGCGTTATAAAGTCAGTTACAAAGTCTAAGAAAAAAGATCCACAACGCTTGCCCTTATCATTATCGTCATTACAAGTATTAGCGGGGAAGGCGTATTCCTATGATCCTCAAACAGTACTTGATACAGCTCAAAAATTATATGAGAAGAAGTTAACAACCTATCCGCGGTCTGATTGTGAATATTTACCACCTAATCAATATGGCGATCGCATGGCGATATTGGATAATTTGACACAGTCTGGTGATGAGAAGCTTTCAGTATGGGCACAAAAAGCGGATCGAAACATCAAGAGTCGTGCTTGGAACGAAAAAAAGATTACTGCCCATCATGCTATTATTCCGACTACGGTGGCGTGTAATATCAATAATCTGACGCAAGCAGAACGAAATATATATTTTCTCATTAGTCAGGCCTATATCGCTCAATTTTATGGGGAACATGTGTATGAGCAGACTAAGATTGTAGTTGGGCAATGTGATGAAGAATTCGTTGCCAATGGGCGCGTCGTTATTGAAGATGGTTGGAAATCTTTATATAAACGTCAAAAATCAAAAAATAATATTGATAATGATGAACCGGATTTAACAGATGAACGAGGTGCTGAATCAGATTCTAAAAAGGATGCTATAGAGGAAGCTGATCATTTGCCATCTGTTAGAAAGAATGATGATGTTCAATATACAGACTCCTCTGTAGATGCAAAGCAAACCAAACCGCCATCTCGATTTACACCATCCACATTATTGCAAGCCATGAAGGAGATTCATAAGTTTGTAAAAAATGAAGAGCTGAAAAAGCAATTAAAAGCCGTATCTGGAATCGGAACGGAAGCGACGAGGGCTAATATTATCGATGAATTAATTAGTCGTGGCTTTATGCAACCTCTGGCAAGAAACAGGTGCTATCACCAACAGATACAGGTTATTTATTGGTAGATGCATTGCCAGATGAACTGTTATATCCTGATGAAACTGCAGTATGGGAGGAACGCCTTGCCCTCATGAGTGAAGGGGAGGATACATTAGATTCTTTTTTGACGGATCAAATTCAATTTTTACGACATTTAATTGAAAAACTTGGTTTTGATAAACAGGTAGGTCGAGATCAGATGATGCCAAATGTGGTACGAACTATTTCCAGTCAAAATTCGAAACGGCCTCTTGATGATATGCAGGTAGATATTTCTAAGTTACCAGAATGCCCATCTTGCAAAAAGGGCCGTTTACAGCAACGAACAGGGAAATTTGGTGCTTTTATAGGCTGTACCAATTATCCATCTTGTCGGTATACGCAGCCTGTGAATGAAGTATCTCAAAATGCTAGTACAAATATTGAGGTGCCAGCAGAATCGAAGCGGTATTTGTGTCCACGATGTAAAAAAGGCTATTTTGTTAAGCAAAATATGCGGGGTCGTACTACATGGCTATGTAGTAATCGTTCTACGTGTAAAACACAGTGTACAGATGTAGATGGCGTGCCTAGCATATATGTGAATCAAAATAAGTAATATAGTAAATATGGCATAGAGAAATGCGTGCAGCTTTTGCTACACGCATTTTGTATTATCTACGTTTACCACGACGACCTGTTTGTGATGTAGAGGTGCGGCGTTGTCTAGTGTTAGAACCTTTGTGGCCTCGAGCTTTGTGGGCTTTTGCCTTTGTAGATTGATATGAACTTGTGATTTTAGGTTTAGATGTAGTTTTGTTACGTTTAGGTGCGTTGTTGGCATTGCCCTTAGTTTTGATTTGACCATCTTTGGTATATTTTGTTAATGTTGCTTGAATAGCACGCTCAATACGTCGCAACCAAGATTCATCAGAAGGTGTAGCAAAGGTAACAGCGATACCTGTGTTGCCTGCACGACCAGTACGTCCGATACGGTGAATGTAGTAATCTACGTCGTGCGGTACGTCATAGTTGTACACATGTGTAATACCTTCAATATCGATACCGCGGGCTGCAATATCGGTAGCCACTAAGATTTGTGTTTTTGCTTTTGCAAAATCTCGCAGGATTTGTGTACGACGTCCTTGCGTTAAGTCGCCATGCATTTCTGCAATATTTAGGCCTGCTGCAGTCAATTCATAGGATAGTCTAATAGCGCCTTCCCGTTTGTTACAGAAAACAATTGCCAAATAGGGATCATCTTCTTGAATCATTTTGATGAGTCGAGGTGTTTTGTCCTCTATGTTCATCATATACACGCGTTGGTCGATAGCCTCTAATGTAATGTGCTTACCTTCAGCTGTAACAGATACAGGTTTAGACATATAAGCTTTTGCAAGATTGCGAATTTTGTCTGGAATAGTGGCTGAGAAGAGAAGTAATTGTCGATTGGCATCTGTTTGGCCAATCAAATTTTCTATATCTGGTAAAAAGCCCATGTGGAGCATTTGATCTGCTTCGTCTAATACTACTCGACGAATAGAGTCAAGATGTAGTGATCCGCGTTTTGCATGGTCTAATAAACGGCCAGGTGTACCTAAGATAACATGTGGACGTCTGCCCAACTGTTGTAATTGTGATTCGATTGTTTTACCGCCAATGAGTGGCAGAATGTCAACCCCTAAAACAGCGCCCAATGTTTTTGCTTCATCGGAAATCTGTTTAATTAATTCACGTGTTGGAGCAATGATAAGTACTTGTTCTTGATGTACATCAGTGTGAACACGTTGCAAGATAGGTAAAAGGAAGGCCAGAGTTTTACCAGTTCCTGTTTGTGCCTTTGCAATAATATCGTTACCTTTGAAGACGATAGGAATCGATTGCTCTTGAATTGGCGTTGGTTCCTTGATGCCTTGTTTTTGTAAGATGCTAATGATTTCGTCACAAACGCCTAAGGATTTAAAAGATTTCATGTGTCGTCCTTTCTTTAATATATATTATGTTAATTATACCTAATCTAGTAGATAGGGGCAAATCTAACTATGATAAGACATAATTTCGTAAAAATGAAAAATCATGGGGGAGATGCATCTAGTTGAGAATAGTAAGTTGATTAATGAGAACGTAGGATCACTTAATAATTAATTGTTATTAAAATATTGCTTTGATAATGAGAATGGAATTTCATAAAAATGAGAATTAATTAACTGATATTCTCATTTAAATAGCCTTTAGATGATCTTAGACCCTTATATATAGTTATGGGCATAATATTATTGAACTAGATAATATAAGGGGTTATGAATGGATTGCATAATTAATATTTATACTCTGTATTAATATTTTAGATAAAAAATTGATAATTATTGTTGAAATTGTAAGCTAGCATGATATAATTATTTAAGATATTAATACGCATTATTCATTGGATATGTGGTTAATATGAGGTTGTTAGGTACAATAATTAGGAGGTGTCGTATGGCTATCAAAAAGTTAAAAGACATGAAACCAGGTGAGTCTGGTCTTATTGTTACACTACATGGCAGTGGCAACGTTAAGCATCGTCTAATTGACATGGGTCTTGTACATGGTACAAAAATCCATGTTATGAAGTTTGCCCCTTTGGGGGATCCGGTGGAAATCAAAGTAAAAAACTTTGAATTAGCACTTCGTAATAGCGAAGCTGGCATGATTGATGTAGAGGTTCAATAGGAGGTTCACATGGCAGAAAAAGGGCAAATTCGCATTGCCTTAGCAGGTAACCCTAACTGTGGTAAAACTACAATGTTTAACAATATCACAGGGGCGAAGCAACACGTTGGTAACTATGCCGGCGTTACGGTAGAAAAGAAAGAAGGCCATACTAATTTTAATGGTAGTGATTTATTATTTATTGACTTACCAGGTACGTATAGTTTAACAGCACGTTCCTTAGATGAGTTAGTAGCTCGAAATGTAATCGTAAACGATAATCCAGATGTAATCGTAAACGTCCTTGATGCATCTAACTTAGAACGTAACTTGTATTTAGCGGCACAATTATTGGAACTTGAAAAGCCAATGGTTATTGCTCTAAACATGGCTGACGTTGCTGAAGAAATGGGTATCAAATACGACTTTAAAAAAATGGCTGAATTAACAGGCGCTACAATCGTTAGTACAGTAGGTCGTACAAATATTGGTACAAAAGAGTTGTTAGAAGCAACAATTAGCGTAGCTGCTTCTCAAAAAGCACCTGGTGTAACAGTTAATTATGGTGATTTATTAGAAGGCAAAATTGCTGAACTCGTAGCCGCACTTGAAGAAGCTGGTACAGTAACGTATCCACTACGTTGGATCGCTATTAAATTATTAGAAAACGATCCAGATGTGGTGGAAAAAGTTAAAGGCTTTGCGAATACAGAAGCAGTTCTACAAAAGGCAGCAGCTATCCGTGAAGAAATCAAAGATCAAGTTGATCTTGATATAGTATTCCAAGAATATCGCCATCGTTATGCTGTTGAAGTATATAACCAATCTTTAACACAAGCTCCAAAAGAGATAGAAACACGTTCCGATCGTTATGATAAATCTTAACGCACCGTATTTGGGGTTTACCAATCTTCATGGTTGTTATGTACCTATTGTTTGCGTTCGTAAACATCGTAGGTGGTATTCCTCAAGGTTGGATCGAGGATGGTTTCGCTGCATTACAAGCTTATGTGGTTCAGACTATTCCAGAAGGCCAACTACAGTCACTTGTATCTGACGGTATTATTGCCGGCGTAGGTGCCGTACTTTCATTCTTGCCATTAATTTTATTACTCTTCCTTGGCATTTCTTTCTTGGAAGATACTGGTTACATGGCTCGTGCAGCCTTCGTTATTGACCGCGTAATGCGCGCATGTGGCTTGCATGGTAAATCATTTATTCCTTTGTTATTGGGATTTGGTTGTTCCGTACCATCTGTAATGGGCGCTCGTATCCTTGATAACTATAAGGATCGAATGGTTACTATTTTGATTACACCATTCATGAGTTGTTCTGCTCGTTTACCGGTATATATCTTATTTGCAAATGCATTCTTCCCGAATGGTTGGGATAGTACATTTGTTGTCTTCTCTGTGTACTTCTTAGGTATTATCTTTGGTGTTATCTTTGCGAAAATCTTCCGTAAATTCATTTTCTCTGGTGAGGCTGAACCATTTGTAATGGAATTACCTCCTTATCACTTGCCTACATTGAAAGCCACTTGGTTACATATGTACGAACGTGCTAAATTGTACATTATTAAAGCCGGTACTTTCATCATGGCTGCATCTATTTTGATTTGGTTCATCACTGCATATCCTATGGATGTAGAATACTCTAAAGATTATGACGCAATGAAAGAACAAGTTGCTCAAGAGTACGAAGTAAAAGATGCAGCTACATTAGCACAATTTGGCATTACTGCAGATGACCAAAAAGAAGCAGTAGATAAAATTGTGGAAGATATGAAATCTACTGTACAAGATGCTACTGATGCTGCTAAGAACGCAGGAGAAGATGAACCTGAAGTAGCTGTAGAAGCTGATTCTGCAGCTCCTGAATTATTCAATAGCATTAAAGACCAAAATGAAAAATTGTTCCCAGCAGCATGGGCAATGTATAAAAATAGCGTTAACTTAGATGCTGAAAATGACAAAATTGATAAAGAACAAGCTGCGGAAAAAATTGAACAATCCTATGCAGCATCTTTTGGTAAAGCTATCAACCCAGTGCTAGAACCATTGGGGTTTGATTGGAAAATGGGCCTATCATTAGTAGCTGGTTTAGCAGCTAAAGAGGTCGTTATCTCTACATTAGGTACTATTTACGCTGTTGGTGGCGATGATCAAAATCCAGCACCGTTGACTGAGTACCTACAAATGACCCTCATTTCTCACCGTTAATTGGTTTGACAATGATGTTGTTTATCTTAATTTACCCACCTTGTTTGGCAACATTAGCTGTTATCAAACGTGAAACAGGTTCTTGGAAATGGGTTGCTTTCATGTTCTTCTATGAAAACGCATTTGCATGGATTGCATGTTTCATCTTCTACAATATAGGCAAAGCATTAGGTTACTAATTTAAGGTATGGCTAATCATTATGATTAACATTCCTTAAATATCTATAACTAAAATATATTGGAAAAATGTGATTTAGTTATAGAAAAAAATAAATTTATTCTTGCCAATTATCATTATTTGTGTTTAAATGATAATGAGAAAAGGGAAATATCCAAAAGTATTGCTTTTAACTCATTTGTTAAATTACTAATATTGAAATATTGGTAGATATTGAGAAAGAAGGAATAGTATGGATAACCTCATTATAGGACTCATAGTTGTTCTAGCATTAGCTTATATTGGCTTTAAAATGTTTAAACAAGTAGGCGGTAAAGGTGGCTGCGGCTGTGGCGGCGGTAAATCTGACTCCGGCAAATCATCTAGTTGTGGTGGAAGCTGCAGTTGTGATGGTTCCAATAAAGCGTTAGGCATTAAACGAGCTGATAAGTAATCAGAACAACACTCAAGTTATTGAATGAGAAGAGGAGTCTCTATAATAGCTCCTCTTTTCAAATATAGTAATTAAATTTTTTATCATATTTAGTAGAAAGGGATATTATCATGTTCAACTTCAACCAAAACAATCTTAAAAACGCTAACTTATTCGCAGCAGGTCTTGCATTGGGTACTGTAGGTCTTAAAGTTTTAACTTCTAAAGACGCTAAAAAAGTATATGCTGGTATCGTAGCAGCTGGCCTTCGCGCTAAAGAAACTGTATTAGAAACAGCTGAAAAAGTACAAGCATCCGCATCTGATGTATTGGCAGAAGCTCAAGAAATCAACGAAGCACGCAACGAAGAAATCTTTGAAGAAAACAAATAATTAGAGGATTGCACATATGTTACAATTTTCTGTAGTAAAAAAACTCAGAAATCGCTTGCATGTTAAGGTAACTGGTCATCACTTTACAGAGGCTGAAGCAGCTTATGTAGAGGATACATTACTCCTTAATGATGCAATTTTAGACGTAACCTTCTACACTCGTAGCAGTCAAATCGCCATTAAACATACTGGCGATGTTGATGCTGTGCGTGAAGCAGTGCTAGGTCTACGCGATTTAGACTTGTCCGAAGCACCTGCTTTGAACGAATATTCCCCACGCTTGGTAAATAAAAAATATCGTGAAATGATGATTAATCGTACTGCACTTTACTTAGGTAAAAAAGCAGTGTTACCTGCACCGATTGTGGCAGCATGGGCATGGTTTGACGGTATTAAATTTATCGGCAAAGCGATTAAAACATTGTGGCAACGTAAGTTAACCGTAGAGGTTCTCGACGGTGTTGCTATTGGTGCAGCTTTACTTCAAAAAGATTATCCTACAGCTGGTGCTGTTATGTACCTATTAGGTATTGGCGATATCTTAGAAGAATGGACTCACCGTAAATCTGTATTGAATCTTGCTCAAAGCATGTCCTTGAATGTAGATAAAGTATGGGTTTTAGTTGATGACATTGAAGTGAGCAAGCCAGTTAACGAAGTTGTTGCAGGCGATCAAATTATCATTCGTCAAGGCGAAGTGATTCCATTGGATGGCATCGTTATCGATGGCGTTGTTCTTGTTAATGAAAGCTCCATGACTGGTGAACCAGAAGCGGTTCGTCGCGATCAAGACAGTTCTGTATATGCAGGTACTGTTGTTGAAGACGGTAAAGCTATTGTAGAAGTACGTAGCACATCCAAAACATCTCGTTACGAAAAAATCGTTAACCTCATTGAAGAGTCTGAACAAATGAAATCCGGTATGGAACAACAAGCATACCGCATGGCTGATAAATTAGTTCCAATTAGCTTTATTGGTGCTGGTTTAACATATTTGTTGACTCGAAATGTAATGAAAGCATTGTCTTTCGTTATGGTTGACTTCTCTTGTGCTCTAAAATTATCCATTCCATTGGCAGTACTTTCCGCTATGCAAGAAGCATCTAAGCGCGGTATCACTGTTAAAGGTGGTAAGTTCTTAGAACAAATTGCACAAGCAGATATGATTGTGTTCGATAAAACTGGTACTCTTACAAAAGCAGAACCTGAGTTTGAACAAATCATCCCGTTCAATGGTCATGATGCAGATGAAATGTTGAAATTAGCTGCATGTATTGAGGAACATTTCCCTCACTCCATGGCAAAAGCAATTGTACGCGCTGCTAAGGATCATGACTTGCCTCACAAGGAAATGCACTCCGATGTAGAATACGTTGTAGCTCATGGTATTGCATCTAAAGTCGGCCGCTACCGTGTACGCATTGGTAGTGCTCACTACATCTTTGATGATGAAAAGACAAAAATTCCTGCAGATGAACAAGAAAAATTCAACAATTTACCAAATTCATCTTCTCATATTTACCTCGCTATTGGGGGTACATTAGCAGCGGTTATTTGTATTAAAGACCCTGTACGCGATGAATCTAAACAAGTTATTGCTGATTTACATGCTTTAGGCATTAAAAAGATTGTAATGATGACTGGTGACTCCAAACGCAATGCGCAACGCGTAGCTGATGAACTCGGTATCGATGAAGTGCATGCAGAGGTATTGCCAGAGGATAAAGCAGCTTATGTAAAACAAGCAAAAGCTGAAGGTTATACTGTCATGATGGTAGGGGATGGTATCAATGATTCCCCAGCTATTTCTGAAGCACATGTAGGCATCGCAATGAATGAAGGTGCTCCTATTGCACAAAAATTGCGAATGTTACTATCTCTTCTGATAATCTACAAGCACTTGTTGACTTGCGTCGTATTTCCTTAGCGTTGATGAAACGTATTAAGGCTAACTACAATGGCATTGTTGGCTTCAATGGTGCTCTAGTAGGTGGTGGCGTACTTGGTTTCATGCCTCCAAGTCAAACTGCTTGGTTACATAACCTATTTACATTGGGTATTGGTATTGAAAGCATGACTCCATTGTTGAAAGAAGAGTCTGTAGAAGCAGCTAACGATGTACAAACTATTGATGTTTCCGCTGAATCTACAGTGGCATAGTAACATTATAATTCAATACATTGAGTTAATATGATGTAAATAAAGGACCTCTTATAGAAAATATCTGTAAGAGGTCTTTTTTTGTGGCATTTTCATGATAGGTAGTGTACAATATCAAGTGATTAATTATCTTAGGAGAACGTATATGAACACACTATTAGATATTTGTAAACGATCCCTATATATGAATCTTTTTATTGTGGCAATTCCGGTCATCTCGTATATGATTCATAATGGGTCTAGTGCTGCGGTAGCATTAGTATGGTATTTGCTACTATCCTTATGCATTCCTTGGGCATATTTATCATTTAGAACAAGTACATTCGGTAATGCTAATCGACGAATTAATCGTATTGTCTATGTAGTTGCTTGGGCTGCGATTCAATTTGTAACTTATAAATTGATATTTTTAGGTATGAATTTAGATTGGCTTTGGAGCCTACCAGCTATCGGAAGAGATATAATTTTTCTTGGTGGCATGTATGGTCAGGTTACAGTTATGCTTGTTATAGCTTACTTAATCTCACAGATATTAGGAGGTCAGAATGAATAAACAATTTATTCTGTTTACCTTAATTAGTGCATTTTTTGTAAGTGTATTTACCGCTATTTTACATCAAATGGGTTTAGGATCTCCTTATCTTACATTTCCTGTGTTATCCTTGTTAGTACCTGTAATCTTACAACGTATGCGTCAGGGGCAGTTTAGCGATTTACCTCTTTGCATGAGGTATCATACATATAGTTGGGCTATATTTACGGTTATTAATTTATTTACAACACCATTTAATGTGATGATTGATAATGAGGCTCTTATTATCTTAGTATTCTTAGGTGTCTATTTCTTTACACAAGTATTATTGGAATTGGTCGCTTTATTAATGACATTCTTCTTTAATCGAAATCATCGATGGGGAATTGTTGATGAAGCAATCGATATGTCTGTTTATATTTTGCCAATCCCTTTTATTTATTTCGGATCAATTTTTTATATTGACCTTACTAATCCAGTGATGCTAGCTTATTTTGGACCTACAATAAGTCTAAACTCCTTGATTGGCGAATTTGTATTTGTTCTACTTTCTATGCTAGTATTTGTGTTTTATATGTATCCACGAAGTGGTGAATATAAGGCATCTAGATTGTTGCGTATTATTGTTACAGCAATTATGTTGTTGGCTATGAATGGGCATATATTATATGGTGGATATATTCCTGAATTTGTGAAAGCAATAGCGCCTACTATTTTCCCACTTTATCAAGGTAATCTACTAGTATTTATTACACCTGGATTATTAGAATTTACGTTTATTATCGCGTCTGTACTGATTGGTAAATTAGTAGAGGTGGGTATAATAAAAACCATTGCTAAACGCAAGGGTTGATTTTTATTTCTGGTTTCGACTCATATCCTTAAAGAATGAGAGCGGAGGAGGACTTTTCTATGAATGAAAATGTGAAGGATGGTAACCAACAGGTATCAATCCATGAACAGCAAACTGACACAATGGGGCATAAGCAGAGCAAGGAACCTGTTAAAAAATCTAGTCTTACATTACGTGAGCTTACCATTGTAGGTTTGTTAGCAGCAATTACAATTATTTTAGGCTTATCTGGATATGGCATTATGGCTTTGGGGCCTTTAAATGTCACAACATTACATGTACCAACCTTGATAGGGGCCCTAGTAGAAGGTCCTAAGGTAGGTGCTTTTGTTGGACTTATTTTTGGTATGTATAGTTTCTGGCAAAACTTTACAGCACCAAATATTTTGTCACCCTTATTTATTAATCCATTGGTATCAGTATTACCGCGCGTTTTATTTCCAGTGCTAGCCGTATTGGTATATAAATCACTGTGGAAGGTGCCACAAGGACCTCGTTTAATAGTTTCCGCATTCATGGGCACTATATTCCATACATGTATGGTAATGGGATTAATTTATGTACTATACTCCAATATGTTTGCAGAGGCAATGCATCTTTCAGCGGATCAAGTGTTAGGGACTATATTGATTTGTCTGCTACGCATGGCATTCCAGAGGCCATATTTGCAGGTGTAATTGTAACACCAATTGCATTAGCTTTACGAAAAGCATTGCGTAAGGATGTACAAAAAGTAAAAAAAGAAGAACCTAATGAATCTGTTGAATTGTCTAATTAATGGATTTACTTTTATAGGTGCACTACAATTTATGTTTTACATAGTTTCAATACCTATGATAAAATAATATTAATACAATAAGTATTGAGGAGGATAATCATGGCTAAACGTATTCGTACAATCAACACTGAATCTCTACAAAAAACTGCTAAAACTGGTGGTTGTGGTGAATGCCAAACTTCTTGCCAATCTGCTTGTAAAACAAGCTGCACAGTAGGCAACCAAGTTTGCAAACAAAAATAATAAAAAGAGAGCCGATGGCTCTCTTTTTTGTTATGACTACATTACATAATGTATATGGTATATATTTATGAACACTTTCAGCACGATATACTAAAAATGTGGTACAATTATCTAGAAAGTTCTATATAGTTTAGTTCTTTCACATACACACAATTTGGAGGTACCATGTTAGAATTAAAACCAATGATCCATAAGTTTCGGATGAAAGATAGCTACTATTGTTTAGATGTAAATAGTGGTATCATTCACGTTATTGATGAACTCATTGATAAAGTATTAGATATATATGATGGCACGAATCGCGATGCGGTTCATGCTACTTTAGATAGCTCTCAAGATCCTGTAGAATTGAATGAAATCATGGATGAATTAGATGAGTTAATCGCTGCAGAGCAGTTATTTGCGCCTATGAGTACAGAGTTTAAACTTGTAGTTGGTGAGAAGCCAATTGTTAAAGCTTTATGTTTAAATATTGCACATGATTGTAATTTAGCTTGTAAATATTGTTTTGCTAGCCAAGGTGATTACGGTGGTGTAAAACGAGAATTGATGAGCTTTGATGTAGCTAAACGGGCTGTTGATTTTCTTATCCAAATGAGTGGTTCTCGTCAGCATTGTGAAATCGATTTCTTTGGTGGTGAACCTCTTCTTAATTGGGAAGTAGTAAAACAAACAGTAGAATATATCGAACAAGAAGCTCCAAAATATAACAAGATTTTTAAATTGACATTAACTACGAATGGTATGTTATTGAATCAAGAGAAAATCGATTATGTAAACGAACATAAAATGAGCTTAGTATTGTCTTTAGATGGTCGTGAAGATGTACATAATGCAATGCGCCCAGTAGCTGGGAGTGGTGCTAATTCTTATGAATATATTGCTAAAAATCTTGTAAATGCTGTAAAACAGCGCCATGGCTTGGAGTATTATGTACGTGGTACCTATACTCATAAAAATCTTGATTTTACTAAGGATGTTATGGCTATGTCTGATTTAGGTTTTGAACATTTATCCATGGAACCTGTGGTAGGTGAAGATGGTGATTATGTACTTCGTGAAGAAGATTGGCCAGCTCTTGAAAAGGAATATGAAAAATTAGCAGATATATATTTGCAACGCCAAAAGGACGGGTGGGGTGAGAAATTTAATTTCTTCCACTTCCGTATGGACTTATACCGAGGACCATGTATGGCAAAACGTTTACGTGGTTGTGGTGCTGGTCATGAATATATGGCGGTAGTACCAAATGGGGATATTTATCCATGTCACCAATTTGTAGGTAAAGAGGCTTATATTCTTGGTAATGTATATGAAGGTTTGCAAAATACAGAAATTCCAAAGGACTTCCGTAATACACATGTATTTACAAAACCTATATGTGCTGAGTGTTGGGCTAAATTCTTCTGTTCTGGTGGTTGTCACGCCAATAATATTACATTAGGTGGCGATTTAGAGACACCTTATGAATTTGGCTGTCGTCTACAAAAGAAACGCATTGAATGTGCTATCATGATTCAAGCTGAACTTGAGCAAGCTGGCATTGATGGTAGTATTCCTGTAGCTTTAGGATAAATAAGTTATAAATATTGTTATACTTTGTGTAATAGGAGCCACTATGGGCACTAGATTGGAAGACAAACAAACTAATGAACGGTGGGGAATTCGATTTACAGGTATCGTACAAGGGGTCGGATTTCGACCCCTTGTTTCTATGTTGGCCCATCAATTAGGTATTAATGGATTTGTATTTAATGATGGTTCCGGTGTATATGTTGAGGCTCAAGCTGATAAAGATACATTACAATTATTTGTGGATATGATTCAAGATGAACAACCGCGATTATGTCGTATAACCCATGTCGGCATTACACCTTTGGAACCTACTGACGTAGAATGTAATGAAAAGGATGCTTTTGTCATTGCACCATCTCCTCTTGGAGGGACCGTTAACACTTTCATTAGTGCTGATACATCTCCTTGTGATAAGTGTTTAACAGAGATGAAAGAGCAGGGGCGCCGTCATGACTATCCATTTATCAATTGTACAAACTGTGGACCTCGATATTCTCTTATCAAATCTATGCCTTATGATAGAGAACGAACTACAATGGCTGATTTTACAATGTGTGAATCTTGTCATACTGAGTATGTAGATGTAATGGGGCGTAGATATCATGCGGAACCAAATGCATGTGCAAATTGTGGTCCCAGTTATCGTTTGTTAGACCGTAACGGTCAGCTGTGTGCTGTGGACAATTGTTTTGATAAAGCGAGAGAATTAATTGCCAGTGGTGCGATTATAGCACTAAAAGGCATTGGGGGCTATCATTTGGTGTGTGATGCTACAAATGATGAGGCTGTAAAAACCTTGCGTGAACGAAAACAAAGAAAAGATAAACCTCTTGCTGTTATGGCGGGCTCCATTGATATTGTAGAGGACTTTGCTGTTGTTAGTGATGGCGACTTAGATGCGCTGGCAAATATGGCAAGACCTATCGTGCTGTTAGAGAAAAGAGATAGATCGACATTATCAATTAGTAAATTTGTAGCGCCAGATAATCATATGATAGGCGTAATGTTACCTTATGCGCCTATTCATTATGTATTGGTGCCCTCAGATGCGGTATGGGTAATGACAAGTGGCAATGCTAGTGGCGATTCTGTTATTTATAAAGATGAACATGCACTTTCTAAATTACAAGGGATTGCAGACTATTATTTGATTCATAATCGTCAAATTTTTGCACCTGTAGATGATTCGATTATATCAGTTGTGGAGGACAAACCTCTTTTGATTCGTCGCAGTCGTGGGTTTGTACCTGAGCCTATTCATTGTGAATCGTTGTCTAATAAATCTGTATTAGCAATGGGGAGTGATTTAAAAAATACTTTTGCCATGAATAAGGGGCAAGAGGTTTTAATGGGCCCGCATATTGGTGATTTAGCGAGTCAGTCCACGCATGACACCTATGAGTGGACCATAGAACGGTATGAGCAGCTATTTGATGTAAAACCAGAGGCTATAGTTATGGATAAACATCCTTCTTTTTTCTCATCCAATTATGGTCGAATCTTAAGTGAAAGGCTCAATATTCCAACTATAGAAGTACAACATCATCATAGCCATATTGCATCGGTTATGGCCGAATATGATTTGAAATATCCCGTTTTGGGGATATGTTTTGATGGTACTGGTTATGGCGATGATGATACTATATGGGGCGGCGAGTTTATGTTGTGTTATGGTGCTGAATACATGCGCGTAGCACATATTCACGGGGCACCACTTCCAGGTGGTGAGAAGGCTGCCTTAGAACCGTGGCGCCAAGCTTTGTGGTATATACGAAATTATTATGGTAAGGATATACCAGAGGTTTATAAAGAGTGGACTGGTAATCTGCCTGTGGGATGGGAAATTCTTGATAAAGCACTACAGTCTGATATGCCGATGATGATGACCACTAGTGTAGGCAGGCTATTTGATGCGATTGGTTCTTTATTGGGATTGGGGAATATTCACACCTTTGATGCACAAATCGCCATCGCTTTAGAGTCTAAATGCGGCGACGAAAAAGGCCAATTATTAGATTTTAATTATGATGGGCAAGTTTTGGATTTGATGCCTACCGTACAACAGATTATGGATGGCTATGTGCATGGTGAAAGTGTATCCTCCTTGGCTGCAAGCTTTCATAAGACGCTAGCTATTGCAATATGTGAAGTAGGTGCTGATTTATGTGAGCGCTATGGCATTGATGATGTATGTATCAGTGGTGGTGTATTCCAAATCGTAAATTATTGAATTTGTTACAACATAAATGGCATCATGGCAATTTATATGTTAATAAAAAGGTTCCCTGTAATGATGGGGGGCTATCATTAGGTCAATTATGGATTGCTCATCATACATAATATAAAGTGTTCTAGGTTACAGAAATTCATCTTCTAATTGTGATACAATAACTATATTGAAAATATTCAAATTAATGATAACAAATATAAGTTTAATTTTTATTAACTAGAGGAGGGTATATGTGTTTAGCAGTACCAGCACAGTTAATCTCTATTAATGATGCCATTGGCACCGTAGAGTTAACCGGTGCAACGCGCGATTGTAGTTTGCTTCTTGTGCCAGATGCAAAGGTGGGGGACTGGCTGTTAGTTCATGCCGGTTTTGCCGTTCAAATTGTAGATGAAGAAGAAGCGAAGGCAACGCTAGATGCCTTCCGGGAGTTGGAAGAACTTGAAGAAGCTTACTTTGCAGGAAAAACAGAAAACAGCTGATGCCTTATTGCATCGCATTAATGAACTTCATACACCTGGTGAACGGGTGAGAATTATGGAGGTCTGTGGTACACATACAGTATCCATTTTTAGAGAAGGATTGCGTCAATTATTACCAGCAGGTATTGAATTGGTGAGTGGACCTGGATGTCCTGTATGTGTAACAGATCAAGTTTACATGGATAAGGCTTTAGAATATGCCAAACGCGATGATGTCATCATTGCTACCTTTGGTGATATGTTAAAGGTACCAGGTAGTTATAGTAGTCTTAGTGAGGCACAGACACAGGGCGCACATATTCATATTATCTATACACCTTTAGAGGTATTAGAATTAAGTAAACAGAATCCTGATAAGCATATTGTGTTTCTAGCTATCGGCTTTGAAACGACGATTGCCGTAATCGGAGCTACTGTGAAAGCCGTAGCTCAGGCAGATGTGAAAAACGTATTCTTTTTGGTTTCTCATAAATTAGTACCGCCTGCATTGCGTGCCTTATTAGATCGACATATAGGGCAAATTGATGGTTTTATCTTGCCAGGGCACGTAAGTGTTATTATTGGGGAAAAACCATATGAATTTTTGCCAAATGAATATAAAATACCTTCCTGCATTGCTGGATTTGATGGAGTAGAAATACTTTCAGCTATCGTCAATATTTTGGAACAACGACAAAGTGGGCAGTTTAAAGTAGGCAATACTTATCATTCGGTGGTTATGAAGGAAGGTAATCCGGTTGCTGTGCGTGTGATGAACGAAGTGTATGATGTATGTGATGACACATGGCGCGGAATTGGTGTAATTCCAAGTTCAGGACTAACATTGAATGAGGCGTATTCCTTTTTGGATGCAGAAAAGGTCTTGCCTATTCAGTTAGAAAAACCTTCTATGGATCCAAAGGGATGTCAATGTGGTAGTGTATTACAAGGCTTAATCAAGCCTAATGAATGTCCATTGTTTGGTAAGGCTTGTACACCTGATCATGCGGTAGGTGCCTGTATGGTGTCCGTAGAAGGTAGCTGTGCAGCTTGGTATAAATATGGTTTTTCCAGCGGTGGATTAGCCTGGGAGGATTAGATGGAACGAGTGCGTTTAGTTCATGGCAATGGTGGCCGTTTTAGTCACGAATTGACAGAACGATTTATATTAAAATATTTTACCAATGATTTGTTGGCACCTTTACATGATGGAGCTCAATTTTCTGTTCCTTCTGGTCGTATGGCTTTTACTACTGATTCCTATGTAGTACAACCTACCTTTTTCCTGGTGGTAATATAGGTAAGCTTGCCGTATGTGGTACGGTTAATGACTTAGCTATGAATGGGGCTATTCCGCAATACCTTAGTTGTGGGCTTATTATAGAAGAAGGGCTACCTTTTGATGAATTAGAGCTAATTCTCAGTACCATGGCTGATATGGCTAAGGCTGCTAATGTACAAATCGTTACAGGTGATACAAAAGTTGTTAAAAAGGGCGAAGTAGATAAAATTTATATTAATACCTCTGGTATTGGAATGATTCCTGAAGGGATTAATATAGGGCCTAATCGTGTGAAACCTAATATGGATATCATAGTATCAGGTTCTCTTGGAGACCATTCTATAGCCGTCATGGGTGAACGTTTTGGTCTTGAATTATCAGATGCGATTCAGACGGATTGTGCACCGCTAAACCATATGGTTCATGCCGTCCTTCAACAGGTGGGTTCACAAGTTGCATTGTTGCGTGATCCTACAAGAGGTGGTTTAGGTACTGTATTAAAAGAGATTGCAGAACAAAGCCAAGTCGGCATTAAGGTAAACGAATCTCAACTTGTTATTCATGATGAGGTTCAGTCTGTTTGTGATATTCTTGGCTATGATCCGTTATATTTAGCTAATGAAGGTAAATGTATTTTTGTGGTGGAGCCAACGGTGACGAATCAAGTATTAGAGATACTACATAGTTATCCTGAAGGTCGTGAAGCCAGTCATATAGGAAAAACTATGGATAAGAATATTGGTAAAGTTGGTTTACAAACATCCATAGGTGGTGTTCGGCTTGTAGATTTGTTAGGCGAAGATCAAGTGCCAAGAATCTGTTGATTGCTTTATTTTAGTGATTAGTGTATAATTTTTTAAAAATACATAGTTAAAAATTAAATTGTGTAAAACTCACAATAAACTCATTGTACTTTTATATAATTTTATTATCTTTAAGTATAAGTATTTATACTTATACTAGAAACTATGTATAGAATTTGTTAAAATATAAGTATCTATTAGGAGGCTTATCATGAAAAAGAAAATTATGACTGCTGTACTAGGGATTTGTTTGACTACGACTGCATTTGGTGGTGTTTTAACCACTCAAGCTGGTGGCTTGAGCAGTATTCTTGGTGGCGCTGCTAAAATTGGTGGTGTCGGCATTTTAGTAAGCAAATTTGGTCCACAAATTGACTCTTTCCTAAATAAATTACTAAAACAAAATAATTTAAGTACTGAATATACTACAAAGGTTGTTCCTATTGTAAGTATTGGTACTAAAGGTTATATTGGTGCTGCGCAAGTAACTGGCCCTGCATCTAGTATTGAACAAGTTAAAGCTGTTGCTCAAATCGAAGGTAGCTTTAATGGTATGGTTCGCGTTAAAGGTTTAGTACCTGTAGATAGTACAAATCCAGTTGGCGCTTCCCGTGTTCAAGGTGTAGGTGTATCTGCGCTTATTGATTTGAAAATTTAATGGCCACTGAGATACTTCGTTAGAGGTACTCAGAAAATAAGCACGGTCTTAGGCCCGTGCTTATTGTGCTGTTTAACGTATACGTCCTATAGGGGATTAGTTTTGGAGGATTATATGAAGAAGCAAGTACTTACACTTTTGATGGCATCTTTGTTGACAGGCACAGCGTTTGCTGCACCTGGTACAGTAACGGAAAAAACACAAGTATTGGAAACCACTGTATATGGTGCACCTCAAGATGGTGCCGTAGTAGATCGCATTAACCAATTAGATGAAACAGTGTATGGTAACGGATTCTCTGGAAATAGTGCGACATTAAGTAAACGTGTGGATTCTTTATATGATTCTGTAGAAGGTAGTGGTACTAGTATTTCCTTACGTGAAGAAATGGATGCTCTTGAATATACTTATCAAAATAGCATTAACGACGGATCTCTTGTAGAACGTGTTGAAAAAATGGAACGTAGCGTTAATGGTAGAATTGCAAATGGTCCATTGAAAAAGCGTATTATCAGTTTGAAAACAAAGGTGTATGGTAGCAATGTAACGCTTACAAATCAAGTCGGTACATTAGCATCTGACCATGTGTTCAAAGTAATCCTCAATGATGCAGTATCTACAAAAACAAGCCATGAAGGCGATGTAATTAAATTTACTGTTGCTGAAAATGTAATGGATGGCAATGTTTTACTCGTTCCAGCTGGTACTGTTGGATCTGCAACGATTACTACTTTGAAAAAAGCACGCTCCTTTGGTCGCAATGGCGCACTAGATATTACTTTTGACTCTGTTCCTGCTATTGATGGCACAGAATTTACTGCTATCCAAGGCGATGAAGCAAAAGAAAAGACAAAGGGTGAGATTAAGGCTGCTGGTGCATCTATTGCTGGTGCTGTACTATTAGGCCCTGTTGGTCTTGTAGGTGGTGCTTTTATTAAAGGGAAAAATATTGATTACCCAGCAGGATCTACTGTATTCATTCAACCGCAAGATTCTGTCTCCATTCAAGGTCTTGTTATTGGTGGTGATGGTTTAGCTCATAGTGATGATGAGTTAGCTGATGCGGTTACTGTACCATCTACAAATACAAATGAAAGCATAGTAGATGATTCTGCAGATAGCCCTAATAATGATGTAGTTGGAAATGATGTCGATGCAGAAGATACTTCAGAGGAAGACGTGGAAGATACAAATGATACGGTCGAAAATGTATCCCAACCAATCGTTGTAGTAAACGTAACTAATAGAGGAGTTTAGTGACCATGAGGAAACAAAGAATACAATGGCTCGTGGCAGCATGCTTGCTTTGTCTAGCCCAGCCAGCATGGGCTGCTTCAGAATCAATTACATATCAAGATAGTTTGGATAGTATATCTGAATCTTATGCAGGTGAAATTCAACAGCCGTCTACACCTGAACGCAGCAATATTCGTGTTGTTCGTCGTGGTGCTTCACCGATTACTGCACCGACAGAAAAGTTACCAACTCGTGTAGATGCAGATAAGATGACATATTCCGGTAGTACTGGCGATGTAAATGCTTTTGGTAATGTAGTGGTTACTCAAGGTAATCGCACATTATTAGCTAATCGCATTACTGGTAATACTAAGACTACAGAGTATAGGACTGGAGATGGACCATATCGCTATTTGGAAGATGGTGGTAAAACAAAAGACCTTACTGGTGATGTTATGACTTATCGTACTAGCGATCAACATTTTGATGCAGGTCATACACAAGGCTGGTCTGATCCGTATTATGTGAAGGGTCAAAACTTATCTTATGATGGGCAAACTGGTTCCATAGAGAAGGGTATGATTACGTCTAAGCATGCCATGGCATTTAAGCATACACCTGATTACCGTATTGAAGGTGAAGACATTAAAATCTATCCTGGCGATAAGGTAGTAATTCAACATCCAAGCTTTTACATCAAGAATTTTAAACTTTTTAGCTTGAAATCTTATACAAAATCTATACGTGGAGATAAACAAGGTAAAGTAAGTGCATTTTCTATTATGCCTCGTCCTATTTATAATAGTGATGATGGGTTTGGATTACGTGGTAATGCTGATATTCCAATGGGAAAATCCGGCGAAGCCTATTTTGATTATAAATGGTATTTCAAATCGGGATTTAAGCCGCAAATAGGCTATCGTCATTACCTACCTTGGGGGACTGCATCTATCGGGTATAGTAAAGTATCCAATGAATACAATGATGAAACTGTATGGGTAGAAAAAATCGGCGAATTACGTCTTGATACACATACGTACCATATTGGTAAATCTCCATTTACTGCACGTGGTGAAACAAGCATTGGTTATTGGAAGGAAGGATCTGTAAAGGGGGTCCATAAGGACTATAAGGTAGAAGTATCTCATGATCCTATCACCATTTGGAAAGATGGTACTTTGCGATTCTTCGGCGGTTATCAACGCGATTATTATGGCTATGATAAGTCGATACGTAGCATGCCGTACTGGGGCGCTCAATTCCGTACAGCTGTAGGACCTAGAGTTAATGCGTGGGTATCGTATAATCAACGCAATATTAACTATAACAACTCGCCATATCGCTTTGATAGTACAGAGCTTCCTAAGGAGCTCATCTATGGTGGTTCCTTTAAATTGACACGTCTCGATGATATTTCTGTGAGTGTTAAACAAAATATGATGAGTGGCGATGTGGATTCTATCTATTACACATACCATCGTGATTTGCACTCCTTTGATATGTATTTAACATATAAAGATTCTCATAAAAATAACAATAACCAATGGAAAATCAAATTCGTTGGTAAAGATTTCTAAGGAGCATACACATGAAGTCTATTCGTAAGGCTGTCATTCCAGCAGCTGGTTTTGGTACGAGATTCCTACCAGCAACGAAAGCACAACCAAAGGAAATGTTGCCTATCGTTGATACCCCGGCAATTCAATACATTGTAAAAGAAGCACTTGATTCTGGTATTGAAGAAATTCTTATCATAACAGGTCGTAGCAAACGTGCTATAGAAGATCATTTTGATAGTAGTGTTGAGCTCGAAGAGTTATTGCAAAAACAAGGTAAAAACAAACAGTTAGCTATGGTAAAGGACTTGGCGGATATTAAGGTTCATTTTATCCGTCAAAGCACCTCGTGGTTTAGGTGATGCCGTACTATGTGCTAAGGCATTTATTGGTGATGAACCATTTGCAGTATTGTTGGGTGATGACATTGTTTATAATCCAGAAAAACCATGTTTACAACAATTAATGGAGTGTTATGAGACACATCCAGGGATTATACTTGGTGCTCAATTTGTGCCTAATGATAAGGTAAGTTCTTATGGTATTGTTTCAGGAGAACCATTAGCTGATAATTTATATCGCGTAAATGGTTTAGTAGAAAAGCCAAGCGTTGATAAAGCACCTTCTAATTTAGCTGTTCTTGGACGCTATATTTTGACACCGGATATTTTTGATATTCTAGAAAATACAAAACCAGGCGTTGGTAATGAAGTACAGTTGACAGATGCTTTAGCCGCATCAAAAACAGATACTTATGCATTAGCTTATGAAGGTATTCGCTATGATACAGGCGATAAATTAGGATATCTAAAAGCTACTGTAGAATATGCCCTTCGCAATGAAGAATTAGGCGCTGCATTCAAAGAGTATTTGAAAGGTTTGAATTTATAATATATATTATATTTTATAAATCTAGCTTTACAGTGTAAGCCACCATTGATTATCAATGGTGGTTTTTGTTGTTAACTAGTCAAAATTAATTGGTTGACGATGGTTTGCTGGTTGATTATAATTTAATAGTAATAATTATAATATATAGAGAGGTAAATATGGAAGCAAGACGTTTAACTAAAATGGCTTTACTAACGGCCTTATTATGTGTTTCAGCATGGATTTCTTTTCCATTACCATTTAGCCCTGTTCCAGTGATAGCACTAACTTTAGTGGCTACACTAACAGGATTAATGTTGGAGCCGAAGGACGCATTAATGGTATTCTTAGTATATATTTTATTAGGCCTTATAGGGGTTCCCGTATTTGCTGGTGGTACTTCTGGATTAACTAAATTATGGGGGCCTACAGGTGGCTTTATTGTTTCTTGGCCAATAGCATATACATTGTTGAGTGTTTGTAAAGGTAAGTCTCGAAGCTTTTTCTCTTATGCTTGGCGTTCTATTGCTATAACAATTCCTGTAGTATATATTTTTGGTGTTGCTGGATTTATGCTTGTTACAGGAACTCCACTTTGGGCTGCATTAACCGCTGCAATGTTCCCTTATATTCCTGGAGATATTGTAAAATGCTTAGTTGCTGCTTGGTTAGCCACTAAAATTAAAATCTAATACTATAACAAGGGAGGTGTTAACAGGCACCTCCTTTGTTGTATTAAGAGGATATATAATTACTTTCTCTTAATTTATGAACATAAATATAGGTGTTTAAATTATGTCTAATTATTGATCATTCAAAAATAGACAAAGAATTGCTAAAAGAATGGTATAATAAAGAGTAATATTTTTATTCTTTAGGAGTTATCATGCAAATTAATAAAGCAGCCTTAGAGATTTTTGATTTTACATCATCTTTAGCGGTCTATTCTGAACATGAATTAAAAATAGGTGAGCAAGACATACATGACTATATTGCAGGCCATGTAACGAAAGCTTTTAAAGATCCTGGTGCGAGAACAGGGACATTACATGCACATAGCCCTATGGGAAAGCGAATCGGTGAATATAAATCTGGTGAAATCGCCTTTGTTACGTTAGCAAAAGAGTTAGGGGAGAAGACCTTTGACTATATGAAACAAGCCACAGTAGGTGTTGTCATTGATACTATCGTATGCGATGTGGTGACAGATACATCCTATATTTGTATGCTTTTATGCCAAGCTCACGATGCATTTACCCACCAATTATTTAGTGAAGATGATGGTTCCCTAGCCACCGAGCTTGTACCTCATAAGGCAGTATTACCGATGCCTACACAAAAATTACGTGCTTTTGTATCAATAAATACAATGGATTTATCTGTTCGTATTTTTGAACCAAAAGGTGAATATGACGGTGAAGTTTGTTACATCTTAGCAGATAAGGTGTTACAACTCGGTACAGATCAATCCTCTAGAGATACTGTTAAAAAGGTAAAAACCATTATAGATAAGGTGGCTCAAGCGCACGAATCCGATGGTGTAGCAGAGCTAACGATGGCAAAGTCTATGATTGCTAAAAATGCAGAAGTATCTGATACGGTTAATCCTATTCGCATTGTGGAAGAGGTATTTAAGTCTAACCCCATTCAACAAGAAGCGGCTAAAAAGGAGTTAGCTGAACAGGATATGATGCGACCTTTACCGGTAAATCGTGAATTTGCTACGAAGGTAGGCGAACATCATAAGATTAAAACCGATACTGGCATAGAAATTTCGTTCCCTGTAGAATATATGCAAAATCGGGAGTTTATAGAAATTAAAACTAATGATGATGGGACTTTACGCATTGAATTAAAGAATATAAATAAAATTGTTAATAAATAGGAGACTCTTGTATGAGTAAGGAAAAGCATAAAAAAACAAATGCATTACGCATATTAGATACTCATCACATAGCATATACGATTGATGAATATGAATGGTCTGAAGAACGAGGTCAGGGTGTTCATGTAGCTGATGAACTAGGTCTTGATGAAAAAGAAGTATTTAAGACTTTAGTTGGCAGGGGTGATAAAACAGGATATGTAGTATTCTGTATTCCTGTAGCTGAAGAACTAGATATGAAACAGGCTGCTCGTGTCAGTGGTAATAAATCAGTTGAATTAATTCATGTTAAAGACTTATTAGGTATAACTGGTTATTTACGGGGCGGTTGCTCGCCGGTAGGTATGAAAAAGCTATTTCCTACATATTTTGATGAAACGATGCAAGCTCAAGAGGCTGTATATGTTAGTGCTGGTTTACGAGGTATGCAGATGCACGTTAATTCACAAGATTTACAATCTGTAGTAAATGCTGAATTTGTACCGCTTACCATGAAGCATTAGGAGGTTGTATGGCGAAGAAATTTTATGCTGTAAAAGCAGGCCGTACGCCAGGTATTTATGAAACTTGGAGCGATTGTGAAAAACAGGTTAAAGGCTTTGGTGGGGCTATTTATAAATCGTTTCCCACTAAGTCAGAAGCCCAGGCCTTTATAGGTGATGAAGGTATGAGTATTGGTGATTATCTAGCATCATCAAAAACGTCTAAAGCAAACCATACAAAGAAATCTATAGCTCCTGATTTCTCAGAAACCAATCATTTAATTGCATATATTGATGGTAGTTATGATAAATATAATCAGTCTGTAGGTTCAGGTGGTATTATGTTTCTAAATGGAAATAAAGAAACATTTTCGTTCGGCACAAAAGATGTGAAATATACAGAGTTTGGAATGTGTCTGGTGAGTTATTGGCGGCCATGCATGTTATGGAATATGCTTTAACTCATGGGATTTCTAAGTGTTCCTTATATTATGATTATATGGGGATAGAAATGTGGGCCACGAAGAAGTGGAAACGAAATAATGTATTAACCAATGAATATGCAGCATTTTGTGAACGTATATTTCCACATGTGAAAGTATACTTTCACAAGGTATATGCTCATACTGGTGATACATATAATGAAATGGCTGACCAACTCGCAAAGGCAGGGGCAGCTAAAGGGAAATAAAGTAAAAAGAAGGGGAAACCATGCGTGTATGTGTAACGGGGGGCGCCGGATTTATTGGGTCCCATTTAGTTGATCGACTCATAGCATTGGGTCATACAGTATTAGTGATTGACAATCTTTCTACAGGGGTACATGAGTTTGTCAATTCGGATGCTATATTTGTAGAGATGGATGTACGGGATTCCAATATTGATTCTATTTTTGCAGAATTTAAGCCTCGAGTTGTATTCCATGAGGCTGCACAAACTATGGTGCCTGCATCTATGGTTAATCCTAAGATGGATTGTGATGTAAATTTACTAGGCTTGGTTAATATACTTGAAGCATCTAGAAAGCATAAGGTAGAACATTTTCTTATGCCATCCTCTGCTGCAGTATATGGGGATTTTGATACATTGCCGCTCACAGAGGATATGATAGGGGAACCAACATCGTTTTATGGACTAACCAAGTTAACCGGTGAAGGCTATTTGCGTATTTATGAACAAGCTTTTGGTTTGAAAACAGTATGTTTTAGATATTCAAATGTATATGGACCGCGTCAAGGTGATGGTGGTGAAGGTGGTGTAATTAGTATTTTTACCCGCCTCATTAATGAAGGTCAGGGGCTTACTATATTTGGAGATGGTGAGCAAACTAGAGATTTTATTTATGTAGATGATGTAGTAGAGGCTAATATTAAAGCCATGAATCATCCGGAATTAACAGGGGTCTATAATATCTCTACCAATACGAGTACATCTGTTAATAAATTGGTGAGCTATTTTAAATCTATTAGTAATAAGGATCTTCCAGTCTATTATGAGGCGGAACGAACTGGGGATATTCGTCACTCTAGACTATGTAATCAAAAGGCTAAAGTTGATTTTGATTTTCTTGCTACAGTTGATTTAGAACGTGGATTGAGAGATACTATCTCATATTTTAAGGGGAAATAATATATAGGATTATGAGTGAAACGTCTTTTCTAATTACTATGGCTGTATGGAATTGTATTGTATTTTGTATATATGGATATGATAAGTTTTCTGCCATTAAGGGATATGAACGCATTTCTGAATTCACATTGTTATTTTTAGCATTTGCTTATGGCGGTCTTGGCGCATTGTTAGGCATGGTAGTTTGTAATCATAAAACGGCAAAACTAAAATTTAAGTTATTGATTCCCATCGCTATTCTTTGGACCGTATTTGGTATTGGTTATGGATATGGTTGGATAGGTACATAAAGGAGATTCTTGATGTTACAGTTAGATTCGGGCTTTGAATTAGATTATAGTAATATCTATAATGAAAGCTGCATACAGGCAAGAGACATACAAAACTTTGAACGGGCCATACAAAATGTATGGCGTCACACCAATATTTTGAGATCTACAGGGTATGAAGAAGGGCATCTATCTAAAGATGGTCAACCAGAACCAATTTTATTTTATCAATTACCTTATATTTCAGAAGATGGTATAAATACACCAGAAATGATGAATCGATTGCATCGCTTACGTGAGTATGCTCGTGAGAATATCGATGCGGTTATATCTATTGGTATTGGTGGTTCTTACTTGGGGAGTAAGGTTATTTTTGATGTACAATGTGGTTCATTTTGGAATAACTATACTGATGAAGAACGACAAGGCTATCCTAGATTTTATTTTGCTGGTTTTAATGTTGATGGCCCTTATTTAGAAGGTCTTATTAAAACTTTAATATCTCAAGCCAATGAAAAGGGAAAAGATTACAAGGTTTTACTTGTAGTTACATCAAAATCTGGATCCACAATCGAGCCAATGGCAAATTTCATGATTCTTCAGAAAGCACTTGAGGATCATCATATTAACTATGAGGTTACTGTTGTTACAGAAACAAATGATGATGCACATCCTACCATTCTTCACGATATGGCTATTAAGCATCAATGGAGAACATTCTCTGTGCCCTATGGTGTAGGAGGCCGATTCTCCGTTTTTACTGAGGTAGGATTCGTTACAGCGGCTCTTGTGGGATTTGATATTGAATCATTTTTAGCAGGTGCTGCATCGATGGATATGGCTTGCCAAGAAGAGGATGTTTATAAAAATCCTGCACTATTTAGTGCTTTATTAAAATATATTGCATCTGAGCGATATGGACGTATTATAGAGGTATTCATGCCTTATGGTGAGTCTCTACACTCTTTATCCGATTGGTATGTGCAGCTCTTATCCGAATCATTAGGTAAAATGAGTAATACCTGTCTTCCTTATGGACGTACACCTGTTCCTGCAGTAGGCACGATGGATATGCACGCTCAAGTGCAAGAACACCAAGAGGGGCGACTTAACAAGGTAGTTCAATTTATTAAGGTAAGAGATTGGAATACATCATTGGTTGTTCCTAATTTATATAGTGAGTACGACAAACTTGATGCAATTGGTGATATTCCTATTAGTGATATTTTAAATAGTGCGCTCGATGCTAATCGGGAGGCCTTATCTATTGATAATCGTTTTAATATGACCATATCTGTACCAACATTAAATGCATTTCATTTAGGGGAAATAATGTTTATGCATTGTTGGGCTGTTTATTTTGAATCTATTTTGGCTGGTGTAGATGCATTTGATCAACCTGGCGTTGAGGTGTATAAGCGTCTCATCGGTCCAAAGCTTCAAACAATAAAACAATCGTAGTTATTATGGGGGGTATATGAATATTTTAGTTACAGGTGGTGCTGGTTACATAGGTAGCCATACGGTTAGAGCATTAATACATGCTGGTTTTACACCTATCGTAGTTGATAATTTTTCACGTGGTCATCGTAATGCGATTCCTAGTGACGTTAAGGTTATAGAATTAGATATTGCAAATCCTAAAATCATTAATGTCTTAAGAGATAATAATATAAAAGGTATTATGCATTTTGCTGCACATTCTCAAGTTGGAGAATCTATGATAAATCCATCGATTTATTATGAGAATAATGTTGTAGGCTCTTATCGACTTATAGAGTCAGCTCGGCAGGCAGGTGTACAACACTTTGTATTTTCAAGTACAGCAGCGGTTTATGGTGAACCTGAAGTAGTGCCAATTGTAGAGACATCTAAATTACAACCAACTAATGTATATGGTAGAACCAAATTGATGATTGAAGATATGCTACATGATTATAGTTCTATCTATGGCTCAACATATGTAGCACTACGTTATTTTAATGCTGCGGGAGCTGATGAAAGTGGTGAGATTGGTGAAGATCACTCTCCTGAAACACATCTGATTCCCTTGGTGTTAGAGACGGCTTTGGGAAAAAGATCTCACATTACAGTTTTTGGAACTGATTATGATACGATTGATGGCACTTGTATTCGTGATTATATTCATGTCACTGATTTAGCATCAGCTCACGTTTTAGCTATGAATTATCTTGTTGGCGGAGGAGAATCTAGAGTTTTTAACTTAGGAAGTGGCAATGGCTTTTCTGTAAAAGATATTATAGATACAGCTAAAAATGTGACTGGTATTAATATTCCTGTTGAATATGGTGAGCGTCGGAATGGAGATCCAAGCACATTAATTGCTTCCTCAGACTGTATAAAAGATATTTTAGGATGGAATCCAAAACATAGTGAGTTATCACAAATTATTAGTGATGCATGGCGTTGGCATCGTTTGCATCCATCTGGTTACGATGACATATAAAGTTAAAAGCATATAGTTTATGATTTGTAAAGGACACTAATAGTCACGGGGGTGACTATTAGTGTCCTTTTTTTATAAGTATAAGTGTTGCATACTGATGTTAGGTATTAATCTAAGACATATGAAAGGAGTTTTTATGAATGCATATTAATCAGCTTTTACAAGATAAATTTATTCAGTATGTAACTCAATATAAACGATATAAAAAAGGGATACTCATATTAATTTTATTAGGTTTAATTATTTTTACCTGGAGTGTATTTCACATACCAGAGGAGAACCATATCCCGATGGAGTCCCAGTCAAATGCAGAGTCTAAATCAGCTGAAGATAAAAATGAAGCAAAATTACTATATAATACGGGAGATACATTAAGAGGGTTTCCCTGGCGTGAAGTATTAGGTGATTCAAAGACTATGAATGGTTTAGCTCCTTTACAAATGCTTGATAATGAAACTATAGATGATGGTATAAGTGAAATGGTTAACAAAGGAGAATTATCAGATTCTAAATCTAAGTTACATTCAAATAGTAAGAAGAAAGAAAAGCAAGAGCGGAAAGCAAATACGGCGGATAAAGTAGGTACTAAGAGTATCGAATCAAAATACAATACACAAATCAGTTCATGTTAATGGTATTGTCCGTGGTCCTAAATCATCTGTCATTGTAAGTGTTGGTTCGAACTCAAGCGTTGTCATGGAGGGGGAGTCCTGGCAGGGAATCAAGATAGTTAGTGTAGATGAAAATTGTATAACCCTTGATGAAGGAGGAAATGTACGATGTGTAGTTATTGGCGAATTATGATAGTACTGTTGATTTGGTGGGTAGTAGGAAATCCGTATATGAAGGCAGAGGAACCAGTCCAATTACAAGCGTCTAATGCTACTGAACACACATATAGTATGACCGTGAGTAAAGCGCCATTGTCTAATGTTGTGGAGGCAATTAGTCGTAGTTATAAAATCGATATACTTGGTATCAATACATTGGAAGGTACTGTGACAGGAAATATATATGGTAAATCACCGTTGGAGATGTTACAGCGCTTAGGCGATATGTATCATTTTGATATACAAAATGAACAGGGCATAATTACTGTTATGGGACATTCTGATGTAAAGGAACATCGTCATGTTATGGTAGTGGAGCCAAATGTAGCATCAGCAAGCTCCTTGGGACCGGTAATAAAAACAGTAGTGCCTAATGGAAAATTTGCAATTCATAAAGAAACCAATCAGTTAGTATTCAATATTACTGGCGATGAGGAAAAAGGAGTAAAATCAGTTATTCAGGCTATTGATCGTGATGTAAAACAGGTCCGGTTAGAGGCTACAATTATGGCTATGGAACATTCTTATACAAAGGAAACCGGATTTCGGTGGTCTTGGTTGAGTCTAACTGGACATGGCAGTGATAAGACTCATTCTTATGGGCCATTACATTTGGTAAGGCACCAGATGGTGAAGCATACAAGTTCTTTGTAAAACCTGAGTTGAGTTTATTAGAAACAACAGGGAAAGCGGCTGTGATTGCAACACCATCCATTATGGCTCTAAATGGAGAAGAAGCACATATACTAATTGGTGAAAGAATTCCCGTAGTAGAGGAAACTATATCTAATGGGGAAAGAAAGCAATCCATTCATTATGAAGAAGTAGGTATAAAATTAGATTACACGCCTATTGTTACAAAAAATGGCAGTATTGATACATCAATACGAGCAGAGGTGAGTTCACCTATTATGGTATCTGAATTGAAATCATATAAAATTACAACTAGACAGGCACAGACAAGAGTGCGATTACAACCGGGCGAAGTATTAGTCATTGGTGGCCTAATGGATAATCGAGATCAAAGACAGATGGAGAAGATCCCATTACTTGGAGATATTCCTTTATTAGGAAAATTATTTAAACACAGTCGAAAGACGAAGGATAGTGTGGAAATGGTCATTTTTGTAAAGGCGACTGTGGTATAATAATATTTACTGAATGATAAAGGAGGTATTGAATGGAACGCATTCGAATGATCGGCCTGGGAAAATCATTTGGGGTGCGCCAAGTGTTTTCCAATGTGTCCTTTGAGATAAAAGAAGGCGATAGAATTGCCTTAGTTGGTCCTAATGGGCCGGAAAATCAACATTATTAAAATGTATCCTCGGCATTGAGGAATTAGATGAAGGTCAAGTTGTAACATCGCCCGTGGCAAGTATTGGCTATCTACAACAAGATGTCAACTTGGGTGATGCTAGTTTGGCCGAAGAAATTGAAACTGCCTGGGAAGATGTTCATGCTTTAGAAGATAAATTACACGAGCTCACAACATATCTTGAAACTCATGAGGCTAGTGAAAGTGACTTACAACGTCTTGATTATTTACAAAATCGGTTAGAATGGCTAGGTGGCTACGATTATGAGCAAAAGACTAAGCGTATAGTTTATGGACTTGGCTTTACAGATGAAGATTTAGATAAACCAGCCAATGCCTTTTCTGGTGGACAAAAGACTCGCATTAATTTGGCAAAGGCCTTAGTTCGTAGTCCAGATTTTTTATTTTTAGATGAACCTACGAACCATTTAGATATGGAAATGTTAGAGTGGTTGGAGGGTTATTTATCTTCCTATCGAGGGGGGATTCTCATCGTTAGTCATGACCGTTATTTTATGGATCGGATTGTGACTGGCGTAGTAGAATTAGATCATCATAAGGCTACAACCTATCGCGGTAATTATAGTCGTTATGTGGCACAACGGGATGAACGTTTAAAAGCAGATACAATTGCTTATGAAAGCAGCAAGAATATATCAAGAAAACTGAAGAATATATTGATAAGTATCGTGCAGGTATTAAGTCTAAGATGGCTAGAGGGCGTCAATCACAGTTGAATCGGTTGGAACGATTAGAAGCTCCTGTAACCTCGCACTCATTAGAGTTTAAATTTCCTCCTGCTGCAATGAGTGCCGATAAGGTACTCGTATTAGACCATGTGTCTATTGGTTATGGATCAGGGGAACCAATTATTGATGATGTATCCGTAGTGGTTCGTCGTGGTGAATCTGTCGCTTTGATCGGTCCTAATGGGGCTGGTAAATCTACAATGGTAAAAGCTATCATTGGTGAATTACTCCCTACTGACGGTTATATAGATATTGGAAATCGTGTACAAGTAGGCTACTTTTCCCAAGAGCATGAAGAACTACATAATCAATGGCAAGTGGTTGATGAGATCATAAATAACTATAATTTCACAGAAGAAAAAGCACGAAATGTGTTAGGTTCATTCCTCTTTAAAGGTGATGATGTGTTTAAGCTTGTGGGGGACTTATCTGGTGGTGAACGAGCCCGATTAGCATTGCTAAAATTATTCTTGCAAGGAGATAATTTTCTAGTCCTCGATGAACCGACTAACCATTTAGATGTGCCTACACGTGAAATTGTTGAAAGTGCATTAAAACAGTTTGGTGGTACTTGCTTTATTATTTCTCATGACAGGTACTTTTTAGATCAAGTATCCACGCGAACTTTGGTGTTAGAAGATAAGGGAATTACTGAATATTTAGGTAATTATTCATACTATAAAGAAAAACTTAAAGAGCAAAATGATATAGCTGCACTGACTGCTCCAGTACAAGAATCCTCTCAAACTGTGGCAAGGGGTGAAAATGAGATTATTCTTTCAAAAGATGAATCTAAGAAAAAAACAAATACTTATATGGTTGAAAAGCAATTAGCTGAGGTGGAAGAAGAAATTGCTCGATTAGAGGCGACAATGAAGATGTATGAGGTACAGTTAGCAAATCCTGTAGTGCAACAAGATTTAGATGAAATGTCCAAGCTTTCTAAACAGATTGAAGATACTCAACATGATTTAGATTCATTGTATGAGAAGTGGGAACATTTTTCTGAACTACTAGGTGAATAAAAATATTTTATATTACTTTCAACAAAATTCTATAGAAAATACATCAAATTCATTGACAAACATAATAAATACCTCATAATATAAATGTATATATAATTTATACTAAATAATTTGCTATTAAGACGTGTTAAAGGAAGGATGTAGCATGAATAAATCTATGTTAAAAAAAGTTGCCGTTTTTTTGGCCTTGCTGGCGTAATGGCTGTTGCTGCTGGTTGTGGTAGTAATAAAGATGCAGGAAATGCAAATAGCAATGAAGCTAAAATTGCATTATTAACAACAACAACTGGTGGTGCCGCAGCATATGGTGAATCCATTAAAGCTGGTGCAGAATTGGCTGTAAGCGAAATCAACGCTGATGCAAATGCTGTAAAAAAATTAACTTGTTAGTAGAAGATACTAAAGGTGATAAAAAAACGAAGCTATTAATGCGATGAACAAAAGTAATTGCAAAAAGATAAAGTTGTAGCAGTTATCGGTCCTATGCTATCTGGTGAAATGATGGCAGCTGGTCCTGTAGCAAATAAAAAGCAAAGTAGTAGCGCTTGGTACATCTACGACTGCTGAAGGTATTACAGATATTGGGGATTATATCTTCCGTAATGCTGTACCAGAATCCTTGGCAGTAGATACAGCTATCAAAGAAGCTCATAAAAACATTGGGCTTTAAAACAGCAGCTATTATGTATTCTAACAACAATGATCAAATGGTATCTGTAAACAATACAGCTCGTAAAGCATTGGAATCTGTAGGCGTACAAATCGTTGATACCGAAACATTTGCAGATAAAGATACTGATTTCTCTGCACAATTGACTAAGATTCAACAAGCTAAACCAGATGTAATCATCGTTGCATCCCTTTACCAAGAAGGTGCCCTTATCATGAAAAAAATGCGTGAAATGGGTATGAATCAACCTGTAGTTGGTTCCAATGGTTTTAACAGTCCACAATTCATTAAAATTGCTGGCGATGCAGCTAACGGTGTCATCGTAGGTACACCTTGGTTCCCTAATAAAGAAGACCAAAAGGTTAAAGACTTCCGTAAAGCGTATGTAGCTAAATATGGCAAAGAACCTGACCAATTCGCTGCACAAGCATATGATGCAGTATATCTCTATGAAGCAGCGTTGAAAAAAGCAGGATCCACAACTGATCGCGAAAAATTCCGTGAAGCATTGAAAAACATTGCTGACTTCGTTGGTGTAACTGGTCAATTCAAGTTCAACGAAAAACGCGACCCTTCCATGGAAGTTCAAGTATTACAAATTAAAAACGGTCAATTTGACGCATTAACAAAATAAGTTGAGGTAGTATAGTGTTTTTACAACAATTAGTTAACGGGTTAACCCTCGGTAGCTTATATGCTGTACTCGCTATTGGCTTAACACTTGTGTTCGGTGTTTTGAATATTATCAACATGGCTCACGGAGGCATCTTTATGATAGGTGCCTTCGTTGGTCTTTTTATGGTAACAATTTTTAACGTTAACATTTTTGTAGCCCTTATCGTAGCTATGGCAGTAGGTGCTATCCTTGGGTATCTTCTAGAATTCGTGGCTCTTCGTCCACTGCGAAAGAAAAAGGTGTCTCACTTGGCACCACTTATCAGTACCATCGGCGTTTCTATCTTTATTGAAAGCTTGGCATTATTGCTTTGGGGCCCTCAAACGAGATCTTTCCCACCAGATTATATTGGCGGTTTAATTGATTTTGGGACTTTTAAAATTTCCATGGTACAAATCATCGGCTTAGGTGTATCCATCTTATTAATGGTTATTTTAAATGTAGTGATTAAAGACCAAAATTGGTAAAGCAATTCGCGCCGTATCCATGAGTACTGAAACAGCGGCTCTTTTAGGTATTAATCCTACTATGATTATTTCTGTAACTGTTATGATTGCTTCTGCACTAGGTGCAGCTGCAGGTGTATTAGTAGGCTTATCCTTCAATGCTATTGAACCTACTATGGGCGTTATCATCGGATTTAAAGGCTTGGCAGTACTTATCTTAGGCGGTCTTGGTAATATTACAGGTGCCATGGTGGGTGGCTTTATTCTTGGGGTAGCAGAGGTATTCTCTGTTGCTTATGGTGCATCCACATTCCGTGATGCTGTAGCCTTTGGTCTCATTATTCTATTATTGTTCTGGCGCCCACAAGGCTTATTTGGTTCTAAAGATAAAGGGGGGAGACCATAATGGATTTATTAAACCCGTATTATCTACAGATCGTGATGTTCTTCATCATCAATGCCATTATGGGTATTTCTATTTACTTCACCCTTGCAAGTGGTCAGCTCTCTCTTGGGGCCGCTGGTTTTATGAGTGTTGGTGCTTATGTAGGTGCTATGCTTTCTTTGAAAGCTGATTTGCCTATCATCGTAGGTATCATTATTGGTGGTTTGGTTGCTAGTCTAGTAGCCGTTATTATTGGATTACCAACAACACGTCTTCGTGGTTTATATCTTGCTATTGCTACCCTTGGCTTTGGTGAAGTTGTACGCGTTATTTTCTTGAATTTAGATATTACAAATGGTGCCTTAGGTTTATCTGGTATTCCATCTATTCCTCAAGAATTGACAAATTATGCCTATGAATTTGATATGGATGGGCTAATGGGACTTGATGCTGTTACATGGGGCAACTTGATGGCTATCATTATTTTGTTGGCTATTTTAGTTTTAATTATTGCTTTCTGTGTACGCATTAATAATAGCCGTGTTGGTCGAGCTTTTGCAGCAATCAAAGCTGATGATCATGCGGCAGAACTAATGGGTATTAACGTTGTTTACTACAAAATGATGGCCTTTATTATTGGTGCTTTCATCGCTGGCATCGGTGGTGGTTTGTATGCTCATATTACAAACTTTATTAATCCTACAGATTTCAGCTACCATAAAGTAGTACAAATCTTATTATTCCCAGTATTTGGTGGTTCTAATGTAGTATGGGGCTCTGTACTAGGTTCTTTTATTCTTACATTATTGCCAGAAGTTTTGCGTTTCTTATCCGATTATCGAGATATCATTTATGGTGCATTGCTCGTAATCTTAATGGCTGTTCGCCCAGACGGTATTTTGACAGAATCTATGGTAGATAAAATAAGCCGTAAATTAGGTTTTAAAAAGGCTCCATATATCCCAGAATCACAAGTGTTAACAGAGCGCTTTGAAGCGTATAAACGCAAACAAGAAGAGAAACAAGGATAGGAGGGAACTGAATGCTATTAGAATTAAATGACGTAAGTAAAAGCTTTGGTGGCGTTGCAGCTCTCACAGGTGTTTCCTTTGGTGTTAAACAGGGTGAAGTATTTGGTGTTATCGGTCCGAACGGTGCTGGTAAGACTACACTATTCAATTTGATTACTGGTGTATTCCCTGTTAGCTCTGGTGAAATCGTATTCGACGGTATGTCTGTTGTAGGGATTAAGCCGCATAGAACGGTAGAGATGGGCATTGCTCGTACATTCCAAAATATTCGTCTCTTTGGTAATATGACGGCTCTTGAAACCGTATTAACAGGTATGCATTGTCGTACTGGTTCTGGTTTTTTATCAAGTTTCTTGAGAACAAAACGTCAACGTATTGAAGAAGAACGTTGTCGCGGTATTGCGTATGAGTTCTTAAAGCTAGTGGGTCTAGAAGAAGATGCGGAAGAGGTTGCTACATCATTGCCATATGGTAAGCAACGTCGGCTTGAAATCGCTCGTGCGTTAGCCACACATCCACAATTGATTTTGCTTGATGAACCAGCTGCCGGTATGAATGATAGTGAAACAGAGGTTCTTCGTCAATTAATTGGTAAAATTCGTGACTTAGGCATTACTGTTGTAGTTATTGAACATGCTATGGAATTGATGATGAATATTTGTGATCGCTTAGTCGTTCTTAACTTTGGTAAGAAAATTGCGGAAGGTACACCTCAAGAAATTCAAAATAATGAGGCTGTAATTGAAGCGTACTTAGGTAAAGAAGAGGTGTAATATGTTAAAACTAGAAAATATCATGGCTGGTTATGGACATATTACAGCCTTAAAAGATATTAGTTTAGAGGTTCCACAAGGTTCTATCGTTTCTTTAATCGGTGCCAATGGTGCAGGTAAGACTACAACTATGAAGACCATTATGGGGCTCGTAAAACCGACTTCTGGTCGAGTTCTATTTGAAGGTCAAGATATTACTGGTCATAAGACTCACAATATCGTACATGGTGGGATTTCTCTAGTTCCAGAAGGTCGTCAAATTTTACAAGATATGAGCGTATATGAAAACCTTGAAATGGGTGCTTATACACGTAAAGATAAGGAAATTGATGCAGATATTAAAAAGGTATTTAAACGATTCCCAATTCTTGATGAACGGAGCTATCAATTAGGTGGTACATTGTCTGGTGGGCAACAACAAATGCTTGCCATAGGTCGTGCTCTTATGGCGCGCCCGAAATTATTGTTACTAGATGAACCATCTATGGGGCTTGCACCACTTGTAGTTAATGAAATTTTTGAGACTATTAAAGAGATTAGTGCAGATGGTACAACCGTTTTATTGGTGGAGCAAAATGTGCGCCAAGCCTTAAAAATAGCAGACTATGCGTATGTATTAGAAACCGGTAAGATGGTTTTATCTGGAACTGCTGATGAAGTACGTCATAACCCTAGAGTTATGGAGGCTTATTTAGGTGGCCGTGTAGAATAATATAAAAATCAAATTTTTAGATGTATATATCTATCATTGTATGGATATATACATCTTTTTTTTATTCCAAATTATTTATCGTAAATTGGCTTTAGAATGGATTATACTATTGAACATATTTACTGCATGTGTAGAAAAATACACATAATAAATAATGGTAAAGGATAGAGAGTTTCAAGGTTTATAAAGTTTCATAAAGTTTCATGAAGTTTATAACATTGAGGTTCATCTTGCTTATATAGTAGTTGCAAGCAAACAATGATAAACTATATATACGATATTTAATAAAATATTAAATTAATTTAAATAGTATGATTATAAAATTTTCTTACACATATAAATAATATGAGGTGTATTATGAATCGGAAATTGATAGCTCTATCTCTTGTAATAGGAACGATGGCCACTACAGGTTTTGCAAAAGATATTTCAACCGAAGCAGTTACCGCTACATCTATGGAAACATCTGCTTCCACAATAGGTTCTGATCAAATCTATCGGTTGAGACAAGGTGATGAATTAACTATTGATGTAGTACAACAAATGGACCTAGGTGCCAATAAAACTTTTACCATTCGCCCTGATGGCTATGTATCCTTTCCTATGGTAGGCAATATTAAAGCCGATGGCATGACTGTAGAGGAATTCACTCAAAGTTTAACCAATTCCTTGTCTACATACATCATTAATCCAGATGTATCCGTGAATATTGCCAAATTAGGTGGTGTTCGTGTCTATGTATTTGGTGAAATTAATAAACCAGGTGCATACACATTAACTAAATCGAGTACAGTTATTGATGCTATTGGTGCTGCTGGTAGTTTCAATTGGGATACAGCTAAGAAGAAAATATTCTTGATTCATCAGAATGATCCAACAAAACCTATTGAGATTAATTTAAATAATATATTGAAAACTGGTGATATGTCCCAAAACTATGTTATGCGCGAAGGCGATATCTTGTACTTAACTAAAAATAGCAAGATTAGTTTCTCCAGAGATATTGCGCCTATTTTAACTGGTGCTTATATGGTATCTCGTATCGGAAAGACTAATTAGCAGATAGTATATATCTTAATATCATATGTAAGTCATATAAGGAGGGCTTTCATTGCGTTCATATTTATTACCGGTCCTATTACTTATTGTAGATGTTATTACTATCATTGGTGTAGCATTAATTAGTTTGCTCATACGGTTTGATGGTTATATAACACCTCAGTATATGGAACAGATGATAGCTGCGTTGCCGATAATGGTAATATCCTACATTATTATGCTCTTATCGATGCATCTATATACGCGCATATGGCGTTATGCGGGGATGCGCGAAGTTGTTGCCGTACTGATTGCTACCACATTAGGGGCAGGATTATTCTATACCGGAATGCATGTGTTTGATAAATCCTTACCTAGGTCTATTTACTTAATCAGTTGGCTACTTAGTACTGGTGTCATCGGTATCGGTAGAATGGTATTACATTATATTGCGATGCGCTATGGTGGAAAACCTAGTGCGGATGCGGAAATGGTGAATACATTAATCATTGGTGCCGGAGATGCAGGTGCAACGATTGCTCGTGAAATTGAAAGATATCATAAGCGCTCACGTAAAGTAATTGGTTTTATAGATGATGATGAGTCAAAGTTCAATCGCTTGATGGGTGGTATTCGTATACTTGGTAATCGTAATGATATTCCTACTATTGTAAAAGAATATAGAGTGAAAGAAATTATTATTGCCATGCCATCTGTTAAACGAGATGAAATTAGAGGTATTATGGAAATCTGTTCACCTCTAAAATGTAAAGTTAATACTTTACCTGGTATGTACCAATTATTAGATGATGAAGTACTGGTATCTCATTTACATCCTGTATCCATAGAAGATTTATTAGAACGAGATGAAGTTCGACTCGATATGGACATAGTGGAGCATTATATTCATGATAAGGTGGTTCTTGTAACAGGTGCTGGTGGATCTATTGGTTCTGAAATTTGTCGTCAGATTATGCGTATTGGGCCTAAAAAACTTTTGCTACTAGGACATGGAGAAAATAGTATATATCTCATTAATCAGGAGTTAAAAGGTTTATATAAGGATGGTCCAATCATTCCTATTATTGCAGATATACGAGATCGACAACAATTAGATCAAATATTTACTCAATATAATCCTCAGGTAGTATTTCATGCAGCGGCACATAAACATGTCCCTTTAATGGAAATACAACCAATGGCTGCCGTTTTAAATAATATTTATGGTACTAGAAATGTAGCAGAAGTAGCAGGACGTCATGGTACAGAGCGATTTGTCATGATTTCTACGGATAAGGCCGTAAATCCAACAAGTGTTATGGGTGCTACTAAGCGTGTAGCAGAAAAGGTCATTATATCGATGAATGACACCTATGATACAAAATATATTACCGTTCGTTTTGGCAATGTATTAGGTAGCCGTGGTTCTGTTATTCCTCTATTTAAAAAGCAAATTGAAACTGGTGGTCCTGTAACTGTGACAGACCCTGAAATGACGCGCTATTTTATGACAATACCAGAAGCTAGTCAGCTTGTATTACAAGCTGGTGCTATGGGCAAAGGTGGCGAAGTATTTTTGCTTGATATGGGTGAACCAGTTAAAATCATTGATTTAGCAAGAAATATGATTCGCTTATCAGGTCTTGAACCAGATAAGGATATTCATATTAAAATTACTGGTTTGAGACCAGGTGAAAAGAAATATGAAGAATTGCTTACCTCTGAAGAAGGGACAAATCGGACGAATCATACTAAGATTTTCGAAGCTGCATTAGATACTGTTGATAGTGAATGGTTGATGGGAAATTAGTACATTTGAGTCCTGTCAAACAGATATGGATGTAATAGGTGTATTACAAGATATTATTCCAACATATACGCCTAATCACAATGTATAAGCGGGAAGAGAGACCGTTGTGTTGTATGCCTACTTGAAAGGGGTATTGGGATGGAACAAATTATAGATTTAAAAGACATAGCTAAGATTCTTATTCGGAAACGGAAAACTATCATAAATGTTACGGGTATTTGTATTCTCCTTGGGGGTGCTTATTTAGTAGTTACACCATCCACATATCAATCGACAGCGATGTTGCGAATTAAACAGACTCAAGGTTTAGGTAATTCTGTATTGTCAACAGAAACCGGCTATTCAGATGCGATGGCACGTCAGCTGATGAATACAAATGCTGAGATTTTAAAAAGTCGTAATGTTGTGGAACCTGTTATCACCGCCATAGAGGGTGAGGGTAGTACTGCACCGACTTATGAAGAGTTTGTTAAAAACCGCATTGAAACAAAACCATATAAAGAAACTCAGCTTCTACAAGTTAGCGTAACTGGTAAGAGTCCAGAAAAAGCACAAGAAGCCAATCAATTATTAATCGATTCCTTTTTGAATCGCTTAGCAGATTTATCTCATGTGGAACAAAAAACGACACGTGAATTCTTACAAAAGCGTGTGGTAACAGCGAAGGCTGAGTTATCTGAAGCGGAGCAAAAATTACAACAATTTCAAGTAGATAATAAGATCTATTCGACTAATGATCAAATGAAGGGTCTTACCGATAAGATTACTTTAATTGATCGAGAAAAAGCTCAAAATAAACTTGATTTAGAAACTGCACAAGCTGCATTAGGGAGTATTAATGCGGACTTAGGATCTGCTGGTGCGAGTATTGCCGATAGCTCAACGGTTCAAGCTTATAAAGCACAGTTGGCAAATCTAGAGGCGCGTAAGGCTAGTTATGCAGGCAAATATACAGACTCTCATCCTGATATGAAAGAAGTTAATGATCAAATTGATAAGGCTAGAGCTGGGTTACAACAAGAAATCAATGCTATTATTTCTCAACAAGCACCATCTAGTAATGCGGCTCAACAAGGCTTATTAGCAGATAAGTTTAGAAATGAAGCAGCATTAGCTGTTGCTCAAAGTAAAGAGGTGGCTTTAGCTGATTTGGATAAGGCTAACGAAGATGCTATGAAGGCTCTTCCTGAAAAGGAACGTGGCTATATTCAGGCTAAACGTGATGTAGATGTAGCACAAGACATTTATCAAATGCTTTCAAAGCGATTGGAAGAAGCCAAGGTAGCGGAAGTCATGGTACCAAATGAAGTGCAAATTGTAGATGCCCCTACGTTACCGGAAAAATCTATTGCACCACGGAGAGTACTTATTATGCTTGCTAGTGCTGTTATAGGTCTGCTATTGGGTTGTTTCTATACATTAGTACAGTCCTTTGGAAATCGTAAAGTGCAAACATCCAAAGATGTTGAGGATATGTTACAAGTGCCAATGTTAGGTATTATTCCTAATCACAGTAAAACAGTAAGAGAAGAGCCTAATAATAAAGTGTTGCGTTGGTTGTATAAGGTGAGAGGTTAAGATGGATACAATACGATTAATTTCAAAAGAATATGGTGATACTCCTCTTGTGGAATCCTATCGAACATTACGTAGCAATCTACAATATCGCTGTAATGCAGAAAATAGAAAGTTACTATGTGTTACATCTGCCACAACCGGTGAAGGCGTATCCGAGGTTGCCGCTAATTTAGCAATTTCTTTGTCTAAAAATAATGATAAGGTATTATTAATCGATTGTAATTTGCGTAATCCTGTACAACACATATTGTTTGATGTGAAAAATCAAGGGCTTACTAATCATGTTGTTATGGATGAAGATTTGACAATTCATCGTAATGTGATGCCTCATCTAGATTTAATTAGCAGTGGAACTGCGGTGGAATCTCCGTCTGAGGTTGTTGATTCCCATCGATTATCAACAGTATTTGAATATATTCGCGATGAATATGATGTCATCGTTGTAGATACCCCATCCGTGTTAAGTGTTACAGATGCATTGGTTATAGCTGAAAAGGGCGATGGTGTCCTCTTTGTTGTTAAAGGTCATTATGTACAACCTGATGATATGGCATTAGCTAAACAACGATTAGATCAAATTGGAGTACCTATTATCGGATCAGTATTTATTGATATGGAATAAATGGAAAGTATAGGTGAAAGCTATGAAAATTAAATTCTCTCCTCCAGATATTACTGAATTAGAAATCAATGAGGTGGTAGAAGCGTTAAAGTGGTTGGATTACAACTGGACCACGGACTAAGGAATTAGAACGACGTATTGCAACCTATTTAGGGACACCGAAGGCTGTATGTTTAAATTCAGCAACAGCTGCTTTAGAAATGATTCTTCGAGTTTTAGGTGTTGGACCTGGTGATGAAGTTATAACTAGTGCTTACTCTTATACGGCTAGTGCAAGTCCCGTAGTTCATGTGGGGGCCAAGTTAGTATTAATTGATACTGCACCTAACTCTTATGAAATGGACTATGATCAGGTTGCTGCAGCTATTACGGACAAGACAAAAGCAATTATTCCTGTAGATATAGGTGGTGTTCCTTGTGATTATGATCGCCTATTCTCAATCGTAAATGATGCAAAATATCTTTTTAAACCAAGTAATGATATACAACGTGCATTAGGACGAATTCCAATTGTTGCAGACTGTGCACACTCCTTTGGTGCTACGTATAAGAATCTTCACACAGGCAATGTAGCTGATTTGAGTAGTTTCTCTTTTCACGCTGTAAAAAACTTTACTACTGCGGAAGGCGGTGCTGCTACATGGAAACATATAGAGGGTATCGATGATGAAGCAATTTATAAGGAATTCCAATTGTTATCCTTACATGGTCAAGATAAGGATGCATTAGCAAAAACTAAGATCGGTGCTTGGGAATATGATATTAAAGGCACCTATTACAAATGTAATATGACGGATATTATGGCTGCTATTGGATTGGCCCAATTAGAACGATATCCTGGCCTATTAGAACGGCGTCGTGAAATTATTGATCGATATAATGACGCGTTTAAAGATTGTCCTGTATCTGTAGTATCTCATTATACGGATGAGCATATGAGTAGTGGTCATTTATATTTAGTGCGTATCAATGATGCGACCATGGAACAACGGAATGAATTGATTGAACGAATGGCAGAAAAAGGTGTTGCTACAAATGTGCATTATAAGCCGATTCCAATGCATACAGCTTATAAGAACTTGGGTTTCTCCATAGATGATTATCCAAATGCATATAATCAGTTCAAAAATGAAATTACATTGCCCCTTCATACTAATTTAACTGATGAAGAGGTGGATTATGTGATTCATACATTTAAAGAATGTTTAGGTGTATTATGATCTGGAAATCATGGCAGGAATTACCCGATGATATACGTTGTGAAGCAGTTCGTCCTTATTATGAAATTTTAGCATCTAAGCGTTGTGATTTGATGCTTAAGGCTATATTTGATCGATTAATAGCGGCTATTCTATTAATTTTTTTGAGTCCTATATTTCTAGTATTAGCTATATGGATAAAACTAGATAGTGAGGGTCCTGTATTCTTTAGACAAGAACGGGTTACTCAGTATGGCCAAACCTTTAGGATTTATAAATTTAGAACTATGGTACAAAATGCGGAGCAACTCGGTGCACAAGTAACGTCTAAAGGCGATATGCGCGTCACATCGGTAGGACAAGCTCTGCGCAAGTGCCGACTCGATGAATTGCCTCAATTAATCAATATATTGGAAGGGGACATGAGTTTTGTAGGTACCCGTCCAGAAGTTCCAAGATATGTAGCAGCCTATACAGATGAAATGAAAGCGACATTGTTACTTCCTGCAGGTGTAACGAGTGTAGCTAGTATTCGGTATAAGGATGAAGATACCTTGTTAGATGCGGCAGATGATGTAGATGATTGCTATATTCATAATGTATTGCCTGCAAAGATGGAATGGAATTTACGAAGTATTGTAGAATTCTCATTTTTTAGAGAATTGAAAGTTATGGTGGAAACGGTATTGGCCGTTATACGTTAGAAAGGTAGTATGGCAGAAACAACAGCTCATGATATACAAGCTAAAGAACTGAATATACTTTTAGTATTTAAAGAATTTTGTGATGCCCATAATCTACGATTCTATTTGTGTGGTGGCGGTCTTATAGGTGCCATTCGTCATAAGGGATTCATACCTTGGGATGACGATTTAGATATCTTTATGCCTCGCCCAGACTATGAAAAATTGGCTGAATTGTGGCCATTATATGGAGATAAACGCTATACCTATTGCAGGACAACGAGAGATAAGATTTATCATGATGCGGGCGCTTCTATTCGAGATGAAGAGACTACTTTCATTAATCGTCATAGTGTAAATGAAGACATATGTCATGGTTTGGCCCTTGAAATTATGCCTATTGATGGATGCCCTAATGGTCCTGTAAAACGATTCTTTCAGCTCATGTGGGCCATGACCTTTGCTCTATTTAATGCACAAAGATTACCTGACAATAAGGGGAAACTATATCGTATGTTGGCAGGTTGTATATATAAGGTGATTTCTAAACCTTCGTGGCGTTATCATATATGGCGCTTTGCAGAGAAACAAATGAGTCAATATGATTTTGAAACATCTGATGAAGTGACAGAACTGATTGGTAGTTTGAAGGGGATGAAGTTACGGCATCCACGCCAAGATTTTGATCATGTTATATATAAGGAGTTTGAAGGTTATCAAATCCCAGTTATGGCTGGCTATGAGCGTTATCTACGTTTGATTTGGGGCGACTATATGCAATTGCCTCCTGTAGAGCAACGTGTGGCGAAGCATGATGCCGTATATATTGATATGGATAATAGTTATACAAATTATAAGGGCATTCATTATTTAGTAAACGAACATCGTTAATAGTTAAGGGAGGTTCTATGAAAAGAATAGCAGTTATATTTGCTGGTGGCGTAGGATCCCGAATGAAAAATGATAAGATGCCAAAGCAGTTCCTTGAATGGAATGGCAAGCCTATACTTATACAAACCTTAGCCATTTTTGAAGCAGAACCATATATCGATGGCATTGTTTTAGTCTGTAAGGCGGACTGGATGGATTATGCAAAAGCATTAATTGAAAAAGAGGGACTTCAAAAGGTTGTATCTGTCGTACCTGGTGGTGAAACCGCATTAGACTCTCAATATAATGGTTTACTTGAGACTAAGCGATTGTATGGTGTTGATAATGTAACCGTATTAATTCATGATGGCGTACGACCTTTAGTTGATAGTTCCACCATTGTTAGAAATATTCGTTCAGTAGAGTCTAAGGGGAGTGCTATTACGGTAACTCCCGCTATTGAAACTGTTATGGTTACAGATGATGGTGAAATCAAGACGATTTTAAATCGTCAACAATGTTTAATGGCAAAAGCTCCTCAAAGTTTTAGGCTCGGTGATATTCTTTCTGTTCACGATACATCTATAGCAGAGGGCATTCATGATTTTATCGATTCTGCATCTATGATGATGCATTATGGGTATCCATTGTACCCTGTATGGGGGGGAGCCAGAAAATATTAAGATTACAACTCCGTCAGACTACTATATGTTTACGGGGATATTAAAAAATAGAGAAAGTGGAGGTGAGGGCAATTAATACGGTTGTTGAACGAGACATACAAGAAATTATAAGTGATTCCCAGATATTTGATGCCTTTCGTGGCAAATTAATCCTTGTTACCGGAGCGACTGGTTTAATTGGCTCTATGGTGGCTCGTTCATTAATAGCCGCGAATGATGCTTATCATCTTTCACTACGCGTCATTTGTCATGTTAGAAATATAGAAAAAGCTCACCATATGTTTAGTGATATTGTTGACTCAGATATATTAACCTTTGTTGATACTCCATTAGAATCTCTTGATATAGCTTGTGACTATATTATGCATGGTGCAGGCCCTACAAAATCAAAATATTTTGTAGAACATCCGGTTGATACAATTCGTACGTCAATTCATGGTACGGAGCGTATGTTAGAACTTGGAAAAGAGCAGAAAATTAAAGGTATGGTTTATTTATCTAGCATGGAACAATATGGAGTTCCTTATGAGTCAGGTCAAGTGATGACCGAAGATCGTATCGGATATTTAGATCATCTTAATGTACGTAGCTCTTATTCTGAAAGTAAACGCTTATGTGAGTGTTACTGTAAATCCTATGCTGTTGAATTTGGCGTTCCTGTAAAGATTGCACGATTGGCTCAAACCTTTGGTGCCGGAGTATCACTAGACGATAATCGCGTGTTTATGCAGTTTACAAAAATGCATTAGAAAGACGCAATATCATCCTTCATACGAAGGGGGATTCAATGTCTAATTTCTGTTATATTACTGATGCGGTAAGAGCTATTCTTATTTTGCTGAGTCAAGGTGAAGTAGGCGAAGCTTATAATGTTTGTCATGATGAGGAAACTCGTAGCATTGCTAGTATTGCTAATTTAGTGGCATGTCATGTGGGTGAAGATAAGATTTCTGTTATTTTTGATATTCCAGAAAATCTATCTTCCTTTGGTTATGCTCCTACAGTCCATATGTTTTTGAATTCAAAGAAGATGCGAAGTCTATCCTGGGAACCACAGGTTTCGATGAAAGAAGCATATATGCGACTTGCCGAATATATCAAAGAGGAGCGTCATCATGAGTAAAGAAATCATTATAGTTACCATATCTCTTGGGAATGATGGGGCAGAACGTATTTTAACAGAACTTGCACGACAATGGCATCAAGATGGTCATAAAATCACGGTAATTCAAACGAGTCCTAATCGATATGGAACAGAGTATGCATTGCCAGAGGGGATAGAGCAAATTCAAATTCATACGACTAGCTCAAATAAAATCATTCGCTTCTTACAAGAGATAAAAGTCCTTATTGGAATATTGAAAAAACGCCCCCGTGCGACATGTTTGTCTTTTCTAAGTGCGTCTAGTTTCATTTTGGCCATTAGCTCTTGGTTTGTAAAAAATCGTATAGTTTTTTCTGAACGAAATAATCCGCGCAAGGTACCTGTAGGTAAACATCAACAAATGCTGCGAGATTTCGCGTTTAATTTTGCGGATGCTATCGTATTTCAAACGGAAGATGCAAAATCATATTTTTCTCACACCATACAAAGTCGTGGTCATATCATTCCAAATCCTATTAATGGTAATCTACCGGAACCTTATGAAGATGAACGGGATAAAACTATTGTAACGGCTTGTCGATTACATCCACAAAAGAATTTACCTATGATGATCAATGCCTTTAGCATGTTAGCTGATGAATTTAAAGAGTATAAGCTCGTAATTTATGGGCAAGGTGTGTTAGAGGATGAACTTCGTCAACAAATAGCCAGCCTAGGCTTAACTGATAGAATCATATTACCAGGCTTTGCATCAAATATCTTAGAAAAGGAACGGCCTTGTACGATGTTTGTTTCATCGTCTGACTTTGAAGGTATATCAAACTCCATGTTAGAAGCCATGGGAATGGGCTTACCGGTTGTCGTTACAGATTGCCCTGTAGGCGGTGCGCGTATGGTCATTCAGGACGGTGTCAATGGATTACTTGTTCCCGTAGGTGATACGAAAACAATGTATGAGAAAATGAAATCCCTATTAGCAAATCCTGAGCTAGCGAAGAAAATATCTCATGAAGCACTTAAGGTACGAGACACATTTCCACTCAGTAAAATTGCTAAACGTTGGATTGATATTTTATAAATTAGCTTTGTGTTGTGATGTACATATATAGAGAGAAGAGGGACAGTATTGAAATTAAATATTACGGCCATATCTAATCATCTTATATGGTTTATAACATTAATATTTCTTGTACTTTCATTAACCATATCATTTGCCCTCGGTGAAGCTAACTATGGTGCCTATGTATTATTCGTATGTTTATTTGGCCTAATTTTATGCTACCTCATTAGAGAACAGGGACGTATTACACTGTCTTTTAATTGGATGCATATGTATATGCTACTATTCATAGGCGTTTGTTATGTTAGCTCAATTGATGCACTTGATTCATCGGTAGCACTGAGTAGAAGCTTTGACATTGTAAAAATATTTTGTATGCTCATTGTCTTATATATGTGTTTTCAACGAGAAAAATCAGTAGATCCACTGTTAAAAATTGGTATGTGGGCAGGGTATATCGTCTGTTTTTATACGGTATATTATTACGGACTAGATTATTTTATCAATGTATTATCTTCGTCTACACGAATTGCAAATGAAGCTTTGAATGCAAATACTGTTGGCTTATTAGGGGCAAATGCCATCGTTATGACTGTGTACTACATGATGTATGACAAGCCACGGTGGTGGAACATTATAGCATTACCAACATTAGGTATATTAGCCGCTACTGGCAGTCGAAAAGCATTGGTGTTTGTTATAGCTGGGGTAGCTTTACTTTTTGTATTTAAAAGCTTTCGCAGTGCAAATATTGTTAATTCCTTAGCTAAATTGGTGACTTACTTAACCATATTAATTGTAGGTTTTATAGGGATTTTACAATTACCTATGTTTAGTGAAATACTTGAGCGGATGAGCACTATGGTTGAAGCCTTCACTGGGACTGGAGGCGATTCATCAACTATTGTCCGTTTGATGTTAGTAGATATTGGATGGGATTTATTTCATCAGTCTCCTCTCATAGGTGTAGGGATTCATAATCCTTCCGTTTATACATATTCTATATTTGGAATAGAAAACTATTATCTCCATAATAACTACATTGAGTTATTGGCTGGTACCGGCATTATCGGAGTTGTAACGTATTATTCGATGTATGTGTATCTCGTATATAACATGTTGCGCTATCATGATTTACACAGCAATGAATATGTAATGGTATTTATTCTGCTTATGTCTCAATTAGTTATGGATATGGGTTTGGTTTCTTATGAAAGCAAAAGTACCTACTTTTACATGATGCTATTTTATATGGAAGTACAAATTTTACGTGCTAAAAGGGAGGCATTAGATGAATATACAAACAATATTGAGCAAAGGGAAGAAGTTCGTTCGTGATCCGTATTATCGGCTTAAGACGATGATAAAGCTGGGTTTTTATGATTCCTTAAATGATGAGGAGTTTTTGCGTAAAATATTTCAGAAATATCAAGGCTATCCATTAGATTTGGATAACCCTAAGACATTTAATGAAAAAATGCAATGGATGAAACTACATGATCGTCAACCAGAATATATTACTATGGTGGATAAGCATGAGGCGAAACACTATTTAGCAGATAGGATAGACTCAAAATATATCATTCCCACCTTGGGAGTGTGGAATTCTTTTGATGATATTGATTTTGATGCATTGCCAAATCAGTTTGTATTGAAATGTACCCATGATAGTGGAGGCATTGTAATCTGTAAGGACAAATCTACATTTAATAAAGAAGAAGCACGAAACATTATAAATAAGTCTTTAAAGCGTGATTTTTATCTGATAGCTCGAGAATGGCCTTATAAGGATGTGCCTCGACGTATTATTGTTGAAGAATACATAGATGAATTAGGCAGTGATGACCTATTAGACTATAAAATCTACTGTTTTCATGGTGAACCCAAAATAACTGTTGTTTGTTCCGAACGTTTTTCTGAAACTGGGACGCGGATGGATTACTATGATGAAAACTGGGAATTTATGAATATTTCTGTTCCTCATTATGAACCTTCTAATAAGGACTTTAAAAAGCCGCCTCATTATGAAGAGATGATTGCTTTAAGTAAACAGTTATCTAAAGAATTTCCTTTTTTACGGGTGGATTTTTATGATGTGAATAATCGCCTATATATCGGAGAACTAACACTATACCCTGGTGCAGGATTTATAAAGATAGAACCAATTGAGTATGATTACAAAATGGGAGAGTGGTTACATCTTGAAAATATACATCGGAGCTGATTTTGTCCCTACAGATATAAATCGCATATTATTCGAAAACGGTGATATGCACTCTATAATTGGAACGCAATTATATAACATGTTATGTGAGGCTGATTTAAATGTATTTAATTTGGAGGTCCCTCTTACAGACAACGATACATCAATTGACAAATTTGGACATAATTTAAAGTCTCCTACAAAAACAATTAATGGATTTAAAGCTATACCATCCTTATTATTAGGATTGGCAAATAATCATTCCTACGATCAAGGCTATGAAGGTCTGCAATCTACAATGCAGGTGTTAACTCAATCTAATATTGCATATAGTGGTGCTGGCGGTAATGTAAATGAGGCGAAACAGCCTTATATATTTACAAAAGATGGGATACGGCTGGGTATCTATATGTGCACAGAAAATGAGTTTTCTAGTGCTAGTGTACATCGTGCAGGTGCTAATCCTTTCGATGTATTAGAAAGTTTTGATCATGTACAAACCCTTAAAGAACAATGCGATTATGTGATTGTTATTTACCATGGTGGGAAGGAGTTTTACCGCTATCCTTCACCAATGTTGCAACGCTATTGTCGCAAGTTTATTGAAAAAGGAGCTTCCCTAGTTCTTTGTCAACATAGTCACTGCATTGGTGCTCGAGAAGACTACGAGGCTGGTACGATTATCTATGGGCAAGGTAGTTTCGTATTCCAAACAGAATATTTTAATAATTTACATGATATAGTTGCTGATTCATTGGTCGTAGAAATTAATATTGATCAAGATGGTGTCCGTATCAATGAAATTCCTGTTACTCGTACAGAGGTAGGGATTACTTTAGCAACTAAGAAACATGCTCAGCTTGTTATAGAAATGTACAATCAATTAAGCGAGGATATTAAGAATCCTCATTTTGTATATGAAAGCTATAAGTATTTGCTGATGAGCACATTAATCGCTATTTGCGAGAATTCTTAGGTCGCTCTTGGGTTGTGAAAGCACTTAATCTTTTATGTAATCGCAAGTTAGCTCGCTTATTATTAGGTAAAACAAGTTATTTAGCCATACAAAATTATCTGACCTGTGAAGCTCATTATGAATTATTTTTACAAGGCTTAAAGAATATAAATCATAAGTAAAGGGATTTGAATCTCTATGGATACTAAAGTTGTAGCTGCTGCTAAGTGGTCACTCATAACAGAGGTCTTAGCAAAGCTTATTACACCGGTTACAAATATCATATTGGCACATATATTGGCACCTACAGCATTTGGTATTTTAGCGACCATTATGATGGTCATCTCCTTTGCAGAGATGCTAGCCGATGCAGGTTTTCAAAAATTTCTTGTTCAATATGAATTTGAAAGTGAAGATGAAAGCAGAAGAATGTAAGTGTCGCTTTTATCTCAAATATAGTTTTGGCGATTGTATTGTGGCTTGTCATTATTATTTGGCGTGATGAACTAGCAATATTAGTTGGAAACGAAGGATTAGGATTTCCATTGGCTATAATGGGGGCCATGTTGCCGTTAGGTGCATTTAGCAGTATACAAATGGCCATGTATCGAAGGAGCTTTAATTTTAAATTCCTCTTAAGTATCCGTATGATTACAATCATTACACCTTTGTTCATATCTATACCAATGGCTTTAGCCGGGTTTGATTACTGGTCCTTAATTGCCGGATTATTGGCAGCGCATTTATTTACAGCTATTGCACTATGTGTTCGACAAGAAAAGTTGATATCTATCTATTTTTCGAGTACTGTATTTCGAAAAATATTCAGCTTTAGTGCTTGGTCCTTAGCAGAAGCTTTTTCTATCTGGCTTACTGCTTGGGTAGATACCTTTATTATTAGTCATTTTTTAGATGCATATTATCTTGGCCTGTACAAGATGCCGACAGCTATAGTAACAACTATAATGGCTATTGCCACATCTTCAATGGCGCCTGTATTATTTTCTGCATTATCACGACATCAACATAATCAGGTAGAATTTGAAAAAACATTTTTAACCTTTCAAAGGTACATGGCTTTATTCCTCGTACCTTTGGGTGTAGGGATGTTTGTATACCAAGATTTTATAGTAGAAATTTTGTTAGGGCCACAATGGAAACTAGCTGGCATCGTGTTAGGCTCCTGGGCTTTAAGTTCGTCCCTAGTAACGGCAATATCCTATTTAATATCAGAAGCATTCCGTGCGAAGGGGATGCCTAATATTTCATTTCTCGCACAAATGGCACATCTATTCGTATTAATACCTGTTATATATGTATGCGTGCAATATGACTTTACAACCTTTGTATATGCTCGTTCTATTGTGCGTGTACAGATGATTGCTGTACTTCTTTATCTATTAGCCATATATGTTGGTATGAATGCATGGCTTGTCATTCGAAATATTAAATCCTATATCATTGCTTCCGCTGTAGTGGGCACTGGCTCATATGTTTTATTACATTTACATAATAGTATGATTTGGACGATTTTCTGTATATGTATCAGTCTTATTTTGTATCTTGTTGTGTTGTATCTATTTCCAACGGAGAGAATTATACTTACTAAAATATGGGAGAGCGTCTTATTACGATTAAAACGCTCTTAAAGGAAAGGACAGATTATGCTTTCACAAAATGTATCATTACATAATAAAGTCATTCTCGTTACAGGTGCAGCCGGATTTGTCGGTGCCAATCTTGTTATGTGGCTGTTTAAAACAGCTCAAGCAAGTCATATCATAGGTGTTGACTCTGTCAATGACTATTATGATGTAAGCTTAAAAGATTATCGCTTACAACAGATTGAGTCAGATGTTAAACATGATAATCAATGGACCTTTAAAAAGGGCAATATCGCAGATAAAGCATTTTTAGAATCTATTTTTGAGGAATATAAACCGGAAATAGTTGTAAACTTAGCGGCACAGGCTGGTGTACGATATTCTATTACTAATCCTGATGCCTATATAGAGTCCAATATTATAGGATTTTATAATATATTGGAATGTTGTCGTCATTCTTATGATAACGGTACAAAAGGGGTAGAGCATCTCGTGTATGCATCATCATCTTCCGTATATGGGGCTAATAAAAAAATCCCCTATTCCACTGAAGATCAAGTAGATAATCCTGTATCCCTATATGCAGCTACAAAGAAATCTAACGAGTTATTAGCCTATTCCTATGCTAAGTTGTATAACATACCGAGTACAGGTTTGCGTTTCTTTACTGTCTATGGCCCAGCAGGGCGTCCAGATATGGCGTACTTTGGTTTTACTAATACATTGCGCAAGGGAGATGTTATTAAGATTTTCAACTATGGGAATTGTAAGCGTGATTTCACTTATATAGATGATATTGTTGAAGGTGTTTATAAGGTTATGCAAGTGGCTCCAGAGCGAAGAAATGGCGCTGATGGATTACCAGTGCCACCATATGCAATTTATAATATTGGCAATAATAGCCCTGAAAATTTATTAGACTTTGCAACAATTTTAGGAGAAGAATTAGTAGCAGCCGGTGTTCTGCCACCAGACTTTAATATGGAACGCCATAAGGAGCTTGTAGCGATGCAACCGGGCGATGTACCGATTACTTATGCAGATACATCGGCATTAGAAGCCGATTTTGGATTTAAACCAAGTACAACACTTCGTGAAGGGTTAAGACGCTTTGCGATATGGTATAAAGATTTTTACATGAAGGGTGGTAAATAAATGAAAATAGCAATAGCTGGTACAGGCTATGTGGGCCTTTCGAATGGTGTATTACTAGCACAACACAATGAGGTAGTAGCTCTAGATATCATTCCTGAAAAGGTTGAAATGATTAATCACAAGGAATCACCTATTGTAGATGCGGAATTAGCAGATTATTTAAAGAATAAATCTTTAAATTTCCGTGCCACTTTAGATCCAAAAGATGCTTTTCTGGGGGCCGATTATATAATTATTTCTACCCCCACAAACTATGATCCGCAAAAGAATTTTTTTGATACATCATCAGTTGAATCAGTCATTAAACTGTATTGGATATTAATCCTGATGCGGTTATGATTGTTAAATCAACGGTTCCTGTAGGTTATACAGAGCAAATGAGAGAACGTTTTAATACTAATAATATTATTTTCTCTCCAGAATTTTTGCGTGAAGGTAAAGCTTTATATGATAATTTATATCCTTCTCGTATTGTGGTTGGGGAAGATTCTGAACGAGCTCGTACCTTTGCAAGATTATTAGCAGAAGGGGCCCTTAAAGAAGATATACCTCAGTGTTTTACCGGCTCTACAGAGGCTGAGGCGATTAAGCTCTTTGCTAACACATATTTAGCATTGCGTGTAGCCTACTTTAATGAACTAGATTCTTATGCAGAAGTACGGGGGCTAAATACAAGTGAGATTATTCATGGCGTATGTTTAGATCCACGTATTGGTGATTTTTATAATAATCCGTCTTTTGGTTATGGTGGGTACTGTTTACCAAAGGATACAAAACAGTTATTAGCAAATTACAATGATGTACCACAAAATCTCATTTCTGCTATTGTTGATGCTAATCGGACTAGAAAAGATCATATTGCGGACGCTATTATTGCGAAACAACCAAAGATTGTAGGTATTTATCGATTGACAATGAAGACTAATTCTGACAATTTTAGAGCTTCTGCAGTACAAGGTATCATGAAGCGCATCAAGGCAAAGGGTATTGCCGTTGTTGTTTATGAGCCAACCCTAGAAGCTGAAGACTTCTTCCATTCGCCTGTGATTAGAAATTTTGAAGATTTCAAACGAGTTAGTGATGTAATTGTGGCTAATCGATGGGATGAAGCATTGGCAGATGTAAAGGATAAAGTATACACTAGAGATATCTTTGATCGAGATTAGTGGTGAGGAGAATAGATGTTAAAAAAACATTGGATAAGCTTTGCTTTAGTTATTCTCGTTATTCTTTTTATATGGGATAATTCATTACAAATGATGTTTCCTCAGATGGTTTTAGTCTTAGAATAACTCAATGGTTAAGTCCATTACTTTATAAATTAGGATTCACAGGTGATGTGTGGTCCCTAAATCGCATTGTGCGCAAGATGGCCCATGTCTTTGAATTTTCCGTACTCGGAGGCTGTTTGTATATTGCGCTTCATCAATTTAATCGAGAATATGCTGGTCTTAAGGTAATTGCTATTGGTCTTGCTATAGCAGGGCTCGATGAATGTTTACAGTTGACTAGTGTTGGTAGAAATGCATCAATTCGCGATGTAGCAATTGATACTGCTGGTGTTATTATTGGTGTAGTAATTGTTCAGCTAATACTATCTATCTATCGCTCTTTCAGTCATAAATCTTAGAACTATAAGATTCCTATATTTATATTTTTTTAGATATTTAAATATGATAAAAAAAGACTTTTATGATTTTTTTCATAGAAGTCTTTTTGTGAAATTTAAATGAAAAATATAAATTAACTTTTAATTTGAAACAATCAAATATTATCAAAAGTTTAGGTATAGGTACTTTTCAAGACATAGAAAGATTGATATAATATGAATACAAAATGAATTTAATGGTTGAGAGAATTATATCGAGGTAAGGGGCGATATAATGATTAAAATGGGGAAGAACATGAAACGCATATTAGATTTACAAACACATATTTTGCCAGGCATAGAGGAGGGGAAAGGTCCTCAAACTATGGCTGAATCTGTACAAATGATTAAGGGGTTAGTTGCGTCTGGTATTACTGATATTTTCTGTACGCCAAAGGTAAATACTCACAATTTATATAGTATCCTTAAAACACTATCAACTGATGTGGAAAAAATAGTACATATCGTAGATGAACAAAATATTAATGTTACTCTACATAAAGGTGCTCTTGTCGAGCTAAGTGACAATATGCTTGCATATATTAGCAATCATAGAGAATCTCTTGCACTAGGAAACAGTCATTTTATGTTGGTTACTGTTCCTGAGAACTGTAAAGTTTATCATGTAGATGCGTGGTTACAAGAATTATGTGACCTAGGAATTACACCGATTATCAGTGAAGTTGAATGTAACAGTTTATTCTTTAATCAACCAGAACGCCTATTGCAATGGGTTGATAAAGGAATTTTATTCGAATGTAATATTACATCCTTCCAACACCACTCTGAGCACTATAAACGTGCATTAGATTTGTATACAAATGGTTTAATACATTTCTTTGGCACTGGTTATGATGCAATACCTAATCATTATAAAAGTTATGTAGAAGCCATTTCTAAGCTTGATACAGAGTATAAAAAAGATTTGCTTAGCGATGTACGATTAAATGAGCGTGATTTACTAGCAGATCGAGTTTTTTATCCTGCCGTACCAGAACATTGGATTGGACAAAGACCTAATTTTTGGACTCGTCTTTTATCATTTGCTTTATAAAATAAAGAGTTTTTTGTTATGCTATTTTAGTATAACGAAAAACTCTTTTTTTTACATGATATTGTATTTTTTATTGCAAATGAACACTATATATAGTATACTGTGAAAGCAGAAAGAAATACGAAATTCTATGTTAATTTCTAGATTTTTCGTATTAATTATATAGATAAGTATGGTTTTTCCATACTTTTTTGTATGTAATGACATTAATTAATTCGGAGTATGGGAAACGGGGAGGTTCCGAGATGTTGCAGGTCATTAAACGAGATGGTACAAAGGTACCTTTTGATAAACAGAAAATTGCAATAGCTATTGAAAAGGCAGAACATAGTAGTACGGGGTTATATGAATCTGGCTTAGCTGAGCGCATTGCTGATGAAATTGAAGCATATGCTATAAAACTTCAAAAGGATATGACAATCTATGCGATTGAAGATCAAGTATATTATAAGTTAATTGAATATAATAATCCTGCAACAGCTCGTGCATATGAAGGTTATAAAGCGGTACAAGCTTTCAAACGCCGTCAAAATACAACTGATGAAGATGTAATTGGTTTATTAGATCGTAGCAATGTAAATGTTCTTGATGAAAACTCTAATAAGGATGCTGCTATTGTATCTACACAACGCGATTTAATTGCTGGTGAAGTGTCCAAGGATATTGCTCGTCGTAAATTGATTCCTACAGATATCCTTGAGGCTCATGATAGTGGTGCTATTCATTTCCATGATATGGACTACATCATTCAACCAATGTTTAACTGCTGTCTAATCAATTTAGAAGACATGTTAACTAATGGCACTGTTATCAATGGTAAACGAATCGATACACCAAAATCATTCCAGGTAGCATGTACGGTAACGACTCAAATTATTGCACAAGTAGCATCTGGTCAATATGGCGGTCAAAGTATTAATGGTATCGATCGTATTTTGGCACCATTTGTACGTAAATCATATGAAAAGATTCTCAATAATGTTATTGAAGAACAAGTTGAAATTTACGGTATGGAGCCTAATATGGAAAAGGCTCGTGAAATCGCATGGAAACGTACTCGCAAAGAGGTAAAAGACGGTATTCAAACCATTCAATATCAAATTAATACATTGATGACTACGAATGGACAATCTCCATTTGTTACACTATTCATGTATTTCCAACCAGATTATGAGTACGCAAAAGAAGCGGCTTTAATCACAGAGGAAATTTTACGTCAACGCATTAAAGGTGTTAAAAATGAGGCTGATGTGTATATTACACCAGCATTCCCAAAACTTATTTATGTGCTTGATGAACATAATGTAACACCTAATAGCCCTTATTACTATTTAACAGAGCTAGCTGCTCAATGTACAGCTAAACGCATGTACCCTGATTATATTTCCGCTAAAAAAATGAAGGAAAATTATGAAGGTAATGTATTCAGTCCTATGGGTTGTCGTTCGTTCCTATCTCCATGGCAAGATGAACAAGGTAATTATAAATTTGATGGCCGATTCAATATGGGCGTAGTAAGTTTAAATTTACCACAAATCGGTATCTTAGCTCGTGGTAGTGAAGAAAAGTATTTTGAAATTTTAGACAAACGTCTCGAATTAGCTGAAAAGGCATTAATGCTTCGTTACAATTTATTAAAAAATGTAGTGAGTGATGTGTCTCCAATCCATTGGCAACATGGTGCTATTGCACGTCTTAAAAAGGGTGAAAAAATCGCTCCATTCTTGACTGGTGGTTATGCTACAATTTCGCTTGGTTACATTGGTATTTACGAAGCGTGTCGTTTGATTACGGGTGAATCTAATACAGGGGAGCATGGTCGCGTATTTGCCATGAAAATCATGGATCGTTTAAACCAAGCTATCTATGAATGGCGTGATAAACATAATATAGGCTTTGCTCTTTATGGTACACCTGCTGAAAGCTTAACTAATCGATTCTCATCCTTGGATAGAGCTCGTTTCGGTATGATTGAAGATGTGACGGATAAAGGATACTATACAAATAGTTATCACGTTAATGTTCGAGAAGAAATCAACGTATTCGATAAGTTTGCTTTTGAATCTGAGTTCCAAAAGAAATCAACTGGTGGCTGTATTTCTTATGCAGAAATTCCTAATATGTCAAACAATATTCCAGCTGTATTGACGATGATTCAATATATTTATGATAATATTTCTTATGCTGAGTTCAATACGAAATCTGACTATTGTCACGAATGTGGCTTTGATGGTGAAATCAAGGTTAACGCAGACAATCAATGGGAATGCCCACGTTGTCATAATACAAATCGAGATAAATTAACAGTTATTCGCCGTACTTGTGGTTACCTTGGTGAAAACTTCTGGAATGAAGGTCGTACAAAAGAAATTAAAGATCGGGTAATGCACATTTAATTGCATTAAAATAGTAATGGTAAAAAGCTGTGCCAATGGCACAGCTTTTTACTATGTAAATGATAAATTGAAATATATCTATATGTTTGATTCAGTCAAAATTAATCATAGCTAAGATATGGGGGTCATTATGAGATATGGACAGATTCGACAATATGATATTGCCAATGGGGAAGGGATACGGACATCAATCTTTGTAACTGGTTGTACCCATTGTTGTTATAATTGTTTTAATGAAGAATATCAGGATTTTAATGCTGGTAAAGAGTGGACCGAAAAGGAAACACAATTGGTAGTATCTTATGTGCAAAATCCTAATTGTGCAGGGCTTACATTACTTGGCGGCGAGCCATTTCAAAATGTTGAGGGCCTATTAGCTGTAGTGAAGGCTGTTCGTGAAGCAGCACCTGAGAAACCTATTTGGGCTTACTCTGGCTATGTTTGGGATGACCTTATATTAAATCCTTCTCGTCGAAACCTAGTTGAACAAATTGATATTCTTGTTGATGGTCGTTTTGTAGATAAGTTAAAAGATCCATCTCTAAGATTTAGAGGGTCGTCCAATCAACGAATTATTGATGTACAAGCTTCATTAAAGCAAGGTGAAGTCATATTGGCCATGGAGTAATATTTAAATTATGTTAGATAAACGTTTTCTTGGGTTGATTATAATCGTCGGATTAGTGGCAGGATTAATCGGCTCCTTTTATACGCATTTACTACACTATGTCCAGCATTTTATGTATGCCTATTCCGCGTCAGATGGTTTATCCTTGGCGATGGGGGCTGCTTTGATAACTCAACAGATTGTTAAGGCTAGATTCTAATTATCATAATAAATTTAATATTGTATAGAACTGTGATTCGATGATAAAGAAAATAGCGACTAGCTGATACTACATAATCAACTAGTCGCTATTTTGTGTATTAAGATTCTATTTTTAAAAATCCTTATTTCAATATATTGTAATTATACGATTTTCGCGTTTATCGTATTCTTCGCCACCGCAATCTGGCAACATGCCATATTCAACAGTCCATAAGTGTTTATATTTCAATGCTTGGTTATGAATTCTTTCAACTTGAGATTCATCAGTACGTACTATGCGAGCTGGAATACCAACGACCAAAGAGTATGGAGGTATTGTTGTATTTTCTTTTAGTACAGCGCCCGCTGCAATGATGGAACCAGTACCAATATGACAACCACTTAACACGATAGCACCCATACCAACTAGAACATTATCTTCTAATGTAGAAGCATGAACAATAGCACCATGACCAATTGTTACATAGTCACCAAGAACACAGGCTTTATCATCGTCAACGTGAAGCACGGAGTTATCTTGTACATTAGAATAACGACCTACAATGATTTTATTAACATCGCCACGAAGAGCACAGTTTTGCCAAATAGATGCAAACTCTTTAAGCTCTACATCGCCTGCAAGTTCAGCCCCAGGCATGACACAAGATTTTGGATCTAATTTTGGATATTTTCCGTGAAATGGTAACATAGAACCTCCTATTAAATTACTTCAATAAAACGTTGTGCTTTACGAATAGCCATGATAGCTTCATTGATAACAGAGTGCACAATTGCTTGAGCTGGTTCAATGGCATTAAGTCTATTGAGTGCCTGACCTACTTGTACGGCACCATTAACTACATCGCCATCGATAGCAGCTAATTTATTTGTACCTTGAGACATTTTACTACGTTCTTCTTTGTTGTAACACCATCTGTTTCAGCTGCAATATAACGATCTGTAAAGTCACTGCGCAAGCTACGAACGCCACCATGACCAGAGAGGAGGCCTGTTACAATGGAGTCGGTATCAGTAGCTTTGATAATAGCTTCTTTCATATTTTGATGGGCTTTACACTCTTCAGCGAGTAAGAAACGGGAACCCATTTGAACGCCTTCCGCACCCATGAGTAAAGCTGCTGCTAAGCCTCGACCATCAACGATGGAACCAGCTACTACAACAGGAATATCAATTTCTGGTAAAATATTTTCCATCAAGGACATTGTTGTTTGCGATCCGATATGTCCACCAGCCTCCATGCCTTCTACGACGATTGCATCGGCACCAGCATCTTGGATACGTTTTGCCAATTTCAAGGAAGGAACAACAGGAATAACCTTGATGCCTGCTTCTTGGAATGGTTTGATATATGGAGTTGGGTTACCAGCACCTAATGTAACAAAAGCAGGTTTTTCTTCGATGATAACATCTACTAACTCATCCTTGTTTGGCGCCATAAGCATTAAATTAACACCGAATGGCTTGTCTGTTAATTCTTTGCAAGCTCGGATTTCATTACGAGTCCAATCTGCATCGCGACCGCCTAATGCGATAACACCTGTTGCACCAGCATTTGCAACAGCAGCTACTAGTGTAGCTTCAGAAACCCAAGCCATTGCACCTTGAATGATAGGGTATTCAATATTTAGTAATTCCGTTAATTTCGTTTTCATGTAACCTCCTATAAATAGTTATATATCATTATATACAAATTAAAATCTAAATTATGGTATATAAGTTAAACTATACTACCATGAAATCATGATACTAGTATATCATAAAAGTTTAATTGATAATAGATTTCATTAATGGAAATAATTGTAAAACTAGTAAATATCGACATAAATGTCATTATAATTAAAAATAAAAAATAGAAAAATGAGTATTGAAAACTTTCGATATCTTTGTTATACTATGTACAGACGAAGTATCTCAAAGATATAAAAACATTTATATAATCTCAAGTGAAGGAGGAAATAGACATGGAAAAATACGTATGCGTAGTATGTGGTTGGGTTTATGACGAAGCTGTAGAAGGCGTTAAATTCGAAGATCAACCAGCTGATTATGTTTGCCCAATTTGCGGTGTTGGCAAAGATCAATTCGAAAAAATGTAATTAATACATTACAAAGGCTATCTTAAGCATTATTGAGATAGCCTTTTTTATTTGACAAAGCACCCTGTCATGTTTATAATATTATAAGTCGAGGTAAGATTATGAAACTGCAAGTAGAGCAAGCAAAAGAACATATAGGAAAGAAATTTCCTTATAGCTATACGATGCCGAGTGTAGAACTTGGTAGTGACGTAGTTGCTTTTCCTTGGAGCCGTCATGATATAACCATCAGTGGTGAGTTTTGGTTTGATGGTCAAAATTACATCGTTCAAGGTTCAATTGAATCTAAAGGTGATTACGATTGTTCTCGTTGTTTGAAAACAACGGAACATGAGCGAAATGATTCCTTCGAGGAAATCTATAGTGATCGTAGAGATGCCGAGGATGATGCGACTCCTTTCAACGGGGAGGAGATTGACTTAACAGAACTAATTAGGGATACATTAATCATCAATGAGCCCTCTCAAGTGTTATGTCAGGATGATTGCAAAGGATTGTGCGTTCATTGCGGAGCAAATTTGAATGTTTCACCGTGTTCTTGTGAATCCTTTGTGGTGGATCCTCGATTTGCAGAGTTACGTGCTTTGCTTGATGAGAAAGATGATAGATTATCCTAATGATTGTACTAAGGAGGTGCAGATAATGGCAGTACCTAAACGTAGATTATCTAAATGCCGTCGCGATCGTCGTCGTGCGAATTGGAAATTAGAAGCTCCTGGTTATGTAGCATGTCCACAATGCCACGAACCTAAGATGCCTCATCGTGTTTGCCCTACATGTGGTCACTACAAAGGTGAACAAGTAGTAGCAAAAGCTTAATGTAAGCATGTAAAACACCTACACATATGTGTAGGTGTTTTTTCTATATAAAAAACAGTGTTTTTACAATTGTGTAGTCTTTCAATAGGCAGATCGGCTACATAATTGTAAGAGTGTTGTTTTAAAAGCTGAATATATGTAATGTATTAACATCTAATTTAAAGATTAACGAAATTTAAAATAAGAACAATATTTAGTATATTACAATAAAGTATAACACTATATATACGAAAAACCTTGCCAATATGGGAAATATTATATATACTTAGGATGTAATATTAATACTAGGTCATAAAAGGTGGTCCCATGAGTAGGTTGAAGAAGCAAGAAAGACAGAAACAGTTAACTGAAAAACTGAATATTACGCCTTTTCTTACTGATGAAGAGTTGGCATCGCACTTTGGTGTCAGTGTGCCTACAATTCGACTTGATCGATTAGAATTGGGAATTCCTGAATTGCGTGAACGTATTAAGGCTATGGCTACCGGTCATGCTCAGGAAGATCAACCTGAACCAATACAACATGAAATCGTTGGCGAATTGATAGATGTTACAGAGGGAAAACAAGCTCTTTCTATGTTGCATACGACGCCAGATATGGAAGATCGTTTTGGTTATATAGATCCACAGTATTTGTATGCTCAAGCAAACTCCTTAGCGAAGCTTGTAATGGGGACAACTGTTTGCTCCGCAGAGGTAGGGAATATTAAATATAAAAATCCAGTAGAGTCAGGCACCAATTTGGTTGCGAAAGCAGAAATCGTTCGACGCCGTGGTGATAAGTACTTTATTTGGGTTATAATTAGAGATAAAATAAAAGAAGTGTTTAGAGCTAAATTTATCATGGAGTCTGTGGAGAATCGGGTGTAGTATATGAAAATTGCAATTGACGCCATGGGTGGTGATTTTGCTCCCTTGGAAACCGTCTTAGGCGCCTTGGAAGCAGTGCGAGAAACAAAACATATCGATGTAGTTCTCGTAGGCGATGAAACTCAAATTAATAAAATTTTAGAAGATAATAATGAAATAAATAATCCGCGCGTTACTGTGCATCATGCTAGCGAAGTGATTGGCATGGATGAGCATCCAGGACAAGCATTGCGTAAAAAGAAGGATGCTTCTGTCGTAGTTGCTACAGCATTGGTTCGAAGCAAAGTTTGTGATGCTGTTATCGCACCAGGAAGCACTGGGGCAGCGGTTGCTGCTGCATTATTTGGATTAGGTCGTATTAAAGGTATCGACAGACCGGTTATTGCGACGCCTATGCCTACTGTAAACGGTATTACTGTTATGTTGGACTCTGGTGCCAACTCTAACAGTAAACCTAAACATCTTGTGCAAGGTGCCTTAATGGGTTCTGAATATGCAAAACTATTATTGGGTAAAGAAAATCCTACAGTAGGTCTTTTAAATATTGGTGAAGAGGCTACTAAGGGTAATGAAGTTGTATTGGCTACGTATCCAATTTTAGAAAAAATGAAAACTATTAACTTCAAAGGCAATGTTGAAGGCCGTGATATTCCAAAAGGTGCGGTGGACGTTGTCGTATGTGATGGGTTCGTTGGTAATGTAGTTCTTAAATTTGCGGAAGGTCTTGTAACTAGCTTGACACAGCTTATTAAGGATAGCATTATGGGTGGCAGTATTTTTGCAAAGATCGGTGCTATGCTTATTAAACCAGCATTAAAACCTATAGCTAAAAAATTAGACCACACTGAAAGTGGTGGTGCACCTCTTTTAGGTGTTAATGGTGTATTTATGATTTCTCATGGCAGTTCTAAGGCAAAAGAAATAAAGACTGCTATTAAAATAGCTACCGATTTAGTAGAACGTAAAATTATTGAGCAGATTCGACAAACAGTGGAAATTGAAGGAGCCGTAAAATATGAGTATGATGAGTAAACATGTCGGTATTATTGGTACAGGCAGCTTCCTTCCTGATAATGTAGTAACGAACTTTGATTTGGAAAAGATGGTTGATACAAATGACCAATGGATCAGAGAACGTACTGGCATTGAAGAGAGACGCATTGCACCAGAAGGTATGAACACATCCTATATGGCTACTGAAGCAGCAAAAAAAGCACTTCAAATGGCTAACTTAAATGCGGAAGATATCGACATGATTATCTTTGCAACACTGACACCAGATATGATAATTCCATCTGCTGCTTGTGTATTACAAGCAAATTTAGGTGCTAAAAATGCGGCTGCTTATGATCTACAAGCGGCATGTTCTGGCTTTGTATATGGCTTAATTACCGCTCATAGCTATATTAGTTCAGGTTTATTTAAAAATGTACTAGTGGTAGGTGCAGAAGTACTATCACGCCGTATTAACTGGAAAGATCGTAGTACATGCATCCTATTTGGTGATGGCGCTGGTGCAGCTGTTGTATCAGAAGTTCCTGAAGGATATGGCATTAAAGGTGTTGACTTAGGTGCTGATGGTACTGGTGGGCCAGCACTATGCATTCCAGCTGGTGGTACTGCTGTGGTAGCGAATGACCAACGTATCGAAGAGGGGTTGACCTTCGTTCATATGGATGGTCCAGAAGTATATAAATTTGCTGTTAAAACAATGGGTAGAACAGCATTAAAATCGTTAGAACGCGCGAATATGAATTTGGATGAATTGGATTACTTTATTCCTCATCAAGCTAATATTCGTATTATCGATTCAGCCGCTAAACGTTTACATATGCCAAAAGAAAAGGTATTTGTAAATTTACATAAGTATGGTAATACATCTGCTGCATCAGTGGCGATTGCGTTGGATGAAGCAAATCGTGAAGGTTGCTTAAAACGTGGTGATAATGTAGCACTTGCAGGATTTGGTGCTGGTCTTACCTGGGCTAGCCTCGTCTTGAAATGGTATTAAGGAGGAAACATCAAGATGATTAAGACAGATATTTGTGATTTGTTGCAGATTGAATATCCAATCTTTCAAGGTGGTATGGCTTGGTTAGGAACTGCAGAACTTGCATCAGCTGTATCTGAAGCTGGCGGCCTTGGTATCATTGGTGCAGGTCATATGCCACCAGATGTTTTCCGCAATGAAATCCACAAAGTAAAAGAACGTACTAGTAAACCGTTTGGTTGTAACATTATGCTTATGTCTCCATTTGTAAAGAAGTTATGGAAGTAGTCGTTGAAGAACGCGTTCCTGTTATTACAACTGGTGCAGGTAATCCAGGTGTTTATATTCCAGCATTGAAAGAGATTGGTACAAAGGTTATTCCTGTAGTGGCATCTGTATTATTAGCTAAACGTTTGCTTCGTGGTGGCATTGATGCGCTTATTGCAGAAGGTACTGAGTCAGGTGGCCATGTTGGTGATATTACAACAATGGCATTGTTACCACAAGTTGTAGATGCTGTCGATGTTCCAGTTATTGCTGCTGGTGGTATTGCAGATGGTCGTGGCGTAGCAGCTGCGTTTGCACTAGGTGCTCATGCAGTTCAAATGGGTACACGTTTTGTCCTATCTGAAGAATGTATCGCTCATGAAAATTATAAAAACGCTGTATTGAAAGCAAAAGATCGTTCTACAGTTATGACTGGTCTTACAACAGGTCATCCAGTTCGAATTATCGACAATCAATTAGCACATAAATATAAAAATCTTGAATTTAATGGTGGTTCCAAGGAAGAATTAGAAAATCTTGGCGCAGGTACACTTCGTAAAGCTGCTATTGAAGGTGATGTAAAAGAAGGTTCTGTTATGATTGGTCAAATTGCAGGTATGTTGCAAGATGTTAAACCATGTAAAGATATCATTGTTGATATTATGACAGAAGCTGAAGCTGTTATTAATAACTTACAAAAATTTGGTAAATAAGGAGGATATCCTATGAAAACAGCATTTGTTTTTCCTGGTCAAGGTTCACAAAAAGTAGGTATGCTGCAAGATTTATATAATGCATATCCTATTGTAAAACAACGTTTTGAAGAAGCTGACGAAGCATTAGGTTATTCTATTACTAAATTATGCTTTGAAGGTCCTGATACTGAATTGGTTAAGACAGCTAATACGCAACCTGCTATTTTAACTGCTTCTGTAGCTTGCTACGAAGTATTAAAAGAACAAGGCTTTACACCTGATATTGTAGGTGGTCATAGCTTAGGTGAGTACAGTGCGTTAGTAGCTGCAGGTGTTTTAGATTTTAAAGATGCCGTATATGTAGTTCATAAACGTGGTGAATATATGCAAGAAGCAGTGCCATTAGGTAAAGGTGCTATGGCGGCTATCCTTGCATTGCCAAGAGAACAAGTTGTTGAAATTTGCCAACAAGTAAATGATACTGTAGGCTCTGTACAAGCAGTTAACTTTAACTGCCCAGGTCAAATCGTTATTGCTGGTGAAACAGCAGCTGTGAAGACAGCAGCAGAAAAAATGAAAGAAGCTGGTGCAAAACGTGCCGTTATGCTTCCTGTAAGTGCTCCATTCCATAGCCGTCTTATGGAACCAGCAGCTGTTCGCTTAAAAGAAGAATTAGATAAAATTCAAGTTAACGATGCTCAAATTCCAGTGGTAGCTAATGTAACAGGTAAGATTTTGACAAATGCTAGCGATATTAAAGAGTCTTTAGTAACTCAAGCTGCTAATCCTGTGTTGTGGGAAGACTGCGTAGCAGAAATGGTTAACTTTGGTGTAACTCGATTTGTAGAGGTTGGTCCTGGTAAAGTATTAACGGGATTCACTAAAAAAATCAATAAAGAAATGGAATTAGCTAATGTAGAAGACATTCCATCCTTAGAGAAAACGCTTGAATTTAAAGGGGGTTCGATAAAATGCACTTAGAGGGTAAAGTAGCTCTCGTAACTGGCGCATCTCGTGGTATCGGTCGCGCTGTTGCTATTCAGCTTGCACAATCTGGTGCTGATGTAGCTGTTAACTATAGTGGTAGTGAAGCTGCCGCTCAAGAAACAGTTGATGCTATCTTAGCATTAGGTCGCAAAGCGATTAAAATTAAAGCCAATGTTGCAAATGCAGAAGAAGTGGCAGCAATGGTAGAAGAAACGCATAAAACATTTGGTCATATCGATATCTTAGTAAACAATGCTGGTATCACTCGTGATGGCTTGCTTATGCGTATGAAAGATGAAGACTTTGATGCAGTTATCGATATCAACCTTAAAGGTGTATATTTGGTAACTAAGGCAGTATCCAAAATCATGATGAAACAACGCTCTGGTCGCATTATTAATATGACTTCCGTTGTAGGTGTAATGGGTAATGCGGGCCAAGCAAATTATGCAGCTTCTAAAGCAGGTGTAATTGGTTTTACTAAATCTTGTGCAAAAGAATTAGCTAGCCGTGGCATCACAGTTAATGCTATTGCGCCTGGTTTTATCAATACTGATATGACCGACGTATTGCCTGAAAAGGTTAAAGAAGCTATGGTAACACAAATTCCGTTGGGCCGTATGGCTAACCCAGAAGAAGTGGCTGCCGTAACAACATTCCTTGCTAGTGATTTTGCTAGCTATGTTACTGGTCAAGTTATCAATGTAGATGGTGGCATGGTAATGTAGATACAAAATTAGACTATATATAAATCTCATTTGAAAGGAGGTGAACCACTAATGAGCACTTTCGATAAAGTTAAAGCAATCGTTGTGGAACAATTAGGCGTTGATGAAGCTGAAGTTACCATTGATTCTACATTCATCGACGACTTAGGCGCTGACTCCTTGGATATCGTTGAATTAATCATGGCATTTGAAGAAGAATTCAATGTTGAAATCCCTGACGACGTTGCAGAAAAAATCAAAACCGTTAAGGATACAGTAGAATATATTGATTCTGCTAAATAAGCTGTATAGCTGACAATTCAGCCGTGCGGGGGGCCGAGTGGCTCCCCAAATCGGTTTTGTTTACAGGAGGAATTGATAGTGAAGCTCCCTGAACTTCGCATTGGGAATCTAGTGGCCAAAGTACCTATTATTCAAGGTGGTATGGCGATTAGATTGTCTACAGCTCGGTTGGCAGCAGCCGTTGCAAATGAAGGTGGTATTGGCCTAATTGCAGCATCTGGCTTGCCTTTTGATGAATTACGATATGAAATACAATTAGCTAGAAAATTATCACCTACGGGTATTATTGGTATAAATGCGATGGTAGCGGCCACTCAATTTGCTGGCCTTGTTAAAACTGCCATCGAAGAGGGCATTGATCTTGTAGTAGCAGGTGCTGGTTTTTCAAGAGATATGTTCGCAATGGGCAAAGAATCTGGTACTCCAATCGTACCAATTGTTTCGTCCGCAAAATTAGCTCGCATTTCTGAAGGTTTAGGTGCTGCAGCAGTAATCGTAGAAGGCTGCGAAGCTGGCGGCCACTTGGGTACGGATCGTTCCGCTCGAGAAATCGTTCCAGAAGTTGTAGCTGCCGTTAAAAACATTCCGGTTATTGCTGCTGGTGGTGTTCTCGATGGTCGCGATATTGTAGAAATGTTGAAATTAGGTGCTAATGGCGTTCAAATGGGCAGTCGTTTTGCTGCATCTGATGAATGTAATGCATCTGATGAATTGAAAAAAATGTATGTGCGTGCTACAAATCCTGAAGATATTGTACTTATTCAAAGTCCAGTAGGATTACCAGGACAGGCTATCAAAAATAAATTTGCTGAGTCTGTTCTTGATGGTACAGTAGCGCCACCAACAGTGTGTGACAATTGTCTAAAACATTGTTCCCATAAATTCTGTATTATCCGTGCTTTATCCAGAGCACAACAAGGTGATGTGGAAACGGGGTTAGTATTCTCTGGCAATAATATGAGAAAAGTCGACAAGATTATGCCAGTTAAAGATATTTTTGCTCAGTTGAAACAACAAGTAGCAGAAATCGATTAATTAAAGGGGCTATATAGCTATAAGAGGTGGAATAATTGGAAAAACGTGTAGTAATTACTGGCTTAGGAGCAGTTACTCCGGTAGGTATCGGTAAAGAAAATTTTTACAATGCGTTATTAGAGGGTAAATCTGGTATTGGCCCGATTACACGCTTTGATGCATCTGACTATGCAACACGCATTGCAGGCGAAGTTAAAAGATTTTGATATTACTCAATATGGTGTAGACAAAAAAAGAAGCTCGCCGTATGGACCGTTCCGTTGAATTCGCTATTGGTGCAGCCGTTCTTGCCGCTGATGATGCAAAATTGGCACTTGATGAAGAAGATTTGGACCGTTGTGGTACAGTTGTTGGTACTGGTATTGGCGGTATTGATTCTATTCATGAAGTATATACAACATTGTTTGATAAAGGTCCTGGTCGCGTAAGCCCATTTGCAGTTCCTATGATGATTGCAAATATGTCTTCTGCACGTGTATCCATTCGCCTTGGCTTGAAAGGTCCTGTTATTACAGACGTAACAGCTTGTACATCTGGTACTAATGCAATTGGTGATGCATTCCGCATTATCCAACGTGGCGATGCAGATATCATGTTTGCTGGTGGTACTGAAGCGGCTGTTTCCCCTGCTGCTGTAGCAGGTTTTGCAGCTATGAAAGCTATGTCTACTCGTAACGATGAACCTACAAAAGCTTCTCGTCCATTCGATAAAGACCGCGATGGTTTTGTAATGGGTGAAGGTGCAGGTATCGTTGTACTTGAAGAATTAGAACATGCTAAAGCTCGTGGTGCTCATATCTATGCTGAAGTTGTAGGTTATGGTACAAATGGTGATGCATACCACATTACTGCTCCAGCTCCAGGTGGTGTACAAGCTCGTAAATGTATGGAATTAGCAATTAAAGATGCTGGTATCGATCTTAAAGATATTAACTACATCAATGCTCACGGTACATCTACAGGCCTTAATGACCAAAATGAAACATTGGCTATTAAAGAATTGTTCGGAGACCATGCAAAAAATATCGCTGTTAACTCTACAAAATCCATGACAGGTCACTTGTTGGGCGCTGCTGGTGCGATTGAGACTATTGTAATGGCAATGGCAATCGAAACAGGTAAGGTTCATCCAACAATTAACTGTGATAATCCAGATGAAGGTTTAGATCTTGATTATGTACGTGAAGGTGCTCGTGATTTACATATTACAGCAGCTCTTTCGAACTCCTTCGGTTTTGGTGGTCATAACGGTACACTTTGTGTTCGCCGTTATGAAGACTAATGGGGCGTCACGTATCGCATAAGAATATTATAATGACACAAGCTCGTGAGGATTCTCTTCATGAGCTTGTTAGTCGTTTAGATATACCGACGATTGATATTTCAGTTTTAGATTGTGCTTTAACTCATACATCTTATGCGAATGAACATAAAACTAAGTATATTCATCACAATCAGCGATTAGAATTTCTTGGTGATGCCGTACTAGATCTTATCATTGGGGAATATCTATTTAAAACACACCCAGATATGTCGGAAGGTAATTTAACGAAAATTAAGGCTGCTACAGTTTGTGAAGATTCATTAGCTTCTGTGAGCCGCTCTTTGCGGTTAGGTGATTACTTATTGTTAGGTCATGGAGAGAAATCCTCTGGTGGTAACAATCGAAAATCTATTCTGGCAGATACCTTCGAATCCTTAATTGGGGCATTATATATTACTACTGACTATCAAACTGTAATGAAGTTTGCTCTTCATCACTTGGCTCCTAATTTAAAGCAAGCCTTAGAAGGGAAACGTGGTAAAGATTATAAAACATTGTTGCAAGAGTTTGTACAACGAGATGGTGATAAACACATTGTGTATAATCTTATCGGTGAAGCAGGTCCAGACCATGCAAACCTTTACAATGGAGGTATCTATTGATGGCGTAAATTATGAGGCCGGCTCTGGTAAAAGTAAAAAAATTGCAGAACAACATGCAGCACAATTGACCCTCGAAAAGTTAATGGCTGCTATATAAGAAGCGCCGAAAGGCGCTTTTTATATAGGAACTATTAATAGAATAGAAATAAATAACTAAAGACAGTCTTAATATGATGAATGCATTGATATGTTGAAAGCGCTAATGGGTTAGTATACATATAGGTTAAACAAATATAGGTTAAAATTATATAGATTAAAACACATAAATAATTAATAGAGAGGAGGTAAGAGTAATGAAATATGGTATGATTCCTTTTTTTATACCCCATGTAGGATGCCCACATGTTTGTACATTTTGTAATCAGTCTCGTATTACAGAAACGGTGGGGATAGGACATTTAACACCCGAATATATTGCATCTACTATTAAGGACTATGTAGGGGACTCAAAAAATGATAAGTTTTGGGAGGTCTGTTTTTACGGAGGATCCTTTTCTGCTATCGATCAAAAATTGCAGATACAGTTATTAAAACCTGCTTATGAAGCATTACAATCAGGATTAATAGACAGCATTCGATGCTCTACAAGGCCAGATGCAGTCAGTGACAGACAATTAGAATTATTATGTTCATTAGGCATGAAGACAATTGAGTTAGGCGTACAATCGATGGATGATACCGTTCTATCCCTCGCTAAACGCGGTCATACCTCTGATGATGTAAAATTGGCTGTTAAACAATTACGAAAGTTTGAATTTACTGTAGGACTACAACTATTGCCAGGGCTTTTAGGCGATTCATGGGAAACGATAATACAAACAGCTGTCGAAATAACTGCATTGCAGCCTGATTTGTACGTATTTATCCCGTTCTCGTCATAGATCATACGGAATTGGCGGAACAATACAAGTCAGGTATATATGAGCCATTATCATTAGAATTAGCATTACAGTATTGTGCGTTTTTAAAGACTTGGTTTGAATCGCATCATATTACTGTTATTCGTACAGGACTACAAAGTACGGAAGAACTCGATACAGGACATAGTTTATTGGCCGGTCCTTATGAGCCTGCTATGGGGGAATTGGTGTCAAATGAACAATGGCGCCAGAGGATAGAGTATTGTATGAATGAACATACAGAATATTTTGAAGAAACTATTAAGGCTGTTGTTGTTAAATACCCAAGAAGTCTTACCTCTAAGGTTCGAGGATTAAAAAAACGAAATGTTGAATATTTTAAAAATATGTATAAGGATATAACTTTCACATGGCGAGAAAATAATGATATTGATACAGTACAATGCAGTATAGATGGCATGCTATATGTGGTATAATTAAAGATATGATTCAATGGGGTTATACTAAGAAAGGAGGCAGTCATGCAATTACTGCGGCTAGAATTAAAAGGATTTAAATCCTTTGCTGATAAAACAGTTGTGAAATTCTCCCCAGGGATGACTGCCGTTATTGGTCCTAACGGGAGTGGTAAAAGTAATATTACGGATGCTATGAAATGGGTTCTAGGGGAATCCAATGTGCGTAATTTACGGGGCCAACGTGCAGAGGATATCATTTTCTCTGGCACAGAAAAACGAAAACCGATGAGTGCTGCCGAGGTTACTCTTGTATTTGATAATGCAGATGGTCAACTCGATATGGATATGCAAGAGGTAGCCATTACACGTCGTATCTATCGGACAGGTGAAAGTGAATTCCTCATCAATAAACGGACATGCCGTCTAAAGGATATTCACTTGTTATTAGCTGATACAGGCCTTGGCAAAGATTCGATGGCTATCATTGGGCAAAATCGTATTGATGCCATTCTAAATAGTAAACCAGAAGAACGTCGCCTTATATTTGAGGACGTTGCAGGCATTTCTCGTTTTAAATTAATAAAGAAGATGCTTTGCGTCGTATTGCGAGCACTGACCGGAATATGGAACGCGTTCGCGATATTATGGCGACCATCGAGGAACAATTAGAACCTCTGGCAGAAAAAGCGGAAACGACGAAAAAATATATGGCATTAAGCCGTAGTAAACGCGAATATGATGGTATTATAGGCTTTCACAATTATAAGACTGCTGATCGACTATTAACACGTGCAGAAAATGATAATATTGCATTAAAGGACGAAGAAATTGAATTGCAAACTCAATTATCTACCCTCGATGCACGACGTCATACTTTACAAGCTGAAAACGCAAAGGATCAAGAACAATTAAAATCTTGGGAAGCACAGTTTAGCGATAAGCAACGAGAAGAAGAACGCATTAATGGTAATGTCACGCTTTTAGAAGAACAGTTGCGTACAACAAAGCGTGAAGTAGAGGATACGTCTTTGCGAATTAGTGAGGCGGAAGCATCAAAAAAGGGCGAAGAGCAACAATTGCTTATTCTTGAACGCCTTATTGAAGACGAAACATCCCAATTAGATGCTGAACTTATTCAGTTTGCAACATTAGAGACTAAATATAAAGAGGCTGTTGCTCAACTAGAGATGGAACAATCATCGTGGAAGACTTTAGAGAGTGATAGACAGGCGTATCAACAACGCCAATTAGATATAGTTGCTAGCATTGAAACGTCAAAGGCTACATTACGAAACTTGGAAGGGCGTAAGTCTGAGTCTGTAGCGCAAGTCGAAACCTTAGAGGCGGAAATTAAAGAGGTTCAGTCGAATCTAGCAGTAGCCAAGTGCGAACATGAATCATTAGAAATTCAATTCAATGGATTATCGGAGAAGAGAAAATCCTTACTTGATGAAGAACGATCTGCAACAGAGCGTTTGCGTGAGGCGAGAAAATCATTAAATCGCATGAGTAGCGATGTACAAAAAGCACAGGGTCGCTTAGAACTACTGGCACAATGGGCAGAGCAGCATGAGGGCTACTTGGAAGGTACGAAAAATATCCTTAATGGTAAAGGCACTTGGCGTGAGGCTGTAAAAGGTGCCGTCGGTGATTTATTTACTGTAAGTAATCGCTTTACCGTTGCTATTGAAATTGCATTAGGTGGTAGTGTTAACCACGTTGTAACAACAACAGCAAAGGCTGCTTCAGAAGGTGTTACATTCTTAAATCGATTCAAGGTGGACGCGTTACGTTCTTACCTATGGAATCGGTGAAGGGCCGCCCTTATGATACACCAGCTTTATTGGAAGATGGCGTGATTGGCACTGCTGTCGATTGTATCGAATTTGATGCTGTATATAGTCATATATTCCAATATTTATTAGGTCGTACATTAGTTGTAGAAACAATGGAACGAGCTATTGAATTACAAAAGAAATATAATCAACAGCTACGCATTGTAACGTTGACAGGTGAGCAATTTCAACCGGGCGGTTCCTTAACAGGTGGTGCAACGAAGAAAAAACGTAGTTCCTTGTTAAGTCGGCGTGAAGAGGCTTTGCGTTTAGAGTCCGAATTAGCTTCTGTAGAAGAGCGTACGACGCAACTTGAACAGCAAATAAAGAATGAAGAGAATCGTATTGAACGGGCGCAACAAGAGCGTAGTGTGTTGGATGAACAATATCAATACACCAATCTTTTGTTTTCGGCTAGTCAAACGAAGATTCAGAATATTGAAAATCAATTAGAACGTAAAAACCGTGTTCTTAATGAAGAACGTGAAAGGATTGTTCAAATTGATATAGAGTTGGGACAAACGAAACATGTACTTTCACAATCAGAATCGGAATTAGCGGCGTTGCATAATTCACCTGAGCAGCAAGGTGACCAGTCGGCTATTATGGAGCGATTAAGCACCTTGCAAAAGGCACAGCAAGAAGCATACGAGACATTTACTGCGTCTAGATTACTGTGTGAACGATTAGAAGCTACATTAGAAGAGCGTAAGTTACAACAAGAACAACGAAACAAAGCTTAGAAACTATAGTCGCTCGTTTAGCGCCTCTAATGGCATTGTTACAATCAAGCCAAGAGCGATTAAACGTAACTATACCAGACCAAATTCGGGTTGCAAAAGAGTCTCTTGATGCAATTAGAAAAGAAGTTGAAAAGCTTCGTGTTTTACGTGATGAAGCATATCAATCTACATCAGGTGCACGAGAAGAAATCGAGTCTATTTTATCGGAACAAGATCGACTTAATCAACGCTATAAGGTCGTTCAGAATCGTCTAGTTGAGGCTGAAGGTAAATTGACGCGATACCGTATGGATTGTGAGCGTTCTATAGAGGATTTGAATAAGTTAGGATACTCGCTCGAGGATGCACAGCACATCCATATTGAAGGTTCTGTTAATGACTGGAAGATGGAACAAGCTCGACTCATGGCAGAAATTGCTGAACTTGGTTCTGTTAATCCTAACGCAGTTGAGGAATATGAAGAAACGAAAACCCGTTACGATTTCTTATCTAATCAATTAGCAGATCTCGATACAGCAAAAGAGCAATTACAAGCGGTAATCGCTGAAATGGATAAGGCTATGAGTACGCAGCTTTACGATGTATTAGATGTAGTAAGTCAACGTTTCCAAGAGGTGTTTAGTCAACTCTTTGGTGGTGGTACTGCTCAGATTGTACTGACAGATCCAGATAATATTTTGACTGGTGGCATTGACTTTTACATTCAACCACCAGGGAAAAAACGTCAACAATTGACCTTATTATCCGGTGGGGAACGGGCATTAACGGTTATAGCTTTATTGTTCTCATTCTTAGATTATCGTCCAGCCCCATTCTGTGTGCTTGACGAAGTTGATGCTGCCTTAGATGAGGCTAATGTAGAGCGATTTAGTTCATATCTAAATCGCGTAAATAAAGAAACGCAATTTATCGTTGTATCACACCGTAAAAAGACGATGGAAGCTGCCGAAGTATTACAAGGTGTAACCATGGTTGAACGTGGTGTGTCACGATTATTGACTGTTTCATTTGAAGATGTGAAGGAGGATCTAGCATAATGGCATTCGGATTCTTTAATAAAATTAAAGAGGGCTTGGAGAAAACTCGTAAGTCTTTTGTAAAAAATGTGGAGACCGTTATCATTGGTTATGCACAAATCGATGATGATTTTCTCGATGATTTAGAAGCAGTTATGCTTACAAGTGACCTTGGGCCTAAGACTACAGAGTACTTGATGAAAGAAATTCGTCGTGGTGTTACTGAAGGCATAATTAATCATACAGGTGATGTAATGCCATTTATGGAAGACCGCATCACAGAAATGCTCGTTGACCAAGAAGATGAGATTACACTACATCACCCAGAGGTGATTCTCGTAGTAGGCGTTAATGGTGTTGGTAAAACGACTACCATTGCTAAGTTAGCAAACTACTATGTAAAAGAAGGTAAAAAGGTTATTATTGCTGCAGGCGATACATTCCGTGCCGCTGCAGCGGACCAACTATCTATCTGGGCAGACCGCGTTGGTGTACCTATCGTAAACATAAAGAAGGTGCAGATCCTGCAGCCGTTGTATATGATGCCATGGAAGCAGCGAAAGCTCGTAATGCCGATATGGTCATTGTCGATACAGCAGGTCGTCTTCATACAAAAGTAAATCTTATGGAAGAACTTAAGAAGATGGGCCGCGTGGCAAATAACCATGTAGAAGGGGCACCACATCAAACACTGCTCGTTCTAGATGGCACAACAGGTCAAAATGCAGTAAGCCAAGCTAAATTATTTGGTCAAGCTGTACCTGTGAATGGTATTGTAGTAACGAAATTAGATGGTACTGCAAAAGGTGGCGTAGTTATTTCTATTAAGGAAGAACTAGGTGTGCCTGTACGTTGGATTGGCGTTGGTGAAGGTATGGATGATTTGCGTCCATTCAATGCAAAAGAATTTGCCAATGCACTATTTAATAAAGGAATGATTCAAGGTGATAAATAAATACAACCGGGAATTCTTACTTGAATATGTAGAGTCTGAAAATAAGAAAAATAAAAGCCAAGTCAGTTCAGAAGCAATGGACAAGATTGTGAGTTTAATCGAATATTTCGGTATTGAACTCTATCGTCCTATTGCACGCTTGTTGCTGACTAATTGGCAAGAAATTACGGATCGTATTAATAATTATAGTGAAGCTGATTGGATGATGGCTGATGAAATTCATAAGTCGACCCCTACATTAGACCGCTTCTCCATTGCTATGCTCATAGAAGTATTAGAAGGAGAAGATACATTGAATCAGGCGGAAATGCAGGACAACGGTTGTCAGATGCAGAACTTAGAGCCATCCGTAAGCATCAGGATGAACAGTAATGAAGCATAATACATATAATTACGAAGGGGGCCAACCATTTAAGGTGGAGGCGCCCTTTGCGCCTACTGGGGACCAACCTACGGCTATTCAATCGCTTACAGAGGGGATTGAACGTGGTGAGTGGGCTCAAGTCCTATTAGGTGCTACTGGGACAGGTAAGACTTTTACCATGGCAAAGGTTATTGAGGCAGTTCAAAAACCAACTTTAATCATTGCCCACAATAAAACATTAGCAGCTCAACTTTGTAGTGAGTTTAAGAGTTTCTTTCCTAATAATGCAGTTGAGTACTTTGTATCTTATTACGATTTCTATCAGCCGGAGGCGTATATTCCTTCTAGTGATACATATATTGAGAAGGATGCGTCTATCAATGATGAAATCGATAAATTACGCCACAGTGCTACTATGAGTCTCTTTGAGCGTCGCGATGTCATCATCGTCGCATCCGTTAGCTGTATTTATGGTTTAGGTGACCCTGAGGACTACTCTGAACTCGTGTTGTCTTTGCGCTTAGGTCAGACGAAATCTCGTGATGAAATTCTGTCTAAACTCGTAGATATTCAATATACGAGAAATGATATGAACTTTATTCGTGGTACTTTCCGCGTTCAAGGGGATACCATAGAAATCTTCCCTGCTGCTTATAGTGAAAGAGCCATCCGCGTGGAACTATTTGGTGATGAAATCGATCGTCTTGTAGAGGTAGATGCTTTAACAGGCGAAGTCATTGCAGAACGAAAACACGTTGCTGTATATCCAGCATCTCACTATGTAACAACGAAAGAAAAAATGCGTGTTGCTGTAGAGCGCATTGAAGCTGAATTAGACGAACAATTAGCTAAATTAAAAGCTGCAGACCGTCTATTGGAGGCTCAACGCCTTGAACAGCGTACCCGATACGATATAGAGATGATGCAGGAAATGGGCTATTGCTCAGGTATTGAAAAACTACTCTCGTCATATGTCCGAGCGTAAAGCTGGAGAGGCTCCATATACATTGATTGATTACTTCCCTGATGATTTCCTTATTATGATCGACGAATCCCATGTAACGGTGCCACAAATCCGAGCCATGTACAATGGGGACAGAGCTCGTAAGGAATCTCTCATCGAATATGGATTTCGTTTGCCGTCTGCTCTAGATAATAGACCGCTTCAATTCGATGAATTTGTAGAGCGTATCAATCAAATCGTCTATGTATCGGCCACGCCTGGCCCATATGAAATGGACGTAGAAACGAATGTGGCAGAACAAATTATTCGTCCTACAGGCCTATTAGACCCATCTATTGAAATTCGTCCTATTAAGGGGCAAATGGATGACTTGCTCAGTGAAATTCATAAGCGCGCTGCCAAGAATGAGCGTGTCCTTGTTACGACCTTAACAAAGAAAATGGCAGAGGATTTAACAGAGTTCTTGAAGGAAATGGGCGTCCGCGTTCGATACCTTCATTCTGATATTGTTACTATTGAGCGTGCTGAAATCATTCGTGACTTACGGGCCGGTGTATTCGATGTACTGGTGGGTATCAACCTACTTCGTGAAGGTCTCGATATGCCAGAGGTTTCTTTAGTGGCTATCTTAGATGCGGATAAAGAAGGATTCTTGCGTTCCGATACAGCTATGATTCAAACTATCGGTCGTGCTGCTCGTAATGTGAATGGTCACGTTATTATGTACGCAGATCGTGTGACTGGGTCTATGCAACGCGCTATCGATGAAACAGATCGCCGTCGTGCTGTGCAAGAGGCTTACAATATTGAACATAATATTACGCCTAAGTCTGTCTCTAAAGATGTAAAAGAGCTTATTGAGTTGACGAAAATTGAAGAAGATATGGTCACCGATGGAAAGGACTTTTCACCGAAGAAGGGGAAAAAGAAATCCTCTACAACGGGAATGGACCATGGACACGAACCATATGCACAAGATATATCTAGTCCTAAGGTGGCAGATATAACGCCGGAAGAGTTATTTAATAAAATTGAAGAGCTTGATCGTCAAATGAAGGCCGCTGCAAAGCAGCTTGAATTTGAAAGGCTGCAAAACTTCGTGATCAATTAGGGGAACTACGTCAACAATGGTCCGATATGCATAGTGCAGGTGAAAGCAAGTTAAAAAAACCTGCATCAACTAAAGGTAGAAAGCGGACTAGCTCAAAAAGTAAATAGATTGTAACAAAACACATAGATTATATAGACTATACGTGCGATAATATACATATATTATTTCATGTTAGTAAACAGAGAGATGATGCCGATTGGTATCATCTCTTTAAATAGGGAACATAATGAAAGATCAATTGATAGTAAAAGGTGCGCGTCAGCATAACCTTAAAAATATAGATATATCCTTACCACGGGACCAGTTTATTGTGTTGACAGGCCTCAGTGGTTCTGGCAAATCGTCCTTGGCATTCGATACGATTTATGCAGAAGGGCAACGACGATATGTAGAGTCTTTATCTGCTTATGCGCGTCAATTCTTGGGACAAATGGATAAACCCGATGTAGACTATATTGAAGGTTTATCTCCAGCTATTTCTATCGACCAAAAGACCACAAGCCGTAACCCTCGTTCTACAGTTGGTACTGTAACGGAGATTTACGATTACTTGCGTCTATTATTTGCTCGCGTAGGTCATGCCCATTGTCCAGAATGTGGTAAGCCTATTACACAACAAACCATTCAACAAATGACAGATGACGTAATGAGCTTCCCAGAAGGTACTAAGATTTTAGTATTAGCCCCTATGATTCAAGGAAAAAAGGGGGAACATAAATCTGTTTTTGAACAACTTCGAAAAGAAGGCTTTGTTCGTGCCCGTGTAGATGGCGTTGTACGTACATTAGATGAAGATATTGTATTAGAGAAAAATAAAAAACACTCCATCGATATCGTAGTAGACCGTCTCGTTGTAAAAGATGGCATTGAATCTCGCTTAGCAGACTCTATGGAGACCGCATCAAAATGGGCAGAAGGTATTGTAGTTATTCAAGAGGTAGATGGACCTGAACATATGTATAGCCAACACTTTGCATGTCCAGATTGCCATATTTCCTTACCGAAGATTGAACCACGTATGTTCTCCTTTAACAGTCCATTTGGTGCCTGCCCAGCTTGTTTGGGAATTGGCTCTACCATGGAAGTAGACGAAGAACGCGTTATTCCAGATGGATCTATTACCTTTGCCGATGGTTGTGTACAAGCGTTGAGCTCTAACCCTAATGCATGGTTTATGCGCCAAGTAGAAGGTCTATTAAAAGCTAATGGATACTCTTTAGATTCTACCTATGATGAACTACCAAAAGCCTTGCAAAAAAAGGTAATGTACGGTACGACAGATAAGGTAGCTTTCACCTATGAAAATATGCGCGGCGAAGTGAAGGAATTTTTTACTGAGTACGAAGGTATTTTACCGATGGTAAAACGCCGTCATAGTGAAGCCTCTACAGATTCTATGCGTGAAGAGTTTGAAAAATTTATGTCCATTAAGCCTTGTACTACATGCCATGGAGCTCGTCTTAAACCTGAAGTATTAGCAATTACCGTAGGGGATAAGAATATTAATGAAGTAACGCAGTTAACTATTAAAGAAGCACTTGATTTCTTTGGTAAGTTACAGTTAACAGAGCGGGAACAAGTGATTGGGGCTCAAATTATGAAGGAAATCAATGCTCGCCTTGGGTTCCTCAATAATGTAGGCCTTGATTATCTTACTATGAACCGTAGTGCAGGTACTCTGTCTGGTGGTGAGGCTCAACGTATACGTTTGGCCACACAAATTGGGTCTGGCCTTGTTGGTGTGTTATATATTCTTGACGAACCGTCCATAGGGCTACATCAACGAGATAATGATCGACTCATCGATACCTTAAAAGGCTTACGGGACTTAGGCAATACCTTGCTTGTCGTAGAACACGATGAAGATACGATGCGTGCTGCTGATTATCTTGTAGATATCGGGCCTGGTGCAGGTGAGCATGGCGGTCAAATTATTGCCGCTGGTTCTGTTGACGAAGTTATGAAGGTAAAAGACTCCATTACTGGTCAATATTTGAGCGGCCGTAAATTTATCGCCCTTCCTGAAGAACGTCGTAAACCAGGTAAGAACTGCATTGAAATTCGCGGTGCGAAGGAAAACAATTTACAAAATGTAAATGTTAAATTCCCTATTGGCTTATTCAATGTTGTTACTGGTGTCAGCGGTTCTGGTAAGTCTACCTTGATTAATGAAATTCTCTACAAAGGTTTAGCTAATCAATTATATCGCTCTAACCACAAAGTAGGGGCTCATAAAGACATCCGTGGTCTTGAACATATCGATAAAATCATCAATATAGACCAAAGTCCTATCGGTCGTACACCGCGCTCTAATCCAGCTACCTATACAGGTGTATTCGATGCTATACGCGAGCTCTATAGTCAAACACCGGAAGCAAAGATGCGCGGTTACAAACAAGGGCGCTTTAGCTTTAACGTAAAAGGTGGCCGCTGTGAAGCTTGTCGTGGTGACGGTATCATTAAAATTGAAATGCACTTCTTACCAGATGTGTACGTACCTTGTGAGGTTTGTAAGGGAGACCGTTATAACCGAGAAACCTTAGAGGTTAAATACAAAGGTAAATCTATTGCCGATGTACTAGATATGACGGTAGATGATGCGGTTGAGTTCTTCAGCGCTATTCCGAAGATCAATCGTAAAATGGTTACCTTGCAAGAGGTAGGTCTTGGCTATATTCGTTTGGGTCAAGCCGCAACAACCTTATCTGGTGGTGAAGCACAACGGGTTAAATTAGCTACTGAATTAGCTCGTCGTAGCACAGGTAAAACACTGTACATCCTAGATGAACCGACTACAGGTCTTCATGCCGAGGATATTCGCAAGTTATTACACGTATTGCAACAACTCGTAGAGGGTGGCGATACAGTTGTCGTTATCGAGCATAATTTAGATGTGATTAAGATGGCAGACCACATCATAGACCTCGGTCCTGAAGGAGGTAATCGCGGTGGTACTATCGTAGCTACCGGTACACCTGAGGAAATCGTTAAGGTGAAAGAAAGCTATACAGGCAAATTCTTAGGTCCTGTATTAGAACAGACTAAGAAATTTATGAAAGCAGCTCAAAAGAAGAAATAATTGTGAGTACAAAGCTTAAATCTACGAGGAAAGGAGGACATATGCCATCTGAAGAATTACTAGAGAAGGTCAGTCATTTGCCGACCACACCGGGCGTGTATTTATGGCGTGATCAATATAACCGAATCATCTATGTTGGTAAGGCCATTAACTTGCGCAATCGTGTGCGTTCCTATGTACGCAATGATGCCAATCGGGCTCCCAAAGTAACGGCTATGATGAAGCGTGCAGTCGATGTGGAGATTATTCAAACTAAGACGGAAATGGAAGCCCTTATCTTAGAGAATACGCTTATCAAAGAACATGAACCTAAGTACAATATTAGGCTTCGCGATGATAAAACATATCCTTATGTAAAGATTTCAATTCAAGAGGATTACCCTCGCGTGTATATGACACGCCGTCTTGAACGAGATGGAGCAAAATATTTTGGACCTTTTACCGATGTGACCTCAGTTCATGTAGTACTAAAATTGATTCGTCAGTACTATCCTTTGCGTACCTGTAAATCTATGAAAGTAGAGCGACCATGTTTACAGTACCATATGCATTACTGTGAAGCGCCGTGTTTTAATAAGATTTCTGTACCAGATTACCGAAAGTATATTGACGAAATTGTAGAGCTTTTTGAAGGTAAGCCTATACCATTGCTTAAAGAAATCAAGGAAAAGATGGAGCTTGCTGCTGAAGACTTACGCTTTGAAGATGCAGCACGTTATCGAGATCAGTTATCTAGTATTGAAAAGATACAAGAAAAGCAACGCATGGTTACACAGCGTGGCGACTTAGACGTGTTGGGTATTGCAGTGGATACCTCGATGGCTTGCGTACAGTTATTATTTATCCGCGGTGGCAGACTATTAGGCCGTGAGAACTACTTTGTACAACATGATGGAGATAGTCAAGAAACTATCATGACGGACTTTATCAAGCAATACTATGGAGATACAAACTTCATTCCAAAGGAATTATTATTACCTATGGATAGTACCGATAGAGACTTGTTAAAGGAATGGTTTACACAGCTTAAAGGTCAGAATGTAGAGGTATCTGTGCCACAGCGTGGTTATAAGATGGACATGATTAAGATGGCTCATGAAAATGCAGAAACATTCCTTGAAGAGCGACGTCGTCAATGGCAACATCAAATCGATAAGAGTGGTGGCGCTATTAAAAAATTAGCTGAAGTATTGGATTTGCCGCGATTACCTGAACGTATGGAATGTTTCGACATATCTCATACCCAAGGTTCTGAAACGGTAGCCTCTATGGTTGTCTTTGAAGGCGGCAAACCAGCGAAGAAGGAATATCGTCGATTCAAATTAAAAACGACACAAGGCAAGCCTGATGATTTCAAGTCTATGGCAGAAATCATGGAACGACGCTATGGTAAGGAAACAGATTGGCCTATGCCAGACCTCATCATTATCGATGGTGGTAAGGGTCAACTCAATGCTGCTATACCGCTCATACGTGCTGTAGGCGTCACAGATGTACCTGTTATATCTCTGGCAAAACGCATAGAAGAGGTTTGTAGAGGGGCAATCAGAGAGTATTATATTAGATCATCGCACACCAGAGCTTCAATTATTACAACAAATCCGTGACGAAGCCCATCGCTTTGCCATTACCTATCACCGTAAATTACGGGGCAAACGCAATTTAGAGTCTGTCCTCGATCATATTGATGGTATTGGTCCTAAACGACGCAAAGCATTATGGACGCATTTTAATAGCCTTGACGCCATGAAACAAGCCACTATAGATGAATTGACACAAGTTGATTCAATGAATTATAAAACGGCGGAAACCTTATATAATTTCTTTCGTATGTCCAAAGTAGAAAAACAAGATATATTAAAATAAGAAACCAGGAGTATCTTACAGTTTCACTACAAGATGCTCCTGGTTTTTTAGTTATTCAGTTATAGTTGCTTTATGATGTTGGATATACCAGGTACGCCATGTAAATAATATACCGGCCACTAATACACTAGCTAATAAACCAATCCATACACCGAAAGGTCCATACGCTGGAATTTTGGCTAAGATATATGCTATTGGGAAGCATACGCCCCAATAGGATACAAGTGAGATATAAATACGATTTTTACATCCTTGTAACCACGTAAGATACCTTGTAGTGGTGTTCCAATTGCATCTATGGCAGCAAAGAATACGCCATAACCAAGGAATCTATAAATTAGATTATATACATCTTCATCATTGGTAAAGAGAGACGAAATACTTTCCATATGTGTAAAGGTAAAGCCACATATAGCTATGGCTACAACAATAGCTACAATACGAGATATGTAAGAATATTGTACAGCGTCTTTTTCTCTACCTGCACCGAGTTCATAACCAACGGCAATAGTAGCCGCCATAGCAATACTGAGCGGCAGACAATAAAATACATTAGTAAAGGATATAACTGATTGATGGGCCGCTACTACGGCAGAACCAAAGTGAACCATTAAGAGTCCGGCAATACTGAAAATGCTGGCTTCAAAAAAAATGGAAAAACCAATAGGCAAACCAACTTGTAATTGCTCTCTTATATAATGCCAATGAGGTCCGAAGTAATCCTTATAAATGCGATACTCTTTTAATTTAGGATGGAATAAGATGACTGCACTAAATAGGATAAAGTTGGTCCAACAAGCACCGGCGATACCATAGCCTGCACCTACACCACCGATTTCTGGAAATCCAAAGTGACCAAAAATCAAAGAGTAATTTAGAAATACATTGACTACAAAGCTAGTTACTACGATAGCCATTGAATAATGAGTTAATCCGTGTGCGTCCACCGTGTTTCGCAATGTATTCACCCATAATAGAGGGAAGAGTCCTAGAGCGAAAGCTTTCAGATATTCTAGACATACCGCCGTGGCAGCCGGTTCTAAATTAAGGAAATTTAGGAGTGGTTTAAGTCCGAAAATACCCAGCAATAATATAGTCATAGCTAAGACCGTAGCAATATAGAAACCTTGATATATAATTACAGGAATAGTATCTGTTTTTTGAGCACCCAGTAACTGCGCGATAATTGGGGTAATACCCATTAATGTACCTTGTGCGAAGATATAGAATAGCAGCCATAGATTGTAACCTGTAGCGACACCTGCTAAGTCTATGGTACTATATTGACCTGTTAAAAAGATGGCAATAAAGGTGCCACCGACGAGAGAAAATTGAGTAATGCACATAGGAGTAAATAGTTTAATGAACAACCATAATTTTTGAATTATAGAATATGTTTTGTACATAATAACCTCCCTAGTTGATGATATAGTATACCATAAAGTTAGTTATTTTGGTAGATTAAGCCCGTAAATGAAATTGATGAAGCTAAGTTGAAATGTATGCTAAAAATGTATATATAATTTAATAATTGAATTTTACACCATATAACTATATCGATTATAATATATATACTATGTTAATATTCTAAGGAGGGTACATTGGACATCTTATCTGTACAAGGTTTATTAGCGATGCTTCAAATCATCGTTATCGATATTTTATTAGCTGGCGATAATGCCATCGTTATCGGTATGGCGGCGCGTAACTTGCCAGCTAATTTGCAGAAGAAAGCAATCTTTTGGGGCACTGCAGGGGCCATCATTTTACGCCTTGTTATGGCATTCCTATTTGTAGAGGCTTTAAATAATATTCCAGCCTTGCGTCTAGTTGGTGGCATTCTTCTTTTATGGATTGGCTATAAACTCGTTGCCGATGATGAAAGCGAGCATAATATCGAAGCAAAGATAATTTGCGTGCTGCTATTACGACGATCGTCATTGCTGACGGTATTATGGGTATCGATAATGTTATCGGTGTAGTTGGTGCTGCTAATGGTGATATGATGTTGGTAGCAATCGGTATGTTAATTACAGTGCCAATCATCATCTATGGTAGTACATTGTTTGTGAAAGTTATTGAACGTTTCCCAATTATTCTTTATGTTGGGGGCGGTATCCTTGGTTGGGTAGGTGCTGGCATGAGTGTGGAAGATAAGTTAATCTCTCATACGGTTGAACCATATGCATTATTTATCAAAATTGCAGCAGTTGTCTTGGTAGTGGGGGCCTCTTTGCTAGCAAAGCAACTTAAGAAATAATTAGCTGATTAAAATATCTCTTCTCTTATCTATAGGGGAAGGGATATTTTTTGTGTAAAATTTATGTCTTACTAAGTCAATCCTTTTTAATGAGAAAATACGAGAATTATGATATAGTTAAGGGATAGATAATGAATGTATATATTTGAGGTACGTACAGATGGAATTTTTAGAAGCTGCTACATGGATCACCATTAGCAAAATTATATTGATAGATATTTTATTAGCAGGCGATAATGCTGTTGTCATTGGTATGGCAGCAGGTAAACTAGCCCCAGAACTACAAAAGAAAGCAGTTCTATGGGGGACTGGCGGCGCTATCCTGATGCGCCTTATTTTCGCTACTATTTTGGTAGAGGTTTTAACCTTGATTCCACTCATCCATTTGGGTGGTGGCTTAGTTCTTGTATGGATTGCTATTCAGCTTTTAAAAGGTGGCGATGAAGAGACTCACATTGAGGCTAAAAACTCTTTAAGTGGTGCTATTTGGACAATAATTATAGCCGATGCGATGATGAGTATCGATAATGTTATCGGTGTTGTGGGCGCTGCAAAAGGTCATTTAGAGCTTGTTATCGTTGGTATGCTAATTACGGTACCTATTATCGTATTTTGTTCTACACTATTCGCTCGTATTATTAACAAATTCCCAGCCATTCTTTGGGCTGGCGGTGCACTGCTTGGATGGGTTGCCGGTGAAATGATCGTAGAAGATCCACTTCTTTTACCATATATTCAAGGGGAGGAATTACTCGTTAAATTTGGTGCGGTATTCTTTGTACTCATCGTGACTGGTATCATTAAAATTTGGAAGAAAAGAGACGCGTAATGAACGGTACAGGTCGTACATCTCGTAAACATAAATCTAAAGGTAGACAACAACATACAGGTGGAAAACTTTCTAAAAAACAACAGGCCATTCTAAATGCGCCTGTTAAACTTGGTGAGGAGGTTTTGGTAACCATTCACGGGATTGGCAGTAGTGGAGAAGGTGTAGGTCGCGTAGACGATTTTACCGTCTTTGTTCCCTTTGCCTTGCCTGGAGAAGCGGTGAAAGTATCTATTAATATGGTGAAAAAGACCTATGCTACAGGCAAGTTAATAGATATTGTAACACCAGCTTCTAATCGTATAGAGCCTACCTGTAACTTATATGGTGTATGCGGTGGGTGCCAATTGCAACATATTACCTATGAAGGACAGCTTTCACTAAAAACACAAAAGGTGAAAGACGTTATTGAACGCATTGGACATCAGAATCCTGACCTTGTGAAACCAGCATTAGGTCCTAAAAATCCGTGGGCCTATCGCAATAAAATGCAAATGCCTGTAGGGGGTGCTAAAGGCGACATTCAAATGGGGTTCTATGCGATGGGATCTCATGATATTGTGCAAGGTACGAACTGTCCAATTCAAGATGAAGGGAACAATACTATTGCTCAAGTTTGTTATGATATTGCAAAAGATTTAGACATTGAGCCCTATGATGAACACACAGGAAAGGGCGTATTGCGCCATGTTATCGGACGTATCGGTCAATCTGGATGGATGATTATCCTTGTAACTGCTACAGATTATCTCCTACATCAAGAACAATGGATTGAGAAACTTACGGAACGTATACCACAGGTAGAAACTATCGTTCATAATGTGAATGGTAAGCGTACTAATGTAATCTTAGGTCCTATAAATCATGTGCTATATGGAGATGGAACGATTACGGATCACATTAAGGATTTACGGTTTACCTTATCTCCACACTCCTTCTTCCAAGTGAATCCGGAACAAACTACAGTACTTTACGATCAAGCATTAGCTTATGCAGACCTAATAGGGGATGAAACCGTTATCGATGCGTACTGTGGTACGGGTACTATTTCATTGTTTTTGGCTCATAAGGCAAAACATGTAATAGGTATAGAAATCGTAGAACCAGCCATTATTAATGCTCGTGAAAATGCACGACGTAATGGCTATGACAATACTGAATTTATTGTCGCTGATGCAGCCGTAGAAATGCCAAAACTCTATAAAGCCGGTATACGACCAGACGTCATCGTATTCGATCCAATCCGGGCAGGCTGTAAAGAAGAAGTACTAACCTCTGCAGCCGGCATGGAACCAAAACGCATTGTTTATGTATCCTGTAACCCAGCCACCATGGCGCGAGACATTGAAATCCTCACACACTACGGCTATAAACTAAAAGAAGTACAACCTGTAGATATGTTTCCAATGACAGCGCATGTTGAGGCAGTGGCTTTGCTTACTAGGAACGAAGTGACGCAGTAAGCATTAGCACTGCCCATGTGATAGGCGTCCAAGAACACGAGACGAAGCCGAAGTGTGATTGGAAACGCCGAACCACTGAGGCAGTGGCTTTGCTTACTAGGAACGAAGTGACGCAGTGAGCATTAGCACTGCCCATGTGATAGGCGTCCAAGAACACGAGACGAAGACGAAGTGTGATTGGAAACGCCGAACCACTGAGGCAGTGGCTTTGTTCACTAGAAGCAAAGCGATGTAGTGAGGATTAGAATGGCTCATATTAGAGATGACCAAAATTTATGGAAAAGCTTATTTTTAAAAGTATATGTTTTGTAGGTGAGATTATGAACTTTAAGAAACAAATTATTTTATTTTCAATTTTAGCTATGTCTGTTATGGCAGTATCTGCTGAAGATATTAGTACTTATAATCCTCAAGTTATTGAGAAACACCAAATTACAAATGAAGATATTGCATCAGCAACATCTTATGGACAGTCTTTAGTAGAAAATAAAAATATCAAAATGATATCTACTGCTAAGAAAAAGTTTATTAAAAGACGTTATGGTGGAATTTTCCCAAGAAATGAATTGCAAGGTATCGTATATGTTCAAACTCCATTCGCAATTTTTGCAAATACGGCATTGGAGGATGCTAGAGGTATAGCAAGTACTTATTCAACAAGAAATGCTACTAATATATTACAGGTTAGATCTTACCTTTATATGCCGGAAAGTAAGATGTATAATGATACTAATAATGTTGTTATATCTATAGTACAAAATGGATATACATATTATCCAATAGAAACAGTACGTGGCGATGATCAATATGAAGGTCCTGGTATGTGGGTAACAGTAGGTTATCAATCATTATTTGAATTATCTAAGATTGATACTAATAGTCCTTTTGAAGTTCATATTAAGTCTGATGCGGTTAAGGTTGGAGATGCAGTAATTCAGTTTCCAGCATTAAATGCGTCAAATAAGTATATTTTGGATGACTCCTATTCACTTTATAGAGGTGATGCAGTATTTATCGATAAGAAATAATATTTATTTAAGTACATTGTTCTAGAACTGAATAAATCTGATTTTTTATTTAGACCTAATATAATAAAGCGGCTGTAATAGAATACACTTCGTTTAAATAATCAAATAATAGTTTTATAATATAGTAAAAGTAGTCCCCATAAAAAGAAACATAAGCGGGGCTACTTTTTTATACCTAAAATCAGTATAAAGGTAGCCTTACTTATGTTTCTTTTAATATGATGAGAATCGATTAGAATTTAAATTTCATACTTGCAGAGTACGTACGACCTGCGGTAGCTTCATCGCTAAAGAAGACACGGTTAAATACATTTTGAACACCAAATTGTAATGTCGCTTCTTTAGATAATTTATAATTCACAGCTACATTAGAAATGAAGTAGCTATCCTCAGAACCGTATTGACCAGTAACATCATCTACAGATTGACGACGGCTTACGTATTGTGCATCCCAAAGAGCATTCCATTTGCCACTAGTATATTCAACACCAGCATGGAATGTATGTTTAGGAATGTCATAATTCACCTCTGCATATTCGCTTGCATTTGTATTAGGAAGTTCTTTATGTTTAATCCGCCCTGTTTGCCATGTATAGTTTCCAAATACAGACCATTTAGATGACAATTGATGACGAACTTCTAGTTCCACACCGCGGCGAGATTCTTCATCTACGTTATTGTACATTTTATAGTCTACATTGCCACTATTGTCATAATATGTAAGATATTTAACTTTGTCCTTAGTTTTGACATAGAATCCAGAGACATTTAATGTAGTCTTTGTATTCCATTCTTTTTTCAAACCAATTTCAAATGAATCAGAACGTTCTGGATCTAAGTTAGGATTTGCTTTCACAATATCACTATAACGATAGACTTGGCTCAATGGAGGTGGGTTAAAGGAATGACCATAAGATGCATACACATTCAAGGAGTCAGTTACATAATACTCAATGGCAAGCTTAGGACTTAATTCTGTATAAGTGCCGGTTCCATGATTTACTGTATCATATCTGCTATTAGCTTGGTCATAAGTCACATGTTGACCATCGAATTTTTTAAATCTGTCTATACGAAGTCCACTATAAATAGCCCAGTCATGATTAGGACGATATGTATCTTGAACAAATAATGCTAGATTAGTTGTAGCGCCTTTGTTGATTTCGTACAAACCACCTGGATACGTAGTGGAATCAAAAGAGGAATGGTTTCTCCAATTCGTTAATTCTCGTCGTTTTTGGTTAAAGCTTTCTTTTTTCCAGTTAAATCCAGCAACAACACTGTGTTTGCCTCTGCGGTCCCATACTTTCTGTACATCTAAATTAATTGTTTTTCCAGGATAGAAGGAGTCATCCCCAGGCCCACTATAATTTGGCGTATTTGGGTTAGCAGGGCTAGAGAAACCATCTTTTTTACGATCTAACATATTGAACGTAGCTTGAATCTTATTTTTGTCATTTTTATATTGTAAGTTATGGGAGTGATACTCTTTTAATCCGTCATAACCTAAATATCGACTTGTTCTAAGGGCTACATATTTTTGATTGCTAACTTTGACATTACCTGAAAAAACTGGTTGACCACCAACTGTAATCGTACTCATTGGATTTTCATAAGCATATCTGTTTTTTGTATATAGATATGAATATGTTAACGACTCTCTATCACGAAGCTTCATCGTAATGTAGGTAGAAAGGCTTTTATTGTCATAGGATTTATCGCCACGACTACCTAATAGATAGGACCCATCTTTTGTTTGCGGTACAGGATTATCTGGTGTAACCGTCACTGTAGTAGGTCTAATGTTGGCAGCTCTGCCAGTAATAAAGAAACCAGGATATCCATCGGTTTTTCTTTGCTCTCCGGATATACCAACAGAGACGCGATCAGATACACGCGCATCAAAACCTAATTCATTGTTGCGAGTTCCGTGGGAACCATATCCGATTTGTCCATGCCAATGGATATCTTTCATATCTTGTTTAGGTTGTAGCTGTTTCGTTTGAATGCTGATAACACCGGCAACACCTCGACCACCATATAAAGAGGAGCTTGGACCACGTACTAACTCAATTCGATCAATTGAATGTACCGGAATAGCTTCCCAATCTACACTATTATTAAATGTATTATTCATTGGTACACCATTGAGTAATACTAATGTGTTAGTGGAGTCAAAACCACGAATTTGTAATCCTCCATTTGCCTTTTGGCTTTTATAAACACCTGGTAACATTTGTAAAGCATCAGCTACTGTATCAACTCTGCGTGCTTCAATATCTTTAGCTGTAACTACAGAAACGGAACTTGGTGTTTTTGAAATATCTTCCATTGTTCTTGTAGCTGTTACCGTGATAGTTGGTACTATGGTTTGCTCAGATCCAGCATTGCTGTCAGTAGCATTTACCACTTGACCACTCATAGCTGTCAAAATCATAGAAAATAATACGGCCTTTGACGTACTAAATCGTCCCCAACGCGTTACATTTCTCTTATTTATACTTTTTCTCATACACACGACCCTTTACATTATAAAATAAAAATAATATACACTATCTTAAGTATATCATTGGACTATATCTTTTAAAAATTCTGCATTATGAATACTGGTTATATACTTATAAATACCAATTATATTCAAAAAAGCTTATTAAATCAGTGCCTTTGGTCTTCATCTGACTTGTAGTAGATATATTATTTTATGTAAATGCTGCATATTATACCAATAGAGGTATTAGTAAAACTTATAAACATATGAATTTATTTCATTAATATAAAAATATTGAATAACTCATAAAAATTTTTCTTACAATGAGCGTATCTTATGTATATCTTGCAAAATAAAATGTTCTTTTTAGTGAATTTGTATGTATCTATTAGTGAATGTAACTAAGAAAATTTTATGGAGTAAGAGATTGAGTATAGTTATAGAGAAGGAAGAGAGAGACATGTTTACTATGAACAAATTGAATTCTCAACAACAAAATGGCAAGAAGGTAAGACGTGTAAGTGCATCGTTAACGGCTTGTGTGTTTGCATTAACCTTAGGATCTGTTGCCGTGTTAACTGCCCAAACTGTAGAGGCAGCTGGTCAAGTCATAGGCGGCTATGCTGCTGCTAATCAGGCACTAGGTGATGGCAGTGTTGTCGTAAGTGGAGGCAAAGATAAAGAGCCTAATGTTGCAGAAGGTGAAAATAGTGCTGTACTTGCAGGTACGATGAATGCAGCAGAAGGATCATATACAGCTATTGTAGGTGGTTTTAAAAATATAGTTCACGAAGAGATTAAAAGTGGTGCTATTCTTGGTGGTACAAAGAACCAAATTGAAGCTGTTGGTTCTTTAGTGGGTAATTATGCAACAATCAGCGGTGGGGAAGATAATATTGCGTATGGTGAATCTTCTTCTATTTCTGGTGGTAATGCCAATGGTACCTATGGGTTACACAGCTCTATTGCTGGTGGCCGTGGTAACAATGCGGGCGGTGAAATCGGTTCCGTTATTGGGGGATCACAAAATAATGCAGATGGTCATGGCAGTACCCTCGCTGGTGGCTTAGGTAATACCGGTGTAGGCAAGTGGTCCTCCGTATTTGGGGGCAGCAAAAATGAAGCTGTAGGTGTTGGTGCTTCCATTCTTGGTGGCGGTGGCCGAGAATTTACAGGTCGTAGATTTGTTAATCATAAAAATATTGCTAATGGTGAATACAGTACAATTGTAGGTAGTCGCGATGGAAGAACTGTAGGAAATGGTAGTACTGTTGTTGGTGGTTCTAATGGTCTAACACTTGGTGTAGCATCTACATCTATCGGTGGCGGATTTACAGGTTCTCAAGCAGAGAACAGTTTAGCCTTAGGTCATAAGGCAGGAACGACTGTAAAATATGGAACTGCTATCGGTTATGAAAGCGTAGCTACAGAAGAAGGCACAATTGCATTTGGTCATGATGCTGGTGATGTTTCTGGTTACACAGTAAATATCCAGATAAAGAAATCACCACACACTTGGGTTATAAAAAAACTGTGCCAGATTATGATAAAGAGCCTACAGTAACACCTACTACATATTCAGATGCTAAATATAATCGTTTAGTGAAAGTAGCTGATGGCGTTGATGCACATGATGCGGCAACAGTAGGTCAATTGGAAAATGCTATTAGCCAAGTACAATCTGTAGGTACAAATATAGAAACTACAGTTAATAAAGCGACTGCATCTAGTTATGCATTAGCTGCATTACAATCAAACTTCTCAGAAGGTGAAACTGGATTGGGTGTAGCCGTTGGCTTTGGTCATTATCATGGCAAAACAGCAACTGCTTTAGGTGCTTACTACCGTCCAAACCGCAATCTACAATTTAATGTAGGTACTGTGGTTGGCAATGGTAACCAAGGCTTTAACGGTGGCCTTAGCTTTAAAGTAGGCCCTGAATCTAAAACAGTGCCATCCTCTACAGATGCTAGAATTGCTCAACTGGAAAAACGTATCCAAGAATTAGAGCAAGCTAAAAATAATTAGAATAACATAGGATAAAAGCATCCTATATCCTAAAAGGTGCAGCTCAAGGAGTTGCACCTTTTTTGTATAACATTATTTGTTGGTTATAAAATCTTTTCTGAAATATTATAAAAAAATAATATTGAAATGATAGAATAGAAGTAAGATTAATAAATCAGAATCATGTATATATGTAATTTAATAAATTGATAAAATGAGGTCAATTTAAATGGTAAAGAGAAATGATGATTTATGTATTATTACAATAAGAGAACTTATGGAGCACAAGGAGCCACCTAAGCAAAATTTAGGCATTCCAGAATATCAAAGGCCATATAAATGGAGCCCTCAATCGGTTTTAACATTGATTAATGATATATATACTGCATTTAAAAATAATATGTTAGAGTATCGCATAGGAACTGTTGTTCTTCACAATACTCCAACCCAGTTAAATATTGTTGATGGGCAACAGCGACTTACAACATTATCAATACTATTTTTTGCCATCAGTGAATTAGGTAATAATATTAGAAAGCTACCATCGTCATTGTTAAATGCCAAATATAATGAACTATCTTCAGAAGCTATAGTTAGAAATCTAAGTGTTATAAGAAAAAGACTTTTTGGATTTTTGAGAAACAAGAACTGGAAGATTATAGTAATTATTTATTAGATCATTGTACTGTAGTAAAAATAGTTACGAAAGATGAACAAGAGGCGTTTCAGTTTTTTGATTCACAAAACTCAAGAGGAAAGGCGTTGGCTCCACATGATCTTTTAAAATCCTATCATTTACGAGAGATGAATGATGAAAGTGAAAGTGTAAAGATTGATATTGTAAATACATGGGAAAGTACTAAGCAATCTGAACTAGAAAAATTTATTTGCAGATAATTTATTTCCATTAATTAGATGGTATAAAAAAATAAAGACGGTTTAAATTATTCGATTAATCAGATAGATGTTTTCAAAGGTATTAAGAAGAGTAATAACTATAATTTTTTTCTATTTATAATAAAAGCATCTAATCTCTATGTGGAGAAGTTTAATTACGAAGGTCTATATGAGCTAGCATCTAGCAAAGCACTCAATCAATTTCAATTGACTCAGCCACTTATTGCAGGATCACGCTTTTTCAAGTATACTCAACACTATTTAAATCTATATAAGACTTTGGAAAAAAAGAATATTTCATAGTTTTTAATGAGGACGAAATTATCCAATCTGGTTCAGGTGATCATTATATATATAATTTATTTATTAACATACTAATGTTCTATGTTGATAGATTTAATATAAATTCACTTACAGAAACTAGATTATTATTTTTTTATAAATGGGCATATTCATTACGGGTTTGTATGAAAGCTATTTATAGGGAATCTATAAATAAATATGCTAGAGGAAAAATCTGATAGATTAAATAGTGGTCTTAATTTATTTTCGGTAATCTCTGACATGCAGGATCCGATGGAGTTAGATACTATAATATTAGATGTAATATCAGAAGATACTTTCAAAAAAATTCAAAGGTTAACACTGAAAGATATCAAAAAGTATTTGAAAAAGATATCTAGTGAGGGAAATATATGATAAATTATGAAACTATTGTACAACCTCAAGAGTTTACCGTGGAGCAAATTTTTTTAATAATAATGAGTATTTAATACCTATCTATCAAAAGAAACTATGCATGGTCGAGATTTGAGATTGAACAGTTGCTAGATGATATTAATGATATTGATATAAATAAAAACAAAAAAAGTATTATTTAGGTAATTTAATTGTAAATGAGCGTGGCATGAATTGCTTTGAGGTTATTGATGGACAGCAAAGGCTAACAACATTATTTTTATTACTTTGTTTTTTAAACAATCAATCTATTAATGAAGGATCATTAACATTTGAAGCACGTGAAGCATCAAATAGAACCTTAAATTTAATTAAAAACAAGGAATGATATAAAGCAAATATCCAAAAAAATTTATATTCTCAAGAAATTATTGAGGGATATTCTATCATAAGTAAATATTTTGATAAAAAAATAGGGAATCTATTTCTGAATTTAATAAAAAACTTTCAGCTATCATATTAGTTCGAACACAAGTACCTAAAAATATTGATTTAAATCATTATTTTGAAATTATGAATACCAGAGGTGAGCAGTTGGAACTACATGAAATTATGAAGGCCAAGCTGTTAGGTGCAATTAAAAGTAGTGATACAGAACGTGATAGACTAGATAAAATAATTGCCTCAACTATATGGGATGCTTGCTCACAAATGAATAAGTATGTTCAAATGTGCTTTCCTATAGAGAAACGAGAATCTATATTTGATAAATCTTGGAATTCTTTTGATATTGGTGATTTTGATGAATTAAGAAATTTGTTTGGTGAAGAAAATCTTAATAATGAAACTGAGTTTACATTAGAAAGTAAATTAAGACAACCTATATATAGCTTAAATGCTAGTATAAAAGAAGATAGTATAGAAAATGAAAGATTTGAGTCAATTGTTATATTCCCAAATTTTCTTCTTTTGGTTAATGAAGCAATGAGTCTATCTGATGAAAATAAAGATAATGACGCAGGTCTAGATGATAAAAGATTTCTTGAAATAATGAAAGTGCATTGGAGTAGTAAAGATGCCGCCCTTAACTTTATTTTTTCATTACTTAAATATCGTTATATATTTGATCAATATATAATTAAAAAGAGAGTATATAGGACAATATAGATTAGATGGTAAATGGTCTTTACAACAGCTAACAAGTTATGAAGGGAAAAATCATTATTATAAACCATATTATTTATTAACCTTTAGTTCTACTTCTAGTGAAAGTGATAAATCAAAATATGATAGTGAAATTAATAATAGATTGTGTTGGTTAGAATCCTGTTTAAGAATTACATATACATCGCCTAAAACTATGCATTGGATAGCAAGAGTTATGGCTGATGTAAATAAGAATCCAGACGGTAATCATATAATTCCAATGCTTGAAAAATATTGCTGTGAGAAAATTGAGGAGTCTAAATATCAAATTCGCACAGGTTTTAACATTGACCGTATTGTATTTACCTATTTAGATTACATTTTATTGCGAGATGAATTTAAATCATTTAGAGAATTCCAATTTCAATTTAGGACATCAATAGAACATTTTTTCCCAAGAAATCCGGAAAATATGAAAGATGCAGATTGTATTAATAATATTGATAGTTTTGGTAATCTTGCATTGATAACAGTATCTGCAAATTCAAAGTTCTCTAATATGATTCCAAAACATAAAGTAGAACAGTATCCAGAAATTATTAATCAAAGTCCAAAACTTATTAAGATGAAGAGGCTCTTGGACGAGAATGGAGGAGCCTGGGATTCTTCTAGTATAGATGAACATAAAGTAGAAATGTTTAAGTTATTAGATGATGAAATTAAAGATAAGATAGGATAAGTAAATAAATAGAACTAGCTAGTCATACATCATAATATGTAAAGCAAATATTGAGCATATGAGAGTTTCGCAGGTGTAAGAAGAATGATTTTGCTTAGTCTATAAATTTCAAAATACAAGGGAGGGATTAACATGTTAGGAGCAATCATTGGTGATATAGTTGGTTCACGATTTGAATTTAATAATTATAGACATAAGGACTTTGATTTCTTTACAGATCAATGTGTATTAACTGATGATAGTATAATGACACTTGCCATAGCAAAGTCAATTCTTATGAGCCAACAGGATTGCAGCAATCTTTCGAAGAATGCAGTGGAATGTATGCAAATGATTGGTAGATGTTATCCCGGTTATGGATATGGTGATCGGTTCTATAGATGGATCTTCGCAGAGGATCCTAAGCCATATAATAGTTATGGTAATGGTTCTGCTATGCGAGTTAGTGCTGCTGGATTTGCAGCACATAGTTTGGATGAAGCGAAGCTTCTATCTAAATTAGTTACTGAGGTCACTCATAACCATCCTGAAGGTATGAAGGGGGCGGAGGCGACCGCAGTTGCCATATATCTAGCTAGAACTGGCAAAGATATGCTTGAAATCAGAGAGTACATTAATCAGCATTATTACACTATGGATTTCACACTGGATGAAATCAGAGATACCTATAGATTCGATGAAAGCTGCCAAGGTACAGTACCGCAAGCACTACAAGCCTTCTTTGAATCTACTGATTATGAAGATGCTATTCGTAATGCTATCTCAATAGGTGGCGACAGTGATACTGTTGCTGCTATTTGTGGTGGTGTAGCTCAGGCCTATTATGGTATTCCAATGGATATTAGGAAACAGGCTTTATCGTTTTTAGATACTAAACTGCTAGGCATATTAACGTCCTTTGAAGAAAAGTATATGTCTGCTATATAATTTATATTTCAATAATGATGACCCATATATATGTATAATAAAGGAACCTATGTCATAATGGCGTTCCATTTAATTGAAAATTCTGAAAGGTCTCTTACTTCGGTAAGAGGCTTTTTCTATATCAAAAGTTACAATAAATTTAGTATAATTAAACTATGAATTATCAGTATACATATAAGGTCGTATTATAAGGGAGAGACATATATGATACATCTTAAGGATTTAGGCAGTTTTGAATCTGTGCCAAAGTTAGTGACAGCCATTATAAATGGAAATATAACAGCACTTGAAAGTGCATTACAAGGTGGTTGGGATATAGATAAACCTATACAAATTGGTAAATATAGTGAGTATGCACCTCTAAAATTAGCGTTAGTGATGGAATGTTTGCCAAGTGTGAAATGGTTGGTTGAACATGGCGTAGATCTAAATGATGAAGAAAATCCAAGCTTCTTATTAGCAGTACGGTATGGTAATCAAGAGATAGTAGACTATGTTGTAGCTCAAGGGGCTAATATTAACTCCTTAAACTCTGTGGATGTAGATGCCTTTCAAGCTGCTTTATATGGCAAGAAATATGAGAACTTACAACTCATTCATGATTTAGGCCATACAGTACAAAAATATGGCGGACGAGCTTTCAGAAATGTCATTACAGATGAAAATTATGAGGTCTTAGATTTCTTTATTAATAATGGTGTGGATATTAATTACAACAAGCCTGATTCTGTATATCCATTTAAGCCAACCCCACTATGTGTAGCAGCTCGGTATGTGGATTTACAGATGTGCCAGTATTTGGTAGAACATGGTGCTGATGTGACCATCACAGAAAAGGATGGAATGCGTCCCTATAGTATTGCTATTGAAAAAGGCGATATGGAAATGGCTGAGTATTTTAAAAATTTAGAGCCTGCGGAGTACCATGATAAACAGAATAAAATGGATCAATTAAAACCGTTTAAACTACCAAATGGACTAGTATCATTTTTAGAGGGAGATACTCTCTATTTTGAATTACCAGACTCAGATTTTATCTCTATAGAGTTCTTACCTTTACTTGATACAGTTCCATTTAAATGGGGACGTCGTAAACTATTACGTTTATCGAAAGAGCTAGGTGAGTACAACGATTATCAAATTGTATGGGATCCTAAATCTAAAAAGATTTCCTGTTATGATATGGAACATCAAGAACTACGAGAGCTCTGTAAATTTGATGAGTTTATAGCGGATATGTCAGGGCAATTAGAAACTTTGTTTTAATGGATATCGTAAAGGAGAGATGGTACATATGATAGATACCTTTGAGAAAACATATACGGATTGGTCTATTGATGTAGGCACCTATAAATATGAAGGTATTACACTGAATGAAGTTGAACAAAATCTGTATGCTATTGAGGATCAAGAGCAAGATTTTGTAGTTATTTCTCCATCAAAAGCAATCTCCATAGATAATAAACTATATAACTTGTACAGGTTTGTAGCGATCAAGATACTGATTTATTACATATTGAGATAAGTGTTACTAATGATGGTGAGCAGGGTGCTATTATATACGGTAAAAATGAGCTAGGACCTCAAGAGGTATTACAGATCATAGAAGACTTTATTGTACATCAAAAGGTTCCAGCATTAGATAGTTGGGACATAGTATTAGATCTTAGACCGAAGATGGAAAGTTATGTAAAGGGTTCCGAAAATGACTAATGATGTAAAATATGATGAACTGTTAAAGCAATATACCTGGTCCTATGAAGGAATACAATTTTGTTGGGATGAGAAGCCCACGAATGCTAATGTAGATACTGCTAAATTATTAGCTACCAATTATCATAAGAATATAGATTCTATTGTTACTTTCATTCATAACGAAATTCTAGATTGGTATGGCGATGTAAACATTGATGAAGTGAAAACACGGATAGGTATGCCTATTATTGAACCAGAGCGAGATGCTGTGACCTATTGTGAGCAAACCTTTGATGATACGCACATCTTTTCCTTTACATTTTGGGGTAATGAATTCAAAGATTTACATTACTTTGCCATAGATGGATAATATATTCTCTAATGATTTAGTTACTACCAATAGCATGCGGAGTCTATTATGTTATATACACCGAATAACCTTTTGTATAAGTATATTCGCTATCGATTTAGACGAATTCAGATTCAATGTAATATAGTATATGATATAGCACCAGAGGACGAAGATGAGATTTGCCGTAATCTGTTAAAACAGAGAGCGAAGATATTGATTCCTGTTGGCATAGTCTATGGTTTGATATTTGCCCTTACTTTCACTTGGCTATTAGGCACAAGTGGGGAATTGAACCCATTAATGCAATGGGAAGTAAGAGTTATTGACTATGTTATACCATTTTTAAATACCGTTAATTTTAAGTGGTATGCGTATTCACTGAATTTATTGTGGGCAGCCCTTATATTGGCCCCTGTCGGGATTATTAACGTATCTCCTTATATCATTTTTTCCTATATTATAGATACCATTTTGATACGACGCGAGGTGAAAGCTTTAATAAAAAAATATTCCATTGATCAAATAAAATGTGGTTAGATTATATCTATTTGTTTAGGAGAGAGTATTATGAGTAATCTAAAAGATTTCAATTGGGCTGGATTTTGGAAAGACACCGATTATGCATTTGAGTCCTATATAGGTAGAGATGTTACCGATGAGGATATTAAGAATACTGAAACTGAACTAGGCTATATATTGCCTACAGCATATATAGAGCTACTTAAAAACCATAATGGTGGTGTAGTAAATAAGAATTGTTTTATTAACGATGATGACGATTGTGTATATATAACAGGAATATATGGCATCGATAGAGATAAAAAATACTCTCTTTTAGGTGAGATGGGTAATGAATTTTGGATTTCAAAAGTAAAATATCCCCCTATCGGTATCGTTGTAGCCGATACAATTTCCGGCGGTCACGACATGATTTTCCTCGATTATCATGAGTGCGGTCCAACCGGTGAACCTAAGGTTGTACGTGTAGATCAAGAATGTGATTACTCAATTACTCCGTTAGCAGATAATTTTGGTGACTTTATTAAGAACTTATATTTCAATATAGAAGAAATTACGGATGAAGAGTTTCAAGAATTAAGTGATACAGAAAAGGTTAAGCTCCTTAATGAACAAGAGGGTATCGATTTCAAGCGTGCGATGGAGTTATTAACTAACATAGGCATTGATAATTTGTCGCCTATATTGTTAAGCGCCTTAGGACGTATGTATAACAATACTGGCCGCGCAGCAGAGGCTATTGATTTATTTGAACGTATCGATGAGGCACATCGCGATTGGTCTTGGTATTATCGTTGTGGCTATGCTCATGGGATGCTAGGGTATGGTAAAAGCTATGAATCTGAACATGTACAGAAGGCATTACAATTAATAGAAACAGGCATAAAAATGACGAAAGAAGCCCATTTAGATAAACAACTTGGTTGGTGCTGTGAAGTAGTAAAATATCACCTATTTAAAATCAAGCCAAAAGAGTACAAGGAGGATTATCCTGTGATATTTGAAACCATTAAGAATCTTTTTGATAATAAAAATAGTAAAAAGACTACAGAAGATAACCATATTGAAGACGCTAATGAATACGAAGAGGATAACTATCCTACATATGATGTAGTCCATTGGGTATTTAATAAGCAAACATATAGCAGAGAAGCGTTTTCCAAAGAATATAATGAAATGTAAAGAAATATGTAGATGATGATGAGGCAGATGACGACGATAGATTAGAAGAACCTGAAATTTTAGTAACCTATGAAGCTTGGATTGAAAGTGAAGACCAACTTTTTGATAATGAACGTGTTACCGACGAAGAATTGCTGGAAGAAGATAAAGAAGATGGCATGTGGCAGGTAGAAATTATGGCTCATCTTGTGGCTGATAATGGCACATATTTTACTAGAGAAGAGTTGCTCTTTAAATTGCACAATTTGATGGCAAATAAAGAATTAGGCGATCACGTATTCTTTGAAGGCATCGAATACGAAGGACATGAATGTGAAGGGTATGGTCTCATAGATAACGAAGACGGTATACCTGTATTCTATATTGTTTGTGGTAGCTAGCTTCTAGATAATGTTTATTTTAAGACTATATATGAAATATGACAGGATGTGACATAATGGGATTAACGGTTGAACAATTTAAAGCATTTTCTGATGCGGAGCAATTACACACCATTAAAGAGCTTAATAATTCTGGGGATGTAGAAACTATTATTAATATATTAACTGATGTGGGCATGGAAAATTTATCCGTACCTCTATTAGGTGAGCTTGGTAGAGCTTATAACAATAATAGCAATGAAAAAGAGGCTATTAAGGTATTAGAATCTATTGATGAAGAGTATCGTGATGCGGTGTGGTATTATCGCTGTGCCTATGCGTATGGAGCCCTTGTCTTGGATAATAGTGACGGGTACACATCGAATACTATGCAACAGATGCTAAGATTAGTAGATAAAGGTGTACGTTTAGCTACGGAAGCTAAACTAGATGATATAAAATCGTATTGTTTTGAAGTCATTGATATGTGCTATTTGAAAATGGATTTTGAAACATGTGAAGCTGACTATCCTGATTTATGTGCAGCTTATAATGAATACGTAGCAGAGAAAAAGAAGAAACGTAAAGGTGTACCTCGTCATCGGACAATCACTGTCGAAGAGATACAAGCTACCGATGATGTATGGATCATTAATGAACCCATGTATTGGACCATCAATATATATGGATCTTACGATGATTATATAGAATCCGCAAAAAGCTTTACTATAGAGCAAAGATACCTTAATGCTATATCTTGGTACTTCGCAGAGGTTAATAATGGTGGTCATCATCAATTCTTCTATAACTCTACCGGTATTGTATGGGAAGATGCTCTAGCCGTTTACGTCTCTTTAAGATGGATATACTAGCGGATAATTTACAATCTGTCATCGATTATTTTGGTGGCTCAGTTCCATTTGATAGGGAAGAACGATGGAACATTTTAAAAGATTGGGAAAATGAGGATGAACTGTTCGATTTCCTTGATAAAAAAGATGATGTAGTATATGAATATGATGGAATCTATGAAGACACATTCGTACATGCACATCCTGAATTATTTGTATTTGATGGGACCTATAAAGTTCCAGAATAAATGTAGTGATATAGCAGATAAGTGCTACTTTCACTAACAATATATGTATTAGAGGTATTACATGTTAGATAAACAAGGCGTATATGATTGTTTGCATGACCATCATATCGATTTTGAAGTTACGGATCACGCACCGCTATTTAGTATGGACGATAAACCAGATGTAGAACTGCCATATCCAGAATGGGATGCGAAGAATTTATTTATCCGAGACCATAAGCGGGAGCATTACTATTTAATTACTGTACGCGGTTCAAAGCGTGTAGATTTAAAACAATTCCGTAAGGACCACAATCTTAAAAAGATTTCCTTTGGTTCTGAAGAAGAGTTATGGGAGATTTTGAAGATTAAACCAGGTCATGTATCACCATTCTGCTTGCTCCACGATGAGAAGCGTAAGGTGCATTACTACATTGATGCGGATTATAAGGATAATTTAATCGGTATACATCCTAACCAAAATGATGCGACCGTGTGGTTACAAGGAAAAGACCTTGTTAAGCTTATAGAGGAGCATGGTACAATAGTGGAATATATTACAATATAAATTACAAAGTTGATTTATTCTTTCTAGGTGTTTGACAAGCTAAATTTAGTTTTGTATTATAGAGATAGAAGTAGGCCACTGACCGATATGTGGGGTATAAATAGTCGGGTTGAAAGTATTACCGCTGACCAATATTGCGGTATATAAATGGTTGGGTTGATAATAAAGTCCTTCGCTACAAGCGGAGGGCTTTTTGTATCTGGAGGGACTATGGAGAAGAGAGGGTTTTATATTGTTAAAGACTCATTTTTTTCAGATATGAATGAATCTTTTTTGAAGGGAAACAAATTAGGAAATAGACCTCATTATTATTGCTTTCAAGATAGTAATAGAGATATATACTGGATGATTCCTTTATCAAGTCAAATTCAAAAGTATAGAGAGATAATTAAGAAAAAAGAGCTTAAATATAAACGTTGTGATACACTTTATATAGCAAAACTTGATGATGGTAAAGAAAGTGTATTTTTGATTCAAGATATGTTTCCTATTACAATAGATTATATTGAACGAGAGTATACAATTGGGGGCAATCATTTTTTAGTTACGAGTAATCATACTGCAAAAATTATAGAACAAAAAGCACGTACTGTACTCGCTTTGCTAAAGAGAGGTATAAAGTTTATGCCAACCCAACCTAATGTTATTCGCTTATATAAAATATTAAAAGACAGAATAAATAATAATGATTAATTAAGCTTACTGAGGTACTAGCATGAATTTAAGAGTTTTTAAACGTATAATATTTACATTTGCTATTTCAGTTTTAGGTGTGAGTACATCATTTGCTGCATTCACATTTGATAAACAAGAACAAGTAGATACAGCCCCTATTGTAGGTTTGTATCGTTTCCAAGTACCGAACGAATTACAAGGTGCGTATAATACTGCAGGTGTTCAGAATTTAACAGCCTCTATGGCTAACGAGCCTAATACATTATCTATGAATGTAGCTCATATGAAAGGAAATCCATCTGAATCATACGTAGTGGAGGTATATAAAGATACGGCTGCCTTAGAAACACATCGGAAATCTGAGCATTTTCAAAACTATATTAATGAAGTAGGATCTAAATTGACGAGTCGTAAGTTGTATGATGTACAACCTATGCTATTGATTGAAAAACCAGATGCTTTATCTATTATTAATGATGGCAAATCTGTTGTGACCTTAACGGAATTTACTGTAGATGGAAATGAAGTAGATACAGTACAAAAACAATATCAATTAGATATTGATCGTGCCGTTCGTGATGATGCGGGCTATAAGGCAGGTTACGTATTACGTGAAAGAAATAATAAAACTCACTGGTATGTTATTCAAATTTATAGCGATGAATCAGCTTTCAATAAACATATGAGTAGCCCAGGCTATCGTTTTATGATGAGCCAAATTCAAGGTAGTTTACAAGGGGTTACTACTAAAGTGTTACAAGGCGACATTTTAGTAAATCATGGTGGTCAATCTTTTGTAAGACCATAAAGTTTGATATACTATAAACAGTAAAGTTACTGCTAGCATATATATGTGTTAGCAGTTTTTTTGTTATATAATAAGTTAAAGTCTTTATAGACCATAAGGAGTTACATATGACACAGCAAGAACGTTTAATTTATCTTGTAAAAGGATTAGTAGTAGAATATACAGAGAAATATAAAGACGAACACATTGAAATCCCTAATGATGAAGCAGAACAGTTCACACTTTTTAGGTCTCTTTGTAATATTCGCTCTGCAGGATCTATGCCTGCTGAATGGATGAAGATACAAGATGAGTATTTAACTGAATTAGCCCGTGAAAAAGGAATTGTTACCATTAATGATATGGAAAAACGTGCACCACAGATTTATTTATGGCAAGGCGATATTACGCGCCTTTCAGTGGATGCTATAGTGAATGCGGCTAACAATCAATTGTTAGGGTGTTTTGCACCAAATCATAGATGTATTGATAATGCTATTCACACCTTTGCGGGTATTGAGCTTCGTATGGCTTGTTCTCGTATGATTGAATACATGGATATGCCTGAAAAAACAGGTGTTGCACGTAAAACCTATGGTTTTAATTTACCAGCTAAACATGTTATTCACACGGTAGGACCTATTATTTATGATTCCCTTACAGATATAGAACGAGAACAATTGGCTTCATGTTACAGGTCTTGTTTAGAGTTAGCCAATGCTTATAGCTTACAGTCCATTGCATTCTGTTGTATTTCTACAGGTGAATTTAGATTTCCTAATGAAGACGCAGCACAAATTGCTATCGATACGGTGCGTACCTATTTGAAAGAAACTAATAGTAAAATACAAGTGGTATTTAATGTATTTAAGGATATAGATTATGACATCTACAACAAATTATTGGGATAAATAACATACTCCTTTTGAAATTCATAAAAATACTGTATCATTTAATAATGACATACAAAAGGTTATGAATGATTTATTAGTTTAAAAAGGAGTTAATGTACTATGAATTATAAATACACCTATGAAAGCCCATTAGGAACTATGATAATGCTTGGTACATTAACGTATTTAACAGATTTATTTTTCGTTGATGAAGCTCATGCACCTAGTTATGATGATGCGGAATATATTGAACAAAAAACAGGCCCTTTTGAAGTGACCATTATGTGGCTAGACCAATATTTTAAAGGTCAAAAACCATTTATTACTCCACCAATACAATTAGAAGGAACAGAGTTCCGTAAGTCTGTATGGTCTGTATTGCAAACTATACCTTATGGGGGAACTACAACCTATGGAGATGTTGGTAAACAAATAGCTGAAAAGCAAGGTAAAGATAAAATGTCTGCTCAAGCTGTGGGCGGTGCCGTAGGACATAATCCTATATCTATTATCATTCCATGTCATCGTGTAATTGGCAGTAATGGTAAATTGACCGGATATGCAGGTGGTATTGAACGTAAGAAATATTTGTTAGATCTTGAATCGAAATATAAATAGAACTCTATGTGTATTGGTGTTATACATTGAACTAATATAATAATGAGCTAATATAAAAGAGATTACTCTTGGGTGATTGTATACGCCAGAGTAATCTCTTTTTTGTATTTCAAGTTAGTTATATAAATTTATTTTCTAATGTACCAATACCACTAATTGTAATAGACACAGTATCACCAGATGTTAGCCATCCATATTTTGATTCGTTTTTACCGAGTACAACACCACTAGGTGTACCGGTAAAGATAATATCACCCTCTTGTAGTGTAATATACTGAGATACAAACTCTATGATTGCATCTGGTTTAAATAACATTTGTTCTAATTTAGCTTGTTGACGCACTTCACCATTGACTGTTGTGGTAATAGTGGCATTGTCAAAATCAAAATCATCTGGAGAAACAATAGTAGGACCGATAGGGGCAAAGTTATCTAGTGATTTACCTAGAATCCATTGGGAGCCTCTAAATTGTAAGGCTCGAGCTGAAACATCATTTCCAATGGTATAGCCTAATATATGGTCTCTGGCCTGTTCACGAGATATATTTTTACCAGCCTTACCAATAACGATGACGAGCTCTCCTTCGTAATCATAATGAAGGTTTTCGTCTTGTATAAGAACTATATCTTGATGTGACGCCAATGCATTAGATGTTTTCATAAAGATTTCTGGAAACTCATGTATAGCAAGACTAGTTTCCGCAATATGATCCGCATAATTAAGGCCTATACAGATGATATTTTTAGGATTAGAGATTAGTTCATGTTTAGTAGTTGATTTCATAAGAAATACCTCCTTAAGAGCTGGGATATATATCTTAAGATAATTATAATATAAATCACTATGTAAAGAATAATTTTGACGAAATAATTATATAGAGGCATTTTTGTCACATCCCGTTTGATATACTTTTAAAAAAGTAATAAAAGGAGGAGTCCCTATGTATATGCATAGAAATGTGACAGATAAATTTATAGGTACCGTAGCAACTTGTGACATTATAAGTACGGGTAGTTGGTATGGTGATTTACCAGATGGCATTCCAAAGGAAGTGAAATTAAATCGTAAAGATTACTATATTGAAGAGATACAACATATTTCTATTAAGGAAGCCATAAGTGTTACCTATGGCATTAAATGGGAGCATATCTCAAAACCTGTAGAGGATAAAATAGAATCCTTAACTACTAAGGAGTACTCAATTGACGAATCTAAAAACAATATCTATTAGAGCTTATGAGGCGTAGATTTTCCGATGATATTGACCTATATGATGAGGATGAGTGTGCTGTCCAAGTGCAGCTCATCAACACTGAGGATCAGGAATTTATATATGGATTTCCTTTTGATAATACCCTGAGGGCCATGTCTATACTATTCAGACAAATCCTAGGTATGCCTACATTACTTTTATTTGATGGAAATCGAGAAAAAGATAGAATTCAAGAGCTTCATATTGAAGTGCAAAAAAATATGTACCAAGAATATGGTGACGTAAATACATTGAATTTTAATTGGAATGAGCCGTCTATTTCCATTGATTGTAATAGTAAGCAATTTGGTCACTCTAGCCATAGTCATAGCGAGTATGTAGATAATCAAATGATTCATCAATTGAAGCAAGATATTGACTTTCACATTGGCGAAACGCTATATAGTTTAGATTCCTTTAGTCTTAGTGAAAGTCATGACCTTGATAGAGACCCTGCTCGTGGTGGTATAGTAACAGTACGTATTAAATGGGCGCATAAAGAGGATACATTGTTTATAGGGAATGTAACTAATCAGTATGTACCCACTTGGTATAAAAATCTAATTAATTTTATACATGCTCATACAAGAGATAAATCTTTACAAGAGTTTTTACAATCAAATCATACATCTGATAGAAGGATTTATACGTATTGTTCCGTATATATTTTTAAGATAAACCAGGAATTTTATTATCGTACTGATAGAAATGATATATATGAAGGGGATATTGTAAAAGTTCCGTTTGGATCCGATAATGCGGTTCGTACTGGTCGTGTAGAATCTATTTCCTATCATACGCGTTACGACGTACCTTATGATTTGAAACGAACCAAATTTATTATAGATAAAGACTTAGAGATTATTTATGATACCAATCGTTATAGATATGATGATCCATATGATTTATAAGGCATCAAAATAAGTGGTATTCTATATTTTTTACTTAAGTACACTCAACTTATTACATGTCTAATTTCTGTTCTCTATAGAATATGTTGAAATAACTTGCTCATAGTGTTAAGATTATAAGTATATTAATAAGCATGGAGGTCATTGTTATGAGCAAGAATATCGATTGGGATAATCTCGGTTTTGGTTATGTAGAAACCGATTACCGTTATTTGACTACATATAAAGATGGTAAATGGGACGAAGGCGGATTAATTACTGATGCTAACGTTGTTCTTAATGAATGTGCAGGTGTATTCCAATATGCACAAACTATATTCGAAGGTTTAAAAGCATACTACACTAAAGATGGTCACATTGTATGTTTCCGTCCAGATCTTAATGCAGAGCGTTTAAATCAATCTGCGGAACGCCTTGTAATGCCTACATTACCTGAAGGACGCTTCCTTGAAGCGGTTAAAGAAGTTGTGAAAGCGAATAAAGACTTTGTACCTCCATATGGTCATGGTGCTAGCCTTTATATTCGCCCTTATATGATGGGCACAAACTCTGTTATCGGTGTAAAACCGGCTGACGAATATCAATTCCGTGTATTTACAACACCAGTAGGACCTTACTTTAAAGGCGGTGCAAAACCAATCAAAATCCGCATTACTGATTTTGACCGCGCAGCACCTCATGGCACTGGTCATATCAAAGCTGGTCTTAACTATGCTATGAGTTTATATGCTATCACTGATGCACATGAACATGGTTATGCTGAAAATATGTATCTTGATGCGGCTACTCGTACACATGTAGAAGAAACTGGTGGTGCGAACTTTATCTTTATTACAAAAGATGGTACTTTGGTAACACCTAAATCCGATAGCATCTTGCCATCTATTACACGTCGCTCCTTGATGTATGTGGCAGAACATTATCTTGGTATGAAGGTTGAACATCGTCCAGTTCACAAAGATGAATTGAAAGACTTTGCTGAAATGGGTCTATGCGGTACAGCTGCAGTTATTTCTCCAGTAGGTCAAATCGATACGCCAGAAGGCACAATTAATGTACCAGCTGGTATGGATGATATGGGTCCTGTAACTAAAAAATTATATGATACATTGCTCGGTATCCAACATGGCGAAATCGAAGCTCCTGAAGGTTGGGTAGTTACGATTTGCTAATTATCTAGGTGATATAAGAGCATAGAGCATACAAAAACCTCCACGATCGTATGAGCGTGGAGGTTTTTAGGTTTAAGACCTTAGTTTTTAGTGAGTCGTTTTACGTTTAATAATTAGTACTAAGTGTAATAAGTAGTTCTAAGTCTAGTTTGATGCTTTTTCTTGTACCTACTTTTTGCCATAAATTTTTTTCATTGTTAATAACAAAACGTTCATGTCTGCCTTTACCAATGATACCAATACCGTCGGATGCTTCAATATTAAAGGTGATTTTACGCCCTTCCACAGCTGTCACTGTAGCTTTAGCTATAATTGTAGAGCCCATAGGGGATGGAGCATCGTGGCTAATAGAAAGGGAGATACCTACTGTACCTTCACCTTCTTCTAAATGTGGTTGTACTGCTGCTTGCGCTGCTTCTTCCATAAGTGCACACATAGCTGGTGTAGCAAAGACCTCTAAAGAACCGGATTTCATTGTTTTTGCAATATTAGATTCTGTTACTGTAACCGTTGACGTAGCTGTTTGACCTACTGATACCATAATATACCTTCTTTCATTAAGAATATTCTCGTTATAATGACATTATACATCTTTAGATAATTTTTATGCTATCAGATTTATATAATTTTTAGGTGCTAATGACATAATAGTTATAACTACTCTATAGAATCCGTGATATAATATAACTAGTTTTTTATAAAACGAGGTATATATGAGTACAAGAAAATTAAAACCTTCTGGTGAAGGTTGGGTACAATTGATAGCAGGCATTGGTTTTATAGTCTTATTAATTGTCATTAATATTGTGGATCCAACATTTTATCCCACCATGTGGCATTTAGCTACTAGTGGTTCTATGGAGGAAATAGCAGAATATATTCAAGGCTTTGGCCCAATGGCCATGGTTGTGAGTATGGTCCTAGATATTTTTGTCAATGCCGTAGGTTTTTTGCCATCAATTTTTATTTCAACAGCTAATGGATTGGTATTTGGTATGTGGCCAGGTATCATTATTTCTTGGCTGGCTGAAACAATTGGTGTAGTTATCAGCTTTTACATTATGCGTTATTTCTTACGAGATGCGGCTGATAAGCTCATTTCTAAGAGCAGTACATTGATGAAAGTAGATGATTTCTCCGGTAATAATGGTTTTGTGGTTATGCTATTCGCTAGATCCTTACCATATTTTCCTTCTGGCGTTATCACTGCATTAGGGGCTATCAGTAAAATTAAGCCTCGAGACTATATTTTGGCAAATTTAATTGGTAAATTCCCATCAACAGCTCTTGAGGTTGCCATAGGAACAGATATTGTCAATTTTCAAGAGAATATGGGGCGTCTTGGCATCATTGTTGTTGTAGCCGGCACTGTATATTTCATCTTGTGGAAGGTGTACAAGCGTTATATGGATAAACGTAATGCTGAACAAGAACATGATCCTAATGCGTAGCATAAATTTGTAATCTTATGTAATTAATCAAATAAAGAGGCGATACTATGAGTTTTTCTCTTCCTGAACGGGTAACCTTAAAAGGCCCTAATTTTATTCGAGAAGTATTTGAACGTGGTGTAGGCGTGCCAGGCTTTATTAGTTTTGGTATTGGTAATCCTGCACCTGAAGCAATTCCTGTGAAGGTTATCGAAGATGCCTTCGATTTTATCGTTCACGAAAATCCAATGGGGCTTTTACAATATGGTCCTATGCAAGGGGATGCACGTCTATCAGAATTGACGCTAGACCGTTTATCTAAGGTTCATCACATGAACTTAGAAGGACAGGGCTTAATTATTTCAAATGGTGCGGGCCAATTATTAGGCTTAGTACCGATTACCGTATGTGAACCAGGCGATGAAGTGTACATGGATGATTATACTTTTACAAGTGCTATTAATTCTGTACGCAATATGGGGGCTAAGGCAGTCGGCATCAAAACTGATGAATTCGGTATGATTCCTAGTGAACTAGAAAAAGCGGCTCAATCTGGTAAAGGGAAATATATTTATTTAATTCCTAACTTCCAAAATCCAACAGGTATTACAATGCCTCTAGAGCGTCGTAAAGAAATCTACGCTATTGCATCTAAATATGACCTATTTATCTATGAAGATGATCCATATGGTGAAATCCGTTTTGCTGGTGAACATGTGCCTAGCTTTAAATCCTTTGATACGGAAAATCGTGTTCTCTATGCAGGCTCCTATTCTAAAACATTATCAGCAGGCTTGCGTGTAGGTTTCTTGTTGGGACCTGAGGATGTAATTAGTACAATCCAAGCTTTGAAGAATAATACAGCCGGTCAAATGCCGTTAGTTACACAAAAGGTAGTGGCCCATGTACTTGATCAAATCGATTATGACGCACATTTAGAAAATGTACGTAAAGTTTATAAATCTAAATGTGATGCTATGATGCGCGTATTTAAGGAGAAGGGGAGTTCTAAGGTTCATTTAACAGAACCAACCGGTGGTATGTTTGCGTGGATGACGATGCCAGATACTGTTGATTGCGATGAGTTTTTTGAGATGTGCATGAATAAAAAAATGTGGGCATTATCAAATGCGGTGCATTCGCTTCGGATGGGGTAGAGAATGGACATGCATTTCGTTTAAGTTATACGGTGCCAACAATACCAGAAATTGAAAAGGGCATGGAAATCCTTTGTGCTCTTACAAAAGAATATTGTGGTGAATAATTCATGATAAAGCATATATGTATATTGAAAAATATTGAAATACCATGATACAATAGGGCTGTAAATATTTGGTATGTTAGCCTTTATAGATAGCTTTCACCATGATTAATATTTACATAGAGAAAAATAATTTTAAAACTATATATTGTTGAGGAAAGTCCTCAAAGAAAGTAGGTGTTTACTATGGGTTGCGGTAGCAGCAGTGATTGTGGCGGATGCCCATCTCAATCCTCTGGTTGCGGTGGCGGCGCTTCTCAACAACCTCAAGATCTTACAGCTCCATTACACGAGCTTAGTTCTGTTAAACATGTAATCGGCGTAGTATCTGGTAAAGGTGGCGTAGGTAAATCCTCCGTTACAAGCTTGATGGCCATTACAATGGCGCGTAAAGGTTACAAAGTAGGTATTCTCGATGCGGATATTACCGGTCCTTCCATTCCTAAGATGTTCGGCATCAAGGAAAAAGCATATGCTGACGAAATTGGCATGTATCCTGTAAAATCTAAAGGCGGTATCGACGTTATGTCTGTTAACCTCCTTTTGGAAAACGATACAGATCCTGTTTTATGGCGTGGTCCTATTCTAGGTAATGTTGTAAAACAATTTTATACAGATGTAATTTGGAAAGACATCGATTATTTATTTGTTGATATGCCACCAGGAACAGGTGACGTAGCGATTACAGTTTACCAATCCTTGAAATTGGATGGTATCATCATCGTTACATCTCCTCAAGACTTGGTATCCATGATTGTTGAAAAAGCAGTAAAAATGGCTGATTTAATGCAAGTGCCTATTATTGGCGTAGTGGAAAACTATTCTTACTTCCATTGCCCAGATAACGGTAAGGATTACCAAATCTTTGGTGAAAGCCACATTGAAGAAATCCTTCAAAAATACGGTCTATTATTGTTGAACCGTTTACCAATTGATCCAACTATTGCAAATCTTTGCGACCAAGGTGATATTGAGTCTATCGAAAAAACAAATTTAGAGAACGTATCTCTACCTGAATAGGATTTATATGATGAAAGCTGTGCATACCATGTGATGCACAGCTTTTTCTCACATCTTTTTATCTTGAAATATATTATATTTATGATAAGAGGATATAAATATATTTTAGTTTTTCCTATGTAGGAGATTTGTGTATGAAAAAACTTTTAAACTGGATTATTCCAGCGGCCTTTGGTTTAGGTCTTTGGTTTATTCCAACTCCGGAGGGGTTAACACCTCAGTCCTGGCATTTATTTGCCATTTTTGTGGCGACTATCGTAGGCTTTATTACTCAGCCATTACCGATTGGTGGCGTATCTATTGTTGTTATTACTGTAGCAGCTTTGACAGGTACCTTGAAAATTGGTGAAGCTATTTCTGGCTTTGCGAATTCTGCTATTTGGTTAATTGTTGGGGCCTTCTTATTCTCTCGTGGTTTTATTAAGACTGGTTTGGGTAAACGTATTGCTTATAACTTGATTGCTACATTTGGTAGCAGTTCTTTGCGCCTATCTTATGCTTTAGCTTTAACTGATTTGATTTGGCGCCTGCCACACCATCTAATACAGCTCGTGTGGGCGGTGTTATCATGCCAATTACGACAAGTTTGGCAAAAGCGTTCGGCTCTGAACCACATGATGGCCCTCGTAAAATTGGTTCCTTCTTGATGCAATCCATTTATCAGGTCAATACGATTACGTCTGCCATGTTCCAAACATCCATGGCTGGTAATACCTTGGTTGCTGCATTAGCACTTCAATCCTTTAGTATTGGTATCACTTGGGGTGATTGGGCTATGGCTGCCATCGTTCCTGGCATTATTGCGTTAATCATTATGCCGTACTTCATTTATAAAGTATACCCACCGGAAATCAAAGATGCTCGTGAAGCTCAACAAATGATTAAAGAAGAGTTAAAAGGCCTTGGTAAGATGTCTTTCCAAGAGTGGGTGATGCTTGGTGTATTTATTTTAGCTCTAGTATTGTGGGCTACTTCTCAATTCACTAAACTTGATGCAACAACGGTTGCATTCTTGGGTATTTCTATTTTGCTCGCTACAGGTGTTCTTATTTGGGATGATGTTAAAAGTGAAAAAGGTGCTTGGGATACATTAGTTTGGATGGGTACATTGATGGGCTTTGCCGGTTTCCTCTCCAAATTGGGCTTCATTAAATGGGCGACAGTTCAAGTGGGTGGCGTTATCCCTGAAGGTTCTTGGGTGATTGCCTTTGTTATAGCAGTTCTTGTAAATACGTATGCACATTATGTATTCGCATCCTTAACAGCACATATTTCTGCAATGTTCGTAGCATTCTCTGCAATCGCTATTTCTGCAGGTGCACCACCAATGTTGACATTGCTCATGATTGCATTCACATCTAACTTGTGTATGTCCTTAACTCACTATGCAGCAGGTCCATCCCCAGTAATCTTTAATACTGGTTATGTTCCGCAAAAACACATGGTGGAAAAATTGGTTTCTTCGCATCCGTAATCAACTTAATCATCTTCATGGGCATCGGTTCCTTGTGGATGAAAGTTATCGGTATGTGGTAAACCACAAGATAATAGATTAATACATTTATGTATACATAACGCCGTTCCTTATGGGACGGCGTTTTTGTGATACAATAGCAATAGATTACTAATTTAAAAAAAAAGTAGACCATTAAATAATTGTGTAGGAGGTCATATGAAATTTGATAATCCACAATTAATTAAATACATTAAGGGATGTACGTCCCCATACCATACGGTAGATACTAGTTTACAATTATTAGTAGATGCAGGCTTTACTGAGTTGTCTTTAGAGGAACCGTGGAGCTTAACAACTGGTAATTATGTTGTAAATGTGTATGGCACAACATTATTTGCCTTTCACATAGGAGAGGACTATCGTCATTCCTTACGTATTGCATCAGCACATACAGATTTTCCTGCCATACGTGTAAAACCTAATCCCATTACTGATGTAAAAGGCTATACTAAGCTCAATGTAGAAATGTATGGCGGATTAATACAAAATACATGGCTTGATCGCCCGTTAGGGGCTGCCGGAACCGTTATTTTAAAAGGGGATAATCCTTATGACGTAGAATCTGTTCTTGTAGACACAAAACGACCGATTGCTATCATTCCTAATTTGGCAATTCATATGAATCGAAATGTAAATGATGGCGTAGCCCTAAATCGACAAAAAGAAATGTTGCCTATAATAATGATGAATCAACAGGGTTCTGATACAACAAAATCTGATGTGGATGAATGGAATACATTTTTGGCAGAAGAGGTAAATTGTGATCCATCGGAAATTTTATCCTATGAAATTACACTATATCCTGTGACAGAAGGTATTTTAGTTGGTACAGAATTTGATTTTATTAGTTCCCCGCGGTTAGATAACTTAACATCTTGTTTTGGTGCATTATCCGGTATTGTAGAAGCGAAGAAAAATAAGGTAGATGGCATACGCTGTGCTGTATTATTCGATAATGAAGAGGTTGGTAGCCGTACGAAACAAGGTGGGGCAGGAATGTTACTACCAAATCTATTAGAACGGGTATATCGCAGCCTCGGACTAAGTAGGGATGACATGGATATGGATGTGGCTCGCGGCTTTATGATTTCCTCAGATGTAGCGCATGGTTTGCATCCAAATTATCCAGAGAAAAATGATATTACCAATTTCCCTGTACTCAATGGAGGCGTTACGTTAAAGCAAGCAGCTAGTCAATCTTATGCAGGCGATGCGATGGCAATTGCTATTGTTAAGGGTCTTTGTGAGGAGGCTAATGTTAAATACCAAATTTATGTTAATCGTTCAGATATTGTGGGCGGCTCTACAGTAGGTTCAATTTCATCCTCTATGTTACCGATGAGAACCATGGATATTGGTCTACCATTGTTGGCCATGCATTCTGCTGTAGAGACAATGGGCGCTTGCGATCAAGAACAATTGAATCGTTTAATGCAACATTTTTTAGGTGATGAATAGATAATAGCTTTTGTGATTTCGATACTTTCATTTTGTATTATTAAACACATATGAAAAAAATTTGTGAATAGAAAAAAATTCCATATAGAGAAAAAAAGATTAATAAAGGTATCTTTTATAATGATTAAGCCTTTTTAATATCTAAAAAAATTATTGTATAATATAAATATGTTTTGATACATAATTATATATCAAAAATATTGATAAGTGTTTTGTGAAAAACATGTAATTCGATATGGATGGTATACATGTAAATCAATGAAAAGAAATCTATCATTCGATAGGACTCGGTAGGAGGCAACTATGAAGAAAATTAAATCCGTTTTAGTGGCCAATCGCGGTGAAATTGCAATCCGCGTATTTCGTGCATGTAACGAAATGGGCATTAAGACAGTAGCTATCTACTCTAAGGAAGACACATTGTCCTTGCACCGCAACCAAGCTGATGAAGCGTATTTGGTAGGGGAAGGAAAGAAACCTGTTGATGCATATCTAGATATTGAAGATATCATCCGTATTGCGAAAGAGCATGATATTGATGCCATCCATCCTGGCTATGGTTTCTTATCTGAAAACGAAGGCTTTGCAAAACGTTGTGCTGAAGAAGGCATTATTTTCATTGGTCCACATATTGAACATTTGAATATGTTCGGTGATAAAGTTAATGCTCGTACTCAAGCTAAATTAGCAGAAATCCCTATGATTCCTGGTTCTGATGGGGCGTTGAAGGATTATGCTCAATTAGAAGAGTTTGCTGAAACACATGGATACCCATTGATGATCAAAGCCGTTAATGGCGGTGGTGGTCGTGGTATGCGTGAAGTTCATCGCAAAGAAGATTTGCGTGATGCATACGATCGTGCTAAATCCGAAGCTAAAGCAGCATTTGGTGATGATGATGTATATGTAGAAAAACTCATCGTTGAACCAAAACATATCGAAGTACAAATCTTAGGTGACGAACATGGTAATGTGGTTCATTTACATGAACGTGATTGCTCCGTTCAACGTCGTCACCAAAAGGTTGTTGAAATGGCACCAGCTTTTGCATTGAGTTTGGAAACTCGTAAAGCTGTTTGTGATGCTGCCGTTAAAATCATGAAAAACGTTGGATACGTTAATGCTGGTACAGTTGAGTTCTTGGTAACTGCTGATGGCAGCTTCTACTTTATCGAAGTAAACCCTCGTATCCAAGTAGAACATACTGTAACAGAAATGATTACAGATATTGATATTGTTCACGCTCAAATTCGTATCGCTGAAGGCTATAATTTACACAGTCCAGAGGTAGGGATTCCTGAACAAGATCAAATTCCTTGTAAAGGTACCGCAATCCAATGTCGTATCACTACAGAAAATCCTAAAAATAACTTTATGCCAGACACCGGTAAAATCTTGGCATATCGTAGCTCCGGTGGCTTTGGCATCCGTCTTGACTCTGGTAATGCTTTCTCCGGTGCCGTTGTAACACCTTACTACGATTCCTTGCTTGTAAAAGCAACTGCATTTGGTCCTAATAACGAAGAAACAATTCGCAAAATGCTTCGTTGCTTAAAGGAATTCCGTATTCGTGGCGTAAAAACAAATATCCATTTCTTGATTAATGTTTTGGAACATCCTGAATTCCAAAGTGGTCAATATAATGTAAACTTCATTGAAGAACATCCTGAATTATTTGAATTGAAACCAGATCGTGACCGTGGTACTAAATTATTGCGTTACATTGCAGATGTAACAATCAATGGTTATTCTGGTGCAGGCCCACAACCACTTCCTGAATTTGAACCAATTCAAATGCCTTCTACATTAGATGTAACTCCAGCTCCTGGTACAAAACAAAAATTTGATGAATTAGGTCCAGATGGATTCAGCAAATGGTTAGCAGAACAAACAAGTATTCTTCACAGATACTACATGGCGTGATGCTCATCAATCCTTGTTTGCAACACGTCTACGTACCATCGATATGGCCCGCGTAGCTGGTCATGCTGCTAAAGGTGTACCTAACTTGTTCTCCTTGGAATGTTGGGGCGGTGCAACATTTGACGTATCCTATCGCTTCTTGCATGAAGATCCATGGGAACGTTTACGCATGTTCCGTCGTGAAGTGCCTAATACATTGCTTCAAATGCTTATTCGTGGTGCCAATGCAGTAGGTTACACATCCTACCCTGATAATGTGGTTCGTCACTTTATTCAACGTGCTGCCGTTAATGGTATCGATGTATTCCGTGTATTCGATAGCTTGAACAGCCTTGATAATATGCATGTGGCTATCGATGAAGTACGTGCACAAAATAAAATAGCAGAAGTGGCATTATGCTACACTGGCGATATTTTAGATAGCAGCCGTCCTAAATACAATCTTGATTACTATGTGAAGATGGCAAAAGAATTGCAAAATGCAGGTGCTAATATCATTGCTATTAAAGATATGGCAGGTCTTTTGAAACCTCAAGCTGCATATAACCTTGTATCTGCATTAAAAGATGCTGTTACAGTACCAATTCATCTACATTCTCATGAAGGTTCTGGCAATACCATTTACTCTTATGGTCGTGCTGTAGATGCTGGTGTAGACGTAATCGACTTAGCATACTCTGCATTTGCTAATGGTACAAGTCAACCAAGCATGAATTCCATGTACTACGCTTTATCTGGTCATGAACGTCAACCAGAAATGAACATCGATTACATGGAAGAAATGTCTCAATATTTCGGTAGCATTCGTCCTTACTACAAAGGTGTAGATAAAGCAGAAGCATATCCTAACACTGGCGTATATCAACACGAAATGCCAGGTGGTCAATATTCTAACTTACAACAACAAGCTAAGATGGTAGGTCTTGGTGACCGTTGGGCGGATATTAAGAAAATGTACCATCAAGTTAATATGATGTTTGGTGATATTATCAAAGTAACACCTTCCTCTAAAGTAGTAGGGGATATGACATTGTACATGGTTCAAAACAATTTGACTGAACAAGATATCTACGAAAAAGGCGATGTATTAGACTTCCCTCAATCCGTAGTAGAATTCTTTGAAGGCCGTCTTGGCACACCATACCAAGGTTTCCCAGAAGAACTTCAAAAAATCATCTTAAAAGGCATTCGTCCAATTACAGTTCGTCCTGGTGCAGTATTGCCACCAACTGACTTTGAACATGTTCGCAATGAATTAAGTGATATGGGTGCAGCTACAACTGATGAAGATGTAAGTGCTTATTGCTTATATCCTAAAGTATTCAAAGATTACACTAAATTCTCTAATGACTTTGGTGATGTGTCTGTACTCGATACACCAACATTCTTCTTTGGCATGAAACGTGGTGAAGAAATTCAAGTTACTATTGAAAAAGGTAAAACATTAATCATTAAGATGAATGGTGTATCCGATCCAGATGAAGATGGTAACCGCGTTGTTCTCTTTGAATTTAATGGTCAACCTCGTGCTATTAAGGTTCATGATAAACATGCTAAAACAACTGGTGTTGTTCGTCGTAAAGTTGATGAATCTAACCCAGGTGAAATCGGTGCTACATTGTCTGGCTCCGTTGTTAAGATTCTCGTTAAGAATGGACAATCCGTATCTAAAGGTGAACCATTAATCGTAACAGAAGCTATGAAGATGGAAACTACAATTACAGCTCCTATCGCTGGTATCGTTGAAGAAATCTTTGTTCGTGAAGGCAGCCGTATTGAGTCTGGCGATTGTTTGTTACATATTGAAGATGCTATTAAACGTTAATTTTATACGATTTAGCACGTAAGTGCATAAAAAAGTCCCCCATATAATACTCTTTTGTATTATATGAGGGACTTTCTAAATTTTGTGATATAACCCATTTAATATATATAAACAAAGAACGACTTAGTAATAATCCAAAAAACCAGCCACCATGGCTTGGGGGGATTAAACTAAGTCGTTCATTTATTCATAGCATACCAAATGAAAAAGATTTAGACAAGTTAGTACAATTAAGTAGCATTATATGGTTCTTTTTGTACTTTTTCTACTAAATATGGTACTATATAAGTTATAAGAAAATAGGCGTATTGTGCCTTTTTCAAGATTACTAGCTGATTAGAAAAGGAGTATTAGCCAATGAGATGTCCTTATTGCCAACATACAGACACGAAGGTAACAGACTCAAGAACGACTGACGAAGGGAACAGTATCCGCCGTCGTCGCGAGTGTATTAATTGTGGACGCCGCTTTACTACTTATGAAATCATCGAAGAAGTACCACTCATGGTAGCAAAGAAATGGCCGCCGTGAATTATTTGACAGAGGTAAATTGTTAAATGGTTTGCTGCGTTCTTGTGATAAACGAACAGTGCCTATGTCCGTCATGGAAGAGGTTGTTAATAATGTAGAACGAGATATTCGCAATGAAGTAAATCAAGAAATCTCTACAGATCGTATCGGTGAACTTGTACTACAACAATTGAAAGATATTGACCAAGTTGCGTATGTGCGTTTTGCATCTGTATATCGCAAGTTCGATAATATAGACAGCTTTATGGCTGAACTGAAAGCTCTAAAAAAATTAGATGCCAAAAAGGTAAAGAAATAACAAGAGTATATGATTGATTTACATTGTGATACGATAATGCAATTAATCGACCATCCACATGATGGTGATTTATTTTCTAATAAGTGGAAAATTGATATTCAACGTCTCATTAAGGGCCATAGTCGATTACAAGATTTTGCATTATTTGTGGACTTAAAAGAACAAGACGATTCTTATGCTAGATATGAATCTATGCGTGCTTTATTTGATATTCAAATGCAAAAATATAGTGACCTTATTAGTCATGTGCGCTCGTATGAGGAAATTAAGGCTTGTTACGATAATCATAAATTGGCTGCCCTACTGTCGATAGAAGAGGGTGGTGTTCTTGGGGGCGATTTATCCAAACTTGAAAAGGCCTATAAGGATGGTGTTCGTCTTATAACATTGACCTGGAATTATCCGAACGAATTAGGCGAGCCTAACACAGGAGATCCTTATAAAAAACTGACAAAAATAGGGATAGAGTTTGTGGAACGAATGCAAGAATTAGGTATGATTGTAGACTGCTCTCATCTCAACGATGGCGGAACAGAACAATTAGGCGATATTCTTGATGTACCTTTTATTGCTTCTCATTCTAATGCACGAGAAGTGACAGCCCATCGACGCAATTTGCCAGATCACTTGATTCGTCTAATCGGTGAAAAAGGCGGTGTTATTGGCCTGAATTTTGCTCAGTCATTCCTTGGCACTTCATCTATTAGTCGTATTGAAGATATCGTTAAACATGGATTGTATATCATCAATAAAGGCGGTGAAGATGTCATAGCTTTAGGCACTGATTTTGATGGCATTAAACCGAATACGGAAATTAAAGACATTTCAGATATGCATCGTTTATACGATGCTTTTAGGGGAGCAGGGCTTTCAGAGGAACAAACAGAAAAATTGTTCTGGAAAAATGCTGATCGTCTACTAAAGGAGATTTTATAATGACAGACATAAATCCAATTATTGCAGATCGCTTTACAGATCATCTAGATGTATTCAGTAGAACGATGGAATTAATGGATGTTATTCAAGAAATTGCTAATCGTTGCATCGTAGCTTTGAACAGTGGCAATAAAATTTTATTCTGTGGTAATGGCGGTTCCGCTGCTGATTCGCAACATTTAGCAGCTGAGCTCGTGGGGCGCTATAAGAAAGAGCGTCGTTCTCTTGCGTCTATTGCACTTACAACAGATACATCTATTTTGACAGCTGTTGCTAATGATTATGATTTTGATTCAATCTTTGCTCGTCAAGTTGAAGGCTTAGGTCGCTCTGGTGATGTACTTATCGGCATTTCTACGTCTGGTAACTCTAAAAATGTTGTGAAAGCCATGCAAATGGCTCGTAATACAGGAATGCATACAATAGCTTTTACAGGCGAAGGTGGCGGCAAATTAGCTGAACTATGTGATATTACACTTGCCGTTCCTAGTACAGTGACTGCACGAATTCAAGAGATGCATATCTTGGTAGGTCATATTATCTGCGAGCTTATCGAAGAAGGTTATTAATCGAGATAGGGAAGAAATCACAGATTTCTTGAAAGGGGACGACCTATGATTACAAAAACAGTCAATGAATTTCTGACAAATTCACTACCCAACCTAAAAATCGCAGTTATTGGTGATGTGATGGTGGACCGATATGTCTTTGGTGATGTGAGTCGTATATCTCCAGAGGCTCCAGTACCGGTAAATCGCGTGTCATCTGTGAAAGAGGTGCTTGGTGGTGCAGGGAACGTTGCTTCCAACTTGGCTAATCTCGATTGTCATGTATATTTAGGAGCCGTAGCTGGCGTTGATGATCATGGTAGAGTACTCGATAAATTATTGATTGCTGATGGTATTGATACATCTGGTCTTATTTATGATAACAATCGCTCTACTATTACTAAAATGAGAATTTTAGGTGATCGTCAACAGATGATGCGTCTCGATTTTGAGACGATTACTCCGATTACAACAGATGAAGAGGAACGATTGATTTCCTGGTTGGACGGGCTTTGCCAACAAGGATTGCAAGGCATTGTTATTTCTGACTATGGCAAGGGTGTGTGTACACCTACATTATTACAAGAGGTATTTAGATTAGCTCATACCTATAATGTGCAAACTATTGTTGACCCTAAGGGGGCAGATTGGTCTAAATATGATGGTGCTACTTGCATTACGCCAAATGTAAAGGAATTAGGCGAATCATTAGTCGTCTTATACCTAATGAGGATGCTTCGGTTATAGAGGCTGCTAAGGAAGTATTAGGTAAACTTAATATTCAGTATATTATAGGTACCCGTTCTGCAAAGGGGATTACTGTTGTAGCAAAGGATGGGCGAACATGGCATAATCCAGCTACGCAACAAGATGTATTCGATGTAAGTGGTGCCGGCGATACGGTCGTAGCTATGATGATTTCTTGCTTGGCTAGTGGCTTATCTATGCGTTTAGCATTACATATTGCCAATGGTGCAGCTGGTATCGTTGTGTCTAAGGTTGGTACATACCCAATTCATCGCCAAGAATTGATTGATTTGTGGCGATCTGTTCGTCAATTAACGGCATCAAGTCCGTTATATACAAAAGAAGAGATGAAGGCCTTAATCGATAAATGGCAAAGTATGGATGAAACTGTTGTATTTACTAATGGTTGTTTTGATATTTTACATCGAGGCCATATTACATATCTTCAAGAGGCAGCTCAACTAGGTCGTCATCTCATCATCGGACTTAATTCAGATGCGTCTGTACGTCGTTTAAAGGGTGAAACTAGACCAATTGTATCTGAAGATGATAGAGCTGCTTTATTAAGTGCTTTACAATGCGTAGATGGGGTTGTTCTTTTCGAAGAAGACACACCAGCTGAATTATTAGCCTATTTGCGTCCTAATATTCTCGTTAAGGGCGGAGACTATAAAAAAGAAGAGATTGTCGGCAGAGAGTCTGTAGATGAGGTAGCGGTACTTTCATTTAAAGAAGGCTATTCTACATCAGATATCGTGAAAAAAATAGCTATAATGTCTAAGGAGGGGAAATTATGATTATTGTAACTGGTGGTGCCGGTTTTATTGGTAGTAATATTGTAAAAGCCTTAAATGAGCGTGGCCGTAATGATATTTTAATCGTCGATGATTTGACAGATGGTCGTAAAATTCGCAATCTTCAAAACTTGGATTATTTAGATTACATTGATTGTGATGACTTTGATGCTGCCATTGCGGATGGTACTTTCAACGTAGGTCCAATCGAAGTTATTTTCCATGAAGGCGCTTGTGCGGACACAATGGAATATAACGGCAAATATATGATGAAGAACAACTATGAAGGTTCTAAAAATCTATTCCATTATTGCCAAGATAGAGCCATTCCATTTATTTATGCATCCTCTGCATCTACGTATGGTAATGGTACAAATGGTTTCGTAGAAACTCCAGAAGCAGAAGAGGCATTAAACCCATATGCATATTCTAAGCTTTTATTTGACCGTTATGTACGTAAATTTGAAGGTGAATATACAGCGCAAGTTGTAGGTTTACGTTACTTTAATGTATTTGGTCCTAATGAAGCACATAAGGATAAAATGGCCTCTCTTGTACGCCAAATGTTCTATAAAAACCAAGAAACAGGTGTTATCAATTTGTTTGAAGGTACTGATGGCTATGAAGATGGTGGTCAAACACGTGACTTTATCTATGTAAAAGACGTGGTAAATGTGAATTTCTATTTCTGGGAACACCCTGAAATTTCTGGTACTTTCAACTGTGGTACTGGTCATGCGCATAGCTTTAATGAATTTATGCAAGCTGTTATAGACTACAATGGAAAAGGCCGCATTGAATACGTTCCATTCCCAGAAGTGTTGGTAGGTAAATACCAAAGCTTTACCGAAGCAGATACTACTAAATTGATGGCCGCAGGCTATGATAAGGCTTTACACCATTAGCAGAGGCTGTTAAAGAATATTGTGAATTACTAGATAATAACGAAGGATATTTGCGTTAATTCCTGATAATGGATTGTGCAGATTCTTTGATATATGTAAAGGATAAAGTATGAGAAAGGTGTTGTTCCTCGATAGAGATGGGGTTATCAACAAGGATGTTTCCTATCTCTATAAAATATCGGATTTACAATGGGTTGAAGGTGCAAAAGAAGCATTAAAATTAGCCCATGACGCTGGTTATGAACTTATAGTGGTGACAAACCAAAGTGGGGTGGCGCGAGGCTACTATAAGGAAACTGATGTTCAAATTCTTCACGATTATATGGGAAATGAATTGTTTAAGGCTGGCGCACCGATCTTACACTTTTATTATTGTCCACATCATAAGGATGGCTTTGTAGAGCGCTATGCCGTAGATTGTAACTGCCGTAAACCAAAGCCAGGCATGATTTTACAAGCCATCAAGGATTTTGATGTAGATGTAGAACATAGTTTTCTCGTTGGTGATAGTCAACGTGATGTGGAGGCTGCCGAAGCTGCAGGGGTAAAGGGATACCTCTTTACAGAATCTAATTTGCTAGATTTTATGAAAACTATCATAAAGAACTAGAGTAGATATAATTGTTTGTCATTGTAAACCACGTCAGGGGCGTGTGTATTCTTCATTCACAAAGGGGTTATTATGAAGGACTATTCCAATATACTCATCATTAAAATGAGTTCCTTAGGTGATGTCATTCACGCATTGCCAACCTTATATGCATTGCGTCAAAATTTACCGCACGCAAAAATTACCTGGGCTATACACGAGCAATTTGCTAGCCTTTTACCGGGTACACCTTGGGTGGATGAAGTGATTATAATCGACAAAAAACAATTAAAATCTCCTTCTTATTTGTGGAACCTTCGCAAGGATTTACATAGTCGTCATTTCGACATGACCTTAGATTTACAATGTATAGCCAAAAGTGCCATCGTGTCTCTATTATCGGGGGCACCTGAGCGATATGGCTATTGGGAACTTCGAGAAGGTAGTAAATTCGTCAATAAAGCCCTCGTAGGTGCTCATAAATATGACCACGTTATCGAGCGATACCTCGACACAGTGCGCGTATTAGGCGGCGATGTAGAGGGGGTTGAATTTCCAATGCCCCATGACCATGCGGCAGAGGGCGTCATTCGAAAACGTTTAGCTGATCTGGGTGTAACCGATGATTATGTCGTTGTTGTACCTGGTGCTCGCTGGATTGTTAAGGAATGGCCTTTGTTGAACTTTGGTGAACTATGTATTCGACTTTGTGAAAGTGGTAAGAAGGTTATCATCGCAGGGGCGCCTGATGACAATGAAAAAGGTCTATTCATTGAAAATTATGTAAAGCATGATAATCTCATCAATTTAGTTGGGAAAACTACTATGGCAGAACTTATTGAATTGATTCGTCATTGTCATATATATATCAGTGCCGATACAGGGCCATTACACATTGCGAATGCATTAAAGAAACCGCTAATAGCACTATTTGGCACTACATCACCACATAGAACTGGCCCATATGGGGGCAGTCACGTTCATATTATTATCTCCCCCACATCTAAGGCTACACCTGAACAGCCGTTGGTGGACGATCCAGATTGTATGGCTCAAATACCTGTAGATGCCGTATGGGATGTATATTCTGAAATGTTGAGAAGGATTTGTAATGGAACTTGATTATAAACGTATTGTTGTTACCTTTCTCATGCATTTAGGTGATGTAGTCTTAACGACGCCATTTCTAGAGGTGTTGCGCAAAGCAGCACCTCATAGTCATATAACCTATGTAATTGATGAAAAATTACAGGATGTGATGAAATACAATCCTTATATCGATGATCTGATTACTGTCGATAAAAAGGGGCGTCATAATAGTATTAAAGGTCTCAATGAAATTGCTCGTCGTATTAACGAACAAGGTAGACCTGATATCGTTATCAATTTGCATCCTAATGAACGCACATCATACTTAGCGTGGAAGATTAATGGCAAGGTTACGACGGGGATGAGTCATTTCTTATTTAGACCGTTCATGACTCAATATACAAGGCTTGACCGAAACTCGCCATGCTGCGGATATGTATATAAACGTGCTTGAGCAATTGGGCGTTACCGATGTATCTAACCATGGATTACATATTGAAACCTGCAAAGAATGGAATGATGAGGTTTCTCGCTTTTATGAAAGCCAAGGCGTTATGCCTCATGATAAGCTTATCGGTTTCAACATCGGCAGTGCAGTACCTGAAAAACGTTGGCCAGCTGAACGCTTTGCTGATGTAGCTGATTACTTTTCTGACAAAGGCTATAAAACTGTGTTCTTTGGTGGCCCTATGGATTTAGAGATGGTTAAGCCTGTGGTGGAACATATGAAGACCACTCCGATTGTGGCTACGGGAGCATTTAAAATTGGCTCTTTAGCAGCTGCTATGAAATGGTGTGATCTTGTTATTACCAATGACTCTGGGCCTATGCATGTAGCAATCAGTCAAGGTGTACCGATAGTTGCACTCTATGGTCCATCAAATCCTTTTTTCTATGGCCCATACCAAGCTAAATCGATTGTACTAGAATCGATGGACCATTATGAAATTGGTAAAAGCATGAAAAAGGTCATTAAAGAAGGCAAATACAAAGGTATTTCCGTTATTACCGAAGAACAAGTGATTAAGGCAGCTGAAACATTACTGCAGGAATCGTAAGTTATGGATTATATTATTTTTGATTTAGAATGGAACCAACCCTATAGCAATGATATTAGCTTTATGAAGCGAACACGTATGCCGTTGACGGGCGAAATCATTCAAATCGGAGCAATTAAGCTCAATGACAAGCTTGAAATTGTGGATTCCTTCACAATGTATGTTAAACCAAAATATTTATTACATATGCATAAGCATGTAAAGGCCCTTACGGGGATTACTAATCAAGATTTAAATCGAGGTGTCCCTTTTAGAATGGCCTATAGTCATTTTCAACAGTGGTGTGGCAAGGACTATAAGCTACTTTCTTGGGGGGCTGACGATATTCTTATATTGCGAGAAATTTACTTCTCCATAAATTAAAGAGTATCGACTATGACTCTTGGGCAGATGCACAGATGATATATAGCTTTCATAGATATGGTACGACGCAACAGTATTCTGTAGCCCATGCGATGGAGGATTTACAAATATCGACTGAAGAGCTATCAGCCCATAATGCATTGCATGATGCCATATTTACGGCTCATATATGCCAAAAATTAGATTTGCCGAAGGCATTGTTGGATTATGATACGATACGAAAAGAGGCGCCAAATCCATTTTTATATCCACCGGGTTTGACCTTCTTTATGTATGATAATTTTCAAGAGAAAAAACGCATCGTCCATGATCGACGGGTGCGCTTATCATTCTGCCCTTATTGCCAAGGTCGTCTAGAAACGACACGACCGGAACGCATTCAAGGGGATAAGCACCTCTCCATTGGCATTTGTCCAAAACATGGGGAATTTGCCATACAATTAAAAGTAGGAAAATACACGATTAAGTCGGGACATACTAAGTTTTATGTAACAAAGGTACTAAGTCATAGCACCGATGAAATTCGTAGACTATATACAGAAAAATCGGAAATTAACCGAGAAAAAGAACGCCTCTATTACGAGCGTCGTCGAAAGGAATTATTAAATACTTAGAAGACCAGATTACTACACATAGTAATTTTGGTCTAAATAGAAAGGAATGTGAACATGGAACGTAAATATGCTTGGCATAATTATGATGAACAAACATTGCAAGATGTAATGTCATTAGGCGATTCATATCGTCAATTTTTAGATGATGGCAAAACAGAACGTGAATGTGTGGTTCAATCTGTAGAAGCTGCCAAAAAAGCTGGCTATGTTGATTTAAATACTTGATTAAATCAAATACACCGATTAAGGCTGGCGATAAGATTTACTATACGCATATGGATAAATCAATTGCTCTCTTTAATATTGGTACAGACGATATGGATTTAGGTATGAATATTCTCGGTGCTCATATCGATTCTCCGCGCATTGACGTAAAACAAAATCCACAATACGAAGATAGCAATTTACTATTTTGGGATACACATTACTATGGTGGTATTAAAAAATACCACTGGGTAGCAATGCCACTCGCCATTCATGGTGTAGTAGTAAAAACAGATGGTACTCGCATTAATATCAACATTGGTGATAAAGAAACAGATCCTGTATTCTGCATTACCGATTTATTGCCTCACTTAGGGCAAGAACAAATGCAGAAAAATGCAGCTAAGGTTATCGAAGGTGAGTCCTTAGATCTTCTCATCGGCAGTCAACCTGTTAAAGGGGAAGAAAAAGAGGGGGTTACCAAATTTATTAACGCTCTATTAGAAAAAGAGTACGGATTTGTAGAACGCGATCTGTTATCTGCAGAGCTTGAAATCGTACCGGCTGGCAAGGCGCGCGATATGGGCTTTGACCGCTCTATGATTATTGCATATGGCCAAGATGACCGCGTATGTGCATATACATCCTTGGTGGCTATGCTCGAAGTAGATAAGGTAAAACGTACGACTTGCTGTTTATTAGTAGATAAAGAGGAAATTGGTTCCGTCGGTGCTACAGGCATGCAATCTCGTTTCTTTGAAAACGCAGTGGCAGAGATTTTAACCTTAATGGGAAAACCAAATTCCGTTAATGTACGAAGAACATTGGAGAATTCTCGTATGTTATCTTCTGATGTAAGTGCTGGTTATGATCCACTTTACGCATCTGCTTTTGAAAAGAAAAATGCGTCTTACCTAGGTATGGGCGTTGTGTTTAATAAATTTACCGGTTCTCGTGGTAAAGCTGGTTCTAATGACGCAAATGCTGAATATATGGGCTTTATACGTCGTGTAATGGAAGCCAATAATGTAACGTACCAAACGGCTGAACTCGGTAAGGTAGACCTCGGTGGTGGTGGTACCATTGCATACATCATGGCGTTGTATGGTATGAATGTTATCGACTGTGGTGTAGCAGTTTTGAGCATGCACGCACCGTGGGAGGTTACATCTAAGGCCGATATTTATGAGGCAAAACGTTGTTATGTGGCATTCTTGAATGCAGCAGATGAAACAATCTAGTGTCATGGGGCTTTCACCATTGGTGAAAGTCCATTCTATGTGAGGTATATGATGAATCAAACGGAATTAGGTGCTGCTATTGAGGCGGCAAAAGGAGAGGCGACAGAGGTTAAGACTGTGAAGGTCGATATCTTTGATATTCCTGAAACAAAAGCAGAAGAATATATTGCAACCCGTGAAGCTGTTGCTGAGGCGGCTGCACAGGTGATGAAACCGTATTGTGTAACGGTAAAACGGGAAACGTTGGACGAAGATGAAGGGGAAGCCGTGGTAGGCTATTATGTAACAGGAGAAATTTTAATGTGTGTCATTCTCGACCCATTTGAAGTACCTGTTATGAAGGTGGCCCTTGATAAAGGAACGCTTAAAGACTACATTTTGGCGGCAAATGAACTAACAGAGGATATGTTAGCATCTCTTGATAGATAATATAAATTCTATTTTTATGTACTCTACATAAAGACAAATGTAAAATACTTTACTCTGCTACATTGATGTAGTGGATAAATTTGTTTATAATAGAAGTATTATAGTCTTTGCAGATAGGAAGGAAATCCCCATGAACTTGAAAAAAGGTATTGCCTTAGCACTCACGGCGGCAGCATTGATGGCATTTGCAGGCTGTGGCACAAATGGAACTACATCTAATGGTGAATACAAGGTTGGCGTAGTACAACTGGTTGAACATCCTGCACTAGATGCAGCAAACAAAGGTTTTGTTGACGCTCTTAAAGAAAAGGGCTTAGCTGACAAAATTACCTTTGACCAACAAAATGCACAAGCTGATCAATCTAACTTAAACAGTATTGCTCAACGATTTGTATCAGATCGTAAAAATTTAATTTTAGCGATTGCAACGCCTGCAGCTCAATCTATGGCGAATGCAACTCATGATATTCCAATCTTGGGTACAGCTATTACAGATTACGAAGCGGCTAAATTAGTTAAATCTAATGCAAACCTGGTGGTAATGTATCTGGTACATCCGATATGAACCCAGTAGAGCAACAAGTAGATTTGATTTTACAAGTTATGCCGAATGTCAAAACAATTGGTACAATCTATAGCTCTAGTGAAGTAAACTCTCAAATTCAAGTAGAGAAAAATGAAAAGCTTACGCAGCAACAAAAGGCATTAAGGTTGAAGAGGTTACTGTTTCCAACGTAAATGATATTCAACAAGCATCTCAAAATCTCGTATCTCAACATGTAGATGCCATATATGTACCAACAGATAATGTAGTAGCATCTGCCATGAGCAACCTTGTGGCAATTACTGATCCTGCAAAAAAATCCCTGTATTTGGTGGCGAAGATAACCACGTTAAAAGGTGGTGCCGTTATGTCCTTGTCCGTAGACTACTACAAACTTGGATACCAAACAGGTTTGATGGCAGCTAAAAATTTTTAACTGGTGAAGCTAAAATTGAAGATATGCCAATCGAAATGCAAAAAAAGAATTTAAATTAGTTGTGAGCAAAGATAAATTACAAAAAAATTGGGCATCACCTTACCAGAGGACTTGATGAACAAAGCGACTATGATTTAATAAACAACTGGTAAGGAGTTATACATGAACTGGAAAAAAGGTATCGCAGTGGCACTTAGTGCCATCACTGTTATGGCAATGGTAGCTGGTTGTGGTTCCGATACCGCTACTAGCAATCAAAAGAAAATCGGTGTTATTCAATTGGTAGAACATCCATCTCTTGATGCTGCTAATAAAGGCTTTGTAGATGGCCTTGCATCAAAAAGGTTTTAAAGATGGTGAAAACATTAAAATCGACCAACAAAAATGCACAAGCTGACCAATCTAATTTGAATAGTATTGCTCAACGTTTCGTATCTGATAAAAAAAGATTTAGTACTAGCAATTGCAACGCCAGCAGCACAAACAATGGCGAATGCATCTCATGAAATGCCAATTATGGGGACCGCTATTACAGATTACGTAACAGCTAAACTCGTTCAATCCAATGAACATCCTGGTGGCAATGTATCTGGTACATCTGATATGACACCTGTTGAAAAAAAGAGGTAGATCTTATTATCGCATTAGTACCTAATGTAAAACGTATCGGTGCAATTTACACATCTTCCGAAATCAACTCCCAACTTCAAGTGGAAAAAATGAAAGCTTACGCAGCTAGCAAAGGTATTACTGTTGTAGAAGCGACCGTTTCCAACGTAAACGATATCCAACAAGCAGCGACAAATCTTGTAAATCAAGATGTACAAGCTATCTACACACCAACAGATAATGTATTAGCATCTGCTATGGCAAACTTAGCACAAATTACAGATGCGGCGAAAATTCCAGTATTTGCTGCTGATGAAGGCATGACCATGACTGGTGGCGTAGCAACATATTCTGTAGACTACTATAAATTAGGTTACCAAACAGGTTTAATGGCAGCTAAAGTGCTTTCTGGTGAAGCTAAAATTAGCGACATGGCTATTGAAATGCAAAAAGAGATCAAATTAACTGTCAACGAAGAACGTGCTAAAAAATTAGGGATTACAATTCCTGATACACTTCGTAAAGATATGAAATAATAGAGGAGATTTTGATGTTAGATTTAGTGGTAGGCACCATAACAACAGGTCTATTATGGTCCTTGTTAGCGGTCGGTGTATTCATCACCTTCCGCGTTCTTGATGTGGCTGACTTGACCGTGGAAGGGACGTTCCCTATGGGGGCGGCCATTTCCGCCATTTTAATTACTAGTGGTATGAACCCAATCCTTTCTATTTTACTGGCTGGTGTAGGCGGTATGTTGGCCGGTGCTGTAACAGGTTGGATTCATACTAAATTAAAAATTCCGGCATTGTTGGCTGGTATTTTAACAATGATTGCGTTGTACTCAGTAAACCTTCATATTATGGGTAAAGCAAATGTGTCCTTGCTTCGTATGGATACAATTTATACTACTCTTGGTAGTTTATTACATACACCGAATATGTGGTCTGCTGCTATCGTAGGTGTTTAGTAGCAGTGGCTGTATGCTTACTATTGTTCTGGTTCTTCGGCACTGAAATTGGTACAGCATTACGTGCAACTGGTGTGAATCCTCAAATGATTCGTGCACAAGGTGTTAATACAGATAATATGATTGTTCTTGGTCTATTAATCTCCAATGGTTTCGTTGGCATGTCTGGTGCTCTTATCGGTCAATTCCAAGGCTTTGCCGACGTAGGCATGGGTATTGGTACTATCGTTATCGGTTTGGCGTCTGTAATCATCGGTGAGGTTGTATTCGGTACAAAATCCTTCGTACGTAGCCTCGTTGCTGTAGTACTCGGTTCCATCGTATATCGTATCGTTATCGCAGCTGTACTCTACATGGGTATGCCACCAAACGATTTAAAATTATTCACTGCAATTCTCGTTGCCATCGCGCTTTCTTTGCCTACTTTGAAAGCCAAATGGCTAGCTCGCTAAGGAGGACACTATGTTAGAAGTAAAAAATATGGTAAAAACCTTCTTTAAGGGCACAATTAATGAAAAAACTGCATTACAAGGTATCGATCTTCGTTTAGAAGAAGGGGATTTTTGTACAGTAATCGGTGGTAATGGTGCTGGTAAAAGTACATTGTTAAACTCTATCGCTGGTGTATTTCCAGTAGATGAAGGGAGTATTACCATCAATAATATTGATGTAACAAAAATGCCTGAATATAAACGAGCAAAATATATTGGTCGTGTATTCCAAGACCCTATGGTTGGTACTGCAGGGAATATGCAAATCGAGGAAAATTTGATTCTTGCTATGCGGCGTGGTAAAACTTGGGCCTTAAATGGGCTTTCAAAGATAGTGAGAAATCCTTCTTTAAAGAACGCCTTGCTCTATTAGGTTTAGGCCTTGAAGAACGTCTATCTGCACGCATGGGCCTATTATCTGGTGGTCAACGTCAATCCATTACATTGCTTATGGCTACTATGCTTCGTCCTGATTTATTATTGTTGGATGAACATACGGCTGCTCTTGATCCTAAGACTGCAGAAAATGTATTGCAATTGACAGAGAAGCTCGTTGCAGAACATAACTTAACCACCCTTATGATTACTCATAACATGCGCGATGCATTGCGCTTTGGTAATCGTCTCATTATGATGGACGCTGGTCGTATCATCTATGATGTAAAAGGGGAAGAAAAGAAAAAATTAACAGTTGCTGATTTGTTACAAAAATTTGAAGTAGCTGGCGAAGGTGCGTTAAGTGACCGTATGATGCTCGGTTCAAAATAAGCGAACTCATTATACTCAGCTTAAACAAAAGAGAGGAGATTATCCTCTCTTTTTTCATGAAAACCTTTACACTAAGTGGATTATACTGTATACTTAACTAAGTCGTTAGACATATCGTAAGCGAAGTATTCGAATCTCCAACGGTTACTTAAGCTTATCGGGATTATTATTTTATAGGAGGTAACATTAATGTTAACTACAGAAGCTAAATTAGCAGTAATTAAAGAATACGCTACTCATGAAGGTGACACAGGTTCTCCAGAAGTACAAGTTGCGATTTTGACAAGCCGCATCGTATACTTAACTGAACACTTGAAAGAACACAAAAAAGACCATCATTCCCGTCGTGGTTTGTTGAAATTGGTTGGTCAACGCCGTAACATGCTTGACTACCTTCGTCGTAAAGATATCGAACGTTACCGTTCTCTTATTGAACGTCTTGGTCTTCGTAAATAATAAAATTAGCCGTCCCTTTGGACGGCTTTTTTATTTTATATGCTTGTGTTATAATCATATTAGACAAAGGGAAACAATTGTTGATATTCTATCATGGCAACACAGAAAAAAGGACAGAGCGGCTACTCTGTCCTTTTTATTATGATAATTGCTTTTAATAAAGTGAAAAAATAGCTTATTTTTAATAGATGATATATAATAATAAGGTATACGTATAAGAAGATTTTTAGGAGGAATAGGAATGGAACAATTCCAAATGGACCTAGCTGGTCGTACGCTTACGATCGAGACTGGGGAACTTGCAAAACAAGCTAGCGGTGCTGTAATGGTTGGTTATGGCGATACACGCGTACTCGTTACCGCTACAGGTTCTAAAGAGGCGAAGGATATCGATTTCTTCCCACTTACAGTAGATTATGACGAAAAAATGTATGCTATTGGTCGTTTGCCAGGTGGTTTTATCAAACGTGAAGCACGTCCACCTGAATCTGCTATCTTGAATAGCCGTTTGATTGACCGTCCTATTCGTCCACTATTTGATAAAGGTGTACGTAATGAAGTACACGTTGTTGCTACCGTTATGTCCGTAGATCAAGATTGTGATCCTGCTATCTGTGGTATGATTGGTGCATCTGCAGCGTTATCTATTTCCGATATCCCATGGGCTGGCCCAATTGCTGGCGTTCGCATGGGTCGTGTAAATGGTGAATTTGTCGTTAACCCAACAAAAGCACAATTAGAAGAAACTGATCTTAATATTGTAGTAGCTGGTACTAAAGATGCTATCCTCATGGTTGAAGGTGGCGCTCAAGAGGTTTCAGAAGAAACCATTCTTGAAGTTATTATGGCTGCTCACGAAGAAATTAAGAAAATTGTTGTATTCCAAGAAGATGTAAAAGCTAAAGTAGGCAAGGAAAAACGCGTATTTGAAAGCAAAGACGTACCTGCTGAAATCGCTGATGCAGTTCGCGAATACGGTCACGATAAACTTGACGCAGCAGTTCGTTGTGCAGATAAACAACAACGCGATGCACAAGAAACTGAAGTACGTGAAGATGTTTTAGCGCATTTCGCGGAAATCTACCCAGATAACTTAGCTGATGTAAATAAAGCATTCGATGCGATGACGAAGGAAATCGTACGTCATATGATCACTGTTGAAAAAATTCGTCCAGATGGCCGTAAACTTGATGAAGTTCGTCCAATCTCTTGCCGTACAGGTGTATTGCCTCGTACACATGGTTCTGGACTATTCACACGTGGTCAAACTCAAGTATTGAACGTAGCTACTGTAGCGCCATTGTCTGAAAAACAAACAATTGATGGCATCGGTTTAGAAACAGAAACGCTATATTCACCACTACAATTTCCCATCCTTCTCCGTAGGGGAAACTCGTTCTTCCCGTGGTCCTGGACGTCGTGAAATCGGTCATGGTGCTTTGGCTGAACGCGCATTGGTACCTGTCATTCCTAGCGAAGAAGAATTCCCATATGCATTGCGTTTAGTATCTGAAGTATTAGAATCCAATGGTTCTAGCTCCATGGCTTCCGTATGTGGTTCCACATTGTCCTTGATGGATGCTGGTGTACCTATTAAAGCTCCTGTAGCTGGTATTGCAATGGGTCTTGTAACACAAGGTGAACACTACACAATCTTAACAGATATTCAAGGTATGGAAGATGCTCTTGGCGATATGGACTTCAAGGTGGCTGGTACAGCTAAGGGTGTAACTGCCATCCAAATGGATATTAAAATTTCTGGTTTGTCTCGTGAAATCCTTCACGAAGCATTGGAACAAGCTCATAAAGGTCGCATGCACATCATGGGCATTATGCTAGATACCATTGCTGAACCTCGTCAACAAATGTCTCAATACGCTCCACGCATCATTACAATGAAAATTGATCCAGACAAAATCCGTGACGTAATTGGTTCTGGCGGTAAAGTAATCCGTAGCATCATTGACGAAACAGGTGCAAAAATCGACATCGAAGATGATGGTACTGTATTCATCGCTTCTGTAGACCAAGAAGGGGCTGCAAAAGCGCAACAAATCATCGAAAACCTTACTAAAGAGGTTGAAGTAGGTGAAGTATACCTTGGTAAAGTAACTCGCTTGATGGCATTTGGTGCTTTTGTAGAAGTATTACCAGGTAAAGAAGGTCTTGTACATATTTCTAAACTTGCAAAAGAACGCGTTGAAAATGTAGAAGACGTTGTAAATGTAGGCGACGAAATTATGGTTAAGGTTATCGAAATCGATAAACAAGGCCGTATTAACTTGTCCCGTAAAGATTGTTTGAAATAAGAGGTGTTACATGGATATTCGTGGCTTTGAAGTAGTTTCTGCTTTTGAAGAACAAATATCAATTTACCAACACGTAAAACCACAGAAAGCGCAGGCTATGATATTGAATGCGCTGAAGCTGTTACTTTAGAACCTAATCAAGTAGTTCTCGTGCCAACAGGGCTTAAGGCTTTCATGGCATACGACGAATACCTTGCTATACATATCCGTTCTAGCATGGCTATTAAACGTAAACTAGCTCTTGTGAATAGCACAGGCATTATCGACAGCGATTACTATAATAATGAGGAGAATGAAGGTCATATCATGATCGCCCTCCTAAACTTTGGCAACGAACCAGTTACCCTTGAAAAAGGCGAACGCGTTGCGCAAGGCATTTTCTCTAAATACCTTATCACTAATGATGACGACGCAACAGGCGTACGTACAGGTGGTATTGGTAGTACTGGGACTATGTAAACTATATATAATTCTTTATAGAATGGTGAAAGCCGCTCGACTTAGGTTGGGCGGCTTTTTTGTGTGTAAAAAATTACGTATAGGGTTAGATATACTAAAGGTAATCCAGAACCATATTTATTTTGTTTGTTGTGTTATATAGGAGATTAGCTATGGAAACTTTAAAAGAAAGCATCATCACAGTAGAAGACATTAAAGCAGAAATTGAGAAAGCAGAATTTGATGTTCCAAGAGAAGATGAGGATTTTGGTGATCGATATGATCGATTACATGCAGAATGGGCTGTAAAAGGATTAAAGAAGTATAGAGATGAATTAAAGGAAGCCTTTGCTGACAAAGAACATTTTAAGGATTGGGTAATAGACATATGGGGAGATGTAAATACTTTTATAGCTGTAATAAACGAAGAACTACGCTTACGTTCTATTGAATCAATTCGAGAAGCATCCGAATGCGCTGCATTGATGAAAATTTTTATTCCCTCTGAAAGTGGTTCAAGAGATGAAGCTGAAGAAAAGGTAAAACGTAATCTAGAAGAAGCTTTAGAAGAACATGACCAAAGAATTATTAACATCTTTGATGTTGAAATTGTGCCTCTTTTACAATGGAATGAAGAATTACTTGCTATGAAAGCCTTCTTGACTAATGATTTCTATATGAAAGGTACATTTACAGATGAATTAAAACAAATCTATATAAATGTATTTACCTTATTAGATAGAAACCTAAGCGAAAAGATTGAGTATAGTAACGCACATTCATTTGAGTACTATACAGATTTAGAGGACGAATGGGAGTACTTGTATTTAGACGACTTAAATCCTGTAGAAGAATTATTAGCTATATTGCCTGGTAGTCCATATGAATGTGATGTTATGTATTATGCGAACTCAATAAATAGGGATATAACAAGTCAAAGCGTTTATCAACTTAAAATAGAATATGTTAAATATTATTATTCTTTAATAGTATGATGACAGAATTTACAGCAATATATTTAATATATTGCTGTATCTTTCTATATTTGAAAAAAATTGATTTTTTTATTAGTAATTACATATTTTAAACTAATATACTATGTTAGATTTACACTTTATATATTAGTATTCAATTTAAATTATTTGTGATATGATAATTCATGAAATAAAAAAATGAAGAACTAGGTATAAATGGGGATATTCATATATTCTGGGAGGAATTAGAGAATGAATACATCTGAAAGTAAATTAGCGCGTTATATGGATGCTGGATTTCCTATTTTAATGTATAACACATATGATGAGCCTAATGCTGTTAATACATTGGCAAATTTGGATGATAGTAGAACTGTTATTCAATGGTCAGAAATTGGTATGGTAGTAAATGAATCAGATGCTAATGATATAACATTAGATTCAATGTTGCAGTTCTTGGTATCTACCGGTGGTGAAGATTTAAATTCCTCTATTCTTATCTTGAAAGATATTAGACATCATATTAGTAATCCAAAAGTTATTGGTCTTTTAAAATACATTGCTCAGTTAATTACTACAGGCGGAGTTGAAGAATGTACTTTAGTTTTACTGGGAGAAAACATTGAGTTACCTGTAGAGTTGGAACCATTCGTAACCATTATAGATGAAGATGCAGTTAAACCAAATGAGATAGCTTTATGTATTGAACAGTTTTGTAATGAACAAGATATTCCAGTTGATAATATATTAAAAGGAAAGCTTGTTAACGCATTTAGAGGGCTATCAAAATATGAAATCGAAAATATTTTAGCATTATCTTATGCAGATGATGGTGAAATTACCTCTAATGATCTTGAGTTAGTACTAGAACAAAAAAAACAAATTGTAAAGAAGTCTGGTGTTCTTGAGATGATTGCATTAGATGAAACGATGAATGATATTGGTGGTTTAGAAGTTTTAAAAGAATGGATTCAAAATAAGGCAAAGATATATAAAGATATAGATGCAGCTAAAGCTTTTGGTGTAGATATGCCAAAAGGGGTTCTAATTGCAGGTATTCCAGGTTGTGGTAAGTCATTAAGTGCTAAAGCGACTGCTAAACTTTTTAATACTCCATTGTTACGGTTAGATATGGGGCGTATTATGGGGAAGTATGTCGGTGAATCAGAACAAAATATGCGTAAAGCAATAAAGATAGCTGAAGATATCTCTCCGTGTGTTTTGTGGATTGATGAAATTGAAAAAGCTTTCTCTGGTATTAGTGGTGGTTCATCTACAGGTGATATTACTAATCGACTACTTGGATCCTTTCTAACATGGTTACAAGAGAAGAAAAGCCAAGTATTTGTGATTATGACTGCAAATGATGTAAATAAGCTACCTGCAGAATTGATACGCAAAGGGCGCCTTGATGAAGTATTTTTTGTTGAATTTCCAAATAAAAAAGAACGTGAACAAATTTTCAAAATTCATTTAGAAAAAAGACGTCCAACAGATTTACCCAATATAGATTTAGACAAAATTGTTAGTAAAACAGATGGATATAGTGGTGCAGATATTGAAGGTGTTGTAAAAGATGCTATAGAATTAGCTTTCACATCCGAACGTAATGCAGTTACTACTGAAGATATTATTAAATCTATTGATAATACACATTCATTAAAGGTTATTATGAGTAAATCCATAGATGACATGATTAAGATGTACAAAGAAAAGAAATTTAAGAATGCTTCTAAATAATGGAGGAATCATGGCAAATACTATTAATGTGAAAGCATTTGAAGGTTTACTAAAAAAGGCAACTATCTCTTATGATAACTCTGTAAATAAATCAGGTGCATCTAATCAAGTATGGTTAAAGGATTATTTTAAATCAGAAATGCCTGAAATAAGTGAAGAAGAGGCTGATGAACTTGCAAAGTCCAGTATAGAATCGTTAGAGCGTTATGAAAAAGCCCAAGATGATTATAAAAAGGCGAAATCCAATAATGTAAGTAGAAGTGCATGGCTTAATAATACAATTTTAAAAGGTGGAGAAGCTTTTAGTGCTGAAAGATTCACGCAATATTTATCTGATATTGACAGTACACTTGCAAGATGTAATGAGGATATGATTAATGTAGTAACTACACAAGCCGGGACTATTAATCAAAATCCTAATTTAGATGGTTTTATAGCTGAACAAGAGTTAGTAAATACATTTAATGCTAATGCATCATTAGAGAATTCTAATTTTAGAGCACGTGTTTTGCAACCAGACGCAGGACAAACATATGGTAAAAACTCTGTAGATATAGCTGTTGATGATAAGTTTTGGGGGCAAAAAAATATACAGCGACATCAAGTGAAATTTGGCAAAGATGCAAATGCAACGGCTAGCATGGTGAATGATAAAAATTATAATAATCAACGTATATTAGTCCCTAAAAATCAAACTGATGTTGTTAAGTCTAAACTTAGTAAACAGAAAACAGTATCAGATCAAATTAAAACAGATGATGGGGTTTCTTCTGATGCGTTAAGCAAAAGACAAGCAAAAACATTGCAAAATAGAGCGCAAGATGGAAAATCTTTAAGAAAGAAGGATTGGAGTTATTACAAAAATAAACAACTGATTACTAATATTGGAAACAAACTATGCTTGCTAGTGTTACCGGCGCAGCATTGGGAGCTTCCATTCAAGTTGTGGGAGATTTGTTGAATGGTAAAGATGTTAAATCTGATACAGTTATAGAAACTGCATTTGTTACAGGTGCAGATTCAGGCGCAAAAGCTGCGACAACAGGAGCACTTGTAGTTGCAACACGAAAAGGTATGTTACCAATAGCTAAGAATACTTCTGCTGCATCATTAGGTTTAGCTGGAGCAATAATTATTGAAAATGCAAAAGTATTATATAAATTAGGGAATGGAGATATTACACCTATAGAGGCGGTTGATGGTATGGGGGAAGCCACTACCATTGGGGTAGCGAGCCATTTTGGCTTTTTGACTGGTGCAGAATTAGGTGCAACTTTGGGCTCTATTGCTCCTGGTATTGGTAATGTTATAGGTGCTATTGTTGGTGCTATTGCTGGGTCAGTCGTTGGTAAGGCAGTATATAATGGAGCAAAAGGAATTGTAAAAGGTGCTGTGAGTACTGTTAAATCACTTGGTAGTGCAATTTGTAGTGGTGTTAAATCCTTTTTTAAATTATTTAGTTGGTAGTAGGTAATTAATATTTATGGCTAAAAAGATAAAATTTCCATTAGAGTTTTCTAATGGTGTAAAAGTTAGAACTTTGGAAGAATTGCAGGAATATGCTGATGTTGAAACTATATTGAGATATTATCATAATGAAAAATTAAAAATATGGTTAGAGGCACGTGATTATAATGATATAGTATCTCAGATTATCTCACTTGATACTACGGATATATCCTATGTTAATACATTATGCAAAAATTCTTGGTATTGAGTATGAAAATCTAGATGTAGAAGTACATGAGATTCAGAAAAATGAAGAAAAGTTAAATCGATTGAGACGTTTAACATCTGATGAAAATATACTAACTAAAGTAGATAATATAGTATTTAATCAACAAGAATTAGATGAATTAGTTATTCAGAAGGCTGAATTAATTTATTTATGTGCTGATGAAAAATCAAACTTATACTATTAATAAAGAAATTAAAAAAACATTAGATATGTTGGGCTTTTTGGCAAACCAAGTATTCAGGTTGAAGCCGAAAAATATAAAGGGAATTATTTGATATTGGAATTAAGTTTAAAGATGTTGTATTACCAGCACATTTAAAAAAAGGGGTAAGAGCTGAGGTTGAATATAAAGGTGCTAATCTTGATTTAGATGTAAAATAAAAATTAATGCTGAAAAGTTGCATAAAAGTAGTTCAAGCGAATTTTTATTGATTTTATTTATGATTCTGATTGTAGAACACATAAATTAAAGCATAGTATAAATAGTATTATTCCTGTTAGTACAATAGATTTATTCATTAGATCAAATAAACTGAAAGCAATAGTTAAAAAAATAAACTCGGAGTAAAATGAGATGGGAAATATTCAAGAAAAATAGTAGTTTAGAATCATTTCGATATCGTGTAGGGTTTGATGCAAGAATGGTTTAAATTTTATGAAAAATAAGAATAGACATAAAGATAGTATTTATTTTTGATATAAATATATTTACTCCAAGTTGGTGCTATGAAAGTAATAATGAATTTGCTTTAGTAATATTAGAGGAATTGTCTCCTAAGAAAACCGTGAGAAGATATGGTCTTGGGACAATTAAAGATGATATTAAAACTGATATTCTATCTATTAAAGATTTAATTATTGGGAAGCCCTGTAGTTTATATAGTAAAAAATTAGGGGAGTTACCAACTGATGTAAAAAGACAAGCCTTATCAATTTAGTAACCGTAATATTGGAAATTATGAATATATTTTAATATTTTGGTGGTTAGTAATTTTAGCATTAGATGATACCTTATATGTAAAGTATTTGGATTATGTGGCTGATGTAGCTGATATTTTAGGTTTCACTGATGATATGATGGATGATTGGTGTGAAGCAGTTGTGTATTGGTTAAATGGAAATGAAATTAATAATGTAGCTACTCTTAATTTGAAAAGTGCAGAAGGTATCAAATTCTTTTTTTAATAAATAAGTTTGTTTAATAGAAAAGTTATTGTTGATATATTAGATATGGGAAAAAAAGGATAAGTAGATGGATACATTAAAGGAAAAATACTAAGTTAGTTAATTTTAGAGTTAGAATTGGTGAATTACAACATATCATTGATAAATATCACGAAGATAGATTACCAGAGTTTTATTTTTTTATCCTAATTTTTTTACACCAGAATGGGTTTATGAAAGTAAGAATGAATATGTAAAAAGTTATATCAAGTGAGTTAGCACCAAAAATCATATAAAAGTAAGGGTTTTGGGAGAAACACCTTTAGAAATATATAAAAGATTTAATGGATTTTTGTTTCGTATAAGTATGGTAAAAAAATACTTTTGTAAAGACAATAAATAATTTGCCGGAAGAAGATTATAGCTCCTATACAAAAATGTTATTACAATAAGAAGAATAATAATTCAAAGTATCATACGTATAAAATGATCTATTGGTGGTTAGTAGTACTAGCACTCGATAATGATTTATATAATAAATACTTGGACTATGTTGTAGATGCTGCAGATATTTTTGGCTTTACAGAAGATATGATTTCTGATTGGTGTGAAGCTGCTATTTATTGGTTGAATGGAAATGATATCAATAAGGATTGTAATTTAAAAACTTAAAAACTAAAGAAGGAAAACGATTCTTTTTGAATGATTGTAATTAGAATTTAATAAATTTATTTATAAGGAGATGGAGGTAGTATGATTTACCTTTATCTCCTATCTTAATATAAATGTTAATGTAGGAATTTAAATCAATGCGACACACTATTGATTATAATGATTGAGTCACATGATTATAGATTATGTTTATATTTGTATGTTAGTGAAGTGATATTGATTTCTTAAAAATATAAATTAATGAAAAACTTTATGAGGATGAAAGGTTTTTCGTGATAGTATGTGAATATATAGTTATATTTTTTTATAGTATCGGGTTACATGGTTTAGGCCTTATGAATAATATATTAATCTCAAAAATCTTTAAAAATATATTAAGGATGTAAAAAAAGAAGAAAGTTATTGTAATTGGGGATATTTTATTAGACAAATATACATATGGTAAAGTGTCATCTATATCTACTGGTATTAAATTACCCATAATTGAAAAAAAGTAAGACAATATATAATTTAGGTGGTGCTAGTAATGTTGCTGCAAATTTAGCAGATTTTTATAATGAAACCTATTTATTGGGAATTATCGGAAATGATTACTATGCATCTATAGTTGATAATTTATGTCATAAAAATGGTGTGACGTTATTATCACAGAAATTAGATAAAACTAATTTAAAAGAGCGTATTTATATTGATACTCAACAAGTTATGCGGTTAGATAATAATATTAGATCATGTTCGTATGATAGTGATTTACTTAATATGTATTTGAATCAAAAGAACCCAGATATAGTAGTAGTGGTGGATTACTTATATGGTTGTATTAATCAAAATGTAATTGATACGATACAAAATTACTGTATTTTAAATAATAAAAGCGTTATAGTTCACTCTAGAGATTTAAGTAGATATAAGATAGATAAAGATACAGTATTATTCTTAAATAAAGAGGAGTATTCGACGTATAAATATAGTTTAAATATTTCAGATCAAGATATAACTAATAGACGAATAATAACCGAAGGAGCAAATGGAGTTACTTATATAGATTGTTATAAAAAAATATACATCAGAAACAGTCTTTAGTAAACCCTATAAATGTATCTGGCGCCGGAGATTCAGTTTTAGCCACTGCATCAATAATTGAGTGTTGTGGTAAATTTGATTTTGATGAATTAACATTACTCAATGAAGTAGGGGCTTTAGCTGTACAATCTAAAGAAACGTATATATTAAATAAGCAAGATTTGATAAGTAAAGTTATTGTGTCCTTGAATAAAGAAGATAGTTGTCGAAAAATTATGTAGTTTAAATCAGCTTAAGGTGATTTTTTTAGTCATTTAGGTGCTACTAATATCAATTTATTAGTAATTGAAGAAAATATACTAGCACAATTAAGTTATTTAGAAAGATGTCTAAAATCAATGGAATTTAATGTTTTGCTTATTCAAAAAAATAATGAATATTCGAGAATAGAGAGTGAAATTATTAAGCTATTAGCTTTAATAGATTCTATAAATATAATAGTTTATAGTGAACCTATTGAATGTAAGAAATGGTTAGAAAATATTAGTCTACATAATAATATTAAGATTAGGTATATTGGTTAGGTTTTATGAATAATAGTGTTTTTTGTAAGGTGTTTACTCCCGGAAGATTGTGTCTATTAGGAGAACATACAGATTGGGTAGCTTTAATATCGAAAGATAACTATGGACACGCTATCATTTGTAATCTGAATTTAGGTATTTATTTAAGAGGTTGTAAATCAAACCACTTTTTTTATAAGTTTGGTAGGAAGTCAATTTATTCAGATACAGATAACTTAAAAAACTATATTAATGATGATTTTTTTTCTTATGTTATAGCAACCTTCTACGTTTTGTCTACTCGTTATAGCATTCCAGGAGTATATATAGACTGTTATAAGATGACGTTACCAATGAAAAAAGGTTTATCCTCTAGTGCGGCAATATGTGTAGCTATAATAGATTTATGTAGTAAAATCTATAATTTGAAAATTCCCTTAAAACTTCAGATGAAGCTAGCTTTTGAAGCTGAAATATTAACAGGATCTAAGTGTGGGAAAATGGATCAATGCTGCGCTTTAGGAACTGGTGTATATGATTTAAAATTTTATGACGATGATATTGTTATTAATCCAATTCATGTTCCATCTAAATTGATATTTGTATTAGTAGATTTGAATGGCAATAAAAATACCACAAAGATTTTTAAGTAACTTAAATAAAAGCTTATGTAGGAGATAAAGGTATTTTTAAATAATTCTATAAAAGCAATTTCTCAATCAAATTAGTAATTATTATGTTGATCAAGTTATAAAGAGTCTAAAAAGTAATGATATAAAAACGATAGGCCAATTATTAAATGCGTATCAAATGTCATTTGATGAACATTTAACTCAATATTGTGATGAACTAAAAGCACCTTTATTACACAACTTTATAGATTGCATGAAACATCATAGTGATGTTTTCGCATGTAAAGGGGTGGGGTCACAGGGGGACGGTTTTGCTCAAATGCTATTAATAGATGAAAATAGGGCAAGAGAAATAATTCGGTTTGTTAAACGGAAATATGGATATCAATGTTATTTAATAACTAGTGAATAATATGGGGGAACGATGGACGGATTAGATGAATTAAAATTAATATTGAATTGTATTTATAATGAATCAGATGTAGGAGAGCCATTGATTCCTTTTTTTTCATTTGAGGGACTACCAGGTGCAGGTAAGACGACGCAGATTAAATTAGTTTCCTCAGAATTAACAAAAATATATGGAAAATGTGCATATATAGATTTGCCTACAAAGTCTGGAATTGGACAAATATTAAAATCTGTTTATACCAATAAGGAGATTCACTGGAATGATTTGAGACTGAAATGTCCTTGGTTTAATCCCCTTATGATTACATTGGATTTACATTTAGCATTAAAAAATGCAGCGTTATCAGGTGCAAAGTTTGCGTTAATGTCTCGAGGAATACTTTCAACATTCTACTATAATTTAGATGCTTATGGTAATTCAGAGATGCAGAATTGGAAGTTACTAGAAAATCATTTAAGAGGATTTTATAAACCCACTGCTATCATCTATATGGATTTGCCTATTGAAGAAGCTCATAAAAGAGTGGTTATAAGAAACAGAGGACCTCTTAGAAAAATGGATTCAGTAGATCAAATGCATAAGGATCAATATAAATTAAATGAGTTTCTACATAGACTTAATACTATTCCTACCCATTTTATTGATGCTGTAGGATCACAAGTTGAGGTAACTAATAGAATCGTAAATATTTTACAGGGGTATTTAAGTGGAAAAGGTTATAGAAAAACAATATAATTCTTCAAACTATCCTTTAATGCTATTTCAATGGAATGATTTACCTAATTATATAGTTAGTGTAATTGAAGAATTAAATGCTTTAAATAAAGTAATTATTAGGGGGGGCTTGGCATATATCTTAATAACAAAAGATTTTGAGTATCCTTTAAAAGATATCGATTTTATAGCGGAGCATTCGACTAAAAGTGACATTATAAAAGTATTACAAGTGGCAGACATAATTTATCTGAATAAAAATCGATTTGGTGATGATGTGATTACAGCCTTTTTGGAACATTAAGGGTAAATATATAAAAACTAGATGTTTTATTATGTCAAAATATACCTTGTATTAAAAAGAATTTTTTTCCATAAAGAATATTTGGTAATGGCACCAACACCATTATTACTTAATAAGCTAAATAAAATTATTCAAAAAAACATTAAGAAATCATAATGATTATAAAAACCTATAGACATTATTTAGTTGCTAAGAATTTAGTTAAATATATGCTTGAGAATAATATATTTATGATAGATTCTGATGTAAAGTTTATTGTTGAAAATCAGAATAAAATTAAATCTATATTGGAAAAACATAATATCAAGTGAAGATATAGAACTGTTTGTAAATAGTTTAAATGTTTTGTGCTATAGGAGTAATGATGAAAATTTTATTTTGTCAACTTAGAAATCATGGAGATATTATTCGAATTTTCCCATTAATAGATGCAATTAAAAAACAATATCCTAATTGGATTATTGGATTTACTTGTTTTAAAGAAATGGTAGATTTATGTAAATTAAATACTAATATAGATATAATTATTCCACAGCCTAGATTAAAACCGGTAATCGATACGCAAGGAGAAACACGAGTCCTTGATTGTAGTATATTTACTTCAACTATAGAAGCCGTTCGGAAAGAGAACTTTGATTTATATGTAGATTTACATGGTGTATTTCAAAGTGCTTTATTTGGAAGTCTTTCCCATATCAAGAAACGTCTTGGAAGAAGTAGTGAAACTACAAAAGATGGTGCTAGTTTATTTTATACTGATATAGCACCGATAGTGGATTCTGAAATTAATAGAATGGAACGGCATTTTAAAATTATCAATCATATATATCCAGAAATAAAACCAATCATCAAAAAAAGACAGAAATCGAGAACCGTTTTGATATTTCCTGGAAGTAGTAAAATGGGTGTTCTTAAGCGATGGCCAATAGGATATTATATAAAGTTATCAAAAATGATTTCAAATCATAAAGTTATATTTGTACTAGGGCCGGAGGAATTAGATCTTTACGATATATTAGTTGAGAATAATATTAAGAATATTATTATTAGTCATAATTGGCAGGAACTCGATAAGATTTTAGCTGATACTACTTTAGTAATTGGAAATGATTCCGCATATATTCATTTTGCTGTTTGGCGAAATGTAGCTGCAATTATGATTTGTGGTCCGCTATCCCCTGTTGTTAATGGAATATGGAAATATGGACAGGGAAGTACTGTTTTTTATAAAAAGCGTTGTAAATGTAAGTATTTATGGCAAGGAAAATGCGATAATAATCATGTTTGTTTAGATTTAATTGATGTAGATAGTGTATTTGAACAGGTGAAGTTATATATATGATGAATTATAAAGAATTTTTTCCATTATTAATGCGTAATCAAGGATTAATATATCTTGATTATGCAGCTACTACACCTACACCACAGTGTGTCATTAATAAATGGGTAGATTATCAGGAGAATATAGGGGTAAGTGCTTTTAGAGGTGATGGTACATTATCTAAATTAGCACAAACAATATTTGATGATAGTATCTCTACAATATTGGATTTTTTTGATGGAGACAACCAATATGAATTAATGCTTACTAAAAATTCCACAGAAGCAATTAATCTAGTTGCATTAGGCTTATATGATTTTATTTCTAGAGGAGATATTGTGGTATTAGGGCCTTATGAACATCATAGTAATTATTTGCCTTGGATAAATCTTTGTCGTACTAAAGGTGCAATATTAGTAGAGTTACCTTTATCTAAAGATGGATCTATTGATTATCATTTTATAGATACTTTGGAGTCAAATCGAGTAAAGATTATATCTTTATCACTTACATCAAATGTTAACTCATATAATTTGGATAAACTAACTTTACAGTATTTTCGTCAAAAGACAAATGCAATGATTTTTATAGATGTATGTCAGTCAATAGGGCATCAGAGTGTTTCTTTTTCAGAGTTAGCTGCAGATGGTTATTTTTTATCCGCCCATAAAATGTATGGTCCAAAACAAATTGGTGCAGCAGCAATAAATAAGAAAATTAGTAAGTTAGTTAAGCCCATTTTTTGGGGTGGAGGCATGGTTTGGAGTGTTCTTGGTCAAAACCTTAAAGCTCATGAGCACGAAAGAAAGTATTTACCAGGAACTTTTGATATAGGTCTATTAGCTGGATGGGCTACCGCATGTAAATTTATGAGTAGTATTAATCTAAATCAAATAATGAAACATGAGGATAAATTATGGGAGTATGTAAATAAAAAAATTGATAATTCAAAGATTAGCATTATCAATGGTAATAATGGGCATATAGCTTTGTGTTCGATGGATATAAAGAATATACATGTACATGATATGGGTGAAATTATGGCTAATAATAACATTATTATTAGAACAGGACATTTATGTGCGCAAAATGTGCTCAATAACTTGGGGTTAATTTCTGTTCTACGATTTTCTTGGGGAATTGCAACAACTGAATCTGATATAGATAAATTTTTTAATGTACTTTATGAGGCTATATAATGAACAAGAATATAATTTTAGCACCTGAGAGTGTTATTGATTCAAATGGTGTAGCTTGCGGTGATCATTTAGTTATAAACTCTTATGTTGAGGATTCTAATTTTTATTTTTCTTTTCATGGTCAATCATGTAATTTAGCAATGTCTGTTGCAAAGGACTTAGAATTAAAACTTTCAGGAAAGAATATTTTACATGTGAAAAAAAGAAGTTCAAAAATATTATCGATAATAATTATTTTAGTTATAAAAAAAGTTATTTCATATCCAGGATATAAATCGTCATGGCTGTCTTAGTTTGCCTGTTGAGCTCTTATTAAAAAGCTGTAGAGAAAAAGTAGTATAACAATAAAAAAAGTTGTAATCATAATCATGGTATTAGTTTGGCTTGTGATGCCTGTGTCTCTACTAAAAAAATTTTTCAATGGAAAAAAATGAATCAAAAAGTGGTTCCAACAATTAAGACGGCTAGAAAAAAATTGTTTTAGGAATAAATAGTTTAGATGACAGTAAAGAAATTCTTTTTTTCAGAAATTAGGATTATGTATATTATCTAAAGAAGAACAAAAAAATATTTTTTTAGAAAAATCTAACTACTATATCTGATGAAGATATGAAACTTATAAAAAAAGCTAAGGCTGGCTGTACCTTTTTTTATAATAATGCAAATAAATATGACTTAAAAATTAGATAGTAAGATAATTGAGTTAGCCATAAAAACAAATTGTAAGTTTAAATATCGCTAATACAGAGATTAATATTATAGATGATTATATTGATAATAAAAAAAGTTAAAAAGTTTCAAAAAGTAAAAAGGTGGAGTCACTAATACATATTATCCTAAAGATACTTATAGAGTGCATATGGATTTTTGATTATCTGGCATACAATTTTGATGATGCATATAACTTGATTAACTTTTTTTAGTAGAAAAATAGAGGCTTTAAATTTTTCTTTTAATGGCTCAGTTCCATTTTCATTTAAAGTAGTATATTTCAAAGATGAAGAAGTTTTTAAATGGTCATATCCATTTAGAAAAAAATATTACAGAATAAATATCAAGTAATCGTGGATATTAATATGGGCGGCTTTCCATTAGGAAGAACACAGTTAATTCCATTTACACCAAAAAGATGGTTTATCGATAGAAGAAGTCTCTTGTATAACTATATCTCATGTATTTAAACATGAAACGGTATACATGAAAGATATTAATGACTTATATTATATGCTGCAAAATAAAAAAATTTTTAATTGGAAGTATTTTTAGAGATTTAATTTCTTATTATGAACTGACAGATTACTATAATTATATCTATCATTTTTTTATCTAAAAATTCCTGATTTTCCTATAAAAAAATTTTTAGTAATAGTATTCATAGTTCTTTGAATAGAAAATTGAATATGTGGCCATATTCTTTTTAAAAAGTCATTTTTATTTGAAATTACTTCTTTTTATGCACAAATAATAAAAAAATTTGGATATAAAAAAAGGAATTGAAGAAACTATTCAGCAGTTATGTAACAATATGAATCTGCTTGATAGTCATAAATACAGAAAAAAATATGTAATTATATGAATACTAGAGTTTATTTATATCCAATATTACTATTTAACAATCTTTTTGAGAAATATAAAACCTAATAATCTAATTGAGCATATTGATATAAATATATATAAATATAAAAAAATTTATTGATTTTTACCGATTGGTATTTTTTTATGCTTCAAGATGGAAATGAATCAATTACTCATCATAAAATTAAATCAGGAGATATTTGAACTCATTGAAATCTTAGGAGTAGATTTAACTAATTGTGATTTTGATTTTTTTATATTGAATCAAGAAAAGATCTATGGTTGTACTAGAGGAATGTATGAATAAATTATGTTTGGTTACATATACAAGAAAAAAATGAAGTATATACTACGCATTTAGATGAACTGGCTTTAGAGCTCTACCATATATATGGTAACGGTTTTAAAAGTAATTATATATTGTGAGGAGGTTTTTTTGATTTACCTAAAAAAAGCCTTATCATATTCAATTGATTAAATATCATGGTACCAAATATAAGAAACTATTACATTTATTTAGTATTGATAAATCTGAATACTTTATTAGTATTGATAATGATATAACACCTAATACATATGACATTAAATCTTTCTTAGAGATAATGATTAAAGAAAAATTATTCTATAGGTTGGGGAAAGATTAATGTTTCCAAATATTCTAATGTATGGGAGTTAATGGTTTTTAATAGATAAGGTATTATCTCATAATATTATTAGACCAACTTTATGGAAATTAAATACAGGTATAAGTATACCTGGTCAATTTTTGTTTAAAACGTAGTATTTTTGATAGTAAATTATTGAATACTGATACATATTTAGATGATTTAGCAATTGGTTTATACGTTAGTAAATATATTGATAAACGCTATATTTCAGATAAGATATTAGGAAGTGAAGCCCTAATAATACTTTTTATGGGGTTAGTTTTACAACGATGGAGATGGGGAATCGGTTATTCAACATTATTATTGTCGATTTGGGATAATTGTAGTTATAGAAGACGATTATTGATTCATGGATTTGCGTACCATTTTTTTATGGATTATAATCTGGTTTTTTTATGCTATATCTTCTTTGAAATAAATATTATTTTAGGATTAATATATCTAGGAGTAATTTCATTTATTATTTCTAAGCCTAAAAAAATCTAGTTTTTTTATTCTTTTTATCTATGAAATAGTATTTCCAATCTTTCATATTGTATGGGGAATTAGTGTAATTAATACGATAATCAGGGGAAGAAAACATAATGAATGTTTATAGTTCAACTTATATATGTAAAGAAGAAACATTATTAAAAATCTTTAATATTGGTTAATGGTGTTGAATTCACTAGTAAAGCTTTAAACAAAGCAGCTCAATCAAATGCTAAACAACAAAATTTAGTTTATAATATGCCAATTGCTTCTGATAGGTATAGACCTCAAGAACTAAATATTAATAATAGCATTGATGGTTATGAGGTGGTTGTTTCTTGTGTTGCCTCTAATGGTATGACTTCACCAGTGATTATTGATGTTAATGAAGATGATGAGTTATTTGCTAGATATAATAACGATTTAATTCCGAATATAGAATTATCATTTGTTCAAACTCCAAGTTATTATAACAATAAACTTTCTAATAATATTAATGTTACTAATTATATTACTGCCTGTGGATATGATGAATTAAATATAATTCCTTGGAAAGGATGTAATATTTCTGATGGGTGTCTTTTTCTGTGGGATAAATAATTTTTATTCGATTAGAGGATGTATCAGCTCAGAAGATTTCTAAGGGGCTAGTTACTTGGGATAAATATAAACAAGAATATATTCCTAATTTATTGGAAGCTCTAGATATAGCGATTGAATCTGAATGTTATGATGAACACCTTCATGCCATTATGATTAGTGGAAATCTTTCAAATGATAAGCTAGATGAACAGGCACAAATTTATTCAGAAATAGCAAAATCTATTTCTCCAATATTAAAAGAACGTGCAACAGAGGGGCTTGTTGCGGTAATATCACCGCCAAATAACTTAGAAAATATTGATCTTATGAAAAAGTCAGGAATAGAGAAGGTGGTTTTTAATCTTGAAGCAATTACGCTTAAAGGATTTCAACATTATTGCCCAGGCAAAGCTGCTTTGGGGCGTGAATATTTTATTGATAGATTAATTTATGCAGTAAATATTTTTGGCAAAGGAAATGTTTGGACAAATTTGGTTGTTGGTTTAGAACCAATTGATGAGGTTTTATCTTATTGTAAAAATATCATCGATAAAGGCATTGTTGTAAGTGGTAATGTATTACATCTAGATAAAGGAAATAAACTAGATTGTAATGTACCGGATCTTGATACTGTATTAGACTTTTATTATCAATTGAATATACTAAATAATACGGAATCTTTTAATCCTTTTTATTGTTCTAAAGCTTTAAGGACGAGTTTAACTAATGAAGCTTTTGATTCTCGTATTATATTGAGGTAGTATTATAATGAAAATCGCTTATTTAGGCACTAGTGCGGCTGAAGGTATTCCCGCTTTGTTTTGTCATTGTGATGTTTGTAAATATGCTAGAAAACATAAAGGTAAGAATATTCGTACTCGATCACAAGTTTTAATTGATGATATTATTCTTATAGATTTTGGTCCAGATACTTATATGCATTCACTACAATATGATATTTCACTAGCTGATATATACCATTGTTTAATAACACATACACATGATGATCATCTTTATGTTGAAGATTTAAGAGCCCGTAGAAGAAGTCGTGCAAATTTAGATTTAGGCACACCCACATTAACTGTTTATGGTGGTAGAGGTGTTAAAGAGGTTTTAAAGCCAGATGATAATGGTTTTGTAACAAAAGATAAAAGTATTTTCTATCAACCAGTTTACGATTATAGCCCTTTTTATATCGAGGATAAGTATGAGATTATACCAATTTCAAGTATTCATAATACAACGAATCCTTTAGTTTATGTTATTCGAAAGGATGATTCTGTTTTTTTATATGCCCATGATACAGATGTTTTGTCAGAAGAGTCTTTATTGTATTTAAAATTAAAAAATATACGATTTGATGCAATTTCTTTAGATTGTACTGAAGGTATTAAACATATTGATTATCCTGGTCATATGAATTTTGAACGTATGAAAAATAATGTGTGATTTAATGAGAAAAATATAATTTGATTGATTTAGATACTAAGATTATTGCTAACCATTTTTCTCATAATGGTTTAATTAGTTATGATGATGCTGTTATTAAAGGGAACGAATTGGGATATATTATTTCATATGATGGAATGATTTTTAAATATATGAGGTATTTGAATGAAATTAATAATTTTTTTACTGGACCACCTGCTAGTGGTAAAAGTTCATTATCATCAGATATTGCTAAGGATCTTAAGATAGATTGTATATCCAAAGATCTATTTAAAAATACATTTATTTGATAAGTATGGTTTTAAAAAAATCATGATGAGAAAAAAATTACTAAGTATAAAAGGTGAAGCGATGATGTATCGTGTTATTAAATTTTATATTAGTAGAAATAAAGACTTAATCATTGATAATAATTTTAAAGAATTTGATACATTGCGTATATTATTAAATGCAAATAATCAAGTAGAGTTATTCTGTGTTGTTTGTATGGCGGATTATAAGATATTAGCCACACGTTATAATAAAAGAATTCAGGAAGACAAAAGGCATCTAGGCCTATCTACTACAAATTATTTCCCATATATCACTGGCATTAGCAATTTGCATAAGCCTATAACAGAAGATGATGTAAGTAATATTCAAAAAAATGTTTTAGAAAAATTCTGTAGGAGATAATGTACTACATTTAAATACTAATCATATCGAAACTGATTACATTAATTTATATAATCAAGTGAAAAAATATATTAGTAAAGGGGAGGCTGATTTAATTGAACTTTGATAATATATTAAATTCAATCAACCCTAATGTGATTGCAATGCTTTCAGGCGGTAAAGATAGTATTGCCTCTGTGGTTATGTTAAAAAAAGCAGGTATATCTGTTACTGCCATTCATTTTATTCACAAATGGGGGAGTGAGATACCAACAAATGAAGCAAAGCGTATATGTAAACAGTTTGATATTCCCCTAATTATTTATGATTTTACAAAGGAGTTTTCTGAAACTGTAAGTGGCTATCAAGCTGGAAGACCTTGCTTAATATGTAAGAAAACAATGTATTCTATTTTGTTAGATTATCTTTCATCAAAAAAATATGGATGGCTTTGTATCGGTGATAATGGTAATGATCGTACTACAATAGCTAGAATTAAAGACTATATATCAAACAATAAGTTAAATGAGAGTCTTAAATTTAACACATACTGGGGATCAGAAATGGGAATGGTTTTACCGGCTAGTATATCTGTAGTTAGACCACTTATTGATTTAAGTATAAATGAAGTAGAATCTTTTTTATCTCAAGAAGGTATAAAAGTTAAAAGAATTAATTCAACTGGTGACAAGTATTTTGAATACCATAGAGAGGGGTGTCCAATCCAATTTGCTGATATAGGTGTAGAGTTAGATGAAACACTTTTTTTAGATTTAAAAATCTATAATGATGCGATTACTGATTTTGCAAGAAAAAACAATATTCTAGCGTCTATTCATATGCCGTCAACATTTATAATAACTATTCCTACTGGCTATGAGACAAAGGCAATTAAATCATTACAAGAAAAAGGATTACATGTTAATAAATTGGCTAATTCTTCAAGTGTGGATTTTCAAAGCTATCATTCTCATATTTACGAACTAAATTCTGGTTTAAATAATTTTTATAGTATATGAAAAAAATTTTCAATAGGTTGAAAGAACGCTTAGAATTATTTGGTCAATGTAATCATATTTATCAGAATGATAATCAAATATCTTGTTCTTACAAAGATCAGAATAACCAATTGAAAGTTTATTTTGATTTTGATTCATTGACTGCAGATATTGTATATAGTTTTTTTCAGATAATAGTACCGCTAGAATTGAAATAGAGTTATTTGATAATTTAATGCTTGAATTATTTAGGACAAGAAAATATAAAGTCTCAAAAATTATGATAGAACTTAAAAACTAGCAGTGCTAAAATAGATGAAATAGTAGAAAGACCTTGGGGATTTTATCGTATTTTTAGAATGGCAAAAAAACTATGTTTTGAAACATATTGTTATTTCAATGAATTCTAAAAATTAGCTTGCAATTGCACTTATTAAGAAACGAATTATGGTATGTATATCGTGGTGCTGGTTTAGTAACTCTGGATGATATGAAGTTTATAATTTTTTTCCCGGCAATATAATATTGATACCAAAAAAATCATATTCATCGTTTAGAAAAATGTATCTAATATTCCATTACAAATTATTGAATTGCAAGATGGCGACTATATTGATGAAAATGACATTATAAGAATTGATGATGCTTATGGGCGAGTATAAGATGTAAATCTTATATTTATTTAAAATATGAGTAATTTTATAGACATATCGTCTTATATAATCTATTTGTAACTATCTAATAGTCTTAATAATCAAATGTTGTTTTATAATATAGAGGTGTATAGTATGAAAACAGACAGTATTAAAGAAGCTCTTGAACGTGTAAAAAAAGAAGATCCTAAATTATACGAGGATGTAGTAGAGTATATTTCCTCCAATAAAAATAAAACTGGTGTTCATCCTGAAGGGGTGTATCATGAACACAATTGGCCTAATATTATAGGACCCATGCCTGGACCATTTCCATATCCACGGAATCCATTTGAACAAAACCCATTTGGTGTATTCTGGCCATTGGCAGGTTTATATCTGTTCTATAAATTAGTTAGAAAGGTATGGCGATTATTACGAGGCAAGAATCAAAATATTTCCTTAGATGATATTATTACGTATATAAATAATCATTAATAATCTGTTGTATGGGAGAGTAATAATGGCTTCAAGAAAGTTAAAATTAGGTGATATTGTATTTTGTCAACGAAGTAACTTTTTCTTTGGTGATGTATATCAACATTATGGCGTATATGCTGGATATCATAAAATTATCCACTATATAAAAGGGGATTCGCCACTTGATGGACGCATTGCTGAAACTAGCATTGAAGAGTTTTGTGATGGAGATACCTTATATATTGCAGAGGACGATAGTTTATTATCTATTTTCCAAGACTCTGATGTAACTGCTAGCTTTTATGGGCCCCGTAAAACTGTACAACGTGCAAAATCTATGATTGGAAAAGGCGATTATAACTTGTTTGGCCATAACTGTGAACACTTTGCTATTTGGTGTAAAACAGGTCAACTAGAATCTACACAACTTAGTATAGAAGGTATGGCAGCTAGATTTCTACGACCATCACGTGGACCATTGAAATGGTTAGCTGATGAAATTTGGCGCGTAGAGGCAGAGTATTAGTAGAACCATATGGAACTAGCGATACAGTAAAAGTGTGTTGCTAGTTCTAACTTTCAAAAAAGCAAAATATTTTAAAAATAATTATTGACACACACGGATACGTGTATTATAATTACATCATCAGGTGAAAGAAATCACCAACATGTAGAACAGAAAGACTTAGATTCTAACAGCAATCCTATCACATACATAACTTGATTAAGATGAGTATAGAATCTAGTATAATTTCATAGTTATCGTTCATAAACGATTCATAAGGTTAGACACTAGCAGCAATCTTCGATGATTTAACCAGAAAAAGTTATTTTGGAGACCCTTTGGTCTAGAGTATCGTGTCTAGTTATCCTTAGCCTCAGTGAGGTTAGTAATTGTCTTGAACTTTGTATTGTAACCGCTCATGGCTGTCTTGTTTATTTTGCTTTCAAAATTTACGTTGTGATAATCCGCAGCGGTTTTTTATATGCCAAGGAGATATGAACTATGAATACATTTATGGACGCTTTAACAAACAATGAAATCCTATACCGCTAATGGTGGCACTGCGTATCATACGAGTGGCAGTCCTCTTGTGGACCTTAATTTCTCTGTGCCTGCATTGCGTCAGGTCGCAGTTAATTTTTATGGTAAAAGTAAACATGACCGCTATTTCTATGGTGCACATCGCTCTATGGATGCAGTGGATGCATTGCGCTTATTCATTACATCCTATGATGAAGACCCTCTGTATACCATGAAATGGCTTATGTATGCTCGCCATATTAAGCTAGGTCTTGGCGAGCGTGATGTATTTCGTATGATGCTCACTAAAATTGGTGACTTGCATCCAGAGATGGCATTGCAGTTCATCATCGGCACAGAGTTATGGAACTATGGTCGTTGGGATGATGTGTTACGCATCTTTTTTTGATACTACAAGTGGTATCTTACACGATGGACTAGGTGAGCTAATCGCCAATCAGTTTAGACGTGATGTAATGGGATGTGGACTGGGCGATTCTATTAGCTTGTTAGCGAAATGGATGCCGTCCAATAATACATCCTTTAAGCAGAAGCGTTCTGAGGCGGCTATTTTACAATCCTTGTTACATCTAAATGCACGAGAGTATCGTAAAACTCTGTCTAAATTGCGTGAACATTTAGCGGTGGTAGATCGAAAGGCATCGCTGAACCAATGGAATGATATTAACTATAATCATGTGCCATCTAAAGCGAATCTTAAATATCGTCATGCCTTTTTAAAACATGATGAAGAACGCCGCCAGGCGTATCTTGCATCATTACAAAAGGCCGATAATTCAGTTAAGATTAATGCGGATTCTATGTTCTTATATGATATTGTACAAGCCTATATAGACAATAATAGTTGCTGGAGGAATATTTTAAGACCGTATGATGAAACATTAGAGCAATTATGGCATGCCCAAGAATCGCCTAAGGATTATGACGATATCTTAGTTATACGCGACGGGTCTGGATCTATGGGGCAACAACTATCAGGTAATAGTTCCGTTACCGCACTTAGCGTAGCAGATTCAATTGCATTGTATTGTGCACAGCATAACAAGAATGAATCCTTTAAAAATCGATTCATTACCTTTAGCAATCGCCCTCAGATGGTAGACATTTCGATGTGTGAAACTTGCGAGATAAGCTTAGACGATTGCATCGCTTTGACGATTACAGCAATACGGATATAGAGGCAACATTTGACTTAATTCTAGATACAGCTGTAAAAAATCATCTGCGTCAAGAGGAATTACCTTCAGCGTGCCTCATTATTTCTGATATGCAGTTTGACCAGGCTACAAAGCATGATGATAATACGACCGTTATTGAATCGTGTCGTCAGAAATTTGAAGCTCTTGGGTATACAATACCTCGGCTTATTTTCTGGAATGTATCTGTGTACGCACATAATACAATTCCTGTACAAATGCATCCAAGTGGTGTCATTCTCGTATCTGGTTTTTCTAAATCCATCGTAGATATGGTGGTATCTAGAGAAGTTAATCCTGAAACGGCACTCAAAGCCGAATTAGATGCTAAATGTAGTATTGTAGATACAGTTTTACAAGGCTATGTAAAGGTAGCATAACATTTATATATTCTTATTAAAATAGGTTCTTATTAGTCGCATTATGACTACTGGGAACCTTCTTTTGGTGTAATTAATTTGTGCTATAATGAGTTGTAGGTTTTATACTATAATAATCATTTTATATATACGAGGAATTCAGTATGGCAATTAGCAAAGAAATACAAAAATCTAGCGAAATGAAATTCGACGGTAAGTTGATCAAAGTAACTTATGATATAGCTGATGTAAATGGTAATGAAGCATGGCGTGAGGTTGTTCATCATCCAGGGGCAACTGCCATCGTTGTCGTTACAGAAGATAATAAAATCGTAATGGAACGTCAATTCCGTTATGCTTTACAACAACCTTTGCTTGAAATTCCAGCAGGTAAACTAGACCCTAACGAAGAACCTATTAATTGTGCTAAACGCGAATTAGCTGAGGAGACTGGTTACCGCGCTAAAGAATGGATTTCATTAGGCACAATCGCTACAAGTCCTGGTTTCTGTAATGAAGTATTACATCTATACTAGCAAAAGACCTCACCATGGGTGAAACTCATTGGGATCCAGATGAATACGTAGAACTTGAATACTATACATTGCCTGAATTATTAGAGGCTATTAAGGCAGAACAAATTAAGGATAGTAAATCATTGGCAGCACTTATGCTTGCTATGCCATATCTTAAATAGGCTTCCTTTGGGAGGAGTTATTATGTATAAAAGAATCATTATATTGGTTATGGATTCTGTTGGCATTGGTCATGCCCCAGATGCGGCAAAATTTAATGATGAAGGGGCTAATACATTAGGTCATATTGAGTCAACCGCAGGTTTGATTCATTGCCCTACGTTGTGTTCTCTAGGATTGGCAAATATTGCGGATATTAAGTCCGATGAAACACCTGTTATAGGTGCCTATGGGAAAATGGAGGAACTTAGTACTGGAAAGGATACAACCAGTGGTCATTGGGAAATGATGGGGCATCCTGTTACGGTTCCGTTCCCCTACATTTTACGATGGATTCCCTAAGGAGTTAATGGATACTTTCACCAAAGAAACCGGTTATGGGTATCTTGGTAATGAGGTCGCATCTGGTACGGAAATTATCGAGCGTCTCGGCGTAGAGCACATGAAAACGGGGAAACCTATTGTGTATACCTCTGCGGATTCTGTGTTCCAAATTGCGGCTCACGAGGATGTGATCCCTCTAGAGGATCTGTATCGGATGTGCGAAATTACACGTAACAAAGTATGCGTTGGTGATTATTATGTCGGTCGTATCATAGCTCGTCCATTTGTGGGTGAACTAGGTCATTTTGTGCGTACATCGAATCGTCATGACTATAGCCGCATGCCTGAACACCGCATGGTGCAACAGGAATTACAAGCCGCACAAATTCCGACGATAGCCGTTGGCAAAATTGGCGATATCTATGCTCATGTTGGATGGGATGAAAGCTATCCAACGAAATCGAATGCTCACGGCATGAATGTGGTGCCTTACTTATTAGGTTCTTCCTTTGAAAGTGGCCTTATGATGGTGAATCTTGTAGAGTTTGATAGTCTATATGGTCATCGTCGTAACGTAGAAGGTTACAAACGTGCTATCGAAGATTTCGATTACCAATTGAGTGGATTATTGCCATTATTGAAAGAAGATGATTTGCTTATCATCACAGCCGACCATGGTAATGATCCTACATGGCATGGTACAGATCATACGCGTGAACATGTTCCATTACTTGCCTATAGTCCAAGTATGAAAGGGGCTATCGATTTAGGTTTACGCCATAGTTTTGGTGATATAGGACAAACCGTATTGGCGAACTTTGGACTTTCACCATATGCAGTAGGCACATCATTTTTAAAAGATATTATGAAATAGTCGTATTGTGTAATATAATCCTTGCGTCACAATATCTTGTATGATATAATCATTCAGGTATAAGAAACGATTTTTAAGGAGGTGACTCAATTGCCAAACATTAAATCCAGTATTAGAAGCGTAAAAACGGATGCTGAACGTCGTGCGAAAAACGCCGCTGTGAAATCTCAAATCCGTACAGCAGCTCGTAAAACCGTTGAAGCTGTTCAAGCAGGCGCAGTAGAAGAAGCAAAACAAGCACTTGTTCAAGCTACTAGCGTAATTGATAAAGCAGCCTCCAAAGGTGTACTTCATAAAAACACTGCAGCTCGCAAAAAATCCAACCTTGCAGCTAAAGTAAACGCTTTATAATTTTATAGAGCCAAGCCCATCGATGATGGGCTTTTTTTATACCACAAAATATATAAATTTCTTATAAGTAGGACGCCGAAAGGCGTCCTTTTCCCTACGGCCGGGATTGGCGAACGCTTAATCATACGTTTCATTGAATAGAAATATCAGTGCAGTGATAAAAATTGATTATTAGTGCTAAATGCTGTAATCATAAAAATATATGCATAACATTTTGAATACCTTATGGGAGTGGACTGAGGGTAGCTCCAAAACCGACTTTGGCCCTGCGAAGGCCGTAGGCCGTAGTCAGACCCGGCCGGTGGAGGTTTTGGGGCTACCCTCAGTCCTATTCTGAAAACTTAGAAAGATGAATGCATATATTTTTGATAGAAGCAAAGATAGTAAAAATCAATTTTATTACGCCTCAATATGCTATAATGAAAACATATGATTAAGCGAGGTGTACTTATGAAAAAATTAATGATTATAGATGGCAGCAGCCTATTATTCCGTGCCTTTTTTGCGCTTCCTCCGTTGAAGTCTGCTCTTGGCACGCCAACCAATGCAGTATATGGTTTTTTGACAATGCTCATTAAATTATATGAAGAGATTAAACCTGATTATATTGCTGTAGCCTTTGATAAAGGTCGTCAAACGTTCCGTACGGAAATGTATAGTGAATATAAAGGTAATCGCCCTGATGCACCAGAGGATTTACGTCCTCAATTTAGTTTGATTCAAGATGTGTTGAAGGCTCTTGGCATTTGTGTTATTGAAGAGGAAGGTTATGAGGGGGACGATATTCTTGGTTCCTTGTCTAAGAAATTTGGATCTTCTGATTTAGCAGTGCAAATTATTACTGGTGACCGCGATAATTTACAGCTTGTTACTGACTACAGTCATGTATTCTTAACAAAAAAAGGTATCTCAGACATGCTTGAGGTTACCTTGGATAATATGTCTGAATTATATGGCTATGGCCCAGATAAAGTTATCGAAATGAAGGCTCTTATGGGTGATTCTTCCGATAATATTCCAGGCGTTCCAGGGGTTGGTGAAAAAACAGCTCTTAAATTGATTAATGAATACGGTGATTTAGAGTCAGTATATGAGAATATCGATAATATTTCTGGCAAGAAATTAAAAGAACGTCTTGTTGAAAATAAAGAGTTAGCCTTCTTATCTCGTCAATTGGCTACTATCAAGACTGACATGGACTTGTCCTATACACTTGATCAATTTGTACAGAATTTCCACCTTGGTGAAGTGAAACCTATGTTTGAAACATTAGGCTTTACTAAATTGACACCTCGTTTGGCTAGTGTGATGGGCGTAGAAAGTGACGACGCAGAGGATTTTGGTGGACTCTTTAGTATGGTCGAAGAGATTAAAATCGAGGATCTGTTAGATGCATCTGCTCTTACTGAGGTCTTTTACAAAAATAAAACGATTGGCGTTCATATTATTACAGACGGCAAAGCGCCGTTCTGTACGATTACGTCTGCTTTCATTAACAATGGTGAAAGTATTATCAAGCTAGATGGTTCTCATAATGACAAATTATTGAATGCATTGAATGGTGCAAAGACGGTTGTAACGACGCAAAGCAAGGAATTGATGGAGGTTCTTTGTCACAATGAACCGGCTCAGATTCGTTTATATGATGACGGTGTGGCTCGTATTCACGATGTATCCTTGATGGCCTATTTGTTAGACCCAACGCGGACCAATTATGGATATCTCTATTTAACAGAGCGTTTTAGTGTGCCATCTATTGCTACAGGTAGTGTAGATGTAGAATGCGTCTCTATGGTGAAAGCATTGCTTGCTATGAACGATGCTGCTGTTGAGGCATTGCAAGATGAATCCTTATGGGATTTATATAACAATATTGAATTGCCATTGATTCATACATTATTAGTTATGGAGAAAAATGGTATTTATATTGACCCTGTAAAATTAGAAGATACAACTGTTAAATTCAAAGCGGAACTCGAAGCTGTTCAGCAAGAGATTTATGAATTGGCAGGGGAAACGTTTAATATTAATTCTCCCAAACAATTGGGAATCATCTTGTTTGAAAAGATGAATCTACCTGTCATTAAAAAGACGAAAACAGGTTACTCCACAGATGCAGAAGTATTGGATATGCTTCGTCATGAAAGCCCTATTGTAGAGAAGATTTTAGCCTATCGTTCCGTAGCTAAATTAGTTTCTACTTATTGTGAAGGCTTAGCGGTCCTCATCAATCCTGAAACGCATCGCATTCATACCACATTTAACCAAATGGTAACAGCTACTGGACGCTTGAGCTCTTCAGATCCGAACTTACAAAATATTCCTGTTCGTACAGAAAAGGGTCGTGAAATTAGAGCGTTATTCTATCCTGGAGAAGGCTTTGATACATTGGTGAGTGCCGATTATTCACAAATCGAGCTCCGTATCTTGGCGCACTGTCTGGTGATGAAGCGTTAATTAAGGCTTTCAACGATGGTAAAGATATTCATAGATTTACTGCTGCTGAAGTGCTTGGCAAATCCCAAGATGAGGTAACTAGCGAAGAACGGTCTCATGCAAAGGCTGTCAACTTTGGCATTATCTATGGTATTTCAGATTTTGGTTTGTCTCGTGATTTAGGCATTACGCGTCAAGAAGCAAAAAACTATATTGAGCTTTATTTTAGCCGCTATCCAAAGGTTAAAGAATATATGGATAACATGGTAAAAGAAGCCCATGAAACGGGTAAGGTGCGTACGATGTTTGGTCGTATGCGCGAGTTACCAGATATTAATAGCCGTAATTTCAACCGTCGTTCCTTCGCAGAGCGGACAGCAATGAATACACCGATACAAGGTACTGCGGCGGATATTATTAAGCTCGCTATGAACAAGGTAGAATCCATTTTAGAGGAGAAGGCGTTTAAATCTCGCTTATTATTACAGGTGCATGATGAACTTGTATTAGAAGTGGTAAATGAAGAATTGGATGCTATTCAAACGTTGCTTAAGGAAACTATGGAATCCATTGTAGAATTACATGTTCCACTTATTGTTGATGTGCATAATGCGGAAAACTGGGCACTTGTAAAATAAATTTTACATATAACGTTCGAGTAGAAGGATAGATGCAGGAGGCACATATGTTAAAAATAGGTTTAACAGGTGGAATTGCATCTGGCAAGAGTACAGTACTAGACTTTTTTAAAAAGAAGAATGTACCTTATATTGATGCCGATGTAGTAGCACGTGAAGTGGTTGATCTTGGTACGCCTGGACTCGCTGCTATTCGTGAATTATTTGGTGATACAGTGATTCTCGATGATGGTAGATTAAATCGTGAAGCACTTGGTAGTATCGTCTTTCATAATGAAGAAAAACGCCTACAGTTAAATAGCTGCTTACATGGTTTCATTCGTCAGCGTATTGATGAACTAAGTGCTATGTATGAAGAGGAAGAAGCTCCAGCTGTAATTTATGATATTCCTCTTCTCATTGAAGGTAAGTGGTATGAGCGACTCGATACGGTTTGGCTTGTCTATGTATCGCCAGAGGTGCAGGTTCGCCGGTTAATGGAGCGCAATGGATACTCAAAAAAAGGACGCATTAGCGCGTATTCAAAGTCAAATGTTATTAGATGATAAACGCTCATTTGCAGATGTCATCATTAATAATGATGGTACACCTGATGAATTATATATTCAGTTAGAAAAATTGTGGCATGAGAAACTATTACCGTTGTATAATAAATAATCATCAATATACTTGATTGAATCGATTTAAAATATATACGGTTAGGATTAAGGGGAGGATGTATGAAACGAAATACAGCAACAGCATTGGCTGTTGTCGTGTTGGGCTGGTTTTATTTTAACCATATGCAAGATCCTGTGGCACGCTATACGGCATACCCCTTTGATTATAGAGATGTAGTTGTATCGGCTGCGGAAAAGGAAGAGGTATCACCGGCCTTGGTGGCCAGTGTCATTTTGGCTGAAAGTAAATATAAAAATACTGCTGAATCCGAAACAGGCGCTCTAGGATTGATGCAACTCATGCCGGATACAGCTCGTTGGGTGGCCCAGCAAATGGGGCATGGTAACTACACGGATCGTCAACTAAAAGAGCCAGAAACGAATATCCAATTAGGCACTTGGTATTTGGGGTATTTATTAAAAGAATTTAATGGTGATGAGGTACAAGCTCTGGCTGCCTATAATGCAGGGCATGGATATGTTGAGTCCTGGGTTAAGGAAAAGAATTGGAATGGCATGATTGATACGATTCCGTTTCCTGAAACACGTATGTATGTGAAGACGGTATTAATGTATCAAGAAAGATATGAGGCATTATATGGAGAATATCATTGAAACCTGTAAGTCTTTAGACTATTCTTGGTTACCCTGGGAGATTGGTAATTTTAAACTCGTTGTAACAGGACCTGACGAAATTGCTAAAGCTCAAGAGACTATGTCCGCTGGAAAGATTGTATTAACATTGCCTCTATTTCATTATGAAAATGATTTAGGGTGGAAGTGGTGTGCTCTTTACGATAAAGAAGTAGAGGATTATACAGTGCATGTAGTAATGCCATTGTTTTCCTTTGTGGATATATCCTTTGTACGTCAAGAATTTGAGCCTTATTGGACCGGATTACAAGAACGTTGCGTTCAAGGTCTTACGAAACTATTGATTAATAGTGCTGAAAATTTTACCTATACGTATATGCGTAAAGGATTGCAAAATTGGGACTATGAATCTGTTATGCCCTCTGAGTTAGAAGGATTTGTACGAGATATTACACCTAAAAATGCAGTGCGTATGATCAACGGATCTTATATTATCGCTGAATACCGAAAAATGGATGAATGTACTGGTTTATTACTCTTTTATAATGAATACCGTGACGAGTTTTTTGCCGAGTTACGCTATCAAAATCATCCGGAAATCGACCATCATTTAGATGCGAAAACATTAGGTCAATTAGAAAATGCACTATCTGAATATTTAACTAATATACTTTGTGAATTAAATTCCCGTAGTTAAATTGTACATTTGCATAGAAATATGCTATAATAAACGTGACTTTTATATAAACTTTTTTAAGAGTGGGCTATTGTTGCTCACTCTTTCGTTTATGATTAGGCGAAATTAGTCATATGATTTTGCCAAATCTACAATGGAACGGTATGAATAATAGATAAGTAGTATGTTATAAGGAGGCGATGGCTATGAAAAGAGAGGCCGTAGAGGAATTCGTATCCTCTGTAGTAGAAGGCATTATAGCCGGCACAAATCTGGAATTAGTCGATGTCGACTATGTTCGAGAACGCGATTGGTATTTACGCGTATATCTCGACAAGCCAGGTGGTGTTGATTTGGATGACTGTCAAATGGTCAGTGAAAAATTGAGTGCTATCCTCGATGAGAAAGACCCTATTGCAGAAAATTATTTGCTTGAGGTATCTTCTCCAGGTCTTGATCGAGTCTTGAAAAAAGATAAAGATTTCATTCGCTATAATGGCCGTGATGTAGACATTCAATTGTTTAAACCAATCAATGGTAATAAACAATATACTGGTGTTTTACAAGGCTTTACTGATACAACGATAGAATTTTCCATCAATGGTGAAAGCGTAACCTTTGAACGCACAGCCATTGCACAAATTCGATTACATCTTGATTTAATACATGGAGGCATACGAGTGAGTCAAGAATTAATTCAAGCAGTTATGGTGCTGACGAAGCAAAAAGGTTTTGCACCTGAGGTTATTTTTGAATCCTTAGAAGCTGCGTTATTACAAGCATACCGTAAGGAACCACATTCTAACCCAGATGCATATGTGGAATTGAATCGTGAAACTGGTGCCTATAAGGTAATGGCGAAAAAACAAGTTGTAGAAACTGTTGAATTCCCAGAAACAGAAATCAGCCTATTAGATGCTCGTAAAAAAGATAAACGCTATGAGATTGGCGATATTGTAGAGGCAGATGTAACACCTGCTAACTTTGGTCGCAGTGCTGCTCATACAGCAAAACAAATGTTGATTCAACGTTTAAAAGAAGCTGAACGCAGTGTCGTATACGAAGAATATTATAGCCGTGAAGGTGATATCATCACCGGTGTTATAACACGCGTTGAAGGTAAAAACGTATATATCAATTTAGGTAAAACAGAAGCTATTTTACCTCCAACTGAGCAAATTGCTACAGAAACATATCATGAAGGGGACCGCATTAAATGCTATATCGTAGAGGTTAAGAAAACTACGAAGGGCCCTCAAATTATGATTTCCCGTACTCATCCAGGCCTATTAAAACGCTTGTTTGAATTAGAAGTGCCAGAAATCTATGAAGGCGTAGTAGAACTTAAATCTGTAGCTCGTGAACCTGGTATGCGTTCTAAAATCGCCGTATATAGCCGCGATGAATCCATCGATCCAGTTGGTGCTTGCGTAGGTCCGAAAGGTCAACGTGTTCAACACATTGTAGATGAATTACACGATGAAAAAATCGACATTGTAAAATGGGATGAAGATCCTGCTATTTACATTGCTAATTCCTTGAGTCCTGCAAAAGTTATTTCCGTAGATGTAAGCGAAGAAGAAAGCTTCTTACGTTGTAGTACCAGATTATCAATTGTCCTTGGCTATTGGTAAAGCAGGTCAAAATGCTCGGTTAGCAGCTAAATTGACAAACTGGAAAATCGACATTAAGAGTGAAACACAAGCTGCAGAGAATCCTTTCACAGGTTTTACTAGTACAGAAGCAGCGGAAAGCGAAGACTAATGAAAACCAAATCTCAACCTATGCGTACCTGTGTAGGCTGTGGTGAACCAAAGAGTAAACGTGAGTTGATGCGTGTTGCTCTAAGTCCAGAAGGGTCAATCAGTATCGACAGAACTGGTAAAGCGCCTGGACGTGGTGCTTATATTTGTGCATCTATGGACTGTTTTGAAGCTGCGTATAAAGGTAAAAAATTAGAACGCTCTTTAAAACATACCGTATCAAAGGATGTATATGAGGCATTAAAACACGATTTGGAAAGAAATGAATAATTTCAGCATATGAATGAAGATAAAGTTTTAAATCTCTTAGGCTTAGCACAGCGAGCTGGAAAATTGAGCTCCGGAGATTTCATCGTAGAAAAAGCGATGAAGAAGAAAACACCAAAGCTAGTTTTATTAGCTGGTGATTGTGCAGCCAATAATGAAAAGAAATACATACAATTAGCAGAAGCTTATCATATCCCATTGCGTAAGGTCGGCAGTAAAGAGACATTAGGTACGGCTATTGGAAAAGAAGTACGTGTGGTGGTGGCCGTAGAGGATGATGGATTTGCGAAAGCGTTACTAAAAGAGATTGATCAGTAAGAAGGGGGTATGTAGATGTCCAAAAAACGCGTACATGAAATCGCTAAGGAATTTGGCGTTGAAAGTAAACAGGTTATTTCTATTTTGCAACAACATAATTTTAATGTTACAAAAGCTGTTAATACGGTAGATGATGCAGGCTATAGTGTGGTGAAGAGCCAATTAGGAGGTAAGTCTAATAGGGCTGATAGAAAAGCGGCAGCTGCACCAGCTAATCCACGCAAACATGAAAAAGCAGTTGCACCTGTTAAATCTGTAAAAACAGATAAACCGGCAAAAGAACATAGCCATAAAAAAGAGGCTAAACATGATGATAAAAAGCATGAAGACAAGAAACCTCATGTTCGTCATGTACAAATTAACGAGCCTACTAAAAAACAAAATAATGGTCCTAAACAAGATGGCCGTAACCATCAAAAACAAGACCGTCCAAATGGTCAACAACAAGGCCATAAAAATGATGCTCAACAAGGTCAAAAAAATGACAAACGCCAAGGTAATAATGGTAATGCAGAAGGTCGCAATAACAACCGTAATGGTCGTGTAGACAATCGCAACAATAATGATGGCAACCAACAAAATGGCAATGACCGTCGTAACAAGAAAAATAAAAAAGGCAACAATCGCCCACAATCCTTATTATCTACTTCCATGCAAAAGAAGAAAAATAAGGTAAAACACCGCAACGAGCAATACTTGCAACATAAAGCGGAAGAAGAACGTAAAGCACAAGAAGCAATCGCTACTGAAATCGAATTAAGCGGTCCTTTAACAGTAAAAGAATTAGCTGAAAAAATGGGCCGTGAAGTATCTGAAATTATCAAAAAATTGATGCTTTTAGGCGTTATGGCAAGCATCAACCAAGAGGTTGACGTTGATACAGCTACCATCGTAGCAGAGGAATTTGGTGTAACTGTAACTGAAGTAGAACCGGAAGAAGATCCTACTGATATCATTGAAATTGAAGATGCACCAGAAACATTAAAACCTCGTCCACCAGTTGTAACTATCATGGGTCACGTTGACCATGGTAAAACATCCTTATTGGACGTAATTCGCCAAACTAATGTAACAGCTGGCGAGGCAGGTGGTATTACTCAACATATCGGTGCGTACCAAGTTCGTTACAACGATAATAAAATTACATTCCTTGATACTCCTGGCCATGAAGCTTTCACAGCTATGCGTCTACGCGGTGCGAAATCCACTGATATCGCTGTTCTTGTAGTTGCTGCCGATGACGGTGTAATGCCACAAACTATTGAAGCGATTAACCATGCTAAATCTGCAGATGTACCAATTATTGTTGCTATCAATAAATGGATAAACCAGGTGCTAACCCAGACCACGTTAAACAACAATTGTCTGAACATGGTTTATTGCCAGAAGAATGGGGCGGCGATGTCATCATGGTTCCTGTATCTGCTAAACAAAAACAAGGTATTGACGACTTACTCGAAAATATCTTGCTCGTAGCAGAGGTTATGGAATTGAAAGCTAATCCTAACCGTAAAGCTTATGGCGTAGTTATCGAGGCTCAACTTGATAAAGGTCGCGGTGCTGTATGTACCGTATTAGTACAAAAAGGTTCCCTTCGTGTAGGTGACACTGTACTTGCTGGTACTGCGTATGGTAAAGTACGTGCCATGACAAATGAACGCGGCGAAAAGGTAAAAGTAGCTCGTCCTTCTATGCCAGTAGAAATCTTGGGCTTCTCAGAAGTTCCTCAAGCTGGTGAAATTATCAATGGCATGGATGATAATGAAGCACGTGCAATCGCAGAAACGTATTGCAAAACAACGTGTTCAAGAATTACAAGCTACTCACAAGGTTACATTAGATGATATCTTCAACCAAATTCAACAAGGTGAGTTAAAAGATCTTAATATCATCATCAAAGCTGACGTACAAGGTTCTGTAGAAGCATTGCGTCAATCCTTAGAAGGTATTAAGAACCCTGAAGTACGTATCGTTATCGTTCATGCTGCAGTAGGTGCTATTAACGAATCCGATATTATGTTGGCTTCCGCATCTAATGCTATCGTAATGGGCTTCAATGTACGTCCTGATGCTAATGTACGTCGCGCTGCGGAAAATGAAAAGGTTGACCTTCGTACGTATCGCGTAATCTATGATGCTATCAACGACGTTGAGTCTGCGATGCGTGGTATGTTGGCGCCTCAATTTAAAGAAGTTGTCGTTGGTCGTGCAGAGGTGCGTCAAGTTATCTCTACACCTAAGGCTATCGTTGCTGGTTCTTATGTAACAGAAGGTCGTATTACTAATGACTCCGAAGTTCGTTTGATCCGTGATGGTATTGTAGTATTTGAAGGTAAAGTTGACTCCTTACGTCGTTTCAAAGACGAAGTGAAAGAGGTTAAAACATCCTTCGAATGTGGTATCTCCTTGGAAGGTTACCGCGATATCAAGGAAGGCGACATAATCGAAGCGTACTTGATGGAAGAAATTGCACCTCAAATGTAGGAGGTTACTATGAGTGATGTTCGTGTAAGAAAATTACAAGAATTCATCAAACAAGAAGTAAGTCAAATGTTGATGCGTGGGTTGAAAGACCCTCGCATCGGCTTTACTACAGTTACCGATGTTCATGTAACAGGTGATTTACGTGAAGCTACGATTTATGTTTCCTTGTTTGGTTCCGATAAAGAGAAAGAAGATACACTTATCGCATTAAAACATGCAGCTGGTCATGTGCGTACCGAGCTTGGCAAGGTATTAAAATTACGCCATATTCCAACGATTACCTTTGATAAAGATACATCCTTGGATTACAGCATGCATATCGAATCCCTTTGAACGAAATCAAAAAGGATGAAGAAACAAATTAACAAAAAGGATACAGACTATGAGTAAGATTACAATTAATCAATTACACATGGCTCTGTATGAAGCTAATTCTATAATGCTCACTGTCCACGTGCGACCAGATGGAGATGCTATTGGCTCTATGGTGGCCTTCTATGAGGCGCTTATAGCACAAGGCAAAACGGTACATATGGTTGTGGATGATGTAATACCTGAAAGATATTCTTTTTTATCCTATATTGATCAGATTAAGGATGTAGCATATTACGAGGCTAACCCTGTATCTGTGGATATGCTCATGGTATTAGATGCTAGCACGTATGAACGGATTGGCCGCGTAGGTGCACTCTTTAGTGCACCTATTTTTAATATAGACCATCATATTTCTAATTCTGAATTTGCTGATCATCTATATTTAAAACCTGAATTTGCGGCTACTGGTGAAATCATTACGGATTTATGTGAACAATGGAATTGGCCTATTACAGAGTCTATGGCTAATGCCCTTTACATGGCGATTGCTACCGACTGTGGTTTCTTTAAATTCAGTAATACCACTGCTAATACACTTAAAATGGCAAGTCTCTGTGTTGCTGCTGGTGCAAGACCTAATGTTATTTCTGAAACGATTGAAGCCGTCAGTGCAGCACGCCTTGAATTGACGAAACAGATTATGCAAACCATTGCATTTTATAAAGATAATCGCGTTGCAACCATCGAAATATCTCCAGCGGTTATGGCTATTCTAGGTGATGATACGGATGGTTTTGTAGACATCATTCGCAATGTAGATACCGTAGATGTTGCTATTTTGTTGAAAGGTGAAAGTCCAAATCGCACTCGAATTAGCTTGCGCTCTAAAGGTACTGATGTGAATGCCATTGCCAACCATTTTGGTGGCGGCGGTCATATACGTGCCGCAGGATGTACCATAGATGCCTCCATTGATGAGGCTAAATCTCGTCTATTGGAGGTTATTAAATAATGGATGGCGTATTTCCGTTTTTGAAACCTCCTGGCATTACAAGTCATGATGCTGTCGGTATATGTCGTCGTATTTTAAAAGAAAAACGTATAGGTCATAGTGGTACATTAGATCCTATGGCTTATGGTGTATTACCCATCTTTTTAGGAAAGGCCACACGTCTTATTGAATACACAGATGGTTTTGATAAGACCTATGTAGCAGAATGTAAGTTTGGCACTTTTACAGATACAGAAGATAGTACAGGAATAGCGGTATTACCTGACGATGATATGAATCTCACTAGTGGCGTTACATTACTGGCGGATCACTCTGCAATTAATGAACGATTGATACCGCCAACGTGGGATGAATTATCATCAGTGCTATCTAGATTTGTTGGCACACAAGAGCAACGTCCATCTAAATATTCGGCTATTAAAATCAATGGAGTTCGCGCTTATGAATATGCTCGTAAGGGGATTTCAGTGGAATTGCCGTTGCGAACTATTACAATTTCTAATATTGAGCTTGTAGCCTATGGTTTTCCGTATTTCACAATTCGCGTTACTTGTTCTAGTGGTACCTATATTCGTTCGCTGTTACGAGATATATGTATTCGATTAAGTATTCCTGGGACTATGACATCCTTAGCAAGAACTGCTGTTGGCCCATTTGATATTCAGTCGTCCTATATAGCAGAGGAATTAACGCTTCACGGTGAAAAAAATTGTGTTCCCTACAGATCATGCGGTATCGCATCTTTCAAAAAGTGGACGTAGATAGTGTACAATTAAAGATGATGGTACAAGGTAAAGAATTACCAATCGTAGAGGCTTTTTCTCATACGGTCCCATCTGAAAAAGTATAGAGCTTATGGGCCTAATGGTTTTGTAGGCATTCTCAAAAGAACTAAGAATTCACTTAAGGTGGATAAAAATATATTTTTTTATTGAAGGTTAAGTATGAAACATTTACACTCGTTTGATGAATTACGTCAAATTAATCGTAAAATTGTATACGCATTAGGCACATTTGATGGTGTACACCGTGGTCATCAACGGGTCATTGGCAATGCTATAGCAGAGGCCAAAGCACATGATGCCGTTACGGTACTCGTTACATTTAGCGCTCATCCTATGACGATATTACGCCCTGGAGATGTTCCAAAGCGCGTTTTATCTGCTGATATTATGGATGAGATTCTCGAATCTCTACAGGTAGATTATATATTAAGACTTCCTATGAATTTAGACATATTTAATATGTCTCCTGATGATTTTTTTATCTGCATTATGTCGTGATATTGATGTGGTAGGTATTGCAATTGGCACTAATTTTACATTTGGTGCCAAAGGTGCTGGTAATCCACAGTTAATGCGAGATAAATTGACAGATAAAGGTATTCACATCATAGTAGAACCATTATTATCTACTGAGGAAGGTCCTATCTGTAGTACCAATATTCGTAAGGCTATTGAAGACGGCCACATGGAGCAAGCACATGCTTGGCTTGGTCGCCCTTATCAGTTTAGAGGTATCGTTATAAAAGGCGATCAACGAGGGCGTACATTGGGATTTCCAACGATTAACTTTTTATTGCCTAATGAGATGGCTATACCGCCTGATGGGGTATATGCTAATCGGGTTTGCATAGATGGTATCTGGTATGATGGTGTTGGTAATGTGGGGGACAATCCAACTTTCACCAATCAATATCATCGATGTGAAGTACATGTATTTGATTTCGACCAAGATGTATATGGTAAGGAAGTAACAGTACAGTTTATATCCTATATACGAGGTGAGATTAAATTTAATGCCTTGCAGGAATTGATTGATCAAATGAAGATTGACGAGGAAACGGCAATTCAGATTTTACGTAATAACTCATGAGGGGGAGCTATGGATATTAAAGAAGCACGCAAACAAATTGATGGTATTGATGCACAGTTAGTAGAGTTATTTAAACAACGCTTATCTATTATTAAATTTATCGGTAAATTTAAGGATGAACATCATTTACCTCTTATTGACGAAGATCGGGATCAAGAGATTATTTCTAGCCTAAAAACTAATAGTGAAGATCCACGTATGTTGACATATATCGAATCTTATATGAAGGATGTTATTTCTATTAGCAATGAGTTCTTAAAAGAACATATGCATAAGCATATATTCCTTATCGGTATGCCTGGTGCAGGTAAAACTACGGTTGGTAAGGTCCTTGCGAAAGAATTAGGCCGTGATTTCTATGATCTTGACCAAACTATTCAAGATAAAGTGGGGAAATCTGTACAGAATATTTTTATCTATGATGGTAAAGATGCATTTAGCGAATACGAGTATGAAACCATCAAAGAATTAATTTATAATAAACCGTCTGTCATAGCTACTGGCGGTGGTACAGTTACGTCCGAAAAAATCGTAAACCTTATGAGAAATAATGGTCTTGTTGTATTTGTAAATCGCGATGTTAATCATATTCTCGATGATTTGGATTTAGAAATTCGACCACTTGTGAAAGAAAGCATTGAGTATATTTTCAATGTTTATGAGGAACGTTATCCTCTATATGAACAAGTAGCCCATATTAAAATCGGTAATGAAGGCAGTATTACTGATGCTGTTCAAGAAATTATCGAAGCATTACCTAATACGGAGAAATAATGGACGCATTACGAGGATTTGTATACCGAATTATATATCAGAATACGCAGAACACGTATTGTGTATTCCTTGTAAAGGATTATAATGAGGAATACATAACTTGTACTGGACGCTTCGAAGCCCCTAATGAGGGGGAAGATGTTGAATTGAAGGGTCGTTATGTAGAACACCAAAAATATGGTTTTCAATTTGATGCATCTAGCATTGAGAAATTGAAGCCCGATAATATGGGTGCTGCTAGGCTGTATTTGATGAACTTAGGCATAAAAGGCTTAGGTGAAAAGTCGATAGATAAAATATGTGACTACTTTGGTATTCGTCTCTTAGATGTATTACGCGAGGAACGACCTGAGGAAATCAAGGATGTACCGGGTTTACGAAAAGGTGTGAAAGAGGAATTATACAACACCTTATTGGGGGAAGGTATATTATCTGATTTAAATCACTTTTTGAGTCTCATCAAATTTCATCTAAATGGTCCCGTACTGTTTATACCTATTATGGAGCATCCTCTATAGATGTTATACGTGATAATCCGTATAATTTGTTGCGTATTGCATCGGATATGTTGTTTAATACAGCCGATACATTGGCGGTGAATTTAGGTATAGAAGCCGATGATGAACGGCGATTAGAAGCAGGTGTTAACTGGATTTTAGGAAATTTTGATAATCAAGGTCACACCTGCTTGCCTGTAGATGAATTAATTGGTCGCACCTATGATTTATTGCAGGTTGATGCTGACTTAATAGCTAATCATATTGATTCCCTTATTAGTCAAGGTATCGTTTATAGTACCTATTATGATGATATATTGTATGTGTATCCTCCTGAAATGTATGTTTCAGAGGTGGAGGGCGTTCATTATACGCGTGATTTCTTAATTGAAGCAGATCCTATATCGCTAGATATACCTAGTTTTATTGAGCGATTTGAAGTAGAGAATCATATAACCTTTGGTTCAGAGCAAAAGGAAGCGATTGAACTATCTTTTTTTGAAAAGTTTTCATTAATTACAGGTGGTCCTGGTACTGGTAAAACTACGATTATTAAGGCCTTGGTAAAGGGCTTTCAATTAGGTGGATTAGGACGTATCATTCTTTGTGCACCTACTGGTCGTGCGGCAAAGCGTTTGACAGAGGCCACTGAGTTTGAAGCTACAACTATACATCGATTGCTTATGCCTGTAGCTGGTAGTGATTCCTATGACTTTACAAAAAATGAAGATGATCCACTTGATATTGATGTTATCATCATCGATGAAGCATCGATGCTCAATGTGCGATTGTTTTATTCTTTAATGTCTGCAATCCCTCGGGAGGCACACGTTATCATCGTTGGTGACGTTGATCAACTGCCACCAATTGGTGCTGGTTTCGTATTAAAAGACCTCCTTGACAGCGATATGGTTCCTTATACACGGTTGCAACATATCTATCGTCAAAGTTCGGGTAATAGTATAGTTGATAGTGCATATGCTATCAATCGTGGCGAAATGCCTAGTCTAGATATAACCAGTGATGAGTTTACTTTCATACCTGTTAATTCCTTAGGGGATATGATGAAGGCCATCATTGATGTATATAAACGAGAAAGAATATGTCGATGATGAATTAGATATTCAAATTATTTCACCTATGCGTCGTGGTAAGGCGGGTAGTACTACTATATCTCAATATGTACAACAATCGGTAAACCCTCCCGATAGTTATAAAGGGGAGGTTCGTGTTAATGGTATTACCTTCCGTGTTGGTGACAAGGTTATACAAATCCTTAACAATTATGAATTAGAAGTATTTAATGGCGAGATTGGCGTTATATATGCTATTACTAAGTCAGATATTTGTATCCGCTTTATACACAAAGAGGTGCGCCTATCCATCGATGAAGCACATATGATTATGCCTGCCTATGCTATAACTGTTCATAAGAGCCAAGGTAGTGAATATGGCGTTGTTATTATTCCGTTTGTACCTATGTATGGTGGTATGCTACAACGCAATTTGCTGTATACAGCTGTTACAAGAGCTAAGCGTAAGGTCATTATGATTGGCACGAAAAGCTCTGTAGAAAGAGCTGTAAAAACCGTTAATGGTGAAGAACGATACACTTTATTTAAAGAACGTTTACAAGGAAGATGTGATGGATAATGAATCTATTTGATTTTTTATTTCCGCCTGTTTGTCCTCATTGTGGAGCTCATGTAAAACAACAAGGGGATTGGTGTGATTCTTGTATTGAAGCAGTTCTTAATATTAGACAAGTACCTTCCAAGTTATTATCCTCACTAGATTCAGTTTGGATTTTAGCTGATTATATAGGCGGTATTAAGTCTATGATATATGATGTTAAATTTAACGAAAAAAAGGAGCAGTCCAAGGGGGCTGCTCCTTTTTTAGCATCGTACAACTTGAGGATGCACGCATATAAACCGGATTATGTTATTCCCATACCTTCTAGTTTTGAAAAGAAAAAGAGTAGGGGGTATAATCAGGTAGACCTATTTTTCTATAATTGGGTATTATCATTTACAAATCATGAGCGTGATACATTTAAAGATAAACAGAACAGTAATAGGCCAATTTTAGAGGAGTGTGAGGATAAATATTTCCAATGGTTTGATTGTTTATATAAATTAGATACTCATAAGGAAATGTGGTCATTGTCAGGCAGTGAGCGGAGAAACACAATAGAGGATGCTTTTTTGTGGAATAATAATTTTGATTCATCATTGATAAGGGATAAAAGAATTCTACTCGTTGATGATATCTATACAACTGGAGCTACGTTGGAGTCAGCGGCACGTGTATTAAGGAGGTATAGTCCTCAAACAATAGAAGCCCTTACTATTGCTAGTGGGAGCTTTTAAAAAAATAAAGGCGATAACAGAATTGGAATCTGTTATCGCCCTATGGATGTAAGGTTTAGCCTAATACATCGATAAATGCTTTAACTACATCTGGATCAAAGAGAGAACCTGATGCACTAAATAATTCTTCCTTTGCTTTGGCCTTTGTTTTTGCCCAAAATTCAGTGGATGGATTAACAGTAGAATCATAATAATCAGCTACTGCAATGATACGAGCCCCTAAGGAATATTAGGACCGCGTAAATGTTTTGGATATCCAGAGCCATCCCATTTCTCATGATGATAGCGTATATAAGATAAAATTTGTTGGCAACATGGATAGTTTTCAATCATATTAGCACCGCTAGCAGCATGTTGTTTGTATTTAGACATTTCCTGCTTATTTAAATAAGGTGCTTTTTGAATCATCGCATTAGGAATCATTAAAAGACCTACGTCATGCAATAGTGCAGCATGACGGATTTGTTCGATCTCATTTAGTGGAAGGCCCATTTTAGCAGCAATACTAACTGCATAATTGGATACTTGTACAGAATGTGTATATAAGTGATAGCTCTTCATTTGTATCATTTGTAACAGTTGAGCACTAATGGCCTCTAAACTATCTTTCTCCAATTCATACAGTCCTGAAGGCTGCATCAATGATAACATAAACATAATAAACCCCTCTAACATACATGGATGTAAAATCCAAACCCCCATGGAAGTTACATCGTACAACTTGTAATCCGTTCTTCTTTAACAGTATTCGTATTATACACTAAATAATATATTTTGTGTATCGGTATAATGTTTGCTTTTTGAATAGGTATTCATATTTGGCATAGTAAAAAAATAGTTGACAAAAAAGAATGCCTTAATAATGGGATGTAAAAAAATGAGTTTTAAGAATTATAATAAAAAAATGAAGAATTATTTTATATACCTATTCCTATTTTCTATACATTAAAATTAGGACTTGCTTTTTCTATTCTCATAACAATGATATTAGAGAATACGTATGTTTGTTTGTGTTGGTTGCAATTAAATTATATAATTTTCAAAGGTCTGACCAAGTAAAGTCATAATTCTTTGAAGGTATATATTATACAAATAAACACATAGAATAGAAGATATATTATATAGATATAGACATAGATATAAATTATAATCTATAATATGAAAATACGGGTCTGTGGTTGCAAGTCGAGGCCAGTCGCAGGCGAAACGATCCACATAAGCAGTCTAAAGGGCTGTGAGCATGGTGCGGCTTAGATGTAAGTCCTGCCGGGTAACCGAGAGGAGTAGTAGTGGGGAGCTATGGGCTTATGAGCGAACCTTCCAGCAGGCGAGTGTGGGGGCAAAGACCAGGTCAGCCGTATTACGGGCACATGAGGCTTTTCTCATGTGCTTTTTTCTTTTATGCATATGTATATAACAAAATACTGTTTTAGCTGATTAGTATGCCATTTATGTTATACATTCTGCGTATAATAATTCAATGATTGCATAAAAATTATGTAAAATTCATTGATATACTGGTTTTTAATGATTTTTTTATACATAATTGTTGACATAAATATACTTTCTATATATACTATATAAATAAATTTAGTTATAGTATGAGGTTAAGATTATGTTTAATAAAAAGGTAAAAAAATTAGTTTTAGGTGGTTTGATGGCTGTTATGGCCGCTTCTTTGATTGGTGGTTGTGGTTCTAATTCTACCAATGCACCATCCAAGAATAAAATTGTTGTAGGTACAAATGCTACCTTTGTGCCATTTGAGTTTAAAGATGATAAGACTCAAGATTACGCTGGCTTTGACATTGAGTTAATTCGTGCTATTGGTAAACGTATTAATAAAGATGTGGAACTAAAAAATGTATCCTTTGATGCTTTGATTCCTGCGTTAAATACACATGATATTGATGTAGCTGCTTCTGGCATGACTATTACAAAAGCACGTAGTGAAAAGGTATTATTCTCTTCTCCTTATTATGAAAATGCATTAGCCATTGTTTATAAAGATAATGGTAATATTCACTCTTTAGATGATTTAAAAAATAAAAAAATCGCTGCTCAAATGGGGACAACTGGTTCTGATTTAGCTAATAAAATTGAAGGTACAACAGTTAAAGTATTTGACCATAGTAATGAAGCCTTATTGGAACTGTTAAATGGTGGTGTTGATGCTACTGTTATTGATTTGCCGGTTGCTCAATACTACAGCACAAAACATCCTGATGCTAAAATCCAAATTTTGGCATATCCAAATACTAAGGAATATCTTGGCTTAGCTATGAATAAAGATAATAAAGCGTTGCAAGAACAAATTAACAAAGCAATTGCAGATATGAAAGCTGATGGTGAGTTCAATACATTATACAAAAAATGGTTTAATGTAGATGCACCTGCAGATATGCCTGTAGTGTTAGATTTTAAATAATTAGGGAGTAATAAATGGACTGGAATGTCATAACAAGTAATTTACAATTATTATTATATGGTGCTTGGATGACCATTAAAATTACAGCAGTAGCAGTAAGCTGTGGTTTTATTATTGGTTTGATTGTCTCCTTAGCGAGAATGTCGAATTTTATTTTGATTCGCTTAATTGCTAAGTGTTATGTGGACATCATCCGTGGCACACCAATGCTTGTACAAATCTTTATGATTTATTTTGCATTACCTCAAATTATTGGTATGCGAATTGATCCTTATGTAGCAGCTGTTGCAGCATGTAGTATTAACTCTGGTGCTTATGTATCTGAAATATTCCGTGCTGGTATTCAATCTGTGGATAAAGGTCAAATGGAGGCCGGTCGTTCGCTAGGTCTCACATGGTGGCAAACAATGCGTCATATCATTATTCCACAAGCCTTCAAGGCGTCAATTCCTCCTTTGGGTAATGAATTTATTGCGATGTTGAAAGATTCTTCTCTTGTATCTGTAATCGGATTTGAAGAATTGATGCGTCGTGGTCAGTTGATTATTGCAAAGACTTATGCAGCCACAGAAATTTTGGGAACGGTAGCTATTATCTATCTATGTATGACATTACCGATTTCTCGATTGGTAGCTTACCTTGAAAGGAAATATAACGTAAAATGATAGATTTAAAAGATGTACGAAAATCATTTGGTAAAAATGAAGTATTAAAAGGTATCAACCTTCATATTGATAAAGGGGAGGTTGTAGTAATCATTGGTCCATCTGGCTCTGGTAAAAGTACAGTATTACGAACAATGAATTATCTTGAAGAACCTACAAGTGGTCAAGTCATTGTGGATGGCATGGATTTGTCAGACAAGAATAAATTAAATGAGGTTAGAACAGAAGTAGGTATGGTGTTCCAAAACTTCAATCTTTTTCCGCATATGACTGTTCTTGAAAATTTAACTTTAGCACAAATTAATGTACGAAAAACTGATAAAAAAACTGCTGATGACATTGCAATGAAATTATTAGAACGCGTTGGATTATCAGATAAGGCGAATGTGTATCCTGATTCTCTTTCTGGCGGTCAAAAACAACGTGTAGCTATTGCTCGCGCATTGGCAATGAAGCCTAAAGTTATGTTATTTGACGAGCCTACATCTGCGCTTGATCCTGAAATGGTTCGCGAAGTATTAGATGTTATGAAATCATTGGCCGATGAAGGCATGACAATGGTTATCGTAACTCATGAAATGGGCTTTGCAAAAGAAGTAGCAGATAGAGTACTATTTGTTGATGGTGGTCTTATATTAGAAGATGGTTCTCCATCACAAGTATTCGATGCTCCAACTAGTGATAGAACAAAATTGTTCTTGTCTAAAATCTTATAAGAACTTAATTAGCCACCTATATTATTAGATGAAGTTAATGTAGGTGGTTAATTTTTTTGTATTCATTTAGATATAAAAAAATTTGATATCTTGTTTATGAGTCTCTTTGAATTGATTATAATATAAAAGATTTTTTTCTAAAAATAGATTAATTCGTATTAATAGATGTTATATATAAATATTTGTGATGTCTATAGAGTTTATGCATGCTAACTAGTAAGGATGGATTCATTGGTATTATATATTCTTGTAATAATCATATAAATATAAATAGAGGAAATATATAATAAAAACCTGCGTAACCATGTAAATACAATATTTTTTTGTGATATATCTAGAAAAAGTATAATGATAATTTATGTATAATAATTAGTCGAAAAATAGCTTAGTTTGAATTTGATATTTTATACATGCTATGGTATGATACCAATATAAGCAAGACAGTAAGACAATATATTTTTTAGGAGGATCTTACCATGTTAGGTAAAGTAAAATGGTTTAGTGCAGAAAAAGGTTATGGCTTTATTGAAAGAGAAGATGGAAGTGATGTATTCGTTCATTTCTCTGCTATTCAAGATGATGGCTTCAAATCTTTAACTGAAGGTCAAAATGTAACATTTGATATCGTTGATGGTAATCGTGGCCCACAAGCAGCGAATGTTGTAAAAGCGTAAATACATACCAAATATTACATAAAAACAAAATTATAAAAATCCCAACGCTTGATTTGTTGGGATTTTTTTGCGTTTGATAGCGCACAATACATATTTCTACAAAAAATATAAAAAAATACTCGAAAAAGAGGAGTTTTACACATGAATGTAGAAATACTAAATAAGACACCAGAACTAGAATAATTAAATAGATTCTTAAAACTGGTTGTTGATTTTTAGAAAGGGTGTTGACATATGAAAGTAGCAATCAGAGGTAAAAACATTGAAGTAACAGCGGCTCTTCGTGAGTATGTAGAAAAAAGATTAGGCAAACTAACTCGTTACTTTGATGATGAGTTAGATGCACAAGCAGTTTTATCTGTAGTGCGAGATAAAGCAACTATCGAAATTACATGTTTCGTAGATAAAATCGTATTGCGCGGCGTTGAAACAAACGATGATATGTATGCAGCAATCGATTTGGTAGTAGATAAAATTGTTCGTCAAATCCATAAACATAAAACTCGTTTGGCAAAACGATTCAAACGTGCAGAAGCTTTCCATCCAGACGTAGTACCTCTTGAAACACCAGTAGAAGAAGAAAAATTGAAGTTGTAAAACGTAAACATTTTGCAGTTCGTCCTATGGATGTAGAAGAAGCTATTTTGCAAATGAACTTAATTGGACATGATTTCTTTATGTTCTTCAATGCAGAAACAGAAACAATGAATGTTGTATATCGTAGACATGATGGTTTCTATGGTTTGATTGAACCAGAAATTCAATAATATATAGTCGGTTACCAATTAATTGCCCTATTACATTGGGCTAACCGAAGCATATAGACGATGGATGCCCGAAAGGGCATCCATTTTTGTAATAGCATATACATCTCTATAGAAAAGCCTTGAATTCTTTGACTATTCAAGGCTTTTTCGGTATAATGAATTAGATATAATAATGTAAGATATCCCGAAGAGGAGTGATTTGTTTGTTCGGCTTTTTACAAAGTCTTATAGGAAATAATAGCGCAAAAGAAGTTAAAAAAATGCGCAAAATTGTAGATCATATTAATGAACTAGAACCTAATTATGTAAAATTAAGCGATGCTAATCTTGTCAGTAAAACAGATGAGTTTAAACGTCGTTTACAAAAGGGAGAAACTTTAGACGACATTTTACCGGAAGCATTTGCCGTATGTCGTGAAGCTTCAAAGCGCGTACTTGGCATGCGTCATTTTGACGTGCAATTACTAGGTGGTATTTGCCTACATAGAGGCAATATCGCAGAAATGCGTACAGGTGAAGGTAAAACTTTGGTGGCTACCTTGGCTGTATACCTTAATGCTTTAACAGGTAAAGGTGTTCACGTTGTAACGGTTAATGACTATTTGGCTACACGCGATAGTGAACAAATGGGTCGCTTGTATAATTTTCTAGGCCTTTCTACAGGTCTCATCGTTGCAAACCTCGATTACAACCAACGTAAACAAGCCTATGGTGCTGATGTAACATATGGTACTAACAATGAATTTGGTTTTGACTATCTTCGCGATAACATGGTTTCCGACGTAGCTCAAATGGTACAACGTCCATTAAATTATGCTATCGTCGATGAAGTGGACTCCATCTTGATTGATGAAGCGAGAACTCCGTTGATTATTTCTGGTCCTGGCAATCGTTCTACTGACAATTACTATAAATTAGCTAAGATAGTGCCTCATCTTGTGAAAGATGAAGACTATACTGTCGATGAAAAACAAAAGACCATTGCACCTACTGACTCAGGTATTGAAAAAGTAGAGAAAATGCTTGGTGTTGAAAACTTGTATGATGCTGAAAATATTGAGTTGAACCATTTGTTGGGCGCATCCTTGCGCGCTCATGCCATGATGCATCGCGATACGGATTATGTAGTAAAAGACGGCGAAGTTGTTATTGTTGACGAATTTACGGGTCGTTTGATGTTCGGTCGTCGTTATTCTGATGGCTTACACCAAGCTATTGAGGCTAAGGAAGGTCTTAAGGTTGAACGTGAAAGCCAAACATTGGCATCTATTACGTTCCAAAACTACTTCCGTATGTATGAAAAGTTGTCTGGTATGACTGGTACAGCGAAAACAGAGGAAAAAGAATTTAACGATATCTATGGATTAGACGTTATTCCAATTCCTCCAAATCGTCCTTTGATTCGCGTGGATTTACCTGATCTTATCTTCAAAACTAAGGCGGCTAAATATCGTGCTGTTGTACGCAATGCTGTAGAACGTCACCAAACGGGCCAACCTATTTTGATTGGTACTACATCCATCACTCAATCTGAAGAACTTTCAGATATGTTATTGCGCGCTGGTGTACCACATAAGGTATTGAATGCTAAACATCATGAACAGGAAGCAGAAATCGTAGCAGATGCTGGTCAAATGGGTATGGTTACAATCGCTACTAATATGGCTGGTCGTGGTACAGATATCACTCTTGGTGAAGGTGTTCCAGAACTTGGTGGTTTAGCAATTTTGGGTACTGAACGTCATGAAAGCCGTCGTATTGATAACCAATTACGTGGCCGTTCTGGTCGTCAAGGTGACCCAGGTTCCTCTCAATTCTTCTTATCCTTAGAAGATGATTTAATGCGTATCTTTGGTGCTGATAATATTTCTGGCATTATGGATAAATTAGGTATGGAAGAAGATGAACCAATTGAACATTCCTTAATTACAAAATCTATCGAACGAGCTCAAAAGAAAGTTGAGGATCATAACTATAATATTCGTAAATACATCTTGGAATATGATGATGTTTATGAATCAACAACGTGAAGTGTTATATGAACAACGTCGTCGCATTTTAGGAAATGATTCTTTACGAGATACTATCGTTGAAATGATTGATAAGCTTGTAACAGAAGCTGTCGATGCGTATGCTGATGAAAAATTGTATCCTGAAGAATGGGATTACGAAGGTTTACATAAACACTTGAGTCAATACTTCTTAACTTCTGAAATTATGTCTACAGAAGAAATGGAAGAATATACGCGTCAAGAATTGGATGAACGCTTGCATGAAATCGCTCATAGCGAATATCAAGATCGTATTGACTTGTTAGGCGATGCGATGTTCAGCCAACTTGAAAAAGCAATTATGCTACGTGTTGTCGATAGTAAATGGATGGAACATTTGGATAATATGGATATGCTTCGTGAAGGGATTGGCCTTCGTGCATATGGACAAAAGAATCCATTGGTGGAATATAAATTTGAAGCCTACGATATGTTCCAACACATGATTGAATCTATTCAAGATGAAACAATCATGGCATTATACAAAATTCGTGCACAATTGATTCAGGAAATTGAAGAACCAGTTGATCACTTAGAAGGTGCACAACCCCATCATGAAGATGTGTTGGAGCCACAAAACATAGATTAACATTTGTGAAATGGCACGTTGCTCAATGGGACTTTTACCTTCTGGGCAACGGCCATTTTTCATTTCAGTAATATAGTAAATTAGTACTATAGTAATATAGTAGAGACACAAAGGTGGTGACATAAATTGTTAGATGATTTAAAGCCTATTATTTCTGGTTTAGAAGAGCGAATTTATGGAATGAGGGATTCACTTTAACATCGCTCAGAAGGAAGATCGAATTTTTACACTTGATGTTCAAATGAGTGATCCTACATTTTGGGATGATCCTGATAAGGCTCGTGAAGTTTCTCAAGAGGCAACGCAATTAAAAAATTCCGTTGAAGGATATAAGCAATTAGTATCAGATATTGAGGATGCTAGCGTCATGTTAGATATGGCGATTGAAGAAGAAGATCTCTCTATGGAAAGTGAAATCAAGCAATTCGTCAATGATATTCAAGAAGCCGTAGAAAAACAAGAGGTGTTGCTTTTACTCGGCGGTGAATACGATACAAATAATGCGATTCTTACCTTCCATGCTGGCGCTGGTGGTACAGAAGCACAAGATTGGTGTTCTATGTTGATTCGTATGTATTTACGTTGGGCAGAGAAAGCAGGCTTTTCTGTAGAACTTATGGATGAACAACCTGGTGACGAAGCGGGTATTAAGAGTGCTACATTCCTTGTTAAAGGGGAATATGCATTTGGTTATATGAAGTCTGAAAGGTGTACATCGTTTAGTGCGTATTTCACCATTTGATGCTGCTGCACGTCGTCATACATCCTTTGCAGCTGTCGATGTTATGCCGGAAATTGATGATACTGTGGAAATTAACATCGACATGAAAGATGTTCAAGTTGATACGTATCGCGCTAGTGGTGCCGGTGGTCAGCATATTAATAAAACAGATTCAGCAGTTCGTATGACTCATAAACCGACAGGCATTGTTGTGCAGTGTCAATCACAGCGTTCTCAAATGCAAAATAGAGAACAAGCACTTCGTTTATTGCGTGCAAAATTATTTGAGTTAGAGTTAGAAAAGCAAGCTGAGTTAAAGGAACAGATTGGTGGTACGTACCAAGCTATTGAATGGGGCAGTCAAATTAGATCTTATGTATTCCATCCATATAATATGGTTAAAGATCATCGTACATCGGTGGAAACAGGTAATGTTCAAGCCGTTATGGATGGTAATTTAGACCAATTTATTGAAGGCTATTTAAAGAAAGAAGCTAATTTAACTGTATAGGTGCAATTATGAAGAAATTTTTACTATTCATAGTCTTTCTTATTGTTGTTTGTGCTGTAGGGGCTCAATTTGTAGTACCTAAATATATGGAATCTATCGTTGAAAGTGAAATCAATAAATCACTACAACCATCGAGTCAAACCGTTGTTATTGAATCTACACCTGCTTTTAAATTAGTGTATGGTCAGGCTGATCGCGTTGCGGGAACTTTGGAAAATGTTCAATTAGGAAAATTAAACTTTTCTAGCTTTCGTTATGAAGCTAATAATCTAGTTATCAATCCAGTATCTCTCATTGCATCTCATGAGGTTGACGTATTAAGCCTTGGACCGTCCTATATAGAAGGTGTAGTATTAGAAAATGATTTAAAAACATTTCTCATTCAAAATACGGAAGGGTTGCAAGATGCAAATGTAAGTATTGATAATGAGCGTATTTCTTTAACTGGAACCGTTAATATTATGGGTTCTTTGAAGGGGCAAGCCAGTTTGCAAGGTTCATTACAATTAAAAGATAATGTTTTATCCTTTGCACCAAGTCGCTTTACAGTAAGTGGTTTGACTATTGGTGGTATTACATCTCAACAATTACAACCTATTTCTATTTATGATTTCAATAATTTCCCAATACCAGTGAAAGCTGAATCAGTTACAGTTGAAAAAGGTGAAATTCATATTAAGATTAAACCTGTACTCAATTAGAAAGGAATTATCGTGCATACTGCTAAGAAAACTAAGCACTCATTGGTTCTCATTCTATGTATTATAGTTGGCCTTATCTCTGCACTCTATTTAGTAGTGGAGCGCAATACGATTGAAAAGGCGCAGAACCATATTGAAAATATTATAGATTATGATGCTGTTCTTCGTGCTAATGCCTTTGAAAAGCGTAGTCAAAAAGAAGCTTTTGATGCACTAAAAGAGGCAGGTGTAACTGCTTTGCTATTTATGATAGAACCTTGGAGAAAGCAAATGATGCTGGTGAAATTAAACTACTTTCATCACAAGATATGTCAAATGTCCGCATCAATGGCAGTTCTATTAAACCAGGCGCTACTTATGTTGCCCTTATTACTGGTAAAGAAGGGTATTATAAGGAAATTCGAGAGGATTTATATCATCGTATTAGTAAAGAGAAGGTAAAAGAGCTTAATACTAGTATTGGACCTGTATTAGAATTACAAGGTGCTACCGCTGATAGTTATGCGAAAATGAATTTAGGCGTTTCTAGAATTCAAGCTATGGAAGTTGCCAATCGTGGCTTTAATGTCATCATTCGTCCTACAAATTATAGGAATGTAACACCAGAAGATATTAAATATGTGTTTAATCGATTAGAAGGGGTCCCTCATGTAACGGGCATTATTTTTGCTGGTAAAGAGGCACTAGGTGCTCCTAATCATATCGATGAAACCTTAGAGGCTATGAATACGCTTCACATTCCATTGGTAGGTATAGAAGCTGTTAATCAATTGCAATACGAACCTCAACTTGGTTTCTTAGAAATGGCGGAAAAGAAAAATTATAGCGTAGGTCGTGTTTATACTATCGCTAAAGAGGAATTAAAGAAAATTACTCCTGAAGAAGCAGCACAACGTTTCTATATTAGTGATATTGAACGTAATATTCGCTATAATTTATTCCCAATTTATGAAGTTGGTCAAAATAATGAGACTGTGTTACAAACAACTATCAATTATATCCAAAGTGCTAATGATAAATTGAGCGCTAAAGGTTATAAATTTGGGGCTGCTGATATTTATCCAGCATATACACAAAACCCTTTATTAGTTGTTCTAACTATGATTGGTAGTATTGCATTATTTGTGTATGTAGGACAAATGTTTATTTCTATGTCACAGCATAAGCAATTAGTTTTGTTCTTCGCACTATCCTTGCTTTCTATTGTTGCATTTATCGTAACTAGTGGTACTCTACTAGTACAAATTTGGGCTTTATCTGCTGCTGTTATGGCACCGGTAGGTGCTATGGTTATGCTCATGGAGGAATGGCGTAGATCAGGTGGCACACGTCCTGTTGGCCCATGGAAATCTACTATATTCGCAGTATTTTATCTAATTGTAGCAGCATTGTTTGCAGCTATTGGTGGCATGTATATTTCAGCATTATTGGGAAATACAAAATTCTTTATGGAGTTTGCTATTTTTAGAGGTGTTAAGCTTACCTTTGTGTTGCCAATTATCCTTGTTATGATTGCATATCTACAACGTTTTCCATTATGGAAAGGCCGCATGATAAATACTAGAGCAGAGGCTAAGAAATTTATTCGTGAATTTTTAACAATGGATGTGAAAATCTATGTATTCTTTGTTGCGGCAGCTTTAGGTGCAGTAGGCTGGGTATTTGTAGGCCGTAGTGGACATACTGCTGGTGTTCCAGTACCAACTTTTGAACTTGTATTGCGCAGATTTTTAGAAAATACATTATATGCTAGACCACGGGAAAAAGAGTTTATCATTGGGCATCCATTATTGATGTTAGCTACATTCGCTTTCTTACGTAAATGGCCTATGGTAATACATTTTGTATTGACCTTAGCAGGAGTTATTGGTATTGCATCTATGGTAGAAACATTCTGTCATATTAGAACACCTGTATTCATGTCCATCATGCGTGGTTACGATGGTTTATTACTCGGTTGTGCGCTTGGGGTTGCACTTATTCTCGCAGTTCGTTTAGTAATCTATATCTCACAATGGGCAATGCGTCGGGAGGACTGTCATGAGTAATATTGTTATTTCCGGTTACTATGGCTTTGGTAATGCTGGTGATGAAGCGATGCTTTGTGCCATTATCGATGCCATTCGTGATGTAGAAGGTGATGCACATATTACGGTTATATCAGGTAATCCTCAAGAAACTAGTAGAAAGCATAATATTAAGGCAGTTGGAACATTTGCTGCCTTTGGTATATTTAATGCCATAAGTAATGCAGATCTTGTTATTAGTGGTGGTGGCAGTTTATTACAAGATGCTACCAGCATACGGAATACATATTACTATTTAAGCATTATGGGGCTTGCAAAATTACTGGGAAAACCAGTTATGCTGTATTCTCAAGGCATTGGTCCTTTGTATCGAAATTCTACAAAACGTGCAGTTCGATTCATGTTACAATATGTGGATGGTATTACCGTCCGTGATACCATCTCTAAAGATGAGTTATTTGCTTTAGGCATTAAAAATGTTGAGGTGACAGCGGATGCTGTATTAGCAATGCATAAAGCTGATTTATCAATAGGTGCGAATATTTTAACTAAATATAACTGTGCTTCTTCTGAAAGTGGGCTAAAACGAATTGGTATTGCAGTTCGCCGCTGGAAGGACGATACGGCTTATAGACAAAGTTTAGCCGATGTATTGAGTCGTCTCAGCATAGATCAAAATGCGGAAATCATCTTTGTTCCTATGTCACATCCAGATGATACAAAGGAAGCAAAAGCTATTGCATCGTTAATGACGGTTAAACCGATTGTGTTAGAAGGACCTTTACAACGGAGGAGCAGCTTTCATTATCAGGTAATGTGGATTTGATGATTGGCATTCGACTACATGCACTAGTATTTAGTTCATTAATGGGAAAACCTGTTATTGGTATTTCTTATGATCCTAAAATTACAAGTTTTTTACATATGATTGAACAGGAACCAATAGGGACCATGACGGAGCTACATCCAGAGGTACTGTATGACCGCTGTATAGAGTTATTAAATTCTACTGAATCATATCAACATTCCTTTGATCGTATCCAAACATTGCGCAAGGTATCAAAACGCAATGCTGAATTTGCTATTTCCCTTTTAGAAGAGTGTTAACTATAAATTGGATATATCCAGAAAGTGAGGTCTTTATGACTACATTGAGTCAAGATCAAAAACAATTAGTACAAGAGAAGGCTAAAGCAATTCGCGTTAGCATCGTACAATCCGTAACAGCAGCTAAATCAGGTCATCCTGGTGGTTCTTTATCTATTGCTGATGTTATGTCTCTTTTATATTTTGTTGAAATGAACGTAGACCCAGCTAATCCTAATAAGCAAGATCGAGATCGCTTTGTTCTTTCTAAAGGCCATGCTGCGCCAGCACTCTATGCTACATTAGCAGAAAAAGGATATTTCCCTAAATCCGAATTATTGAATTTGCGTAAAATCAATCATTTCTTACAAGGTCATCCGGATATGAAACATACACCTGGTGTCGATATGTCTACTGGTTCTTTGGGCCAAGGCATCTCCGCTGCTTGTGGTATGGCTTTAGCAGGTAAAGTAGATAATGCTGATTATCGTGTATATTCTATCCTCGGTGATGGAGAACTTGAAGAGGGCCAAGTATGGGAAGCTGCTATGTTTGCCGGTCATTATAAATTGAATGATTTGACAGCTTTTGTAGACTATAATGGCCTACAAATTGATGGTGATATTGAAAAAGTTATGTCCCCATTGCCAATTCCAGATAAATTTAAAGCTTTCAAATGGAATGTAATTGAAGTAAATGGTCACGATATTGATGAATTACATCAAGCAATTCAAGAGGCGAAAGCTTTCACAGAAGGTCCGACATGTATTGTAATGCACACGGTTAAAGGTAAAGGCGTAGCAGAAATGGAAGGTCAAGCTGGTTGGCATGGTAAAGCTCCGAGTGAAGAACAAGGTGTGGCATTCGTAAACGAAATCATGGGGGTACAATAATGGGTAAAGCAACACGTGAAGCGTATGGTAATGCGCTAGCAAAAATTGGTAAAGAAAATTCTAATATTATTGTTCTTGATGCTGATTTATCAAAATCTACTAAGACGGATACATTTAAGAAAGAGTGTCCAGAACGTTTCTTTAATGTAGGTATTGCTGAACAAAATCTAATCTCTGTAGGTGCCGGTTTAGCTGCAGCAGGTAAGATTCCATTTGTATCTTCCTTTGCTATGTTTGCAACTGGTCGTGCATTTGAACAAATCCGTAATGCTGTATGCTATCCAAAACTTAATGTGAAGGTTTGTGCTACTCATGCAGGAATCACTGTAGGTGAGGATGGTGCTACACATCAAAGTTTAGAAGATATTGCATGTATGCGTGTTTTACCTAATATGACTGTTATCGTACCAGCCGATGAAAAAGAAACAGAAGCTGTTATTACATGGGCTGCCAACTATAATGGTCCAGTTTATGTACGTCTCGGTCGTGCTGGTGTTGATGATGTAACAGCAGAAGGATATACTTTCACACCTGGTAAATCCAATCAATTAAAAGATGGTTCTGATGTGACAATTATCGCTTGTGGTGCTTTAGTAGGCCCTGCAGTTGAGGCAGCTAAACAACTAGAAGGTGAACAAATTTCTGCTCGCGTTATTAATATGGCATCTATAAAGCCTATCGATAGCGAAGCTATTATTAAAGCTGCAAAAGAAACGGGTGCTATTGTAACAGCAGAAGAACATAATGTTTTAGGTGGTTTAGGCTCTGCTGTATCTGAAGTTGTTGTTGCTAATAAGCCAGTACCGATGGAATTCGTTGGTGTCCAAGATACATTTGGGGAGAGTGGTACACCAAAAGAATTGATGGAAAAATATGGTTTAACAGCTAATGATATTGTAATGGCAGCTAAAAAAGTGGTGACACGTAAATAAAAGGGGAACCGATGATAGAATTTAAGAATGTTAGTAAAGTGTATGACAATGGATCTACCGCACTTGATAATGTGTGTCTCACCATTAATGATGGTGAATTTGTATTGATTTGTGGTCATAGTGGGGCTGGTAAATCTACATTATTTAAACTATTGACTCATGAGGTTATGCCTGATTCTGGTACCGTTATAGTTGATGAGTTCGATGTTACGAATATGAAACGTAGTAAGATACCAAAGTTACGTCGGAAATTAGGCGTAGTATTCCAAGATTTTCGCCTATTACCTAATAAGAGCGTAGCTGAAAATATCGCATTTGCTTTAGAGGTTATCGAGGAGAAACCGCAGGTAATTAAAGAAAAAGTGGCGCATGTACTCGAGCTTGTTGGTTGTCTGATAAGGCAAATGATTTGCCAGAGGATTTGTCTGGTGGTGAACAGCAACGTGTCGCTGTGGCTCGAGCTATCGTCAATCGTCCAACAGTACTCATTGCTGACGAACCAACAGGAAACTTGGATCCTAATACAAGTAAAGATATTGTTGATTTGTTTAAGCACATTAATAATTTTGGCACTACCGTTATTATGGTTACCCATAATATGGATATTGTTACCTATTTAAATAAGCGAGTTATCGAATTAAAAGATGGTCGTGTTCTTAGTGATAATATGAGGGGTGCAGAATTTAATGAAGCCTAGAACAATGAAATATTTCTTTAAAGAAGCACTAAAGTCTATGAGACGCAATGGTCTCATGACATTGGCTTCTATTTCCACAGTAGCCTTATCCTTATTTATGCTTGGTGTATTCCTTTGTGGTGTAATCAATTTAAATAACATGGCAGCTAGTTTGGAAAATCAAGTACAACTAAGTGTGTATTTAAAAGATGGTCTTACTACTGACCAAATTATGGCGGTTGGTAGACAAGTAAAAGCAATTCCGAATCTAAAACATTTGGAATTTGTAAATAAAGAACAAGCCATGAAGGAGTTTAAAGAACGATTAGGTGATCAACAACAATTGGTTAATGCTTTGGGGGGGATAAATCCCTTGCCAAACTCTTATGTTCTTACCTTTGAGAATCCAGAAGATGTTAAAGCAACAGCTAAGCTTGTATCAACATTCCAAGGTGTTGAAAGTACACATTATGGACAAGATATTATAGAAGAGTTGTTCCGCGTTACACAAATTATTCGTATTGGTGGTATCGTCCTCATCGGATTCTTAGCTGCAGCGACATTGTTTATTATATCTAATACAATTCGATTAACCGTATTTGCTCGTCGTAAAGAAATTGCGATTATGAAATATGTAGGTGCTACGAACTGGTTTATTCGTTGGCCATTTGTTATTGAAGGTATGTTGTTAGGCTTAATAGGCGCTATTATTGCAGTGTTGTGTGTAGGAGAGTTTTATCATTTCATAACTATGGAAGTATCTGATTCTCTTGCATTCTTCCCATTAGTACCTATGTTCCCATTCTTTTATCAATTGGTTGGTTGTTTAATCGGCGGTGGTATCATTGTGGGCATTATAGGTAGTACCATTTCGTTAAAACAATACATGAAAGTATAGTAGAGGGCTTATGAGACAGTATACATTAAAAACTCGTCTCGTAGCGGCCCTTCTTACGGGAGTGGTATTGTGCGGGACACCAGCCTTTATTATGGCTGAAGATGAGGATTTAACGAATCAGTTAGATTCAATTCAACAACAAGTGAATCAACAAAATGCTATAAAGTCTGATGCAGAAACTGTAATCGGTAGTGTATCTGAACAATTACGTCAAATAGAGGGGCAATTGCGACAAGCTACTACAGAGTTAAATACTATTACAGAACAACGGGTAGCTGTAGAAAATGATATTACTCTAAATGAACGTCAGTTGGCAGAAGCACAAAAGCGCTTAGAAGGTCGTGAAGCCGTATTTATAAACGGGTGCGTGATATTTATATCAACGGCCGTCTTAGTTATTTAGATGTAGTTATTGGATCTAAAGATTTTAGTGATTTTGCAAATCGCTTAGAAGTATTAAAAAGAATTATTGATTCCGATATTAACTTGATAAGTGAAATCAAGAAAGAACGCGCTCAAATTGAAGCGCATAAGAAAAAGCTTGAAGAAGATCGAGCCAAGTTAGTGGAATTAGAAAAAGCGGCTCTTGCAAAACAAGCTGAGATAGAACAGAAAAAAGCAGAACGCAATGTTGTTCTTCAAAAAGCACAAAATGATAGAGCTGTTGCAATGCAAGCTATTGAAGAACTAAATGCTTCATCAGCACAAATTAGTGCTATGTTAAAAGAACGACAAGCGGCTCGTGCCGCTGCAGCAGCTGCGGCTGCTCAAGCAGCAGGACAGGGTTCATCTTATACTTGGGTTCAAGGTACAGGCCAATTAGGATGGCCAGTTAGTGGTGAAATTACTTCACCATATGGATATCGCGTTCACCCAATTTGGGGAACCACAATTTATCATTCCGGTATTGATATTGGTGTCGATGAAGGCACTCCTGTTCATGCCGCTGATAGTGGTGTTATTGTTTGGTCCGGCTGGATGGGCGGATATGGCTATGCTGTTGTTATTGATCATGGCAATGGTTTATCTACATTGTATGGCCATAATTCTGAATTGGCAGTGGATGAAGGCCAGTCTGTTTCTAAAGGGCAAGTAGTAGCGTATGCTGGTAGTACAGGTAATAGTACAGGGCCACATGTTCATTTTGAAGTACGTGAAAATGGGGATCCTGTAGATCCTATGGGTTATTTATAGAATGAATAGTAATATTAAAAGACTATGTTTACAACTAATTAAATATATAGTGGCATCAATTGTTATGATGTGGCTTGTATTTTGGTACATATCCGGATCGCCATATGGTTTACCTCGTTTTGTGGTTACCTATTATGTGGCAACACAAAAGTTTATGACACCAATCAGCAAGGCTACACTTTTTGATGGGATGTTAAAAGGTCTTATTGCGTCTTTAGGAGAACCACATTCTGTCTATTTAGACGCAGAAGATTTAGAAACCATGAAAGAGCATACTTCTGGTACTTATGCTGGTGTTGGCATGGTACTTGGTCATGGCCATAAAGGTCTAGAGGCTGTGTCTGTTATTGATGATCAACCAGCTTACAAGGCCGGTATTAAAAGTGGAGATCATATTGTATCTATAGATGGTGTAGATACAAGTTCTATGACTATTGAAGAATCAGCAGCAAAAATTCGTGGCAATGCTGGAACAGATGTAACAATTGTGGTCGAACGCGACAATCAGTTGTTGACATATACTGTTACAAGAGAAGAAATTGTATTACCTACAGTAAAAAGTAAAATGTTGACAGAGCATATTGGATATATTCGGATTAGTCAGTTTGCTGAACACACCGCAGATGATTTCAAAACACAATATGATCAGTTACGCTCTGAAGGTATGACTTCACTTGTACTTGACTTACGAGATAACCCTGGTGGATTATTAAATAGTGCTCAGGATATAGCTAGTATTATTATGCCAGAAGGTACATTGGTATCCTTTACAACACGAGATAATGAAAAGCGCAACTATGTATCAGAAGGTAAGAATCCTGCATTGCCTATGGTAGTTCTTATTAATAAAGGGTCTGCTAGTGCTTCTGAGATTATTGCCGGTGCTATTCAAGATAGAAAACTTGGCACTATATTAGGTACAAATAGTTATGGTAAAGGTACCGTTCAAAGTGTATATCCAAATTTTGAACAAGAAGGTATTAAGATTACGATTGCTAAATACCATACGCCAAATGATCGTGTTATTGATGGCACAGGTATTCAACCAGATATTGTATTAGAATTACCAAAGGGATCTTCTCCATCTGGTAATATTACAGATATTCAAATTCAAAAGGCAATAGAACTTTTAAAATAGTTTTGCAGAAAAGGATGTAATTATGTTTATAGATCGCGCTCGTATATTTGTAAAAGCGGGTGACGGCGGAGATGGCATGTCCAGTTTCCGTCGTGAAAAATATGTTCCTAATGGCGGACCTAGCGGCGGCGATGGTGGCCAAGGGGCAGATGTAATTTTAAAAGCGGATAAAAATATCAACACCCTTGTTGATTTCCGTTATAAACGTCAGTTTAAAGCTCCAAAGGGTGGCAATGGTGAAAGTGCCAATAAACATGGTCGAGGTGCAGATGATTTAATTATCCCTGTACCATTAGGTACTGTTGTTAAGGATGAGGAATCTGGTAAAGTATTCTGTGATTTAGTACATGATGGAGATACATTTGTCATTGCTAAGGGCGGCCGTGGCGGTCGTGGTAATGCACGATTCCTTTCTAGCTCTAATCGTGCACCTACATTTGCTGAAAGGTGAACCAGGTGAAGAGCATTGGCTGCAATTAGAGTTAAAAGTGTTAGCTGATGTGGGCTTACTTGGGTATCCAAGCGTTGGTAAATCTAGTATTTTACGCAAGGTATCTAAAGCACAACCAGAAGTAGCAGCGTATCATTTTACTACCTTAACACCAGTATTGGGAGTTGTTACAATCTCTGGTGATCGTAGCTTTGTATTAGCCGATATTCCTGGTCTTATTGAAGGGGCTAGTGAAGGGGTAGGACTTGGTCATAATTTCTTACGCCATGTGGAACGGACGAATATTTTAATTCATGTTCTCGATGTATCAGGCATGGAAGGCCGTGATCCAAAGGTAGACTTTGATGCTATTAATGAAGAGTTACGTAAGTATTCTGAAAAATTAGCTGGTAAGAAACAGATTGTAGCACTTAATAAAATTGACCTTGTATTTGATGAAGATACTATTCCTAATACGAAAGCGTATTTTGAAGATAAAGGCTATGAAGTATTCTTAATTAATGCTCTAAGTGGTGAAGGTTTGCCAGAACTTATGGAACGAGCATATTACTATGTAGAAAATTATGAGCCTGAAATTGAAGCTACTGATGATACCGTAATGTATGAAGCTAAACCTGATACGGAGTTTGTCATCACCCGTGGCGACGATGCAGCCTTTTATATTACAGGTAAACGTATTGAACGCCTTGTAGCGATGACAAATCTTGATGATGATCAATCTTTACGCCGTTTCCAACGTATTTGGCGTTTTATGGAATTGGATAATAAATTGCGTGAAAAGGGATGTCAAGAAGGCGATGAAGTTGTAATTGGTGATCAACGCTTTACATTCAGAGACTAGGAGTAATAATGACAGGAAAACAAAAACGATATTTACGATCTTTAGCAGCTACTATGCCAGCGGTTGTTCAAATCGGTAAAAATGGCCTTGAAAACAGTGTTATTGATAGTGCTAGAGCGGCATTAATGGCACGTGAACTAATCAAGGTTAAACTGCTTAATAATAGCCCTGAAGATAAAGAAATTTTCCAAGAATTAGCTGATATGCTTGGTGCTGAATTAGTGCAAGTTATCGGATTTAACGGTGTTCTTTATAAAGCTAAAAAAGAACCTAAAATTATATTACCTAAATAATTGTTATAACCTTTTTCCCTTACATAGGAGACGATTTTATGAGAGATGCCATTAAGAATGCTAAACGCATTGTTGTAAAGGTGGGGAGCAGTACATTATGTTACCCAAATGGTCATTTAAATTTAGAACGGATTGAGCATTTAGTCCGTCAATTATCAGATCTTGCTAACCAAGGGAAAGAGGTTATTCTTGTTTCCTCAGGTGCTACTGGTGCAGGTTTGGCTCCACTAGGATTTAAAGAAAAACCAAGAGATCTTGTATTGCGTCAAGCCTCTGCAGCAGTTGGTCAAGGTGTGCTAATTCATATGTATGAACGTATGTTTCGAGAGTATGGTAGAACGGTGGCTCAAATATTATTGACGAAGGAGGATAGTACCTCTCGTCATAGCTATTTGAATTTGCGTAATACTTTGCATGCTTTATTACAACTTCATGTAATTCCAATCATCAATGAAAATGACGTAGTAGCCATTGAGGAATATAAATAGGTGATAATGATACATTATCTGCTACTGTAGCAGGTATCGTAGAGGCAGATGTATTAATTATTTTATCTGATATAGATGGATTATATACGGAAAATCCTGCCACCAATCCAGAAGCAACCTTGATCCATGAGGTTTCGATGATTACCGATGAAACCTATAAAATTGCAGGTGGTGCTGGATCTAGTATGGGTACTGGTGGTATGTATACAAAAATAAAAGCGGCTCATATGGCAACCAACTCAGGTATTCACATGATTATCACTAGTGGAGAATCGGATAATTCTTTACGCAGAGTTTGTAACGGTGAAGACATAGGTACATTATTTATTGCTAATGATCAAGGTGTTTCTCAAAAACATCACTGGGTTGCGTATGGCAAACGTTTAAGTGGTTCTATTACTATTGATAATGGTTGTGCTAGTGCCGTTTTGGATAAGGGTGCTAGTATTCTTCCAGCGGGTATCATTTCTGTAGATGGCATTTTTGAACCTGGTGATACTGTATCCATTCTGTATGATGGCAAAGAGATTGCTCGTGGTTTAGTAAATTACAGTTCATCAGATTTAGTTAAAATTAAAGGTCATAATACACAGGATATTGCGCGTGTACTAGAAATTAATACAACCTATGATGAAGTCATTCATAGAAATAATCTTGTTATTATTCATTGATGAGGTGCTGCATGATTTCATATGAATCAATCTTTAAAAATATGGGCGAATCTGCTAGAGCAGCATCACTTGTATTACAACAATTGCCAGAGGAGCGCATCAATGATGTATTGCGTGCAATGGCTCAGGCTTTAGTAACACATACAGATCGTATCTTAGAGGCTAATCATAAAGATATGGAGTCTGCCCGTGATGTAGTGCCTGACACGATGCTTGATCGTTTACTTTTGTCAAAAGATCGTATTGAACAAATGGCAGAAGGTGTTCGGCAAGTCAGTTTATTGGCATCTCCTGTGGGCTCTGTTTTAGAAAGTATAAATAGACCAAATGGACTTCATATAGAAAAGAGAGCCGTTCCTTTGGTGTTATAGGTATTATTTTTGAAGCGCGTCCAAATGTGACTGTAGATGCTGGTGCACTATGTTTTAAAACCGCTAATGCCACTATTTTACGAGGTGGTAAAGAGGCTTTCAATACAAATCAAGTTATTGTTTCCATTATGCAAGATGTACTTGAAGAATATGATTTACCTCGATTGGCTATCCAATTAGTGGAGGTCTTAGATCGTGAAGCTGTAAGTGTATTATTACAACAACGTCGTTATATCGATGTGATTATCCCGCGTGGTGGTGCTGGTTTAATTCAACGTGTTGTACAGGATAGTATGATTCCTGTTATTGAAACAGGAAGTGGTGTTTGCCATACCTATGTTGATGTTGATGCGAATCTTGAGATGGCCCTTGATATAGCTGTAAATGCTAAGGTACAACGTCCTTCAGTTTGTAACTCCATGGAAACACTGCTTGTTCATGAAGGGATTGCAAAAGAATTTTTAGTGGCTTTAGAAAAAAAATTAGCGTCTCATCATGTAACCATTCATGGTACGCCTGAGGTGTTACAAATAATAAAAGGTATAGCTGTTGATGAACATTCTTTTAGCACAGAATATAATGATTTTGATTTAAATGTAGCCATTGTTTCATCTTTGGATGACGCTATTTTACATATTAATCGTTATACAACACATCATTCAGAAGCCATTGTTACAGATAATGTTGCATCTGCACAGCGTTTTATGAATCTTATAGATTGTTCAACTGTATATCATAATGCTTCTACTCGTTTTACAGATGGTTTCGAATTTGGTTTTGGTGCTGAAATTGGCATTAGCACTCAAAGCTTCATGCTCGTGGTCCAATGGGCTTACAAGCATTAACATCTTATAAATATTTTGTATTTGGTACGGGGCAAATTCGTTCGTGATACGCTTATATTATTTATTGCGAGCTTACTATCGTTATATACAGACTCCAAAAGGTTCTTATGAGTGGGTATCGTATATAAAAGCAATTACATTATTTATCTTGATTTGCATTATAGTCATAAAGGGTGTGGCTTATATATGGTAGAAACAAGGCGCATAGGTATAATGGGAGGAACTTTCAATCCCATTCATTTAGGCCATCTTATGATTTCAGAGGTCGCAAGGGAAACTTTCAAACTAGATAAGGTTATTTTTGTTCCTGCCCGTATTCCTCCTCATAAACATAATGATGTTATTGATGCAAAGCATCGATATGCGATGACCGCTGCCGCAGTAGCAGATAATCCATATTTTGAAATATCTGATGTGGAAATGCGTCGTGAAGGGCCTTCCTATACTATTGATACGATTCATCATTTCAAAAATATATATGGGGACTCTGTTGAGTTTTTCTTTATCGCTGGCACAGATACAATACGAGATTTACCAAATTGGAAATTTATTGATCAATTATTAGATAATTGTCACTTTATTGGTGCCATGCGTCCCGATGGATCTCAAGTTATAGATACTACCTTAGATTTATTAGGGCCTAAAGCTCATGATAAGATTCATTTAATGAATGTACCAGAAATGAAATTATCTGCTACTTATTTACGTGATAGATTACGCCATGGATTAACGGTGCGCTATATGTTGCCTAAATGTGTAGTTCAGTATATTGAGAAATATGATATTTATCGGAAGGAATAATATAAGGTGGATATAAAAGAGATTGAAACCGATTTATCTAATAAATTAAGTAAAAAACGTTTTATTCATACATTAGGTGTAGTGAATTCTGCTATGTATTTAGCCAAAAAATATGGTGCAAATATTGAGGATGCTCATTTAGCTGCACTTTTACATGATTGTGCTAAAGAAATTCCTCTCTTAGAAATGCGTGATTTAGTTGCAGATTTGCCTTGTGACCAAGATATGCTACATAGTGGTGCCTTGCTACATGGTTTGGCTGGAATGGTTTTGGCTAATACTCAATATGGTGTAACAAATCCAGATATTTTGGAGGCTATACGCGTTCATACTACTGGGAAAGAAAATATGTCAAAGTTAGATAAAATTATATTTCTAGCTGATTATATTGAACCGAATCGTAAATTTCCTGGTGTAAATGATATTCGATTAGCTGCTGAACAGTCTTTAGATGTTGGTGTATTATGTGGTTTTGATATGACTATACGTCATTTAATTGATAGTGGAGATTCAATTTATCCACTCACTATTCTTAGCCGTAATGATCTATTGCGACATATGAAAAAAGGAGGTGCAAATAATGGATGAACTCGAAAAAGCACGTGCCCGTCGACGTAGAAGGCGTCGAGAGAGACAAATGAAGAAATCCAAGGTTCAGTGGGGACGATTAGTGATTGCCGTTGTATTAGCACTATCTGTCATTTGTGGCATAGGTTGGGGCCTGTATAGTGGTGTTAGTTATGTTTATCACCGTATTACTAATACTGATACGGCAGCTACTATTGAGGAATCTAGTGAGCCAAAACATACTGATACAGTCAGTGTAGAACAAAAGGCTTTAGATAAGCCTGTTTATGTATTGATTGTTGGCAAAGATAAAAATAATCCGAGTCAAGCCGATTCATTATTCCTCATGTCTATTAATATGAATACGAGTACGATGGATATAATCGGTATTCCTAGTAATAGTAAGATTGAAAGTAGAGATCAAAAATCTGTATCTATGTTAAATCAAATGTATGCAGATGGTGGTATTGAACTAACAAAGGCCGTAGTAGAGGATGTATTTCATATCAGTATTCCTTACTATGTTGTTGTTGACGAAACAGCTTTCAGAAAAACCAGTGATGTATTAGGTGATCAACAGTTTTATGTAGAAAAAAATATGGAACATATTGATGCTGAAACAGGGAATAAGGATATCGACTTGCGTCGAGGCTATCAAAACTTAGATAGTGATAAAGCATTAGCCTATTTGAGATATGCTGATGATCATAATGATAATTTTAGCCGTGTACAACGACAAGAACGTTTCTTAAAACTTTGGGTTGAACGTGAGCAAGATCGATTTTTCCTAACTAAAGCTTGGCATATTTGGCGTTTATGGAGCCATTATGAAAGTAATATTTCCACATGGGATGCCATTAAATTGATGCGTTCCATTAGTCAAACTGAAAAAGATCATATTCATTTTTATATTTTACCTGGTGAAAAAGAGAAAATTGATAATATCGTTTACTGGCATGTTAATCCTACTGAAGCACAGCGTTTAGTAGGTATAACTATGGGAACATTATCACCACAAGATATGAGTCAATTTGTGTCTGCTCCTGTAGCAACTAAGGAAAAGGTTGCTGTTGAATCGGAACAAGGCACAAGAGCTAAACCAAGTGAACCAGGTTCAGAAGCAGAAAAGAAAGAGTAAAATAGGAGATATAATGAAACATAAAGAAGCAATTAAACAACATGCATTATCCCTTGCACAAGCAGCTTTTGATAAAAAAGGTCGACATATTGAAATCTTAGATTTAGAAGGCATTTCTATGTTAGGCGATTATTTTATGATTGTAAGTGCTAACAATATTAAGCAATCTCAAAGTATTGCTGATCAAATTGAAGATGTAGCAGCTGAACAAGGTATGACAGTGCTTCATCGTGAAGGTTATCGTGAAGGTGAGTGGGTTTTACTAGACTTCGGTGACATCATTTGCCATGTATTTGGCAATGATGAAATTCGTGAATTTTATGGTCTAGAAGCCTTATGGAATGACGCTGAGCGTGTTCCTTTTGAAGGAGAATAATATATGTCTAGCGAATTATTGGAGAATACCATAGCCACCTTACGTGTTTTACGTACCAGTGATCATGGTGCTTTCCTTGATGGTCAAACAGGTAATACAAATGATGATATATTACTCCATAAGGATCAACAAACATCACCAGTATCTATTGGGGATGATGTAGAGGTATTTTTATATCGTGATCCAAAGGGGCGTTTGACAGCTTCCATGCGATTACCAGCTATGAAGGTAGGACAAATTGGTTATGTTGAGGTTATTAATGTAACTAATTTTGGATGTTTCGTAGAGGTTGGTACTGAACGGGGAATTTTCATGCCTCACGCTGAAATGCGTGGTAGACCACAAGTCGGGGAAAAGGTATGGGTAAAACTCTATACCGATAAATCTGGTCGTATGGCTGTATCGATGGATGTTGATGATGAAATGCGCCGTGCTTCTAAGGCGGCTACAGAAGCTGTTGTAGGGCAACAAGTTAATGGTGCTATTTATAATTTGACTAGTGATGGTGCATTTTTCATTACTCCAGAGCGATGGATTGCTTTTTTGCATCGCTCTGAAATGACAAGAAAACTAAATGTTGGAGAAATGGTAGAAGCCCGCGTTACATTTAAACGTGACGATGGTCGTATTAATGTTTCTATGCGCCCTATAAAAGAGAAGGCATTGGTATCTGATGGTCAGATTATTATGGAATATCTTTTACAGCGGGGTGGTAAAATGCCTTATAGTGATGAGTCATCAGCAATGCTGATTAAAGATAAATTTAATATCAGTAAAGCTGCATTTAAACGTGCTATTGGTCATTTGATGAAGGACCGTCTTGTAGTTCAGGAAGATGGATGGACATTATTAACAGAAACGGGAAAAGAATGGACACCATCATCTGACAAAGAGGACTAAACTATGAAATTATTGTAGTAGGTGCTGGTAAAGTTGGATATTCTTTGTGTGAAAGATTGGTTCAGGATGATCATGATGTATATCTTATAGATCGTTCACAAGAACGGATTCATAATTTAGAAAATATGCTAGATGTTAGCCTTGTTTGTGGCAATGGTAGCGATATTCAATTATTAAACGAAATTGGTATGTCTGATGTAGGCATATTTATTGCCGTTACCGACTCTGATGAAGTGAATATGTTATCCTGTGCGGTAGCCAAGATAGCCGGTGTTCCATCTACGGTAGCTCGTGTTAGGGATACGAATATCGCTGAACATATGGATGACACAATGAAAGCACGGTTAGGTGTTGATTTATTCATCAATCCAGAGATGGTTACCGCTCAAGAGTTACTTCATATTATTGAAACGCCATCTGCTCTTGATGTAGAGGAGTTTGGTCAAGGTTCTGTACGTTTGATAGAGTTTAAGATTAATAGTACATTTCCTCTCATTAATAAACCGTTAAAAGAACTAACTTTTCCAGAAGGCGTTTTATTAGTTGGTATATTACGCTTAGGCGAAATGATTATACCTCATGGTGAAAGTATTCTTTTACCTAATGATAGTGTTTTCTTTCTAGGCTTAAAAGATGGCGTTGATGCTGTTGAACAACAATGGTTTTCTAATCATGCGGCCTTTCATAAACGCGCTATTATCATTGGTGCTGGCTTGTTAGGTAGAAATCTTGCTGTATTATTAGAAAAAAATCTGGCTTTACGGTTAAGGTTATAGAAAAGGATATCGAGCGATGTGAAGCCTTGGCTGCTCAAGTGGATAAAGCAATTATTATCAATGGCGATGGTACGGATTTTGATTTGCTCGAAGCAGAAGAAGTGGCTGATAACGATGTTATCATTGCCCTCACAGATGACGATAAGCTGAATCTTCTTGTTGCTTTGGTGGGTAAGCATATGGGCATACCTAAAACTGTTGTTCGTGTAGGTCGTCCAGAATACATTATGTTAATGGAACAAGTGGGGATTGATATTGTATTTTCTCCTAGACTTATGACGGCAGGTCAAATACTAAGAATTGTACGAAGTGGTGAAGGCGTTGTGTCAATTTCAACCTTCGAAGGTGGTAAGGCTGAATCCATTGAAATTCTCATTACAGATCAATCACCAGTAGCAGGCAAACAACTTAAGGATATTCGCCTTCCTGGTAAAGCACTTGTTGGCGTTATACTCCGCGGTGATGAGGCTATTGTACCGCGTGGTAATACAGAGATTTTGGTAGGGGACCATATTGTATTATTTACATTGCCAGAGTCAGTTACTAAATTATTAAACTATTTGACGTAGGGGTTATATGCGTATACAAATTGTCATGTCTTTGGTAGGGAAATTACTCTATATCTTTGGAGCTTTTCTCCTTATACCATTCATATATAGCATTATATTTGAAACTGCATATTGGTCATTTGCTGTTACAGCTACTATATCCGGATTAGCAGGATTTTTATTGGTTACTAATGGTCATCAAAGTAAAAGTTTTAGCTTGCGTGATGGCTTTCTCGTAGTTGCATCTACGTGGCTTTCTACTATTTTACTTGGTTCCATTCCTTTTATGATATCTGGTATTCTCATTAATCCTGTAGATGCATTATTTGAAGCTTCTTCAGGGTTAACTGCTACGGGCGCTACAGTTATATATGATGTCGATCAAGCACCTAAAACCTTTATCCTTTGGCGTGGATTAATGCATTGGATAGGTGGTATGGGCATTATCGTTCTAATTTTGTCATTTTTACGTAACCTGGGTGCTGATGCAGCCCACTTTTTCAATGCTGAAGCATCCGTTCCTAAGCCAGGTGTAGTATTGCCACGTATACAATCAATGGCTTCCAAATTATGGTCTCTATATGTTGTATTTACGATAATTTGTTTTATTATGTTGTGGCTTGGCGGTATAGATCCTTTTAATGCTTTAAATTATGCTTTTTCCATTATAGCTACAGGGGGATTAACACCGACTACAGCTGGAACCTTTATATACAGTGATAATATATATATTTGTGTAGTATTCATTTTATTTATGATTATTGCTGGTGGCAACTTTGCTGTATATTACAACGTAATTCATAAAGGTTTTTCTGCATTAATCTCTGACTTTGAGACTCGTATGTATTGGCTCGTATTAGCTTTAGGTATTCTTGTTACATTTATAGCTTTATGTATCCAATCGGAAGCTACTGATATAGGCAAGTTATTTCAAGATGCTGCATTTACTTTGGTTTCTATTCAAACAGGTAGTGGCTTTGCTGTGTCAGATTATGATTTATGGCCTGCTGCAGCTCAAATGATGTTATTTATATCTAGCTTTTTGGCGGTTGTAGTGGTTCTACTACAGGGGGCGTTAAGATTATACGACTTATTATTCTAATCAAGAGTAGTATTATTTATTTGCGTAAGTCTATACATCCTGATATGGTTCAAGTTGTGCGAATCAATGGAAAACCATTGCCTGATAAATGGATTCGGATGACACAACAGTTCATATTCTTATATTTTATGATTTATGTAATTTCTGTTTTCTTTATGACTTGCTTTGGTTTGTCTACTAGTGACGCATTACAAATTGTAACGGCATTTCAAAGTAATGTAGGTTTAGCTTTTGCTAATTACGGTCCTACAGATACTTTTTCTATATTGCCTGATGGTGCTAAGGTTATCGCTATAATAGATATGTTATTAGGCCGTCTGGAATTATTTACAATTTTAGTTATGCTACATCCACAATTTTGGGAAGGTTATTTTATTAAAAAGGATATGACAAAACGATATACAGTTCTATAATTCCTTTAATTACTGTATATGGCGGGTTTATTATAAGAGAAGGGAAACGTATATGGAGATAATAAAACGTCCACTAGGCCTATATAAAGCAAATTGTTACGTGTTAAAACAAGATAACCTATCCCTCATAATAGACCCAGGTTTCACAGTCGACATATTATTGATATGGTTGGGGATACAACACCGTTAGCTGTTGTATTGACACATGGTCATTGCGACCATGTGTCTGCTCTCGATGAAATCTGTGAACATTATAAAATTCCTGCTTATTTACACAAAGGTGATCACGAATTATTACAGCTTATTCGTCGTCGTCCTAGTGTATATAAAAAGAAAATGTTTACACAATGTATCTCATTACATGAGGGTTCCTTAGAAATAGGTCCTTTCAAATTCTATGTTTATCATACACCGGGACATAGTGCTGGATCAGTTTGTTTGCAAATCGAAAATCATTTATTTACCGGTGATACCATATTTAAACAAAATGTGGGTAATAGTGATAATTATAATGGTAATGCAGATGATTTACGTAAAAGTCTTGATAAAATATTACAGCTAGATGATGCATTATTAGTGGAACCCGGACATAAAGATAGCACTATTTTGGGAGATGAAAAAAACTTCATTATGAATTTTAATATATAGTGTTGACAAAAACTCTGATAACCGATATACTAAGCAAGTACTTTGGATACGGCCCCGTGGTGTAGCGGTTAACATGTCGCCCTGTCACGGCGAAGATCGTCAGTTCAAATCTGATCGGGGTCGCCATTCATGCCTCGGTAGCTCAGTCGGTAGAGCAACGGACTGAAATCCGTGTGTCGACAGTTCGATTCTGTCCTGAGGCACCATGTACATGCGGGAATAGCTCAGCGGTAGAGCACCGCCTTGCCAAGGCGGGGGTCGCGAGTTCGAATCTCGTTTCCCGCTCCACTTATATGGCGGCATAGCCAAGCGGTAAGGCAGAGGTCTGCAAAACCTTTATTCCCCAGTTCGATTCTGGGTGCCGCCTCCACAATCGTTACCCATGCCGGGGTGGCGGAACAGGCAGACGCAACGGACTTAAAATCCGTCGGTTAGAAATAACCGTACCGGTTCGATTCCGGTCCTCGGCACCATTAAGACTAACTTCGGTTAGTCTTTTTTTATTACTACTATACATATCTATCGATTCCAAGGAAATGAAACATGAAAAAGCCTAATTTACTAATTAGTGAATGTCTGTGTGGCGTTCACTGTAGATATGATGGAAAGACTAATAGAATAGATGAATTAGAATGTATTCAGTCATTATATAATATTATTCCAATTTGTCCGGAAATATTAGGCGGATTATCTACTCCTAGACCACCTGCTGAACGTGTGGGGCAGCTTGTAATCAATAATATAGGTGTAGATGTAACAAAAGAATTTGTCCGAGGTGCTTTGCGTACTTTAACTATCGCACAAGATAATAATTGCCATAGGGCCTTATTAAAGGCTAAAAGCCCTAGTTGTGGCTGTGGTGAGATTTATGATGGTACATTTTCTGGCATCTTAACAACAGGAAATGGTGTTACTACAGATTTATTGCTAGAAAATCATATAGAGGTATTTACAGAGAAAAACATAGATTCTCTTATACCGAAGAAAAGCGACGATTGACAGATTCAATCGTCGCTTTTGACGTTCTATTTACCCTGATTTACAGGATCATTAGTAAGTGGCTGTTCACCTAATAATGTAGTAAGGTTATGTAAATTAAATCGATATGCATCATTACTAAAGTCTCTTGATTTATCATAGCGACTATTTGGTGCATGCATAAGTCCTACTAAGGTATCGTATAATAGATCATTAGTAAAATATTGTTGTTCATGATTTGTTAATGTCGTTGCTGTTTGAGGGTAGGCAGCACGATATTGAGGGGATAAGTAAATCCAGAACGGGATATGAGTCATCACAAAATCAAAGGTATCTGGATTATGTGATTTATCTAGACTTTCACCATGATCAGAAAAATATACCATGGCTTGGAGATTTAAATTATCTTTGCCATATGTGTAAATCTGTTGTAATAACCAATCCGTATATAGTTGGCTATTAGCATAGGCTTCAATACCATCAGGATAAGGACCTTTTTTCCATTTACTAAACTCGTGTGGATAACGGTCATTATAATAAATATGACTGCCCATAATATGGATAACAACAAAATTATTTTTCTTGGGATCTACATTTTTTAGTAATGGTAATAAAGCTTCATCGTATAAGTCTGAAAATCCATAAGACTCATGGGACCATTTGGTGAGGTCTGCTGTTTTAGCCATTAAGGAAATAGCCGTATCATATTCACCGAATACGCCTTGATTACTAAACCAAGATGTAGTATAACCGGCTTTTTTGGCAACGTCTAAGATATTGGCGGAGTCTAAAAATGGACGGTCATTATATTGATTACGTTCAGAAAGAGCTCGTTCTAAGGTTGGTACCGTTTGTACATATGAGGAATAAGCATTATTATAGAAGATAAAATCTTTATTGTTTGATTTCATATCTTCTTGCCAAGGTGTATCATCATACGGAAATTCTGGATTATATACTTTCATATAATCGCGAGAACTAGATTCCCCGATGACGAGAATAATTGTACCCGGTGTTTCTTAGCTGCTGTATCAGATGTATCAACATTGAACGAGTCGAATACAATATGATGATTATCATTATATTGTTGCATTTCCTTTACATAGTTACCAGCTGCAATCCAATTGGCGATAATACAAGTTTGGGGAAATAAATAAAAAGGTACATATACTAGAAAGGCAACCATAGAGGCGACAAGTACGCCTAAACGTAATGGACGTGTTGTATTGATTTCAACTACACGTTTCATACCAAGATTACACCAATATAGGAATAGGGTGAACAGAATTAATCCGATGGCTACAGCAATGAGTCCAGGGATGCCTGCTGCGTTTTTTAGAAAGCCTAATGCTTCCTCAGGATTGGTCATATAGAGGGCTAATAGGCTAGCAGGTGTTAAGCAGTGCCACGTAGTCATATAGTAGCCAATTTGAATAAGAGGAATTAAGCTAAGTGTGGTGGCAAATAATGCCATAATAGCGGACGTTATTTTTTGAAAGCGTCCTGTTTGGGTTATTAAATATTGGATACCTGAAAGTCCCATAAATAGGAGTAAACCAAAGAGGAAATCATTAGCAAATTCGTAAAAATATAGGGGTTTTACATACGACCAATGAAATAAGAGCGGGAATGTTAATCCCCATAGTAGGCCTACAAGGCCGTAACCGATAAAAGGACGATGAAATACAGTGCAGCTCAAAAAATATTGGAATAAAAATAAACCAACCATTGTCGGCACTGCAAGAATAGTGATATTTTCAACATCTAGGCCTAGTGTAATGGGTTCATAAATCAAAAAAAGTGCAATATAGAGCACGATACCGATAATCCCAAAACGTAATATGGGGTTACGGAGAAGTTCTTTCACCGATGATAACATTGTAAATACCTTTCTAAAGGAGCTCTTAAAATAAACTATATAGTAATTCTTTACATTAATAAGATAGCAGAGAACAATAAAAAATACAATTATATATAACGAGCGTAGAAGAAATCTCTGATTTACGTTATAATTATATGATTGAAGATAAAGTATCAATAAGGAATGGGGATTCATGGGGGACTATAATTATAAGCTTGATGTATTTGAGGGACCACTCGATTTGCTCTTGCATTTAATTGAAAAACATAAGATAGAAATTACTGATATTCCTATTGTTGAAATTACAAGTCAATATTTGGAATATTTAGATAATTGGAATCATTTTGATATTCATTATAGTAGTGAATTTCTTGTAATGGCTTCAACATTATTGCAGATAAAATCTCGTATGTTATTACCTAAAGTTGAACCTGAGCCAGAAGAAAATGAAGATCCTCGTGATGAATTGGTGGCGAAACTTGTGGAATTTAAAAAGATTAAAGATTTCACTCATTTACTTATGGAGAAGGCATCTATTGAGTCTAATGTATTTAGTCGTCCTGAAGAAACGAGTATTTTGGGATTAGATAGCTACTATAATCTTGAGCTTACAAAGTTATATGATATTTTTTACACTGTATTAAATCGTACTGTAGAAAAAGAGTCCACTGAAAGGGTGCCACAAGTAACTGTTGAGAAAGATACATATAGTCTAGAGGATATGATTGTATCTTTATCTAGCCGTGCTCGTAGAGGTGAACGATTAGCCTTTAGAGACTTATTGATTGCTATTGAAACTCGAAGTGGTATGGTTACGATTTTTATGGCTGTTTTAGAGTTATTAAAGCAGCAACAATTGATTATGCATTATGAATCAGAGGATATTATTTTTACAGCACCAGTCAATATAGACGGTAAGGATTTATCTATAGAGGAGGTTTAGCATGAAAACATCACATTTAGAAGCAGTTTTGTTTTCAGCTGCTAAGCCACTATCAATCGATGTTCTGATGGATGTGTTTGACCTTTCAAAAGAAGAGGTTGAAATATATATTGATACATTAGCTAGTGAATTAATTGAAGCTGAGAGAGGGATACGCATACGTGTTTCCGCAGCAGGTGTTGAACTTGTAAGTAATTCCTCATCTTCTGAATATGTAGGTCATATTCGTAAAAAAGAAGATAAGTTATCAAATGCAGCGATGGAAACATTAGCTGTGATTGCATATAAACAACCTATTACCAAAGCTGAAATTGAAGAGGTGCGTGGCGTAAATAGTGATAAGGTTATTAAACAATTATTATCTCGCGCTTTAATTGCTGAATTAGGTCATAAGGATACTGTGGGACGACCTATCTTATACGGTACTACCGATGAATTTTTGCGCAGCACAGGTGTAACATCGATTGATGATTTACATAAAGAGTTGGATATTACAAATGCAAGTGACGAATTAAATAATGATTAGCATTCATTATAGATAAGGATATAACATGGAACGTTTACAAAAATTTATTGCTAGTTGCGGTGTAGCATCACGACGTAAAGCAGAAGAACTGATTACCGAAGGTAAAGTATTAGTTAATGGTCGAAAAGTAACTGAATTGGGTGTAAAAGTAAATCCTCTAAAAGATAAGGTTAAGGTAAATGGTCAATTGTTGGCTGTTGAAAAACCAGTCTATTATTTACTTAATAAACCTAAAGGTGTCATTACATCTGTCACAGATCCTCAAGGTCGTGAAACAGTTTTAGATTATATTAAGAACGAAAAGAAACGAATTTATCCTGTAGGCAGACTTGATTTGAATACAGAAGGTTTATTGCTCTTAACCAATGATGGTGAGTTAGCACAAAATTTAACACATCCTTCTAAAGGTGTTGAAAAACATACGAAGTTCGTGTAAAAGGCCGTGTTAAAGAAGATGATCTTCAAGTGATTGCGAATGGTGTTCCATTAGAGGATGGTATTACATCTCCTGCAACGATTGTTGACTTAGGTTTTGATGATCATAATGGTGTTCACGAAGTTGAAATTACTATTCATGAGGGTCGCAACCGCCAAGTTCGTCGTATGTTTGAACATTTTGGATATCGTATTCACAATCTTAAACGTATTGCTTATGGTGGCTTATCACTAAGTGGTGTAAAACGTGGTGGTGTTCGACAACTAACTCAACGTGAAGTTAATGCTTTAAAAGCGTTGGGAGATAAGAAATGAAGCAAATTGTTGTAATAGGTGGCGGTGCTGCCGGATTAATGGCTGCTGTTATCGCTGGTCGTGAGGGGGCTCGTGTTATTCTTCTGGAAAAGATGAATATGGTGGGCAAAAAAATGGGTATCACCGGTAAAGGACGTTGTAATATAACGAATAGTGCTGACATAAGTGATTTTATTAAAAATACACCGGGAAATGGTAAATTCTTATATGGTGCTTATGAGCGTTTTAGCAATGTAGATTTATTAGCTCTTTTGCATGAATGGGGGTTGAAAACTAAGGTAGAAAGAGGCGGTCGTGTTTTCCCAGAATCTGACTCTGCGTTAGAGGTACGCAATCTCTTTATGAAGATGCTTAAGAAATATAATGTTACCGTTCATTTAAATGAAGCTGTTACAAAGATTGTTACAAAAGATAATGTAGTAACAGGTGTTATTACAACTAAAGAGTCCTATGCTTGTGAGGCTGTCATCATTGCTACCGGTGGTGCATCATATCCATTGACTGGGTCTACTGGTGATGGATATCGTTTGGCGGAAGGTGTAGGTCATAGTATTACAGATATACGTCCATCACTAGTACCCATTGTTACAGAAGAGTCTTGGGTAAAAGATATTATGGGCCTTAGCTTACGTAATGTAGAGGTATCTATAGTGTCTAAGGGAAAGGTACAGGCTAAAATGTTTGGCGAAATGATGTTCACTCATTTTGGTGTAACTGGGCCAACTATTTTATCTCTTAGTCATACAGTAGGTAAGCTATTGCGCAAGAAAAAAACAGCACCCATTGCAGTTTCCATTAATTTAAAACCTGCATTGACTGCTGAGGTTTTAGATAAACGATTACAGAAGGATTTTGATTTGTATTCTAAGAAACAATTAGCTAATGGCATGAAGGATTTATTACCCTCAAATCTTATTCCCATCATTATTTCCTTAGCTAAGTTAGATCCGGCTAAACCGATAAATCAAATTACTAAGGAAGAACGTCAGCAACTTTGTCATGTGTTACAACATATGACCTTAACTGTTAAAGGGCTTCGTCCTGTTGAGGAGGCTATCGTAACGGCTGGTGGTATTTCTTTAAAAGAATTTAATCCCAAAACTATGGAATCTAAATTAGTGAAAGGTTTATACGGTGCTGGTGAGGTACTTGATATAGATGCTTTTACAGGGGGCTATAATTTACAAGCTGCATTTTCTACTGGTTATGTAGCTGCTATGCATATTGTTCACGGCGAAGTTTAAGGGGGATGTAATGAGTCATAAAAAGATTGCTATTGCTATTGATGGACCTGCTGGTGCTGGTAAAAGTAGTATTTCAAAGGTGGTAGCAAAGGAATTACAATATTTATATATTGATACGGGTGCTATGTATCGCGCTGTTACGTGGGCTGTGTTGCATGAACATCTTGAGGTGTCCAATCAAAAAGCGGTAGAAGCCTTATTACCTTCTTTGGATTTGACTATGGAACCTACTGATACGGCGTTTAAGGTCTTTGTACGTGGTGAAGATATAACTGACTATATTCGACAACAAAAAATCAATGAAATGTTTCAACCATTGCATCTTATAAAGGGGTTCGTCAATACTTGGTTGAGCGACAACAGGCGATGGCTTCGGTTGGTGGCGTTATTCTAGATGGTCGTGATATCGGGTCTGTCGTATTACCTAATGCGGAATTAAAGATTTATTTGACTGCATCTGTTGAGGCGCGAGCTATGCGCCGTTACTTAGAGGTTAAGGGTACAACTAATGAACAATCTTTAGAAGATATTAAAATTAGTGTTATGCAACGTGATAAGATGGACAAAACTCGTCAAGAGTCCCCGTTGATTCAGGTCGAAGATGCTATTTTGGTAGATTCCAGTGATATGACATTTGATGAAACAGTAGCTTATATTTTACATCTTGTACGGGAGCAGATTGAACATGAATAAAATATCTACATGGCTTTGGCGTACGGCCTTTTGGTTACGATACAAAGTTGGATATGGCTTAAAAATATATGGTCGAGATAACTTCCCTATGGAAGGCCCTGTTATCATCGTTCCAAATCATTTGAGTAATAATGATCCACCCATTTGTGGCTATGCTCTTCCGAGACATGTACATTTTATGGCAAAACAAGAGTTATTTGTAAATCCAATTTCTAAATTTATCTGTACATGGTTAGGTGCATTCCCATTAAATAGAGGTGCTATAGATAAAGTAGCGATTCGACATGCTATGGGCTTATTAAAAGATAATAAGGTGTTAGGTATCTTTGCGGAAGGTAATCGTCAAAAGAGTGGTAAACTTGGACGATTTCATGATGGTGCTGCATCTCTTGCTTTACGCACAGGTGTAGGTATAGTTCCAGTTGCGATAATTGGCTCCTATAATATGGAGCGCGGTAAGGTGGCTTGTATTATTGGAAAGCAAATACCAGTAGAGAAAGCTAAGGCCACACCTGAAGCTATTAAAGTTGTTAATGATATTGTAAAGGCTGAAATCCAACGTATGATTGATTCGTATCATGAAAATCGTGTAGAGGAGACTTTATGGAAATAATTTTGGCAGAGAATCATGGCTTTTGTTATGGTGTAAAACGAGCTGTGGAAATGGCGAATGAGGCAGCTAATAGTGCTGGTAAAAGTTATACATTAGGGCCAATCATTCATAATCCACAGGTAGTAGGCCGACTTGAAAGTAAAGGTGTGAAACCTATTGTTGAAGTTTCTGATATTGATTCAGGAACTATGATTATTCGTTCCCATGGTGTAGGGCCTGCTATTTATGAAGAGGCTGAAAATAAAGGTCTTAATATAGTAGATGCAACTTGTCCACATGTTAAAAAAGCCCAACAAGATGCTAAGTCTGTTATAGAAGACGGAATGACACTTGTGATTTTAGGGGAAAAAGACCATCCTGAGGTCAAAAGTATTAATTTATGGGCAAATAATGAAGGAATAATCATCGAAGATGAAGAATCCGCCCAAAAACTACAAATTGTTGAAAAAATGGGTGTTGTTGTACAAACAACCTTTTCACAATTCAAATTTACAAGTATAATAGAGATATTAGAGAAAAAATCTAAGAATCTTAAGATTTTCAAAACGATTTGCAATGCAACGCAGGAACGACAAAACTCTGCTGTTGAATTAGCTCGTAATGTAGATCTTATGATTGTGGTAGGTGGTAAGAATAGCGGCAATACAAACCGATTGGCAGAGGTTTGTCGTGACGTTGGATGTACGACTCACCACATTGAAACTTCTACTGAATTACAACTGGAATGGTTTAACCGAGTACAGACGGTAGGAGTAACAGCAGGAGCATCGACTCCCGACTGGATTATTAAGGAGGTCATTGAGACAATGAAAGATTTTGCAGAATTATTAGCAGCAGAAGGTCAAGAAGAATTTAAGAAAGGAAATGTTGTAGAAGGTCAAGTAGTCCAAGTAGAAGATGAACGCGCATGGGTATCTTTTGGCTACAAAACTGAAGCAATTTTGAATAGAACTGAAATTTCTTATCCAGCACCAAACTCTGCCAAAGATGTGTTGAAAAATGGTGATGAAATTAAAGCAGTTATCATGAACCACATCAAAGAAGATAATCCTATTTATCTTTCCATGACTCGTTTGGCTAAAGATGAAGATTGGCAATATGTTATCGAAGCTCAAGAAAAAGACGAGCCTATCGTATGTAAAGGTATCGACGCTATTCCAGCAGGCTTGGTGGTAACAGTAAAATCCCTTCGTGGTTTCATTCCATTGTCCCAAGGTGATGTGCATTTCGTAAAATCTTTGGACAACTTGGTTGGTACTGAATTCGAAGCAAAAGTTCTTGAAATCGATGAAAAGAAAAACCGTTTGGTTCTTTCCCGTCGTGCAGTACTTGAAGTGGAACGTCAAGCAAAATTAGCTGAAGCATTGAAAAACATTACTGTAGGCGAAAACTATAAAGGTATCGTTCGTAAAATTATGCCTTATGGTGCATTCGTAGATATCGGTGGTATTGAAGGTTTACTTCATATCTCTGACATTTCTTGGCAAAAAATCAAAAAAGTGGAAGATGTTCTTTCCGTTGGTCAAGAAATCGAAGTTAAATTACAATCCTTCGACGCTGAAAGCAACAAATTATCCTTATCATTAAAAGCTTTGACTAAGAGCCCATGGGATGTTGCTGAAGAAACTTTACATGTTGGTGATGTTATCACTGGTAAAGTAGTACGTTTGGTAGCTTACGGTGCATTCGTAGCGGTTAACGACGATATTCAAGGTTTACTTCACATTTCTCAAATTACAAAACAACGTAATGCAAAAGTTGAAGATTATTTGAACCGTGGTCAAGAAGTTGAAGTTAAAATCATTTCTCTTAACAAAGATGAAAAGAAATTGGGCTTGGCTTTAACTGAGTTGATGGAATCTAAAGAAACTGAAGAAGACGCTGAATAATTCAGTATAATTCAGAATCTATAAAAAGGCTAATCAAGGTTTTCCTTGATTGGCCTTTTTGCGTACAATCCCCTTAATATGATAAAATGAAGTGATATATATTATAAATGAGGTGAAAGTATGGCAAAACCATTAGTGGCCGTTGTAGGCCGTCCAAATGTAGGTAAATCTACATTATTTAATGCCATTGTTAATAAGCGAATTTCTATTGTAGAAGACATTCCAGGTGTTACGCGCGATAGAATTTATTTTGATGCAGAGTGGTTAAATCGTGAATTTACTATGATTGATACCGGTGGCATTGAGTTCGTTACAGAAAATAGTCATGTTATTCCTAAGATGATGAGACTTCAAGCAGAACTTGCTATTGAAGAAGCTGATGTAATTCTTTTTGTAGTAGATGGTAAACAAGGAATTGTACCTGCCGACGAAGAGGTTGCTAATATTTTAAGAACTAGTGGCAAACCTGTAGTATTAGTTGTAAATAAGATTGATAGTGTTAACCAAGAAGCTAATATTTACGAATTCTATAATTTGGGCTTAGGTGATCCCATTGGTATTTCTGCTAAAAAAATTTAATGAACCTAGGTGATTTATTAGATGATACGGTTAAACATTTTTCCACCAGTAGGAACGAATGTAGATGAAGAGGATACCATTCATGTTGCTATTATTGGTCGTCCTAATGTAGGTAAATCATCTCTAACTAATGCTTTATTAGGTCAAGATCGTGTTATCGTTTCTGATGTGGCAGGCACTACACGGGATTCTATCGATACCCATTGGAAACATGGGGATCAAAAATTTGTTCTTATTGATACGGCAGGTATGCGTCGTAAAGCTAAAATTGATGAAGCTGTTGAACGTTATAGTATCGTTCGTTCTCTTCGTTCTGTAGACCGATCTGATATTGTAGTTCTCGTTTTAGATGGCGTTGATGGCGTTACGGAACAAGACAAAAAAATTGCTGGTTATGCTTATGAAGCTGGTAAGGGCGTTATCATTGTTGTAAACAAATGGGATCTTGTGGAAAAGGATGATAAGACTACATTGCGCTATACTGAAGACATTTACGATGAATTAGGTTTCTTGCAATTTGCACCAATTCTATTTGCTTCTGCATTAACTAAGCAACGTATCCATCGTTTAGCGGATATGCTTAAATTCGTATCTGAACAACAATACCGTCGTGTTTCTACAGGTACTTTAAATCAGTTATTACAAGATGCTCAAACAGTAAATCCTGTTCCATCACGTAATGGCAGAATTCCGAAAATTTATTATATGACACAAGCTAGTGTTAAGCCACCAACTTTTATACTGTTTGTAAATGAACCAGAATTAATCCATTTCTCGTATATGCGTTTCTTAGAAAACCGTTTACGCGAAAGTTTTGGATTCGAAGGGACTCCAATTCGATTAGTTCTTCGTGGTAAAAAACGTGAAGATGAAGATTAATAGTTATAAAGGATAAGGGTGAAAATGGTGGTTGAATTGATGTCCATATTAGGATATGCACTATTAGCCTATGTAATTGGCTCTATACCAAGCGGTCTTATTATCGGTAAATTGTTTTTTAATACAGATGTCCGTTTGTATGGTTCTAAAAATATTGGAGCTACTAATACCTATCGCGTCATTGGATTAAAAGCAGCGCTTCCTGTATTTTTCTGTGATGCCTTGAAGGGTGCTATTGGAGTGCTTTTGTTTTCTTCATTAAATCCAATGTATATGATTTTAGGTGGTATTTTGGCTATGGTTGGACATAACTGGTCACTATTCCTTGGGTTTAAAGGTGGTCGTGGTGTAGCAACTGGTTTAGGTGTACTAGTTGCATTATCTCCGATTGTTGCAGGCTTATGTTTTGCTATTTGGGGGATTATTGTATACTTCACTAAATTAGTCTCTCTTGGATCTATTGTGGCCGCAGCATTGGTTCCCATATTGATGTATGTAACTGGAGAATCTTGGTGGTTTGTAGGTTTTGGTGTATTAGCAGCATTGTTTGTTATTGTACGCCATAGAGAAAATATTAGTCGATTACTAGCCGGTAAAGAGTTGAAGGTAGAACGTGTCAAAAAAGGAGAGTAATATGAAAGTTTGCATCATCGGCTCTGGCAGTTGGGGCACAGCTCTAGCAATAAAATCAGTAGTCGCTGGTAATGATACAACCTTATATTGCAGACGTCCTGAATTTAGGGATGAACTCATTGAGTATAGAGAAAATAAGTCTTATTTACCTGGTGTTGCATTACCAAATGAGTTGGTTATTAGCTCGGATTTACAAACATCTATAGAACAAGCTGATATTGTACTCATCGTTACACCATCTATTCATGTGCGAACTGCTTTACAGAATTTAAAGCAATTTGCTCATAAAGATCAGATTTATGTTCTTTGCTCTAAGGGGGTGGAACGTAATACTGGCAAATTATTGACCACTGTTATGAAGGAAGAATTAGCATCTATAGGCTGTCATTTAACAGTTTTATCTGGTCCTAATCACGCAGAAGAAATTGGTCGGAATTTACCTGCCGCGGCTGTAGTGGGGACTACATCTATGGAGATAGGTAAAAAGGTTCAACAAGCCTTGCATAGTAAAAAGTTTCGTATATATACTAGCGATGACTATATCGGTGTTGAATTAGCTGGGGCTACAAAAAATGTAATAGCTTTGGCAGCAGGCATTGTTGATGGATTATCCTTGGGGGATAACTGTAAAGCATTATTATTAACTCGTGGATTGCATGAAATGACACGCTTTGGTTTAGCTATGGGGGCAAGAAAAGAAACCTATGCAGGATTAGCTGGAATGGGTGATTTAATTGCTACCTGTATGAGTCCACACAGTCGCAATCGATCTGCTGGTCAACAGTTAGCAGATGGTAAGACTATGGATTATATTATGAATCATACTAATATGGTAGTAGAAGGTTTTTTTGCTACTTCTATTATTCGTGATATGGCTATTGAGTATCATGTAGAAATGCCGATTACTCAAGCGCTATATGAGGTTTTATATGAAGAAAAGTCTCCTCGATTAGCACTGCAGGAATTGATGGGACGAGATAGCAAAATCGAAGTGTCATAATTGTAAAAGATACTTTTATTTTGAGTATTTATATACTATAATTAATGAGTATAATCTAGTGAGGATTGTATGCGAATTATTGGAGGCACTGCCAAAGGCCATACTATAAAATCTCCTAAAGGTGTGGATACGCGCCCAACATTGGATCGTGTTCGTGAAAGCATTTTCAATGTATTAGCGCATCGTGGCATATATGGTGCTCGCGTATTAGATTTATTTTCTGGTACTGGGGCAATTGCTATTGAAGCACTAAGTCGTGGAGCAGAATCAGCTATTGCTGTTGATTTTAGAACTGGTAAATTAATTCGTGAAAATGCCACTCATTGTCGCGTTGAGGATCGAATGCAAATTGTACCAAAAAAACTTTCACAACTAAAACATTTTATAGGTGACCAGCAGTTCGATTATATTTTTTCTGATCCACCATATGAAAATGGCTTTATACAAGAGACCATTGATTTTGTTGTGGCACATAATGCTTTAGCTGATGATGGCGTTTTAGTATTAGAACACCATAAAGATGAGGCTTTTACAATGCCACCAGAGTGGGAATGTATAAAGGAACAAAAATTTGGTTACACCCTTGTTTCATATTTTGTGAAACATAGTGAAAGGAGTTAGACCTTTGCGGATAGGAGTTTGCCCAGGAAGTTTTGATCCCGTAACAAATGGTCATGTTGACATTTTTGAACGTGGTAGTCGTTTAGTCGATAAGTTAATTATCGCAGTGAGTTCAAATCCTAATAAGAATTCACTATTTACTATGGAAGAACGCGTTGAAATGATACGAAATTCTGTCAAACATATTCCTAATGTAGAAATCGACTGTACTGGTGGATTACTCAATGATTATGTTAAATCTAAGAATGCAACTATCATCATTCGTGGTCTTAGAGCACTTAGCGATTTTGAGTATGAATTCCAACGTGCTTTGTTTGCTAAGTATTTAGATGATGACATTGAAACAGTGTTTATTATGACGAATAATAAATATTCTTTTGTAAGCTCAACAGGGATTCGTGAGCTAGCCAAATTTGGTGGTAAATTAGAAGGACTTGTTCCTGACGATGTAAAGATTAAATTAGAAAAACGTTTTAACATCGATGGTAATAAATAATAGGAGTGAATTGTATGAAAACAGAAAAATTACTTGAAGATTTAGAGGTTCTTATTGAATCCAGCAGCCGTATTCCTATGACTACAAAACGCATGGTTGAAGAGGATGAAATTATGCGTATTATCGATGCTATCCAAGAATCTTTACCGCTTGAGCTCGATGAATCTCGTCGTATTGTAGCTGAAAAAGATAAAGTATTAGCTGATGCTCAACGTCAAGCTGATACATTAATTGATCAAGCTAAAGACTATATTGCTAAATTGACAGCTGAAAGTGAACTTGTTAAACAAGCTCAAGAACAAGCTAATCAAATTATCAATGCAGCAAACCAATCCTCTGAAGAGTTAAAATCTAGCTCTATTCAATATGCTGGTGATGTATTGAAATATGTAGAAAATAACTTAGAAAAAACTTTGGAAAGCCTTCGTCAAAACCGTGAAAGCTTGCAACAAAGTGAACAAAAAGCTGAAAATCAATAAAAGCTAACATTATAATCTGATTGTATTATAGTGATGCTTACATAAAAGGGCCCCGATAGATCTCTATCGGGGCTTTTCTTATTCCTCATACATAGGTGGTTTTTCTGGTTCAACAATCATTGTTTGATGTGTATTAAAAATGACAAAGCCTAAAGGTGATTTAGGAGGCTTTTTAATATTTTTAATATATGTGTAGTCTACGGGTACCTTTGATGTATGACGGGCTTTACTAAAATAAGCTGCGTATTTAGCTACTTGTGAGATAAGCATATCATCTGCATCATTATTGGTTCGTAAAATAAGGTGTGATCCTTGAACATCCTGTGTATGGAACCATAAATCATTAGGTTTGGCAAAACGATGTGTTAAATATTCATTTTGTTGGTTATTGCGGCCTATGTAAGGTCGCCCTCTGGAATCTCCAAATGAATGTAATTAGATTTTCCTAGTTTATATGAAAGAGGTTTTTTAGATTTTTTTATTATACCAGCATCCATACATTCGTGTCGTATTTCCTCTAAGGATTCTCTCGTTGTTGCTAGTGATAAACTATATAAGATAGTTCTATAGTATTCTAATTTTATTGTACTTTGGTCCAACTGATATTGTCCGCTTATGATACGATTTTTCAGTTTAGTATAAAGCTTATAATACCATTGACCATTTTCTACGATTGTTAAGGTCGGCTTTAATGGAATGCTAATGGTTTCTGCTGACTCTGAAAGTAAATTCTGTACTTCGATAGAGGTTTGATATTGTACTTGTAAATGACCATTAATCATCAAAAGATCGCCATATAATTTATAGGTTTCCATTTTTTGTGTATCATCTAGCTCGTCCTTAATTTTTTTATGACGCAATTCCTCTTTTTTGATAGCGTTAGATATAATTCGCTCTAATTCCTTATCTGCTGTATGGATGGAACCAGTTGCAACAATAGATTCTTCAATTGCATTTGAAATAGATGGATATGTTTTGATTAATGTATAATCTATTTCAATAGGAAAAGGCATAAATATTTTTTTGCCCCTAGTATTTTCATACATCAATAATTGGTGGGCCACTAATAACTTTTCTTTTAAATTATATAGAGATTTATATAAATTTTGAAATGAAGTATCTGATAATGTGGTTAGTTCTTCTGAGCCATCTAAATTAGATTGATTAAGTACATAGTCTAATAAAGCTTTGCCAAAGCCATTAAATACAGAGCGTATGGTATTAATAACTGTACCAGAACCAAAGGTTTTTAGTAGATTAGAAATTTCTTCTTCAGAAAAATCTAGTAAGGAAACTCTGTTAGAGTTTGGTGGTAATTCATAGGCAATTTTAGGACCTACAGAGCGCTCCCGATTCATCATAGGCGATACATGGATGATGGACTCTAAAATAGTGTCGTTTGAACAAATATACAGTTCGAATATTTCCCCATAAGTTCAATATATAGAGATGTGGAGGTAATGGATCCATCCATTTCAAGCTTATCTATATGAATACATAGGATGCGGTCGCCATTAATTTGCTCTACCGATGTAATGCGACTACCTTCTATGTGTTTTCGTAAAAACATGCATAAAGAACTTGGTTCCTTCGGTAAGTCTTGTAGGGGATTGCAGATATATACTGCAGGATTAGCACCAACAGTAATCATGAGATTCACATCTTGATTAGCACTGCGCACTTTAAAAAGTAACGAATGTTTATCTACTTGATATAGTTTTTGTATTTGTCCAGTCTGAAGGCTTTCATTTAGTTCTCTAGCCAATACAGACATGGTTAATCCGTCTAAATTCATGGTGATCCTTTCTTTTGGTGATACACGATGTATAGTTTAGTATATCATATATATTTGATAGATATCTTTAAGATTCGTGATACAATATATAAAAAAGGAGGGGATTTTATGAATAGTATGACGGGATTTGGGCGTGCAACCCAATTATTAGATGGTTTACAATGTACAATTGAGATTAAATCAGTTAACTCAAGATTTTTAGAGCTTAATATACGGAGCCCTAAACAAGTAAACTCAGTAGAGCATATTATCCGTAAATGCATCCAAAAGCTTATGCATCGAGGAAAGGTTGATGTCTATGTGACCCTACAAGATGTGGGGGATAGAACTAAGAGTTTCTTAATTAATAGCGCTTTGAAAGTACAAATACAAGATTTACTTGTGGCAGAAATTTTATGCATCACCACAAGAAGTACCTTTATCTGCCGTTATGTCTATATCTAATGATTGGATACAGGTTAAGGATGATGAGATAACAGAGGATTCACTTACTGCTCTAATTACTGAAACCATAACTAATGCTCTTGAGGCATTAATAACAATGCGTCAAGCAGAGGGAGTTCATATTCAACAGGATTTGTTACAGAGACTTTCAGAAATGACAGCAATTATTGATTATATCAATGAGCATAAAGAAGATGCTGTGGTCGCCTATAAAGAACATTTACGAACTAAAATTAATGAATATGTTGAAAATTTAAATATTAATATCAATGAAGATCGTTTACTCCAAGAAGTTGCCATTATAGCAGATAAAACAGATATTACGGAAGAGATTGTCCGATTTAGGTCTCATGTGGTACAATTAACAAATACACTTATGAAGAATGAACCTATTGGTCGCAAGTTAGATTTTATCATTCAAGAAATGAATCGCGAGGTCAATACGATTGGCTCGAAAGCGATGGATATAACATTGACAGATCATGTGGTACAATTGAAATGTGAATTAGAAAAAGTAAGAGAACAAGTACAGAACATTGAGTAAGGAGGTCTGTTTATGAGTATCCAATTACTAAACATTGGTTTTGGTAATATGGTTTCTGCTAATCGTGTTATTGCCATAATTAGCCCTGAATCTGCTCCTATTAAACGTATGGTTCAAGATGCTAGAGATAAAAGTCTCCTCATAGATGCAACCTATGGTCGTAAAACTCGGGCTGTACTCGTTATGGATAGTGGGCAAATTGTATTGTCAGCTATTCAACCTGAAACAGTGGCACACCGTATTGTGCAACACGAAGTTGATGAGGATACTGTTGAAGCTTAGGAGTTAATATGGCAGATCGAGGTTTATTAATTGTCATCTCCGGTCCATCTGGTGCAGGTAAGGGTACTATTTGTTCTAATATACGCGGCGAAATGCCTAATCTCGTATATTCTGTATCTATGACTACACGGGAACCACGGGTTGGAGAAAAGGAAGGAATTAATTATTTCTTTCGTACAAAAGAAGAGTTTGAATCATTATTGTCAGAAGATGCTTTTTTAGAGTATGCTAAGGTGTATGATAATTATTATGGTACTCCAAAACAACATGTAATGAACTTGTTGGATGAGGGTAAGAGTGTACTTCTTGAAATCGATATTCAAGGCGCTATGCAAGTTAAAGAACGTTTTAGTGATGCAGTATTTATTTATATTGTGCCTCCATCTTTAACTGAATTATCTGAACGACTTTACAATCGTGGAACTGATGCAAAGGAAGTTATAGATAAGCGATTGTCATTGGCTTGCTCTGAATTAGCATTAGCTCATCGTTATGATTATATTGTAGTCAATGATGATTTAGAAGATGCTTCTGTGAAGGTTGCTTCTATTTTACGTGCTGAAGCTTGTAAGATTAGCCGTAATAAAGAGCAAATTAAATATATTTACAAACAATATCAAGAATCTAAGGAGAAGTGATAGTATGATGGTAAAACCTCCATTGAAAACATTGGAAAAACGTGTAGATAGTAAATATACATTAGTAACATTAGCAGCTAAGCGTGCTCGTGAATTGACTGATGGTGAAGATTGTCTTGCAACTGATATGCATAATACAGATAAACCGGTGTCTTTAGCATTCTATGAAATTGCTGAAGGTGAAGTAACATATAAACGCACTAAAGAAGGTATTAAATAATTTTACTCAAGATTCCTTGTACATTTTGTACAAGGAATTTTTAAAAGGAGAATTATGAAAGGGAAACATATTATTGTAGGCGTTTCAGCAGGTATTGCTGCATATAAAGCAATTGAAGTGGTTAGTCGTTTACGAAAAGCTGGGGCAGAGGTCAAAGTGGTAATGACAAAAAATGCCACTCATATTGCGACGCCTATGACATTTGGTGAGATTAGCGGTCACCCAGTGGCTGTTGATATGTGGGAAGAAATTCACGATTGGAATGTAGAGCATATTGCTCTAGCGACATGGGCTGATGCTTATATTGTTGTACCAGCTACGGCAAATGTAATTGGCAAAATTAGAGCAGGTATTGCAGATGATATGTTGACAACGACAATTATGGCTACTTCAGCTCCTAAATTTTTGTGCCCTGCTATGAATACAGAGATGTTCAACAATCCTATTGTACAGCGAAATCTAGAGGATTTAGCATCCTTCGGTTATCATATCATGGAACCTGATGTTGGATGGCTTGCTTGTGGTGTAACTGGTGTTGGTAGATTACCATCTCCAGAGAACATCGCCGCATGGTTAACTAAAGAATTGCAATTATTAGATGGTACTGGAAAACTATCTGGTAAAACCGTACTTGTTACTGCTGGTGGGACGCAAGAGAACATTGATCCTGTGCGTTATATTGGTAATAGATCTAGTGGTAAAATGGGCTATTCTATTGCTGAAGCTGCTCTTAAAGAAAATGCTCGTGTAATTCTTGTAAGTGCTCCCACATCTCTTGATGTTCCAGATGGGGTTGAATATGTACCTGTAGATTCTGCAGAAGCAATGCAAGAAGCAGTTAATTCATATTATGATATTACTGATGTTGTCATCATGGCAGCTGCTGTTTCCGATTTTAGAGTGGCCAATAAAGCACCTCAAAAAATAAAAAAAATGGAGACCATGACCTTAGAGCTTGTAAAGAATCCTGATATACTTAAAGGTTTAGGAGAGCTTAAGACACATCAATTGCTTGTTGGTTTTGCGGCAGAGACGGAACATGTTGTCGATTATGGTATGGATAAAGTTCGTCGTAAGAATCTAGATATGTTAGTGGCTAATGATGTTAGTAAATCCAATGCTGGATTTAACGTAGATACTAATGAAGGTTTTTTCTTATATCCTAATAGAGAGCCAAAGGTAATGCCAAATATGCAAAAATCTGAACTTGCCAGATATATAATTGGCGAGGTTGTTGAATTGTTGGCATCGAAATAATAAATCTATTGTAGTTACAGTTTGTAGTTATAGAAAGAAGTGTTTATTTGTGTTTGCCATACAGAGGGCATATCAACAAGGATCATTAGCTAAGTCTCAATGGAGTAATAATATTGTAGCTGGTTTAGTTGTAGGCGTAGTACTGTGGAAGGGCCACTTTTCTTTGGCGCTATAACAGCTTTTGAAAGAGCATTAAATTCGATTCATAAGGACCCAAAATATTTAATTATTAGATTTGGAGCAGTCCCTTTTGTAGATTTAACAGGTCTACGTATTTGAAAGGGATTATCGAAGAATTACAGGCTAGAAATATTGAAGTTTTACTAAGTGATATCAATTATGATATTCGTCGTGAAATGTATAAGTCCGACTTTCTTGATATTTTGGGCCGTCATCACTTGTATCGGAGATTTGAAAGTGCATTACATAAAGCAGAACATGACTTATCTTTATAAGATAAGGAATAGCTTGCTTTTTTTTCGAAAATCGTTTACAATGTAAAACAAGATTTAACTCATCAAGAGTAGTGGAGGGAAAGGCCCGTTGAAGCTACAGCAACCCTTTATTAAAGAAGGTGCTAAATCCGACAGTCAAGTACTGATAGATGGGTCTCCCTCATGAGAGACCATGAGGGATTTTTTTTATTATAGGAGGAACAAATGGCAGAAAAACATATGTTTTTTACTTCTGAATCCGTTACGGAAGGCCATCCAGATAAAATAGCAGACCAAATTTCTGATGCTGTTTTGGATGCGATTATTGAAAAAGATCCAAAAGCTCGTGTAGCTTGTGAAACACTTGTGACTACAGGTTTAGTCCATGTAGTAGGGGAAATCTCTACTAATACATATGTTGATATTTCTCGTATTGTACGTGACACAGTTCGTGAAATTGGTTATACACGTGCAAAATATGGTTTCGACTGCGATACTTGTGGTGTATTAGTTTCCATTGACGAACAATCTGCAGATATCGCTATGGGCGTAGATGAAGCATTAGAATCTAAAGATGGTAACAGTGAAATCAACGATAAAATCGGTGCTGGTGACCAAGGTATGATGTTTGGTTACGCAACTAATGAAACACCTGAATATATGCCTATGCCAATTTCTTTAGCTCATCGTTTGTCTCGTCGTTTGGCTGAAGTTCGTAAAAATGGTACATTGACATATCTTCGTCCGGATGGCAAAACTCAAGTTACTGTAGAATATGTTGATAATCAACCTAAACGTATTGATACGATTGTTATTTCTACACAACATAGCCCAGAAGTAACACAAGAGCAAATAAAAAATGATTTGAAACGCTATGTTATCGACGCTGCACTTCCTGCAGAATTCATTGATGAAAATACTAAATTCTTCATTAATCCTACAGGTCGTTTCGTTATCGGTGGCCCTCATGGTGATGCTGGTTTAACAGGTCGTAAAATTATCGTCGATACTTATGGTGGTATGGCTCGTCATGGTGGTGGTGCTTTCTCTGGTAAGGATCCTTCTAAGGTTGACCGCTCTGCAGCCTATGCTGCTCGTTATGTAGCTAAAAATGTTGTAGCAGCAGGCTTAGCTGATAAATGCGAAGTACAAGTAGCGTATGCTATTGGTGTTGCAAAACCTGTATCTATTTTAGTTGATACATTTGGTACCGCTAAAATTGAAGAAGAAAAAATTCAAGAATTAGTAAGTAAATATTTTGACTTGCGTCCAGCAGGTATCATTGAAATGCTAGACTTATTAAAACCTCATTATCGCAAAACTGCTGCGTATGGTCACTTTGGTAGAACTGATGTTGATCTTCCTTGGGAACGTACTGATAAAGCTGATATTTTACGTCACGAAGCTGGTTTATAATTTGAAAGACTTAGTAGCCTTGGCTACTAAGTCTTTTTTTTATTCCTTTATCATATGATATAATAATTAGATTAGAGGAGGTGAACTAATGCGCGTAGCAAGTATTATTATAAATAGACCTGCAAACAATTACATAAACCATTAAGTTATTTATTGCCTGAGAAATTTGGCGATGTAAAAGCAGGAACTCGTGTATTAGTTCCCTTAGGTGGTAGCCGTGAAGAAGGTATACTCATTGGCTATGAAGAGTTACTAGAAAAACCAAATTTTACTTTACGTTCTATCATAGATATTCTCGATAGCGATCCTTGGTTTACTTCAGAGATGATGGATACGGCTAAACAAATTAGTAAGTATTTCTTATGCTCTTTTGGAGATGCATTGCGATTATTTACAGTTCATAAAACATTAAAATCTTATGATGCACCTAAAGAAGAATGGTTAGTTGTTACAGCTGAATTTAATATTGATCAAGTGAGTCCTAAAAAACGTAAACAACGGGAACTAGCTACTTATTTAATTGAGGTCGGTGGTGCTCCAAAATCTTTGTTAAGAGCAAAAGGCTTTTCCTATATGGTTATTAAACAAATAGGTGAAGAGAAGGGGATTCACATTGAAAAACGTTTTAAAGATACAAAAACTGCTTTTACAGAACTCCTTAGTGGTGAGGAGAGTATTCCCTTAACAGATGCACAGATGACTGTATATGAACCAATTAAGAAAACTATAGATCTTGAACAGCATGAAACATTTCTGTTACATGGTGTAACAGGTAGTGGTAAAACACAGCTTTATTTAAAAGCAGCAGCTCGTTGCATCGGTAAAGGCAAAACCGCTATTATTCTTGTTCCAGAAATCATACTAACAGATCAAATTGTTCGAAGATTTGTATCTACCTTTGGGGATGAGGTTGTAGTATTTCATAGTAAATTAACGATTAGTGAGAGAAATAATAATTGGGAGCGTATACGAAGAAAAGATAGTCATATCATAATCGGTGCTCGTTCAGCTGTGTTTGCACCGGCTGAAGATATTGGACTCATCGTACTAGATGAAGAGCATGATACATCGTATAAGCAAGAGGATATGATTAGATATAATGCTAAGAATGTTGCATTATGGCGTGGCAAAGCCCACAATTGTGCAGTTCTTTTGGGTTCCGCTACACCATCCATAACTTCGTATTACAAAGCTTCAGAAGGTGAATATAAATTATTAGAATTACCTAATCGTATATTTGATCAACCTATGCCCCGTGTTCAAATAGTGGATATGAAGGAAGAAATGATACGTGGTAATTATTCTGTGTTTTCTGATGCTATGATGGAGTTGATTCAATGTACGCTCGCTGATGGAAACCAAATGATTATTCTTTTGAATCGTCGTGGTTATAGTACCTTTGTTATGTGCCGAGATTGTGGTGAAACTATTATGTGTCCCCATTGTGAGGTGGCGATGGTGTATCATCAGGCAGGCGAAGAACTACGATGTCACTATTGTGAGCATCATGAACCAATCCCTACCATATGCCCCAAATGTCATAGCAAAAAAATTAAATTTTTTGGTTCTGGCACACAGAAGGTAGAGGAAGAATTGCGTCGTCATTTTAAATCGGCTCGCATTGCTCGTCTTGACCAAGATGTAACTAAACATAAAGATGTGGGTGAAGAGATTTTACAAGATTTCAGAAACCATAAATACGATATTTTATTGGGCACTCAAATGGTTTCTAAAGGGCATGATTTCAAGGATGTTACAGCTGTTGGGATTTTGACGGCTGATTCAGTCCTAAATATTCCAGTCTATTCGGCATCAGAACGTGCGTTTGATTTACTGACACAAACATCAGGTCGTGCTGGTCGTGGTGATAAGTCAGGTACCGTTGTGATACAAACGTATAATCCTTTAAATTATGCTATAATAAAGAGTAAGGCTCATGATTATTTGGGCTTTTACAATGAAGAAATAGAAAATCGTAGGGCCTTAGGTTATCCACCATTTCGCGAGATGATTTATATGGTCGTAAGACATGTAAAGGAAGATATGGCTGAAAATATAGCTCAAAAGATTGTAGATGAGTTAGAGCAACATTTTCAATCACAACCGATTGACTTTAATGGTCCCTATGAAGCTGGCATAAAAAAAATACGCGATATGTATCGTTTGTCGATTATGATTCGCGGTGAGGATTTAGATGCTGTGAAAGATTATATTTATAATTCTTGGATTTTTACACAAGAGGGCTTACTCATAGATGTAGACCCCATTTAATAAGAGGAATAAATGGCAGTACTTGAAGTAGTAAAAGCAGGTCATCCAGTTTTAAAAGAGGTGGCTGAACCTGTAGAACATGTAAATAAAAAATTACGTACACTAATTGAAGATATGGCAGATACCATGTATGAAACTGAAGGTGTTGGATTAGCAGCGCCTCAAGTTAATGTATCTAAGCGAATTATTGTTGTTGATGACCATGCTGGTAGTGGTTTAATAGCTCTTATCAATCCTGAAATCACTCATGGTGAAGGTTCTCAAATCGGCTTAGAAGGCTGTTTGAGTGTTCCTGGGTATTTTGGTGATGTAGAGCGTTATGAAAAGGTAACTGTAAAGGGGATTGATCCTCATAATAAGAAAGTTACTATCAAAGCTGAAGGGTTTTTGGCGAGAATCTTTCAACATGAAATAGACCATTTAGAGGGCCATTTGTTTATTGAAAAAGCAACAAATTTACGCCGTATTGCAGATCATCCGGAGGAGAAGGAAATTGTCTAATTATAAGCCGTTACGCATTGTATTTATGGGCACTCCAGATTTCTCAGTACCTACATTACAAGCATTAGTTGAAGCAGGGCATTCTATTGTAGGTGTGTACTGTCAACCTGATAAACAAAAAGGTAGAGGCAAACAAATTCAAATGCCCCCTGTAAAAGAGGCGGCATTATCTTTAGATTTGCCTATTTATCAGCCTGTAACGCTTCGTGAGGAAACTGTACAAGAGGAATTAATGGCTCTTGCTCCAGATGTTATCGTTGTTATTGCTTATGGAAAGATTTTACCACCATGGCTAATTCGTTTGCCTAAATACGGCTGTGTTAATATCCATGCATCTATTTTACCTAAATATAGAGGGGCTGCGCCTATTCATTATGCAATTTTAAATGGTGACACTAAAACGGGTGTTACTATTATGCATATGGATGATGGTTTAGACACCGGTGATATTATCGATATTGCAGAAATAGATATTCTTCCAGATGAGACGACGGGCGATTTATTTAATCGTATTGCTGAATTGGGGGCCCGTACAATTTCTCCTGTTTTAGATAAATGGGTGAATGGTGAGATTATATCAATGCCTCAAGATGATAGTCTTGCTAGCCATACCTCTAAAATTACTAAAGAGATGGGACTTATCGATTGGTATCAACCAGCAGATAAGATTGTTAATTTAATTCACGGCTTAAATCCTGCCCCTGGATGTTATACATATTTACAGGGGAAACGTTTAAAGGTTTGGCGTGCTCAAAAGGTGATTGTTGAGTCTGTAAATGCAAATGATGCTATTGTTTCTATAAATAATAATCAGCTTACTCTAGATGTTGCCAAGCCTGGTACTATTGTTCATACAACGAAAGGTCTTGTCGTTTCAACTGGTGAACAAGGTTACATTCTGCTTATAGAGGTACAACCAGAAAATAAAAAACGCATAAGTGGGCAAGATTTTATTAATGGTCACCAAATTAAAGGTGGTATTGCATTTGATGAAGTGTAATGAATCTTATAAAACATATCCATTATATTTAAAGCTATCTGCCCTGTCTTGTATGGCAATAACCTTAATCATGAGCTTTACTATGTATATAGTGTGGCCTGGTTTAGAACAGATATCTTATACTTTAGCTTTGGTGAGTGAAATCATTGGGGGAATCATAATTTTAATCGTTTGGTTCCTATGGTTTCTTCTAGCTATTGCATCAGCAGGGGCTACATATATTCATCCTATATTATTACGTATTGCAAATCGTTTTATATATTTACTTTTTCCAGTATCCTTGGGATTAGGAAGGGTTCTTATAGGTATAAAAAAAGATGAATTGCGTCAATCCATGATTGATTTGATTAATCATTTAGTAGGCATGAAATTATATAAGGTATGTCCTGAGCGAATTCTTCTGTTAACACCTCACTGTTTACAAGAAAATACATGTATTCACAAGGTGACACATGATGTATATAATTGTAAACAATGTGGCCGTTGTCAGGTGGGAGGCCTATTAGGAATAGCAAAGGAATATGGTTGTCAATTTATTGTCGTTACTGGCGGTACATTAGCTCGTATGAAGGTTAAAGAAGCTAAGCCAAAGGCTATTATTGCTATAGCATGTGAACGGGATCTTGCCAGCGGCATGGCTGATGTATTTCCGATTCCTGTCATTGGCGTATTAAATCAGCGACCTAACGGGCCTTGTTGTAATACTACTGTCGATATTAATAAGGTGCGAGAGGCTGTAGAATTATTGATTGATAAGGATACTTATGAACGAAATTGCTAAGAATGGACAAAAACAAAATATACGATTATTGGCGGTAAAGGCATTATCTGATATCAATCGAAATGGTGCTTATGCTAATATAACTTTACAGGACTATATTTCTAAACATAATTTAGCCGATTTAGATAGACGTTTCTTTACTGAACTTGTATATGGTGTGGTGCGAAGACGTAATTATTTAGATGCTATTATTGTGCATTTTGCTAAACGACCTTTGAAGAAATTATCTTCTATGGTTGTAGAGATTTTGCGTCTAGGTATTTATCAAATTATTTATATGGATAAAGTTCCTGAAAGTGCAGCTGTTAATGAATCAGTTAAACTAGCTAAAAAATTAACTCGTGGCTTATCGGGTTTTGTGAATGCCATATTGAGATCTATTATACGGGAACAAGATAGCATTGGTGTCGAGGATTTAGCATCAAATGATATAGAGGTAATATCTTTTATTTATAATATTCCTTTATGGCTTATCGATTTATGGATGGGTGAGTTTGGTCGTGATAAGACAGAGGATTTATGTGCATGGTTTAATCAACAGCCTAAATTGACTGCACGAATTAATACAATTCTTATAGATATTCCTCAATGTTTAACTTTATTAAAAGAACAAGGCTGGGATGTTTCGCAGGATAGTAATTACAAGGATATTATTTATATAAATAGCCATCGCGGTAGTCTTGAAAAATCTGATGCAGTTATAAAAGGTTATATAACTTTCATGGATAAGGCCTCTATGTTGGTAGCACGATTAGTTAATCCTCAGCCTGGTGAACGTGTATTAGACTGTTGTGCTGCTCCTGGTGGGAAATCAATGTATATGGCAGCCTTAATGGATAATACGGGTTCATTGATGAGTTGTGACATACATGAGCATAAGATTACTCTAATGGAGTCGAATGCTCAACGATTAGGTATTTCTATTGTTCAAACTAAGGTTCAAGATGCTACTGAATTACCATCTGCATGGAAATCGTACTTTGATCGAGTATTGGTTGATGTCCCTTGTTCTGGTCTAGGTATATTACAAAAGAAACTTGATATGCGTTGGCGCAAGGATGAATCTACTCTTTCAGAATTACCGCCATTACAATTGGCAATTTTAGAACGAGCAGCAATGACTGTTAAAGAAAAGGGGTATTTAGTATATTCCACTTGTACGCTAAACTACAAGGAAAATGAAGATGTAGTTGAAGCATTTTTACAAAAGCATAAAGAATTTTCCATAGTCCCTGTAGGTACTGATTTTCCACTAAAGTCAAATAATGGTATGATTACAACATATCCACCTACAGATGATATGGATGGTTTCTTTATGGTTAAAATGCAACGTATATCTTAACTAAGTAGTTATCAGTAAATGGGAGAACTCATGATTGAATTATTAGGTAAATCCTTAGTTGAATTGCAATCGTTATTTGAAGAACATAAGATTCAAAAATTCCGAGCTAAGCAATTAATAGATTACATATATCATCGACATATTTTTGTCTTTCAAGATATGACACAATTCCCTAAGATGTTAAGAGATTGGTTGGACGCGAACTGCATAATATCGATTCCAAAGATTATTACACAATCTATTTCACCAGATGGCAAAACTCAAAAGTTATTATTAGAACTTATTGATCATAGTCGAATTGAAGCGGTGTTGATGGAGCAACATTATGGTAATTCTGTATGTGTTTCATCTCAAGTTGGCTGTGCGATGGGCTGTGTTTTTTGTGCTTCTACACAGGGTGGATTATTTAGGGATTTAACTGTTGCTGAAATTGTAGGACAAGTTGTTCTTTTTAGCGCCTTAAAGGAGGAGGACATCCATTCTTTAGTCGTTATGGGGGCTGGTGAACCGCTACAAAACTATGATAATGTATTACAAGCATTGAAGCTTATTCACGACCCTATTACATTTGATATTAGTTATAGAAAAATGACGATTTCCACGTGTGGATGGGTTCCTAATATATATAAATTGGCCGATGAGGATCTTCCAATTACATTGGCATTATCGCTACATGCTACAACAGATGAAACACGTCGTAAGATTATGCCTGTTGGATCTTGTTATAAGTTAGATGAGGTATTAGAGGCTGTAAAATATTATTATGAGAAAACACAACGACGTATTACTTTTGAATATATTTTAATAGATTCAATTAATGTGTCATTAGAGGAAGCTCATGAATTAGGAAAAATTGGTAAAGAATTCCCTAATTGTCATGTAAACCTAATTCCTGTAAATGGTAATGAGCATATTAATTTATATAAACCTTCTAGTAAACATATGAACATATTTAAGGATATCATCGCCTCCTATGGTGTTTCTGTTACAATTCGTAAAGAAATGGGGGATGCTATTCAAGCCGCATGTGGGCAGTTAAAGGCAGCTCATGGACGGAAAGAGGAGATTCATGAATAATATCGTAGGTTTAAGTAAAATAGGATTAGTTAGAAAGCAGAATGAAGATCGCTTTTTTATTAGCGATAATATTTGTGCTGTTACCGATGGTATGGGTGGATATAGAGGCGGAGAAATTGCCAGCACCTATGCTGTTGATGAAATAAAAGAATATTTACAATCTATATCAACCATTGATGAATTATCCTTGGTGGATGCTATATTGCATGCGAATACTCGCATAGTCAATCGCGTAGCTCGTGAGGAACGTCTCAGTGGAATGGGCACTACTGCTGTTGTAGTGGCTAAGGTAGATGATAAACTATTATGGGCTAGTGTTGGCGACAGTAGACTCTATATTTAGAAATGATGAACTAACTCAAATTACTACTGATCATTCTATGGTGCAACAACTATTAGAAGCCGGAGAAATTACAAAAGAAGAGATGTTTAAGCATCCTCAACGTAATTTACTTACTAGAGCAGTTGGTGTTGAAGAAGATTTACAAGTCGATAGTGGTACATTATCTGTAAAATCTGGAGACCGCATTTTATTATGTACTGATGGTTTATCTGGGTATATTAGTGATGAGAGAATACGTCAGGTATTACATGATATTGAAGATAATACAGAAGTATTGGATGCATTGATTGATGATGTATATAATGCAGGTGCCGGAGATAATGTTACTATTATCGTAGGTACTATCTAACTTAGATATGGAGAGTTATAAATATTATGAAGATTAAAGATACATTGTTGGATAATCGCTATCGTATCCTGTCTAAAATTGGCGTCGGTGGTATGGCTGACGTATATAAGGGCGAAGATACCTTATTAGGGCGTCCAGTAGCTATTAAAATTTTACATGCAAATTTTGCTAGTGATGATGAGTTTGTAAGTCGTTTTAAACGTGAAGCACAAGCTGCGGGTAAATTAAACCATCCTAATATTGTAAATATGTATGATGTTGGCTATGACCAAGATATGCATTACATCATCATGGAATATGTGGATGGTGAAACATTAAAAGAATATATTACCCGTCACCATAGATTATCTATTGATGAGGCTGTTAAAATAACCATTTCTATTGGAGAAGGTTTAGAGCACGCACATGCGATGGGGATTGTGCATTGTGATATAAAACCTCACAATGTCATTATCACTAATACTGGTCGTGTAAAGGTAACTGATTTTGGTATTGCTCGTGCCATGAATTCTACTAATACCGTAATGTACACCAACTCTATTATGGGATCGGCTCACTATCTTTCACCAGAACAAGCTAGTGGCAAATCTGTAGACGGCAATACGGATATCTATTCACTAGGTGTTGTTCTATATGAAATGTTAACTGGTAAGGTTCCTTTTGAAGGTGATACGCCAATTGCTGTTGCATTAAAACATGTACGAGAAAAGGTAATACCACCTACGCGATACAATCCTTCGATTCCTCCATTATTAGAATCTGTTGTACTGAAAGCATTAGCTAAAAATCCAGCAGATCGTTTTGAATCTATTTCAGAAATGATGGGTGACTTGCGTTTATCTCAAGGTTTTACAATGGGAAAAACTCAACGTCATGAGCCATATGATTTTGCAACACAAATGATTCCAGCGGTAGATCCAGATACACTAGATGATTTTAGTGATATTGATGACACTACGCCAAAAGAGGTACAAAAGAAATCTATGCTTAGTAAGATTGCATCTATACCACAAAAATATATTGTTTTAAGTGCGGCTGTTATTTTCTTGATTGCATTTTTAGGCGCATTCTTGAGTTATGGTAATTTTTGGAGTAATACTACTGTTGATGTGCCAAATGTTGTGGGCAAACAAGTATCAGTAGCGAAAAATATATTAGAAGATAAACATTTGCGTGTTTCTACTAGTGAAGTTACTAATACCGATGTACCAGCGGGACAAGTTATCTCTCAAAGCCCTGGTTCTGGTGAAAAGGTTAAGGAACAACGAACTATCCATCTTGTTGTATCTAAGGGTGTGGGAGATATTACCGTTCCAGATTTATCCGGTATGACTGTAGAACAAGCTAGACAACGACTTAAAGATTTAGGATTAGTTGTCGGTAAGATAACACAAGGTTCTGTTGAAGGTAAACCGGATAATACTATTGTTGCGCAAAGTCCTTCTGGCGATTCTAAAGTATCTAAAGGTACAACTGTTGATCTAGTTGTCAATAAACCTCAAACTAAAAAAGTTAAAATGCCTGATGTAGTTGGTATGACCTTGAAAGATGCTCGTCAAGTACTAGGGTCTAATAATATTGGGGTTAATCAAATTTCTGGTTCTGTAGATGAAAAAGCAATTGTTACCGAACAAAGTGTAAAAGCTGGTGAAGAGGTTAATGAAGGTAGTAGCCTAAACTTAGCTACTGAATTAAAAGACTCTAAGAAAAAAGAGGATTCTAAACAAAGTTCCTCCAACCGAACTAAAGGGACTGTCGATGTAACTGTTCCATCTGGTTCAAAGAATCAAGAATTAAAGATAGTTGTTAAAGATGATGAAGGTTCTACGGTTATCTATGATGATACAAATAAACCGGGTGACCGCATCGTTAAAAATGTATCTGGTGTTGGTAACGTGCGTATAGAGGTGTATCTAAACGGTGCGTTAGTTCAGGATACAACATTGTAGAGGCCTTATGAATAAAGGTATTGTTATTAAAAACATGAATGGTTACTATTACATTCAAGATGAATTAGGGACCATTCATGAATGCAAAGTAAGAGGACGTTTAAAAAAATCAAGATATAGTTTACTCGTAGGTGATCGCGTAGAATTTTCAGAAGATGGCTTTGTAGAATGTATTTTGCCACGTCAAAATTCTATGGTTCGCCCTGCAGTGGCCAATATTGATCAAGTCATCCTCGTCGTAGCTGCACATAATCCAGATATTAATGAATTATTATTGGATAAGATGCTTGTCATGATAGAACATGCCGATATTCCGGTAGTGTTATGTGTTAATAAGTATGATGTAGGTGATACATCTACAGATCAACTTATCGATAAATACAAGCCATTGGTTATCAAGTTATTACAACCTCTGCTACAGCGAAGATTGGCATTAATGAATTACGTAATAAATTGCTGCATAAGGTGACTGCCTTTGCAGGACCTTCAGGTGTTGGTAAAAGCAGTCTATTAAATGCTGTTGATGAAAAATTTGCCTTTCAAACGGGTGATATAAGCGATAAAATTAAACGCGGAAAACATACAACAAGACATGCATCATTGTTTAGCTTAAATACTGACTCCTTTATTATGGATACGCCTGGTTTTAGCGCCATTGAGTTTACTGATGTTACTTTGGAACGATTGCCGACGCTATTTCCAGAGTTTTCTGATTATGTAGAGGCTTGTAAATTTCATCCATGCTATCATGAACATGAACCAATTTGTGGTATCAAGGAAGCTTTGGCTAATCATAAGATTTTTGAAAGCCGTTATGATGCATACACAATCATTCGAAAGGATATTCAGAACCAAAGAAAGAGGTTTTAATATGATTAAAATAGCTCCATCTATGTTATCGGCTGACTTCTCTATGCTCCGTGACGAGCTTAAAAGTATTGAACAAGCTGGTGCGGATTATCTTCACATTGATATTATGGACGGACATTTCGTACCAAATTTAACATTTGGTGCACCTATTGTGAAAGCCATTCGCCCTCATACCACATTACCATTTGATGTGCATTTGATGGTTACTAATCCTGCTGATTATGTTGAAGAGTATGCGAAAATTGGCGTTGAATATTTTACATTTCATCAAGAAACAGTTCCACATATACATCGTTTAATTCAACAAATAAAATCAAATGGCATGAAGGCGGGCGTTGCACTTAATCCAGGAACACCAGTCGCCACATTAGAAGATGTAGCTGCAGATCTCGATATGATTTTAATTATGTCTGTTAATCCTGGTTTTGGGGGACAATCTTTTATTCCACGGGCAGTTGAAAAAGTTAAACAAGCTAAAATTTTATTGGAAACAATGGGGAATCAGGATGCTGTTATTGAGGTTGATGGTGGTATCAATAATATTACATGTATCCCAATAAAAGACGCCGGTGCTACTCTGCTAGTTGCGGGGTCAGCTGTATTTGGTGCTCAAGACAGAGCTAAAATGATAGAATCAATACGAAACAACTAAAACCCGTACATGTATTATGGACTATGAAAAATAATATATTTGATGAAGAGTTAGTAATTATTAAATAATTACTGACTCTTCTCTTGCTTTTACAATATTTTTCTGATAAAATTACTGGGTATAAAAAATATGCACGTCAGTGGACTTCGGTACTGTGCCTAATTTTGGGTGACCCGGAGGATGAAGCGGCGGAGGTTAATTAACAGGAGGTGCCACAATGGCAGTAGTATCAATGAAACAATTATTAGAGGCTGGTGTACACTTTGGTCATCAGACTAGAAGATGGAACCCTAAAATGGCGAAATTCATCTTCACTGAACGCAATGGTATTTATATCATTGACTTGTCTAAAACAGTTAAAAAAGTAGAAGAAGCTTACAATTTCTTACGTGAAGTTGCTTCCCAAGGCGAAGTTATCCTTTTCGTAGGTACTAAAAACAAGCTCAAGAAGCTATTAAAGAAGAAGCTATCCGCGCTAACATGTTCTTCGTTAACGAACGTTGGTTGGGTGGTATGTTGACTAACTTCAAAACAATTGAAACTCGTATTAAACGTTTAAAACAATTGGAAGCTATGGCAGAAGATGGTACTTTCGAAGTATTGCCTAAAAAAGAAGTTATCGGCCTTCGTCATGAAATGGAAAAACTTGAAAAATACCTTGGCGGTATCAAAGATATGCCTAAAATGCCAGGTGCTCTTTTCGTAGTTGATCCTAAAAAAGAAAAAATCGCTATTGCAGAAGCTAAAAAATTGGGTATTCCAGTAGTTGCAACAGTTGACACTAACTGTGATCCAGACGAAGTTGAATTCCCAATCCCAGCAAATGATGACGCTATCCGTGCAGTAAAATTATTGGCTGGTAAAATGGCTGACGCTGTTCTTGAAGGTCGTCAAGGCGAATCCTTCGAAGAAGGCAATGCTGAAGCTGCAGAATAATTCTGTTAGCACTTAATCATAATTGATTAGCATTTGAAAGATAAATCTATAACATATATAATTAGGGTAAGGACTATATCCTTACCTTAATTAGTACTAGGAGGAACAAAATAATGGCAATTACTGCTGCTTTGGTAAAAGAATTGCGCGACATGACTGGCGCAGGTATGATGGATGCTAAAAAAGCATTGGTAGAAACTGACGGTAATATCGATAAAGCGGTTGACCTTCTTCGTGAAAAAGGTTTGGCTGCTGCAGCTAAAAAAGCTGGTCGTATCGCAGCTGAAGGTGTAGTACAATCCTACATCCATGCTGGTGGTCGTATCGGTGTTTTAGTAGAAGTTAACTGCGAAACTGACTTTGTTGCTAAAACTGATGATTTCCAAAGCTTAGCGCGCGATATCGCAATGCAAATCGCTGCTGTTAACCCTACATACTTGAATCGTGAAGAGGTTCCTGCTGAAGTTATCGAACATGAAAAACAAGTATTGTTGGAACAAGCTAAAGTAGAAGCTGAAGAAGATGTTAAAGCAGGCCGTAAACCAAAACCTGAAGCTGTTTTGGAAAAAATGGTTGCTGGTCGTATTGAAAAATTCTATAAAGAAAATTGCCTATTAGAACAAGCGTTCATTAAAGATGGTGACAAAACAGTTACCGATATCATTAATGAAAATATTGCAAAAATCGGTGAAAACATCAACGTACGTCGTTTTGTTCGCTACGCTTTGGGCGAAGGCATTGAAAAACGCCAAGATGACTTCGTAGCAGAAGTAATGGCATCTGTTGGTAAATAATTAAGAAATAATAAGAGAACACCGTACCGTGTTCTCTTATTTTGCAATAGAGGAGTATACAAATGGCAAAGAGACACTTTAAGCGTATTGTTTTGAAGTTGAGTGGTGAAGCTTTAGCAGGTGATCAAGGATTTGGTATTAATCCTGATGTTGTAGAAAAGTTTGCTCAAGAAATTGCAGCTTTAGCTAAATCCACTGATTTAGAAATCGCTATTGTTGTTGGTGGCGGTAACCTATGGAGAGGGTTGGCTGGCAGCAATCAAGGTATGGATCGTGCTACAGCTGACTATATGGGTATGCTAGCAACAGTAATGAACTCCTTAGCATTGCAAGATGCTTTAGAACAAGCTGGCGTAGATACACGCGTTCAAACAGCTATCGAAATGCAAGAGGTTGCAGAACCTTATATTCGTCGTCGTGCTATTCGTCATTTAGAGAAAAAACGTATTGTAATCTTTGGTGCAGGTCTTGGAAAACCGTATTTCTCTACTGATACAACTGCTGCATTGCGCGCTGCTGAAATTGAAGCTGATGCAATTTTGATGGCGAAAAAATTTGCTGATGGTGTATATGATTCTGATCCAAAAACAAATCCTAATGCCATCAAATTTGATGAATTAACATATAATGATATTATTACAAAAGAGTTAAAAGTAATGGATTCTACATCCACTACATTGTGTAAAGATAATAATATCCCTATCATCGTGTTCAGCATGGATATTCCTGGTAATATTACAAAAGCTGCAAAAGGTGAAGAAATAGGGACTATCGTTCGAGGAGAATAATCGCTATGGAATTAAAAGATTTAATGCTAGAACAAGAGCAACGCATGGATAAATCCATTGAGTCTTTAAACATGAATTTGCTTCTATTCGTACTGGTCGTGCTAGTGTTGCATTACTTGATAAAATTATGGTTGATTACTACGGTTCTCCTACACCAATCAATCAAGTAGCCAATATTTCTGTTCCAGAACCTCGTATGATTTTGGTTGCACCATGGGATAAATCTATGATTGGTGCTATTGAAAAAGCTATTCTACAATCTGATTTAGGTTTAAATCCTGGTAATGATGGTACTGCAATTCGTTTGACAATTCCTCAATTAACAGAAGAACGTCGTAAAGAGATTGTAAAAATCGTACATAAAAAAGCTGAAGATGCAAAGGTTGCGGTTCGCAATATTCGTCGCGATGCTAATGATGTATTGAAAAAAGAAGAAAAAGCTAAAACCATTACTGAAGATGATGTTAAAGATGGTTTAGATCAAATTCAAAAATTGACGGACAAAAAGATTAAACAAATCGATGATTTGAAAGCCGTTAAAGAAAAGGACGTATTAGAAGTATAATGACTCATTCTAGTAGTCTTATAGGAATGCCTTGGCAGCTTGCAAAGTCTCAATTGCAGGCTGCCCATATTCCTTTTAAGGTAATAATTGGCGATAATCTTAATCGCTTTTTTGATATAGCCTCTGAAGGCTATTATGTCGCAAGAATTACTGAATGTGGGGATGTGCTTCATATCGTTGTATATAGACCTATGATAGCCAGTGATTTTGGACATACTCTGGGGGTAATGTATGCTGAGGAAACTATTTAAACGCAATACCTCGTCTACAATCGACATAGATGAAAATAATGTGCCTCGTCATGTGGCCATCATTATGGATGGTAATGGACGTTGGGCAAAGCGTCGTGGCATGCCTCGGTCAATGGGACATCGAGCAGGTGCTGATGTATTAAAAGAAATAGTTATTGCTGCTGATGAAATCGGTATTAGCGCTTTAACTGTATATGGATTTTCTACGGAGAATTGGAAACGGCCTGAACAAGAGGTTTCTCTTTTGATGGCTTTAATCAAAGAATATTTACAAAAAAATGTACAATATATGCATGAACATAATGTTCGCATACGTTTTATTGGACATATTCAAGGACTTTCAGACGAATTACAGATAATTATTTCTGACTCAGAATTATTAACCAAGAATAATACAGGCCTAACATTACAATTAGCTATTAATTATGGTGGGCGTGATGAAATAGTTAGAACTGTACAAGAATTAACACAGTCTGTGTTAGATGGCCAACTTGCAGTTCAAGATATTACAGAACAATATATTAGTGATCATTTGTATACACAAGAATTTAGTGATGTGGATTTATTGATACGACCAAGTAAAGACTATCGCATCAGTAATTTTCTATTATGGCAGCTAGCGTATGCCGAATTTTGGTTTACAGATTTGCATTGGCCAGATTTTACAAAAGAAACTTTATTAGAAGCTGTAGCAGCATATCAAAAGCGCGAACGTCGTTTTGGTGGCTTGCAAGAGGAATAATCGATGCTTAAAACACGTGTTATCACTGCGGTTATTGGTTTTATTATTGCATTAGGTGCTATAACTATAGGTGGTTTTACCTATGATGCTCTCATAACCTTATTGGCCCTTATTGGGTGGCGTGAATTTGTTCTGCTCAGTAAGGCTAGACGTGTGCGGGTACCGGTTTTATGGGGATATATATCGATTATCGCTATAATGATATCCTTATGGTTCGGAACCTACACACTTGGTTTGACTGCGCTTATGTTTGCATTCATCGCTAATTACCTAATGTGTACATTTGGCGAAAATACATATTCTATGAGTAGTGTATCCTATAGCTTATTTGGATTGATATATATAGTAATGGGATTAGGTTCATTACTATTAATTCGTCATGATTGGCTATATTATTCCTTAACTATGCCTATTTCTGGTGAAAGCTGGGGCGTAGTTATGCTATGGCTACTATTATTCTGTACATGGGCCAGTGATACCTTTGCTTATTTTGCGGGTCGTGCATTTGGTAAGCGCAAAATTGTACCTTCTATTAGTCCTAATAAAACATTAGAAGGCTTTATTGGTGGTTTTATCGGCTGTATTATAACGGGTATTATTTATGCTAGTATAAGCAATATACCTGTTTATTTTGGTGCCTATGTAGGTATTATTTGCGGTGTATTAGCACCATTAGGGGATTTATTTGAGTCCAAATTAAAACGATTATGTAATGTGAAAGATTCGGGTACATTATTGCCTGGTCATGGTGGCGTATTAGATCGTTTCGATAGTCTACTGTTTACGGCCCCTGTTACATTATTACTTATTTTATTTTTTGCATAATAACTTAAGCAGAAAAGAAGGTTTTTATGAAATATGTAAGTATATTGGGAAGCACTGGCTCAATAGGTACTCAGACGCTAGATGTTATCAAACAACATCCAGATCAATTTAAGGCAGTTGCCTTAGTAGCAAATAAAAATATTGATCTTTTAGAAAAGCAAATCAATGAATTTCAACCTCTTATAGCTGGCGTTGTTGATGAGCAAGCGTATACTCTTCTTAAAGATCGTTACACTGGATCTACTAAACTAATTGGTGGCAAAGAGGCTTTGATAGCGGCAGCAACAATACAAGAGGCGACTATGGTTATTACTGCTATTGTAGGTGCCGTAGGAATCGAGCCAACTGTGGAGGCCATTAAAGCTCGTAAAACCATTGGTCTTGCAAATAAAGAGACCTTAGTTGCTGGGGGACCCTTAATTACTTCTATTGCCAAGGAATATGACGTTGCTATTTTACCTATAGACAGTGAACATAGTGCTATTTTTCAATGCTTAGAAGGTCAAACTAAAGCTAATGTAGATTCATTAATCTTAACTGCTTCTGGTGGACCACTTCGTACTTGGCCTAGTGAACGTATTGCGTCTGCAACTGCAGCGGATTGTTTAAAGCATCCAACTTGGAACATGGGGAGCAAAATCACTATTGATTCTGCTTCTTTATTCAATAAAGGTTTAGAAGTAATCGAAGCACACTGGTTATTTGGTTTTGATTTTGATCATATCGATGTTGTGGTTCACCCTCAAAGTATTATCCATTCCATGATTCGTTTGAAGGATGGTGCTATTCTTGCACAAATGGGAAATCCTGATATGCGTGAACCAATTCAATATGCTTTAACATATCCTAAACGGATGCACCTTGATATGAAACATTTGGACTTTAAAGAATTGCTCACTCTCGAGTTTATGCCTCCTAGAGTTGACGATTTTCCTGCACTACGTTTAGCTTATGAAGTAGGTAAAATAGGTGGTTTTAAACCAGCCGTTTTTAATGCGGCTAATGAGACTGCTGTTTACGCCTTCCTAGATGGAAAAATTGTGTTTAGCGACATCTATAAAATTGTTACTGCTGTATTAGAATCTATGGGACCTGATGATACATTCACCCTTGATAACTTATTGGCTGTCGATCAATGGGCTCGCATAAAAGCAACAGAGTTTATAAATAGGAGATAGTATGATTACGGCTTTAGCCACAATATTTGTATTTGGTCTAATTGTGTTTATTCATGAATTAGGTCATTTTATAACTGCAAAATTATCTGGAATGCGCGTTGATGAGTTTGCCATTGGTTTTGGTCCTATTTTAGTCAAAAAACAATATGGCGAAACACTCTATTCCATTCGTTGTATTCCTTTAGGTGGTTTTAATAAAATTGCAGGTATGACACCTGATGAGCCTTTGGATGAAGGTTCTTTTTACAATAAACCAGCCTATAAAAAGTTAATTGTTATTTCTGCTGGTGCAATATTTAATTTCTTACTAGCTATCGTGATTTACTTTGGCTTAAATGCAACAGTAGGAACGATGGTCTCTACGGATAAACCAATTATTGGTAGTGTAGTAACAGGTGGTGCTGCTGATTTAGGTAAATTACAAGGTGGAGATATAATTCTTTCCATTGATAATCAACCTATTTCAAAATGGTCAGAGATTTCTGAACGTTTAAAGGTACCGCTAATCATGGGGTTACTGTAGTAGTAGAGCGTAAAGGAGAAACAGTAGAATCTACAGTGATTCCTAAATTAGAAAAGGATACACCTAAACTTGGTATTTATCAATCCTATGAAACAATACCTCATAGTATTGGGGAGTCCTTTGTATTAGCTGTTCAAAAAACAGGATATATTATTGGAGCCATGGTAGATGGTCTTAGAGAGATGGTTGTCGGCAAAGAACAAGCAGAAGTATCTGGGCCAGTAGGCATTTCACATATGGCTGGTTCTATAGCACAACAAGGGTTTGCCCCATTATTGAGCTTTGCTGCATTACTTAGCATCAACCTTGGCGTAATTAATTTATTGCCACTACCAGTATTAGATGGCGGTCATCTTATCATCATTTTGATTGAGGCTATTACAAGACGTAAATTACCTGCTAAAGCGTTGATGTATATTCAAATGGTTGGTATCGCTCTTTTAGTCACTATCTTTGTATATGCTACGGCAAAAGATATTATACAATTACTATAAGAGTCATAGTTAGGAGTTATATATGATTACTAGAAAACCAACAAATGGCATCTATGTAGGCAATGTAAAAATTGGCGACTATGCACCAGTTAGTATTCAATCTATGATTACTACTGATCCTGTACATACAGAAAAGGCGATAGCTGAAATTAATCGACTGGCTGAAGCAGGTTGTGAATTAGTGCGTGTAGCAGTACCGACAATGGCATCTGCCAAAGCATTAAAAGCGGTACGTGCAGGCATTACAATCCCTTTAATAGCAGATATTCATTTTGATTATAAATTGGCCTTAGAAGCTATCGAGAATAATGTAGATGGTCTTCGTATTAATCCAGGAAATATCGGTGGTGAGGATAAGGTCTTAGCGGTTATTGAAAAAGCTAAACCTAAACAAATACCTATTCGAATTGGCGTTAATGCCGGTTCTTTACCTCAACATATATTAAAGGCTTATGGTGGTCATCCTACAGCTGATGGAATGGTTGAAACTGCTTTAGAGCATGTGCGCATTTTAGAAAAATTAGACTATAAACACATGAAGATTTCTATTAAAGCTACTGAAGTTCCTCTCATGGTAGAAGCATATAGAAAGCTTTCAGATAAAATACCATATCCATTACATTTAGGTGTAACAGAAGCAGGTACTATTAAACAAGGTACTATTAAATCTGCTATGGGTATAGGTGCATTACTATTGGATGGTATTGGAGACACATTGCGTGTATCCTTAACAGGTGATCCCATTCATGAAATCGAAGTGGGAAAAAGTATTTTAAGTAATTTAGGCCTTAGAAACTTTGGGGCCACCATGATTTCTTGTCCCACATGTGGTCGCTGCCAAGTTAACTTGTTTGATATGGCAGGTATTGTAGAGGAACGTTTAGCATCTATTTCTGCACCTATTAAGGTGGCCGTTATGGGCTGTGTTGTAAATGGTCCAGGTGAAGCTAGAGAAGCTGATTTTGGTATTGCCGGTGGTAATGGTCAAGGCATTATTTTTCAGAAAAGGGGAGGTATTAAAAAAACTGTTCCTGAATCTGAATTAGTAGATACTTTATTTAGAGAAATAGATCAATATTTAGAAACACTTGATAAGGAGTAATTGTATGTTAGCCAGTAAATTATATGCCCCAACATTGCGGGAGGTTCCATCTGATGCAGATGTGGTAAGTCAACAACTTATGTTGCGTGCAGGTTTTATGCGCAAGGTTGCCAATGGTTTATATAGTTTTTTTTACCGTTGGGCTGGCGAAGTATCAAAAAAATTGAAGCCATCATTCGTGAAGAGATGGACCGTTCTGGAGCACAAGAAGTCATGATGCCTATTTTGCAACCTGCTGACATTTGGAAAGAATCCGGTCGCTGGAATGCGTATGGTGCTGAAATGATGCGCATTAATGACCGCCATGATGTGGAGTACTGCTTAGGACCAACTCATGAAGAAATGATTACAACATTGGTAAAAAAATGAAATTAATTCATATCGTCAATTACCAGTTAATCTTTATCAAATCCAAAGCAAATTCCGCGATGAACGTCGTCCACGATATGGTTTAATGCGTAGCCGCGAATTTATTATGAAGGATGGTTACTCCTTTGATATTGATGATGCAGCTGCAGATGTATCTTACAAAACTATGTATGATGCATATAGTCGTATTTTTACTCGTTGCGGTCTTACTTTTAGACCTGTAGAAGCTGATAGCGGTGCTATTGGTGGTAGCAATACTCATGAATTTATGGCTATTGCTGAAGCTGGCGAAGCAGATATTATTCACTGTTCCGCTTGTGACTATGCTGCAAATATTGAAATTGGTAAACCGGGCATCATGAAACAAGTAGAAGAGGATTTAAAAGAATTAGAAGTTGTGGATACGCCTCAAGCATCTACTATTGAAGCTGTTGCTGAAATGCTCAATTTACCTTTAGAAAAAACTATTAAAGCCGTAGTATATGCCATTGAAGATAAAGTAATTCTAGCTATGGTTCGCGGTGATCATGATGTGAATGAAGTGGCTGTTCAACATGCGGTTAATGGTTCCGTAGAGCCTGAAATGGCAACACCTGAACAATTGGAAAAGGTTGGATTGACAGCTGGTTTCATCAGTCCGGTAGGCCTTAAACAAACAGACGATTTTGCTATTGTTGTAGATGAATCTGTTATGGAAACATATAATGTTTGTGGTGGTGCTAATAAAGCTGATGCTCATTATATTAATATCAATCCTAAACGCGATTTTAATACAGAAGATATTATTGTAGCACCTATTCGTTTAATTACTAAAGACGATGTATGCCCTGAATGTCATAGTCCTTTAGAATACAGTAAAGGTATCGAAGTAGGCCAAGTATTTAAGTTGGGTACTAAATATTCTGAAAGTTTACAAGCTACATACCTTGACCAAAATGGTCGTCCTAATGCAATGGTTATGGGCTGTTATGGTATCGGCGTTAGCCGTACATTAGCCGCTACTATTGAGCAATACCATGATGAGAATGGTATTATTTGGCCTCGTGCAATAGCTCCTTTTGAAGTTGTTATTGTACCAATCAATGCAAAAGACGAAGCTCTTATGTCTACTAGTACAACCATTTATGATACTTTATTAAATGATAAGGTAGATGTATTATTAGATGATCGTAAAGATCGAGCTGGTGTTAAATTTAAAGATGCTGATCTTATCGGATATCCATTACGAATTACAATAAGTAAAAATACGTTGGATAGTAATGAAGTAGAAATCCGTATCCGTAAAACAGGTGAAGCTATTAATTGTCCAATTGGTGAAGTATCCAGTAAGGTACAAGAATTATTGAGTCAATTATAATTTAAATTGCGATTCTAGTGAATGCTCATTAGAATCGCAATTTTTATGTTATAGAGAATTAGAAATATTCTAATTATAGTTGTAAAACTTTCAGAGATTAGTTTTTAAAAAACTTGAATAAACTAGCAGAATAAGTCATAATTAAATGATAGGGTATTGTAATAATTTGGAGGTAATTATGCGTGTAGATTTTCATATGCATTCTACATTTTCTGATGGTGTAGAAACACCGGAGCAGCTATTGCAACATGCTGTGGATGCTGATTTGAAAATGATTGCATTAACTGATCACGATGAGATTGCTGGAATAGATACAATGTTAGCCATTGAGAGTCCTATTCAAATTATTACAGGCTGTGAATTTAGTGCTCATTATAAAGGAAAAGATATACATATTTTAGGCTATGGTTTTAATCACCATGATGAGGGCCTGCATAAATTCATTGAATTCTTTAAGGAAAAGCGTGAATCAAGAATAAAAGATATTATCTCTCGATGTATTGATCATGGTTATAATATTTCTTTTACAGAATTAGAAGATCTATATCCAAATACCAAATCTTATGGTAGACCACATGTTGCTAGATTACTAATAGACCATGGCTATGCCAAAGATATACAAGAGGTGTTTGATGGCATATTAAATTCAAAAAGTCCTTGTTATATTCCTAAGGTCAAATTAGAAGTTCCTGAAATACTAGATATTATTCACAATGCAAATGGACTAGCTGTATTGGCCCATCCTAAACTAGTTCGCAATGATGATTATGTTACAGAACTATTAGATTATAGCTTTGATGGTGTTGAAGTATATCACTCCAAACACGATCAAGCGGATGAACAAAAATATTTGGCTATGGCAAAGGAGCGGAACTTATTTATTACAGGTGGATCTGATTATCATGGAATACCTAATCGATATCCTTATCATATAGGTGAATATGTGGTTGATAGTCATCTAGTAAATCGGTTTATTGAACGCATACGTTGTATATCTGCGTAAGTTTAGATGTGAGGTGTACTATGGAAGTCATTGCTTTTGTAGGTGGTAGTGGTACAGGTAAAAGCCATCGTGCTCTTGTGCTAGCTCATGAAAATAGTGTGGAATGTATTATCGACGATGGCATTTTGATTCATGATAATAAAATTGTGGCTGGTTTTTCCGCTAAAAAAGAATCTAGTCGTTTAAAGCAGTTCGTCGTGCTATATTTCAAGATCCGATTCAAGTTAAAGAGGTTCGAGGGCAGTTAGATGCTATTAATCCAAATCGATTAATGATTATCGGAACATCCGATAATATGGTAAAGAAAATAACAAAGGCCTTGGGGATTCAAGAACCAGATCGTTATATTCGCATTGAAGATGTGGCAACCCAAAAGGAAATTGAAAGAGCGCAACATGCTCGCCTAAAGGAAGGTAAACATATCATACCGGTTCCTACTATGGAGCTAAAGCCCCATTTTAAAGGGTATTTAATTGATCCAATTAAAACAATTTGGCGCCGTCGTACCTTACGTAAACAAGACCCAGATAAAATTGGTCAAATTGGTTCTGAAGGCTTTGAACGTTCTGTAGTAAGACCAGCCTTTAGTTATTATGGACGCTTAACATTTGATGATGATGTCATCATTAAACTAATCCGCAATGGTTTAAAAAAGGTTGCTGGTGTTGATGCATCATCAGATATTGCTTTTAAAAAGAGCCCTAAAGGACAAAATGGTTTAATGTTAGATATGTCTGTTGTGATTGAACATGGACACCCTGTTAAACCTCTTATGCAGCAGGTACAAAAATCTGTTCGCAATGAATTAGAATATATTACTGGCATGTCTGTTGAGCGCATGTCTATTAAAGTTAAAAACATAGTTGAAACAAAACGTAAGATTATAAAAAATATTTAGGAGATATAATGAAGTCATATTATATATATACCTATGGTTGTCAAATGAATACCGCTGATTCTGAGCGTCTTTCACATCAACTTGAAACAGTAGGTTATATACCGACCGATGATGTAGAATCGGCAGATTTAATATTATTAAATACCTGTGCAGTACGTGAAACGGCAGAAACAAAAGTATTTGGTCGTATCGGTGAATTAAAACGTTTAAAACAAAAAAATAAATTTGATCATTGCTATTACAGGTTGTATGGCACAAAAAAATCAAGCTGAAATGTTTAAACGAGCACCTCATATCGATATTGTCCTAGGTACTCATAATATTCAACACATTAATGAAATGATTGCTGAGGTTCAACGCACTCATAAGCATCAAATTAATGTAGATATGGATCATACAGTTCTTCCTGAATTGCAGGCAAAACCTAATGGTACATTTTTTGCTTGGGTTCCTATAATGAATGGCTGTAATAAATTTTGCACCTATTGCATCGTTCCTCATGTACGGGGCCGTGAAATTAGTCGCCCTGTAGAAGCTATTGTAAAAGAAGTAACTGAGCTTGGGGCAAAAGGATTTAAGGAAATTACGTTGTTAGGACAAAATGTTAATTCCTATGGCTTAGATTTTAAAGATGGTACTGATTTTGGCACCTTAGTAGATGCCCTTGATCATATTCCAGGCATTGAACGCATTCGGTATATGACAAGTCATCCACAAGATATGACTAAATCAATGATTGATGCATTGGGGCGCTCTAGTAATATCGTTACGCATTTACATTTACCAATCCAATCTGGTTCTGATAGAATTTTAAAGAAGATGAATCGCCATTATACGGTGGAACATTATAAAGAATTATTATCTTATTGTAGAGAAAAAATTAAAAATGTAGTTGTGACAACCGATATTATCGTAGGTTTTCCTGGGGAGACTGAGGAAGATTTTGAACAAACGCTTCAATTATTAAAAGATGTTCGCTACGATATGGCTTATACATTTATTTATTCCAAACGTTCTGGTACGCCTGCTGCTACTATGGAGGAACAAGTTCCTGAGGAGGTAAAACGTGTTCGTTTGCAACAATTGATGGATATTCAAAATGAAATTTCCTTAGAACTTAACAAAGCTATGGAAGGTCATATATTTGATATTATTGTAGAAGGTCCAAGTGCTAAAGATGAAACCATGTGGTTTGGCCGTACGTCTGGGAATAAAATGGTATTATTCCCAAAAGATGATGAGTTAACTATTGGTGATACTGTACCAGCCTATATTGATAAAGCACAAACATGGGTCTGCTACGGCACCATTCAAAAGGGGTAAGAATGGCAACAAAATTAACACCAATGATGGAGCAATATTTAGAAATTAAATCGCGACATAGTGATGAACTCTTATTTTTTTCCGCCTTGGTGATTTTTTTATGAATTATTTAACGAGGATGCACTAATTGCATCTCGAGAATTGAATATTACCTTAACAGGTAGACCTACAGGCAACGAGGAACGAACACCTATGTGTGGCGTTCCTTTTCATGCTGCTGAAAGCTATATTGAAACATTAGTAAAAAAAGGGTATAAGGTCGCTATATGTGAGCAACTTGAGGATCCAAAAGGCTGTAAAGGGTATCGTAAAACGTGATGTAATCCAAGTAATTACACCAGGGACAGTAATGACAGAAAATGGTAATGATGCACGAAGTAATAACTTTTTAGCATTATTCTATATGGTTAAGGAAGCGTGGATTCTTGTATTCTCTGATGTGTCAACTGGGGAGGTTATTTGGGACCGCGTGTCTCAAGATAATATCAGTCAAATATATGATTCCTTAAGTATGTATAGACCAGCAGAAATTATTATTCCAGAAGGCACTAATCTGCCACAACCTATAATAGATTTCTTGCAAAATCAATTTAATAATGTTGTGCTATCTCCATTTTCTTCCTTTGAATGTGCTTCAGATGCATCTCGATTAGCAAATAATCACTTTCAAGATATGGGCCTTATGGAGGAGGATGTACTGGCCGCATTAGGCTTTATGCTCTTATATTTACAAGATGTAATTAAAACTGAAATAGCCCATATTAATTATGTTCATCAGATGGATGTAGGCAATCGTTTGATTCTAGATACATCCTCATTGCGTCATCTTGAGATTACACACAACTTGCGGGATGGTGGTGTAAAGGGTACCTTATTAGATGTGCTTGACAGAACATTAACACCTATGGGGGCCCGTCTATTAAAACAATGGTTGGAAAGCCCTCTTACGGATATATCTACTATTCAACGACGTCAAGCTGCTGTTGCGGAACTTATATCTCGCAATGGTGAAAGATGCGAAATTCAAAGTTATTTAGATTGTATTTATGATTTTGAGCGTATCGTAGGTCGTATTGAAACAGGCTCAGTATCTCCGCGAGATTTCACATCTCTCCGTGAATCTCTACAAGTATTGCCACATATTAAACAACTTCTTAAAGAGTTTTCTGGATTATCTCTAACATCCATTAATGAGCGGATTAATAATCATGCTGATATTTATGATTTATTGAATCGAGCGATTGCGGAGCAACCTGCCTTAACATTAAAAGATGGCCGTGTAATACGAGATGGTTATAATGAAGAGTTAGATGAACTCCGTTCTTTAGCTACTAATAGTGAAGTGTGGCTTCAAAAATTAGAAGATAAGGCAAAAGAAGAAACCGGTTTAAAGCTTAAAACTAAGTATAACAAAGTGTTCGGATACTTCTTTGAAGTTAGTAAGGCACAAATCGATAAGGTACCGGCCTATTTTATTCGGAAACAAACCACAGTCAATGCAGAGCGTTATATTACACCTGATTTAAAAGAATTTGAAATTAAGATTCTTAGCGCAAAGGAAAAAATTATAGCTTTAGAACAGCAATTATATCAAGATTTACGTAATCAAATTAAGGGTGTTATTAAACGTGTACAGGAAACAGCAAGGGCTTTAGCAGAACTAGATGTACTCGCCTCATTAGCAACCGTAGCGTATGAATCAAATTATATTTGTCCTAATATCGTAATGAATGGACAAATCAATATACGCGATGGGCGTCATCCTGTAATAGAAAAATTCTTAAAGCGCGAAGTTTTCGTGCCCAATGATGTATTACTCAATCATGATGATGATGAATTTATGCTTATTACAGGCCCCAATATGGCAGGTAAGTCAACCTATATGAGACAAGTGGCCATTCTTATGATTATGGCTCAAATTGGATCTTTTATTCCTGCTAGGGAGGCTACCATTTCTCCTGTAGATCGTGTATTTACTCGTGTAGGTGCTAGTGATGATATTTCTACAGGTCAAAGTACTTTCATGGTAGAAATGAAGGAGGTAGCATATATTCTTGAAAATGCTACATCTAAAAGTTTAATTATTCTTGATGAAATCGGTCGTGGTACCAGTACCTTTGATGGTTTGAGTATTGCGCAAGCAGTTGTAGAGCATATTTGTAAACATATTCATGCTAAAACATTGTTTGCTACGCATTATCATGAATTGATTCCCTTAGAAGACGTATATCCACGATTAAAGAATTATACGGTGGCTGTTAAGGAAAAAGGGAAAGATATTGCCTTTTTGCGCCGCATCATTAGGGGTGGTGCAGACAGAAGCTATGGTATTCATGTAGCAAAATTAGCAGGTTTACCAGCGCAAGTTTTAAAACGTGCGGAAGTGATTCTAGAATCATTAGAAGAGCAAAACCCTGATACAGACGATTTAAATAATCGTGTTATGACAGCAGAATCTACTATTAAATATGCTAAACCTTCTATTGATACAGATGGGTTTAGTAATTTATTTACACATTCTGTTGTAGATTCTTTACTTGCTATTGATGTTAATACGATGACACCTATAGAGGCATTAAATGCTATTCATCAATTGCAGGTAGAGGTGCGTAATGGAGGCGGTAAATAATGGCAACCATTCATGTGTTGGATGAAACTACAATCAATAAATAGCAGCTGGTGAAGTAGTAGAACGCCCCGCATCAGTTGTAAAAGAACTGATTGAAAACTCAATTGATGCCGGTGCTACATCAATAGAGATTGAAATTGGTGAGGGTGGTAGCGCATACATGCGTATTACCGATAATGGAAAGGGAATGACTGAAGAAGATGCACGCCTTGCCGTATTACGTCATGCAACATCTAAAATTCAATCAGTAGAGGATTTGTTTGATATTGCATCTTTAGGTTTTCGCGGAGAAGCTTTGGCCAGTATTGCGTCCGTATCTCATTTTGTTTTGACAACTAGAACTGTAGAACAAGATTTAGGTACTCGCATTCTTATCGATGGTGGTACCTTTACCGATTGTATTCCTTATGGTTCAGCACCAGGAACGACTATTGAGGTAAAAGAATTATTTTTCAATACCCCAGCACGTCGTAAATTTCTGAAAACCGAACGAACTGAATCATCTAAAATCCAAGATATTGTTGGTAAATTGGCATTAAGTAATCCGCATATTGCTTTTAAATTAACTATTGATGATCGTGTAGCCATCATTACACCAGGATCTGGCTCAATACAAGATACAGTAGCTGCATTATACGGTTATAAAACCAAGAATGATATATTTCCTATCGCTTATGAAAGTGAACATATCTATATTGAAGGTGTTGTATCAAAACCAACATTGTTAAAAAGCACACGTATTTGGCAAACTATTATTGTCAATAATCGAGTTATATCAGATAAAACAATTTTAAAAGCCATAGATAATGCGTACCATGCATTATTACCTAAATCAGGATATCCATTGGTTTTATTACATATAACTGTACCGGCTAGTATGGTGGATATCAATGTACATCCTCGGAAGAGTGAGGTTAAATTCGAAGATGATAAAATCATATTTAAGGCCGTATATCATGCTATATTAAATGCACTAAACAATCCACTTCATGAACGTTACGAACGTGAGTCATCGACATTCGTACAACCATTAGAAACAGAGAATCAAGGCAATAGCTATGATTCCTATCAAACGCCACAAGTATTAAGTGATCATAGTGATACAGCTGAGCATATTGCAACAGCTATTGATTATGATAAGGTTTTTGGTGGTCGTCGTGCGAAGGGCTATGAAGTACTTCGCCAAGATACACGAGATTTTGTAGATTCTTTAAGGGAAAAAGGGTTTATTCCTCCACCACCTAAGGCGACCTTTAATCAAGAAGCTTTTGATGATGATTCTTTTACATCAGTTCCAACAACCTATACAAGCTATACTGTGGAAGATAAAGAGAAATTCCATCAATTACAAGAACAACGCATAGACGATGAACAAAGAGAAATTCAAAAATCTGGATTTTTATCAATGGGACAGGTTGCTTCTTGTTATATATTGGCTAAAGGGAAATGATTTATATATAATCGATCAACATGCTGCCCATGAAAGGGTTCGGTACGATCGGTTATGTAAATCCTCTGAGTCTATACCTATGCAATGTTTATTAGTTCCTGTATTTAGCAATGCTACAGAAGATGAAATGAATCTTGTTGAAAATGAGCAAGATGTATTATTAGATTTAGGTTTTGAAGTTGAATTGGGCGGTCCTAATCAAATTAAATTGGTTGGAGCTCCCATAGATTTAGTTGAAAGTAAAGCGCAGGAAATATTATCCCATGTATTTACTTATTTACATGAACATGAACAACCTACGAAGGCACAATTGCGTCATGAAATGTTAGCTTATGCTTCTTGTAGAGGAGCAATTAAATCCGGTCATAATCTTAATATGTATCAGATAACTACCTTGATTGAAGATTTATTTCATACTGATAAACCTTATGTGTGCCCTCATGGACGTCCTACAATCATTAAGTTTACACCTGATGAATTAGGTAAATTATTCTTAAGGTCTTAACATGATTATTACTACTTCACAAAAAGCATCACCAACAATAAAAAAAGAATCACTAGAACTAGCTAATTCATTGGGATTATCCTATGTTGAACGCCATAAAAAGCCTATTTCAGAGTTGTTTTTAGTAGATAATCCTATTGCGGTGGTTTCTAATAAAAAGCTAACAATTCATTTTAATGAAGAGCAAGAACATAGCTTCCATTTGTCAATGGCTCAATTGCGAATTCTACGTTTAGAACGCAATGAGGAAGATCATCTTGTGAGAGCTATAGAAACTCTTACATACGAATCATCTAAACATATCTCTATCGTTGATTGTACGCTTGGCATTGGTAGTGATAGTATTGTTATGGCTTATGCATTTCCGAATGCCAATATAACGGGTTTAGAAGCATCCTATCCCATTTGGTTATCTACGTGGTTTGGTTTTCGTAATTATGAACATGATAATGATGTTGTAACGGAAGCGTTACGTCGTATAGAAGCCATCCACTGTGATTTTGAAAGTTATTTATCAGATTTACCAGATAAAAGTATGGATATATTATATTTTGACCCTATGTTTGAAGTGCCTATTGAAGAAAGTCCACAATTTAAACCGCTACGGGGACATACTTTTGAAGGGGCTATAAAAAGAAATGTCATAGAAGAAGCTAAGCGTGTTAGTCGTCTAGGTTTTATTATAAAAGAACGTCCCTTTAGTTCAGTTTTTAAAGATTTTCCACCAACGAAATGGGTGGGTGGTAAATATAGTCGTATAGGTTATGGTGTATACAGAAATGAGGAGTTACAATGAATAAATTAATTACAATTGTAGGTCCTACAGCTGTAGGCAAGACTGATTTAACATTAGCATTGGCTAAATATTATCATGGACAGGTTATATCAGGTGATGCATATCAAGTGTATAAACAGTTAAATATTGGTACTGCAAAGCCAACTGAGGAAGAACTAGATACTGTTCCTCATCATCTTATCGATATATTAGAGCCCAATGAAGATTACAGTGTGTCAGTATTTCAGCAACAAGCAAAAATATTGATAGAAAATTTAAACCATAATTCTATTTTACCTATTTTATCAGGTGGTACTGGATTATATGTTCAATCATTGTTAGAGAATTATAACTTTAATGATATTAAACCCAATATAGAGCTAAGAACAGAGTTAGATAAACTATATATTGAACAAGGGTATAGAGGGGTTACGTCAGCGTGCTAGTAAATTGGCAGAAAAAGGTGGCATAGAAATAAGATTCACCGATAAACACCGACTATATCGCGCTATTGAGTTGATGTGTGCTGGCGACTACAACGCTTTGACCAATCAAACAAAAGAAGGATTGTCTTATGTAGGACCAGTTATTGGCTTACAAAGAGAGCGAAGTGATTTATATAATCGCATTAATCGCCGAGTAGAAATCATGTTTGAAAAAGGATTGGTGGATGAAGTAATAAGTCTAATTAATAATGGGGTAAATCCAGATTGTCAGGCTTTCAAAGGTATTGGATATAAAGAAGTAGTTCAATATTTAGAAGGTCTAATAAGTTATGATGCATGCATTGCTTTAATTCAAAAGAATACGCGACACTTTGCAAAACGTCAGATTACCTGGTACAAACGTATGCCTTACATTAATTGGATTACTATTGATTCAAATACTACAGAGATTGAAATTTATAATATGGCACGTACCATGATAGATACGAGCCTATAAGAAATAAAGGATAGAGAATGACATTAGAAGAAATACGCAGTAAAGCCCTCGAGATGGCAGAACCACAGTTTAAAAAATTTGAACCAATCGCACTAGCTAATACGAAAAAGGTGCTTGAAGCATTTAAAGAGTGCCAAGTGTCTGATTATCATTTTAATGGCACTACTGGCTATGGATACAATGATAGTGGTCGTGAAAAATTAGATGAAGTCTTTGCTTATGTCTTTAAAGGCGAAAAGGCTTTAGTGAGACCACATTTCGTATCTGGTACTCATGCATTAGCAACCACATTAATGGCTATTATGGGAAATGGTTCTAAAGGATCTGAATTTATTTATGCTGTCGGAGCTCCTTATGATACGATGCAATCTGTTATCGGCCACACTCGTCCTGTGAAAGGATCTCTAATTGAGAAGGGGTTTACTTATACAGAAGTACCGCTTAAAAATAATCGTTATGATTTAGAGGGGATTCAAAATGCAGTAAATGATAATACTCGTGCCGTAGTTATTCAAAGGTCCCGTGGATATAGTACGCGTGAACCATTATCTATTGTAGATATTAAAGCTATCGTGGATGTAGTAAAAGCTAAAAATCCTGATACCATTTGCTTTGTTGATAATTGCTATGGTGAATTTACAGAACTTCAAGAGCCATTAGAGGCTGGTGCAGATATCATGGCCGGATCACTTATTAAAAATGCTGGCGGTGGTTTAGCACCAACCGGTGGATATATTGTGGGCCGTGAGGATTTAGTTGAAGATGCATCATATCAATTGACGGCTCCAGGGCTTGGTGATCATATGGGATCCTATGCGCCTGGCTATCGTCTATTCTTCCAAGGCTTATTTATGGCTCCTCACGTAGTTTTACAAGCTCTTAAAGGTGCTGTATACACAGCTGCGGTAGGTGAATTACTAGGATATGAAGTATTTCCTAAGGTAGATGCGGATCGTTATGATTTGATTCAAGCCATCAATTTAAAAAATGGCGAGGAAATGGAGCATTTCTGTGTAGGCATGCAAGCTTACTCTCCTGTAGATGCGCATGTGCATCCAATTCCTGGGGATATGCCTGGTTATGAAGATAAAATTATCATGGCTGGCGGTACCTTTGTACAAGGGTCATCTATTGAGCTTAGTGCCGATGGTCCTGTGCGCCCTCCATATACTATTTTCATGCAAGGTGGTCTTGTATTTGAGCATTCTATGCTCGGTATATTAGGCGCTGCAGAAGAATTATTGAAACATAGATAATCTTAAGAATCTCTTTCTCTTTGGAAAGGGATTCTTTTCATTTCAAATCTTTTCAATGTACCCAGTTCTAGGATATAATATAAGTTGCTATAATTTTATAGTAATACTACTCGGACTTTTACACCGAACTAGTGTTTTTACACGTCAGGCTTTCACCCTGATTAGTTTTATGGTCAAGAGATCATTAAAAGGAGAAAGTATGGAAAAAGTTATCGCTGTAGCTATGAGTGGCGGCGTAGACAGTTCTTTAACTGCTGCAATGCTACTAAAACAAGGCTATAAAGTATTTGGTATTACCCTGTGGCTGTGGGTAAGTGGCACGCCTTATGATGAGGTACCTCTTGCTGTAACAGATGCTAAGAAGATGTGTGATTTTCTTGGTATTGAGCATCATGTTATCGATGCACGTGATGTATTCTACGAGAATGTCGTAGATTACTTCGTAAAAGAATACGCCTATGGTCGTACACCAAACCCTTGTGTATTTTGTAATAAGAACATCAAGTTTGACTTGATGCTTAACCGTGCTCTTGAACTGGGTGCTACACATATGGTTACTGGTCATTATGCACAGGTCAATTATAATGAAGAAACAGATTTATATGAATTACATAAAAGGTATTGATCCTACAAAAGACCAAAGCTATGTTATGTACAATATGAATCAACGTATTTTAAGTCATCTCATTTTTCCGTTGGGTGGCCAATGTAAGACTGAAACACGTAAACTAGCCGCTGAATATGACTTTGCCAGTAGCTAAGAAGCCAGATAGCGTAGATATTTGTTTCTTACCTCATGGTAACTATCAAAAGTTAGTGGTAGAGGAGATGAAGGCAAAACCAAAGACTGGTAATATCGTTACCGAAGATGGTGAAGTATTAGGTAAGCATAATGGTTTATTTAACTATACTATTGGTCAACGAAAAGGTCTTGGTATTGCTTACAAGCACCCACTTTACGTTATTGGTTTTAATGGTGACCGCAATGAGGTTATCGTCGGCCCTAATGAACGACTCTTTACGAAGCGCATGATTTGTAAATTCTATAACTTCTTAGATGATGCAATTCATAAAGAATTAAAGGCAGAAGGTAAAATTCGCTATGCCGCAAATCCTTCACCTTGTACTGCACGTATCTTAGATGATGATACGATGGAGGTTATCTTTGAAGAGCCACAACGGGCTATCACACCAGGTCAGTCCGTAGCCTTTTATAATGGCACTCAACTATTAGGAGGTGCTGTTATCGATCGCGTATGTTAGAAAGGAGAATACAAGTTCCTTGAACTTGTTTACATAGTATGTCAACGAAAAAGATTAGAAACTTCTGTATTATAGCTCATATTGACCATGGTAAATCTACCATTGCAGACAGATTAATTGAATATACTGGCACATTACAAAAACGAGAAATGGAAGCGCAAGTCCTAGACTCTATGGATCTTGAACGAGAACGTGGTATTACTATCAAAGCGCAATCCGTTCGTATTTTGTACAAAGCTCAAGATGGGGAAGAATATATCTTAAACCTCATCGATACTCCGGGCCATGTGGATTTCAGCTATGAAGTATCTCGCTCTCTTGCAGCTTGTGAAGGTGCATTGCTCGTAGTCGATGCTGCACAAGGTGTAGAAGCACAAACGTTGGCAAATGTGTATCTCGCTTTAGAACATGATCTTGAAATTATTCCTGTTATCAACAAAATTGATTTGCCTTCTGCCGATCCTGATCGGGTTAAACATGAAATTGAAGATATCATTGGTTTAGACGCATCAGAAGCAGTATTATGTTCAGCTAAATCTGGCATTGGCATTCCTGATATTCTAGAAGCGATTGTACACAAAGTTCCTGCACCAGCAGATAAATCTGACCAACCTACGAGAGCATTGATTTTTGATAGTCGTTTTGATGCTTATAAAGGTGCTATTGCGTACGTGCGTGTACAAGAAGGTTCTATCAAAATGAAGGATACGATCCGCATGATGCATGATAAAAAGGATTTTGATGTAACTGAGCTTGGAATATTTACACCGAATCTTGTACCGGTACAAGAATTACCATGTGGTTCTGTAGGCTGTATTGCGGCAAGTATTAAAAATGTAGCAGACTGCCACGTAGGTGATACTGTAACATTAGCGGATAATCCTGCTCCAGAACCATTGCCAGGATATCGCAAGGCCGTATCTATGGTATACTGTGGTCTTTACCCAACAGAGTCTAAAGACTACGAAAATCTTCGTGATGCATTAGAAAAACTACAGCTTAATGACGCAGCATTAGAATACGAAGCAGAAACATCCTTGGCGCTGGGATTTGGTTTCCGTTGTGGCTTCCTTGGACTATTACATATGGACGTTATTCAAGAACGGTTAGAGCGAGAATATAATTTGACGCTTATTACGACAGCTCCATCTGTAAACTACAAGGTATATAAAACAAATGGAGAAATGCTTGAAGTGGATAATCCAGCTAAATTGCCACCTCCAACAGAAATCGATTATATTGAAGAGCCTTATGTAAAGGCTACAACGATTGTGCCTAAAGATTTGTTGGTACTATCATGGAATTATCTCAAGATAAACGCGGTGAATACCAATCTATGGAATACTTAGATGAAACACGTGTATCCGTAGTGTATCACTTACCTTTGAGCGAAATTATTTATGATTACTTTGATAAATTAAAATCTGCTACTAAAGGGTATGCATCTCTTGATTATGAATTGATTGGTTATAAACAATCTCCAATGGTTAAGATGGATATCTTGTTAAATGGAGAACCTGTAGATGCATTATCTATTATCGTTCATAAGGATCGCGCTGCTACACGTGGCCGTGCATTAGCTGAGAAATTAAAAGAATTAATTCCTCGTCAAATGTTTGAAATTCCTATTCAAGCAGCAGTAGGCACAAAAATTGTAGCTCGTGAAACTGTAAAAGCTTGGCGTAAGGATGTTTTAGCAAAATGTTATGGTGGCGATATTTCTCGTAAACGTAAACTCTTAGAAAAACAAAAGGCCGGTAAGAAACGCATGAAAGCTGTTGGTTCTGTAGAGATTCCACAAGAAGCTTTTATGGCGATTTTAAAGGTAGAAGATTAATATGGAAACAAATCATAATGATTTGTTTGTACAGCAGGATATGGGGATATACGTCCATATCCCGTTCTGCAAACAAAAATGTATATATTGTGATTTTCCAGCATATCAAAACCTGGAAGAGTATTACGATACCTATATATATGCATTACTACAAGAAATCACGATGTTTGGGGACACCTATCCAAAAGCTCGCACTAAATTGGTAGATACAGTATATTTTGGTGGTGGCACACCAACAGAATTATCACTTTCACAAATAGAGCAAATCATAAATACGATTCAGCGTACCTATAACTTATCTAATGATTGTCGATTTACTATCGAATCAAATCCAGGAGAAATAGATATATCGTATTTGAAGGGATTACAGAAACTTGGATTTTCTCGTATTAGCTTTGGGGTTCAAACATTTAATGATAAATCATTATTAAGTTTACATCGAAGCCACGATAGTAAGGCTGCTATTGATGCCGTTCAGTGGGCGGCAGAGGTTGGCTTTACAGATATTAATATCGATTTAATTTACGGATTGCCGAAACAAACGATTGAGGAAATAAAAGAAAACATCACTCTTGTTAGCCAATTACCTATTAACCATATTTCCACTTATGGTTTGCAAGTAGAACGTGGCACGAGATTGTATCATCTAGTAGAGAAAGAACTTATTTCTTTACCTGATGAATCCTTAGAGGATAGGATGTACGAAACAATGATGCAAGGTATTCAAGAATTAGGATTTGAACGCTATGAAATATCTAATTTTGCTAAAAATGGTGCGTACAGTACCCATAATTTAAAATATTGGCAATATAGCGACTATCTTGGTTTTGGTGCCGGAGCTCATTCCTTTTTTGAAGGGATAAGAAGAGCTAATAATCGTAATGTTATGCCTTATGCTAGAAAAATTGATTGTTTTGAGTTTCCTATCGTTGATGAAGAAATAATTGATCAACAAAGAGCTATCGAAGATTATTGTTTTTTGGCGCTACGCACTAAATGGGGAATTAATACGACAGTTTTTTTTGAAAAGTTTAATGTTACATTAGACAGTATATATGGCTCTATTTTACAGGAATTGATAGAAAAAGATTTAATTGTTAAAGATGGTAAATCATATCATCTTACATCAGAAGGTACTAAACATGGAAATTATGTATTTAGTCAATTCATAGAAGGGTAAGATATTTCACAGTCTTTCAATAAATAAGATGTTATGATATTTGGGATGATGATGAATGTGCATGCTTATTTAGGAGGAACGATGAAGACATCTGTTATATTACATGGTTTACATAATGAATTTTCTTTGGACCAAATGAAAGCATGCATAAGTTTGGCGGAAAAATATGGTGGTTCTTTTCGGCATGTTGTGACGGGGATTCAAATTACAGGCATTGAAAAGGATGATAAAGAACAATTAATTTCAGAATTACCTGAAGGGGTTACAACGGTTATCCATAGGGGCGTAAATTCTTTAATTGCCTGTGTTGGCAAAGGTAAATGTAAAAATGGTCAAATGGAAACGCAAGATTTAGCCGATTATATTGAACGTAAACATTATGGGCGTAAAACGAGTCATAAATGTAAAATTGGTATTAGTGGTTGTGGTCGTAACTGTCCTGATGCTATGGTTAAAGATATTGCATTTATTGGCACGTCTCAAGGTTTTATGCTTGCTGTGGGTGGCAATACAGGCATGCGGCCAGAAGCCGGTCAAATACTACTTCGTAAATTAACTATTGAGCAAGCAAAAAAAGCTGCAGATATTTTAATTGACTGGTATGCAGAACATGGAGAACCAAAAGAAAGAATGGGGAAACTATTAGAACGACTCGGCAATCCGTTAGAAAAAAATTAATTTATAAATAGAAATAAACTCCTAGTTATAGTTTGACTAGGAGTTTTTCAATTATTATTACTCATAATTACTGATGATAGTTGTCTTTTTGACTATTTTGTGAAAAATTCAAAAAAATTGTCTTTTTGACTAATTATTTAAAAAAATATTATATTGTCTTTTTGACTAAACTGATTTTATTAGGCTTTTTAGGGATAAAAATTACTTGACAATTTATTTTTAGTATGGTAATATTATACATGCGATTAGCACTCAAATGTTTTGAGTGCTAACAAGTGAGGTGTCATTATGGATGAAAGAAAACAACGCATCTTACGAGCGATTATAGAGGATTATGTCAAATCCGCTGAGCCTGTTGGTTCTAGGACAATTGCTAAAAACTATGATTTAGGTATTAGTCCTGCCACGGTGCGTAATGAAATGTCCGATCTTGAGGACTTAGGATACCTAGAAAAACCTCATACATCGGCTGGACGGATACCGTCATCAAAAGGCTATCGCTTATACGTTGATTCTATGATGCATCAAGGTCCAGTATTAGATGAAGATGTGAAACAAATCCATACGATATGGAATGATTCACAACTATCGGGCAATGAAATGCTGTTACATATGGCAAGATTAGTTTCTCAGATAAGTCATAGTATGAGCTTGTTATTAGCACCTGGCCATGATCAAGCATTATTAAAATATATACATATTTTACCTCTTGATGGTCACCAAGCTGTTATGGTTGTTATAACTGCAACCGGAGCACTTGATAATGAATTGATGTATTTTACATCACCTGTAAAAGCTGATGAAATACAACGACTAGCTATACAATTTAGCAATGCTGTTCAAAACAAGCTTTTTAAGGGATATTACATCGGCTCATATTAGTGCTATTATCGCCCATATAGACGGTCCAAAATCCGTTTTATTACAAATCGGAGAAACCTTATTAAGGGCCATCACTAAACGACGCTTATTTTATTCGGTAGGTACTACAGAGTTGTTATCACAACCGGAGTTTAAAACGGTAGAAAAGGTACAACCTGTACTTTCACTATTAGAAGAACAACAACAATTAGGTTACATATTACAAGACGATTCAAATACACCAATAAAGATAAAGATTGGTTCAGAAAATCAAACAGAAGCATTGAATGATATGAGCCTAATACAAGCTGATTTCTCTCAAGAGAATAATCAACTTGGTACGTTGGCTATTTTAGGGCCTACGAGAATGGAATACGGTCGCATTATTAATATGCTTTCCTATATGAAACATTTAATGGAAACGATGGCAAGGAATCAAACATAGAAAGGGTAAGGCATGTCTGAAGAACAAATTAAACAAGATGTGGTAAATGAAGAGGTTACAGAGCCTACAGAAGGTACTACAGAACAAACCGAAACTCAAAACGCTGAAGAAGCCGTAGTTGATGCAGGTCAAGTGTTAGAAGAATTAAAAGCTGACTTTGATAATCGCTATAAACGCTTGCAAGCTGATTTTGAAAATTTTAAACGCCGTACTAATCAAGAAAAAGAACAGTTAGCAGGATTCGTTAAAGGTGATGTTTTAATGGACCTACTGCCTGTATTAGATAATTTTGAACGTGCTGTTGCAACTCCTGTCGAAGGAGATGCAAAGGTATTTCTAGATGGATTTATTATGATTCATCAAAATTTGATGGCTATGCTATCTAAACATGGTTTAGCTGTTATTGATGCAGTTGGACAACCATTTGATCCAAACTTCCATCAAGCGATTATGCGTGTACCATCAGATGAATTTGAATCTGATACGGTATGTGAAGTATTGCAAACTGGCTATACTGTTGATGGTCGTTGTATTCGTCCTGCAATGGTAAAAGTTGTTGAATAGATTATAAAGTATTAGGAGGTCATATATTATGGCAAAGGTAATTGGTATTGATTTAGGTACTACAAACTCTTGTGTTGCGGTTATGGAAGGCGGCGAACCTACGGTTATTACTAACCAAGAAGGTGCTCGTACAACTCCTTCCGTTGTTGGTTTTGCAAAAAATGGCGAACGTTTAGTTGGTCAATTGGCTAAACGTCAAGCTGTATCTAACCCTGAAAACACAATCATTTCTATTAAACGTCATATGGGTACAGACTACAAAGTAACTGTAGAAGGTAAGTCTTATACTCCTCAAGAAATTTCTGCAATGATTCTTCAAAAAATCAAAGCTGATGCAGAAGCTTATTTGGGTGAACCTGTAAAACAAGCTGTTATTACAGTTCCTGCTTACTTTACAGACTCTCAACGTCAAGCAACAAAAGATGCTGGTGCGATTGCAGGTCTTGAAGTACTTCGTATCATCAACGAACCAACAGCAGCTGCTCTAGCATACGGCGTAGATAAAGATGAAGATGGTAAAGTTCTTGTATTTGACCTTGGTGGTGGTACATTCGACGTATCCATTCTTGAACTTGGTGATGGCGTATTCGAAGTATTGGCAACATCTGGTAACAACCATCTTGGTGGTGATGACTTCGACCAACGCATCATGAACTACCTTATCGAAGAATTCAAAAAAGAAACAGGTATCGATTTATCCAATGATAAATTAGCTGATCAACGTTTAAAAGAAGCTGCTGAAAAAGCAAAAATTGAATTGTCTGGCGTAGCAAGTACAAATATCAACTTGCCATTCATCACAGCTGATGCTACTGGTCCTAAACACTTAGACGTAACATTAACACGTGCTAAATTCGAAGAATTAACTGCTGACTTGGTACAAGCTACAATCGAACCTACTCGTAAAGCTATGAACGATGCTAGTTTATCTGCATCCGATATCGATAAAGTATTGTTAGTTGGTGGTTCTAGCCGTATCCCAGCTGTACAAGATGCTATTAAAAAAGTATTGGGTAAAGAACCAACTAAACGTTAACCCAGATGAATGTGTAGCTATTGGTGCTGCTATTCAAGGTGGTGTATTAGTAGGTGAGGTTAAAGACGTATTGTTACTAGATGTAACTCCATTGTCTCTTGGTATTGAAACAATGGGTGGTGTATTCACACGTATCATTGATCGTAACACTACAATTCCTACATCTAAATCTCAAGTATTCTCCACTGCAGCGGATAACCAACCATCTGTAGATATCCATGTATTGCAAGGTGAACGTGAATTCGCAGCAGATAATAAAACATTGGGGCGTTTCAACTTGGATGGCATCCCAGCAGCTCCTCGTGGGGTTCCTCAAATCGAAGTAACATTCGACATCGATGCTAATGGTATCGTACATGTAAAAGCTAAAGATTTGGGTACTCAAAAAGAACAAAAAATTACTATTACTTCCTCTAGCGGTTTGAAAGAAGAAGAAATCGATCGCATGGTTAAAGAAGCGGAAGCTCATGCAGCAGAAGATAAAGCTAGAAAAGAAGAATTAGATATTAAAAATAATGCAGATTCCTTGGTATACCAAGCTGAAAAAGCATTGAAAGATCTTGATGGTCAAGGTGATGCAGCTTTATTGAAAGAAGTTGAAGAAGCTAAAGATAAATTGAAAAAATCTATCGAAGCTGGCAACATTGAAGATATCAAAAAAGATAGCGAAGCTTTAGAACAACCATTACACAAATTGGCTGAACAAATGTATGCAGCTGCTCAACAAGCACAACAAGCTGCTGGTGGCGCAGAACAAGGTGAACAAGCAAAAGCTGACGACAATGTAGTTGATGCTGATTACACAGTAGTGGATGACGAAAAGAAATAAGAAGGGTTGGTAACTAATGGCACGAGATTATTATGACATCCTAGGGGTCAGTAAAAATGCCTCTCAAGATGAAATTAAAAAAGCCTTTCGTAAAAAGGCACGCCAATACCATCCTGACGTAAATAAAGACAATCCAAAGGAAGCAGAAGCGAAGTTTAAAGAAGCAAACGAAGCTTACGAAGTATTGTCTGACGAAACTAAAAAAGCTCAATATGACCAATTCGGCCACGACGCCTTCAAACAAGGAGGCGGCGCTGGGGCCGGTGGTTTCCAAGGTGGCTTTGGCGGTTTCGGAGGCCAAGCTGGAGGCTTTGGTGATATCTTTGGCGACATTTTTGGTGGCATGTTTGGTGGCGGTCGTCAACAACAAGGCCCTCAAAAAGGTAATGATCTACGTGAAGATATCGATATTTCCTTCGAGGATGCAGCTTTTGGTAAGTCCATGTCAATTAACATTCAACGTCATGAAGAATGTACTCATTGTCATGGTACTGGCGGCGAACCTGGATCTAAGGTAGATACATGTCCTAATTGTCATGGTTCTGGTCAAGAGGTAGTTATTCAAAATACACCATTTGGTCGTATGCAATCTGCAAGAACTTGTTCTCGTTGTCATGGTTCTGGTAAGGTTATTGAAAAATCATGTTCTAAATGTCGTGGTTCTGGCGAAATCTTAGCAAAACGAAAAATTGATATTAAGATTCCTGCTGGTGTAGATAATGGTTCACGATTACGCGTTGCAAATGAAGGTGAGCCAGGTATATTAGGTGGTCCAAAAGGCGACTTATATGTTTACATTTATGTACGTCCTCATAAAGAATTTGAACGTAATGGTAATGATGTTATCAGTAGAGTGAATATCAGTTTTGCGCAAGCTGCATTAGGTGCGACTGTACAAGTGAATACCTTAGATGGTAAAGTAGAATTAAAGATCCCAGAAGGCACTCAAACGGGAACTGCATTCAGACTTAAGGGTAAAGGTATTCCTTATTTACGCAATCCAAAACAACGGGGCGATCAACATGTAGTCGTTACTGTACAAACACCAAAAAAATTAACTGATGCACAACGTGAATTATTACTTAGATTTGCAAAAGAAAGTAATGAGGATGTAAATAATCTACAAGTTAGCAAAAGTTTATTTGAAAAAATAAAGGATCGTTTAACTAAATGAACAGCTCTGATGCGTGAATGGTTTGTTCCTGCGCATCAATAGTAAAGGAGCACAATATGCAATGGATAGAAATATCCATTGTCTGTGAAAGAGTAGCCACCGATGAGGTGACTACTCTTTTTGACGATTATGCAGACAATGGAATCATAGAAGAAGATATTGATGATCAACCCAATTTAATTAAATTAACTCTATATGCTGCTCCATCTCTCGATACTGATATGATTAAAATAGATTTAGAAAAACGCCTTACAGAGGCAAATATAGACATTAAATCGATAGAAGCACATATACTAGATGAGTCTACTTGGTTAAATTCATGGCAACAATATATTGAACCTACAGAAATTTTACCTAATATTGTCATTAAACCTGCATGGCAAGATTATGATAATGTAGACAATAAAACGATTATTGAAATAGATTCTGATATATCTTTCGGTACAGGATCTCATGAAACGACGAAAACTTGTGCAGAACTTTTGAAGAACTATAGTGTATCTATGGAGCTTGATAAGGTTACATGTTTAGATATAGGTACTGGTACAGGCGTACTTTTATTAGTAGCAGCTCAATTAGCATAAAACATTTAGTCGGCATTGATATTGAGGAATACGCTGCAAATCAAGCTAAAATTAACTGTGCAAATAATAAGGTGCATGCTGAAATTATTTGTGGTGATTTAGATCGTGATTTTAATGGCAAAGCTAATTTAATTTTAGCTAATTTGACCGTTGATCCTTTAAAAATATTATTACCACAAATTGGCAGAAAGCTTGAAGATAATGGTATTTTAATCATTAGTGGTATCATTGATGACCGTTATGATGAAATCATGCCGTATATTAATAAACATTGGCATATTATAGAGGAACGCGTGGCGGGCCCTTGGCATACCTTTGCGTTAGAAAAGCTATGAAGAAAATATTTATCCCTACACCATTAGATGAAAGAATAGAATTACCAAAAGATGTGACACATCATGTGTTACATGTATTTCGTCATAATATGGAGAAACCCATTACTGTAACGGGCAGTGATAATCGTTGTGGTATGTATCAGATTATCGATGAAGTTGATGGTAAGGCACAAGCTAAGCTTATTGAATATGTAGAGTCTAATATAGCTACATATCGTACTATTCTTGTTCAATCTTTATTAAAAGGAGAAAAGCTTGAGTGGGTACTACAAAAGGCTACAGAGCTTAATGTAGATACTATTTATCTTGTATCTACGGCTAACTGTGTAGCTAAATATGATGATAAGAAACTACAATCAAAAGTTTCTCGTTGGGAAAAAATTATGCTCGAAGCAGCCCAACAATGTGGGACGAAATCAACTGCCCACACTTGTGGTAGGTGAAAAACTTTCACAAGTCCTTGAAATCGAGGGTGACGCATTAAAACTAGTAGCCTATGAGAATGAAGAGGGACATACTATTAAGACTGCACTTGAATCAATACATAGTAATCAAAATATAACTGATATTCTCATCTGTATTGGTCCTGAAGGGGGCTATCAAGAGAAGGAAATCAATGCTATTATAGAGAGTGGTGGAAAATCTGTTTCTCTTGGTAATACTATTTTACGAGCAGAAACTGCTGCCATTGGATCATTAGCGATGATTCAATATGAATTAGAACTATAAATTAAATAAGAATAGAGAGGTGCAATGAAAACCGTTGCTTTTACAACCTTAGGCTGTCGTGTCAATCAGTATGACACAGATGCTATGAAAGGTTTATTTTTACAAAATAATTACGAAGCAGTAGACTTCGATGAAAAAGCTGATATATATGTAATTAATACATGTTCTGTAACAAATATGGGGGAAAAGAAATCCCGTCAATTGATACGGAAAGCAAAACGTCAAAATGAAGATGCTTATGTAATCGTTACCGGTTGTTATGCTCAGCTTGATCCAGATGCGATTGCTGCTATTGATGGTGTTAATCTTGTTATCGGTACAAACAACCGTTCTAAAATCGTTGAGCTCGTAGAGCAATTGGAATCTACAGAACGTCAAATCAATGCTGTTAGAGATATTATGAAAGAGTCCAACTTCGAGGAAATGCCATTATTTGGTAATGAATCAGATAAGGCTCGAGCTTTCATGAAAATTCAAGAAGGTTGTAATAACTATTGTTCTTTCTGCATCATTCCTTATACTCGTGGTAAGCTGAAGTCTCGTAAGATTCAAGATATCGTAGAAGAAGCTAAACGTTTAGTAGAGCACGGATTCCACGAAATCGTATTAACAGGTATTCATTTAGGAAACTACGGTGTTGAGTTACCAGGTCATCCTACCTTGGCTGATGTAGTAAAAGCTTTACTAGAAATTCCTGAGTTGTACCGTATCCGTTTGGATCCATTGAATCCGTAGAGGTTTCTGACGAGCTAGTAGAATTAATGGCTACCGATAAACGAGTATGTCCAAATCTTCATTTGCCATTACAAGCGGGTTCAGACCATGTATTGAAATTGATGAGACGTCACTATACACTACAAGAGTATAAAGATCTCATTGCAAAACTGCGTTCTTGCATTAAAGATTTATCCATTACGACTGATATCATTGCAGGTTTCCCACAAGAAACAGATGAAGATTTTGAAGAAACATTGAATACAGTACGTGAAATTGGTTTTACCCATATTCACGCTTTCCCATATTCTATTCGTGAAGGTACACCGGCTGCAACCATGCCTGATCAAGTACCTGAAGCCGTTAAAAAGACTCGTGTTGCACTGTTAAATGGTCTTAGTCAAGCTGGTTATGAAGCATACGCTAAATCTCGTATTGGTAAACCTGGTGAAATCCTTATTGAAAAGGAAGAAAATGGTTACTATACTGGTTTAACTAGCGAATACGTAAATGGTAAAGTAAAGTCTGATGGATTACATAAAATTGGTGATCTTATTGGAGGTACTGTTGTTGGTTTAGAAGATAATTATTTAATTATTGAATAAGGAGTCTAATTATGAGCGATTGCATTTTCTGTAAAATTATTAATGGTGAAATTCCTTCTAATAAAGTATTAGAAAACGATAAATTCTATGCATTCCATGATATTCAACCTGTGAAAAAGGTGCATGTTCTAATCGTGCCTAAAAACCATGTATCTAATATAGCACATCTTACAGAAAAAAATGCTGACTATGTAGAAGGTTTGCTACCATTTGTTCGTGATGTAGCAAAAGAATTAGGTATTTCTAAAGATGGTTACCGCTTGATATTTAACACTGGTGGTAAAGCTGGTCAAACTGTGTTCCATATGCATGCACATCTATTAGGTGGCGAGGAAATGGGCTGGCCAGAAGCATAAATTATAGCTTAATGTATTTTTTTATAATACTTATTAAAATTCCTATAAAATATACCTGAAAATATTGACAGAACCTATGTCTATACATATAATATTATATGTGCGTATGTAAATTATCAGCACTTCCCGAGATTAATTTTGGAGGGAGGGATATAGATGTCTGAAATCAAAGTCGGTAAAAACGAAACGCTTGAAAGTGCTCTTCGTCGATTCAAACGCTCCTGCCAAAAAGCGGGTGTTTTGTCTGAAGTAAGAAAACGCGAACACTACGAAAAACCAAGCGTAAAAAGAAAGAAAAAATCTGAAGCAGCAAGAAAACGCAAATTCAGAGCATAAGATGATTACCCTAATTCTGCCTTTTCATGGCTTCATGAAATCCAGAATTAGGGTTTCTTTATTTTATCCTATGGTATCTATTACTTAGATTATTATCTAGTATATATATTAATCAAATTGGAGGTTACTATGAGTTTAAAAGATCAATTAAAAGAAGATATGAAAGCAGCTATGAAGGCTCGTGAAGAAGGCAAAATTGCCTTATCTGTAATTCGTATGGTGAATAGTGCTATTAAAAATACAGAAATCAATGACAAAGTAGAACTTGATGATAATGGTGTGTTAGGCATTCTTGCTAAAGAAATGAAAACACGTCAAGATTCTCTTACAGAATTCGAAAAAGCAGGTCGTGAAGATTTAATAGCACATGTAAAAGAAGAAATGGCAGTTCTTCAAAAATATATGCCAGCACAACTTACTGAAGAAGAAATTCGAGACGTAGTAAAAAATGCTATTGCTGAGTGTGGGGATAATGTAAATATGGGTAATGTAATGAAACATGTAATGCCTCATACAAAAGGTCGTGCTGATGGAAAACTCGTTAATACTATTGTAAAAGAATTATTAGGATAATTCAGTATTAGTTACCAATCATACAAAACTATAAAATTCTATAGAAATTATTTGACAAGAATTTTCTCAGTGTGGTAATATGTACTCAAGAAAATAATTAGTCAATGAAGACTCCACTGGATAGGTATGCAGATTGTATATCTATGTTGTTGGAGTCTTTTTTTATGGCGTAGGAGGCACAAAATGGCTAAAAAAGATTTATTGTATTACATTCCTGCAGGTCAATATGGTAAAGAAGGTGTTTTATCTCTATTAGAGCAACATCCGGAAATTAAATTCGTTTCTCTTGTAGGCATTGACTTGGCTGGTAATGATACAGATGAAAAAATTCCAATGTCTGTATTTTTTGATGACTATGAATCCTTCTTTGAAGGCCGTGCCGTACAAACAGACGGTTCTTCCGTAGTATTGACTAATATCGCTACATTAAATAACGCACGTGTTGATATGTGGGGGGATCCTAATGTTAACTGGTTCGTTGATTATAACTATGAAAATATCGATGAAGCAACAGGTTTACCAACTGGTACATTGCGTATTCCAGCATTCTTGATGCATAACTATCGCTATGTGGATTCTCGTTCTATCTTAAAACGTAGTTGTGATTATGTTCGTACTGAGCTTTTATCTTTAATTAAAGATAAAGGCATTCCTAGTATGCCACACATCAATGCTGATGAAATTGTAGACATCGTATTCACATCTGCTACTGAATTAGAATTCTGGGTAAAAACTCCATCTAAAACAGTTACAAAAAAAGAATTATCCGTATCTCAACGTCTACAAGAACAATACTGGCAACGTACTCACGGTACCGTTCGTACTGCTTTAGAGCAAGCTGTAGAACGCCTTGATCAATATGGTATGATTGCGGAAATGGGCCATAAGGAAGTGGGTGGCGTTAAAGCTAAATTAGATGAAGATGGTCATGAAGCAGTCGTATTGGAACAATTAGAAATCGATTGGAAATTCTCTAGCAATCCAATGCAAACTGCAGATAATGAATTGCAAGCTCGTATCATCGTTCGTGAAGTATTCCGTGAAAACGGTCTTGATGTAACCTTTAATGCAACCAATTATTGGTGTAGCAGGTTCTGGTGAGCATACTCACTTTGGTGTAATGGCAAAGCTTAAATCTGGAAAACTTGTTAACTTATATAGTCCAGAAGATATGAAAAAAGAATCTTGCAGTGGCTTAGGTATTGGTGCAATCATGGGTCTATTAAAACACTATGAAGCAATTAATCCATTCATTAGTTCCACAACAGATTCTTTGAATCGTTTAAAACCAGGCTTTGAAGCACCGGTATGTATTGTTACTTCTTTGGGTACGGATCCATCTGAACCTAGCCGTAACCGTACAATTCTTTGCGGTTTGATTCGCGATATTGACAATCCAATGGCAACACGGTTTGAATTGCGTTCTCCAAATCCTTACACTAATACATATACTGCATTGGCATTGATTTTTATCTCTGCTTTTGATGGCATGAAATACGCAATTACAAGTGGTAAAACACAGGCTGAACTTGAAGCAGAACTTTCAAAAGAAGCTGGTCAAGATGCAGACTACTTACAAAAAGAACGCGCATTCCGTTCTGAAAAAGATGTATTTGAAGACTTTACTCAAGAAGAACGCAATCAAATGTTTGGCGTAGCACCTGCTACTGTTTGGGAAAATATTAAAGGTTATAAAAACAATCCTGACTTAGTTAATACTTTAGCTCAAGGCGAAGCATTCGCTCATGACTTAATGGATTCTTTCATTGCGTCTATCTTAAAACGTTGGAAACTCGTATTAGCACATCGTATTATTCCTGATAATATGGATACTGTTAGACAAATGGTTTCTATTCATACTGACAGCCGTAATAGTATTGATGACAAACGCTTTGCAGAAGTTAATGACTTGCGTTTCTATCTTGCAAAAGACAGTGATGATCGTAAATCCTTATTCACACGTATCGTAGATGCATTGCGTGAAGAAGATTATGATACTGCATCTGCATTACAAATTGAAATGAATGACAAAATGGAAGAGTTAGAAGCTAAATATGCTAACTATAGCAAAAATATTTTCTAAAACTTTCTATTAAAGATAAAGGTCCACCCATTCTCGGGTGGACCTTTTAGCTGTTTATATTAAAGGAATATACAGGAAATTCCATTATTCATTATGTAAAAATTTCTCGACTAATACTAGACTACACACTAGTACAAAGATAGAAATGGCCCATATCAACATGTCCATTGCAGATTCATGAGATATAATCAATACAATTAATACTATATGACATAAAAAAGACCGTACACCGTACGGTCTTTTAATACATCCAGTAATAGGATAGAAAAAATCTATTAGCAATCTATTAGATATCTGCTTTAATTGCTTCTAATGCAGCGTCGAAGTTAACAGCTTGTGTTACTTCAGGTACATATTCAACATATGTTACTTTATTGTCTTTGTTGATTACTACAACACCACGAGTTAATAGACGTAATTCCTCGATTAAGAAACCATAGTTTTCACCAAAAGAAGCATCTTTATGGTCAGATAATGTAACAACTTTGTCTACACCTGCTGCACCACACCAACGTTTTTGAGCAAATGGAAGGTCCATAGATATTGTTAATACAACAACATCTTCGGAAAGGGATGTTGCGTCTTGATTGAACCAACGAGTTTGTGCATCACAAACACCAGTATCAAGGGAAGGTACTACAGAGATAACTTTTACTTTACCTTCGTAATCTTTCAATGTTTTAGGTTGTAAATCGTTAGATAATACTGTGAAATCAGGTGCTTGTTGACCTACTTTAACTTCAGGACCAACTAATGTGATAGGACCACCTGCAAATGTTACGACACCAGTACGTTTTTCCATGTTTCATTCCTCCTAAGAGTATATATACAAAATTGATTAAACAATAATTCTACAGTTAGTATACCATTTCTAAATATTTAAGTAAACTAATTTTTTTCGATATAGTTTTTTTATTTAAAAAAGGTCATGGATTTATTGTTTTGAGGTAGAAGAAATAACATGTAAATGGTACGATAGAAAGATAAGAGGAGGTTGTTTAATGAATCCATCTGCTATTTTTAAAGAATTTTTTCGCCGTGAAGGTATATATTACCTTATAGGATTAACTATGTTAATCGCTATTGATGTGGCATTTTTAATTGTTCCTCAATTAATAGGTAGTGCTATCGATACATTAAGTCAAAATAAAGAGGGCTTAACACAATACATACTATATTTTATTGGGTTATTAATAATAATTACAGTATTAAAAGTTATTTCTCGTCGTACTTTACTAGGGTCTATACGACGCATGGAGTATTTATTTCGTCAAAAATTATGTGCTCGAGCCTTAGAGATACCAACGACATACTATGATGTTAATGGTCCTGGTAAGGTTATGGCCTTAATGACCAATGATGTTACATCACTACGTGTTGCACTAGGTTTAGGCATCATGCTTTTAGTAGATATTTTTTTGTACTCCCTATTAGGGTCTATTATATTAATTCAAAAAATAGATTTTTTATTAGCCTTAAAAATAATGACACCTGTCTTGATTATTTTAATATCTATATTCACTTTGGGACGTCGTTTAAGAAAAAAACAACGTCAAGCTCAAACAACCTATAGTGATATGACAGAATTTGGGCAGGAACTATTCCAAGGTATGGAGGTCATTCGAGCTTTTAATAAAGAAGCTATTATTAGTGGATTGTTTAATCGTATAAACAAGAAAAACTACAAAGACAATATGAGTGTTGCAATACTCGATGCAGTTTTATCACCACTTACAATGATTGCTCCATTTATTTGTATCAGTATTAGCATGTATATATGTGGTACGTTAGCTGTTGAAGGACTTATGACAGTAGGGGAATTCGTTACAATTAATGCTTTTATTATGCTAATTATAGGGCCATTAATTTCTCTCGGTTCTTTAGTTGCCATTGTTCAAAAAGGACTTGCTTCATTAGATAGAATTATTGATTTTATGAGTTTACCTGCCGAATGTAACAGTACCGATGGAAAACAGCTTGCTTTAGGTGATATAGATATTAGATATTTAAATTTTACCTATGATGAAGCAAAGACACCGGCTTTACGTCAACTTAATATTACCTTTAAAAAGGGTGAGTTTGTTGGTATTGTGGGGAAACCAGGATCTGGGAAAAGCACACTATTTAAACTCTTATTAGGGCTACAAAAGGCACCTGCAAAAACGATTTATATTAATAATCAAGATATTACAAGTATACCTATCGGTACTGTACGAAACTCTATTTCTTATGTTCCAACACAATCTTATTTATTAAGTTCAACCATTGCTGATAATATCAGTTTTGGCTATGAAAACGAAAATCATATTACTGTATCTGAGGCAGCTAAAAAAGCACAGTTATATCGTGATTTAGGGAATGACTTAGAGAATTCATTAAGTGTATTAGCTGAAGAGGGACGCGATTTATCAGGAGGTCAAAAGCAGCGAATCAATTTAGCGCGTGGCTTTTATAAAAATGCTCCATACTTGCTCTTAGATAATTGTTTCTCTGCATTAGATGCCATAACGGTAAATGACATGATTCAAATCTTGAAAGCTACTGAAGATAAAACCATTTTATGTATTTCTCAACGATTAGAAGTAATAAAAGAGGCAGATCGTATCATTGTTTTTGATGATGGCATGATTCGTGAAATTGGTAACCATCAGGAGTTAATGAAAAAAGAAGGATTATATTATCAAATGTATACAGCACAGAATAGGGGGGCGACTAATGAAATTAAAATATAATGACTGGCGCCTATTCACCTATCTAACACGGTATATTAGGCCTTATTTATGGCTACTAATTTTAGCTAGTTTTTCATTAATCTTTAATTTACTATCTACATTAATACGGCCATATCTATCGAAACAAGCAATCGACTTAGGTTTTGCTGTAAAAGATTTACACACCATACAATATTATGCAGGAGTATATGCTATAACCATTGTATGCAGTGTTATTTTTATTCTTTTACAAAATTATTTACTTGCCACTTTTGGTCAAAAAATTATCTATCATATTCGCAATTCTGTTTTTGAAAAGATTCTTCATAAGACAGCTGCTGATTTTCAAACCTTACCGATTGGTAATTGGGTAACGCGGATTACTAATGATGTTGAGTCACTTCGAACCTTATATACCGATGTATTATTAAAACTCATTAGTAGTGCATTGATGATTATAGGTATATTAGTTTTTATGTATGCTATAAATGTACCATTAGCGATTGTGATGACTTTGTTAATTCCTATTATGGGATTTATCATTTGGGTATATCAAAAGTTTTCTCGCCGTGCGTTTCGTCAAGTTCGTTCATCGGTAGCCGCATCCAACTCTAGCATCAAAGAATTGTTAAACTATATTTTTGATTGTTAAGACTTATTTAGGTGAAAGAAGTATTGAACGTCGATATGATTCGGTTAATCGTGATTTTTTTGAATGCTGGTATATTTGAAGTAACTACGTTTTCTATATTTAGACCTCTCGTAGATGGACTATTTTTTTGTAGCACTTATTGTTATTTTTACTATGACAAATTTATTAGATTCTGTAGCTGATGCAGGTACAGTATTTGCTTTTATTCAATATATGGATCGATTCTTTCAACCGATGAAAGAGATTGCTGATAAATATAATTCCTTACAAAGTGCCTTGGCCGGTGCAGAACGATTGATACCTATATTAGACGAGCCAAAACGTGAATTAGTAACAACTGTTCCCGAAGAATTTAAAACCATTGAATCTATTCAGTTAAAAGATGTGAGTTATTCGTATGATAATAATGAAACATATGCTCTCAAAAATATATCTTTTACAGTAAAAAAAGGCGAATATATTGGAATTGTCGGTTTATCTGGCAGTGGTAAGTCTACATTACTCTCACTATTAATGGGAATTTTACGTCCTACTAAGGGGCATATATACATTAATGGTATAGATATACATAACTATGATGCTTCTATGATTAGAAATATTATGGGATATGTGTTTCAAAATGCTTACCTGTTTAAAGGCTCCATACAAGATAATCTTAATTTATATGATTCCTCTATATCTATGGATACAATCATAGATGCTACTAAAAAGGTTAAATTACATGATATGATTGAATCATTGCCTGACGGCTATCAAACTTCGGTAGGGTATTTAGGATCATTGTTATCAGATGGGCAAAAACAATTGCTAGCATTTGCACGAACTTTAATATTAAATAAACCAATTCTTTTACTTGATGAAGCTACTGCTAATATTGATAGTCATACAGAATTACAGATTCAAGATAGTATTGAAACTATTCGTGGTGAAAAGACTATTATAAATGTGGCTCACCGTTTATCAACTGTACAAAAAGCGAACCGTATATTTGTTCTTTCATATGGTAATATTGTTGAAAGCGGACCATTTGAAGAACTTATGCAACATAAGGGGGATTTTTACCAATTATGGAATCATCAAAAATAGATTATATTCAATCTAAAGACAATAAAACGATTAAACACATCATTAGTCTACAGCAGCGAAAATTTCGACAAAAATATAGTGAATATATTGTGGAAGGCGTTCGCGCCGTTACAGATATTGCCAAAAAAGGTTCATTACGTTCAATTTTTATTAGAGAATCCAAACGTAATGAATTAGAGCCTATGATACAACGAGAAATGAATATACCCTCTATATATGTAGTACAGGACCCCATTTTTGATAAGATTGAACATACTGTAAATGGACAAGGCATCATTGGTATAGCTAAAAAAAGAGAACTAAACTTACAGTCCTTTTCCATTGAAGATGGATTATATATTGCTCTAGACGGCGTACAAGATCCAGGGAATTTAGGGACTATAATTCGTACAGCGGTAGCCGCTGGGGCTAAAGGTATAATTTTACTAAAAGGTACAGTAGACCCATATAATGAAAAATGTGTTAGAAGTACAATGAGTGCATTGTCTAACATTCCTATTTTTGAAGATATTACATTATCTGAGTTTTATGACTTTGTAAAAGATAACGATATATCAACTTATGTAACATCATTAGAAAATGCTAAGCCATATCATTCTATTACATACAATCCGAGAACTATGATTGTTTTAGGTAATGAAGGGAATGGAGTAAGCCATGACATTATACAACTGTGTGATCAGGCTATAACTATTCCTATGTATGGAGATATAGAATCTTTAAATGTTTCTATTGCAGCCGCACTATGTATGTACAAAGTAAGAGAACAAATTTAATATATCATGTTACATACCCTGTCATCGATTATCTATGATGACAGGGTATGTAAGTTATGTGAAAACGATATAAAAAGTCCGTTGTCAGTACACAAGCATCACTAATTTGTATTGATTTTTAACTCCTGTATTTGTTAAAATAACATATATCCTTTGTGGGTGAACATCGTTCTCCCATTTTTTTACGAAAAAAGAGGCACTCATATGTCAAAATTAATCATAAATGCCGATGATTTTGGCCTTCACACAGCGGTTAACGAAGGCATTATCTCTGGGCATACAAAAGGTGTTATTACTAGCACGTCCTTATTGGCAAGTGGTGCTGCTTTTAATGAAGCAGTAGAAATAGCAAAAAAATATCCTAAGTTGGGTATTGGTATTCATATATCATTAGTAGGCGGGCTAAACCCTGTCAGCGATCCCAGTGAAATCCCTACTTTGGTAACTAAAGAAGGTGTATTTGTCGATTCCTATGTAGAATTTATGAAGCGTATTTATAGTGGCTCCATAAATTACGATGAGGTAAGAAAAGAAATCCGTAGTCAAGTCTCTAAAATTATGGATACTGGTATTAATGTAACTCATATTGATGGACATCAACATATGCATGTATTACCCAGTATCATACCTATCATCTTACAACAAGCTTTACAGCATAATATTAAAGCGATTCGTATACCTAATGAAAAAATGTTTTTCTTAAATGGCATATACAATCCTGTTCGTATTGCTGGAAAAAGTGGTTTGAGTACAGTAGCTGCACGAGCGTTACCAATTATTCGTAGCATGGGAATTCATAGTACCCAATATTTTTGGGGCATGATTAATGGTGGACAATTGGATGAGCGTGTTCTACTATCCATTTTAAAAGAAGTTCAATCCTTATCCGGAACTCACGAAATAATGACTCACCCAGGTAATAATAACTTAGTGCTAAATCAACATTTCAATTGGGATTACCATTGGGAAGAAGAACTATCAGGAATGATGTCTGATCATGTACGTAGATATATCAATCAATATAATATCGAACTTATAAATTATGGGGATCTATTATGAGTAAGATGATGAGACGCGGCATATTGATGTTTTTTTTTATTATTTGCCGTATCTCTAGGAATTATTTATTACACTATAGATTTAGAAGCTCTTAAGACAATTACAACGTTTAATCATGAATCATTATTCTTAGCTATATTGGCCCTTGCGTTGGGGATGTATTTTGATGGATTAAGATTGCAGCGACTCGTGCGAATAGGTGGTTATCAACTATCGCTAAAAGCAGTTCTTCGTGTTATTTTTAGTAACTACTTTATGGCTATGTTAACACCAGGTGCCAGCGGTGGTGCTGTTGCTCAAGTTCTAGTATTAAAAAGTTATAATGTGCCTATAAGTAAAGGAACTCCAATCGTATTAATACGAACGGTTTTTTCTATTATGTTTTTAGTGATTATGTTGCCTTTTGTATTTCTATATGATGCCATAGAAATCCCATATATTTCACGAGATATGTTATTGGTATTCTCTTTTTTAGCTGTTATCGCTACATTAATTGGTACATATATTCTCCAAACCGTATATATGAGGCAATTTGTTTACAACTTAGCACAACGCTATAAGGCTAATAAAACCAAAGACTGGTTAGCTAAACTTGAAACTTTAAATCAAGGTCTTTCATTATTATATAAAAAACCTGTTCAATCCTTTATTGTATTTATAGAATCAGGATTAAGTCTAATATTCTTATACTGTATAGCACCGGCCTTAATGTTCGCTTTTACTACAAATGTACCAATCATTACGATATTAGATCGAATGATATTATTAAATTTAATACTTTACTTTGCACCCACACCAGGGGGAACAGGTATTGCAGAAGGATTATTTATTTTACTTTTTGCACCATATGTACCAAGTGGTACCGTTGGTATTATAGCTGTTGCGTGGCGTGTAATGGCAGAGTATATTCCATTTTTTATCGGTATGTATGCTGTATTAACTTTATATGGACGTCAATTTGTCGCTCAGGAAACATCAAATTAAAATAAGGAGAATTAGTATGTCAAAGCCAAAAAAGGACAAATTCTATTTAGTTCAAGAAGATATTTTACCAGAAGCAATAAAAAAAACTATTAAAGTAAAAGAAATTCTAAAGCTTGGTGAGGTTAAAACGATTAATGAAGCTGTTGAAAAGATGGATTTAAGTCGTTCAGCCTATTATAAATATAAAGATTATGTATTTCCATTTTTTGAAATCGCCCAAGGTAAAATTGTAAGTATTACCGTATCTATGTCAAATGAATCTGGTATGTTATCAAGTGTATTAAAGGCTATTGCTGATAAAAATGGCAGTATTTTGACAATTAATCAAGACATTCCTTTACAAGGAATTGCTAATAGTAGTATTTCTTTCGAAACAAAAAATCTACAAGGTTCTTTAGAAGAACTTTTACATGATATACGCAATATGAAAGGAATCATTAAAGTAGAAATTTTAGGCCAAGCATAATTTGCTTTGCATTGACTATTAATAAAAGAGAGTAGGACTGTTATGAAGACTGTAAAAATAGCCTTATTAGGATTTGGCACCGTTGCACAAGGAACATTCAACTTATTACAAGATAATGCTAATTTAATTGAAAATCGTTCTGGTGTGACTATTGAGATTTCTAAAATTTTTGTACGTAACCCAGAGAAATATAGTCATATTACCTTGCCTAGTACAGCTAAATATGTGACTAATATAGACGATATTGTTAATGATGAATCCATTGATATTGTCGTTGAATTAATGGGTGGTACTACATTTGCCAAAGACTGTGTTGAATCAGCTTTAAAACATGGTAAAAGCGTTGTTACAGCAAATAAAGATTTATTAGCTGTAGCAGGACCTTACTTATTTGATTTAGCGTATAAAAATAAGGTTGATTTACGTTTTGAAGCATCTGTACTTGGCGGTATTCCGATTATCAGAACTTTATATGAATCCCTTGGTGGTAATCATATTACTGAACTCGTAGGAATTATGAATGGTACAACAAACTTTATATTATCAAAAATGACAGAAGAAGGCTTAAGTTATGGAGCGGTTTTAAAAGAAGCTCAAGACTTAGGCTACGCAGAAGCTGATCCTACTGCCGATGTAGAAGGGTTAGATGCGGCACGAAAGCTTGCAATCTTAGCATCTATTAGTTTTAATCGTCGTATATTCTTCGAAGATGTTACAGTAGAAGGCATTACTAAAATAGATACAGAAGATATTTCTTATGGTAAGGAGTTTGGTTATAATATTAAACTCATCGGCATTGCAAAAGAAACTTCAAAAGGTTTATCGCTCAATGTGTACCCTGCTTTTGTGCCATTAACACATCCATTAGCCTCTGTGCGCGGTTCGTATAATGCCATTTATATCAAGGGTAATGGTATTGATGATGCCATGTTCTATGGTCGTGGTGCAGGTAGCTTGCCAACAGGTAGTTCTGTTGTAAGTGATATTATGGAAGTTGCTAAAAATATTGCGTTTGAATCTACAGGTAGATTTAAACCATTCTACTTTGATCAAAAAAATATTTACTCTCCAGGTAAAATTCAATCTAGTTACTATATTCGATTAGCTGTTGATAATAAAACAGGTGTTCTTGCAAAAATTGCCACAAAATTAGCAGAACAAAAGATTTCTGTACTTTCCATTGTTCAACGTAACAAAGATCCTGAAACGGCAGTGCTTGCTATTGTTACATCTAAATGCCCACACTCTTATATTTTAAATTTAATTGATTCTTTCAATAGCTTACGCTCTGTAAAAGAAGTAAGCAGTGTAATCAGAATTATGGAAGCATAACCTTATGACTACTATTCGTGTACAAGTGCCCGCTACAAGTGCTAACTGCGGGCCCGGCTTTGACTGCCTTGGAATAGCTTTAAATTTATATAATGTATTTGAATTTACACCTGATGGTAAAGCTACATCCTTTACTTATAGCTTTACAGGTTATGGTGCAGATATTTTGAGAAAAGGAAGATCCTAAAAAAAATCTTATTGGTATTGCGATGGAGCAAGTATTTGCAAAGGTGCAAGAACCAATACAATATGGACATATCAAGTCCGATACATTAATTCCACCTTCACGTGGTCTCGGAAGTAGTAGTACTGCTATTGTTGGTGGCCTTTTATTAGCTAATGAGCTTGTAAAGACACCGCTTTCAAAAGAGGATTTATTAATTATTGCCAATCGTATGGAAGGTCACCCTGATAATGTGGCACCTGCTATTTATGGTAATCTTTGCTGCGCTACAGGTTTAAAAGACAGAGTGTTAAACACTGTAATACCAGTGCCAGAGTCACTTCATTTTGCCGTAGTAGTACCAGAAGTATTAGTTTCTACAGAATATGCGCGTTCAGTGTTACCAAATCACGTCCCTTTTAAAGAGGCTGTTCAAAATGTAAGCCATGCATCATTGTTTGTAACCAGTTTGATTACAAATCAATTGACTAACTTAGAGGTAGCTTTAGAGGATAATTTGCATGTTCCTTATCGTAAAACTCTAATTCCCCATTGTGATAAAGTGTTTTCAGCAGCTAAAGCTGCTGGTGCGTATGGGGCAACGATTAGTGGATCCGGATCCACATTAATCGCTTATACAGATAAGGCACATGTACAAACTGTAGCAGAGGCAATGGGACAAATTTTTGATTTTCACGGTATTGAAAACAAAGTATACATATTAGAGGCTGATACGATAGGCGCCACAACTATTCAAAATGTGATATAATAAAAAATAGTTAAGGCATATTCCAAAAACTTATGTTGGAGGATTCTATGAATAATTTTAAAACAACAATGTTACTAGCAAGTATGATTGCATTGCTAGTATTATTAGGAAATGCTTTTGGCGGTGCTCGCGGTATGATGTTTATGTTCATCTTATCAGCGGGGATGTCATTTGCATCATATTGGTATAGTGATAAGATTGTATTAGCTCAATATAATGCCCAAGAGGTTACAGCTCAATCAAATCCTAAGTTATATGGAATGGTTGAAAAATTAGCGCAAAATGGCAAATTACCTATGCCCAAGATTTATATTATTCCAAGTGATGTGCCGAATGCATTTGCAACAGGTCGTAATCCTGAGCATGCAGCTGTCGCCGTAACAGCTGGCATTCAACGTCTATTGACCGATGATGAATTAGCCGGGGTATTAGGGCATGAGTTAACACATGTCAAAAATCGCGACACTTTAATTAGTACAATTGCCGCCATTATAGGCGGTGCTATATCAACTATCGCACAATTCGGTATGTTCTTTGGTGGTCGTTCTGATGATCGAGATAATAATGCTAATCCACTATTATTGATTGGTATGGTTATTTTAGCTCCATTGGCAGCTGCCATAATTCAAATGAGTATCTCTCGTACTCGTGAGTATTTAGCAGATGAGGGCGGTGCAATGCTCAGTAAAAATCCATTAGGATTAGCATCTGCATTGGCAAAAATTGAGGAATATTCAAAATATGGTACTTTGCCTAATGCTAATAATGCTACAGCGCATATGTTTATCATAAATCCGATGATGGGTATTGGTGCTAGCTTATCAAATCTGTTCAGTACACATCCAAGTACTCAAGATAGAATTGCTAGATTAAAGAAACTTTCCTTAAATCCACATTATAGATTTTAATAATATAGGAGGTATGAAAATGGAAGAGACATTAGTTCTTATTAAACCAGATGGCGTAAAACGTCAACTATGTGGTGAAATTCTTAGTCGTTATGAACGCAAAGGTTTAGAAATTAAAGCTATGAAACTACTTCAAACACCGCAAGAATTAGCAGAAGAACATTATGCAGAGCATAAAGATAAGCCATTCTTTGGAGAATTAGTAGATTTCATTACTTCTGGCCCTGTATTAGCATTTATACTAGGCGGCCAAATGCCGTTGCTTCTGTTCGAGCTATCAATGGTGCAACTAACCCATTAGATGCCACCCCTGGTAGTATTCGTGGTGATTATGCCTTAACTTTAGATTCTAATGTTGTACACGCCTCTGACTCTGCTGAGTCTGCAGCTCGTGAAATGAAATTATGGTTTCCAGAATATAAATAATTCATAATAGGAGGTACGACTATGGGTAGCAGTGTTTATACAAAAACAGGTGATCAAGGTACAACCGGTCTATATACAGGGGAACGAGTAAAAAAATCCTCTCTTCGCGTTGAAGCCTATGGTACGATTGATGAACTTCAAGCTTTCCTCGGATTAGCTCGTGCTTATGCAAAGAATGTAAGAGTCCAAGCTGAGTTGCTTGATATTGAACGATCTTTATGGACTTTGATGGCTGATATTGCAAGCTTAAACCAAGCACCACAAATTACAGATCAACAAGTAAAACATTTGGAAAAGGTTATCGATCGTTTTGATGCTAAATTAGAGCCATTAGCAGAATTTATTTTACCTGGCGAGAATAAATCTTCTGCATATCTACATGTAGCTCGAACTGTTACTCGTCGTGCAGAACGCGAGTTATGGCGTGTATTAGATGAAGGTGAAAGTGTACATGATTCTAATTTACGTTATCTAAATCGACTTTCTGATTTATGTTTTATCTTGAGCCGTGTAGAGGAAGAAATCGGAGAAGAATAAACGAAAAAAAGCTATGTCATTCACATAGCTTTTTTCTTTATTAAGATTGTGTAATTTCTTGATTCAATACATCATGAGGACTTGGATAGAAAAAGAAAATATGAGGAATTTGATATCTAAATTTCTCACGTAATAAATCAGATAGTGTAGCTTCAAAATTAATTATTTTTGAAACATCAAAAGAAAAATCCTCTACTAATACAAATAGCTGTGGTTCAACAGTTGGTGCGTTTGGTGGCAATTCAGAAGGATCGATTGGTACATTTACAACTGCACGACATGTTCCAATATATCCACCTTGTCCATCTTCAATGGCAACACGATATGTATTTTCCCAGAGGGTGGACATCATTTTTAGTTTCATATTCATAATTTCCATAGTGTATCTCCTTTGCTATACTAATTATGATACAGAAATTATATATACTTGTATAGGTGCTTTATGAAATCTACAATTATCCTATGCTCCGGAGGGGCGCGTAGTGGAAAAAGTGAATTTGCAGAACAATTAGCATTATCCCTTACAGGTCGCAAAACATATGTGGCTACGGGACAAGCTTTTGATGAGGAAATGAAAGACCGAATCAAAAAACATCAAGAGCGTCGAGGAACAGAATGGGATAACTTTGAAATTCCCCTTCATTTACACGAAAATTGGGAAAAAATTAGTGCTGTAAGTGATATCATATTAATTGACTGTCTTACTATGTTTACATCAAATCATTTATTTGCATATGGTGATGTGAATCATCAAGAAGATGCTAATCGGATAGAATCAATTATTTTAGATGAAATACATTTACTGTTACAAGATATCAACAATAGCGAAAATAAAACTGTTATATTCGTAACTAATGAAATTGGTTTAGGTATAGTGCCTGAAAATAAACTAGCTAGATATTTCCGCGATATTAGTGGTCGTGTAAATCGTGAAGTTGCTACTGCTGCTGATAAAATGTATTTGACTATTAGTGGTATAACAATTGAATTAAAATCTCAGGAGGTTCATATAAATGGCTAAGAAAATTATGTTCCAAGGAACAAGCTCTAATGTAGGTAAAAGTATACTCTGTACTGCATTATGCCGTATTCTTTACAGAATGGGTTATAAAACAGTACCATTTAAAGCACAAAATATGGCCTTAAATTCATATGTAACCAAATGGGGCGATGAAATTGGTCGTGCTCAAGTTGCTCAGGCTGAAGCAGCTGGTATAGATCCTATTGTACAGATGAATCCTGTATTACTAAAACCAACAGGTAATCAATCATCCCAAGTAGTATTAATGGGAAACCCGTTGGTGTATATAGCGCGAAGGAGTATCACACACAATACTCCCTAACTGCACTTGATAAAGTTAAGGAATCGCTAGCCTTTTTAGATGAAAACTTTGAAATGATAGTTATTGAGGGTGCTGGTAGTCCTGCAGAGGTTAACTTAAAGGCTAATGATATCGTTAATATGCGCATTGCTAAGATGACTCAAGCACCTGTATTTTTAATTGCTGATATTGATAGAGGCGGTGCGATTGCTTCTATCGTAGGTACGTTAGAACTATTAGAGCCAGAAGAACGAGATTTAATAAAAGGAATTGTAATCAATAAATTCCGTGGAGACATTAAACTTTTAGAACCAGCATTAACTTTCATAGAAGAAAAAACAGGTAAAAAAGTAGTAGGTGTAATTCCAGCTATTGAAAATCTTGATATTGATGAGGAAGATTCTGTAGCATTGGAAAACAAACGAAATAAAGGCTCTAAAGAAATTCAAATTGCTGTTATTCAAACACCTAAAATTTCTAATTTCACCGATTTTGATGCACTAAATTATGAACCTGATGTATCAGTGCGATTTGTAGGCAATGGTGATGTAATAGGAACACCTGATTTAATTATCTTGCCAGGGTCTAAAAATACACTAGCTGATTTAACGTACTTAAAAAATTCTGGTTTGGCTGATGAAATTAAGGCTTTAGCGGCAAAAGGAACACCCGTAATTGGTATATGTGGTGGAAATCAAATGTTGGGCACTGCAATCTATGACCCTCATCATATGGAAGGGGATATCGAAGAAAGCGAAGGCTTAGGTCTAGTTAATTCTACGACTACTATGAAGGATCAAAAAACAACTCATCAAGTAACATTTGATGTAGATAATTTACAATTTCTTAATGGCCAATTCTCTGGCAGTGAGCTTGTTGGCTATGAAATTCATATGGGTGATACAACACCAAATGATGAATCCGTTAAACGTTGTTTTACAATTACTAAACGAAGTGAAAGTGCAATTGAGGTGGTAGACGGCTTTATCGATGGTCAACATCAAGTAATGGGCACTTATATTCACGGCGTTTTTGATAATGATGATTTCCGTCGTTTTATAATCAACCAATTACGTTTACGCAAGGGGTTAGAGGAAATGCCTGTCGTATTCCATTATTTTGAACATAAAAACAATGCCTATAATCGCTTGGCAGACATTGTAGAAGAACATTTAGACATGGATTATATCATGTCATTATTAAAGGATAATGGGTGATTTTAATGGATTTACATATACTCTTAGATTGGTTTAAGCAATATAGCTATATTTGCATTCCAATTTTAGCGTTTATTATCGATACAATTATTGGTGATCCTAACAGTAAATTTCATCCCGTAGCATTAATTGGCCGTATTATTACATTTTATGAAGCTGTATTTTACAAAGAAACAGATAATGATACTAAAAAACTTTGGTATGGCGGTATTACGGTTGGTTTTATACTGTTAACCGTATATATCATCGCTTCTTTACTTCTTTGGATAGGTGGCCTTATCAATGAATGGGTAGAGTATGTAATTCAAGTTTTGATTGTATATATAACTATTTCTCCACGTTCATTAGGTGCGGCAGGTTTTGAAATTAACAGATTAATAAAACAAGGACTTATCAATGAGGCAAGAGAACGTGTTTCATGGATTGTTGGTCGTGATACAGATTATCTAGATGAAGGAGAAATCACTAGAGCAACCGTTGAAACGATAGCAGAAAATACAATTGATGGTATTGTTTCACCATTGTTCTTCTTTATTCTAGGTGGGCCAATAGGGGCCATTTTATATCGCACTGCCAATACAATGGATTCTATGTTAGGTTATAAAAATCAAAAGTATATGTTTTTTGGACGTGTAGCCGCTCGTTTTGATGATATGTTAAATTGGATACCAGCACGTATAACCTTTATATTATTTGTCATTTCTGCCTTTATCTTACGATTTGATGCTAAAAACGCCTTCCATATAGGGCTAAGAGATGCCAAAAAACATCCTAGTCCTAATGGTGGCTATGCAGAGGCTCCTGTAGCAGGCGCTTTACATATTCGTTTAGGTGGATACAATCAATATTTTAAAAAGATGACATTCCGTGAATACATGGGGGATGCTTTAGAATCTTTGAACCGTTTACATATAATACGTTGTATATATATGATGTATCTTTCAACGATACTCATGATTGTGATTACAACCTTTGTAACCTATTTATGTATGGAGTAGTAAACACATGACACCTTTCTTTATTGCTTTGCAATTTCTAACTAGACTTAAAATAGTAAATCAAACAGAATGGACCATGGAGGATTTTGGGAAGTCTGTTGCTACATTTCCTTATATAGGTTTAATTATAGGTATATTTTTAACTATCATTTACTTTATATTTTCCCAATTTTTAGCGCCTGTACCATTAATGTTAATCATTGTTATTAGTGAATTTCTATTTACTGGTGGATTGCATGCTGATGGATTAATGGATACCAGTGATGGCCTATTTTCTGGCCGTGAGCGTGAGAAAAAATTAGAAATAATGAAGGATAGTCGTATAGGATCCTTTGGTGTAGTAGCATTTGTTTTTGTTACACTTCTTAAATGGCAATTATTAACAGCCATTCCTATGCCCGAATTTATTCCAATCATTCTTATTATGATGCCACTAATGAGTCGCTATACATTAATCTTAAGCATTCGATCCTATCCATATGCACGTAAAGTGGAATGGGGCAAGCCTTTGCAGAGTATGCACCAAAACACGTCATTACTTGGAGTACAATTTCTACACTATGTATGCCTCTAATTATTTGTATAATTTTAGCATTCTTATATGCACTAGCATTGGGTGTTACAAGCATTTTTTCCATCCCATTCATACCGTTTAATATGGCTATGTTCGGATTAGCATATACGTGCATTGGTTTAATGGAAATCAATATATTTTCTATGATAATCAGCTATATTATTAATCGTATTCTCAACCATTATATTGTTAAACAATTAGGTGGTACTACAGGAGATACATATGGCTTTGTCGTAGAACTAACAGAGGTTCTATTAATTTTAGTCTATATTATCACTTTGACGTTTTTATCAACCTTTTTAAAAGGACCTATTTTTTAATATCTGCGAATAATTAAGTAATTATTATTGATTCTAAATTGTAAGGAGGAATTAGTGACTTATTATGTTCGTGCACCTGGCACATGTGGGGAATTTATTCAAGGCGCAATTGATGGACAATCATTTCTCGTGACCTGTTCAATTAACCGATATTCCTATGCACTTAGCCAAGTAACACATCCATTACCACACTATTATTGCTCCTTACAGCCGAAGGCAAGCAAAGCTTGTGGACTGGTAAAAGGCACTTTGTCGATAGCGAATCAGGATAGTACATCTATTTATGTTCGTTCCGATATTATACAAGGTAAGGGGATGGCCTCTAGTTCAGCTGATATTGCTGTAGCAGCTATGGCGACTGCATTATCTCTAAATATAACTTTAACGCCTAAAGAATTAGAAATGATCTGTTTATCCGTAGAACCTACAGATGCTTCTTTTTATCCTGGTATAACCCAATTTGACTATATAAATGGATCGATTTGTAATTTCATGGGTATGTGTCCACCTTTGAAAATTCTTATTTTTGATGAAGGTGGCATTGTTGATACCGTATCATTTAATAAACAAAGAGATTTATTTCAGAAAATTCAAGAAAAAGAACCTATTATAAAGGAAGCTTTAGAACTCTTTACTAAGGGTTTAGAATCACATGACATTACTTTAATAGGCCAAGCCGCAACTTTAAGTGCTTTTGCTAATCAAAGAATTTTATATAAGCCTAATTTATATGAGTTCCATGATATAGGTAATACATTCCAAAGTGTAGGCACAATTATCGCCCATAGCGGTACGATAATGGGCTTGTTATTTCCTAATGATCATAATGCAGTAGAGGATTGTAGACGCTATATTGAAAAGAAATTACCAACTTTACAATATATTGATACTGTGGAAACTACAAATGAAGGTTTAACATATATAAACGATAAAGGAGGATCCTTATATGCCAGATACACATGGCGGTAATATCTTTAAATTTGCCCACGAACATCATATTAATCCATCGGATGTATGTGATTTTAGTGCCAATATTAATCCATTAGGACCTAGTCAAAAGGGATTAGAAGCACTTAATAAGCGCTTAGATTATATTTCACATTATCCAGACCCTACTAATGATGATGTACTAAATGCAGTAGCAGACGTATATGGTGTAAATAAGGATTCTATTCTCATCGGTAATGGTGCGGCGGAGTTATTATATGCCATAGGTCGATTACCTGAATTTACAGGCTCCTTTGTACCTGCACCAGGATTTTCAGAATATCGTAATTCTATGGATGCAGCCAATATTCCTGTGCGAGATATTTTTTATCGCCAACGACAAGATGAAAAGGGTACCCCATATTTTGAAATACCTTATTTGGCGTTACAAACATTTGCTGCTAAATTAAAGGGGCAGGATGGGCGTATCATTGTTTTCTTAGGAAATCCGAATAATCCAGATGGTACATTACTCGATAAAAAATATATTGATAAACTTGCTAACATGTTGCATGATGCAAACAGTTTATTAGTTATAGACGAATCTTTTATCGATTTTATTGGAAATGATTCACTTTGTGATAATAGTTATTCTATGCGAAGTCTTATTTATCATCATGACAACGTAATTATTATCCATTCTTTTACTAAATTTTATGCTGTTCCTGGGCTTCGCATAGGTGCGGCCTTTGCTAATCCATCACTTATCAAAAAATTAAGTGCCTATATTCCTTCATGGTCTGTTAATACCTTATCACAGGCTTATATTACAGCTGCCGTGAATGATACCAACTACATCAAGAATACGAAAGACCTATTGGCCAACGAATCTGATTTTTTGTATAAATCGCTATCTGCTATAGATGATTTGATTGTATATAAGCCATCGGCTAATTATATATTGATTGAAGTCCAAAATCCTACTATAACAGTTGATAATGTGCAAAGAAATCTAGAGAAACATAATGTGTTGATACGTAATTGTGCCAACTATAATGGTTTAGGTGCGCAATGGATGAGGATTGCCATAAAAGATCACAACCATAACGTAGAACTTGTTCGTTTACTATCTGCCATTTTTGAGAAATAAGGATTAAAAATGAAAACATTATATATTGTTAGACATGGAGAAACCGAGTGGAATAAGATTGGTCGATACCAAGGTATTACAAATGTGCCACTTAATGAAAACGGTATTGCACAGGCCAAAGCTTGTGGTAATGCCTTAAAGGATGTTCATTTTGATCGCATTCTTTCTAGTGATCTATCAAGAGCTCTTGTAACGGCTGAAACGATTCGTGGAAATCGCCAACTAGAGATTAAAACAGATGAACGATTACGTGAAATTAATTTTGGCGATTGGGAAAAGCTTCTTTTTACTGAAATAGAAGAACGTTGGCCTGGCCTTATTGATCAAATGTATCGTCGCCCTGATATTGTAAAGGTGCCTAATGGTGAAAGCTTTCAAGAGGTGCAAGATCGTGCTTGGAGTGCAGTATCTGATTTTCTAAATGAAAATAATGAAGACGAAACTATTTTAATTACTTGTCATGGTGGTACAATACGTACTATATTATGTAAATTACTCGATATCTCTATCAGTCATTGTTGGAATTTCAGCCAAGGAAATACAGCCATTAATCGCGTGTTTTATAATGGTATGGGTGAATCAGATCACAATATTTTGAACTTGCTCAATGATACAGCTCATGTAGATAATTTAAGAGGACATGTATAACAGCTTCTTTCAAATAGAAGAAAGGAATCTTAAATGCGTTTAGATAAACTATTAGCCAACAAGGCCTTTGGTAGTCGCAAAGAAGTTCATCAAATCATCAAAGATAGACGTGTTACCGTGAATGATATCATTGTGGTGAAAGGATCATCCTATAAACATTGATACCGATACTATAGCGGTTGACGGCTCACAAATATCTACAAAACAACTATATTATATTAAGTTTCACAAGCCTGCTGGATATATAACTGCAGTAGAAGATAGGTCTCATCCTGTAGTAATGGATTTATTACCTCCTGAATTTAAAAAAATGGGCGTATTTCCCGTTGGTCGTCTAGATAAAGATACAGAAGGTTTATTATTGCTCACTAACGATGGAGTATGGGCTCATTCGATTATCAATGGGCATAAACATGTACCTAAGGTTTATTATGTTGAGTTTCATGGAATACTATCTAAAGAGGGCCTAGAACGCATATCAGCCGGTATAGTTCTAGGCGATGGAATACAATGTAAACCTGCTACGGTCAATATCCTATCAGATAAATCGCTAGAAATAACCATTGAAGAAGGCAAATATCATCAAGTAAAACGTATGATAGGGGCTGCAGGTGGTGAAGTAACGTATTTAAAAAGATTGTCAGTAGGCCATATTACACTAAGTGGAATTGAAGAAATTAATACATACTTAGAAATTGGTGACCAAGAAATAGCAGGCTTTAAAAAATAGCATGAAAATCTACCCAATATAGGTATTTTATGGTATTATAAAGTGTACTTTATAAACTAGGAGCATGATTATGAATGGTTTAAATCAGCTACAACAGTATATTAAAGAACAAGAGTTAACAGGTGTTATTTTAATCAGTCCAACCAATTTACATTATTTTGCTGGCTTTACTGGTACTACAGGTTTTGCTATTGTCACACAAAATCAAGCCTTTATGATTACCGATTTTAGATATACAGAGCAAGCAACAAAGCAATGTGAAGGATATACGGTTATTCAATACGAAACAACTGTTATGGATACTCTTGTAGATATTTTTAATGACAATCACATCCATGAAGGCCTCTTTGGTATAGAAGGAAAATATATGCCTGTAGATACCTATGAATCTTTATGTGATACGTTAGATGAACGCTTTAATTTCACGTCTCTTAACTTTGCAACACTACGCGCGGTGAAACGTGAAGACGAATTAGAATTGATGCGTAAAGCAGCTAAGATTGGTGATGAAGCTTTTGCTGCACTTTTACCACAATTAAAGGTGGGGATGACCGAAAATGAAGCACGTATCATCTTAGAAACAGCAATGTTAAATGTGGTTCTGAGGAACCATCATTTGCTACTATTGTTGCATCTGGCAATCGTTCTAGCATGCCACATGGTGTGGCTAGTGATAAGGTTATTGAAGCCGGTGATTTTGTAACCTTTGACTTTGGTGCTGTTTATAAAGGCTTTCATTCAGATATGACGAGAACAATCGTTATGGGGCCCGCATCAGAATTACAGAAAAAACTGTATACTATTGTTTTAGAAGCACAAAAACGAGGTGTTGCAGCTGTTCGTGCTGGAATTACAGGCAAAGAGCTCGATGCAGTATGTCGTAACTATATACGAGATAATGGATATACCAAGGAATTTAATCACGGTACAGGGCATGGTGTAGGATTAGAAATTCACGAGGAACCTGTGGCCAACCCGAAATCCGATACGGTATTTTCCGAAAATATGATCATTACGGTAGAACCAGGCATATATCTTTCTGGTGAAATCGGATTGAGAATAGAGGATAGTGTTATTGTTAAGGCTAATGGCTGTGAAGTATTAACACATAGTCCAAAAGAGTTAATTGAAATAGGTATTTAGAAGGAGAAGAGTTAGATGATTTCCAGTAATGATTTCCGCCCAGGTGTAACCGTTGAAATCGACGGTAATGTATGGCAAGTAGTTGATTTCCAACACGTTAAACCAGGCAAAGGTGCTGCATTTGTACGTACTAAAATGAAAAACTTGCAAACAGGTTCCGTAGTAGAACGTACATTTAATGCCGGTGAAAAAGTGCCAAAAGCACACGTTGATCGTCGTCGTATGCAATACTTATACGAGTCTGATGGTGCTTATACATTCATGGATAACGAAACTTATGACCAAGTTGAACTTACCCTTGAACAATTAGGCGAAGCTAAAAACTTCCTTCTTGAAATATGGAAGTATCCATCATGTTCTTCCAAGGTATCGTTATCGGTCTTGACTTGCCTGTAGCTGTAGAGCTTCGCGTTGTTGAAACAGATCCTGGTATCCGTGGTGATACTGCTACTGGTGGTAACAAACCAGCAGTATTAGAAACAGGCTACACTGTAAAAGTACCTCTCTTCATTGAAGTAGACGATGTACTTCGTATTGATACACGTACAGGTCAATACATCGAACGTGCCTAAAACTATTTCATTGATATAGTGGGCCAGATCTTTTAAATGTAATATAGTCCCCCATATATCTTTGTTGAGCTGAGCACTTGTCGTCTATGTCATTATATAGGGACAGGTGCTCTTTTTGAAAGAGGCCTATATGACTAAGAAAATAACTGAGTTAGAAACGGGTAAAATTAAAATTGCTGACGATGTATACGCTACTATTGTTAGTATGACCGCATTGGATACAAAAGGGATTCATCATATGAGCTCTACCTTTAATGACGGTGTAAATACATTTTTTGGACGTAAAAACGCCCATGAAGGTGTAAAAATTTCCTTCAATGATGAAGGGGCTCTTTCCGTAACATTGTACGTAAGTATATCCTATGGCTATCGCATACCAGATATTGCCCTTCGTTTACAAGAACGAATTAAAACGGCGCTCGTTAATTATACGGAAATAGATGTTGAAACTATTGATATCGTAGTCCAAGATATTATTTTTGATGATTTTACACCTGATACATCTCAAGGTGAAGAATAATAGGAGGACCTATGAGCCAAGACGATAAATTAAATTATGGTTTAGATACAGCAACTGTTGATATTGCTGATTCGGTGATTATCGATGTTGCTATCAAACCACTTAGCACAATTCCTGGTATTCATTCCTTAAGCCCTCGCTTATATGATGAGATTGTAGATGGTATTACAAATGCATTTGGTCAAAAAAATCTACCTGGTATCAATGTAAAACATAGAAAAGGATTTTTGGAAATCAATATTTATATCCGTGTTTTATATGGCTACAATGTAATAGATATAGCAAAACAATTACAATCTGAAATTAAACAAACCTTAAAGAACACGCTCGATCTTGATAATGTAAAGGTTGATGTACATATTGAAGGAATTGTGAAAGAATAATAGAGGAAACAACATGTCTAAAAAAGAGAAATCGACGTGAAGCACGTCAATATGCATTCCAAGTGCTATACGCTAATGAATTTCACACTTGTAACGATGATGTAATCTTCCCTGAAGGCGAAGTAACTCTATCTATGGATATTGCTTATGCAAATCAAATGATTGACGGTGTATTAGCCCATACAGAAGAAATCGATACAATACTTAATCCATTTTGCACAAAACGTAAATTAGAACTTATGGATAAGGTAGACCGCGCTATTTTACGTCTTGCTATATGGGAGCTCAATTATAATAGTGAAGATGTATCTCCGTCTATCGTAATCAATGAAGCTGTACAATTAGCAAAATCTTTTGGTTCTGATGCATCTTACAAATTAATTAATGCTATTCTAGACGCTTATAACAAGAGTAAATAATGAAACAATACTTTCTAGGAATCGACACAAGCTGCTATACGACGAGCTGTGCCATCATTGATGATGAACTAAATATTGTAGGGGAAGCTCGTAAAATTTTGGACGTCAAATCTGGTATGAAAGGCCTTCAACAGTCTAATATGGTATTTCAACATACAAAGGTACTACCTCGTCTTATAGAAGCGTTAGTTCAAGTTCCGTTATCGGGAATTGGTGTCAGTGCCTTTCCTAGACGGGCTGATGATTCTTATATGCCAGCTTTTCTTGTAGGTCATAGTTTTGGTCGTGCGCTAAGCCATATGATGAAAGTACCAATGTACGAGTTTTCCCATCAAGAAAATCATATATTGGCAGCATTGCGCGACATAGGATCTATCCCAAATCAACCATTCTATGCCTTGCATCTTTCCGGTGGTACAACAGAACTTGTGTTAACAGAATATAAAGGTAAAGGTGTTTTTGAAAGTTCTATCATCGGTGGCTCTAACGATTTGCAAGGTGGACAATTTGTTGATCGCGTCGGTGTTGCGTTGGGCTTACAATTTCCTTGTGGCAAGGAATTAGAACGGCTTGCGTTACAAACGGATACATATGATCCATTACCTTCATCAGTTAAAGATGGATGGATTAGCTTTGCTGGTCCTTGTAGTGCGGCATTACGCAATATAGGAAATGGTGTCCCTCCTGCATCTATAAGTAAGGCACTCTTTAGTTGTATAGGAAACTCCTTAGAAAAAAATTATTGACATATCATCTTGAACATACACCAGTATCAACATTAGTTGCAGTAGGTGGTGTTATGAGTAATTCCATATTACGAAATCGTATTAAAGGTTTCTGCAATAAAAAAATGATGTAAAGGTTTACTTTGCAACTCCTAAGTTTTCCGTCGACAATGCTACTGGTAATGCCTACGGAGCATTATTAGCATCAAAAGAGTAGGTATATCGTGAATATATTAAGTATTACCCAATTAAATAACTTAATAAAACGAACAATAGATAGAGAATATCTCCTTAAAAAAATGTATATGTTAGCGGTACTATTATCAATGCTAAACGTCATAGTAGCGGGCATGTATACTTTACACTCAAAGATGAGGAATCATCTATTGATGTGACGATGTGGTCTAGTACGGTGCAAAGCAAAGGTTTGGCTAATTCTTTTCCAAAAATGGTTTATTAGTAACTATCAAAGCATCTGTTAATTTTTACAATAAAATGGGACGTTTAAATCTTATCGCTACGGATATGCAAGTAGGTTCTAAAAGTCCATTACAGCTTGAATTTGATGCATTACAAAGAGAGTTGGCTGCGTTAGGCTATTTTGATGATGCTCATAAACAACCTATACCAGTTTTATCTAGTTGTATCGGTATTGTTACATCTCCAACTGGTGCTGTTATACACGATATCTTACATATTAGTGAACATAGAAATCCTCTTATGCAATTTAAATTATTTTCTGTCCCTGTACAGGGTTCAACTGCTGGCCCCATTATAGCTAAAGGGATTGAGGCCGCTGATAAAGACCCTGATGTAGACGTAATTATCGTCGGTCGTGGCGGTGGATCAATGGAAGATTTATGGTGCTTTAATGATAGAGTAGTAATTGAGGCTATATATAATTCATCAACACCAATTATATCTGCTGTTGGGCATGAGACCGATTATACATTAGCAGATTATGCTGCTGATATACGTGGCGCTACACCGAGTCACGCTGCAGAAATCGCTGTACTTCCATTAGCTACATTGCAACAGAATTTACAACAAAAATTTGATTATATTCAGTACGTAATGAGTCAAACATTGCAACAAAAACGCATCGAATTAAGTACGATTTTTAATCGCCGTCTTGGATTTCCTGCATTGCAATTGATTCACAAGCAAAACTCCTTATTGCAATCATATAAAGAAAAAATGCAAACACTTACATCACAGCGACTACAGCAGGAAAAACATAAACTTTCATTAATCACACAGGAATTGTCCTTACAAAACCCACTTCATTTAATGGTGAAAGGATACTCCAAGATAGAAAAAGAGGGCAATATTGTAAAATCAGTGCAATATTTAGCAAAAGGTGATTCATTTAGCATTTCATTGAGCGATGGCTCTATACATGCAGTTGTAGAGGAGGTACTACCTAATGGCAGCATCACTGAAAAGTTATGAGAAAAAATATAAAGCTCTTGAAGATATAGTTCGCCAATTAGATGATGGCGAATTATCTATGTCAGAACTATTAAATCAGTATAAAAAGGGATTAATCTTAGTTAAGGAATGTGCAGATATGCTCGATTCTGTGGAAGGCGAAATTCAACAGATTATTGAAGAAGTACGCATTGGAGAATAAAGGCTATGTTAAACATATTTAGAGACTAGCAAACAAACTATTGAACAATGGTTAAATACCATATTAAATTCTCCTATACCAGAATACGAACGCCTATATGAATCTATGAATTATAGTTTATTACAAGGTGGTAAACGAATTCGTCCCATTTTAACAAAGGCTGTACTTGAATCTATGAATATGGATGCCTCCTTATATAAAGAATTCCTTTGTGCTTTGGAGTGTATTCATACGTATTCATTAGTTCATGATGATCTACCGGCTATGGATAATGATGATTATCGACGCGGTAATTTAACTAATCATAAAGTATATGGTGACGGTTTAGCAATTCTTGCTGGTGATGGTTTATTGACCTATGCATTCCAACTTTGTTCTGAAAATAAAACCGCATCAGCAAATCAAAAAATCAAAGCGATTCAATGCTTAGCTACTGCAGCTGGTCCTGAAGGAATGGTGGGCGGTCAAGCATTCGATTTACTTTCTGAGGGAAAACATATACCGCTTGAGGAATTAAAAGTCTTACATGGTGGTAAAACGGGAGCGCTCTTTAATGCGGCAATAGAGTTAGGCCTTATCTTATCTAACGCTGAGAAAGAAAAGTATACAGCCTATATGACCTATGCCAATTGTTTAGGATTGCTATTCCAAATTACAGATGATATTCTCGATGTAACAGGAACTATAGAGGAGCTGGGCAAAACACCTGGTAGTGATATGCGTCAAGACAAATCTACTTATGTTTCCTTATTAGGCCTAGAAGGTGCTCAAAATGAAGCGCATAGGGTCGCCCAAAATGCTCATTCGGCACTATCGACATTAACAGATAATACAGAAATATTAAGTGCTATTATCGATTATTTAATGGAACGTACACATTAATATATAAAGGATGAAGTCAGATGTACCATATTTTTGAAGAAATTTGTCATAATTATATAGCTCAAGCGGCATTTTGGGGCTGGTTTTCCGCGCAAGCCATTAAATTCTTGTGGCAATTAATTCGCTATCGTACATTACGGTTGGAACGACTTGTAGGATCTGGTGGATTTCCTAGTTCTCATACATCCTTTGTTATTTCAACGACAACTGCATTATATTTTAAAAATAATGGTATTACAGATTTATTTGTAGTAGCCCTTGTATTCTCCATCGTTGTTATGTATGACGCATCTGGTGTACGTAGGGAGGCCGGTAGACAAGCTCAAATTTTAAACCAAATTGTAGAGTATTTTAGCAAACGTAATATTCCGGTCATCTTAAAAGGTCGTGAAATCGCCTTGAAAGAATTATTAGGTCATACACCAATCGAAGTATTTGGTGGTTTAATACTAGGCATACTGGTTGCATATATTCAATATTTCTATGTATATAATGGTGTAATATGAGTAATAAAGAACGTTTAGATATTCTTCTTGTAAATCGAGGATTATTTGAAAGCCGCGAAAAGGCAAAAGCTGCTATTATGGCTGGTCAAATTTTTATGGATACTACAAGAATCGATAAAGCGGGTACAAAGGTTCCTGTTGATGCCAATCTTACAGTAAAAGGGAATACCTTACCATATGTAAGTCGCGGTGGCTTAAAATTAGAAAAAGCTATTCAAATATATCCTATCGATTTAACTGATGCAGTTATGGTTGATATTGGTGCTAGTACTGGTGGTTTTACTGATTGCGCTTTGCAAAATGGCGCTTCAAAAGTGTTTGCCATTGATGTAGGATATAATCAACTAGCTTGGAAATTACGCCAAGATGAACGAGTTATCAACATGGAAAAACAAAATATACGCACTGTTACACCTGAGCAACTAGGTGAACTTGTAGATTTTATCTCTATCGATGTGGCCTTTATATCCCTTGATAAAGTATTACCTGTTGCTACAACCTTATTAAAAGATACAGGTTCTCTTGTAGCCCTCATAAAGCCACAATTTGAAGCTGGTAAGGAAAAGGTTGGTAAAGGTGGTATTGTTCGTGATAGATTAGTCCATGAAGAAGTCCTGCAACGTATATTGCAATTTGCTTATGATTGTCGACTTTATTTACATGGTTTAACATTCTCACCAATCAAAGGAACTGAGGGAAATATTGAATTTTTAGGTTATTTTACTAAATCTGAAGATGATGCATTATCAATAACTGATGAATTAATTACAGCAGTTGTCGATGAAGCTCACGCGTTATAGGAGATAGATTTATGCGTATTGGTTTTTTTCCTAACATGGGCAAAAGTACAATAATGGCCGTTTTAAAAATGGCTACACACATCTGTAGAGAAGAACAAATAGAAGTATATTTACCAGATGATCTTGAAAGACCTGATACTTATAAAGTGTTACAAATTCCTAAAGATCATGTGCTTCCTAGACCAGAAATTTTCAAACATATTGACGTGGCTTTTAGTTTTGGTGGTGACGGTACCATCATTCATTTAGCACGACAAATCTTCTCTTACAATATACCTGTATGTGGTATCAATTTAGGGGAGCTAGGCTTCTTAAATCAAATTGAAGTACATCAATTACAAAGCCACATTAAACGCGTTGCGCAAGGTGATTATACTATTGAAAAAAGAGGCCATTTACATGCCTGTATTGATAGAGAAGATGGTTCTAAAGAAGAATTAGTACCAATTATCAATGAAGTTGTAATTACAAGAGCAGAACCTGCTAAAATGGCACGTATTAATTTAGCGGTTAATAATCAACATACTCAAATGTATCCTTCAGATGGTCTTATCATTTCATCTGCTACTGGTTCAACAGGATATAATTTATCTGCTGGTGGTCCCATTATGAAACCTGATAATCGTTCTATTATTATTACACCTGTGGCGCCTCATTTAATTCAAGGTATTTCGATGGTGTTAGAAGAGCATGATACGATTCAAGTCACTATGCCTGAACGAGAACCTAAATTGCACATATGCATAGATGGAACGTTTGATTATTCTTTTACAAACAAAGAGACTCTACATATTTCATCTAACCCTGTATATTGTTTATTTGTTCGCTTCAAAGATCAATGTTTCTTCGGTACATTATTTAAAAAATTGGCATCTCGTAGGGACGAGTTATTATAAGGAGTGTGAACGCATATGATTAACATCAACAATGCAGTTCAATTTCAACATCTCATTTGGGATCATATCATGAAATCCGCCTCTGTTGTAGTGGATGCAACATGTGGCAATGGCCACGATTTACTATATTTAGCACAACGAGCTAAAGCAGAGTGTCATCTCTATGGTATTGATATTCAAGAACAAGCAATCGGTGCTAGTAGGCAATTATTAGCATCTAAGACATTACAATCTGATGTGACGATAACATTCCTACATAATTCTCATGATATTGCGTTACATGAAGCAATTAAAGAAAATTGCATAGATTTAATTATCTTTAATTTAGGGTATTTGCCAGGTGGGGATCACCGAATCATAACGCGTCCAAAACATACCATAGAAGCACTAAAAAACGCCTTTCCTAAATTGGCCAAGGATGGGGTCATAACAATTGTTGCTTATCCTGGTACGCCAGAAGGAATGAATGAGAAGGAAGAATTACAGTTCTTCTTATCAGAATTAGAGCAAAATAAGTTCAATGTATGTCATTGGCATCCTTTAAATCAAGTAAATAATCCACCTGAATTATTGATTATACAAAAACGTTAGCATATACTCCTTACAGTATAGAAAAATTTATAATATTCCTATAATTCTGCTATACTTAAAATGCATAATGACCTATAAAAGACCCATAATTGGGTCTTTTATTTATTTATAGCACAGAAAAATGTATAAATTATAAATTCTGTATAAATAGATGAACCATATATTATGTGCATTTATAAGTAGTAGTTTCGCTTTCTTTTTTTAAAAAAATATAAAAACATTCTCATTATATGCATAAGACGTATGGTATATACGGTATATACCATATATTAATTTTGAATATATGGTATAATAATGTAGAAAAGATACTATTCTCTTTTATGTGCAAGGTTTTAAAAAAGGGAGATCAAAATGAAACGCTATCGCTACAACAAAATTAAGGAAATTGTCCAGTCTAAGGCGATTGAAACACAAGAAGAGTTAGCAGCAGCTTTATTACAAGAAGGCATTGAAGTAACACAGGCTACCGTCTCTCGTGACATTAAAGAATTAATGTTAATTAAAATTCCTACTGGCGATGGACATTATCGGTATGCATTGTCTCCAGAAGAAAATGTGGTTCTTTCACGCAGTCGTATAAATAGACTATTCCAAGATTCATTAATCAAGGTTGATCACAGTCTTAACCAAATCGTGCTACATACGATTCCTGGTTCAGCACAATCTGTAGCATTTTCAATTGACCATGCTAAATGGTCTGAATTGATTGGTACACTAGCAGGGGATGATACAATTTTACTTATTGCCCGCTCTGAAGAAGATGTACCTGCAATTCTCACAAGAATTCAAGATTTAATGAAGGATTAATTATATGTTAACGCAAATGAGCATTCGCAACTTTGCGTTGATTGAGCAAATGAATATTTCATTTAAAGATGGCATAACTATCTTTACCGGCGAAACTGGGGCAGGTAAATCCATATTAATGGATGCTTTCAGTATCCTACTAGGAGAACGCGCTAGTAGCGAGTTTATTCGTCATGGTAAAGATAGTTTTGTTATAGATGGCATATTCGACATTGCTAATCACCAAAGTTTATTAGATGTATTAGAATCAAAAAATATTATAGTAGAAGATGATCAACTTATTTTATCTCGATCCTTTAATACTTCTGGTAAATCGATGATATTGGCTAATGATCAACCAATTCCTTTAAAAGCACTTAAAGAAATTGGTCAGTTATTAGCAGATATACATGGCCAATATAGCAATCAAAAATTATTGAATCCAGATTCGCATCATGAATATCTAGATAGTTATAATGAAGTTGGGCTAAAAGCTTATCAAGAATATAAGGAAGCCTATAAAGAATATAAAGCAGCGAAGCAAGCATTAGATAATTTATCTGAACATATGGCTGAGCGTGCACGTGAGCTTGATATGCTACGCTTTCAGATAGATGAAATAGAAGAAGCGGGTTTACAACCTGGTGAAGACGAAGCCATCGCTGAAGAATTAAACGTCTAGATAGCTTTGACCATATCGATAAGGTACTTGGCTCATGTTATGATGCATTTTACAACGGACGTCATCCTTTATTAGATACGGTGAACGCTATAAAGGTAGAAGTAAATGATCTTGTTAAATATGATGATGAGGTTAAAGAGATTTCGGAACTAGTCAATTCTGCATACTTTCAATTAGAGGAAGCTGCACAATCACTAGATCGATATAGAGATTCCATTAGCTATGATGAAGAACGATATGCGTATTGCCAAGATAGAGATTCTACTATTTATGGTTTAAAGAAGAAATATGGCGATACTGTACAGGACATATTAAATTATGAAGATAAAGCTCAACAACGCTTAGAGGAACTAGAGTCTGAGGTTTGTGAACAAGGTCAGCTGGAGGAGTTGTTAGCGGAAAAAGAAAGTATTGCTAAGAAAGCATTAACTAAGCTTACAACTGTTAGACAAGAAAATGCCATTATAATTGCGAAACAATTACATACTGAATTAGCAGATTTAGGCATGGAAAAAGGGGATATCCGTTTTTATATCGATTCTAGCGAAGACCTTTTACCATTAGGCGCTAAATCTATCGAATTATTGTTTTCAGCTAATAAAGGTGAGCAATTATTACCACTACACAAAGTGGCTTCTGGCGGTGAATTAGCTCGTATAGCATTAGCTTTTAAATCTGTATTCCGTACAGATAATCATAAGACTCTTGTATTTGATGAAATTGATGTCGGTATTAGTGGTGATATTGCATTAAAAGTTGCAGAAAAAATATTGACTTTATCTAAAACAAATCAAGTTTTTTGTATAACACATTTACCTCAAACTGCAAGCATAGCAAACAACATTATCATCTTGCTAAACAGGAACATGAAGGGCGAACAATATCTACATTATCACAATTAAATGATGAAGAACGTCTATCACAAATAGCTTCCATGATGTCTGGAAAAGGAATGTCTAACACGGCTCTGGCAGCTGCAAAAGAACTTATTGACCATTTCCATTGACTAAATACGCATAATTACTTATACTTATTATAATAACTCAATAATAAGGTAGAGGTGCGGGTATAAAGAGTCATCATGAGGAGTCGGCAAACAATGAGTCATGATAAAAGGTGTGCTTGCCGAAGTGGGGTGATTGCCAAGTCATCATGCTGGTTGTCTATTTAATAGGTAGACAACTGTCATCAATATTGATATTGGTGGAGTGCTATCATAGATCTTGTTTAATTAACGATGAATCGTATATATTAAGCCAGTGGATAGCTTTCCACTGGCTTTTTTGGAGGTAAATATGATTCGAGTAATGGTAAACGGTGCAGGCGGCAAAATGGGTCGCGAAGTCGTAAAAGCAGTACATGCAGATTCTGAATTAACATTAGTAGGGGGAATCGATCCAACTAAGGACGGACAAGACATTGGTACTGTAGCAGGTATTGAGCCACTACAAATTACAATGGCTCCATCCGTAGACGATGTACTCGGAAATAATAAGCCTGATGTTATTGTAGATTTTACAAACCCTGCAGTTATTTTTGAAAATGCAAAAAAAATCCTTTCTGCTGGAGTTCATCTAGTGATTGGCACCACAGGTTTGACAGAAGAACAACGTAATGAATTACATGAAATTGGTCTAAAGAATCAAGCTAACTGTTTAGTAGCACCAAACTTTTCTTTAGGCGCTGTAATGATGATGAAAGTAGCCGCTGATTTGGCACCATATTTCCCAGATGTGGAAATCATCGAGTTACATCACAATCATAAATATGATGCACCATCAGGAACATCCATTTTGACTGCAAAACTCATTAATGATGCTAAACAAGCTGCTAATGTGACAAGTTCTGAAGACTTGACACGTGAAAGCTTACCTGGTGCACGCGGTGCAAAGGTAGACGATATTACTATTCATAGTGTACGATTACCAGGTTACGTAGCTCATCAAGAGGTATTATTTGGTGGTCATGATGAAACATTGACTATTCGACACGATAGCTTAAGCCGTTTATCCTTTATGCCTGGCGTTGTACTAGCATGTAAGAAAATTACCTCTAAACCAGGCTTAACATATGGCTTAGAACATTATTTATAATTTTCATTAAATAGATTATTTTAGGAGACGAGAGATGAAAAAACCTAATGTAGCAATCCTTGGTGCCACTGGTGCAGTAGGGGCAGAATTTATTACACTTATTGAAGAGCGTAATTTCCCTTATGAAAATTTAAAATTATTAGCATCTTCCCGTTCTGCAGGCGTAGAACTGACTGTAAATGGCAAAACTTATATTGTAGAAGAAGCTAAACCAGAATCTTTTGACAATATTGATATTGCATTATTTGCAGGTGGGTCTATTTCTAAAACATTAGGTCCTGAAGCGGCAAAACGCGGTGCTATCGTTATCGATAATTCTAGTGCATTCCGTATGGATCCAGAGGTTCCACTTGTTGTACCAGAGGTTAACCCAGATGATATCTTAACGCATAAGGGTATCATTGCTAACCCAAACTGCTCTACAATCATCATGTGCTTAGGCTTAAAACCACTTCATGATTTGTCTCCCATTAAACGCATTGTCGTATCTACATACCAAGCAGTATCTGGTGCCGGTAAAGAAGGTATTGAAGAGCTAGAAAGACAAGTACAAGAATTCACTGAAGGTAAAGAAATGACAGCTAATTTGTTACCTACTGGTTCTGCGCCAAAACACTATCCAGTAGCTTTCAATTTATTACCTCAAATTGATGTATTCTTGGAAAACGATTATACTAAAGAAGAGATGAAGATGGTTTACGAAACACAGAAAATCCTTCACGATGATACTATTCAAGTAGTACCAACAACCGTTCGGGTTCCTGTATATCGTTCTCATTCTGAATCCGTATTAGTTGAAACAGAAGCACCAGTATCTGTAGAGGATTTCCGTAAAGCCTGTACAGCATTCCCAGGGTTACAAGTAAAAGATAATCCTGCTGAGCAAGAATATCCAATGCCATTGTATACATCTAATCAAAACGATTGTGAAATCGGTCGTATTCGTAAAGATTTATACAATGATAAAGGTATGAATTTCTGGATTGTAGGGGACCAAATCCGCAAAGGTGCTGCATTAAATGCATTACAAATTGCAGAATATTTAGTAGAAAAACAAGCATTTTAATATCCATCAAGGGGGAGATTACTATGAAAACCTTTGGTCGTGTATTAACGGCAATGATTACATCATTTAATGAAGATGGATCCGTAAATATTGACAATACATTAACCATAGCACATCATCTTTTAGAAAATGGGTCTAATGGTTTAGTCGTTTGTGGAACAACAGGTGAAAATCCTACTATATCCCGTGAAGAAAAAGCAGCGCTTTTTAAAGCGGTAGCAAAAGAATGTAGTCATAAAGGAACTATTATTGCCAATGTAGGCTCTAATGATACAAAGCATCTGTTGATTTTGTAAAAGAAGTTTCAGAAATTCCTGGTATTAATGGATTCCTAGTAGTGGTACCTTATTATAATAAACCAAATCAACAAGGACAATATTTGCATTTTAAAGCTATTGCAGAAGCAACTACTTTACCAATCATGATATACAATGTGCCAGGTCGTGTCGGTACTGGTATATTACCAGCTACAGTAGCGCGACTTCACAAAGAATATCCTCATATATGTGCTATAAAAGAAGCTAGTGGTAATGTACTAATAGCTTCTGAAATCAAACGTTTAATGCCTGATGATGATTTTATGGTATATAGTGGTGATGATGGACTTACATTACCAATGCTAGCCGTTGGTGGTTGTGGTGTTGTATCTGTTGTTGGACATGTAGCTGGCAAAGATATGAACGCTATGATTGCAGCCTATGAAGACGGTAATACAAAAGAAGCGTTACGCTTACATCAAAAAATAGGCGATATTATCAAAGCCATGTTCGTTACAACCAATCCCATCCCTATAAAATATGCTGTTCGTAAGCTGGGATTACCATCTGGTGCATTCAATCTTCCAATGTGTGAACCATCTCCAGAAGAGGCAGCATGCATAGATAAAGCATTAACTGAATATCTAAAATAAGAGATAAGAGTATAGAAAACCAGTAACTACATTTGTGGCTACTGGTTTTACTTTATAATAAGCATATTATAAATATTATCTTTGATGATTATAAATATATTTTTGTGTGTCAGATTTTATTATGATATAATCTCACATGGAGATAGTATTTTTAACTATACTCTAGTCTACTGTTAATTCATGATAAACATATAAATTGTGAAAGTTCGAATCGACCATTAGGCGGTTACATTTAATACACAAGGAGTTTAACATGGAACTAACAATGTTAAAAGGTAAAATTCACAGAGCTACTGTGACTCAAGCAGAACTTGATTATGTTGGGAGCATTACAATTGATACTGATCTTTTGAATGCATCTGGAATACGTGAATATGAACAAGTTCAAATTGTAAACATTAATAATGGTGCACGTTTTTCCACATATACAATTGCTGGAGAATCTGGTAGTGGTGTAATCTGTTTAAACGGTGCTGCAGCAAGACATGTACAGGTAAAAGATAAGATTATTATCATGTGCTATGCTCAGCTTAATGAAAATGAGGTAGATACCCATAAGCCTCTCGTTGTATTTGTAGATAATAATAATAAGATAAGTCATATAAAAAACTATGAAAAACATGGTTTATTAGTCGATCAAGACTAACTGTTTTAGATCGAATTACAGTAGACTGTATAGGACTATCTTTGTATTTACAATTTACAAGTAACGGAGGAATTCTTATGGAAATTATAACTACAATAGAAAAAGTACGAAATACAATAAACACTTGGAGAAAACAAGGGTATTCAATTGGATTTGTGCCTACTATGGGATACTTACATGATGGTCATGCTGCATTAATTGATGAAGCAAGAAAAAATAATGACAAGGTTGTTGTATCTATATTTGTTAATCCTACTCAGTTTGGAGAAAACGAAGATCTAAGCTCCTATCCAAGAGATTTAAATCGAGATAAACACTATGTGAATCACATGGGGTTGACCTCATATTTACACCTAGCCCAGATGAGATGTATTGCAATAGAAAAGCCTTTGTAAATATTATCGATTTATCTGATACATTGTGTGGCGTTCGTAGACCAATTCACTTTAAAGGTGTTTGTACTGTTGTAGCAAAATTCTTTAATATTATTCAACCTAATAATGCTTATTTTGGTGAAAAGGATGCACAACAATTAGCCATTATACGTAAAATGGTTTTCGATTTAAACTTCCCAGTAAATATAATTGGAGTGCCTATCGTTCGTGAATCAGATGGTCTAGCAAAATCTTCTCGTAATACATATTTATCTAGTGAAGAACGAAAAGCTGCCACAATATTGTATAAAGCTATTCAAGAGGGAAAACAAGCTATTAAATGCGGGGTTTCTGCAGATACTATTATTAATACTATGACAAATATTGTTGATACAGAACCATTAGCAAAAATAGATTATATCTCAGTTGTCGATGCTAATACAATGCAACCTGTTCAAGAGATTACATCTCCAGTATTGGTCGCTATGGCTGTATACATTGGATCTACACGACTTATTGATAACTTCTCGTTCGATACAAAATAGGGAGGGAAGTTATGAATTATTTCCAAACACTAACGCATATAATCTCCAAGTACTTAATGGTCCTAATCATCGGTTTTTCGTGTCTAGCTTATATGGTGCCTAATTACTTCACATGGGCCATAGCTTATACACCATTTACTAGGCATTGCTATGTTTGGTATGGGGCTTACAATTAAGTTTGAAAGCCTATGTAATATTCTTAAATACCCAAAAGATATTTGTATCGGCGTACTGGCACAATATACGATTATGCCTTTATTAGCATGGGGAATTTGTCATGTATTTACTTTACCTCCTGATATTGCCATCGGTGTTATATTAGTCGGCTGTTGTCCTGGTGGCACAGCTAGTAATGTTATTACATACATTGCTAAAGGGGATGTACCTCTATCAGTAGGGATGACAATTATGTCGACATTAATAGCCCCTATCGTAACACCATTATTAATCTTATATATTGGTGGTGCCTGGGTAGATATAGCATTGCTTCCAATGATGATAACAATGGTGAAAGTAATCATTGTACCAATCTTATTAGGTGGTGTCATTCAATATGTTTGTAAATCACAAATCAATACACTAACCAGTATAAGTCCTATATTTTCAATGATTGCTATTATATTATTAATAGCAGCCATTATTGCAGTTAATAGGGACAAGCTATTAGTTTCTGGTTTACTAACTCTTATTGTAGTTGGTATTCATAATATTCTAGGCTTACTTTTAGGTTTAAGCGTAGGTAAAGTGCTTAAATTAAAATACGATAAAACTACTGCATTAGCGATAGAGGTGGGAATGCAAAATAGTGGACTAGCTGTAACATTGGCAGCCACTAACTTTGCACTAAATCCACTAGCAACTCTTGTAGGAGCTATATTCAGTGTATGGCACAATATATCAGGTGCTATATTTGCTAGTTTACGAAGATAAAAATATCGGTATAACAAAAAGACGGCAACGTAAGTTGCCGTCTTTTTGTTATATTCTATCTCTTACAAGACCAATCACAAGGCCTTCAATATGACAATCATCTACAATAATTGGATCAAAATCATCATTTTCAGGTTGTAAACGAATATGTCCATTTTCCTTATAAAAACGCTTAACAGTAGCTTCATCGTCGATACGAGCCACCACAATATCACCATTATTAGCCGTATTTTGATGACGTACTATAAGCATATCACCTTCATACATACCAATATTCATCATGGATTCGCCTTGTACACGGAGCATAAAACAATCTGAATCACCTGTAAGCTGAACCGGTAAAGTCAATGTAGCCTCCAAGTTCTCAACAGCGGTAATAGGAGTACCTGCTTGTACGGTACCGATGAGGGGAACTTGTTTTAAACCAGCACCAAGAAATTCAAAATTATCAGAGCTAGTTGTTTCATTATTGTTCTTAGATACAGAAATAGTAGGCTTATTATCATCTAAAATTGTAATAGCACGGTTTTTATTCGGATCACGTTTAATATATCCAAACTTTTCTAATGTATTTAAGTGGGATTGTACAGTAGATGTAGAGCTAAGACCTACATAAGCACAAATTTCACGAACAGTAGGGCAACGGTATTCATTATGTAATGAATCACGAATAAACTCTAATATACGACGTTGTTTCGTATTAATATCAGTAGCTGGGCGTCTCACAAGAACCTCCGATAATGTACCAAAAAAAGGATATATAAAAGTATATACTATAATTATTTGCTTTATAAGCTTATTATATAGGTATTTTAATACTTTTGCAAACATTTGTTCTAAACACTTGACCGAACATCTGTTTGTGTGCTATTATTTCATTGTAAACAAACAAACGTTCTGAATTTTATGTTCGATATATAAAAGAGGTAATGTATTATGAAACACATTATGATTATGTTAAGCATCTGTTTTGCAATGGTAATTGGTTATCAACAAACAACACCAGCGATGGAATCTCATACAATTCAAGAGGTAACAGTTCAAGAAGGTGATACTTTATGGGACATTGCTGCTCGTTCAACTGGATCTAGTGTAGATATTCGTGAAGTCGTATTTGAAGTTAAAGAATTAAATAATATTTCAAATTCCGGCGCATTGATACCTGGAACAAAACTTAAAGTTCCAGTATATAAATCTGATAGTCCTACACGAGCTATGGACTATATGGCTCAAAATTAAATATATATGAAAAAGGCTAGTATTGATTATATCCTATGAAGGAATAATCAATACTAGCTTTTTCCATTTTATAAATCTATCTAAATCGTTTTTCAAAAATAGTAGAAATAGGATTATCTACAAATTTATTGGCTTCATTAATATAACGCCTCACCATATTAACACTATGATGTCGCGTCTGACGCATGATATTACGTTCCTCGACGCCATAAGCGGCTGCAGTCGTAGCAAAGCCATGCCTTAAACTATGAGCACCATACATGGCAGGATCGAGTCCGATAAGTGATATATATTTTTTTACGATTTCTGCAATAGACTTATCAGAAATTGCCGTTTTTCGTAATGACATTGATTTAGTAAAGCCTCGAAATACAGGTCCAGATGTAATGCCACTGGCAGTTAACCATTTTTTTAAAGCTCGTACGGCATCTAGTGGAGAACCTTGTAGACTTGGAATCGCTACAATGGCACCTTGACCTTCTTGGTCAGCTTTAGATGAAGCGACAAATATCTCAAGGCCTTGTGGAGAAAACTTTAAGTTCTCTACAGTTAAGGCTGCAATTTCACTGCGTCTAAAAGCACCCATAAATCCAATGAGTAAAATTGCTTTATCTCGTAATTTCTGTATCTTTGGAATATCACTACCATCGATACACTCTAAAATATCTTCAATATCCTCTAGCAAGATAGGCGTCTTTCCTTGTTGAAAGGTTCCTTTTAGACGACGTATCCCTCGCAAAGCTTGTTTTACAAGAGGAGACATACATGGATTTTCTCTAGCCCCAGAAGCATTGTAGTTTTCTGATATGGCACTAATGCGACGAGCAATCGTATTAGCCTTTGCATAATCTGCTAAGTCATTAATATAATTGACGATTGTTTCTGGTGTTGCTGGAAAATAGGATGCCTTTTGATAATTACACCAATCAACGAAGTCATCCCAATCTGACTCATAGGCATTTACCGTATTCTCAGCCTTTGAAAGTAAAATGCTTTGTTTTGCTTTCATCGATAATTTTGTACTATTCATTAACGCATCATTATGACGCAAATAGAAATGTTTTTTCTCTTCATTAGACTGTGACATATATATTCCTTTTACTAACACTATGCTATTATTGTATCACATAGAAACATGGAATTATGCTATAATTAGATGATTTTGAACCAAATTTCTCGAATTTTATTTGAAAGATATAATGATGAACTTAAAACAATTATTATGTAGTGTATTAATCGGTTCTTGTCTATTTACTAGTGGTTGCAGCTTAATTCCTATGGATGGCACAATTACATATGGTCTATATTATGAGGATCAAGATATCTCAGGATATTCTAGAGATGCTGTTAGCTCCTTAATTCATACAGAGGCTAGTAATAATAAAACAATTACGATAACAATACCAAATCAAGGTACGCGACAAGTAAAAGTAAAAGATTTAGGAATTACGCTTGATACAGCTAGTACGGAATCTAATATTTTTACCTATGGTTATGAAGATGATTTAAAAATGCTCATCATGCATAGGATTACTGCTTTTATCTATAAAGTACATATAAACCCTGTATATAAACTTGACGAAGTAACAGCAAAAGCATATTTTACAGAATTAGCAAAACAAATCGATGTATCAGGTCATGATGCGTTATTAACGGTTGAAAATGGCCAAGTCAAGATGACACCTTCAAAAGAAGGAAAACGCGTTGATATTGATGAGACAATTAAACAATTAAAAGCTCAACTAGAAGAAAATAATTTTAACAATATTTCTATAGAATTTACATCTAAAGATACAGTTCGTGTTACAAACGATGATGTAAAACCATTAACAGCCGTTCTAGGTAGTTATACTACAAATTTTGATACGTCTAACACCAATAGAACTCATAATATTGAGCTAGCATCAACCAAAATTAGTGGTACATTAGTCAAATCAGGCGAGGTCTTTTCCTTTAATGATGTTGTCGGTGAACGTACGGCAGAAGCTGGCTATGATGATGCACCGGTTATTATTGATGGAAAATTAGTACCAGGTATTGGTGGCGGAATTTGCCAAGTTAGCTCTACATTATTTAACACTGCATTACTATCTGGTATGAACATCATTGAGCGGACACCTCATTTTGAACCTGTTAGCTATATTCCTGCAGGACGTGATGCAACCGTTGCATACGGATATTTGGACTTTCAATTTAAAAACCCATATGCTCATAATATCTATGTATTAAGTGTTATGAATAACGGACAACTAACAATATATATCATAGGTGTACCAGAAGACGTACCGAAGTCTGTTTCCATCAGTGTTGGCGATCGTACGGATATTCCAAATCAAACGATTACCAAAATAGATCCTTCTGCCAAAGAGGATAGTACAGAAGAAGGTCATATTGGATTTAGAATTAATACATATCGTACAATAACATATGGTAATTGGGTCACTACAACAGATGTATTTGAGTCTACATATGATCCAGTAGATACGATTATTACTAAGAAAACTGCAGCACCAGAACCTGCAAAAAAAGACTTACCAAAGAGTAAACAAAAAGATAAATATTAACATTCTATTAAATATGGCCTAATCTATTGACCGATTGCATAGATTAGGCTATTATTTTAACTTGTAGTAAGGTGTTTATACCTGAAAACGCTAAAATTACACATTTTATTCTCAATAATTATCAATTAAAATTATAAGTTGAGGTTCACTATGGATACAATTTTACAATTTGACCATACGGTCATATTTTATATACAACAACATTTTATCAGTTCTTATTTAACACCAATCATGTACTGGTTATCCAAAATAACAAGTGCAGGTGCTTTATGGATCTTAATTTCTATTATATTAATGATTCAAAAGAAATATCGCGTTATTGGACTTGGAATGTTCATTTCCTTAGTCTTAGTATTTATCATAGGCGACCAAGGGTTAAAACCTCATGTAGCGCGTTTAAGACCATTTGTAGATTTTCCTGAAGTACCATTAGTAGCACCGCCACCAGCAGCAACGACATATTCATTTCCATCAGGCCATAGCTTTGGATCATTTGCGGCTGCAACAGCATTATACTTAGGATTAAGTAATATATGTCCAACAAAGAGATTCTGGGGCATTATAGCGTTGATTGGTGCATGTGTAGTAGCATTTGCACGAGTATACTTATTTGTACATTATCCAACAGATGTATTAACTGGATTAGTATTAGGTATTATCGTAGGTTGCATTGCATGGAAAATCGCAAAAGCGTTATGGTCTTGGTGGACAGGTCGTAAAAACGAAGTAGAATATGAACCATATACATTTAAACGTAAAAACTAATAACCTTGAAAATATTGATTGGGCCTAGCTTAGGCCCAATTTTTATATCTTAAATTACTTCCGATAAATTATCGTTATCGGAAGTAATTACAAAAAAAAAAAACTAGCCTATATTTCTATAAGCTAATTTACTCTTTTATAATATATCAATCATCATGTTCTGATAAGTATTTCATATAATTATTAAATATCGGCTCATCAATGGTAACTTTATCAAACTCAGGATTAACTAAAATTTTACCATACCTATTCATAAGACCATATGTTTTACCAGATTGAACTACGTATAAATCATTATAATACGCCGTAATATCATCAATTGTTTCTGGCAGTATAAATATTATATGACCATCATTAGAATCAATTACATATTTTTTATTTCCCAATGTGGCCACAGTAAATTTATCAATCATATAAATAGGTTTTGATGTATCAATCGTATCATAAGCCTTATCAACTAACATTCCATTTTCTGCATTAAAAATATATGCTTTTTCAGCTGTTCTTAACACAAAACTACGATCACTTAATCTTTCAAAGGATTTGAATTTAAATGGTATTACTACTTTGTCTACAAGATTTATAATACCATATTTCTTATGTTCATCAGCCGCAACAAAATACTTAAAATCATCTCCTAAAGATTCTATATAACTGTATTTAGGGTTAATAAAGATATCACCGTCTAATAGCCTAATACCATATAAGGTTTTACCCTTTTTATCAACTATAGAAAATGGTATGAATTGAGTAGATGGTTCTCGACTATATCTAATTCCATTATAACCATTTCCATATCCACTACCATCTCCCTCCGTGAGTTCATAATTATATTTATTTATAGTATGAGTCGCAGTATCTTCGTCTATTTCTATACCATCATTGGTTACATATTTAATATATCCATCTGCTGTCTCTATTTTTAGCAGTGCAACCTGTCCAGATCCATTATAATATTTATTTACATTTTCCCATGTGCTTGTAATAGGATTATTTATAACTAATGAACCTGTACTTATATTGTAAAGATACCAAAACTCACCCTTTTTACCATATATTAAATTATCCGAACAATAATAATAGGCACTAACAACGTCATTTATAGCATATGTACCATCAGACTTGACTAGCTTAAACCCATCCTTTGTCAAAGCCTGTGCATACTCATAAGAAAACTCATAATCATATCCTGCTGGTAAATAGACCATCGAATTTAAATTTATATAGCGCTTTTGATTATTATCATAAAATGAAGCGTATGCATATCTCTTTCCAAAATCACCAATGTAATTTACATGTAAATCTTTATAAGGACCTAAAATCCACTTACCTGTTTCATCAACAATAGTATTTCCTGCTGGTGATTCTAACGTAATATAGTTTTTTGCATCAGCCGTATTGCCCAATGCAAGAAGTATTGCTAAGGCAAGAAAAATTCTCTTCATGAATCTCTCCTTTCGTACAACACAATAATAATTATTATTATTTTACCATAATTTTCAATATATATATTGAAATATGTCGAATTAAGTTGTAAAATAATCATATAAGTTATCTAAATTACTCATATTAACTCTCAAGGGAGGTCAATTATATGTGCTGGTGTGATATTGTAAGTAAAGCTAAAATTGGCAGTTTAAAAAATCTCGGAAATGGTATGGAACATTCCCTCCGCTTTTTGGTTGAGGTTATTCTAGGTCTTAGCATTTTACGAGTTATTATTAATTGGATATTCGGAATCTAATAATTACACATAGGATTATATTATTAAAGGCGCCTAGCATTGCTAAGCGCCTTATTTATATCCCTATTTAGTTATTGTATGATACTGTTTAGAATTTTCTACTCCTCAGGCTCATCACTGCAGCTGATAAATTCTATTATAATTTGACATATATCGCCCTCTTCATCAAAGGCCCAATATACAGGATATAATCCATCGCCAAAACCAGATTGTACCATAGGTACATATAGATTAGTATCAGGTATATTAAAATTAATCCAGTCCCCACCAGATCGTTGGAATTTAGGATTTGCTAACGCATTTAGTTTAAATAATTCATCAAAATAATCGTCATAGATATTACCATCAGGATTATTTTCATACCACTGGTGGTCAAATTCTTTATATGCATCTACCGTTACTTTATCAACTATGGTTGCCAATCCAGCATCGACAGGAAAGCCGATATAGCTTTCACCATCATCTAATTCACTAAGATCTTCATGGCCTTTAAGAGCCAATTCATATTGAACAGGTTTTGTATCTTTAAAAACCACTCTTGTTAGGACATATCTATAATAATCTGTATCAAGTTCAGCCACTTTTGTTTCTATTGGATATGTGCCTGGCTCAACAGTTCTAATATAGCTCTTATTATCTACTGCAGCTAAATGTGTTAATGGATCACATACTACGATATGACCTGTAGGAAAGACAACATGCCCCATTGGTAAAGTGTATAGCTTTTTACCAAATAATTCATCTAAATTGAATATAGCATCGTAATCGGTAGTTGCCTTTAATTTACCTTCGCTGCCTAAACGATTAAATGTATCTATCCATTCTTTTGATATATGACTTGTATTCATTACGTTCTCCTATCTGTGGGATTCTGCTTCGTGTTTATTACGCACATATTGTTGTTCTAATGCTTCATAGGCCGCCGTCTTTTGAATGATTTGTTTAACTACCGTATCTAAATCAGATCCATCAGTATAATCCGCCGGTGCATAATAACGAATGCGATGGTGTTGCATCATCTTATACACCTTTTCCTTATTTTTGATATCTGGATCATATACACCAATAGAATGACCACCATTTATATTCACTAGGCTCATGCAAGGAATATCTGTATCACTATCTCCAATATATATCATATTACGGAATGGTACCCTTTGTTCTTCAGGTCGTCTGTAATCGTTTACACCGGCATCATTTATATCTAATACGCCCTTTTGTATGCGGAACAAAAAAACTGTGTTTTATTTGTATAATTTATAGCTTGTGCAGGCCATACGGCAACACCTTTATCGTCAAATATGAACGCGCTAGCATAGATTTTTTTGAAAGCCCCATTTTTCGCCATTTCCGTACCTTCTATCATTTCTTTCAATCCAGAGGAAATGATGTAATGTTCAATTTGTACACCTTGTTTTTAGACCATACTGGCGAATGCGTTCAAACCAAGTATTCACACCATTATATAAGGTAACCTTGCTACCATACTCAGTCAGTACCTCTTTAGTAAGAAATTGTTTACCATAAGATTTTTGTGGCCATCATGTACATATAGGCTAGGGTTATTATCCATATCATGATCTTTGGCAAGCGTATTGGATTCTCGCCAGAACTCATTAACATCTACATTAAGAGACTGAATAAAACCCTGTGCCTGCATATCATCCGGTGACAAGGTCTTATCAAAATCATAGCATATGGCTAAAACGGGTAAATTAGATTCTGAGGTAGATTCTTTTTTATAGGTAATCATAAGACACCTCCTTTTAATAAATAAAATACATTTCTCTACTTATATACATTCCAAAAAAGCTTCGTTGACAAGCAAATTTGATACAAAATCTACAATAATATTTTTACCCCTGAAATTATGGGTCAAAAAGGCTGTTTTGGATGGGAATATTATATTTAGATGCGCTGCTAATTTTTATAGTATCATTAGGATTTATATGTCCAATCAATAATGAGGATTGAGGATCATGGTTATTTCTGTTGATGCGTACAGCATGCTGATTTGTATTAGCATAACAATAACGGCAAAAATGACTGCATGTATCATAAGCCCCTATATCGCCATGTAAATAACAATTGCATTCAGGTCGTGCTGGTTTTTTCTTGGGTACCTTTAATTTTACATTCCATGCCCGTTCATAGCAATCTATAGTGAGACATCCGCTCGTATCTGCACCAATAGATTTAAAAGTATCTCCTTCACCACATGTTTTTAAGGTCATTCCAAATTGATTCGTAATATTCACCAAAGTCTTCATCAGACGTATTTGTACATCCTTAGATGGTCGTTTTCCTTCAGGAAAGTTACGTAATACCTTATCGTATATATCTAGATAACTTGCTACAACTGTATCTGTATATCCGGATAAGGATTTTGCCAATTTATAAAAGCTTTCATAATGAAAATCTACAGAATAGTTGTGATTAACAATGATTGGATCGTAACGCCATACCACAGATTGAGGATTTAGGTTATTACTGATAAATTTGAACCCTTCTATAATGCGTTCATAAGCAGGCACATAAGGTTCAATGTCCGTACCATAAGGTGTGATCGTCATATGCCAATATTGACGATACTCTGCAATTTGAGGTAAATATTGTATAAATGGCAGAGGATTCTTCGTACAAAAGGCTATCCCATCAACAGTATTATGATTAATCATATACCGTGTAATTAGATTGGGATTATAAGGGTTACGTACATCTACAAAACCTTCATTTATACGATTAATTAGCCATTGACCATAAAAGGCAGGTATGTCTGTACGTTGTCCAGTTTGTAAAATCATGATAAATCCTTTTCTTTGTATAATTCTATTATATTATATCTAAAACTGCCAATTTGTTAAACATTTCACAGGAATACCACTATAGGTATGATACTATAAGTACAGTAAAATATAAGGAGTTACTATGAACGATACATTTAATCATATCATTTATCCTAAGGAGGATGAGAAAACATTTATTACATCCTATTGGTCAGATCGAGCTCACGATTTTGGAGCCTTACGAGCTAAGAATTAGAGAGCACTAAACTTAAATTATGGAGAGATGAACTAACGAGTCATATCATTGATTCTGATCGCTCTTTAAGAATTTTAGACATCGGATGTGGTGCGGGCTTCTTTAGTACTATTCTCTCTCAACTTGGCCATACTGTACATGGTATCGATATTACGCCTAATATGATTGATGAGGCAAATCAACTGGCAGACGCCCTTAATTGTGATGCTACATTCTCCGTTATGGATGCAGAAAATCTCAGCTTTGATGCTAATACCTTTGATATCGTTGTAGCACGCAATGTAACCTGGAATTTACCTCATCCAGATAAGGCCTATGCTGAATGGTTACGCGTCATCCGTCCAGGCGGATTAATCCTCAACTATGATGCGGAACACGCTCGCAATCACCATGAGTTGCCTAAATCTGTTCACCATGCCCATGAATATGTAAGCGATGATTTAAAAGAACGATGCCATACTATTTATCATATGCTTAAAATTTCATCCTTTACACGCCCTCAATGGGATAAAGAACTACTCACAAAATTAGGTGCTAGCTCTGTTACCATTGATACCACCGTAGGCCCTCGTATTTACAGCGAAGAAGATGAATTTTATATCCCTGTACCAATGTTCTTGGTGAAAGTAATAAAATAGCATTCATAGTAAAATATTATAAAATAAACCCACTCCCTATGATATATTCCTTTATTAAAAATCTAATAAAGGAATATATCATAATATGAGTGGGTTTTCTTTTATTTATTATTACAAACCTAACTAGTACTACACTTGACAACAAAAAGCTAATCTATTACCAATATAGTTATTTACTTATATAGTTTTTTACTAATACAGTTTTTACTAATATACTAGTTACTGAAATACTCTTGAGCCTTAGTGATTTCTGCGCGAAGTTTCTTCATCAATAGTAAGCAATTCTTTGTCTTTCATAAGAACTTTGCCACCTACAATTGTAGTATTTACATCAGAACTATTAGCTGAATATACAAGTGCAGCTATATCGTTATAACGAGGCATCCAATGCATACCAGATACATCATATAATACGATATCTGCTCTTTGGCCTACCGCAATTTTACCTAAGTCCTTATATCCAAGCGCTTTTGCGCCTTCTACAGTACCCATATCCCATGCAGCTTGTGCAGGAATCGCCTTAGGATTGTATAGTCGAGCCTTGTGTAGTGTAGCAGCCAAACGTACTTCTTCAAGCATATCTGCATTATTGTTTGATGCGGAACCATCAGTACCTAGACCTACGGTGATACCTTTAGCTATCATTTCAGGAACAGGCGCAATACCACTGGCTAACTTTAAATTAGATTGTGGATTATGAGCTACGGCTACATGATTTTCAGCCATAATTGCCATATCTTCTTCTGTAACATGCACACAGTGTGCAGCCAAGGTAGTATTCCAGAACAAACCTAAATCATGCATATGAGCAATTGGTGTTTTACCTGTTGCTTTAATAACATTCTCCACTTCCCCTTTAGTTTCGGACAAGTGCATATGAATACCGCAATTTAGTTCATGAGATAAAGCAATCACCTTTTCCATATATGCATCTGGACATGTATAAGGTGCATGTGGTCCTAAAAGGACTTTGATACGATCGTTATCAAATCCATTATAAGTACGGAACAAATCTGCATTTTCCACAAGAGCTTGATCAGCTGTAGGAGATACACCGGCAAGGCCACGAGATAATACGGCACGAATACCAGTTTCTTTCACTACGTCAGCAGTTGTATCCATAAAGAAATACATATCACTAAATGTAGTCGTACCAGAACGTAGCATTTCGGCAATGCCTAGCTGTGTGCCCCATTTAATAAGGTCATCATTTAGTTTAGCCTCTGTCGGCCAAATTGCAGTTTCCAGCCAGTCCATAAGCTCTAAATCATCTGCATAATTACGGAACAAGCCCATCGCAATATGAGTGTGTGTATTTACAAGACCAGGGGCGGCTAGTTGACCTTTTCCATCTAGCGTTTCCTTAGCTTGTACAGTTTTTGCTTCTTCTGCAGTTAGAATGGACGTAATGTACCCATTTTCAATCTCAATAGCATGATTTGTTAATGTTCCTTTATCAGTAAGAACATCTACATTGGTAATTAATAAATCAGACATTATGCCTCCTTGCATAGGTATAACCGAATCCTACTGGACTCGGCTAAACACTTAGTATTCAAGATTATATTAGTTTACCTTAGTTAAGTAATCGATTTGATCTTGTGTTAATGCATCAAGATCATACCCCATGGAGTTTAATTTAAGCTTTGCAATCTCTGCATCTAATTCTTGAGGTAATACGAATACCTTTGGCTCCATATTTTTACCATTATGTAAAATATGTTCCGCAGCCAATGCTTGCATAGCAAAGGACAAGTCCATAATTTCAGCAGGATGACCATCGCCTGCTGCTAAGTTTACAAGGCGTCCTTCAGCCAATACATACAATTTACGGCCATCAGCCATTGTATAACCTTCAATATTTTGACGCACACGCTCATGGCTTACTGCTAAGTTTTCTAAATCCTGTACGTTAACTTCACAATCGAAATGACCTGCATTACAAAGGACAGCTTTATCTTTCATTACTTCGTAATGTTCTTTCACGATAACATCTTTACAACCTGTTACTGTACAGAAAATATCACCAATTTTAGCAGCCTCTACCATTGGTAATACTTTGAAACCATCAAATACAGCTTCGATAGCTTTAATAGGATCCACCTCTGTTACATATACATGTGCACCAAGGCCTTTTGCACGCATAGCAACGCCTTTACCACACCAACCATAACCAGCAACTACGACATTTTTACCTGTGACAGTAAGATTTGTAGTACGCATGATGCCATCCCATACAGATTGACCAGTGCCATAGCGATTATCAAACAAGTATTTACAGTTGGAATCATTAACAGCAATCATAGGGAATGTCAATTGATTTGCATGTTCTAATGCATAAAGTCGATGTACACCTGTTGTGGTTTCTTCGCTACCACCTAATAAACGTTCTTTAGCATCTTGTCGTGTAGTGTGTAGTAAGTTTACAAGGTCCCCTCCATCATCAATGATGATATGAGGTTTATGATCTAATGCTTTATGGAGGAACATAAAGTATTCTTCATCTGTACAATCATACCATGCATATACAGTAATACCCATATCTACTAAGCCAGCCGCCACATCATCTTGTGTGGAAAGCGGATTAGAACCTGTAACGATAACATCGGCACCGCCTCGTTGTAATACAGTTGCTAGATAGGCTGTTTTTGCTTCTAAGTGAACAGATACAACGATGGTTTGACCTTTGAAAGTTTGTTCTTTTTCAAAACGGTCACCTAGGCTATTCAATGTAGGCATAAAATTAGAAACCCAGTCAATTTTTTTGCGACCTTCCGCAGCTAGATTAATATCTTTAATTAAGGATTGCATACGTACTCCTTCATTTATAAATTAATAGATTATATACATGTTGATGAAAGAACTTTCTTTCAAAATCATTAAGTTCTATATAAATCCATTATGAAAGCTTTTTAGCTTCAACAACAGATTGTAAACGAGCAATGGACTCTTGATAATCAGGTGTCAATACACCCTCCTCCGTAATGATGGCCGTAACCAACTCATGAGGTGTTATATCAAAAGCAGGATTTAATACATGAATGCCTGTGGGTGCAGATGGAACGCCTTGGAAAGTTAATACTTCATCATCAGTACGCATTTCAATAGGTATATCCTTACCATGTTTAAGAGTAAAATCAAATGTGCTATAAGGCGCAGCTACATAAAATGGAATATTATGGAATTTTGCAAGCACTGCTAATCCATAGGTACCAATTTTATTAGCTACATCACCTTGTGTTGTGATGCGGTCCGCACCGACAATAATGGCATCGATTAAGCCTTGTTGCATCGCATAAGCGGCCATATTGTCCGTTTCTAAGGTAACAGGAATTTCATCCTCATGAAGTTCAAAGGCTGTCAAACGAGCACCTTGCAATAATGGACGTGTTTCATCGGCGTAAACCATTTCCAATTGGCCTTGTTCACGTAATTTACGAATCACACCTAGTGCAGTACCTAATCCACCTGTTGCCAATGCACCAGCATTACAATGTGTTAAAATGCGTAAATGTTTCTTACCTTCAAACAACGTTGCCCCATTAATTGCCATTCGTGTATTGAGTTCTACATCCTCTTTATGAATAGCAATAGCCTCTTTGTGATGCGGTCCACCACTTCATTCATAGCGTCAAATTGACCTGCTTTCACAATAGCCATAACGCGATTAACAGCCCAGGCCAAATTAATAGCTGTTGGACGAGTTTCTTTTAACTCTTCACTCCACTCATAGAAAGCTGACATTTGTTCAGAAAAAGGAGCTTCTAACCTATTCGCTTCATTAGCAGCTAAAATGAGACCATAACCAGCAGCTACGCCGATGGCAGGCGCCCCACGTACGCGAAGCATCTTGATAGCCTCTGCAACTTGTCGCCAATCGGTGCAATGAATATATTCAACCTGTGTGGGCAGTTTTGTTTGATCTAATAAAACGAGTGCATCATTACACCATTCAATATTTTTCATGAGACCTCCCTCAATATTGTCATATCAAAATTGATAGAATCTCTTACAATTTAAATCCACCATACTCAGCCATACGATGATGTGCTGCATAGTCAGCAGCCATATCAATAGCTTCTATGGTTCCTAAAATGAGAGCTTTCAATTGAGATGCCATTTCTCCCATCATTTCTACCACTTCACCATGAGTAAGAGCGTTTTCAGAAATGCCAGCAGCGTAATTAGTAATCATTGAAATTGTGGTATACGCCATTTCTGCTTCGTTCGCAAGATTAACCTCCGGTACATTCGTCATCCCCACAGTATCCCCACCGAGCATATGGAACATCTTAATTTCTGCAGGTGTTTCAAACGAGGGCCTTCCGTACATACATAAGTACCACCATTATGAATGGATAAATTATGTTCTTTACCAACAGTTTCGATGATTTCTCGAAGTTCAGGACAATATGGATTTGTTACGTCCAAATGTGCTACTGGACGATCGCCACCTTCATAGAATGTAGTAATGCGATTTTTTGTAAAATCAAGAAATTGGTCGGTCAATACAAAATGACCAGACTCGAAATTCTTATTTAAGGATCCTACAGCAGTTGTAGAAATAATAAATTTAACACCTAGTTTTTTTAATCCCCAAATATTGGCACGATAATTAATTTTATGTGGAGGAATCGTATGATCTTTACCATGACGAGCCACGAAAATTACAGTTTTACCTTTATATGTACCTTGTACATAATCAATTTCTCCATAAGGAGTCATCAAAGATTCTTCATGAATATTTTCAAAGATGGACGGATCATATACACCAGTTCCGCCAATAACACCGATTGCACTCATAGTTGCCTCCTATTAAAAATACTCTATCAATATATTTTCTCATATAATAAGAAAACAGGCTATAGGAAAAAGCCTATAACCTGTATATTTTATAGATAATTAACTAATTATAGTCATTTTACCTATGAATCATAAATATTTAGATAAATCTTATTGAATTAAACCTTTAGGCGCAAACATATCTTCTAATTCTTCTCTTGAAAAATGATATTTCTCATTGCAATAATGACATACGAGCTCTGTCGTTTCATCCTCAAGAAGTGCTTTTTTATCATCTTCACGTAATGTCATAAGCACACCTGCAAAGCGATCACGGCTACATCGACATTTGAAAGATATAGGCTCATTATACACTTCATTAACGGTAAGGCCATCTAACACCTTTTCTACTAGGCCCTTACCATCTGGATAAGCCTTTAAATATTCTGTAACAGGACCCAACTCATTGATGTTCGTTTCCACCATAGCTAAGGCTTCATCGGTAGCATCTGGTAATGCTTGTACGATAAATCCACCAGCTACAACAGTATGATAATCAGGATCTACAAGAACACCTAAACTAATAGTAGATGGCACCTGTTCAGATGTGTAGAGATAATACGCTAAATCCTCTGCTACTTCACCACTTTGAATTGGACTTGTAGATGTATAATCTTGTGCCAATTGGGTAAAACGCGTAACTTGTACTTCACCATTATGACCAACGGCAGCGCCCACATCAAGTTTGCCAGCATGCTTTAAAGGTACATCCACATGTGGCTCATCTACATAGCCACGAACTGTATTATCGGAAAATGCATCTACATGTACAACACCTAGTGGACCATCACCTTTAATACGAAGACTTACATTTTCATGGTTTTTAAAATCACCTGCTAATAATATAGCACCTGTCATAGCACGACCTAATGCAGCTGTTGCTACAGGCCATAAATCATGACGTACACGCGCTGTTTCAACTGTATCTGTTGTAACAGCAATAGACATACGTACACCTTCTCGGGTAGTAAAACGTTTTATATAATCCATGCTATCATTCCTTATTTATACTTATTTAATTAAAATCATACTTTCAATACTGGTATATAGTATATCATGATATATTTACATTTTTCAATTATAGAGAATATATGTTCGTCTAGCTATTTGTTATATCAAAAGAACATATTTTCGATGTAATAAAAACACTCAGTACCATAAGATACTGAGTGTTTATTATGCAACTGTTAGATTTGATCAATAAGGTTAACCATTTCGATTGCACCCATAGCACAATCGTAACCTTTATTACCCGCTTTAGTACCAGCACGTTCAATAGCTTGTTCAATATTTTCAGTTGTTACTACACCAAACATAACGGGAATACCTGTTTCTAAAGAAACATGAGCAATACCTTTAGCTACTTCATTACAAACATAATCATAATGTGTAGTGGCACCGCGAATAACTGCACCTACGCAGATTACTGCATCATAACGACCTGATAAAGCTACTTTTTTAGCAATTAAAGGAATTTCATATGCACCAGGAACCCAAATTACTGTGATATCCTCTTGTTTAACATCATGACGCAACAAACAATCTTCTGCGCCACCAATCAATTTAGATGTAATGAACTCATTAAAACGAGAACCAATAATAGCAAATTTCTTACCAGTACCAACCAAATTACCTTCTTGAACCATCATGTTATAGCCTCCTATGAAAGTTTACTGTGTATATATTAAATCAGGAAAGAAAATTTAGTCTTCTAACATATGACCCATTTTTTCTTCTTTTGTTTTTAAATAACCTGCATTAAATTTATTAGCCGCAATAATGAGGGGTACACGATTGTGTACATCAACACCCCAATGCTCTAAACCGTGACGTTTTTCAGGATTATTCGTTAATAAACGAATACTCTTGATGCCTAAGAATCGAATAATTTGAGCTGCTAATGAATATTCACGCATATCTGCAGGGAAACCTAGTTGTTCATTAGCTTCTACGGTATCAAGACCTTGTTCTTGCAATGCATAGGCTTTAATTTTATTGGTTAAGCCAATACCACGACCTTCTTGACGCATATAGACTACAACGCCTTTACCTTCTTTTTCGATGGCCCGCAATGCATGATCTAATTGTTCACCACAATCGCAGCGTTTAGATCCAAACACATCACCAGTTAAACATTCAGAGTGGATACGTACAAGTACATCATCACAATCTTGTACATCGCCTTTAACAATAGCTAAATGTTCTTTATGATCTAAGTCATTTTTAAATACAAAAATATTAAAGTCACCAAATTTAGTAGGCAATTTAGAACAAGCCCCTAATTCAACCATATCTTCATGTTGTTTACGATATTCAATAAGTTCCGCAACAGAAGCGATTTTTAAATCATGTTCCTTGGCGAATTCTACCAAATCCGGTAAACGTGCCATATCGCCATCATCTTTAGTAATTTCACAAATAACAGCAGCTTCTTTCAGACCTGCAAGACGACAGAGATCTACGGATGCCTCTGTATGACCTTGGCGCACAAGAACGCCACCTTCTTTATATACTAATGGGAATACGTGACCAGGGCGGCGGAAATCTGCAGATTTGCATTTGGATCCAATAATTTTTGAATTGTGTAAGCTCGTTCTGCTGGGGATACACCTGTTGTGGTATCTACATGGTCAACGGTAACAGTAAAGGCTGTTTCATGGTTATCCGTATTCTTAGTAACCATTACAGGGATGCCAAGACGCTCTAAATCCTCTCGTTTCATCGGTGTACATACGATACCACGAGCATATTTAACAAAGAAATTAATGTTTTCTTGATTAGCAAATTCTGCAGCAATGATTAAATCACCTTCGTTTTCGCGACTTTCATCATCAACAATGATAACAGGTTTGCCAATTTTCATATCTTGAAGAACTTCTTCAATGGTGTTTAATGTATAATTCATGGAGACAACTCCTCCTTTTACATAAATCCATTCTCTACTAATAGAGATTCCATGGATTTTTGGGACTTACTTGTATGTGTAGGCTCATCTAATGTCATAAAATGACGAATATAACGGCCTGTAATATCTGTTTCTAAATTTACCTCTGTACCAATCGACGCATGGCCTAGCACTGTTTCACTCAGTGTATGCGGAATAATAGATACAGAAAAGGTCGATTCCGTTCTCTCCATAATCGTTAAGCTAATACCATCGATTGTAATGGATCCCTTATAAATAACGTAATCCATAATCGATTTTGGAGCAGAAATAGTGAAAACAATGGCATTATCTGTTCGTTTCATATTGACGATGCGACCTGTACCATCCACATGACCAGCTACAATATGTCCGCCAAATCTGCCATTAGCAGCCATAGCACGTTCTAGATTAACGGGCTGATTCACCTTTAAATTTATGAAAGTGGTCATACTAATGGATTCAGGCATAACATCGGCTGTAAATTGATAATTTCCAATCGTTGTAGCAGTTAAACAAACGCCATTAACCGCTACAGAATCGCCAACTTTTAAATCGTCAAAAATTGTATTGCCACCGATTGTCAATAATAAGGATTGGGCACCCTTTTTAACGCTTACTATTTTGCCAACTTCTTCAACGATGCCTGTAAACATAAGAGCCCTCCCTTCCTAACGATAGGATTCTATACGAATATTATTATCTAGTATTCGCGAACTAGCAAATTCGAGTGTAGGCGCCTCATGTAATGTAGCAAAACCGGTACCACCTACGGCAGCTGTACTATTCGCTCCTCCTATGACAAGATTGCCTATATAGGTAACAATTTTATCAAAGGCCAACGATTCAACAAAGGAACTGATAATGGTGGAACCACCTTCAACAAGCACTGATGTGTATTCTTGTTCTCCAAGATGTTCCAAACACGCTTGAATATCTATCTTCTTAATATCTATAGCTACATCGGTGGTACGTCCTTGACGCACTGATTTTGTTGGGAGTTCCTCTACAATCGCTCCAACATTAGCCAAAGCAATTCTACGCTGCTCTGGACAACCTTTCGCTACATAAATGATAACCTTACGATTTGGTATCGTAAATACCTTTGCATCCGTTGGCGTACGCCCCTGACTATCCAGAATAATAATATCTGGCTGATGCACCTCTAATGTATTATCTATCGATACATCGTGTCTGTTGATAATTGCTTCATATAATTCATCTCTAGTGAGCCTACAATTAAGCAATGGATCATCAGCTAAAATGGTACCAATACCAACAAGCATCGCATCATGAGACGCTCGCAATATATGTCCGTCCTTACGGGAACTTTCATTCGTAATCCATTGAGATTGACCGGTGAAAGTAGCAATTTTACCATCTAGGGACATAGCACTTTTTATGGTTACAAACGGTTTATGTGTTTGAATAAATGTAAAAAAATGTTCATTCAACTGAATACATTCATCCACACATACATCTGTAGTTACCTCTATACCTGCATCTGTAAGAATTTGAATACCCTTACCAGCCACTAGTGGATTTGGATCGGTACTACCAATCACAACGCGAACAATACCAGATTCTACGACACGCTTTGCACATGGCGGAGTCTTTCCATAATGAGCACAAGGCTCAAGGGTAACATATAAGGTAGCCCCCCCTAGCATTGTCTCCCGCAACATCTAAAGCATGCACTTCCGCATGGGACTCACCAGCCTTATGGTGATACCCTTCGCCCACTATTGTATTATTTTTTACTACGACGGCACCAACCAAAGGATTTGGCGATGTATGTCCAGTTGCCATTTTCGCTAGAGAAATAGCACGCTTCATATATAGTTCGTCGTTCATCATAATACCTCAATAAAAAAAGGACTATAAACTTAGTCCTTGGGTCATCATATATACACATACAAAATATATGTGTTATTGTCTTTCTCATCCAGACTCTACTGTCGGTATCGGAATTGCACCGATTCATGCCATATGGCTCGCGGACTATAACCGCCGGTAAGGAATTTCACCTATCCCCAAAGACTTATCATATTAACTTATATGTTTATAGTACCACTTTTATGATACTTTCGCAAGATTATACATTTGTATATGAGAAAACTTATTAATATCCATCTCAATTATATAGCACTTTTAGAAATTGAACTAATTTTGTGATGTATACAATATATAGTGATAAAAGTCACATAATATGCAATCATAAGATACTACTATTTATAGTATACAATGAATTATATTTTTAAATAACATTAATTATCATATAGAGGTGATAATATGGCAAAAAAACGTATATCAGATGTACTTATAGAGGTATTAGCTAACGCAGGCATTGAAAGAATATATGGTATTACTGGGGATAGTTTAAACTCAGTAAATGATAGTTTACGTCGTAATGGGAAAATTCAATTTGAACACGTGCGCCACGAAGAAACTGCAGCTTTCGCTGCTGGTGCAGAGGCTCTATTAACAGGTAAATTAACCGTATGTGCTGGTAGCTCTGGCCCTGGTAATCTCCATTTGATCAATGGTCTATTTGATTGTCATCGCAATCGTGTACCAGTGCTCGCTATTGCCTCTCATATTCCACAATCCGAAGTCGGTCTCAATTATTTCCAAGAAACACATCCAGAAAATTTATTTAAAGAGTGCTCTTGTTTCTGTGAACTCGTTTCTAATCCAAAACAAATGCCTGAAATCCTATTCCGCGCCATGAATGCCGCAGTTGGCAATCGCGATGTAGCCGTAATCGTTCTACCTGGTGATGTGGCCGTTATGGAAACAGAGATTGATGAATTACCTACATGGCATGCGCCTAAATTGCCACACGTAATTCCTCAATCAGAGGATATTCTTGAAATGGTCCAACATATAACCAATGGCAAACGCATTACACTTTTCTGTGGTGCTGGTTGTGCCGGCGCTCATGACGAAGTGGTTGAACTTGCTGCTAAATTACAAGCCCCTGTTGTACATGCTTTCAGAGGCAAAGAATGGGTTGAGTGGGATAATCCTTATGATGTCGGCATGACAGGTTTGCTTGGTTATACATCCGGTTACCGTGCTATTGAGCAATGCGATACACTAATCATGCTAGGTACTGATTTTCCTTATCGTCCATTCTATCCTGAAAATGCTAAGGTAATTCAAGTAGACATTAATCCATCCGCCCTTGGTGCACGCGTTCCATTAACACAAGGCATCATTGGTTCTGTAAAAGATACCTTACACGAACTACTCCCTCACCTTACACAACGAGATGATACTGAATTCATCGATACTGTTCGTAAAGCATACACTAAATTCCGTAGTGATTTAGACAGCTATGCCGTTGCTGAACCTGATGGCGTAGCAATTCACCCTCAATATTTTGTAAATCGTCTTAATAAATTGGCTGCTGATGACGCCATCTTTACATTCGATGTGGGCACTCCTGTTATCTGGACAGCACGCCATATCAAAACAAATGGCAAACGTCGTATCATTGGATCCTACAACCATGGTTCCATGGCCAATGCAATGATGCACGCAATAGGCGCTCAAAATGCATGTCCAAATCGCCAAGTTATCTCCCTTTCTGGAGACGGCGGTTTCACAATGATGATGGGCGAAATGTTGTCATTAAAACAATTAAATCTTCCTGTGAAAGTATTCGTATTTAACAATGAAGAACTTAGCTTCATTGCCATGGAAATGAAAGCATCTGGTTACCTAGATTATGCTACAGACTTTGTAAATCCTGACTTTGGTAAACTTGCCGAAGCAGCTGGTATCAAAGGTATTAGCATTACAAACTCTAGCGAAGTTGATGAAAAAATTAAAGAAGCATTGAACTATAATGAAGGTCCTGTCATTATCAACGTTCGTGTAGATAAACAAGAACTTGCTATGCCTCCAAAAATTGCATATCAACAAGCAAAAGGCTTTAGTAAATACTTGATCAACGCCATCCTTGATGGACGTGGTACAGAACTTAAAGAAATGGCTAAAACTAACTGGATGAAATATAAATCCTTATACTAAAATCTGCCAAAATAATTAAACTGCAAAACTTTTAAAAAAAGGTGTCATCAAGCGATGACACCTTTTTAATGTTAATCAAATCAGATGAATTAACCAAATAACGACATTTGTTCGTCTTCTGGCAAATCACCACAGCATTTAAGTTCTTTCATTGTTTCAATGATGGTAGCAGATACCTTACAACGACGTTGCAAGTCTTTTAACGATGTAAATGGTTTGTGTCCCGTTCTTCTACGATTGCATCAGCAACGGTTTCACCAAGTGAATCGATAGCTAAGAATGGTGGTAATAGTGCGCCGTCCTTAATGCTAAATCGGCGAGCACCGGAATGTTGAATATCTACATTGATAAATCGATAGCCCCGTTGATACATTTCCATGGATACCTCCAAGGCGGACATCAAATCCTTTTCTTTAGGGCTGGCACCACGGTCAAGCGCTTTGATACGATTAAATTCTTTCAATTGTGTATTCAAATCACCGGTCATGATGCGTAAATCAAAGGCTTTTGCACGAATGGAAAAATAGGCAGCGTAGAATGCTAACGGATGGTATACCTTAAACCACGCAATGCGGAAGGCCATCATAACATAAGCAACGGCATGGGCACGAGGGAATAGATAGGAAATCTTTTTACAAGACTCAATAAACCATTCAGGAATATTATTTTCTCGCATTTCTTTTTCAAATTCCGTAGTAGCTTGGCCTTGTTTATTTCTCTTTTCGATGCCCTTCCCTTTACGAACATTTTCCATGACGAAGAAACTGTTTTTCTTATTCATGCCACGATGAATTAAAAAGTTCATTACGTCATCACGAGTAGAAATAGCTTCATTCAATTTACAAGTACCATTTTTAATAAGTTCTTGTGCATTGTCTAGCCATACATTCGTACCATGAGAGAAACCAGAAATACGAACAAGATCAGAGAATGTTTGCGGTCTAGAATCTTCCAGCATGCCCCGTACAAATTTCGTACCACATTCCGGTACGGCAAGGCTAGCTACTTGGTCCCCTTGCAATTGTTCAGGCGTTAATCCGATACCCTCTGTTGAAGAAAATAGACTTAGCGTTCTAGGATCATCAAAAGGAATTGTTTTTGCATCGATACCGGTCAAGTCCTCCAACATACGGATAATAGTCGGATCATCATGGCCCAGAATATCGAGTTTTGTCATACGCCCTTCAATAGAGTGATAGTCAAAGTGAGTGGTCAATACGCCACTCTCTTTTTTATTCGCCGGATGTTGTATCGGTGTAAAATGATGCACATCCATGTCGCGTGGACAAACCATGATACCACCTGGATGTTGGCCAGTTGTATTCTTTACATTTGTAAAGCCCTTTGCTAAATGTTCAAGGAATCCACTGCGAGCCTGAATATTTCTTAATTCTGCATACTTCTTTACATACCCAAAAGCAGTCTTATCTGCAATAGTACCAATCGTACCGGCTTTAAATACATTATCACGTCCAAACAGTTCTTCTGTGTACTTATGAGCCTTCGCTTGGTAGTCACCAGAGAAGTTCAAATCAATATCTGGAACCTTATCGCCTTCGAAACCAAGGAAGATAGCAAATGGAATGTCATGACCATTCGTTTGTAATGGATGACCGCAATTAGGACAGTCACGACGCGGTAAATCGAATCCACCGGCGTATTCCCCATTTTCATAAAATTCCGACCATTTACATTCAGGGCAAATATAATGCGGTGGCAATGGATTAACCTCTGTAATCTCCGACATGGTCGCAGCAAAGGACGAGCCTACAGAACCACGAGAACCTACGAGATAGCCATCATCTAGTGATTTTTTTACCAGCTTATGAGCGATATAGTAAAGCACGCCATAACCATTGCTGATGATACAATCGAGTTCATAATCTAGGCGTTCCTGTACAACACGAGGCAATGGATCACCATAAATCTTCTTCGCATTTACATAGCACATTTCTGTGAAAGCTTCATCGGCCCCTTCGATTTTAGGTGAATATGTGCCATCTGGCACTGGTTTAATATCCTCAATACTATCGTTGATGGCCCGTGTATTCGCTACAACAACCTCATAGGCCTTTTCTTCACTCAAATATGGGAATGAAGCTAACATTTCATCGGTAGTACGCAAATGTAAATCTGGTTGTTCATCCGCATCAGGGAACCCACAAGCTGTCAACATAATTTCCCGATAAATCTTTTCTTCTGGCGTTAAATAATGAACGTCACAGGTGGCACATACGCGTTTATTGAGGGCTTCGCCCAATTCAATAACCGTCTTATTCATATCGATCAGAGCTTGTTCATCTGGCACGATACCCTTGCGAATTAAGAATGTATTGTTGGCATGTGGTTGAATTTCAAGGTAATCATAGAATGATGCAATCGTTAATAGCTCTTCTTTAGAGGCCCCCTTAACAATAGCCTGCATCAATTCTCCAGCTTCACAGGCAGACCCTATAAGAATACCTTCACGATGTTCTTCAATGATAGAACGAGGCAAACGAGGTCTTCGTTTATAGTATTCCAAATGGGATATGGAAATCATTTTATACAGATTACGTAAGCCCACCATGTTTTGAGCTAACAAAATAATGTGATAACGAGGCGCCTCATCTTTTCGTTTTACTACGTCTAAGGATAATTCTTTTTCTAAATCCGCATCATCAACAAGATACCCTTCAACGCCATAAATAACCTTAACACCAAGTTCTTTACCAAGTGCTTGTGCTTCAGGAAAGGCTTGTACAACACCATGGTCAGTAATAGCAACCGCAGGATGCCCCCATTTTTTGACAGTTTTAAATAAATCCTTAATCGATACGAGTGCATCTTTATCACTCATCTTAGTATGGAGATGAAGCTCAACACGAGAATCTGGTCTGTCCTCTGTCCGTTCATTTGTATTGTCTTCTTCGATAGCTTCGATACTACGTATAGATAAATATAGTCCTTATCAAATCGATCATCAAAGTTGACACTGCCTTGAACACGTACCTTCTGCAATTTCTTCAATTGTTTTAATAAGGTATCCCCTTCTTCTGGACTATTCGTAAATTTGATAAACTTCATACTGTTCGTATCATCTACGATACTGCCATTTACGATACTTTTACCAGTCCTAGTATCGCGTTTATCAAGGCCAACGAACACACCTTCAAAAATAACACTTGGTGTTTCTACAGTGCCCATGATGCTGGAGGTCGTGCCCTCAATGCGAGGGCCTAAAATCATGCCCTCATCAGTTGGTGCATCCTTAGGCGCGCGTTGTGGATATTTCTTACCACCTTTGTGTTGATGTCCGCTATTAGCTGAAGATGTAGATGATGAGCTACTAGATACAGATGGATTTCTTGTAGTTACAGACTCATACGATGTGGGGTCTGGATTAAAATAGTCCAATTCCACCGCATCCATAAATGGCACAAACTCATCTGTATAATCAATTTCATCTGCATAATCAATTTCGTCATCATTGTTGCCAGCAAAAGATTTTCCCCGTTCTGGCATGTTTTCTTCCTCTAATTTCTGACGATGCGCTTCAACATCTTCAATAAATTCACCTACACCACAACCACCGGCATAGTAGTATGGTGCAAATTCTTCATCATCGTCATCTACCTTCCACGCAAAGCAGCAAGATGTAGTTGCATTGGTAGGAATAGTATCAAAGGAAATATTTTTTTCTTTGTACCAAGCAGCTAATCGTTCTTGCAATGATACTAATGTTTTAAATGCTGAATCTGCTGCTTGTATGGTTACCTGTTTATCATCACAATTCACATAGAAAGCAGGTTTACTATTCTGTTTTGGTACTACTCGATAACGTACTTTCATTTTTATCCCTTATACCCACAATAGGTTAAACATAAGTCCCTAAATCGCCACATATCCCCTTTGCTTGTGCGACTATCTAATATTACCTCATATAATCCTTTTAAGAGTACTTTCAACGCTGTAATAGATATACGAGAACTAGCTTCGTAGGCTAATTTTATAGGATATGGTTTTAAGGTTGACCCATTTTCTTTACAAAAATGTTCTACCTGTTTAGCTGTCATACCTGCAGCACGACATTCGCTTACCAATAATTGGAGCCGCAACTGTCCTTCGATATAGCCCATAGCACGATCGATTTCTTTATAGCTAAACATAAACGGAAATAATTCTAATAAGGTATTCACATCTTGTTTTAATAAAGCTTCTTTAAAGGTAAAGATATTTTTAGCTCCATAATTACTGCTATGTTCCATTAAAAAGGATTTATCTATTTTCTTATGATTACCTAATAACAGAAAATATCTATCAAACTCGGTACGCATAAATGCTACAGGAACATCTTGCCATAACTCCAATAGATGAGATAGATAGTCGTACCCATCAAGCTTCAGCGTATATCCATTAGAGGTGCAATACTGACGAATCCACATCAATAAATCGTCACCTTCTAATCGCTTACATTCCTTATTAGGAATAGATTCTAATATCTTTTTATTTTGTTTTAATCGTTTATCCACCATATCGTGATAGATAATAAGCACTGGATTATCACCGGTATAATTCATTAGTAATTCGGCCAGTGCATCCCATTCTTGACTCTCTTTTTGGCCTGCTTTTTTCAAGATAGGTAGATTGATAAGACAAAATACCTTGGCATCGCCAAATAAAGAATCCTCCATCAATTGTTCTGATATTTTAGAAGGACCTGCTTCATCATGTAATACGCGCACGTCTAAATCTTTATGTGCTAATAGAAACTTTTGCTTCTCTTCTTCTATGAGTTGTGGTTCATTACCATAGATAAGAAATACTTGATTCATCGCCAGTCCTCCTTTCATAATCGATAGTCCGGAATATATTGATATCCCCATAAATGAACATATTCTGCATCGGGATCAATGTCTCGCATCGCTCCGCGCGGCATACTAACAAGTATAGAATGTTTAGGATTTAATGCTAATATTTGCTTTACCATATACGATTGAGATGTAATTAAAATAGTGTTCCTCATATCATTTAATTGTAGTTTTTTTTCACCATTTTGTCTATTATAGACCATCACAGACGCTATATCATTTTTGTATAAAACAGTATTTTTGCCCGTCGATTGAAATCGTTGAACATGAGCATTTTTTAATGGAATACCAAAACTTTGGAGTCCATTTCTTACGCGAATTTCACTAGCTTTCATAGGTATAGCATCAGGCGTATCAATATATACCATAGCCGTTTTTTCATAAGGCTTAACAATGAGGAATGCATTGGACTGTTTCATAGGTACAATATGCAAAATCGTTTCATTCCTATATAAGATGCCACTATAAGCTATAGCAATTATACCGATTCCCATAAGTACAATTCCTTTTGTGAAAGTTCTAAATCTAAGCTTTAATGAAACTAGGTTAATATATAGTAATCCAACACATCCATAGTATAACACCCCCAATGTGGCAGAAATGGTACCTATCCACCATAGACATATAGAACTGTTAGCGAGATGCGCATTTGCATATAAACAGATAGTTAATATCCAGTCGATTACGTTCCACACCATACCTATTGGTATAAATAAGGATATTATGGTACACCCAAATAAAATAACAATAGCTATATCAAGTAAAGGTGTAATAATAATAGCTGCAAAAAGACTTGCTAAACTCAAATAGTGAAAGTAATAGAGCTGGAACGGTATCAATAAGAGCTGTGCACTTATACAAAGTACTAAAGGGGCTTTCACAATAGGTGGTAAATATGTTATCCATCGATACAAGGGCATTCCAAACAATAATAGACCGTAGGTAGCACCAAATGATAGTTGAAAGCTCACATCTAATAACAGTAGTGGGTCATACAGTAAAAATAGTATGGCTGTAATTGCTAAACCTTGTTTTGCCGTATACATGCGCCCCTTTATATACGCTAAAGCAAGCCATATGCCCATGATGGTTGAACGCACCACAGGCGCACTAAGTCCAACTAGAATACAATAGAAAACTGACAATACAATACCACCAATCATGGCATACCGTTTTTTGATGGTACATAATCTACAAATTCCATATACAATTGAAAATAATAGCGCAATATGAGATCCCGAAATAGATAGAATATGAATAATACCTGTATATCCAAATTGCCGCAATACATCTTCGCCCAATTCGCCATAATGGCCGCCTAGAACTAAAGAAACACCAAGCCATTTAGTCTTATCAGATAGGTATCTCTGCATCAACGTTTCAACAGTACTACGCATATGTCCAATTATGTGAAGATACTGTTGATAGTATCCTACATAAGAGGCCAACTTATACGTCTGTAACGTATGTATATCTACTATCTTATACGTCCCCTCAAATATAGATGCCATTTCTCCGTTGCGGATGGCCTTATTTCTTCTATCAATGGTGCCCCGTTCTTCTGTTAAATACAATTTCTTAGGTGTGCCATTGACGATGATGGTGTCCCCCATATGAATAGGCGAGGATTTCTCTTCAATGGTTACCTTAATATGACCATCCGCCTTAATATGAAGGCCTTTTGCCGTATCCTTATGTGGCTCTAATCCAAGCAACATCGCACTGAAGGTTTTATATTTCTTTTCTTCAATTACCGTTGTCTCTACAGGAGAATCCACGAGTAAAGCATACTCTCCTTCTTGTGATATATAAAATTTTGTATGCCCCACATAATGATTAATTTCACGATTAACATGTATATAAGTTGCAATACCTAAGCCACAGGATACTAAAATAGTTACTAGGATATATGTACACGACAAAGATGTATATAATCTATACCGTATGATAGATTTTATAAAGGTATATAGTAAATATACAATTGCTCCCAAAATGCAGTACCAACTTGTATCGAGTAATACATAGTGCGTACTATAGGCATATAAACTACCAAGAATAATGCCACTCAATATACAATGAGCCATCTCGGAATAGGTAATTAGCATATTCAAGGTCAAATATATAGGCAATTTAGACCGTAATTCTGTCCCGTATCTTCTTAAATAATCCATCACCGATACCCTTTACCTGCTTAATATCCTCTATGGATGTAAAAGCACCCTTGCTTGACGATATTCTTCAATACGCTTAGCCATGGTAGGACCAATTCCTGGTAACGCATCCAATTCCTTTACACTAGCCGTATTGATATTTATTTTCTGATTTCTTAATAATGCTTCAGGATTTCCGTGAAAGTTAAATTTGATATGAACATGTTGCCCTCCTTGAACAGTTTCTGCTAAATTAATGGCTTCTACATCTGCGTAAGGCAGTGCTCCACCAGCCCCTTTTATAACATCTCCAACTGTAGAAACTGATGATAACTTATACAGTCCAGGTGACTGAATGGCACCTGTTACATATACGATGATATCTTTTTCATCAGTATTAGACGTTATTTTACCGTCACTCAACTCAAAATTAGAATCTACCTCTTTTTCAGTATTTTCTTTTGACATATCTGCCGCTAATACAGATGAATCTGGCATTATGGTGCTTTCTTCTGTTATAATAGGCCATAGGAAATAAATTCCTACCAAAATACACAGGATTATTACAATCCACTTATGTGACATAATCATTTGTCTCATATAGTCACCTCCTACTGTAAGAGTTTCCATATAAGAAAAATAACTCCTACTTGTGACTCTATTAGTCACATAAGCAGGAGTTTTTAAACCTATGTCGAATATAAGGGCATACTTTCACAGTATTGCCCTATACCTAATGTTAAGGAGTATATAATGAATCAAGTATTATTACACAAGTACGCCCGCACACTGTTACAATCAGGCGTCAATTTACAAGAAAAACAAACACTCATCGTATCTGTTGATGTAGACAATAAAGATTTTGCTGTCATCGTTACAGAAGAAGCCTATCAATTGGGTGCCAAAGAGGTTATCATCTATTGGCGCCATACCCCAATTACACGACAACGCTTATTACATGCTGACTCTTCTGTATTAGAAACACCTGCTAAATGGATTCCTGTTTATTACGAACAATATGTAGAGGAAAAGGCAGCCTTCTTATCTCTTATCAGTGCCAATCCAAAAGCGTTAGCAGGAATTCCTACAGAGCGCATTAGCCTAAACTCACGCAATCTCAACAAGGTCCTATCCTTTTACCATACAGCCATCATGAACTCATCCGTAACATGGTGTGTAGCCGCTGTACCAACAGTGCTTTGGGCTGAACTTCTTGGATATGAAGGTTCAGATGAAGAAAAACTCAACCAACTCTGGCTTACATTACTAAAGTTATGTCGTCTCAATGATGTAGAGGCAAAAGAAACATATGCGCATCACATGGCTAAGCTACGCCATCGTCGCGAAGCATTAAATGCTCTTGATTTGAAAGCATTGCGATATACATGTGAAAATGGCACAGATTTACTTCTCGAATTACCAGAAGACCATATTTGGCAAGGTGGGGAAGAGTTCTCCAAAGATGGTATCAAATTTAATGCCAATATACCTACAGAAGAGGTGTTCTGTGCCCCTCAATGGAATGGTGTAAATGGTAAGTAGTTAGTACAAAACCACTTATCTACCAAGGCAATCCTATTTCTAACTTCTCCTTTACCTTTGAAAACGGTAAAATTGTTGATTACACGGCTAAAGAAGGGTTAGATATTCTTAAAGAACTCATCGAAACAGACGAAGGATCTCAATATCTTGGTGAAGTAGCCCTCGTGGATCACTATAGCCCTATTAGCCAATCTAACATGATTTACTATGAAACATTGTTTGATGAAAATGCATCCTGCCATTTAGCAATCGGTGCAGCCTATCCAACATGTTTAAAAAATAGCGATGATTTATCGGAAGAAGAACTCAAAGCACGTGGTCTCAATCACTCCCTCGCTCATGTGGACTTTATGATTGGTCACGAAAACATGAATATTAAAGGCATTACAAAAGACGGCCAACAAGTAGATATCATGATTGACGGTCGCTTATTGGTATAACAGCTTAAATAAAATGGGATAGCATGTCCTACGAAGCGACTTTGGCCCTGCGGAGGCCGAAGGCCGGAGTCAGACCTGGCCGGTGGAGCTTGCGGAGGATGTGCTATCCCATTCAATATTACAGTGTTATTTCCAGTACGCGACCCGTCGATTGATATTCAATAATATCTACACCGGCCGTCTTTAGCATACGTTTTGAAGCCTTAACCTCTTTAGTATCTTTGTACAAATCATCTCGATAAATAACGGCCTTTATGCCACTTTGGATGATAGCCTTTGCACATTCATTACAAGGGAATAGTGTTACATAAATTTTAGACCCTTCTAAAGAACCACCGCGATAGTTTAAATCGCATTTAATTCACTATGAACGGTATAGAAATATTTATTATCATCTGCCGTATCACGTTCCCATGTGAAATCATCATCACTACAATTTAAGGGCATGCCATTATAACCGATGGATAAGATTTTATTATCATTGCTGACGATACAGGCCCCCACTTGTGTATTAGGATCTTTAGATCGTTGCGCAGCCAAAATAGCAACGCCCATAAAGTATTCATCCCAAGAAATATAATCGCTACGTTTTGCCATAATAACCTCTCTAGACAATAAAGCCCCCTTCTACCTATGTAGTTGGGGGCTTTCATTATATTAACAAATCATATATAGAAATATTATTTTACAACGATATTCACAAGTTTACCTGGTACGTAGATAACCTTAACGATTTGTTACCTTCTGTAAATTCTTGAACACGGCTGGATTCTTTAGCCAATGCTTCCAATTCTTCTTTCGTAATATTCACAGAAACAGTTAATTTATCGCGAACCTTACCATTAACTTGAAGAACCACTTCTACTTCGTCTACTTTAAGAGCAGATTCTTCGTATGTTGGCCAGTTCATAGTATGAACAGATTTAGTTTCGCCAAGTTCATGCCACAATTCTTCTGTAATATGTGGTACGAACGGAGCTAATAACAACACTAGATTATGTGTTAACTCATTAGCAAGATCAGCATTTACAGATTCTGCTTTGTCCTTGTGTGCATACATAGCATTAACAAGTTCCATAATCGCACTAATTGCCGTATTAAAGTTGAAGTTATTATCTAAGTCTTCTGTAACCTTTTTGATAACACGGTGTAATTCACGGCGTAATGCCACTTCGTCTTTTGTAAGGTCACCCGTATGATTTTCTTTTGCTGCTTGGTCATACGCATCAACAATACGCCATACGCGACCTAAGAAACGATAGGAACCTTCAACACCTTGGTCACTCCAATCAAGATCGCGGTCAACTGGTGCTGCGAACAAGATGAATAAGCGTGCTGTATCAGCACCGTACTTATTGATAATTTCTTCCGGAGAAACCACATTGCCTTTAGATTTAGACATCTTGCTGCCTTCTTTAAGTACCATACCTTGTGTCAAAAGACCACGGAATGGTTCGTTAGCTTCGATGAGGCCTAAATCATGAATAACTTTCACAAAGAAACGAGAGTATAACAAGTGCAAGATAGCATGTTCAATACCACCGATGTATTGGTCAACGTTCATCCAGTAATTAGCAATTTTGGAATCGAATGGTGCTTTATCGTTCAATGCGTCAGTGTAACGCAAGAAGTACCAAGATGAATCGATGAATGTATCCATAGTATCTGTTTCACGACGCGCAGGGCCACCACATTTAGGACATTTAGCGTTCATGAAAGCTTCGGATGTTGCCAATGGGGATACAGCACCGGATTCAAATTTAACATCTTCAGGAAGACGTACAGGCAGTTCTTCTTCTGGTACGAGTTGTTCACCACATTTTTCGCAATATACAACAGGAATTGGCACGCCCCAATAACGTTGACGAGAGATAAGCCAATCGCGAAGGCGGAAATTAGTTTTACCTTCACCGATACCGCGTTCATGAAGTGCAGCCGTAATATTTACGAGCCTCTTCAGATGTTTGACCATCAAATTCACCAGAATTAATCAACACGCCATCTTCGTGGTCAGATTCTTCCCATGTATCGAAATTGTAGTTTTCACCATTGTGAGAAACAACAGGTTTAATAGGCAAATCGTATTTATGAGCAAATTCCCAGTCCCGTTCGTCATGAGCAGGAGAACCCATAACGGCACCAGTACCATAATCTACGAGAACATAGTTAGCAATCCAAATAGGCACTTGTTCACCAGACATAGGATTTACCGCATAGGACCCGGTAAACATACCTTCCTTAGGTGCTTCTGTAGACGTGCGGTCGATGTCGCTCATGTTGCGCATACGCGTGATAAAAGCATCTAAATCAGTTTTGTTAGGTGCATTTTCAATTAAACGTTCTACATATGGATGTTCAGGAGCCAATACAACGTAACTTACGCCGTAGATTGTATCTACACGAGTCGTATATACAGAAATACGTTCGTTAATAGATGGCACATCAAAAGAGAATTCTGTACCTTCAGAGCGACCGATCCAATTCTTTTGCATCAATTTAACGCGTTGAGGCCAACCATCGAGTGTATCGAGATCATCTAACAAGCGATCTGCATATTCAGTGATGCGGAGGAACCATTGAGATAAATCTTTTTTCTCTACAGGATTATCACAACGCCAGCAAAGACCATCAATAACTTGTTCGTTAGCTAATACAGTGTGGCATGTTTCACACCAGTTAACCTTTGCTTCTTTTTTATACGCTAACCCTTTTTTATAGAATTGTTCAAAGAACCATTGAGTCCATTTATAGTAATCTTCTTTACATGTGGCAACTTCACGGTCCCAATCATAGGAAAGGCCCAATGCTTTTTGTTGTTTTTTCATGTTCTCAATATTATCAAGAGTCCATGTTTTAGGTGCAATACCATGTTTAATAGCTGCATTTTCTGCAGGCATACCAAAGGAATCCCAGCCCATTGGATGCAATACGTTAAAACCATTCATTTTCTTAAAACGCGCTACTACGTCGCCGATGGAATAGTTGCGCACATGGCCCATATGCAAATTACCAGATGGATATGGGAACATTTCTAATGCATAGTATTTCTCTTTACTTTCGTCATATTCAGTTTTAAAAGTATGGTTCTCATCCCAGTACTTTTGCCACTTTTTCTCAATATCTTGGGCTACATATTTTTCGTTCATGTAGGTGCCTCCTCAAATCTGTTTGTGATTCTAATTAATAGTATTATTGTACTACTTCGTACCATAAACCGTCAATTTATCTACTTTTTTACTACTTGAACAGCGGGAACGATAGACGCTATATCATTATCAACCTTTTGCTTTTCATTCACAGTCTTAGCATTCGCTTTTGTACGTTCTTTAGATGCTTTAGCTTCGGCTTTCGCCTTTTCTTTTGCAGCTTTAGCTTCGGCTTTTGCCTTCTCCTTAGCTGCTTTAGCTTCTGCTTTCGCCTTTTCTTTAGCTGCTTTTTGAAGAGCCTTACGTTCAGCCTTTGTTAATGGTTTTTCAACAACAGGCTTAGAAGCTTCAACAACTGGTGCTGTGTTAGGTGTACCTTTACCTAAATCAACGCCTTGAATCATTGTAATCGTAGTATCATCTTCAAAGCCTTTACGCCATGCAGCAAAGCCGGCCAATTGTAATTCTTTCACTAGGTTTAATTTATATCCTAAGGATTTATTATCTTCAAACCAAATCTTATCGGTACCACTAGTTGTTGGAATAGCTGCATAATAAGATTTTAACGTATCATTCCAAATAATATTCGATGCGTGATTTGTGAAATAAGATGATTCATTTTTAATGGCCAATGTTTCACCCCGTGCCACACCGCCTGATTCATGCCAAATTCTAGTGTAGAATGGAATGCCAAGAACAAGCTTATGACTTGGTACCTCTTGCAACATCTTCTCAGCATGATCGCGTACCCAAGGATAACTCGCTACAGGTCCTGCAATAGTACTTTTAGCCCAAGTTTCATCGTAGGCCATCAATACAACGTAATCTACACTATCTGCAAAGGACTTACGATCATATACAAGAGACCAATTAGGACTATTGGAATACCCAGTTACATCAACGGAAGATTGAATATTATACTTGTGTAATTCATCTGCTAAATAAGCTACGAACTTCGTCAATCTATCTCTATCAGCATAGTCTACATTTTCAAAATCAAAATTATAACCACTAAAACCATAAATATAGGCATAATGAATTAAATTTTGAGCATATTTTTTCCACAATGCTTCATCTGCTAAAATACCGCTCGTAAAGCCTGGATCAAAACGATTGGTAATGAGAGGCCACACGTGATAACCATTAGTTTTATAGACTTTCACATAATCAATATCAATATTAGGACTCGATTCCAATCCTAAACTATGCAATTTAAACCAACTAGGAGAAATAATATTATCTCCACTAGCATTTAGTTTTTCTGCATATGGTGCCCCTTGATTAGGCCATGGGTCAAAAGCCCAAGACAATGGCCCTTGAACAGGTTTATTCTGTAATACCTGCATGGTTTCTGGTGCCGGAGAAACTTGTAGTTGACCATCATTTTTTTAGTATAGGTTACACCTATCAGTGGTGTTGTTCCTCTAAATCGACGTACTCCATACCATTTCGTTTTGTAATGGGTAATTTTACAGGCTCCCCAACTGCTTTAGGATTCATTGTAATGGTCGTACCATTGAGTTCTAATTGTGGTACGTAGATTGTATAAGACGTCTTATATTGATTCGCCTCATAATTTCGATTCGTCGTATTCAAATATTGTTGTAATGGTACTAGCACCTCTGCTTTCACCGTATTACCTGAAATACTAGATAATACTGCTGCCGCCAAGGTAGTAACCATAGCAAATTTACGTAGCATGGATATCTCCTATTATATATACTTAATTGCTCCTGTTTACATAACAATTTCTATATTATATCATACATATATTGAGTAATATAAATTTGTGCTCTTTGAAAGCATAATTCATAAAACATAAAGGAGTTATTATGCATCAATATTTATTTTTTATAGGGGATTTTCCGATTAGAGCCTATGGTGTTATGCTTGCACTGGCAATTATTAGCGGTGCTTCTGTTGCGTATTTTCTACTCAAAAAGGATGGTCGCGGTTGGCATGAACATATCATCGATTTTTCTATTACCGTTGCCATTGCAGGACTTATTGGAGCCCGTTTATGGGATGTATTTTTCTTTGACTGGCATTACTATTCTAATCATCTCCTAGAGATACCTTATGTATGGCAAGGTGGTATGGCCATTCAAGGCGGTGTTGTATTCGGTACACTGGCCGGTTTTTGGTTTGTAAAAAAACACAATATCGATGCTTGGGCCTTTGCCGATGTATTTGCACCTGCCCTTATCTTAGCCCAATCGGTAGGGCGTATGGCCAATCTATTTAATGGCGACGCCTTTGGTCATCCTACAGGCGGTAATTTTGGGATTCTCTATCCTGAAAGTACCCTTGCGTACCGCACCTATGGTAATCAACCATTATGGCCTGCAGAAATTTGGGAGGGTCAAATCGATATTCTTATCTTTGTAGCCTTATTACTGTTTAGCTCTTTTAAACATGCTAAGGGACAAGTATTCGTTCTATACGCTATTTTATATTCCGCAGCACGTTTCTTCTTAGAATTCTTACGCGGTGACTATGTCAATCTTACGATGGGATTAAAATCTGCACAAATGACTAGCCTCATCGTTATGATTGTAGGTATGTGCGTATTTATCTACTTTGGCTATCTCGACAAAAAACAACAAGCCTTAACTGAGGCTAATGAAGCAGCTATCGAATCACCAACAAAACAAAAAAAACGAAAATAATAAAATCCTTCATTCACGGTTTTCCATGAATGAAGGATTTTTTATATGTATATAGTTATATATTCATCAAAAGTGTATAACCTAAAATCAAAAACAAGCGATTATAATTGTTCTTGAACCTTTAATACTTCAAGCTCTTCTAAGGCACGATTAGCAATAAGAGCATTCTTCTCTTTTTTCTTACGAATCCGTTGTGGCCAAGATTCCATGATACCAAAGTTGACATTCATTGGTTGGAAATTTGAACCTTCATAACCAGAAATATAGTGGCTTAGTGAACCAATAGCTGTAGTCTTAGGGAAGTTAATAAATTCTTTTTCCTTAAGATATCGTGTTACCTGTAAGCCTACCATGAGACCTGATGCGGCTGATTCAAGATACCCTTCTACGCCAGTCATCTGACCTGCAAAGAATAAACGAGTATCTGACTTCAATTGAAATGCATGATTTAACAACTCAGGGGAATTGATATACGTATTACGATGCATCACACCATACCGAATAAATTCAGCATTTTCAAGGCCAGGAATTAGACCGAATACGCGTTTGCTCGCCCCATTTTAAATGGGTTTGGAAACCCACGAGGTTGAACATGGTGCCCTCTTTATTTTCCTTACGCAATTGGACAACTGCGTAAGACTCTTCATTAGTCCGTTTATCTACAAGGCCTACTGGCTTTAGTGGACCATAACGCAATGTATCTTCTCCGCGAGAGGCCATAATTTCCACAGGCATACAACCTTCAAAATAGATTTCTTTTTCAAAATCCTTCGGCTCTACCGCCTCAGCATGGGTCAATTCGTGCCAAAATTGCTTATATTCCACTTCACTCATAGGCAGTTAAGATAATCTGCATCACCTTTATCATAGCGAGACGCTGCAAATACCTTATCATAATTAAGAGATTCTGCCGTTACAATCGGAGCTGCTGCATCATAGAAGTAAAAGCCTGTATTACCTGTTAACTCTCTAATTGCATCACCAAGAGCCTCTGAAGTTAGTGGTCCAGATGCAAAGATGACTGTTCCCTCCGTAGGAATCGTAGTCACCTCTTCATAATGGACAGTAATATTAGGATGACTCTTAATCTTTTCAGTTACCATAGTACTAAATAGATGACGGTCAACTGCTAAGGCACCACCAGCTGGTACAGCTGTTGCATCTGCACATTCCATAATTAACGAGCCTAATCGACGCATTTCTTCCTTTAGTAGACCAACAGCATTCTCTATATTACCAGCGCGCAAGGAATTGCTACAAACTAGTTCAGCAAATTGATCCGTTTGATGGGCCGGAGAACTCTTTACAGGACGCATTTCATATAAATCGACAGCAACACCACGATTGGCAAGTTGCCACGCTGCTTCAGAACCAGCTAATCCAGCCCCTATAACAGTAACTCTATTTTCACTCACTCTTTGTATCCTCTTCTTTCTTTACTGCATCATCGGTCTTTTTCTTTCTCGTTTTTTTAGGCGGTCTAGTCGGACAAGTTTCATTAGAGCAGAATTTTTTCGTTGATCCATTTTTATAGGTTTTTTCGACGATAATGCTACCACAGGTGTCGCAGAACTCATGGGTTGGCTTATCCCATAATGTAAAATCGCATTGTGGATAACGATTACAACCATAAAAGATACGACCGCGCTTAGATTTCCGTTCTACGATTTCCCCTTCACCGCATTTAGGACAAGCAACACCGGTACCAACCGTAATCGGTTTAGTGTTCTTGCATTCTGGGAAGTTAGAACATGCTAAGAATTTTCCATAGCGACCGAATTTATAGACCATCGGATGACCGCATAATTCACAGGTTTCATCACTTTCCATGGATGCGATTTGAATTTTGTCTACATCGCTAGCATCATCTAACTCTTGTTTAAAGATATCATAGAAATTAGATAGTACCTTCACATATGTATCTTTACCATTGGCAATGGCATCAAGTTCTTCTTCTAGCTCTGCTGTAAAACCAGTATTGATGATTTTTTCAAAATAGTTTACCAAGAAATCGACAACTACAAACCCTAATTCTGTAGGAATGAATTGTTTATTATTCATTTCAACATAGTTGCGACTAACAATGGTATCTAGAATTGGCGCATATGTACTAGGGCGACCAATACCTAATTCTTCTAATGTCTTGATTAGACTTGCCTCAGAATATCTAGCAGGTGGTTGCGTAAAATGTTGCTCTGGATCAATGAGCACAGTTTCCACCACATCAGATTTCTTCAACGTTGGTAATTGTGGCGTATCTTCTTTCTTACTATCTTCATAGACTGCACTAAATCCAGGGAATAACACACGAGAACCAATTGCCTTAAAGGTGTAAGTATCATCAATATCTAGTTCAATGGTAGTGGACTCATTTTGTTGTGGTGCCATTTGGCTAGCCATAAAACGATTCCAAATCAGTGTATAGAGCTTTAATTCATCACGACTTACAAAGGGTTCTACCATCTTAGGTGTCAATTCCAGAGATGTTGGACGAATGGCTTCATGAGCATCTTGAGCAGAATCCTTTTTACCATATACATTCGGTTTAGCAGGGCAATAATCATCACCATAGGTTCTTTTAATATAGTCTCTTGCTTGTTCCTGCATATCTTTAGAGATACGCGTAGAGTCTGTACGCATATAAGTAATAAGACCTACATGGCCATAAGAACCAATTTCCAAACCTTCGTATAAATGTTGAGCAATCATCATCGTCCGTTTTGCACCAAAATTGAGTTTTCGAACACCATCTTGTTGCAAGGTGGACGTTGTGAAAGGCGGTGCTGCTTTACGGCTTCGTTTACTTTTCTTAACGGTGGTAACCGTAGACTCTTGATCTGCAATTGCCTTTTTTATAGCCAATGCATCTGCTTCACAAGTAATATCGAGCTTATCCCCTTTTACATGTGTTAATTCAGCGGAAAATTCTTCATTGCCTTTCGTTTTAAATCGACCTTCAATAGACCAATATTCTTGTGGTACAAAGGCATCTATTTCACGTTCACGTTCACAGATGAGACGCACAGCTACGGATTGAACACGTCCGGCACTCAGGCCTTTACAAACCTTTTTCCATAATAAGGGACTTAATTTGTAACCTACAATACGGTCTAACACACGACGAGCTTGTTGTGCGTCAACCATGTTCATATCTACTGTACGTGGATGTTGTAAGGCCTCCGCTACAGCAGTTTTAGTAATCTCATTAAATGTAATACGACAATTGGACGTAGTATCTACATTAAGAATATATGCTAAATGCCAAGAAATCGCTTCCCCTTCGCGGTCCGGGTCAGTTGCGAGCAATACAGCACTACTTTCATCAGCATGGGCGACTAAATCATCGATAACCTTTTTACGCGCTACAAGATTACTATATCTTGGCGTAAAATCATGATCAATATCGATGCCCATTTGAGATTTTGGCAAATCACGAAGATGGCCCATACTAGCTTTTACAATGTAATTAGGACCTAGAAATTTTTCTATTGTTTAGATTTAGCTGGTGATTCCACGATGACAAGTACTTTGCCATCAGGATTATATACCCGTGGTTGTCTTTGCTCTGGTGGCATCGATGTGGCCACGATAGATTTATCGCGTACAATCCCAACAGGGGTTAACGCTTCTTTGGCTACCTTTTTCTTAACCGTAGCCTTTTTCTTTTTTGTTTCTTGTTTTGGTTCTTTAGGTTCCCCAATAACGATAGATCGTTTAATGGACAAGTATATCACTCCCGATAAGGTTAATATAGCCCTTAGAATGAACCTTTTCTATCATATGTTTCATTTCAAGGTCTAATAAAATGCTTTGTAATCGTTGCAATGGAATATGTGTTTCTTTAATCAAATCCCCTACACTAATACATTGATCTGTAGGAATTTTACTCAAAACAACCTCCCATTCTAACTTAAAGCTTAACACATCGGACCCTTGCGTATCAACTGCACGCGGTTTTAGCTCATAATCATCTATGATATCTTGTGCTTTGGTCAAAACATTAGCGCCTTGACGCATGAGCCAGTGATTCCCTTCGGCTACATTACTCAAAATACTACCTGGCACGACATAAATCTCACGTCCTTCATTGGCCGCCATATCTGCTGTTATAAGTGAACCGCTACTTGCCTTTGCTTCTACTACGATGATGATTTGTGAAAGTCCGCTTATGATGCGATTTCTTGCAGGGAAATGTACGCTAGATGGTGGTGTACCAGGAGGATATTCCGATAATAAAAGGCCATTATGTTTAAGTACCGTATCAAACAATCGTTTATTTTCTGGAGGATACACTATATCTAAACCACATCCCATAACTACTATCACTTGACCATTAGCTGCCAAGGCACCTTCATGACTATGGCTATCTATACCTCTTGCACCACCACTAACTATTGCCACATTGTAAGCAGCTAATTCTTTTCCTATCCGCAAGGCTACATTTCGGCCGTAATCTGAGCACTTACGGGCTCCTACCATGGCAATTTTCATAGTTTCGTCATCTAACAGAGATGTATTTCCACGCACAAATATGACTGCAGGTGGATTATATATCTCCTGTAAGTGTCCTGGAAATAATACATCTAGATATGTAATATATTCTATACGCCAGTTTTTAAGAGCCTTATAAATAGTTTGTAGTCGTTCATTGGTAGCCTCTTTTTCTATCTGCTTATACTTAGTAGAGGGTATGCCTAATATACATTTTAAATTCTTACGATCTCGTAAAGCACACCAAGCCTCATAGGGACCGCCGAAATTATTGACCAAATCACGTATATTAGCCGCACCTAGTGCAGTAATACTCTGCATTGCAGCAATATAGAAATTACTTTCATACTGTTGTTCCATCATGATCTCCTATTCTCGACACATGAAATGGTGTATGCCGATATAACATCGCTTCTGAAATATGTTTCTTTTCTACATATAATGAACCATCCATATCTGCAATGGTTCGACTCACCTTGAGTAATCTATCAAGCTACGCCCTGTAAAATGAAATCTTTCATACACATCACTAAGTAGATTCCAACAATCATCCTGAATATTACAAAGTTCACGGATGGCGCGATGTGGCATAGAGCCATTTGTTTTAAATGTACAATCTTTAAATCGTTCTAACTGTATATTTCGTCCCCGCTCAACCAAGTCTTTCATATCAGAGCTACTTAAAGAATCCTCATTGGTCAAAAGCATATCATTAAAACTAGGCCGTTCAACAGAAATATATAAATCAATGCGGTCTAGTATAGGCCCAGAAATTTTATTTTGGTATTTCATAAGTTCTGTGGAAGAACAAACACATTCTTTATGAGGATCTCCGTAATACCCACAAGGGCATGGATTAGCGGCTAATACACATATAAATTTAGCAGGATATTCATAGCTATTTTGCAATCGATTTACCGTAATCGTATGCGACTCTAAAGGTTGTCTTAGAGCATCTAAGATAAATCGTGGAAACTCTGGTGCTTCATCAATAAATAGCACCCCATTATGGGCTAATGTAATTTCTCCGGGCTTTGCATTACTGCCGCCTCCTATTATGCTCGCCAAGGTTGCCGTATGATGCGGACCTCTAAAGGGGCGTCTACTGATAAGTGTATTTTTCTCTAATAGTCCAGCCACATCATGAATACGTGTTGTTTCAAACCGTTCATCCCAACTCATATCCGGCAATATAGTCGGTAATCGTTCTGCCAGCATCGTTTTCCCGGCCCCAGGAGGTCCTGTCATCATTACGTGGTGCAAACCTGTAGCCACAATAATCATGGCTCGTTTACCTAACTCTTGGCCATGTACATCCTTATAATCGATACTACTATACGTTTTATCCTCTCTATTAGTACTTATATCTTCAACCGTATAACTATCAGGCTTTATTAGAACTTGTACAATATCTTCTAATGTACGAGCCCCATAGGATGCAATGGTATCGATATAATGAAGTAAGGCTATATTCTCAGAACTTGTAAATACAGTTACTAGCTTTTCATCTAATGCCTTCATAGCCATACTAAGAATACCCTGTGTCTTTTTAAGCCCTCCATCCAAGGACAGTTCACCGATAAACAAAGTTGACTGCAATAAGCTCATTAATTTACGTTTTCTCATCTTAATTTGACCTGATGCGGCCAATACACCTATAGCTATTGGTAAATCAAGACCAGAACTACTTTTTCGTACCTCTGCAGGGCCTAAATTGACGACAATACGACGCATAGGAAATTCAAACCCACTATTTTTAATAGCGGCCCTAACCCGTTCTCTAGATTCTTTTACAGCTTGATTTGGTAGACCAACTATATCAAAGACGGGCAAGCCCTGCGATATATCTACCTCAACGGTAACAATGACGCCATCTAATCCATCTATAGTAGCACCATAGACCTTTGCATACATAATTTAGCCTCCTACAAAAAACATTGAGGCATATAGTGTATAGTTGCTTTAAGATCTTCATGGACATATACCTCAACTACATCAAAGGACAATTCTTTCCATTTGCGGTTTTGAGCACGCAAATCGCGTATAAATACATTGCAGCCTGTTTGATATGCTTCTGTTTTCGTTTAGAAACAGCCTCACGAGGCAGACCGTGTGTAACACCACGACGGGCTTTAATCTCAATGAAGTGATAGGTCAACCCATTTTTCGCAATGATGTCAATTTCACCTACCTTAGTTTTGTAATTGGTCGTCACGATTTTCAGTCCTTGTTTCTCAATATAATGACGAGCAATGTCTTCCCCCCAATTACCAAGGGCCTTTGCATCTAATAGGTTACAATTTTCTTCACAATTAATCGTATTCATAGTTACCTCCTTGTGTATATAGATGCTTTCGAATACTTATATATACAGAATAAAAAGGTAACTACCCTAATGTAAATAGAAAAGAGGTTCCTAATAGTCACCTAAGTGACCAATAGGAACCTCTTTTTAATAGATTTTTCACTTTTATTTCACAATAGAGTAATCTATATATTTAATTCTCTTCTCGATACCATCCAACAATTGACTTAATCGGTTCAAAACTCTTTCTATGCAATGGTGTCACACCTTGCTGCTCAACAGCCTCTCTGTGGAGTTCTGTATAATATCCCTTATGTATGCCAAATCCATAGCCAGGATACTCTTCATCGAGACTTTCATATATCGATCTCGTGTAACCTTGGCAATGATTGATGCAGCTGCAATATTAGCGCTTTTACTATCCCCTTTAACAATAGATTCTACAGGAATCATTAAATCTGGTAACTTCATTGCATCTGCTACAACCGCCTCTGCTGGTACATCGAGAGTACGAATAGCTTCGTACATAGCTTGACGTGTTGCTTCGTAAATATTGAGTTCATCAATTTTTTCTGGACCATAGGAAATACAACTTACCGCTACAGCCTCTTGCATAATGATATCATACAATGCTTCACGTTTCTCTTCAGTTAGCTTTTTAGAGTCATTTAGACCTGGAATTAATGTCATAGGCGGTAAAATAACGGCAGCCACCGTAACAGGACCTGCAATGGGACCACGCCCTACCTCATCGACGCCAGCCACATGATATAGCCCTTCATCATAGAACATGCCTTCATAGTCGTACATACCCATCAAGCGTTGTTGTTCTTTTAGCTCTTTTTCTTGACGTTTAATATAAGAGGCTGCTAACTTTTGAACGGAACTACGAGTATCCTCTTGTGCTAATGGCAAAATTTCCAAAGCTTGTTCCGTTTCAAAAAGGGCCTTAATATCAGCTACCTTTAACTTAGCGAAGATATCCTTATCCATGACATGTTTCCTCACCATCTTCTGGATAATACGGTTCTTCATCAACTTGATCTAGTGTAATTGTACCAAGCTTTGTATTGCGATAGTCTTGCAAAATAATGCGGCGCGCCTTATCAAGGTCAACAACACCACCGCTTACAAGGCAGCCTCGACGACGACCAATGCTTACAAGAATTGTATCCACATCGGCCATCTCTTCTTCTTTTAATTTGTAGCGTTCAATCAAGATATTAGGTGTATTCGTCAATAGATGGTTTAACAATTGCTTAATTACGTGCTCTAAGTCATATACATCATCAGAAATAGCACCAGTCATAGCAAGGCGAGCCGCTGCGCGTTGGTCCTCTAATTTAGGCCATAATACGCCTGGTGTATCAAGCAATTCAAGATTTTTACCGATCTTAACCCATTGTTGGCCACGTGTATGACCAGCCTTGTTAGCTGTACGCGTTGCTGCAGAGCCTGCTAAGGAGTTAATCAATGTAGATTTACCCACATTAGGAATCCCTAAAATAATAGTACGTACAGAACGACTGCGAATGCCTTTGGCTACCCAACGGTCAATAATTGGTTTACTGAGGCGTTCTACTGTGGATAAAAGCTTTTTATTGCCCTTACCAGATTTAGAATCGATAGCAAGAACAGTAATGCCTTTTTTAGTAAAGAATTCAGTCCATTCCTTTGTGGCTTTAGGATCTGCTAAATCGACCTTATTTAACAGCACAATGTGTGGTTTTTGACCAATAAGATCAATGATTACAGGGTTCGCACTAGAACGTGGAATACGCGCATCTAATAGCTCAATAACTACATCAACCTTTTTAATATACTCCGTAATCATGCGCGTGGCTTTCGCCATATGCCCTGGGAACCAATGTACGATAGGTGAATCTGCCATAATGTCTCCTTTCTATATATCTTTCATATGTATATATTTTATATCTATATTTTAGCAAAAATAAAAGGCTGCCAACGGCAGCCTTTTAAGAACATTAGCGTTTTTCGCGAATACGAGCAGCTTTACCAGTAAGGTTACGTAAGTAGTACAATTTAGCACGACGAACAACACCACGGCGCATAACTTCGATTTTAGCTAAGCGTGGGCTGTGAAGTGGGAATGTACGTTCTACACCTACACCGGATGCAATACGACGAACTGTGAAAGTTTCACGTACGCCACCGTTTTGACGTTTAATTACCAAACCTTCGAACACTTGGATACGTTCGCGAGTACCTTCCACAACTTTTACGTGTACACGAACTGTGTCACCAGCGCGGAATGTAGGGATGTCTGTACGAAGTTGTTCTTGTTCAAGTACGTTAATAATGTTCATTGTTTCCTCCTGTTTGCAGACATTCAATACCTACACCTTATAGGCAGCGGACTGTCTCAAATTAACAGTAATATATTATCACAAGTCAATGTACAATGCAAGAGGTTGTACACTATATCTTGTATAGATTTATATACTTAATTTACTGTAGGTATATGCAGGACAATATAGCATTAATCTATGCGACATAATAAATCATACAGGTCTTGTCTATCTTCCGTAGATAGGTGCCTAAAACGATGGGCTAACTGTTTTTCTCTATGCTCAACTAAACCTTGAGCCTCTGCTCTACCTGTATCAGTTAATGTCACAACAGTTGTACGTTTATCCATAGTATCTATGTTTTTTTCTACAAACCCTAATTGTATGAGTACATCAAGTTGCTCTGATACGGTAGCCGGTCTGATATGTAAAGTATCAACTAATACGCGTTGACTTGTTCCTTTACCAATAGTATATAGTTCCATGAGAATTCGATAACGTGAACCTTCACGCTTAGCCGTCACATTACGGAGGGCATTGAATAATTCAACATTTGTAATCATAATGGCATCTCCTTACAACCTTGTATACTATTATATATTCGACATACACAGTAGAAATCCTGCATATAGTAAAAGGCAGCCTAAGCTGCCTTTCACTATGTTCATATAATTATATCGAATTTAGAGACATTTAATTGTCTAACTATATAAAATTATATGTTATTTTAATGCACTAATATCGCCGATAATAGCCATTACACTGTACGCTAAGCGAACCAGTTGTAAACGGTTAGCTTTAATAGCTTCGTCTTTATCCATAACCATTACATCTTCAAAGAATGTATTGATAGTAGGAACCAATGTAGCAGGTACCGCCACAACAGCATCATAATCATTTTTTTATCCCATGCATCGATACTTGCTTCAGATGCTTTAGAAGCGGCTTCGAACAATGCTTTTTCAGCATCTTCTTTCAACAAGTCGCTATTAACACCTGTATATTCTACATCTTTTTACAAGATTGTACATACGAGTATAGGCTTGAACAAGCTCAACATTTTCATCGATGCGGTTTTACAAGTAATGCGTTCACAAGACCTTCAGCATCAGCAACGGACAATTCGTTGTTAGATAGCAACAAGTCGATCACATGATGAGGAACTTCGCGATCAAGGAAGATATTTTTTTCAAACGAAGTGTGAAGAACTCTTCAACTTGGTTAATCAATTCCTCTTGTTTATCAGCAGCTACATTCAATAACTCCATAGATGCTTTGAAGATTGGACGCAAGCTGATATTCCATTCGCTACCAAGCAAGATGTTCAAAATACCAATTGTTTGGCGGCGCAATGCATATGGATCTTGAGAGCCTGTAGGGATTAAGCCACGGCTGAAAGTAGCAACAATGTTATCTACTTTATCGATGATGGACAATACTTTACCTGCTTCTGTTTGAGGCAATACATCGCCTGCAAAGCGTGGTAAATATTGTTCGAAAATAGCTTCTGCTACTTCAGGAGATTCACCATCAAGTAAAGCGTACTCTTTACCCATTACACCTTGTAATTCAGTGAACTCTGTAACCATACCAGTTGTAAGGTCAGTTTTAGCAAGCTCTGTAGCGCGTTCCAATACAACAGTTGCATCTTCGTGCAAGCCACATTCTTCACCAAATACACGGCCTAATTTAAGTAAACGTTCAGTTTTATCTGCTAAGTTACCAAGACCTTCTTGGAATACGATTTTAGTCAAACCATCTTGACGGTCGATAAGAGGTTTCTTGCGGTCTTCGTTGAAGAAGAATTTAGCATCATCAAGACGTGCGCGCAATACACGTTCGTTACCAGCTTGAACTACTTCGATGGAATGATCGGAGCCATTGCGCACTGTTAAGAACATTGGCAATAATTTGCCGTCTTGGTCAACCAATGGGAAGTAGCGTTGATGGTCTTTCATTGGTGTAATGATAGCTGCATCAGGAAGTGCCAAGTAGGACTCTTCAAAGCCGCCACACAATGCTGTAGGCCATTCAACAAGATAGTTAATTTCTTCTAACAAATCATCATCCCAAACGATAGATGCATTTTTAGAAGCTGCCATATCATGTAATTGTTTGGAGATCAATTCACGACGTGCGTCTTGATCAACCATAACAAAGTTTTCTTTTAATGTGTCTACATAGGATGCTGCATTTTTGATAGTGATTTCATCAGCACCTAAGAAGCGATGACCACGTGTTACATTACCAGATTTAACAGTAGCAAATTCTACAGGAATTACTTCATCATCAAGTAATGCTACAAGCCAACGTACTGGACGTACAAACTTAGCATCCAAATCGCCCCAATGCATGGATTTAGGGAAGTTAAGGCCTGTAATCAATTGAGGCAACATTTCACTTACGATATCTTTTGCAGGTACGCCTGCAGTTTTAGTTTCAGCGTAGATATAGCCGTCTTCTACAACGAGATCAGTTACATCAAGACCTTTACCACGAGCAAACCGATAGCCGCTTTTGTAGCATTACCGTCAGCATCGTATGCGATGGATGCAGAAGGACCTTTATGACGTTCGTTAATTTCAGCAGATGCGTCAGCAAGACCTTTCACGATAAGAGCCAAACGACGTGGTGTACCATATGTTTCGATGCTTTCAAAAGGAAGATGGGCATCATTTAATTTTGTTTCAGCCAATTGTTTCAATTGACCTAAGATATTTGGCATAAAGCCGGCAGGAATTTCTTCTGCACCGATTTCAAATAATAAATCTTTTGCCATCTTATTTATCTCCTTTCAAAAGTGGGAAACCTAATTCTTCGCGTTTAGCAAGGTATTGTTGTGCACAAATACGAGCTAATGCACGTACGCGGCCGATGAAAGCTGTACGTTCGCTGATAGAAATAGCACCACGGGAATCAAGTAAGTTAAATGTGTGGGAACATTTCAATACATAGTCGTAAGCTGGTAATACATAGCCCGCTTCGCAAACGCGTTTTGCTTCTGCTTCATACATATCAAATAATTTGAAAAGCATATCTGTATCAGCTAATTCAAAATTGTAAACGGATTGTTCCACTTCGTTGGCATGCCAAACGTCACCATATGTAACATGTTCATTCCATTTAAGGTCATATACGTTTTCTACGCCTTGAATGTACATAGCTAAACGTTCTAAACCGTATGTAATTTCTACGGAAACTGGTTTACAGTCAATGGAACCAACTTGTTGGAAATATGTGAACTGCGTTACTTCCATACCGTCGAGCCATACTTCCCAACCAAGGCCCCAAGCGCCCAATGTTGGAGACTCCCAGTTATCCTCTACGAAACGGATATCATGATCTTCAGCGTGAATGCCTAATGCAGCCAAAGATTGTAAGTACAATTCTTGGATGTTATCTGGAGATGGTTTCACGATAACTTGGAATTGATGATGTTGGAACAAACGGTTAGGGTTATCACCATAACGACCGTCTGCTGGACGACGAGAAGGCTCTACATAACATACAGCCCATGGTTCAGGACCAATTGCATGTAAGAATGTAGCAGGGTTCATTGTACCTGCGCCCTTTTCGATGTCATATGGATTTTGAACGATACAACCTTGATCGCTCCAGAATTTTTGTAGATTTAAAATAATCTCTTGAAATGTCATTGCTGCCTCCACTTTACACAACCGACATAAAATCAACCATTTCGTTACAAACAAAAAAGTCCCTGTAACGAAAAACGTTACAGGGACGAGTATACCCGCGGTTCCACCCTATTTGGCTTGCGCCCTCTTTTTTCTATGTTGGCCTTTACTAACAGATGCCTGCGTTCCTGCCAATGCTCTACAGCGCCTTCAACCAAATGTGAGCTTACACCATCCTCACTCGCTAGAGAGGTTTACTACTCTGCTTCATCGCATATATTATATACGATATTGTAGCAATATAGGGGGATGAATGTCAATCTATAGTTATATTTTATTACCCTTAGCAATACGATCTAAGAATTCAATATAGCTTTGTTTGTTTAATACTGGTATAAATTTATCTAATACATCTTTAGCACCAGCTGCGTCATCATATAGTAAGTCTACAATAGTTATAGCCAAAGCTTGTGCCGTTTTTATGTACGCCACCTCAGGAACAGTGATTTCATATTCTGCACTATGTAGTACACCATTAATACAACCAACCCATGGATGGATAACAGGCATCAAATGAGACACATCACCCATGTCAGTACTTGCTGTCATATGTTCTCCTTGGTATACATTTTCTTCACCAAATATTTGATTAGAATTATTACGTAATAATTCATTCATATGCTCATCATTACGCATTGGTAAATAACCTGGCAAATCTTTTATTACACAAGTAGCACCTACAGCATCTCCACCAGCTTTTAAAGCTCTATTTACACGATTATTACAATCAACAATGGCATCAATATTAGCAGCTCGTACAAAACTTTCAACTTGAACATAATCAGGTACACAGTTTACCAATGTACCGCCTTGATTAATGATAGGATGAAATCTAAAACAATCGCTTTCTTTGAAAGTTTCACGAATAGAGTTTACCCCCATAACACCTAGTAAAGCTGCATTAAGAGCATTGATTCCCTCATGAGGGGCTGCAGCTGCATGAGCTACTTTACCATGATATTCAATTAGCTTGGCAACAAAGCCATTAGATGTGCTGCCAAGTCCCATTTCCCCTACTGAAGACCTTGCTGTTTCCACATGCATTTGCATAGCCATATCAATATCGTCAAAAGCACCTTCATAAATTAGTTGTTGTTTACCACCTAAATATTTAATTTTGCCTTGTTCACGCAATTTATTACGATAGTCGACCTCAACCATTTCCTCTGCCGGTACAGCAAATAAAACTACATCTCCAGCCAATTCATGCATAATAGATTGTAAACCTATTGCAACAGCAAACATATTGGCAATTTGAATGTTATGACCACAGCAATGAGCCGCACCCGTTAAATCATCAGCACGAGGGTGGCGAGGACAAAGAATGGCATCTAGTTCACCAATCATGGCAACCGTATATTTACTGTCACTACCTTTTAAGCGACCTTTGACACCTGTTAGTGCATGATTAGAAGTATAAGGAATCCCAAGTTCATCAAACATATCACGTACTTTTTTAGATGTTTTTACTTCTTTATATCCCAGTTCTGGCTCATCCATAATGGATTCAGCTATTTCACGCAAACGCGGTTGTGCATCAATAATAGCATCACATACGCGTTGTTTTAATTCTTCTTTTGTCATACGACTCATATAATCTCCTTTGTAAAATCGACCGTATCGAAATACGGTCGATTCTTTAATCACACAGAAATATGCTAAACATTGTTCAGTAAACTATGTATCATATTAAATTAAACCTTCTAAATGAAGTACAATTTGTGCTAATGCGGTTGCACATATGAAAGTCCCTGCTGTTACAGCAAGTGCAACAGGAATAATACGCCAAGATAAACGGCGGAATGCACCAAGGTCTTTACCTAATGATAAACCTGCATAGGCAAGCACCGGTGTCGTAGTAGCTAAGAATGTAATATGACTAGTTTTTTCGATAACCCAAGGTTGTCCTGGCATTCCAGGTAAAGAGATTAGAACCCCAACTAAAGACACCCAGAATACCATAGGAAATTTATTAGCATAAGGTAAACTAGAAATTACGGCACCAATTGTAGCAATACCTGCTAAAATTGCTACGCCCAACAAACTATCACTAAATACATGTTTACCGTCCATTATATTTCCAATAGCAGTAAGGATGGCAGAAATACAAACAACTATAACAAATTGTGTTAATTTTTCACTTCTACTCATGATGCGCTACCTCCTCTGCTAAATCTTGCTCCCGTGTACGACCAGTAAAGAAGTTGTAAGACTTTTCCATAATTGGCAAGGAAATAAATAAACCAAATATACACCTAATACAGTAGTCAACAAATTAGCAGCTCCAGCTAGAGCCATAATTTGTTGTTCATAAGCAGGATAAACGGCAACAATTGGTGCTGTAGCAGCAGCCATCATACTTGCACTACCTACGCCAGCCCCCATTGCAAGAGCTAGTGGATGAAACCAACCTGTATTAGATAATAAGCCAGCTAATACGGAGGACCACATGGCACCTATAAGAACGCCACAGATATACATGCCCATAACACCACGGCCTTCAGGAGAGCTAAAACCAAATTTATCAATTATAATCGCTACATTTGGTTCACGGTCTACAGAATAACAAGCACCTACAGCTTCGCGACGCATACCTACTAATAGTGCTACAGGTAAACCAAAGATAATGGTACCTAAGAAGTGACCTAATTCTTGAACTAATAAAGCCCAGCCAGCGCTTGCTAAAACACCAAGGTTTGGACCAATACCAAGACCTACTTTTACCATTAAGATCATTACTGCAATACCAATATAATCGGCAGAATTTTCCATTTGTTTTATTGTAAGAATTTTGAATTTTGGAATTGAAATTAATAACCCTAAAATCAAAGCATACAACAATGGTAAAAACACAACAGGACCGAGTCTTTTAATCCCTATGAATTCTGCGACTACGGTAAGCACAAGTGCTAAAAAATGAATTCTCAGGTTCCCCAAAAGCTGCATAATGACCTCCTATACTTAATACAAACATAAATATGGCACCATTATAATATATTTTTATATAATAATAAATATTTTTTTGATAAGTATACATGTATACATGAGAAGATAAATAATTTTAACTATCATGACAATATTTTTTTAACATCAAATCAACTTTTTGAGATACAAAAAAAGGCTGCTATAGAATGCAGTTTTACGCATTCTATGGCAGCCCCTAATCCCTAAAAATGAAATTTTCACAAACCCATGATTAATATAAAAAGTACTTGATAATAAAAACCAGTCATTATTACCATCAGAATTTAATACATAAGTAACATATGTAATATAATTACAAAAAAATATAGTCTTAGGTATTATATACAAATATTCCTTCCATAACTCTTTTTTTAAAAGCTATATAGTTATCACCATTGTAATGAAGATAATCTAATGCACTATTATTGCGTACATATATAACAATAAATTGCCATATAACAGCAACTATTAATAATACATTTGAAATCCAATAGTAATTTATAAGATTCATATAATAAGCTAAAAACACCTAATATAGCAAATACACTTTCTACTATTTTTTTACTTTTTTTAGTCTTTCTTATACGATATATATTAACTAAAAATTTCTTTTTTTCACTATGTATATATCCAAACGATAAAAAAATAATATAGTAGCTGACAAAATTATTAGTCCAGTCATAACATCTAGTCCAGCCCCTCCTTAATTTTCGCTCCTACTATTCCTAATTATTTCTATCTATTGATCTTTTAGTTCTAAGACGTACATAATTATCTTTAAACATTTCAATTTATCATCTAAACATACATCCATTCTGCAAGAAGTAGTAACGCGTAGTGTCACTTCAGTTGCAGTCGCATATAGCATTTAAACTATTTTTTTATAATCTATCCGCAATAGGTATTTCTTTTTCTATAAAAAGTATCTTAAATCTAAATCTTTATTTGTCCAAAAATTCAGATATCTGACTTCTAATAAGCCAAAAAAATCTTCCTTACAAATTATACTTTTTATCAATAAAACTTAAATTGCCTTGAATGGCATCCCAAGCAATAATATAGTAATCATGACCAGAAATAGTAATTTTTTTATTGCTATATCAATACTATTTATTTCATCTGAATAAAATGTAGTAAACTCATCATTAACAATACTAATCTGTTCTATGATTCCATTAATATTATTTGATACTATTTGATGGTAATCAGTATCTTCACTCATTCTAATACAACGTTTTATTTCAAAAATTAGGATATTCATCATACTCTTCAGTTTCTATATAGTCATTAACAATCTCAATATATGAATCCTGAATTTGTATATATATCACTACATCATTATTCTCATCTAATCTTTTTTTGACTTCTATCTGGAGTAAATCCAAATAATTTTTTTGAGAAAAAAATATTATCGACATGTTGATTCATTATACCTACAAGTATATCTAAACTCTGTTTATTTATATGATTAATCATAATTTCTACACTACTCTACTTCTTAATGATGTATTACCGATTTAATAGCTCTTCATTACAGGGCAAATAAGATAGCCATAAAAAAATAACAATACAGTAAATATAGAAAAATAAATAATAAATCCATTTATTATCACTATTTTTTTAAATATTAGTGAAAAACAAGTAAGTACTATCTGAATATCTTTATGTTTTTACTCTTAGCAAATATCATATACAGATGAGCAATAAAAAAATTAGATTCAATACTTCATCAATATAGTTAGAAACTATTCCCACAACAATAAGAAAAAAATTGGATAACTCCATGCTGGTATAGATGAAATAGATTGTATACGTCTCATACCAGCTAAAAAAATACCACGAGATACTAAATACACCAAGTAAATATATCAAAAATATAATAAATTAAATAAGATCCATAACTGATGTTCTCTATAGCATTAAGTCTACTAAATAAGAAGATATCAAGATAAAAATCCTATTATGGACATAAAACTATATGCAAAAAAATTTCCACCACTCAATCGAATTGAATAGTCAAATCCTTTTTATATGAAATTTATATCCTAATATAATACAAAAAGAAAAATACTGGTATAATCCACCAAGTATAACTTACTAAAAAAATCATGTAACATTATAATTTCTCCTTTACGGTTGCTCATGCCTTATATACAGAGTAATCAGTAGACTTATGATTAATACAGGGAAAAATAATATCACTCATAAATTTAGTATAGTTGTCTGTCAAAAATTAAAAATAATTTTGGTACATGCGGATATTAAAAAAATAGAATTGGGCTCAACATAAATAAAAAAATCTATTTCTGATTATTTGTTTCCCCAGTAATGTCTGTATTGCAATCACACAAAAGAAGACAAGATAAAATAATTGGCTCATATTACTCACTTATATAATATTAATTAAACTGATAAACAAATTTAACTTATATCCTTAAAACTGTTTATATCCCAACTGCTTTTCAAAAAAATATCCTGTATATAATAAAAAAATATTTAAATACGGAACCAATAATAATAGGACCCAGAGACCACTATATAAACTATCGTGTAATCTACGAATACATAATATCAAAATTGATAAAATTATATAAAAATACAGGACATAAAAATATACCTATTGATATAGGTGTAAGTATTTCTATTCCTGTCTCATCTTTTAATCATAAAAAAAGTATTGAGATAAAATTTTACGATTAAGCTAATAATCATACCAAATGATCCTATACCAAAATAAGCCTCTACTCTTTTAGCTCTGCCTTTAAGACAAAACGACTGATGTATATAAATATCCCTCATATACTCTAATAATCCATTTTTATTCTCTAGAGTTATCTTGTTATTTAAATAACCAACAGATTTCGTTAGTGAAATCAATTGAACACTACTATTCCCATATCGATTTTTACTATGATTACTTGGGAGTAAGTATAAAAAAACATTGTTGGTATAAATATAATACCTACTTCTCTTAGCAAAAATTTCTTCAAAAAAACACTATATTTAAACCATCAAGTACAAATAGATCATACATATAATATCCATATATACTACAACTTATTATTAACCATAAGTATAGCCATTTTCCTGATAATCCAAAATCATGTAATCTACGTCTGCTTAACTCTATAACTAAACATACACCCATAAGTTTAAAGATATAACGTAAATAATACATCTCTATTAATTGGATAGACAAAGTGTTTATAATTGCATTACCAACAAAAATAAGTAAAGAATAAACCAATCAATATAATAAGGTAGGCCTTCTTATTTATTCGTGTATTATGGAGTAAATCATATATATTTTTGTTTTATAAGTTGTATCTCTTCACTTATCATCTATTTTATCTGACGCTTTTTTTACACTAAAAAAATTAATCAAAAATTCTAACAAGTATACATAGTCACCTAAATCATCATATTAGAAACATAAAGTCATTTTTTTATTTACTTAATTAAGTGAGTAAATTTATTCATCTCATACGCTTCAAAAATAAGAATCCGTATCTGATATACCTTCATCATAACCCAAATTAACTTCTACCTTTCCTTCATTAGTAACAGTAATTGTTATAGAAGATGGTATTTGCATTTTAGCAGATTTAAAGTGCATATATAACGCACGAATATATTGAGCCATATCCATGGTACCTTCGATATAGTTATCCAAATTAATTCCTGGATTTGATAAAAGTTGACCAGAGTAAGCTATGCCTTCTAAATTGATATAATAAAAATCTAAAAATCAACAGACTCTTCAGTAGGAACTCCATGTAGAAGTATTACATCCCAATCCTCACTATCAATCATTTGATATAGTACAGTTGCACTTTGTTTAATTAAATCATTTGTATGTGTATGCCAGGCTTCCATATCTACATCCAGTGATTCCTTGTTTAAAAAATCCTCTTGTGCAGTATTATCTACTTCCGAACTATCTATTTCTTTTTTTATTTTTTTCTAAATATGTTTTTTTCAAAAACGTTTTTTTCATATAACTCTTTATTTTTCTACAAAAAAAGGATTACCTAGTGGTTGTTTTAATAAGTCATTTCTTTCTTTATCATCAAGAATCCAAATATTATCGTTAAGTCCTAAAGTTAGATATTCCCATTTTAAAAACCTCTTCTAAATCATATTTCTGATTAAAATTACCATACTGAAATGATATTTTTAATGCCTAAAGAATCATCAACAATAACATTCATTATATTCCATAAATAGTCTTTGTTTATTTTTATGCTTTGACAATGCGAATATCAAATGTAGTAGTTCATCCCAATATGTTTCTAATTGTCTAGCATTATCAGATTTTTTTCAGAAATTGATAAGCATTAATAAGTTCATTACCATTTACAATATATAAACATATTCTAGTATTTCCATAATCTTTATCAATTTCAGCATGGAAATATAATCTATTCCAAGTATTACAAATTGAATTAGCTATATTATTAATATAGTTAAATATAGTATTACTGTTTTCAGACACGATTGATATTAAATACCTCCACCTTAGAAACCAGAATAAACATCTATTCTAGTTTCTGCTCTGATTTTCAACTAAGTAGATTATAACTTATTAAATTTAAGAGCTTTCTCACAATCCAAAAAAATTTCTTTCAATATACCAAAAAAATACTAGCCAAGCAACAAAAACCTGCACCATAAAAAAATCATAGTGAATCTCAGCACCAATCATAAAAATCATAAGCCATTCCATATATAATGGATGTTAATGTAAATAATGCAAATCCATAGAAAAAGAATTTTTTTATAACAGCCATTTTAATAATTTCCTTATATAAAAAAATAAATTTACTAAAAAGAAATAAAAATAAGAATCAAATCATAATTGCCATATATATAAGTAATTCATGTGATTGAATACTAAGTATATCGGTCTATTTAGGAACACTTTTTATTACTATTTTAATGTAAAAGCTAATAAATCTACATCGTTATACTCTAGTGTCAATAAATTATAGTTTTGATCTATTGAGAATGTCCCTTTAAGACCTCCTGCATCAATAAATGAGTAAGTATTATCATCAATTTTATAGAATTCACTTTCTAAAGGTACAAAATATTTATCTAATGCTAAACCTACCTTCTCCGCATCTTCTTTAGAGCACTGCAAAACATCCTGTATTCGTTTAAAAAAATGGCTTATGAACATTTTCTATTCTGTCTTCTAGTATTTTATTAACCTTACTATAAGTCTTATATCTATAAATCAGATATAAAATAGCTAATAATAAAGCGATATTCTCCTTCATAGTTCCCTCTAGAGTCTTAGTTACTTTAACTGTTACAGACTACATTTAATATAACTTTATATCACCTATATAATACTCATCCTGTATATAGCTCATATTCCCTCTCTCTTAATCTAGTAAATTTTGTAATTGATTAATCTTATATTTATATCACATTATATAAGAATATTAATAAATTTTAAACCACCTACCAAAGATTACCAATCATCTTTAATAGGTGGTTCATTTTATGACTCTAAATAATATTTTTCTAAGAGTTTAATATGTTATTGTAAATTACGCTTTCACCACAACAGATACGCCATCAGGAATAACTGTAATGCTTGCATCTTTACCTTTTAATTCCAAAGCCTTATTCAATGCTTCATCAAATGTGCTAGCATGTTGTAAATGCATGTCTGTAAGCATCTTAGGGTCGCATTGGTCTGTTACAACGATAACTGTAAATTGATCTAAAATACGAGCCAAGATTTGCATTTCCCATTGGTCTGGAATGGTTTCATTACGAGGCACCTTAGCAATGCGATCTAGTAATTCACGAGGTGTTGTAGCATTTTTAAGGTTTTCGTATAGAGATTCCCCACCATGACCATCATTACATGCGGCAATCATGATGATAACACCATCTTTTTTACAAGATGCTTCGGCAGCGGTCATGCCTTTTACAGCTTGATATACATTTTGGTCTAATGGATACCCACCATTTGTAGTGATAACGATGTCTGCTGGTACAGCTTTCACACTAGCTAGTTCAGATACAAAAGCACAGCCAGTTTCATGAGCTTGTTCCATATCACCAGCAAAGGCATTGATAATATGTTTTTCCGCATCGATGACAACATTTAAAATAAATGCCAATTTTGCAGTACGTCCAGCGTATACCATGTCCTTATGAATTGGATTGTTCTCGATAATACCTGTACGAGCATATGGGCTATTGATAAATTCAGCACAGTGATTTGCCATTACAGTCACTTCGGAAGCAATACCTGGCAATACGCTTTCTACCGCCAGAGAAACCAGCAAAGAAATGTGGTTCAATGAAACCTTCAGAAATTAATAGCTCAGTTTCTACAGCTAGTTTGTTGATGATGCAATCACCACCGGATGGCAACACGCCGATTTTAGTCATTTGGCTAGCATCACCAGAGATATGGTTTACAATCTTTTCATTGGCTACAATTTCAGGACCGAATTTATCTACCATTTCTTCATGCGTAGTAGGTCGATGGAAACCAGTAGCTAATAAAATGGTAATATCGATGGATGGATTAGCTTCACGAATACGGCGAAGTAGAATTGGCATCGTAATTTTACTAGGCACTGGACGCGTATGGTCACTTGTGATGATGACCATGTTGGATTTCCCCTTTACCAATTCTTCCAAGCGTTGGCTACCGATAGGATTATCTAACGCATGTTCTACCAATGCCTCTTGTGAAAGCTCAGCCTTATAGGAATGGGCTTTAGATTCTAATACACCTGCGATATTTTGATCAGGAATATTGATATCTACAAATCCTTTTGCATAAGGTACATTAAATGTTTTCATGGGAATCACTCCTTAACTTAACACTAACAAACTATAAATAACCCGCTACGACAAATCAATCCTCCTTCTTACGCAATTGTCGTTTAAGGTCTAATAAACTCATATCATTTTGCTTAGCAATAGTAGCCAGTGAATCATATTCATATTTATGCCTCTTTACACCATATCCACTGCTTCTTTTGAAAACAATTCTATTGCCTTCCCAATCTATGTCTCCTGTAGACCGGTTCAAAATATATCGATTATAGCGATGGTATCGAATACCAAGGCTCGTAGTATGTCTAAATATTAACTCTCGCACCTTATCCATGTCGTCTTCTTTACAAAGGACTGTCAGCATCGTACCAGGTCGTTGTTTTTTCATCATAATCGATGTGGTAAACACGTCTAGTACTGATGAAAGTAATAACTGTTCTACTGCATAGCCGATTTCTTCTGGCGTCATATCGTCGAGATTACAAGACATTTCAATGATTGTGTCTTCTAAATCATTGTTTATTTCAACAAAAGCGCGAATACAATTCGGTCTTTCAAATTGTTTCGTGCCAAATCCATAAGATACCTTTGTTGGTGTCATAACTGGCATATGGCTAAAGGCTGTGCCAAAATACTTGGCTAACGCTGCGCCTGTAGGTGTGCATAACTCCCCTTTAATTTGATAATCTGCGTACATTGGAATACCAGATAACAATTCCATCGTTGCTGGTGCTGGCACAGGCAGTTCTCCATGAGCACAGTGAACCGTGCCAGTTCCTACATGTATAGGAGAGATGATAATCTCATCAAATTTAATTCCTCTAAGAGTACACAAACGGCCACAATATCTGCAATAGCATCTAGCATGCCTAGCTCATGGAAATGAATTTGCGTCACTGTAGATTTATGAACCTTGGCCTCCGCTTGAGCCACTAACTGATATACGTTTATAGCATTCTGTTTACACGTATCGGAAATAGATAAACTATTAATTATATCCGTTACACCTTGTAAGCCTCTACCATGTACATGATGTTCACTATGTATATGGTAATCTGAATGTTCTTCATGCGTATCTGACTCACCATGTTCCTGATGAGCATCGTGATGGTGATGATTAGTATCATGTTGGTCATGGGGACTACCTTTATGATGTTCAGACTCTTCTATACCATTAATGGTAACCGCTATCCGATAACCTTGTAAGCCCTTATCTTCTTTCGGAATAAGTGTATAGGTAACATCAGGTATTCCTATTTGATTAAGTTTTGCTATCCATATTTTAGGATCATCTACTAAACCGAGTAATGTCGCGGTCAGCATGTCTCCTGCAATGCCCATTTGACAATCTAAAAATAATCGTTTCATTTACTTTCACCTATATGATTAATCATATTCGCTGTATAAGCAGCACCAAATCCATTGTCTATGTTGACAACCGTAACACCGCTAGCGCAGGAATTGAGCATCGATAATAACGCCGTAACACCACCAAATGCCGTTCCATAACCAACACTAGTTGGTACGGCGATAACAGGTACATCCACAAGTCCACCAACAACACTGGCTAAAGCCCCTTCCATGCCGGCAATGACAACGATAACCTTAGCAGACATAATAATATCTAAATGTTGTAACAAACGATGAATACCCGCCACACCTACGTCATAAATTCGATTGACCGTATTACCGTAAAACTCGGCTGTAATAGCACATTCTTCAGCCACTTTATAATCACTTGTACCGCCGGTAACAATAGCTATACTGGACTCTGTTTTCTTCGTAGGCATATCACCAATGTAGCCGATATGAGCATCCTTGATATATGTCAAGGAATGGTGTTCTTGAACCTCTGCAGCCACATCAGGTGCTAAGCGTGTAATCAATATATGACCTTGACCATTAGACTGCATGGAGGAGATAATACCCACGATTTGTTCACTAGTCTTACCAGCCCCATAAATAACCTCTGGTACACCTTGTCGTAATTGACGATGTAAATCTACGTTTGCATACCCTAAATCCTCTATCGGTTTCATCTTTAGCTTTAATAAGGCTGCATCCACATCTACCTGTCCATTTTTTACTTGCTCTAGAAGAGATCTAATATTATCGCTCATGAACGCACCTCTAAATCTAATACAACATCATCAAACATAGATTTAAAAAATATGAGAATCTCAATCCTATTCTTAATAACAATAGCTATTTGATTCTCTGGGACTTGAATTTTGGCAGTATTTCTAACTAATCTAACTCTAAAATCTGATAAACCTAACGAAAATAAATACCCTTCCGCTTTTTCGATATGTTCTAAATCATGACCTGTTATGTGCTGCCCCGCTTGAAATCTTGTAGCCAAACAGGCGTAGGATGGTTTATCCCAAGTAAACAAATCAGCTTTATGAGCTAAATCTCGAATCATAGATTTTGTTAGATTGCATTCTCGTAGTGGTGATTTAACAGATAGTTCTGCTATGGCTTTCATTCCCGGGCGATCCTCTACATCATCACTGGCATTGGTTCCATCACATAATACGGAAAATCCATCGCGTTTAGCCTGTTCGCTTATCGTTGTGAACACATGATGCTTACAGTAATAACAACGGTCACTTGGGTTGCTCGTCACATCATCATGTTCAAGTACATCAATATCTATGATTTCTAGAGGGATACCGATACATTCTGCAATTTTCTTGGCATCGTCTAATTCAAACTGTGGCACAAACTGGGACTTAACAGTATATGCTTTGCATGGAATGCCAGATTGTTTGACAGCATATGCTAAATAGGATGAATCAACACCACCCGATAGGGCTATTGCTATGTTACCAAGACTCGTTAAATACTCTACCAAATTCATAACTTATATAACCTTTATTAATTCTCTATACTCTATAGTATTATAAAAAGAAAAGAAAAATAGAGTCTCAAACAGGGACTCTATCAACACTTCCTTTAAATTCAATTAAACAACTTACTTATGTATGTAGTATATACCTTTTAATTTATATTTTCTAACTCATAAATGAGATAAATGTTCATGTATTACATTGTTATTTTTCTATATAAGAAAACCACCTATCATAAATAGGTTTTCAAGGCCTATTCAAGATAAGTGATTTATAATTTATAAAAAAATGTGATAACAAATCCCAAGTAGTACGTCAAATCATGTATTAGTATTTATTATATGCTCATTAAAAATTTTACACTGTTCAATGGTTTGCCAATTTCTTGTTCCCCATAAGCAAATAATAAACGTTCTAGTTCTATCCATACAGTTCCAGGCAATTCAATAGGTTGCGTATCCCCCCATTGATAAGTTAATATGCTCGGCATGGCTTTACGCAATGCTATGGATGGATTCATATGTGTCCCCATACGAAGTTCATCCCAAAAAAACATCTATACCATCTCTAGAAACAAAAGCCTCACCTTGTGGCATAGTACCTGCTAGAGAAAGCATTTGCCAACCTAATATAATCGTGCCTAAACGTACATTTCTTTTTCGAATAGATTTTGAATAATTTACTACAACATCAAAAACCTTACGATCAACATCGTACAAAGCAAAGAGTTCTTGGATGAGTTCACTTGCTACAGCTGCATACGCAATATTATTAAGATTCGTATCTAGTGATTCTACCACATAAGAACCATCAATTTGCGTAACTTTCACAAATTCTCCATCTTGTACAATAGTGATATACATAGCACTAAAGGGACGCAAATACGATGCATTACGCAGTGATTGTAAACGTTTATGCGGTAAAGATGCCCTAATAATACCTAGTGATGGTGTTATAAAGGTAAACACAGAATAGAGCTTATATTTTTTTCGGCTCACCACTATGGCCGGTGTATTAAAGCCACCATTAAGATTGTTCATGTTCATCATCTTCTACAGCTTCTGGCTTGGGCAATGGCGTAACGCGCAAGCGAGAAATACGATATCCTTGCATTTTAATAACTTCAAAGATATAACCATAAGCATCTACCGTATCGCCCACAATTGGAGTCCGTTCTAATAAACCGAAATATAACCACCAATTGTATCCGAATCGGAATCCTCGATGTTTACATCCATCATTTCAGAGACTTCATCAACAAGAACCTTACCATCAAATTCAAAAGAACCATCTGAATAGCTCATCGTAGCAGGTAAATGAGATTCATGTTCGTCTTGAATATCCCCTACTAGTTCTTCGATGATATCCTCAAGACCAACAAGGCCTACCATACCGCCATATTCATCTACAACGATAGCTTGATAGATTCGACGAGTCCTCATATATTGGAGCAATGTAGATAATTTCATTACTTCAGGCACAGTTAAGATATCCCGTCTGATGTTGCGCAAATCTTTCATCGCTTGATTAGGACGTTCCATTAAGTCTTTAATATGTACAAGGCCTATGATGTGATCCTTATCTTCTAGGCACAATGGATATCTAGTATGAGACGTTGAACGCACTACCTTCATGGCCTCTTCAAAGCCATCCTCTACAAAGATACATTCTACATCCTGACGTGGTACCATTACCTCTTTTGCCATACGTTCCACGAAGTTAAATACATTATCAATCAACTCTGACTCTACTTGATTAAGTTGACCTTCCTCATGACTACGAGAAATCATCATACGAAGTTCTTCCTCTGTATATACGAGGTCAAGCTCTGTTAAATATTTTGTTTCATAGAATTTAAGAATACCATTAGAAATCTTACCGGCTAACCAAACAAAGGGATATACAATGCGACCAACACCAACAACAATGCGGCTATGGGCATTAACATATCGCGTTGGAAATGATAACCCCAATGCTTTGGGTACAATTTCACCAAATATTAAAAACGATAAGACTAATAATTAAGAGCAATAGTAGGTTCAGTACATTATGTATCCAAGTACCATGGAAATTAAATACCGCCATGATTTCAGATACCATGCTATTAAATATATATGTCCCTGTTCCTGCTAACGCGAGAATAAAAAAACAAAAATTAAAAAAATTGTGTAGTATTAAGAAAATACTCTGGATTTTGATAGAGTTTCAACAAAAAAATTGTCTATCTTTCTCAACAAAATTGTCATATCCTCCACATGTTCCTTACGTAAACGAGCAAAGGAAAAATTTTTGCTACCACTAAAAAAAGTTAATTAAAAAAATATAAATATGATACCTAGCACTATAGGCAACAGGCCATCAACTGAATCCATCTCTAATCCTTTCTACAAAAAATACAAACCCCAAATATTGTAAATATCTTTCTTAATTATTTATAGCCCAACTCTGAAAGCATCCCAGATTTATTACGCCAATCCTTCTTAACCTTCACCCACAAATCGAGATATACTTTTGTGGCTAATAGTTTTTGAATATCCGCACGAGCCTCGGCACCAAGTTGTTTTAACAAGGCACCTTTTTTACCGATAATAATCCCCTTCTGAGAATCACGTTCACAGTAAATAGTAGCGCGAATATAGGTAGTGCCATCATCTCGTGTTTTCATTTCATCCACATCGACAGCGATAGCATGAGGAATTTCATCACGGGTAGATAAGAGGATTTTCTCACGAACGATATCGGAGATAATTAAACGTTCTGGTTGGTCCGTAATCATATCTTCTGGGAAGTATTGAGGGCCTTCTGGTAAGTTTTTACTAAGTACATTAAGAAGTTCCTCTAGATTGTCCTTATTCTTTGCAGAGATGGGAATCACGCCAGCAAATGGATACGCATCTTGATACGATACAATGGCTTCTAATAGCTGTTCTTTTTGCAGTGTATCAATTTTATTAACTACTAAGAACACTGGTACCTTCACGCGCTTTAATTGCTCGATAATAAAATTATCCCCAGGACCACGTTTTTCATTACCAGCCACCACAAATAAAACTGCTTCTGTTTCTTTTAAAGATTCAATGGCTGCATCTACCATGAATTCACCCAATTTATGTTTTGGTTTATGAACACCTGGTGTATCCATAAAGACAATTTGTTTTTCTTCATCCGTATACACACAGATAATACGATTTCGTGTTGTTTGTGCCTTATCGGACACGATGGCAATCTTGTCGCCAATCAAGGCATTAATCATTGTTGATTTACCAACATTCGGGCGCCCTACAACGGCAACAAATCCAGATTTAAAATGTTCTGACTTATTCATTATATGGTTGATCCTCTCGTACATACCCTAAATTAGAAAGCACAAATTCTTCTTCTGTGCGCATTTCTTTTTTATCTTCATCGGTCATGTGGTCATAACCTAAAATATGTAAACAACTATGTGTTGTTAAATAGGCGAGCTCACGTTCAAAACTATGTCCGTATTCGATGGCTTGTTCATGAGTTCGTTCTAGGGAAATAATCATATCGCCCAGTAAATGATGCTCCTCTTCACCACCCTCATAGTCATCACCTTCATTGAGGGCAAAGGACAGTACATCAGTTGGTCTATCAATACCGCGATATTCCTTATTGAGCTCGTGAATTCTCTTATTATCACATAATAAAATGCTCAACTCATCATCTTCCAGACCATATCCACGACTTACCTCGTCGCAAACCTTTTGTATAATCTCTTCGATTTTAGAATCTTGCTCTATGCCATCATCATAGCTAATTTGTATATGCATAATTTTTATTCTTCCTTTGAAAGCTTTTGATGGTACGCATCATAAGCTTTTACAATGCGACCTACCAAATCATGACGCACCACATCTTGCTCTGTAAAGTACACCATATGAATACCAGAAACGCGTTTTAATACCTTTTCGGCTTCATTAAGGCCAGATGTTACGCGCGGTGGTAAGTCAATTTGTGTTTTATCACCATTGACGACCATTTTAGAGTTATTACCTAAACGAGTTAAGAACATCTTCATTTGCTCTGCCGTCGTATTCTGTGCTTCATCCAAGATGACGAAGGCATTTTCTAATGTACGACCGCGCATGTACGCTAATGGTGCCACCTCGATTGTGCCCCCGTTCCATAAAGCGTTGTACTTGTTCAATACCAAACATTTCGTGCAACGCATCATAAAGCGGACGCAAATATGGATCTACCTTATCTTGTAATTCGCCAGGTAAGAACCCTAGTCGTTCACCAGCCTCTACGGCAGGTCGCGTCAAAAATAATCTTATCTACATTGCGGTTCTTCAAGTAAAATGCGGCTAATGCAACAGCTAAGAAGGTTTTTACCTGTACCGGCAGGTCCATGTTAAAGGTGATAGTATTCTTGCGAATACTATCTACATATTGCTTTTTGACCTTCCGTCTTTGGCGTAATGCTTTTTACCACGCATCGTTACGGACAAAGTATCCTCGAACATAGAGTGAAGGGCATCCCCTTTGCCATTCATCACCATCTTAGCCGCAATGCGAACTTGAGATTCTGTAATCGTACTGCCTTCTTTATAGAGGAATACCAGTTCCTCTAATGTCCGATACAACGCCTCTACTTGAAGCTCGTCTCCTTTTATGACAACTGTATCACCACGGGATACAACATCCGCAGGAATGACTTCATTCATCATTTGTAAATATCTATTGTGTTGACCTAGTATAGATTGTGCTAAGTCATAGGTAGGAAAGATAAATACCCGTTCACTCATACTTGTCCCCCATCTATAAATTTACGTACTGCTTTTACCATTTAAATAATCACATAAATCGCCTTGATGTGCATCTAGTTCATCCATCATATCGTCGATTAAATCCTGTACACGCCACCAGCCCATTGACCAATTGGTGAATAATGTATTATCCTCTGGGGCACGACCCACTAATCGTTGCAACACGATATCTGGATGGAGATGGCGTAAAAACTGAACGACGCGCTCCGCATACTCCTCGGCGCTAATCAAGGTAATTTGACCTTCTTCATACCATTTAGCCATCAATGTATGTTTCACAATATATAGGGCATGTAACTTTACTTGGTCAACACCAAGAGACGATAAAAATCTTGGCCCTTCAATGGTATCCTCCATCGTATCCCATGGCAAATTGACAATCATATGTGTGGTCACATTAAATCCATAGCGCTTAATGCGGAGCACCGCATCGATAAACTGCGCCAAATCATGACCCCGATTGATCTTCTCAAGTGTATGATAATTAACGGTTTGCAATCCTAATTCAATGTAGATATCCTTATGAAATCGCTGTTGTATATCCTGCAAAACATCTAAATATTCATTGGAAATACAATCAGGTCTCGTAGCGATTGCAATCCCTACGGCTTCATCAATACAACCTTGTTCCATATAGGATTTGAAATCCTCAAGAGGTAAATAGGTATTACTAAAGTTTTGATAATAAGGAATAAATTTTTTTGCCTTATATTTAGGTCCGATGTGTGTAATATTTTCTTCTAATTGCATGCGCACCGTCATCCATGCAGGTCTATTTTCATAACCGGCACCGATTTCACCACAGAATGTACATCCTCCAACACCAGCTGACCCATCTCGATTAGGGCAAGTTAAAGGTAATGCAACAGGTAATTTATATACCTTTTCACCATATGTTTCTTTATAAAATTTTGACACCATCCGGTACCGTTTCGGTCTCGTTGTATCTGACATAACACTCCTCTATATCATTGTATGTTTTCAGGGCGAATGAATGGGGCCACCTCTTGATTCACATCTATGATCACTGTGAAAGCCCCTTCTGGTATATGTTGAATTCCTAAATATGATGCTGTTTCACGGCTCATGGTCATTTCCACATATTGTTGGCGAATTTTACGCCATTCTTTAAACGTATAATTTGGAATAAATGTAGACGCAATCTCTTCATTGCGCCAGAACGCTTCGCCAACTTGTAGCAATTCCTTCGTTTGTTTCGGCAATCCTACTGCTTCGCTGCGAACCTTGCCGCGATAGCTTACCAATGTATCGTATTGCAATACTCTGCAGCTATCGTATCACCTTTTGCAAGGAAGAAACGATATAAGAATTCAATTTGGTCTATATCCTTAAGATTAACCTTATGATTACCTTCCTTAAGCCATGCTCTCGTCATATCACAGAAATAACTAAATGCATCCGTTTCACCGTGAATCAATTGTTGTCCGATATAGCCAAATGTTGTTCTAAATCGTTCACTATTATAAAAACGCTCAAATACATCTTCAAGATATTTCAAGAAACGTACATCATCATAAGGTAATACATGCGTGCTTAGAACCTCATATGGAGCCAATGGATCTGCTACATACTTGTATTCACGCATCCGTCGTACACCAGATCCTTTTAGCAATTTTAAGAATCCAATTTGTAATGCATGAGGTTGTAAGCTAAATAAATCGTTAAAAGATTGTCCAAACCGATTAAAATCCTCGTGAGGTAATCCTACGATAAGATCCATGTGAACATGCGTACGTCCTGCTTGAATTATAGGACGTATAGATTTTTGAATGTATGGCCAATCATTATAGCGATTGATAGCATCTAATGTTTTCTTATGCGTACTTTGTACACCTACCTCGATTTGAATGCGTCCAGGCGGCGTTTCACAAAGAATGTTAGTTTCCCACTCCGTCATAAGCTCTGGTTCCATTTCTAAGTGGAAATTCATATCTGTATCGCTGTCTCTCATAAACTCCATAAGTGGTCTATGATGATGAGGTGCACAGTTAAAGGTACGATCTACAAATTTGACCTGTTTTACACCATGGTCAATGAACCATTGTAACTCCTGTAAAGTACGCTCTTGCGGAAAAAATCGCACTGTATTCTTATTGCCCGACAAACAATATTGGCATGAAAAAGGACAACCACGAGAGGATTCATAATAAATAATCTTATGCTCTAAATCGTCCATATCTTCCTCTGTATAAGGGAATGGTATGGTCGATAAATCACGAACCTCTACGGCCTCTGCCGAACCTAAAATACTCCCATTCCTACGTCCTCTCACGCCGGGAATCACAGGGTTTAATCCATCATTACCAAGTTGTAATGCCGTTACAAGAGCATGGAATGCTTCCTCGCCCTCACCTTGTACAATATAATCGATATTCGGACATCGTTCTAATAATTCATCGGCTGTGAAAGAAACCTCTGGTCCGCCCAATACAATTTTAATATCTGGTCGTACAGCTTTCACCATGTCTACCACATGCAAGGTCATTTCTATATTCCAAATGTAGCAGGCAAAACCTAGGACATCGATATCATGCTCTGTAATATCGCTTAGAATATGCAAAACAGGCATATTAATAGTATATTCCACTATATCGTATGCCTGTCCATGGGCTTCACCATAAGCCTTGAGATATCTCAAGGCTAGTGAAGAATGTATAAATTTTGAGTTTAATGTTGATAGAACTACGTTCATAGTACCCCTTTAGCATCATCGAATGGACTTGCCACCGTCTTGTCATAATAGGTATATTATAACATTAAAACAAGCCTAAGATAAAGGAGATAATAGCCCCTACTAGGATGACCACGCCAACGATGGACAAGATGATGCCACCAAAGAATACGATAGCTGCTAAGATTGCAGCTAATACAATAATCATAATGATACGGCTTAGCCAACTAGAACCGCCAAAATGATATACCTTCACACGAGGTCCATAGTCTTGAAATTGCTCGTACCCACTTCGGTCTTCTTCTTTTTGAGTAGGTGTAAATTCAACATGTACAGTATCCCCTTCTTCATCAATGGTAACCCCATCAAAATCTCGGCGCTCTGTATCGCTTAGGACACGTGTCTTAGTTTCTTGTTCTTTATTTTCATTCATTGTATCTTGGTTATTCATGATATATTCCTTATCACAAAACTGTTAATCAATTTTATACAATTTATTATACCATAAGCCTAACAAAAACAAAATATCCTCTATGGTTATTATACACCATAGAGGATATGACAATGATTATATTAAACTTTGAAACAAAAGGATTTAATAAACCTTAGTCTTTCAAGAATTTTTGTAATAATTCATTAACCAAGCCTGGGTTTGCACGCCCTTTAGATTCTTTCATCACTTGACCTACTAAGAAACCTATAGCTTTGCCATTACCGCCCTTGAAGTCTTCTACTGGTTGTGGATTATTAGCAATAACTTGTTTAACGATTTCTTCGATAGCACCAGTATCAGTAATTTGAACAAGGCCTTCTTCTTTTACGATAGTATCTGCATCCTTACCAGTTTCCCACATGGATACGATAACCTTTTTCGCAATTTTACCAGAAATAGTACCTTTCTCGATAAGGGCAATCATGCCAGCTAAGTTTTCTGGGCTCACCTTAGATTGAGCAAAGGTTAAGTTATTTTCATTAATCATCTTAGACAAATCACCAAGCATCCAGTTAGATACAGTCTTAGGATCTGCACCAGCTTTCACAGCCTCGTCTAAGTAATTAGCAGTCACCTTAGCCACTGTAAGGATAGTAGCGTCCTCACGAGATAAATCATATTCAGATACAAAGCGTGCAATTTTAGCATCTTGTAATTCAGGAAGTGCATTACGAGCCGCTTCAATTTCTTCGTCGGTAATAACGATTGGTACCAAATCAGGTTCTGGGAAGTAACGATAATCGTTTTCTTCATCCTTTTTACGCATGCCTAGTGTAATGCCTTGAGCATCATCCCAAGTACGAGTTTCTTGATCTACTTTACCGCCTGCTTCGATAAGCTTAGCTTGACGCAATGCTTCATATTCGATAGCCTTTTGAATACCAGTTAAAGAGTTAACGTTCTTAGTTTCTGTACGTGTACCGAATTCAGTAGTACCGCGAAGACGAACGGATACATTACAGTCACAACGCAAGGAACCTTCTTCCATACGACCATCAGAAACCTCTAAGTATTGCAAAATAGAACGTAGTTTTTCTACATACGCTTTTGCTTCCGCACCAGAACGAATGTCTGGTTCAGATACGATTTCCAAAAGAGGTACGCCTGTACGGTTATAGTCTACATTGGAGGAATTAGAATCGGAAATAGTGTTACCACTATGAACTAATTTACCAGCATCTTCTTCCATGTGAATACGCGTAATACCAATGCGTTTTTGTTTCACCATTAACTTCAATATCCAAATGCCCATTCAAGCAGATTGGCAAATCATATTGAGAGGTTTGATAGTTTTTAGGCAAAATCTGGATAGTAGTAATTTTTACGGTCAAATTTATTGAAATGTAAAAATATCACAATTCAAAGCTAAACCTACTTTAATAGCAAATTCTACCACTTTTTTTATTAAGTACAGGCATAGCGCCAGGCAAGCCAAGGCAAACTGGGCATACATGTGTATTTTGGTCGCCACCGAATTCAGTAGTACAACCACAGAATATTTTTAGACTTGGTTTTGAGTTCTGTATGAACCTCTAAACCAATGACTGTTTCGTATTTACTGCTCATAAAGAAACCTCCCCTGTGGGTGCAACTAATTGACAATCAGGTCTAGCTTGTTCGAATGTGAAAGCTGCACGTAACAATGTTTCTTCACCCATTGCAGGACCTAATAATTGCAAGCCGATTGGCAAATTATTGCTGCTCATACCAGCAGGAATACTGATACCTGGAATACCTGCTAAATTAGCTGGAACAGTACAAATATCTTCTAAGTACATAGCCAATGGATCATTGATTTTTTCGCCAAATTTATATGCTGTATTAGGAGCTGTTGGAGCTAATAACAAATCAACCTTGGAGAATGCTTCATCAAATTCATTTTTGATAACGCGACGTACTTTAAGAGCTTTCAAATAATACGCATCATAATAACCAGCGCTCAATACATAGGTACCGAGCAAGATACGACGTTGTACTTCTGGACCAAATCCTTCTGTGCGAGATTTAGTAGACATTTCTACTAAGTTATCTGCTGATACACGTAAACCATAGCTTACACCGTCATAACGAGCTAAGTTAGAGCTAGCTTCTGCCAAGGCAATAATATAGTACGCAGATAATGCATATTTTGTACTAGGCAAAGAGACCTCAACAATTTCAGCACCTAATTTTTTATATGTTTCAATTGCTACATCAATAGCCTTGCGTACTTCTGCATTAAGACCATCGCCAAAGAATTCTTTTGGTACACCAATTTTTAAATTCTTAACATCGTTCACAAGCGCTTTTGTATAATCTACACGTTCGCCAGGAATTGATGTGGAATCCTTAGGGTCATGACCGGCAATGGCATTTAATACCAATGCAGCATCAGTTACATCTCGCGTAACAGGGCCAATTTGGTCCAAAGAAGATGCGAAAGCGATTAAACCATAACGAGATACATTGCCATAGGTTGGTTTCATACCTACTACGCCGCAGAAAGATGCTGGTTGACGAATAGAACCACCTGTATCAGAGCCTAATGCCCAAATAGCAGAGCCGCTAGAAACAGCCGCCGCACTACCACCAGAAGAACCACCTGGTACGCATTCCAAATTCCAAGGATTAGCCGTTTGCTAATGCAGAGTTTTCTGTAGAGCCACCCATGGCAAATTCATCCATATTGAGTTTACCTAAGCTAACCAAGTGATTAGCATGTAATCGTTCAATAACGGATGCATTATATGGAGGAATGAAATGTTCCAACATTTTAGATGCACATGTAGCAGGTTGATCTTTAATACAAATATTATCCTTAATAGCGCCAGGAATACCTGCTAATGGGGAAATAGCTTCACCCTTAGCAATGGCTTCATCTACAGCTTTTGCAGATGCTAATGCTAATTCGTGGGAATCAGACAAATACGCATGTACTACCGGCTCCACTTTTGCTTTGTGACTAATTACTGCATTTGTTAATTCTACAGCACTGATTTCTTTTATTTACTAATTTAGTGTGTAATTCATGAATTGTTGCCACAGTGAAACCTCCTATTCTTGTACAACGCGTGGTACTTTAAAGTATCCGTCTTCTTCTTCAGGTGCATTAGACAATGCCAAATTATGATCTAGAGATGGTTTTAATTCGTCTTCTCTCAATACATTATGTAAAGGAACAGCATGAGCCATTACTTCTACATCGTCTAATTCTAATTCATTTAATTCTGCTACATACGTTAAGATATCTGATAGTTCCTTCTCAACACTAGCCATTCTATCTTCTTTTACTTCTAATCGGGACAGTAAAGCGATTTTTTTAATTTCCTCTTGGCTGATTTTCATCGGTCCACATCCTTTCATATCTTTTAATTATAAAGCATATGACATATATTTTCAAAAATAAAGGATTAGTTTTTCACCCTAAATCTTTAAGTAATTCTAAAAAAATTCTTCTTCATTGATAACGCGAATACCAAGTTCGTTCGCCTTTGTCAGTTTGCTACCACTATCTTCACCAGCAACGACAAGCGTTGTCTTTTTAGAAACTGAACCCGTTACCTTAGCGCCATGTGCTTCTAGTATTTTACCAGCTTCACTGCGGCCCATAGATTCGAGTTTACCTGTAAGAACGACGATTTCCCCATCCATTTCATTACCAGCTGCCTCTTGTACATCTACGTTCATTTTTAAACCAGCTGTAATCAAGCCATTGATAATTTCAATATGTTGAGGATCCTCACGATATTCGATAATGCTATCTGCCATAGTTGGACCAATTTCTTCTACCGCTACTAATTCATCTTTAGTAATAGTCAGGAATCTATCCATAGACTTAACTACGTTGGCAATCGTGCTAGCCGCTTTTGAACCTATAAGACGGATACCAAGGCCAAATAACACTCTGTCTAAACCACGAGTTTTAGAATCAGCGATAGCTTTTACAAGATTATCTGCCGATTTTTTGCCCATCCGGTCCATCGCCATAATCGATTCCGTAGTTAAATGATATAAATCAACTACATTGGTAATCAATTTTTCATTGATTAAATTTTCTACAATGCTTGGACCAAGGCCGTCTATATTCATAGCATCACGAGAAGCAAAGTGAATAATTTGTTCCTTTTCAATAGCTGGACAATGTTTATTGGTGCAGCGAATAGCAGCCTCACCTTCACGGCGCACCGCAGGAGATTCACATACAGGACATTGATTAGGAATGGCAAAAGGAACCTCATTGCCAGTTCGTTTTTCTGGTAATACGCGAATCACCTCTGGAATGATTTCTGCAGCCTTATGAATAACCACGTGGTCACCAATGCGGATGTCTTTCAGTAATGAAATCTTGGTTATGTAATGTAACACGACTCACATTAGTGCCGGATACAAACACAGGTTCCAAGTCTCCAGTTGGCGTCAATACACCAGTACGTCCTACATTGATGGTAATATCTTTGACAACTGTTTCTACCTCTTCTGGAGGATATTTATAAGCCGTGGCCCACTTAGGATCCTTTGCGGTCGAGCCTAACATCTCTTGATCATTAAAATCATTGACCTTTATAACCATACCATCTGTATCGTATGGCAGTTCATGACGTTTTTCGTCCCAATAATTAATGGCCTCTATAACTTCATCTACGGTATTACAAACGCGATAATGAGGATTTACGGAAAAATGGAAATTCTCCAATGTATGTAACAATTCCTCTTGCGTATGAATATTAGCGCCGCTTTCAGAACCGATGGCATAGGCAAAGAACGCAAGATTACGACTTGCTGTGATAGCAGGGTCTTGTTGACGCAAAGAACCTGCCGCTGCATTGCGAGGATTGACAAAAGTTGGTAACCCTTCTTCATCGCGTTCCTCATTGATACGCTTAAATTCGCTATGTGGCATGTACGCTTCACCGCGAATTTCGATAAATTCTGGCGCATTTTCTAGGTATAAAGGAATGGATTTGATGGTACGCACATTGGCTGTTACATCTTCCCCTACCTTACCATCACCGCGTGTGACGGCACGGACAAAGATACCATTTTCATAGTGCAAATTAACAGCTAAGCCGTCAATTTTCAACTCCACCACATAAGCCTTTGTTTGATGTCCCAACTCCTTCGTTACCCGTTGGTCAAAAGCACGCACTTCATCCGCACTAAACACATTGGATAAGCTGAGCATAGGTCTACCATGGACTACTTTTTCAAAGGGACCATCCGCCTTGATGCCAACCCGCTGTGTCGGAGACGATGGCACAATATATTCAGGATGTGCCGTTTCTAAATCAACGAGCTCACGATATTTTTGATCATATTCAAAATCGCTCATCGTCGGATTATCTTTTACATAATACAGATACTGAGCATGAGTCAATTCTTTTTGTAATTGTTCTATTCTATCTTTAGGATTCATAATTATCCTCTATTTAATCATTTAAACGATTGATTTTATGCTAACCTTTTTTCACAGGTGCAAACTTAGCCATAACTACACGTACACCTGCGTTGGGAATTCAATGGTCAATTTCATACCAGCCCCTTCACCAGATACGTTTACGACCTTACCATTCCCCCATTTACTGTGAATGGCCGTATCCCCAACCTTCCAATCAGCGATAACTTCATTGCGAATAATCGGTTTTGTTACAGGACGACTTGTAACAGACATATGTCTTGGTACAGTTTGTTTAATATCATCCGGAACTTTCCGTTTTGCCCGCAAACCATCAACAAGTTCAGCTGGGATTTCATCTATAAAGCGGGATGGTAAATAACTGCTAGTACGACCAAATACAGTACGTGTTGTAGCATTAGAAATATATAATTCCTGTTCAGCACGCGTAATGCCTACGTAGGCTAGACGTCGTTCCTCTTCGATTTCCTCAGGGTTCATCAAGGTACGGCTATGAGGGAACAAGCCCTCTTCTAAGCCACCAAGGAATACAATAGGAAACTCAAGGCCTTTAGCGGCATGCAATGTCATCAATGTAACCTTAGAATCCTCTTGTTCAAAAGAATCTACATCATTAACAAGAGCCACTTGTTCCAAGAAATCCTCGACTGTACCAGTTGGATTCGTATCTTGAAAGTCCTTAGCCACGGATAGTAACTCACCTATATTCTCCGCACGAGCTTGATCTTGTGGATCTGTACTTTCCTCTAACTGATATAAGTATCCTGTTCTATCAAGAATAGCTTCTAAGATATCTAAGACGGATTTATCATCCATTTCCGCAACAAGAGTAAAAATAAGAATACCAAACTCTTCTAACTTTTCCTTAGTTTTACCCTTAATACTATCTACGAGATGCAATTGAGTTAAGGTCATAAATAAGGATGTACCATTTTCACGAGCATAGTCCTGTAATTTAGAAACCGTTGTAGCACCGATACTACGCTTTGGTACATTAATAATGCGCAATAGACTCAAATCATCAAAAGGATTATATAATACGCGCAAATAAGCTAGCACATCTTTAATTTCTTTTCTATCGTAGAACTTTGTGCCCCCTACCATAGTATATGGCAAAGCACGCTTAATCAACGCTTCTTCTAGTACACGGGACTGGGCATTAGTGCGATATAAAATGGCCATATCACCATAAGGTACACCGTAGATATCGTGTTTTTTTACGATAGTATCACCTATGAAAGCCGCTTCTTCATGTTCAGATTGAGCTGTAAAATGTTGAATTTTAGCCCCCTTCTATTTTATCAGTCCAAAGGTTCTTTTCAGGACGGCCTTCATTATTATCAATAACGGCATTAGCCGCATCCAAGATAATTTTAGTAGAACGATAATTCTGCTCTAATTTAATGGATGTACAATTTGGATAATCCTTTTTCAAAAATCGAGGATATTTTTGAATATCTGCACCACGCCATGCATAAATACTTTTTTGGTCAGCATCACCTACAACGGCGATGTTTTTTTCCAATGCGACGATAATAAATATGCCAATAAATATTGAGCATGGTTCGTATCTTGATATTCATCAATCATGACATATCTAAAAACGCTTGCTATATTTATCTAATACTGTTGCATTAGATTGTAGTAATTTTACAGCTACTAATAATAAATCATCAAAGTCTAACGCATTATTTTTTTACGTAACTCTTTTTCATAGTATTCATAAACATCAGCTACCTTTTGTTGGTAAAAAGTCTCGCGCTTGTTTTCTAAAAATCAGAAGCAAACATCAATTTATTCTTTGCATCTGAAATAGCGCTAATCATAGCTCCCACGGGATAATATTTATCATCCAAATTAAGAGCCTTTAAAGCTGCCTTTATAACAACCTGTGAATCTGATGTATCATAAATTGTAAAGTTGCTATTGTATCCTAAAAAATTATCTAATTCAAAGCGTAAAAATTTAGCACAGAAACTATGGAATGTACTTAGCCAAATACGATTAGCAACATCCCCCACAAGTCCTTCAACACGACTTTTTCATTTCTTTAGCCGCTTTATTGGTGAATGTAATGGCTAAGATTTCATAGGGATTTACACCTTGCGCTAATAAATATGCTATACGTACAGTTAATACCTTTGTTTTCCCTGACCCAGCACCGGCTAAAATCAATAGTGGTCCTTCTGTATGTTGTACAGCTTGCTGTTGCTCCCGATTCAAGCCATCTAACAATGATTGCATTGTATCTCCTTATCTATAACATAAAAATGAGTAATTATAAATTGTCATCATATAATAAAAAAACGTTGCAAGAGCAACGTTTTTTTATTACCATGATATGTCTATATCCTTTATTATTTCATAGCTCCTAAAAATTGGAGGTACAATTTGTTTCTTACGGGACATTGTATTTGGTAAGAATACAGCATTGTCTTTTACATCTTTACCAAATGCATTAACAACAACGGATTCTACGTCGCCGCTATAGATCAGTGTTGTGCTTTCATCAAGAATATTTGTAACCATAATGTAAGATGCAGCATAGCCGTTAGCAGTACGTAGAGATTCTAGAGCAGCTACTAATTCAGCTTGTTTTGCCAATACATCAGTTGTATCCATTACAGAAATTTGACCAATAGAAATCGTTTGGCCTGCTTCAGAGAATTCCTTCATATCAGTACGCACGATTTGATCATTTGTTAAATCAGAAATATCTGCACCAGCTTTCAACATTTCTAAACCATAAGATTCAATATCTACACCAGCAATAGCAGCCAATTTATGAGCCATTTCTTTATCTGTTTCCGTGCATGTTGGAGAGCGGAATAATACAGTGTCAGAAATAATGGCAGACAACATTAAACCTGCAATATTTTTAGGAATCTCTTGATTATTTTCAATGTAAAGTTTCGTCAAAATTGTATTTGTACAGCCAACTGGTTCCATGCGAATAAATACAGGACCATCAGTTTCAAAATCACCTATACGATGATGATCGATAACACCACACATGTTCATAGATTTGTAACCATCAATAATTTGTTTTGATTCATTGTGGTCAGTCAGATATAAATCGCCACCATTAGGAGCAAAATCTTCCCAATTAGTTACGATTTGTGGATGTTCAAAACCAAAGTGAGCCAAAACATATTTAGTTTCTTTGTTAGCATCACCAGCACATACAGGAGTAGCAGCTGTACCCATTTGTGTTAATAAATTAGCATATGAAATAGCAGAACAAATAGAATCAGTATCAGGACTTTTATGACCAGCCACAAATGTTTTTACTTCACTCATGTTTATACCTCTTTAATATAAATATTTCACAATATCGCCCATGCGATAATTAAATCATTTTAACTATCATATTATACTATTTAATTATACCTATAATCAAATATTTATAACTCATCATATATAATCAAGTTTTTTTCGCAAAATACTATACATGAATTTTTAATATAAATAACTAATTTTTAAAAATAGGTTTTTGCCGTATTTTTTTGCCGTTACAGTTCAAATGCTTCTCTTATTAGTTGAGATATAGACATTCCGTTTATATCCGCTATACGTTTCAGCTCCTTATATTCAGCATCACTCAAAGATATAGCACGTTGTTTTCTTTTTATCATTGGGTTTTTACTGTTACAGGAGCACCAGCACCCTTTCGAGCTCCGCCCCAGTTTCGTTTATTATCCATAAAATACCCTCCAAGTTATTACTATGTTAGATATATTATACACGTTCAATAGTAAAAGCTACTAGCACACTTCAATTTTATAATGCAACATTAAATCGTCTATCAAATCATTTACGCTTTGCTCATTGTATTCCACAGGATCCACAACTGGCTCGGCTATCCAATCTGCAGTCCATACATAATCAACGTTATCAGGCCATACAAAATTAGGGAATATTTCGTCAACAGTTTCCCATTCATCCCATTGTTCTTTGGTATTTTTTTGCAAATGCAGTTAGAAGACTTCATTTCTTGCTCGTATATTACATCCCAAGCCTCTGCATATGTATCAACTACCGCTCTTGTTATAGGTTTAAAACCGTTTTAAATCGATTACTTTTAACATTTTATACACTCCTTTTTTTACCCTCTTACTTAATCGCAAGAGGGCTTATTATAAATTACATATTTAACTCTGCATATTCTTCATCAATTACGATATATAATTGTTCATTAAATGTATTTTGCAATAATCTCATTAATAACGCACTTTCTTCTTTTTGTTAGATTTCCGATTTGTTCTTTTGACTATTTTTTTGTAACACCACCCATTAACTTTGTCAAAACAACACCAACCGGCAATTCTTTTTTTCTATAATGCAGTTGCATTTTACTTCGTTAATAAACTGGCTGTCTTTTTGATGTTAATTCTCTGAGTAAACTCGCTTTTTTTACCTTTTTAAATTGAATTCAAATAATTTAATAGTAGTTAAAGCGATGATAATTGATGTTTCTGTTTTAATTTTCATGTTGTACTCCTTATCCTCTAATTACATTCATTTTAATTAATGTTTCTTTTAGTTCATCAATCGTTGTAGCAGCAGCTATCAGTCTGTTTGTATGAATGTTATAACATTCATAACATGTTCTATGCTTATCTATTGCTATATGTTGATTTTGTGCAATAATAATTCGGTTTAATTCATCTAGTGTCATTTTGTTAACTCCTTTACTTTTTAATAATCTAATTCAGCATCTATTTCAGCTAATCTATCATAGAGTTTTGATAGCTTAACTTTTTAGCATTGAAAGTCTTTCCTCGTGTTCGATTTTAGCTATTAAATCAGTTATAACTTCATAATTTGGGTTGTTTGTTGTTAACTGTTTAGCCACTGCCAAAGTAATGATTTGTACTGGAATTCTTCTTGTTGTCATCTTCGTTACCTCCTTAATATGTAACCTTTATCTTGATTACATTATATAACTTATTCAAGTTAAAGGCAACCGATATTTAAAAATAAATAAAAAAAATAAAGGCCTATCGTGTTAGCACTGATAAATACTAGCACAATAGGCCTTATAATCTTTTGACAATCTTTTGAAATTAAACAATCAACCAACATTTGACTGTTCCTATGTGTCCACCTTCACATAGTAAGGAGATACAAGGATCACCCCCATATTATTTAACAGCCGCCGCAACTGTAACCACGCCAGCCACTACGCCCCATATTGTGCGTTGCCGTTTAAAGGCGTTGCTCTGTTCTCTTGTTGCGTTTGATTTGCTCTCTCAATTCTTCCAATGAGTTCGAGGCCTCTTTCAATTTCTCCTCTTGCTGCGTCGAGATGTTCGAGGCTTTCACCAATTCTTGCGCCTGTTTCTCGTTGATTTGTTTCAAGGCGTTCAATTCCTGCCCCTGTTTGTTGTTGATAGTCTTGAGCCTGCTCAATTCGTCGCCCTGCGTCGCTGTTAAGTTGTTGGCTTGCTGCAATGCTTGCTTTGAGCTGTTGATTGAGTTTTCGGCTTTTCGTCAAGCGCCCTTTGAGTTCGTTCCAGCTGCTCAAAGGTACGTTTATAGTCGGCTCTTGTTTCAAAGTATCCGCTTGCGAGGCTGCCAATGAGATAGACGAGCAAAAGGCCAATAGCACCATAAACAACGCGCCGAATAGTAATCGCATGTACAATTTTGTTCTTGATAATTTCATACATCACACGCCCCCTATATTAATCTTGGTCTGTCCAACGAGCGGCCCAGCCTCGCACATCAACATGAACGAAATCTTGATTATAATATCGTCCAATGCCGTCGGCGCCACATTCCTCGGCCACCTGTGCAAGATAATCAACATTAATGCCGTCATAAGTAATATCGGCAGCCGTACCCTCAACATGTTGAGAGTTTGGAACACCGCCAACTTCTGCGTTATGTTCAGGGCACCGATAACCGCTTAATACTTCGATTGGTTGACCAATACGTTCACGAATAGCATCTAATATGCCAACCAAACGTTTATCAATGATATGGTCTAAAAATAGGATGCCCTTCACCATCATAGCCATGACGTCCACATTTACAAGAAAAACTCAAAATCACTGAAATAAGTTCCTACTTTCATAAGTACACCTCTTTCAAATATAAAAAGCTACGTTTCTAATATATGAACGTAGCAACAAAAAACAGGGCGATATTATTTTTTTAAAATTAAATCTACTTTTGCATGAACTACATCGAGCAGTCCTGCTATAGCTGTATTTCCACCGTCTCGCATATTTTCCAAAATAGATAAAAAAACTCTACGGATCCGAGATATAACCATACTAAATTTACAGCAAACGCATATGCACCCGCCATGTAATCAAAACACCAGGCAGCGCCAGTCGCTAGGCAATATGTTAAAACTTTTGTAACAAATGGCTTTCGCATATGCTTTGATGATATAATACCTTTTCCCCATGCTGCAGGTATGGCTATGTATTTATCCGCCATGCTTAGATTGTCTGGATTAGCACCCATGTCTACCAGCATTTTATACCCAAGCGCCGCCCATTTGGTCAGTAAATCAAGGAATACCAGTAATACGAATATTCCTAATACCTGTATATGTTTTAAGCCGAGTATATATATGCCTACCTCGGCTATAACCGCAAGCAAGGCTTTAATGGCGAATGAGTTTGTCAGAGTTCGCCATGCCTCACATAGAAAATCTGTTATTACTTGCATGTATGTTCTCCCTGTGTTAGCTAATTATTCATTATTTAACTCCTTACTCAAAACTATACGTTACTTTATTATATTTCTTACCACTATATGTATAGATTTCGAATGTGTTGTTAGCTACAGCTAATTTATTTTTTTATAATCTGACATAGTGATATTAGAATTATCATTAACGATTAATTTCTTAAACTTAGGGCAATTTTTTTAAACTAAAAACTAGTATCGGTACCAGTTTTATATACGAATTTGCCTAGATTTAATTCTTCTAATTCGCTACAGTTTTCGAATGTCATTAGCCCTATTTTAGTAGTAAGAGGAGATATTAATTTTTCTTAGATTAGATCCATTAAAAGCATAATTTCCTATCGTATTTACTTGAAAAATAGGTATGAATCTGCTTAATAGTCTTATTATTTTTTTATATTTGTTAACAGGTATAGAAGTATTCATAAAAATCGATTTGTACGTTATTAGTTGTAAATTCGGCAATACCTCTCGTAACTTCTTCATCGGTAAGGCCTACGCCTATCGCATTAGAAATAGAGACTAACATAGTATCACTATAAGGAAAACCTTTAATCTTCTTAATCTCTTTGGCAAAAATCATATAATTTACGACGAGATTGAACGCCTTTTTCTATGATAGCATCACCTATGTTTTGAAATGAGAGTCTCGAATTTTTTTAGTTCGTTTAATACTGATTCGACATGTTGTTCAGGCATAATTAAATACCTCCATTAATTTTCTTTAATTCGTCGATAATTAACTGGAAGTCGGTCTTAATCACGAATTGAGATGTATCTGCTGGTTGACCAGCTGGGCCAGGAGGACCGGCGGGACCTTGAGGGCCTTTAAGTGCATTTAATTGTTCCGGCGTAAACATATCGTATGTAAATGGTTTACCTTCATTGCCTTTAGGTCCCGGAATACCGTTCTCACCACGAGGACCAGCTTCACCAGGATCTCCTTTAGGACCGGCCGGGCCTTTAAGACCTTCGAGTTGTGCTTCTGTAAACATATCATAAGTAAACGGCTTACCGTCTTCACCTTGAGGACCTTGAGGGCCATCGTCACCTTTCGGACCAGGAGGACCGGCTTCACCTTTAGTGCCAGGGTCGCCTTTAAGACCGTTAACGCCATCTTTACCGGGAGCACCAGGGGGGCCAGGAGGACCTTGAATACCTGGAGGACCTTGAATACCCTGTAACCCTTGCTCACCGTTTATTCCGTCAACGCCATTTCGACCTGGTTCACCTTGTGGCCCTGGAGGACCAGGAGGGCCTTGCGGTCCTGGGTCCCCTTTTGGGCCTTGCAACTTAACAATTTGCATATTGTCTTTGACTTTAATATTTTCATCACCGTTTTTGATGTGGAGGCTATCAATAGGAGAAGGTTTTAAATATACGTTTTCTTCGCTCATATCATTTCCCCCTATTACTGATACCTTCAATTATGCCAACTTGCCCTTTAATAAGACATTTAATAGGACGGTCGCCGCTCCATAAGAACAAATCCCATTGGTATTTACCGGCTTCTAAAGTGTTTGTATCAAGTGAAAGAGTGATTTTAGATGCTTCATCGCTTTCTAGTTTGTCAGTAGATACATTAATATCAAACTTTGCTTTATAATCTTCGTCCGTCCGATATTTACGAACGCAAGCGAATAGACTTTCACTCGCAACAACATTGTTATACCCAATGTTAAGAGAAATTACTTCCCCTTTGATTGCATCAAGGTTGTGTAGAACCGGTAGTTTCATCTTTGTGCTCCTCGTCCATTAAATCGTTGTGCACACATCCTTTAGAAGGGCAGGTGCCGTCTTCGTTGAGTACTTCCCAGCAATATTCACAAAATTCCATAACAGGGACTTTACTATTACCAATATATTTAGGCATATTATTGCACCTCCTTGATTCGTGCTACCATTTCGCTATTCAACTTGATATATTGAGCGCTAATTGCATTAGTAGGTTTCCCCATAAGTAGCAAGCGGCGTTGAGCTTCTTCTAGCGTTTTAAAGCGAGGTTCATACTCTGCTTTAATAGCATTGATTTTATCTTCTTTTGTTGGCTCATAATGTGCAATAGGAATGTCAACAAATTCACCATTTACATATGCTTTTACCATTGGTGAATTGTACCTGCATATCACTATCACCACTTAAAATAGTGCTTGTTGGATAAAATTGTTTCGCTAATTGTTCTGTTTCTTCTAACGTTTCTGCATGCAATCCTACTACATATGAGGTTTCACGAATACCGTTTTTATTTAACACAAATACATAGTTCATATTGTTCTCCTTTATACACCAACTACGCACCACTCAATAATAGAATCCGGTTTTAACATCGATTGATACGTGGAATGTACTTCGTAACGCATATCGGTATTAGAAATTCTTCTTGTTATAACGCTTCCTGCAGAATTTCCCCAAAACACGGAGTCATCACTCGCCATAATCGCAAACCCATGGAATAAATGGCTCGTTGTAAACGAAATTGGAAATACGACTCGATTGGTAGTATTAGCTAAATTATTTACATCTGACTGTTTTTGTTCACCAGCTCGTTGACGTCCGCCTTGAATAATGAAATTGCCATATTGTTTACCCAGGCAGATATACCAAGAATTAATATTGGAGAAGTCAAAGCGTATTCCGAGTTCAGTTTTCTTTGACTCGATAGCTTTAATTACATCGTCAGCATCCTTGATTTTTAAATTACTTAACAGGGCTTTTACTAACTGTAATGATGTAGCTTTTAGCCAATACATCGGTATTATCCACATTTGTAATCATGTTATCGACTTTTTGGATAATGGAATTAAACCGATTATCGTGTGCATGTTCATCGGAGTTATGATGATCGATAGCATCATCTAGTTGTTCATAAGTAATATATAAATGGCTTTGATAGTTTACCTGAACAACAGCATCACCTACCCCTAATTGAATACCTAGCATTTTTTCATCAACACTTGTATTAGGTGGAATATAACTAGCATTAGAACCAGCATTAGTATAAGCAAATAATTGTTCTTCGCCTTCTTCACCGAGTTTAGCGAACAAGCCTAATTCTCTTGCAAAGAACCCTGCTGTCAATTCACTATTGCTAACAGTAGATACAGCTTCAATTTCACCATTTCCTAGGTGCTTAATTTTAGGAATATTTCCGTTTAATAAGCTATGTTTTAACCCTGTCATAGTTTCGATTGTTTCACCATTTAACAGGCCATCACCTAATGAAATTTTAGTAAATATGATTGCAGATTGAGTCCTGATTGACTCCGTAACCATATTCTTACCTTGATTGGTAGTTACAATTCTTCCGTAATCGCTCATTGATTACCTCCATATATTTTAATTTTATCAACATTAATAAGTACCATTCCGATTTTAGGCTGTCCTGATGTGCGAATAACTGGATCGCTTTTAGCGTATTTTACAATTTGCTTATCAAATACGTTAACAACGCCACCAATATAAATATGAGTATTTGCTTGATACAACTCCGCCACAACATACGTCAAATGAGCTGGCTTGTATTTATTAACCAGCTCACGAACCTTTTCAACATAAGCAGCTACATCTAATGCAACTTTAAATTCATTAGGTTTAGTATTTTCTATAACATGAGCGCCACATACAGGAACTATTTGATTAATAATCGTTTCTAACTGTTTAACGGTGATTGTTTTAGTACCTTGAATTTTTACTAACAGATTTTGCCTGCGTTGTTTTATCGTCAAATGCTTATTGGTTTTTATACCATATACTCTTTCCCAATCAGAAAGGCTCCATGTAGCACTTTCAACAAACAACTGTTTACATATATCGATAATAAACAATCGTTGCTTTTCATGTTCTTCACTCAAAGCGTCTTCAGTAGCTTTGAAAGAACCATCATTTCTAAGAAATTTAGGCAAATAGCGAAGCACATCAACTTTATAAGTCCTTAATAGTTCAAATATCATTGTATGTTCACCTCACCTAATGTTGGCAAATCTTCATTATTGATAACAATGCTTTTATCGTCGTTATTAATTCGCAAATTCTGATAGTCAATAGCGCCAGCATCAATAATAAAACTACCTACTTTTGCAATCGATAATTTATTAATTTCGCCGTTATTAATAACTGATTTTTCAAGATCTATTAAATAGTCATTCATCATTTCCTTAAATTTATCTAATACAAAGCCTTTACCCTCGATAGTAGCCGTTACATTAATTACTTTAGGGGTTGCACTAACTACAGTTACCATAGCACCCATAGGGCGAACGCTTTCAATGTAATCTTTGACCGCTGTTATTAGCTCAGTAGAGGCTTGTTTAAACTCAGAATTAATAATAATGACTTTAACAGAACCAGGACCATTCCATGTAGGTATGATTTTTACACCCCCTACACCAGGAACAGACATAGCCCATTCATAATAGTGCATTTTATTGCCGGATGTACCAGGATACCGAACATGCAATAAATAGCGTTCGCGTAAATTATCATCGCTCTCTTCTTCGAAACCGTCTTTTGTTGGTTGTGAATTGATAACGCTGTTAATACCAGGAATTGACATCGGAATTGTATCAATCGTATTTGATGCTACATTACCATTATTGCCAGTTTCAACGGCTTGAACCTTAACTTCTTGACTACCGTTAATCGTTACAGTTTCCAAAGTTTCAAATAGTACTCCGTCAGCGGTAGAAAATTGACTGCCTTTAGGCAATACTCCATTACCCTTAACCGTAACAGATCCTATCGCATTTGTAGCTACCTTTCGAATGATACCAGCTTCTTTAGCACGCATAGTTAAGAAATCGCCATATGATGTATCCGCAAACGCTACTTTGTAAAGTTCGCCTAATTCAACATAGGTCTTCATGAACTCAATAGCGTTAGATGAAAATACATCATATTCAAATGTCCCCTCAAATTTACTCATCGGAAGTTGCGATTGTAATTGGAGGCTTTTTAAAATTTCGTCTGATGTTGGAATATTAAACATTGATATTAATACCTCCATATATCGTTGTTAATTCAATTCGACAATCAACCTTATCACCGTTCGCATTAAACTCGATACTATCAATCGACTTGATATAAGGGTTAACCATAAGACATTCTATAATCACTCGTTTAAGTTCTGAATATCGTTCGCCAACACTCATGACTTTACCTATGAACGGCTAACTCAATACCATATCGAGTAGAATATGCTAGGTATTGATTGCGTTCGGTTTTGAGTGCTTTGTACACCCAAATTTTCAACGCTTCATCACCCTCGAGGGCAACACGTTTACCACTTGAGTTATATTGAAATGTATCGTTTTCAAAATCCCAATCATATTCACGGAATAATGGTAGTTCACTTTGACTAGACTCAACTGTACGAGTTAACCCTGCAAAAGGATATTCTTCGCTCATAGTTTCACCACCTTTTGACCTATGTAATAAAGCTGTTCCGCTTGTCCATATACTGGAAATACCGTTACTTCATCACCTACTCGCAAGGTATCAGTCATATTAATAGTATCGGTATAGTCATTGTGGATATCATGCGTATGACTAGCGAACTCTGCATATCCGCCACCGCCTGACCGTGGTTGCGTTTCGCTCATGATGTGTCCTTCAGCTTCACGATGATGACCTGGCTTCCAATAGTCATTCAAATATATTTGCTCGTTGGTAATGTCGATATTATCTACACGAATTACCAGGTTAGGAAATGGTGATGTTACTAAGCCAATACGCATGCCCATAGGTTGTTCACCTTTAGCTATACCGTGAATTGTATCAACCATTTTAGCCATCGAATGTGCAGCACTAGGAATATCATTCAACATAATGAATTTCTACCTTTCTTTTAGTCGATTTTCGAGTAGACCTTCGACCTTTACCTTTAGGAGTTTTATTATTCTTTTTATCTTCACGCTCATGGCGTTTCTTTTCTTTAGCTTCTAAGGAATGGTCTACCTTTTCTTTAGTCATAAGATTTTCAAATTCAATCTCGAGTTTCATTGTATGTTGACCGTTTTTGAAATCATGAGTATCACTCTTAATCCAGAACTTACCACTTAACTCGGTTATCACGTCTCTAATTTCAACAGAATACGAGGATAATGCGTCATAATCACCTAAACAATCAATCACGCCAGTCCGTTCAGGTTTTTTAAATATATCCTTTACTTCATCAGCTGTGTTTTTGTTTTTACTTTCCTTATAGACTGCTTGTATCATAGAGTAGCGTTGAATTTGGTCATCTTTACTTTCATATCTAACAAAGTTACCTTTATCATCAACAATCATGACTTTATTAATCATGTTTTCAATAGACTCTTTAAAAGATGAGTCAGTAATATTCCTGTATTGGTCTATTACTAACCCCTCAATTAATGAGCCTTTCTCTATGACGTCGAGTTCATCGCCCTCCATCATAGCTTGATATTTTTTATTGGTCTTTTTTGCCGCTTCCGTGTATGCCATTAAAATAATTTGATAACCTGACTTATTATTAGCGATAAAAGTTATTTTTTTCACCTGTTTCAGCGAGGTTACCTACCTTAATACCCATTTCCTTGCATACAGCCTTTGCTATGTCTTCAGCGGTCATATTGGTGAATTTGCGAGTAGTCTTTGATTTACTTAATATAAACATATTGTCATAACATGTTACTGTAATTCGTGATGCCGATGTTTTGCGTTCGGTGCAATAAATATTACCAACGAACTGCAACTCATTATCTTCTGAGTACCCTTTAATTGTTTCGCCAATACTTACAGGATAGATAGGCCAGTTCGGATCACGCGGTTCTTGTACTAATATAAATTCAAGTTTTCTAGCTGCTTGAATACGAGAACCTGACCATGTAACATGCTCGACTAAATGAGTTATATCATTTTCAACAGGAACTTTCTTTTCTTCGCCAGTCTTTTTCGTCTTTAACTGTTTTAGTGCCAATATGTTTAATTATCATATTATTTCACCTTCAACTTTCTAAGCTGGCTAAGATTATTAATCGCTAAATTCTTTAAGTCATTTGACTGGATAATGCGTTCATAATGACGATAATTGCCATATGCCTTTTTAGCAGCATCCAATACATCAGAACCTTTACTGAACAATGTTGCTGTTTTAGGTTTTTGAGCAACAGAAGGCCTATCTTTTAAGCCTGTCGTTTCATCAACTGGCTTATCATCACCAGTGGCAGGTGTGTTAAGGTCTTTGTGTTCCTTAAATGTTAACGTGTAATACATATCCCCTGTATTTTCCTGTTTCTTATATGGGAACGACTCGATTCCCATCATTAAATTAATAGGGCCATCGCTTATGATGACCCTAACAGGTTTCTTTGATGTTTTCCACTTTTCTATGAGGTTAATAATTTCAATAGGCTTACGCTTATCGCCAACAATAAACGGATAATCTTTCGCCGGAAAAAAATCCTTCAAATGATAATGTTTTGAGTTTAGGATTTCCAAATAAAAAGCACCTCACCTATTTGAGTAATATCAACAGTTTTATTTCCCTGTTCATTGCCAACCTCATATTTAACTGGAGTAACAGGAAGCACTAACTTTTCTTCATCTTGCGAAATAATGATAGTTGGTAGCTCCCTTGCCCCCTTACCAAATGCAAATGATAAAAGCGATAAGGCACGCCCTATACCGCTAACAAATTTTGACATGCCTATACACCTCCATAATTTGTTTCAGCAGCCCCAAACATCGAGAATAAAGAATGAGCGATACGGTCTATATCGGCTTCTTCTCTAACAACAAAAGTATTTCCTGTTACAGTGTAATTGTTACCACCGCCACCAGCTCCGCTAAATTCTTTTGCTAGCATTTTTTCAGTAGTCGCATGAGGATAAATTCTAGATCCACTAGGTAGGTCTACAATTTCACCGCCACGCTCATTAATTTCAGTCCAGCCGCCGCCGAAGTAATTTGTACCAGTAGCATGGCCTGTTAAGCCTGTAATTTGTGCACCCCTTGATTGTGCAGCACTTAACGCATTACCCAAACCGCTAAATACTTCACTTGCTTTAGCTTTTAATGGTCCCCAAACGTTTGCGTCGAACCAACCAGCCACGGCACCCCAAATGCCTTTAATTGATTCCCAAGCACCGCTAAAGAACCCAGTAACGCTATCCAACATACTGCTAGCATAGCTCTTAATAGGCTCCCAAATATTACTACCAAACCAATCTGCAGCTGGTCCAAAAATTGTAGATATTGTATCCCAAGCGAACCCAAATAAGCCTGCAATAGTATTAATAACAGGAGTACAAGTATCAACAATGCTGTTCCATTTGTTAGAAAACCATTCTGTTATACCGTCGAGGTTATTTGTAATTCCGTCAAATATTTCTTGAGCGAACTGTTCACCGAATATTGCACCACCGATGCCACCTAATGCACCACCAATAGCACTGCCAACGGCGGTTCCTGCACCAGGAATTATAGAACCTAAAGCAGCGCCACCCATAGCACCTAATTTCGCTCCAGCTAAACCACCGGCAAGACTGCCACCCTAAACCAACTCCAGCACGGACTTTATCATCACTCGTAGCTAAGTCATATGCGCCCATAGCTAATGCTAGTGGAATAGCGGTTTTACCACCTATTTTGGTTAATCTTCTGCCAACTGATCCGGCACCTTTACCTACTTTGCCAACAGTTCCAACTCCAGCACCTTGCGCACCGCCTAACATCTCGATTTGCTATAAGAGTTACATTTAAGGCGTTTATAGTCATATCACTGGCAGAACTACCACCAGGACCACCTATAGAGCCGCCCTTTGCACTTCTAAACAAATTAAAAACACCTCTACCGGCTTTAAAAACACCTATGCCTGTTACTGCTAATGCAGCTGCAGATAAAATAGAAGGAAGACCTTCCATCTTTAGTGTTTGCCCTACTAATTCTTTGATCGCGGAAGTTATTCCGTCAAGCACGCTTCGAATGGTAACGCCGTTAGTTTCAAAGTTTTTCGGTTAAACCTACAAACCAGTTGTCGATACCTTGTACAATATCTCTAAAACCGCCAATGCTACCGCTCATTAATTTAGTAGTGAACGAATCCCAGTCGCCTGATAGTTGTTCCAAGTCGCCTTTTAAGTTATCCATACGGATCTTCGCCATTCGTTCGGCAGCCCCATTTGAGTTATCGATAGCCTCTGCCAACTTATCGAAATCACCATCCGACGAGTTAACTAATGCCAATAGGCCTGACATAGCTTCTTGACCGGCAAGCATACCAGCTACCGCCGCTTTACTTTCCGGAGTTAATTTCTTCATACCTTCGCGAATGTCGGCGATAATATCCCTAAATGGTTTCATCTTGCCGTTTGAATCTGTAATGCTAAGACCCTAATATATCCATTGCTTGCCCTGACTCTTTTGTCGGTTTAACTAATCGAGTCATCATAGAACGGAGCGATGTACCAGCTTCGGAGGCTTTAATGCCCTGGTTAGCCATAAGACCTACAGCAAGAGCAGTATCTTGAATACTAAACCCTAATGCACCTGCTACTGGAGCAGCATATTTGAATGTTTGCCCCATCATAGCAACGTTGGTATTTGAGTTAGTAGCTGCTGCTGCTAACACGTCAGCAAACATAGCAGAGTCTCGTGCTTGTAAACCAAATGCAGATAAGCTATCAGTTACAATATCAGAAGTCATAGCAAGATCTTCACCGGATGCGGCCGCTAAATTCATAATACCGGCAATACCGCCTATCATGTCTTCAGTTTTCCAACCTGCCATGCCCATATACTTAAATGCTTGTGCAGATTCTAAAGCACTGAATTTTGTATCAGCACCCATTTGAATTGCTTTTTTTCATTCAAGCGTTGAAACTCGTCAGCCGTAGCACCTGAAATCGCTTTTACAGCAGACATTTCTTCTTCAAAATCAGCATAGCCTTTTACAGCGTCGAATATGCCAAACCCAATGCCGCCCATAGCGGCCATTTGAGCACCTGCACCTAATAAAGCACCATTTAACTTATTAGAAGCAGCACCAACAGCACCAGTCATTTTTTGTTTAACTGCTACCGTAGCGGTATATACTTTACCTTTAAAGCCATTTAATTGAGATTGTACTTGACTGATTGTAGAGCTTGCATTGTTTTTAGCCTTGATATTAACAGATACATTACTTCCGGCTTGTTTTAACTTTGTAATACTACTCGTCGCACTTTGAGCGGCTTGTTGCACCCCTTTAACAGAGCTTGTAGCCGTACTCATATTCCTACTAGCAGACGAAACGGCAGGAGACAAGCCAGTAGCTGATTTAACTAAACCTCGCAATGATTGCTGGGCTTGCTGTATCCCTTTTGTAAACCCTCTATCATTAAGAGAGAGTTCAACGCTTAATTTTTGTGTATCAGCCACCTAGTACCTCCCTTAAAGCAATTTTAGCAACTTCAATACGTTCTTTTCGCTCTTTGTCCATTGCTACACGGCACATAATTTTCTCCATAGTAGTTAGGTTAAAGAAATAATCAAACGTATGACCCTTTAAAACTAAGTAGGCGGCCGTAGCCGCCTCCCAGTCTTCTTCTATTACTTTTTTGCTTCGTCAATAATAGCGTGGTTGAGTTTCTTACCAGCGCCTACAGATTCAATCAATACAGTACTAATCGCTTTAACTTCACCAACATCAAATACTTTATCAACGATGTCCATAGGTTCAACGCATTCATAGGCTTGTTGCAATTCTTTGTTTTTCAAGTTAGGTTCAACAATGCAGTTATACACCACATATTGGTCATTATCACTTTCAAGCCCTAGGGCTTCCGCCATAATAGAAGCAGTAGGTTTTTCGCTACTACTTCACCAATGGAAGTTTCAATAGTTAATTTTTGTGCTTTTACGAGCATTAATTTCTTCACGTTTAGCGATTAGTTCATTAATAGAAATAGACATAGTTAATTTCCTTTCAATTAGTCAATAGATTCCATGAATTGTGCATCTTCAGGAGTGAAGCCAAAAAGGTAATTCAGTTTCAACAACTTTACCTTTTTTTCGAAATTCATAAGAGGAATTTTGGTAAACCAAACATTATCAATCGTGATACGTTCTTTTTGACCGTCTACCGCGTCAGGATCATCAAGTAAACCAATAAGAGTAGTACGAGGGTCGTGGCCTGCACTCCATTCTTCTAACAATTTACGATGATTGCGATTAATAACGTTTTTTTAATTTTAATTGTGCCTTCGCCTTTGAGTGCTGTTACCTTGCTATCAACAGAGTTACCAATGATTACATCTTCACGTTGAGAATCAACGCTAGCTTCAAAAACTTTCAATCTCAAATACCAACTCACCATCAAGCCACAATTTACCATGAGAGCCGTTCCAGCGACGGCGACCACGGAATTTAACGTCTTCAGCAGCACGAGCGAACGTTTGTAAATCAAATGTAAATTTGTCTTTATTCATGCTTGTATTCCTTTCTGTTACATTGTGAATGTAATCTTCAAATCTTCCATAGCATCCACGAATTTAACTTTGCCGGATAAACCAATTTGAGAGCCAGTGTTGTATTCGCGAATTTGCATATTAGTCATTTGAGATACATCCTCGCCTTTAATAATTGCGTAGTCTTTTTGGAATTGGAAGTCGATATCTACTGTGTTACCTGCTCGGCTATCAAGCACGTTACCAGCCAATTGACCAAAGTAAACCATAATTGCTGCTACGAATAACATTTTATGATCGTAGTCATTGATGTATTTACCAACATAGTATTTTTTGAAGGTATCGCGAATATCATCCGTAACCATATCAACGCCTTCAACGATTTTGATTTTACGGAATTCTTCGCCTTTATCTGTTGTAAATGTTTGCAAAGAGTTGCAAGCACGAGCGATTTTAACACCTTCGCCGTCTTCTTCGTCGAATAAGTGCAATTCGCCGTGGTCGATGCGGTCATTCAAATCTTCGTACACTTTAACAGACTCAACTTCAGTCAATTTGTAATATGTTGCAGAGCGGTCTAATGCCAATCCTGCTAAAATACCAGCGATACGAGCTGTATATTCAATTGGAGTATATGTTTTATAAGTGGTTTTACCTGCTGTATTTTTACCTGTAGCAACTTTAATTTCTTCGGTACAGAAATTAATAACACCGTCAAAGTCTGCTGCTACACCACCAACAACCGCTTTAACAGTTTTACGGCTGTTATTGCGTTCCGCTTTAATGTAGGACGCCAAATCTTGTTGGTCTTGAACAGTACCAGTAGGAGCTGCGATGTAGTTATAGCGAATATGCTTCAACTGTTTTAACAATGTAGCTTGTGTATTTTTAGGTGCTTGAACGCTTGCTTTAGGTAATGTATATACCAAAATGCGTAAAGGTGTACCGTCAAGACATTTCTTGATAAGATCCGTGCTTGCTTCGTCAAATACACCTTCAGGAATTTCAGATACATCAGAAATCTTATATTTATTTGATGTATCCGTGCTTTCGCATTTCAAAATCAATACAACCACGCCACGTGCAGAACGTTTAATAGCTGTAATGCCTTTGGTTTTAAAGTCAATTAAGACCTGTGGTAAGCCAAATTTTTTTCGGTTTCGTTAGCCATTAGTTACCTCCTCGGTTAAATTAATACCATTAAGGCTAAAAGTAAGAGTTTGAGCGACTTCATTTCGAATGAAACCTACTTCTTCATCTGTGAATGCGTCCTCAAATTCTAGATTAAAGATAAAGTGCAATACTTCATCTATGAATGTATGTTCAAAGTCGTTAATAGTAATGTATCTATCATCGACTTTAAGCACTGGTCTAAATAGGCACTCTAAACTATCAGACATTTCGTATAGTTCGGAGCGTTTAATTCGTCCGTATTTATCCTCAATAGGTCTAAAGGTTATATCGACCTGTACAGTCCTATCAAAGTATGTATAATCACCAACACCGGACCGGACGAACATTTCGATATAAAAATAAGGTGCATTCGATTTTTCTATGTTATCGAAATACACCTTATAATTAGGATATTTACTTTTTAACAGCTCAACTAGAGCTTTCTGTATCGCCCTTAATTTAATCATTGGTTAAGTTCCTCAATATAATTCTCGCATTCCTAGCGAATTGACTACGCATGCCAACTATTGAGCGATGTAACATTTTACGGCCTTTAACATATCCGCCATTGCGTGTACGATGTCCATATTCTACATGATTCGCATACTCGGTATTATTATAGATCTCAACTTTACCATTCATAACCCCTGTACGTTTCCATGAATTTCGTAGTAGGCCAGTATCAACAGGCGTTTTCATTTTAACATCGTTAATCATGAGTTCAGCACTTTGAGCGAGTACTGTGTCAACGTGTTCAGGATACTCACCTAATGAATCGGAGAACTTTTGAATGAGTTCATCAAACCCTGTTAACTTAACCCCCATTATGCTTCACCGTCTTTCAATAACTTAATTTCTTGATGTGTCATATATTTGAACGGTGTATCAGCACGCATGACAAACAATTGCCCCTCGTGTGAAATGGAGATAATGTCATTAGGTTTAACATCGTATTCAGGAGATAAACACAAACGCAATCTATCACTTAATGTAAATGTGCTGTCTGTTTCGGTTCCATTAGTACTAGCAGATTGACCTGTTTGACCTAATCTACATGGAACATCGCTATATACCGCTGTTAATTCGTACACATCAGCACCTATATCGTCAGTAGTTTCCATTTGCCGTGAAATTGTACAAGTATCTTTGTACATAATATCCGCAAGCAGTTTGCCATATGCATTAGCCATTCGACCACACCACTTTTCTATATAGGTTTAGTTTAGTGCGAATGCTTTCGAAGTCCTTTTCGCTAATACAGCCAATAGGAGATACGTCCTCAACAGCCCATGTGAACTCAACATCGTTTTCTTTTAACGATTTAAGAGGGCCGTGCGTATCACTGAACTTATCTTTGATATACTTAACAGCTAATTCAGAAGCAGTATAAATCAACGTTCTAGGAAAGTCCGTTCTATGGCAGTAGTCCATGCAATCAAGGATAAACTTTTCTGCGAATACATCTAAATATGTATCATAATTCACGTTGTTTAGACTGCTAATAGCTGATACAAGGCGATGAGTGGCGTCAATAATGCCTTTCTTTGCCTCGTCAAAATCTAGATATTTAACATTCCCCATAGTTCACCTCCTTTTTTTGCATTAAAAAAGCACTCTATATAGAGTGCTTAAAAAATCATCATATTATACTCTTCTTCAGTTGGTTGATAAATTGGTTTATTTTCGGCAATTGCTTTAGACAAATTTTTGAATTCCAATTTTAAAAATCATCAACTGTTGGATTTAATGGTTCATAATAACTGACACGATCTAAAGAGTGCTCACCAAAGATAGAAAGATATGCCCTCTCAACTGTATGTAGTTGTTCTAATATTGAATTATATTCTTTGTCATTCATTTTTATCACCTATACAGTTAAAATCATACCAATTATAAAATGTAGATACTCTACATCATCAGCAATGGTTGCATAAATTCTTTTGTTAGAACGATAATCATATTTCTTATACTGTCCATTTTCCTGCGGAGCAAATATTGATTCAAGGCCCATACTTAAAACCTCTGAAGCATCATTCCCATAATCTTTGCCTATGTAAGGATTGATAAAGTTATCCGCGTATGTTGATTCGGTCCTATATGCTGGTATATTTAACAAATCAGCAAGTAATTCTACTTTTTCGCCACGTGTACGCATATTGCGAAATTCTAGGGATAGTCTTAAAGCATCTTTATTAAAGTATTCAACCATATGTCCAATTTCATGAAAAGGAGTTGTTCTATTAATTCCGTTCATATGTATCGAAATGTATCCAGTCATTGGATTACCATCCTGTTTCCAATCTATTTTTTTCCACTACCTAATTTTTGCTAGCGGACTAAAAAATAACCTCTATCAACCTTTCGAGAACATATTTTTCGCTTTCCATCCTTTAAATACTGCACCCAATCACTAGGATACACATTAAAAGCTTCTTGTAATAGTTTTTTGTTCGCTGTATTAACACCTTTAGCCCACATTTCTTTAGGAATACTTGAGCCAATATCGCGATACTCAGATAATATATTTTTTTAACTCATCTATATTACCTATAACATCAACAATATTATGCTTTTCAACAACCATTTTTCCTATATTTATTATATCCTGTGGAGTAGCATTTGGTAAATCGATTTTTACAAGTTTATCTCGTATCATATCTGTTGTAACAGTCTTTTCAGGAATACGAGCAACGGTTTTAATAGCTTTAACCGCTTTTTGTTCGCTGCGCCATTGAGAGAACGTTTTAGACTTATCAACATATATTGCTTTCCAGTTGTCATAATCCATATTACGAGGCACTTTCTCATATCGTGTAGGCTCGTTCTTGTTAGCTTTTGCCATTTTAACAGTACGAGAACCGCTAGTTGCTTTCTTATCTAGCGTACCTGCTATTGTGGATCTACATCGTGGATGTAGTGGTGGAACATTCGTTCCGACTTCAGCATCAGCAACAGGATATATATTGTTATCGTGCTCACGGCAAGTTGAGGATGTTCGCTTATCTATGGTCGCTATGAATTGAAAGTACTCCATATTAGCAGATTTCAAAGAGTCTAATGTAGCTTGATTATGAACATAATTGAGTTCAGTCCTAACCAGTCTAACAGCGTTATTTTTCGATACGTTCATACGTTCTTGAACTTCTTTAGCTAGCTTTTCGACTGATGTTCCTCGATGTACGTTACTAACTACAATCTCTTGAATAGTCTTTGATAGCTTATCGGAGTTATCCCAAATGCGAGTACTATAATTCTTACCACTCCACGGAGTACGCAACACGCTTTCAACATGTTTATTATCAACGGCAACGCCTAAAGGGCCTTGTCCTCGTTTAGCTAGTTCATATGCAGAATGTAACCGATTATCTTTGTATGCAGACTTTAGAAAGCCTGTAATCGATGCATTTGTCTTTTGCCCTAGCTTATCAATCTCAATAAGTGTATCACCGTACAATTTATCAAGCCTAGATATACGAGAACGCATGGAAAGAGTATTTAATTCCAGTAACGTTTTAGGGTTGCCAGTTTCTTTATACTCTTTCATGTACTCTTCAACGTCTTTCTTCCAAGTTCTAAACTCAGGACCATTGATTAACTTTTTAGCTTCGGCAATAGATATACCATTATCATTAGCGAATTTTCCATAAAGCTGTTCAATGTTAGCTTGAATGCGTTGAGCTGACCGTTCATATTGAGCAGCAAGCTCTTTTTCTACGGTTTCCTGGCTCTTCTTATTCCATTCTTCCTCGCGTTCAGTGCTCCTCCTAGCCCAATATGAATCAGCGCCCATAATTACACCCCTTAACCTAATTTATGAGTAAATTTAACGATGCGAATTTGTTTAGGTTCATACACACGTTTCCAGTTACCTGCATCTTTTAATTCTGCACGAGAAACAGACTCAGCATGTGCACGAGTTGTATTTTGCCATGCTACCCCACGTGGATGCATAATAAATGCTTTACGCATAATCAAGTAGTCAACACCGGAACCTTTCTTTTCGTCGCGGTCTACGGCTGCTTGTTTCAAGCCTACTGGATTACCAACACCAAATGCAATAGCACCTTCGCCAAATAAATAAGTAGTGTACTTATCTGTATCAACAGGGCAACCATCATCAACGATAACACGACGGCCCATGTAAGTATCAAAAGATACAGCATCAGATTGACGGATCGTTTGAATTAAGTTCAATTTATCAAGATAAGATTTTGTAGCGGAGTGCATAACAACTGCTGTCAAGGAGTTACGAGCATCGCCCATAAGTTGCATTGCGTCGATGAACGCTTCGCCGGAGAAGTTAGCAGCTTTGCCAGTTTTAGTAGAAATATCTAAAATATGGTCGGACATTGTAGTAGCAGCAAATACACCGTCAAGAATGTTCAACAATTCCTTTTGATGGTCGCGAGCCCAAAAACCTGCAGCCAAATCACCAATAGCTTTCATAGGGTCAGTACCAGCTAATTGAGCGGCCAAGTCTGTGGAACTCCACATTTTAGCACGTCGAATTGTAGTGGACGTATCTTTATTGGATGTAATTTTTGCAGCAGTAAGGTCTTGACCTTCGATTACGTCTTCAGAGTCGCCAGTTAAATCGTTAAAGAATGGCATGTTATGAACTTGTGCTGGCTCACTTGCTAATTGGTCAAATCGAGAGTCGCGAGTGATAATGCCAGATTGGAAAATAGCGGACAATTCAGCCGTACGATTTACAACATAGTTCGCAAAGAACGGCGTAGGGTTAATAATGTCTTGTAAAGTAGTTCCCATTAGTTACCTCCTAGGGTTAGAAATTAATTTCAACACCTGCTTCACTTGCTAATTGTTTAGCTTTAACAGGGTCTTTAGAGAATAGTTCTGCTTGTTGCGTTAGATTGTAATGTTCTTTAGAGAATGGGTTATTTGTAGGCGTACCGCTTCCCTTGTTAGGGTCATATTTAAATTTAGGGTCACCTTCCGGTTTGAATAAGAATGATTTATTGGTTTTTAATTCCTTTAATTGTTCGTTCAAACCAGTTACTTTACCATCTTCCCCAAGAATGAGTTTAGACTTATCAATCAAGTTAGCTACGAGTTCAGCGTCCTGAGCTGTATCACCGATTGCTAATTGAACAGCAGTAGATATTTTTAAATTCTTCAAATCTTGCTCCGCTTTTTAAAGCATTAGCTTTATTTTTCGGCTTGCAGTTTTGTGATTTTGTCTTTAAGAGTTGCAATATCACCCTCGCTGTCCTTTAATGTCTTTTAACTGTTTATCACGGTCTGCAACAGCGGTTTCAGGTTTTTTTCTTTTCCGCGATAACCTCGTTAAATCGCGATTTAGGTACATATTCACCATCCAAGAATGCTTTTGAATTGTTGCGTTGCGTCTTCGATTCTATCTTCCGCGATGCCTAATCTTTGTAATAATTCTTTCAGTGTCATGTAGTTTCTCCTATCCGGTTTTTTTACCGTGGTTTACCTGCCACGAGTTACTAGAGATTAAATTTATATATATAACTATTGGTCCTCTTGTTCATCATCGTCATGGTCGTTTATAGAGCCATCGTCATGATGTTCATGTTGCCAATCGTCATAAATACCATTGTTAGATTCTGCCTCTTCGGCTTCAATTTGTTTGAGTTCCTCGTTTACATCTTCAACGAATGGGTGATGAGCGAGAATACTACGTTTAGAAACAACTCCCATGGATTGAGAGCACATGTTAACTAAATCACTATCATTCTTAACCGATGTACGAGTCCATGTTTGATTAATAGTTACCTTATCATTGCCATGAAATTTGCAAATAGCACGGATAAGTTGATTAAATCCTAACTGGAATTCCGTTTCCATCATGCCAGCTTTTAATTCAAGCAACGTATACAGGAACTTCATCGCCTCGCCACTCGTTCCATCTAATCCTTGTTGCTGTGGATCCACACCTTGGCCCATATCAAAGATAGCTTTACGAGTAATATCAAGCAATTCCTTGCGTGCTTCAATTGGAATATCAATCGTTAATGTAGAAATACCGCTTTTATCATCAGGACCAGTAGAGTCCATTTGAATTGCCTTATATTTCTTCATTCCGTTTAAGAACTCAGCTAAATCTTCGCCACCATAATTAGTCAGTACAAATATAACTTCTTGCACATCCTCAAGGTCGTTTAAGAAACCGCTGTATGTTTTGTCATACACATCAATAAGCTTCTTAATGCGGTTTAAATCAGGTGTATATGTAGCATTGTTAGCAAATGGAATAAAAGGAACTGCGCCCATATCATGTGGCATAGTATCGACTTCAACCATAGCACCAGTATGGTCAATCATCGCAAACGCTAAATAAGGTTGGAGCTGGTCTACTACATCGCCACTTCGAATAGAAAAAGGCTTGTACTTCCTTATCGTTCCAAAAATTCATAGACAGTAATATTTTCTCCTGCTTCGTTTGTGTCTTCATATACCCTAAACACGCCCTCTAATTTAGTATTGATATGATTATTCCATACAGGCACGATTTGAGTCGCTGGAATGGTGGCCCATTGAAAGTTCTTATCTTCATCTATCCAATAATGAACCCAAGCGATACCGCCATTTGTTGCTTTCACGCATAAATCTTTACATTTCTTTTCGTAAGCATCGCCTAAATCTTCAAGAATAGCATCGTTTAACGCGTCATTCTTAACATCAAATATAGGTGGAGCCGTGAACATGTATGCGGTTTTTTGATCAACTAATAAAGGGTAAAAAGAATAGGCGATACGATTATCTGCTTGATGCATGGGGTTAAACGTGTCGCCTTTTCGTTGTGCCTCTTCCTGGCTTTTTGGTTTTTCTTCTAGGTAATTAATATCGTTATCTACCATATAATAGCGTTCAGATACCATCATTTGTGAAATAACATCACCATGTCGAGGCATATGTTTTTTAATTAGCTTCTTAATTAATTCAATATCCAATCTTTCACCTTTCTTATTTCAATATACGAACGCCTTTACGGCCGTCAAAGTCTTCCATAGCGTAACGCATGGCATCCATTAAATGGTTGAAATCATCTATAGGCTTATTTATCGCATTGCCGAACTTATCTTTATCCCATGTGTAATTACTAATTTCTGTAATGAAATTAACACACCTAGGATGAATAATAATTTTATAGTCCTGTATAATCGAAATGCCGGCACGAATTGAGTCAGGTCCTTTTTTTGCTGCTCTAATTCTAGTGAGTCCAGCCTTGCGTAAATACGCAATCGATTTAGGTTCCGCGCTATCTGCTTTAATTCGTTCTTTGGAATATCCCATTTCGGATACTTTTGACCGAATATCTTCATTGCTTATACCCTTTTCGTACATTTCATCAAACACATATATCTCTCTTGCGACTGTATCAACCAACCCACAAAACAACGTGCTAGGGTCATTGACATACCCAAAGTCCATACCAAAGGCAGAACGTACACTAGGCCTTATTGATATTTCATGTACATCGAATACACGCTCTTCCCAATTCTCATATACAAGGCCTTCAACGATACCCCATTCACCAAGACCAGCGGTTCTATACCGACGAGGGTTCTTTTTCATTTCTTCGAACAGTATTAAATCGGCTTCACTTAAGAACTCGTTGCACATGTAATTCGTAGTCATCGCCAGTACATTTTTACTAGGCTCATCAAAAATCGTTTCTTTAGCCAATGTCTATCAGACCATGGGTTAAATGTTAACACGACTTGATGATACATTCCTTTTGGCAGCTGGCCACGAATACTTTCATCTAATCGGTCAAACGCGTCCTCGCTAGTTATTTCGTACGCTTCCTCTATCCATAGCCTACACAACGAGCCAACTTCAACAGTAATAGATGTAACCTTTAACGGATCATCAAGTCCGCGGAACAATATTTTTTTTGTCCAGTTGGCTTATATGTAATTTCTAAAGGTGATGTGCTGCACTTAAAAAAGTTATCCACCTTTAGTCGGTGGATAGCCCATTTGAGTTGTGCATAACAACTATCACGCAACGTGCGTTCAACCTTGCGAACCACTAACCAATTAATATTAGGGTTTTCAATAATTTCAGTAATAACCTTGAGTGATTGAGTTGAAGATTTTTTTGCTTGCACGGCTACCTTTAACAGCTTTATAACGGCCTTTAAATCGCCAAAATGCACCATAATGCTTTCCTACAATGCTAGGAAGATGAACGATAACTTGATTATCTTTAGTCTTCAATTTCATCACCGCCTACAATAATAGGAACGAGCGTTTTATTATCTTCGTTTTGTTGTTTGATAACAGAAACTTCATTTTTTTGAGTTTAGCAATACGAGCCTTTTGCTCTTCGGTAGCTAATTCACTTCGGCACAATTCGTCATACTGCTTAATTAATCTCGCTAGTGTATCCATCGCTTTTGACTGTGCTTTTAAGGAACTTCTCCATACGAATATCCGCTGTGATTGTGTCAACGTGCTTTTCAATTCGTTTAGTGTTCCCAAACTGGTCGCTTTCCTCAACTGTTTGAGTAACGCTTTCAATTTGTTTGTCCGCATTTTCACTTTCGATGAACATTATCTTTTGTGCTCGTATGATAGCAGCATACTTAATACAAATATTCCCCCATAGTATTTCTATGGGGGTTATTGTTTCAATGTCTTCAATTACACCAATCATATCGAGTGGCAAGTACTTCGCGAATAAACCATGCTTAACTGAATTTCGGTTTCCTATCGGTGCTCCGCCACTATTACCTAGTGCGTTCTTATTACCAATAGGAGCACCTACTTTTTTCTTTGGTGCAGGCTTCTTCTTAGGACGTTTCCAACCATGACGCTTGCGCCAAGATTTAACTGTTTCGATTGATACGCCGTACTTTTCGGCTATATCTTTATAAGGAATGAACTTCTTATAGTCTTTCTCGGCTGCCTCATAGTTTTTCACATACTCACCACCTGCCCCTCTACCGATACTTATTTAAGTACTTCATTTGATTTGTGTTTGAGTTTTCCATGTTCTCGTATGCACATACCACCAACATGCTTTTTAGCGTATGTGTGAGTTATATACGACTGGCATAAGCCGTCATATTCAATAGAATTAGCTGTGCATAAACCTTTTCTATTGTTTAAGCATTTGTGCTTAATACAATTAATAACTGTCATTTCAAACTATCGATAAACTCACGTGTTAAATCATAATCACTTGTGAATCTACCTTTTTTTGTGGTTGTTACTGTATTAGATCCACGCGATTTAATACCGCGAGCTGTAACGCAACTATGCTTCGCTGTGATATGAACAATTACATCCTCACTGCCAGTAGCAATAGAAATAACTTCGGCGATGTCTTCACCGATTTTTTCTTGTAATTGTAATCGTTTACAACACATTTCAGCAATACGAGGAATTTTAGATAACCCAATCACCTTGCCATTAGGAATGTATCCTACGCTAATATTCATATCGTACATTAACGCTAGGTGATGTTCGCACATGGAAAACGTTTCAATATCTTTCACTACAACCATTTGAGAGGTTTCAACTTCAAATGACTTGCCAAACTTTTCGGCGATTTGTTTATTTGTGTAGTTCATACCCTCTAATAGTTCTAAATACATTTTTTTGCAGCTCGTTTAGGCGTTTCAATAATGCCTTCACGTGTTAAATCTTCACCAAACCCTTTCAAAAGGAGTTTGATGCCTTGCTCAATCATGGCTTGATTCATCGTACAGTTACACTCCTTTCATGTCAGGTGGCCAAATAAATTTATGAATTTGTAATTGCAACCTAACACCTTGCAGGTTATATGTTTTCATATAGTCAACAATGTCTTTAGGTTCAATCTTGCCAAAAACTGGTGACACATAAACTTGTGCTTTTAAACTCATTTTTCTTCAATGAGTTGACGCATGCGATTAAGATCATCAAGACTACCGACTACGAATTTAATGACATCGCAGTCCTCTAAATCTTGTAATGCTTCCCCATTGTTCATAAACTCCTCTTGCTTAGAAGATGGGCACTTGTAATCAACTGTGAAAATAACATTTGTATAATCGCCATATAAAGGTACAGGATTAATACTGCCGTTAGTTTCAATGTTAACGAAATACCTATTCATAGCATTAAGCAGTTCCGTTAAATCTTGTAATAGCGGCTCGCCACCTGTGATAGTTACATTGTAATTCCCATAACCATCGACTACTTGCATAATTTCTTCAACAGACATTTCTTTACCACCGGTAAAGCTGTATTCGGTATCGCAGTAAGAGCAACGCAAGTTACATTCAGCCAGTCGAATAAAAGTGCATAGTTCACCAGCTCGTGTACCTTCGCCCTCAATACTACTAAATATTTCAATCACGTTCATATGTTGCAATATTCCCTTCTGTTTCTTGCACTTCTACTTTGTAGCAGCACTCACCTAACTGGTCGCATATCCATTTAGCCATATTTTCTGCAGTAGGGTTAATATCACCTACTACATCATTAATATGGTTATGGTCTAAGCGGTCATGAATAGCTTTTTTAATATGAGTAAAGTCCATAATCATTCCATTATGATTTAGTTTTTCACCTTTCATAAATACAGTTACTATCCAATTATGGCCGTGCAGATTTTGACATTTGCTTTCATAGTCTAAATTTAATCTATGACTACCTGCAATCTCCATTCTTTTTGATACATAATACATATATTTCCTCCTAATCTTGACTACCTGCTACGCTTTGATAGTCTAATTTGTTTAATAACGCCGATATAGCACAATCGGCCGTCCTAGGTAACGATTTTTTTCTTTTACCCCAAACAGCCGAGCTTGTTCCATATATTGTTGTCTAATTTCTTTGTTGTGATAGTTAATGTGCATATTGCCTTTTTGATGTTCGGCTAATGCCAAACTGTAAAGGTGCTAGCCACGATGTACTATCTGCTGAGGTACAGAACTTATTTTGTTTTTAGCATTTTAAGATCCGTACAGCCTAATAAGTGAATATCAATTTCAGGTTTTTTATTCTTAATGTACCATGCTAGTCTATGCGTATCTTCTCTAAATGTTTTAGGGTTAGTGATACGCAACTCAGGAACGCTAATTGCTATATAGTCAGCAAATTCAATCAAGCGGTCTAACCCTTTACGGCCATCCTCTTTGTGAAATACGTTGATTTGTCTATTCTTTAACTTATCACGCATCCTATATCGCAACTTCCAAGCATCTTCTGGCGATAGCACCTTTTGACAATCGACTTCAACGCATGTCTGCTGTAAATCATTGCTATTGGTAAACTTAATCAATTTATCTTGCCAATCAACCAAATCATCATATGTAAGTTGTTTATCTTTTGCAGCACCAAACATTAATGTAAATAACCCACTATCTTGAATTACATGTTTAAATTGCAAATCTTTTCTCATCATTGGAGCATCAGATTTTAATGTAAAGTCGTCGGTTATTTTTTTGTTGACAATAAACGGATAACAAGTATACAAGCGATAATTCACATCTGCTAACTTTAACCCAACAATGCTATTAAAGACATTATCTGAACCAGCAAAATGGATTTTGATGTTGTTTCCGAACAAGAACGGCACCTCCGTTTGTATCTTCAATTACTTTTGCAATAAGTTGCCGTTGGATATTCCGCCATAAGCCATTCAGCAATATGTTCACATGACATACCTTCGAATTGTGCATATCCTAAACTATCGCCGAATTCTTTTTAAAAATACGGTCTTTAATAATTCGTTGTTCATCGATGAACTCAATTTCACGATTAAGATCCATAACCGGAATATGCATTCTGATATTAAACATATGGCGATGTTTATTTCTTAAATAAGCGTATTGAGCAGGTGCATCTTCCCAATAGTGAAAGCCTTCCACCGTTACATTACACACAATAAAATTATCCATATTACACCTCATAAACAAATAAATTAGCGTCTAAATAATCGATAAGTTGTTGATAGTTTTCATCATCACATACAACTTTAACGACTTTTTCCGTTATCTTCTTGTGCTGGTTTATCGTCTTTATCTTGCTGTGCTTCTTCTTCATCAAAGAAATCTGTTCTTAACTCATCTGCATTTAAGAAACCAAAATCTTCCATATCGAGGAAATTAATATCTTTCAATTCATCAACGAGTGCGCCCAAGTCCCATGTAGCAATCTCACCAACTTTATTGTCAGCCAACCTAAACGCTTTAATCTGCTCATCGGTAAGATCATCAGCAACAACACACGGAACATCTTTAAGTCCTAACTGTTTAGCAGCCAATAAGCGAGTATGTCCACAAATAACAACGTTATCTTCATCAATAACAAGAGGCACCTTAAACCCAAACTCCTTAATAGAGTTCGCTACATATTGAATAGCTTCTGTATTGTTACGAGGGTTATTTTCGTATGGTACGAGTTTATCGACTGCAACATTTACAATCTCCATATCCTAACTCCTTTCTTTATTTTTACATACAAAAAGAGCACCCCATGAGTAAAGGTGCTCTTTTTGCGTAGATGTTTTCTGTTTATAAGAGAGTGAAAGTCCACATTTTGGCAATTCGCCTTTTGTTGACATCTATATGATACCACTGTCAATAGGGTGCACTCAATAGCATTTTAGGTGCACCTGGTGCAAATTTTGTTCACATAACGTTAATATAGGTGCAATTAGGTGCACCCTACTATGTACTAATGCAGTAGTTATCTATATTCTTATAGTAAACATCAGGCCACGAGAATTATTTCAAGTTTTTTTCGTAGAACGCTTCTTCCGCTCTACGGAGTAGTCTTTTGATGTAATTGATTGAGTTGTTCGGCATACCTAAACTTTTGTAGATTAGCGATATAGCGTAAATATCACGCCTATTAATGTATCGTTCAGTAAGTACGGCTCTATATTTAGGGTCGCTAATATTGAAGATGCACCTCATCACATCGAGTTCGCACTCAACCGCCTTTTCTTTTAAATCGAAAATACTTGATTTAAGTTCAGTAAGTTGATGAAACTGTTCCATGATACCTACTTCACCGCCACCACCTACGCTATCCCCTAGCGAGCTTTTAGGTAAACCAGCTGGCCCCATTCGCTTTTGTAAGAGTTCTAGTTGTGCATGTAACGCTTGTTCTTCCAGGTAATAGTCATTAATTCGCATAATATACTCCCTAGCTTTTCTGCGTTGTATTTCTTTAGTAATTTTTTCCATACTAACCCCTTTAACGAGAACACAATATTCCTTATTTATTAGTACTACCAAACCCGCCTGTACGCTTTGCGGTAGCAGTATCTTTATTTACCACCCTGTAAGGAATAATAATTAGCTGTGCCAAGCGTTCACTAGATTTGTAATAGAACGGTTCATCACCTAAATTTCTAATCGGTATCATGATATGACCTTCGTTATCGTCATTGTTGTAATAGTCAGCATCAATAATACCTGTACCATTAGCTAGCATGACATCATTGTTAATACCCACGCTGGATCTTAAATGTAGTTGAATATGTTCATCGTAGTTCAATCTGCATTTGATACCAGTAGGAATAAGTTTTGTTTGATGTGGCAACACCACACCAGTTTCATAAGGCTTTATATCATATCCAGCTGCATATTCTGTTTTTCTTTGAGGTAAATCAGCATCTTCATATCCTGTTACTCGCTCAAATTGGTTTTCATTCATATTAATATCCCCTTTTCTTTAAATACGTCCATACCGTACTGGTTGCTCTATTAACACGCAATGCAATATCACTTAATTTAAAACCTTGTTTTTTTAAGGCTACAGCTTCATCAACCCATGCCTCAGGTTCTTTTCTAGCCAGTCGCATTTTTTTGTCCACAAGAAGCACTGCATGTTTTTTTAATATTTCTTAGTCTATACGCTACTTTATAAGCTGCACCGCATATCGGACATACCTTTTCAACAACGTGATTAGACATTCTATCTGTTACATCAAATTGATGTGTTTTTACTGGTTTAACTTTCTTTATTTGTTTAGTTGCTTTTACCTGGTCTAATGGATTTGCTTTCCATATTGGCAAATGCTCAAGAAACTGCGGAATATTATTCACGATATCTCCTTTCATCTGAACACTTAGCAATAATGCATAAGCAAGTTGTAATAATGCCTATACAAGCTCCGATAATTAACCCTAGCAAGAAAAAAAGACAAACGTCATTTATTTCTCCTCCCCATATATCGTGCAATATGTGATGCTCTTCTGCTTTTTACAATATCGATTTCTGTTCGAGGGTTGTATTTATCAACCCCAACGATTTTTGAACCGTCATAATTAACGATCCACATATCATCGTCGATAATTTTTGCAGTGGTTAATATATCACTGGTAGCTTGTAACAGGCCGACCAAATCAGGCCAAGAACGTTCATTAGGGCATGTAATAGCGGCACCTAACTATAACAGGACCAGATACATATGCGCGTTTTTCTGAAGAATTGAAGCTGTTTTTAAGCTGTCTTTTTCATAGTCACAAAATGCTTTTTGATGGTAAGACTCGAGGATATTTTTCCGTGATACACAATACGCGAACTATTTTTTTAGTTGTTGGTCGACCATAAATTACAAGACTACTCATTTGAAATTATCACCTCACATATATTTACGATTTAATTTTTCTAATTTAAGCTATGAATAAAGCTCATTTTTGATATGTGTAATTCTTTTTCATGAGTGTTTTATCGCTACACATATAAAATCGCCATACAGAGCGAATAATTAAATTTCACTATCGCTTAAAGGTTTTCGTTTCGACTCACCTCTTAGCAGTAAGACAAACGATGAACCTTTTAACCTGTCATAGATACGGCTGTCATAGCCTTGTTGTATCTGTTTCATAGTTAAATTCGTTGTAATGATTGTTGCTTTGCAAGACTCAACTCTATCCGCTATGATTGAGTCTACCTTGTTAGCAACCCATTTGTTTTCATATTCGGCTCCAAAGTCATCGAGAACTAATAAAGGCGTGTTACGAATACGATTTTCAAAACGAATATAATCGCTAGTGTCCCCTTTACTTAATGAGAGCAAGGTGTCGAGCAAGCTCATCATCGAGATAAGGTAGCCATTATATCCCTCATCAATCGCTTTTCGTAAAATGCTTATAGCCAGCGACGTTTTACCAGTGCCAACAGGGCCTAATAATATTAAGCTGTTGCCTTTACTGATATGGTCGCGAATATGTTCTGCGTACTTAAAGGCTTTGCTGTATGTTTCTCTATCTTCAGTAGGTACTCCATATGCCTTTAACTTATCAAATGTCATGGTCTTGTATTTGTCCTTAATGCCATAAGCTGATAGATTAACATTTCTTTCAACTACAACAGGTGGAGCATATACAGGTTGATAACACTCATAACCAGTCTGCGGTCTCTTTGGACCAGTCGATTTCGGTATCAACTGCTTTCGTTTTAGCCTTTCGAGTTCCGCTACTACGTTTATCGGCTCCATTTGCAGCCTCCTCTCTTATCTTGTTGTTCAATATCGCTGTAATGTATGCAATGCTAGCTTTTCCTACTTCACTAGCTTTACTAATAGCGGTAATAACTTCATCCTCTCCAAAGTCATTAACAAGGTATTCTAGTTTCTCTTTTGTGATAGATGAAATTTCACCAACGTCATTCATATAAATTTTGAACACGTTTTTATACGGATCCTGTTTGTTAAAATTTTCATCAAACATGGTTAATACATTTTCTGAATTTTCGTTTTCGCGCGCGTCCCTATATGAATATGAATATGAATTATTTCCTTTCCTTTCCTTTCCTTTAGCTTCGTTTGCTTCTGTTTGCTTTCAAGCATTTGCTTCGTTTTGCTTCGAGCTTTACCGCTCTTAAGACCGCCTAAACGCCCAGCCTCACTGCGTTTTTTTAGATATTTCTTCTTGCTTTTTTTGCGAAGCAAATTTCGTCTAAGTAGTGATGGTGACCAAAAAAATTCACCATCGGTTTCAAGCAGTTCACACTCGTTAATAAGCAAAATTACAAATGCTTCGGCTTGCTTCGCGGTGCTTAATTTTGCTTCGTTGCTTGAAGCAATTGCTTCGTTTTGCTTCATTCCGAATGCAATTCCAAGTCCGGTAAAGGTAATTTTTATCCATAGGAAGTTTATATTCTTCTTGTGCTGCTAATTGCTCAATTAAGATCCACCACCAGGCATACGATATAACACCGCACAATTCTTTTCATAACAATGATTTTAGGGTCATTACTGGCATTAACATCGTGGCTAAAATAATATGTATCCTTTGCCATTGTTACCCCCTAATAGAACAATTCATCATGCTTTAACCCCAGTACTTTACACCAGGTAAACCGCTTTTTATCAAATGAGATTGGTTTCCCTGAAAGATACAACACTAAAGACTTTGGAGTTGTTTGTGATTGATTGGAAAATTCCATAAGCGTTAAATGTTTATCCTCTAACGCTTTAATAAATACATCGAATTTAACTCGCACAACATCACCCCTTTTCTTGATGTACAATCACCAACTTCCCTGTGGCTGCTTGTACCGCTTTTTTAAATTCTGCTTCATTGGAGTTCTCGTTCGATAAGTGAATAAGGTGTATGTCTTTACACTTCGATAAGTCCATTGATTGTAGAAATTTAATTACGTTTTCGAGTGCAAAATGTGATTTAACTAACCTTTCCATACGTTGTTTAGATAGTTCATCGTCATACACTCTATTCTTTAATATTTCGTAAGAATGATTACACTCTACGAGGATATGATCCACATCTTTAAATGTGTAACGGCAGTAATAGGTATCAGTGATGTATAAAAGTTTTTCTTCTCCGTCGGTTATTAAAAAACCAACGTTTGGCACATCGTGTTCTAATTCGAAAGGCAAAACTGTAAATATACCAACTTTAAAAGTCTTTTTAGGTATAATCTCTATCCATGTTCGAGCGTCTAATGCATGAACAGCTTGTGCAGTATCTTTTGTCATATATACTTTATGGCCTAACTGTAACCAATCACTGACCGACCTTGAGTGGTCGCCGTGTTGGTGAGTTATTAGAATACCGTTTAAATGCATGAAATTATACCTACAAGCTCTTTGAATATCTTTAAAGGGTAAACCTATATCAACCAATATTTCATCGCCGTTTACGCTTGATTTTAGTCGGTAGCAGTTCCCTAAGGAGCTACTACCGAAACATTCAACACTAATCATTCACCAAACATCTCATTTGCGTTTAATACTTCGCCAGTATCTTTATCAATAAATTCAGATGTACCAGGTTCAATATCTATAACTTCTGCATTTGCGTTGTGCTCAATAGTTGTAATTGCATCATCTAATACATCACTAACGTTACCTTCAACATCGATTGCTTCATCAGCTGTAGGTAACCCCATAGAGATTTCCGGGGCGGTTGTACGGATCAACCAAGCTGCTGCCCTGTAACGTAACATTTGGTCCGGCATTGTTTTCCATTTAGAACCTTTCTTGTCGTACCAGCCTTCTGCCTTAGCGATAGCGATTGTTACTTCAGGACCTGCGATAATTTCATCGCTTCCTTTTTCGCGAGTGTAAGCAATGATGCCTTGACTATCTGTACCTTTTTTACCAGTTTCTTTTATATTTAATCGCTTCAAATCTACCGCATTGATTAAACGTGGCAATTAAGAATTTAGAGGACCAACTAGGGTTACCATACACTACATATAGATTTTGCATTACCATTAACGGACTAGCATTAATGCGAACCGCCATTTCAAGTGCGATACAAGCGTTACCAAAGTTTTGAGGACCTCTAAAAATTATCAGGTACCAAGCTGGACTCATTAAACATTTTTTTGCCTGACGTTGTAATAACTCAAAACTTGCTACCGAATTAAAAATTAGCGGATACTTCATTTTTTTCTTTGTTGCGATTTCGTTTGCCATATTAAACCTCCTATGCAACTGTTAATTCTTTAAATGTTGCGTCTACAAATAATTGAATAACTTGACTATGACAATGAATAAAAGCGGTTACAGCTTCGGCATTGTCAATGAATACAGGTGCCTCAACTTTAAAAATACTTTGTTAAAGCATTGATAATATCAAGGCCTACGTTCATTCGAGCAGCATTATTCATGCTACGGTAAGGAACACCTTTTAAATGTTGTTTCACAACATTCTTCAATATTGCCATTTACTAACACGTTGAACATTTTAAAGCGAGCATATTCAAAGTGGCTGTTGATAGATTGTTCTAACATATCAACTTTCGCTTTTATAAATTCATCCATAAGGAACATGGCTTCATCTAGCTCATTCTTATCATTAGCCAGTTGTTGCTGTTTGCGTTCTAACTCCTTAACTCGTTCATCGATAGTTTCAATCAACTCATGCTTATTAAGTTCATCAACGAGTTGAGTACGTTTAACTTTCATCTCATCGATATCTTTATTAATAGCTTCATAAGAGTTGGTTGTATCGGTATCATCAAGTTCAGATTCTAATAAAAAAATAGTTGGGCTTGTAGATCCATATATACAGAATCTTTATTAATATCAGGCTGTTCTAGTTCCTCATAGGCCTTAAATTTACATTCATAATCTTGTTGTTGCTCTTCAACTTGATTCGTTAAGCCATCAATTTTAACAGCAACGATTTCCTCTTGCTCAATGTAAGAACGTTTCATGTTTTCTGCACCGTCAATTAACTTTTGCCATTCCTCGAGATTAGTAGCCTTTTGCATATAAAAGGCTTCTTTTTAGGCTTTCTCTTTTAGCGTCAGGATACGGCTGACCGCATGTAGGGCAGTACACATCGTCAAACTTTTGAGCGTTAAAAGTGTTAAATTCTTCTTTTAACTTTTCAATTCGCTTGTTTTCACGTTCAATGTCTTTACCTGTTTCATAGTTATGATCCACAAGTCTATCTCGTTCTTGTTCAATAGCCTTTAATTTCTTTAATGAAAGCTCATATTCACCACGTAAGCGAGTTTTCTCTTTATCATAGTCAGATAATACCTGGTTACGTCTTTCATCGATTGTCCGCTTAATACTGCGAATTTTAGACTTAATCTCGGTTTCTTTTAAGCCGTTTTTAATAACAGCAGCTTCTTCTTCGAGTTGATTAATACCAGTGTTAAACGTTTCAATATCAGCTTTTAATTTATCCTTGTCTGACTGCACCTCCGGTTTATTACGAATGGCTTCATCGATTCGTACCGGTATCATATCGAGTTCTTTGTTAATGGCTGTTTTTTTAGCAGCGACTATTTTTTTATGTTCTTCAACAGTACGGCCGTTAAGAATAGATAATAATTTTCGTAGTTCGCCATGATTACGAATTACAGTTTCATCATCAACATTACCGCACATTTCAAGCAATAACTTTCGACGATTCTGCCAACTGTACTGCTCATTGAAATATAAAGGGTTTGTGATAAGTTTAAATACATCATCACTAATTAGATTGTTGATATAAGCCTTATATTCTTTTTCTTTAACAGGTACATCGTTAATGAAATAATCGGTAGTATGGCCTGTGAGTTTTGTATCACCACCACGAGGGTTACTATACTTTTCACGATATACACGCTTTAACGTGAATTGTGTTCCATCATCGTTACTGAACTCACCTTCAACTTCATGATTAACTTTGTGAATTGGTTCGCCGTTAACGAGAGTTTTAATCTCAAAGTCGCTACGGTCTAGGCTGTCTTTGCCAAATAATAACCAGCACATACTGTCGAATACCGTTGTTTTCCCTGTCGCATTATCACCAAAGATAATTTTGTTTTCTCCGTCAAATTCAAAGCTAGATTGACGAATGTTTTTAAAGTTAGTAAGCGATAGCTTTAATAATTTCATTTCATACCCCCCTTAACTGACATGTGCCTCTATATCTATTGTGTGTGGCTGTATTTTTAACTTATTAGCCCACTTCATAACAGCTGTATTAATTTGTTCGTTTTCTGATACTCGCTTATTAGCAAATAGTTTTGCTTGTACGAGTTTAGCGAATTTGTTTTTACCATTCTTATTAAGTTCAAGACATGCAATCGGTTTCATAGCATCGTCGGTTACTACCACAATAGCTACGGATCCTTTCATTACTCTATCTTTATATGAACCAACACAATTATTTAATGATTTACCAACGTTTAATAAGTCAGCCGCTGTCTTAGGTAACATAAAATGCATACCGTCAATATCTGCGTTGAGTTTATCAATCATAGGTAAGTTAACATCACCATATTCTTGCTTGTTGTAGATATTAACTAGCAAATCATGAAACTTCTTTAATTTGCATGGTTGACTCCACACCAGCTCCCTATATTTAGGCTTTAAATCTAAATACATGTTTGGTATATCTCTAATTTCAGAATAGTCAGCACTTAATAAGTAATTTAAAACACCAGTTTCTCCATGTCGGTCGATTAACCTAGACCACATATCTTTAACTAATTGAGTAGTAACAGCCATTGCATCTCTAATACTTTTAGCGGTTAATACTTTCCCTGTATAAGGGCTTCTATAATGCGGTGAGTTCATTAATTCAACGCTATCAGTCCTATCTAGGGTTAATATAGTTCTTCGTATATTTTCATCTTTAAATAGATTTAACACATTCGCCATATTCACGGCCATGATGTCGGTACTCATAGCTTTTCTTAATGATCTTGAATCAGGCGCATGATACTGCTTCATTAAAGATTGAATAAAGTTCATACCTTTCTTTGTATCTTCAAATACACAATCACTAAATGGAATGTGATGTTTAAGACAATAATTATCACTCCAGCGGTTACTACTTTTTAATATGTTTGTAATAGACGGCATGTCAGGCGCTGCTATTTTAAAAGCCATATTAATAAGCATGGTTGAAAAGTAGCCACCCTCTTCGTTAACACCAGGAGGAATATATACTTCTTTTGTTTTAAATCCATATGTTTCTTCTAACCGCTTTTCAAATGTAGTTCTTAATGTTTTAAACACTTCATTTAAACGCTTTTTATTAATGCTATGAACAGCATACGAACCACCTATATAAGTTAGCACTGGCATAATACCGTGTTCTTCGTGTCCATCACCTCGTAGATATGCAACAGATATTTCATGTCGATTTCTATCACGGTCGATGAATATTGCACATTTCTTCTTAAAGTCATATCGCATAGTTTCACAATATGTCTTTTCTTCACTTTTAGTGCCATTCATGAACAACTGGATACCACGATATTTAATTCTTAAATCAAGGAAATTCTTATAATTAATTACCTCTATAAACATTGATATTGGGTAAATTTTTCTCCTCTCTGCGAGAGGAGAAAACCTTATGCACATCAGGCGAAGAGTGAACACCACATTTAGGGCATGTATAATATTTTGCTGCCGTTGTGTAGCCATTAAAATAGTTATATTTTCTATCCCATTGGCTACCGAATGCGTGGCCACAATCAAAATGATATATAGTTGTATAGTCGCAACTCCATTGCGTTTCTAAAACGATAGAGTCAAACATTTTAGGAATGTTTATATAGTTTAAATACTCCATACTATATCACCGCCTATTAATCACCAAACATATCAAATACATCATCTGACGTATTTTCCTCTTTATGAGGTTCTTCAACAGCTTGAGCAGGTTTAGACGCTTTTTTAGCCTTAGTAGATTTTTGTTTTTCTACTGTCTCGCTACTGTCTTTCTTCTGTCCATCTTCTGTCTTTTTACTGTCTTTTTCTACAAGTTTGATAGCATTGAGTATTGTTTGCGAGACAGTTTGATTAGTTTCGCAAAAGTCGATAGCTCTTTGATATTCAATTGTGTTTTCAGGATCCAGTTCCATCGCTTTGCGTAGCACCTCGATTTGAGGTGCTACATTATCAACTACTCTTTTAAAATCATTAACGTATGCCATTGTGGTACTCCTATCTCTTATTTCATTAATTCTTTTAATTCGTTAACGATTGCATCAGTTAACGCGGTGGATGTAGGTTTATCTACGCCATTACTTTGGAAGATTTTAAGGGCTGCCATAGCTCGTTCTTTATCGCTACCCATCCACGTTTTAAAACTCATTCCAAAAACTCTTTAGGGTCGAATGCTTCAACTTCATCAATAGACAATTCTTCGGTAGGTTGATTAATTTCGTTACCATCAAAATCAGTAACAGGTACATCGTCAGGTTCAATAGATACGTTTTCAACGATTTCTTTTTCAACTTTTGCACCAGGAGTTGGTTTTTTAGGTTCGTCTACTTCAATTGGTTCGTCTACTTCAATTGGTTCGTCTACTTCAATTGGTTCGTCTACTTCAATTGGTTCGTCTACTTCAATTGGTTCGTCTACAACAGATTCAGCTGGCTTAGGCTTAACTTCGTCTTTAGTGGCAGCTACCACCTCACCCCTTTTTAACTGGTTCTTTATCTTCAATACTTAATTCGGCTTTGCCGTTCATTAATTCGTTATATTCTGCGATTTTCTTTTGCAAGATCCTTAGGGCCTCTAAATTCAATAGTAAATTGGTTCATGATGTTACTCCTTTTCTAAATACGCTTTAATGTTAGTTTCATTATTTAGCCTTCAATTCATTAACTTCTTTAGTCAACGCTTCGACGAGTTTTTCAAGTTGGCTAATACGAGCATTTTCACCTTTAGCTTCTGCTAAATAGTCGCTTCCTTTACCAACTTTAAAAGCGATGTTTGCGGTAAATTGTTTTTCACCACCTAATGTCATACCAGCACCAATCATTACACGTTCATTAGGACGATAGAACGCTCCCAATGCTACCGCATTTTCATTGCGGTAATGTCCATAGCTAACCGCATAAGATGCTTTATCATTGCGGTTAAAGTCTAATGGGTGTAAGCCTGCCAACGCTGCAGAACTAGCTCCTAATTTGTTCAAACGTTGATTTGTTACATTGATTTCGTTTAAACCTGCTTGACTTTGTGTTTTAAGTTGTCGCATGTTAACTGCATCAGTATCCGCCACACCATCAGCTACGTTATGAACTTGTTGATTACCTGCAGTAATGTTTTGAGTTGTGAATTCAATATGCTTGCCGTTACTATCAGCAGCCATGCCATCCATATTGAATTGAGCATTGTCTAAATTGTCTGTATTTTCTACTTTGAAGCCATTAGCCCCATAATCGGAGTTAATTTCTTCGTTAAATACATGGCTACCATTCTTGCCAATATAATTATGTTGTGGATCATTAACCGTGCCGAATTGAACAGAATTCATATTAGTTAAATCTTTATTGACACTAACAGAAAATTCTTTTCCGCCGTCGATATTTTGTGTTTATGAACAGTAGTGTTATCTCCTTCTGCAACAGTAGTAAATTTAAGAGCATTAATAACTGCATTTAATTGGCTACCATTTACTGCGTCGGTAGATGTACCATCTACTCTACCTGCCGCCACATTTGTTATGGTTCGTTTATAATCGGCTACACCACCATTACCCGCTTTATTTGTAGCGCCAACAGATACAGTACTATCAGCTACTCCACCTGCGAAATCATATCGTTCGCCGTTAATATGGATATGGTCGGTAGAGATAGCTTCTTCAGTTGTAGCGTTGGTCCCCAACGCTACAGAGTTTTGAACATCTGCTACTGCATTGTTGCCTAAAGCTAAACTATCTACTGCTACTGCTTGGCTATGAGAACCTACAACAGTTGCCCCTTGATTTTTAGTTTTGTTATTTGAGCCAAAGGTTAGCTGTTCTTTAGAATTATCAAGCACTTGGTTACTATAACCAACTACTGCGCCTTGCCCACTTTACTTCGCCATTGTTAGAGCCGACTACCGTCGCATTTTCAGCGTTAACGGTATTAGTTCGGCCTAATACTACTGTTGACTCGCCATTTGCGTATGCACCATTACCGATAGCAATAGTGTTATATGCAGCAGTACGAGCCTGACTGCCAATGGCTACGGTGTACTCAATAGTAGCCTCCGCATGTGCACCGTAGGCGAAGCTATCACGGCCTAACGCTTTACTATCATTACCGCCTGCGAACGAATTCGTACCAGCTGCGATATTGTTTTCGCCAAACGCTACCGCATTATTTCCTTTAATAGTATTTTTGATACCCTATAACACCTGCACTTTTAACACCAGCTTCTACGATATTATCTGTACCGCCTACAAAGTTATTGTCAGCAGCTAATACGTTAACTGCTAACGCACTGATTGTTAGTGCTGTTACCATTACTTTTTTATTTGTATTCATTGTTAATCTCCTGTGATATAATCAAATTGGTTAATTTTTAGCTGTGGACGTTCTACTAATGCCAGTTAGTGAACGTCCTTTTTTAATTCATGAAACATAATGCTTATAGCAGCTATCATGCACACGATTAATAGAGCCCATGTTGCAGATGTTAATTCGTACCCTTGCACATCGGAACCTTCAATAATTCCGTATGATGCGATACATAACATCGCCGATACCCATTTCATCTATTTCACCTCCTTTCAAATTTCGTTAACTAGCACCAACATTTCACTAGTTACTTTTCTGATTTTTTGCTTTAACTCGTCATTTTCTGTGGCGAGTTTTTTATTTTCTAATTTAAGTTGCCGATAGTTGTAAGGTGTGAACTCATCTTCAATACCTATGAATGCGTACACGTCTTTCACGTTAAACAACACTCTACCGATATTTTTTATTGCTGGTAATTTACCGCTATTTCTTAATTCATATATAGTTTGTGGTGTTACTTTTAATAGTTCAGCAACTTCATTCACTGTATAGACAAGATCCATAATCAAATACCTAATAATGCTTTAATTTCGTAACAACGATTTAAGAATGAAACCAATATCCAACGCTCTTTAGTTGATGCCTCAACATTGTTCATAATGTTTATTACTGCGTTTTCAAATCGTACTATCAACTTCAAGAAATCTTTTTTGCTTTCACCCCAGTTAGTTACAATAATTAATCCGTATCGTTCATACATTTTCACCACTTCTTCGTCTGAAACGAATTGCCAAAACTCATTTTTTTCATATACATATCCTTTCCACATATCGTGAACTTCTACGATAAAAAAATATCTTGCATGTTTAGGCTTGTATCCACTTCGTTAAATTTAGTAAATATAAGACCTATTTCACGTTGATTAAAGTTTCTTCTTCCATTCTCCTTTAAACTATAAGCGCCTTTTGTAATGCCTAACACATCGGCTAATTCTTGTTGACTAAACCCTAGCGCGTGTCTCAGTTTAATCAACTTTTCTTGCTTCATTATATCCCTCCTCGTTTACATTATGTTAACTACCTTATAACTGTATTGTAGTATACAATTTGTAAACAATCAAGTAAAAGATTTATAAATTCCACATATTGTGATTTTACAATTTGTTTACAATTATATATAATCAAATCATGGAGGTATACAAAATGAAAACTATGGGAGCGAGGCTAAAAGAGCTGCGACTAAAGCACAATTACACAGGCGAAGAAATAGGACGTAAATTGCAGGTATCTAAATCCGCTATATCTATGTGGGAGAAAGATTTACGTTCCCCTAGTGCTGACTTAATCGAAAAGTTCGCCACTATCTATGGAGTGTCTACCGATTACATAATTACCGGTAAAGATAGTAATACTACAAATGATAGTTATTATTACGATACAGAAGTTGCGGAACTCGCCGAGCAGATTAAAAACGATCCTGAGTTGCGAATACTGTTAGATGCTAAACGCAATTTATCAAAGCAAGATATGAAAGCTATTATAAATATCACAAAATCGCTTTTTACAACGTGAACGAGGCGACGAATAACACTAACTATATAGGGAGATGATTAGTAGTGATTAATACGATTTATAGTAACGATTTACCTTTAACGTGTGGTGGCTTTGCTAGGAAGAATGAAGATGATAGTTATACCATAGTTCTTAACCCTAAACATTCCTACCACCAGCAACGAGCAACATACATGCACGAGCTATTACATATCGTGAACAGGGACCACGATTCAGAAAAGCACGTGAACTTCATTGAAAGCATGAGACATAATATATAAACATAATTCTTATAGCGGAGAGTATCTTATGAACGATTTCAATGTACTAGAACAAGAATTCTTTAACACAATCAAAGCAATTCAACCAGGTTTCAATCATGAAATGCGTAGGCTATGTGATGGCACTATTGATTTTGAAATTGGTAGAGTTAAGCTAACCGGTCGCAGGTATAAAATTCAATTACAATTAGATGATGGCGTTATATGGTTATCAGGTACAAAAGAGGATATATTTAATGCTATCCCTTTAATGTTATCTACTACCCTACAAAGCGTTATGCTCACATCATCAAATAAGAAGAAATTAATATATATAGGTAGCGACGATGCAATATAACTTCACTGTTCGTAAAAAAGACAAAGGTTATCAAATTATTGTAGGTTTTAAAATAGGGCGCACCTGGAAGCAAAAGTCAAAGCAAGGTTTCAATACACAACGTGAAGCCAAGGCATATGGCGAGCAGATTTTAGATGAAATAAAAAAGAACGTCATATCACCGCTTGACGATACAATGCAGGATATAACGTTCATAGAATTCTATTCGGTTTACATGAATGAAAAGCACGAGCTGTCAATCAACTCACGCAGAACATACGATAATATAATATATAAAGACTGTACAAAACTTCATAATATGATGATTAAGGATATTAACCACAAGGATATTATGAACGTATTAGTTAACTCTAATAAATCTGCAGCAAGTAAGAACCTTTGCATTGTACTATTAAAAGCTATATTTAAGCATGCTATATCGCCGTATAGGCTTATTAGAGATAATCCATGTGCTAGTATCAAGAAATATAAAAAAAGCGTCAAATAGCGATGTTAATACGATTAGCAACGAAGATATGGATACACTATTTAATAACATTAAAGATAAATACCCTATTTATTATTTAGTATGTTGTATCGCTCGCTATACTGGAGCACGCTATGGTGAAATTGTCGGTTTATGTTGGGAAGACATAGACTTCAACAACAAAACAATATCGATTAATAAACAGTGGTCTCGCAAGACGGATCATGAACACGGCTTTAAAACACCTAAAAGCGTTAACAGTATTAGGACTATTCCTATACCTCAAATACTAATAGATGAGTTAAATAGTATTAACAGTAATAAAACTGGTCGCATATTCGACTTCAAGAATAGCAGTACATCACGAGTGAATTATATTATAAGTAGGTATCTACAAGATAAAACAATTCATATGTTTAGGCATACCTATGCTACCTCTCTACTAGCTAATGGAGTTGATATGCAAACCGTAGCCAGCTTATTAGGAGATGGACTGAATACAGTGATTAATACCTATATTCACTATTCACAAGAAATGCGAAATAATGCTGCCAAAAAGCGTTGAAAAATATCTTTAGTAAATAAAATTTTTTTGACGTATATATGACGAAAAGAGGAAAAAAACCCTTATTTTATCAAGGTTTTTTTCCTCTTATTTTTAT